>JAEAME010000008.1_pt1 | contig 433117 bp, 322 predicted proteins | sample 8958731 | NCBI WGS metagenome assembly JAEAME01 (sample SAMN16933194, study PRJNA681113) | bioreactor sludge metagenome | isolation source: anerobic bioreactor sludge (Control) | place: India:Bengaluru | collected 2018-10-24
GGTGATGCGGTACAAGAAGGCGGGCACGCCTCTCGATCAGATTGGGCGAGATCTGGGGCTGGACTACATACTCCAGGGGTCGGCGGGACTCGAGGCGGCCGGGCCGGGCGCGGTCGGGCGCGTCCGCATAGTGGCGACGCTGATCAAGGTGGCGGACCAGACCCGGCTCTGGGAAGAGCCCTTCGAACGCGAGTTGGCGGGCATTCTCGTGCTGCAGAGCGACGTGGCGCGCAAGGTGGCCCGCGAGCTCGCCTTGAAGCTGCTCCCGGCAGAATACGCAAAGCTGGCCAACGCTCGAACGGTGATCCCCGAGGCGTATGACGCGTATCTGAAGGGGACCCAGCTACGGCAGACCGCGGCGAACCTCGATGCTGCGGAACGGTACTACAGGCTGGCGCTCGAGAAGGATCCTGCCTACGCAGCGGCTTGGGCGGGCATTGCCAGGGTCTGGAACCTGCGCGGGCAGGAGGGACTCGTCCCTCCACCGGACGCCACGCGTGAGGGGAAGGCGGCGATTCGCAAAGCCCTTGAACTGGACGATGCCGAATACGAAGCGCATCGCGCCCTCGCGGGCATCCTGACCTGGTCGGAGTGGGACTTCCCAGCCGCGGAGAGAGAGTGGAACGAGCTCATCAGGCTCGACCCGAACCACCCGGAGACCCTCCGAGCTTACGCCCACTTCCTCATGCACGTGGGTAGGGGCGACGAGGCCATGGCCAGGATCGAACGAGCCATGGAGCTCGACCCGCTCTCCGTCATGACCCTTAGCTTCTACGCCGTCGTTCTCGAGAACACGCGCCGATATGCCGAGGCCATGGCCGTAGCCCGCCAGACGCTCAGCCTGCAGTCAGACCAGGGGATACCTCTCGGCGTTCTGCGTCGTTTGCTGTTCCTGACCGGGAGGTACGACGAGGCGCTCGCCATGGACAGGCGGGAGTTCGCAAAGGACCCTGAGCTCATGGAGGCGCTGGAACGAGGCTATGCCGAGGGGGGCTACACCGGCGTGCAGGCGGGTATTGTGAGGGTGTGGACGGCGCGTTACGGTCAACCGGGTACCCTGTCCGGGACGACGCTCGCCATCCGCTGCCTGCTGGCCGGCGACCGAGAGGGCGCCCTCCGATGGCTCGAGCAGGCGTACGCCGACGGCGATCGCAACATCCCGTACATTGGCGGGATGGGTTTACCGATCTATGAGCCCTTGCACCCGGACCCGCGCTTCCAGGATCTGCTGCGCCGGATAGGCCTGCCGCAGTAGAATCCCCTTCACACGATGAGCCTGGCCGCAGGGTCTCGCATCGGCCCGTATGAGGTCCGCGCCCTCCTCGGGGAAGGCAGCGCAGGCCAGGTCTGGCGCGCACACGATACCCGGCTCGAGCGGGATGTCGCGCTGAAGGTCCTGCCCGCCGCGACGCTCGGCGATGAAGCCGCGCGGGCGCGCCTGGTGCGCGAGGCGCGGCTGGCTTCCAAGCTGAATCACCCTCACATCTGCACGATCTATGAAGTCGGCGAAGTAGAGGGCCAGACGTTCCTCGCCACAGAGCTGGTCGAAGGGCAGGCGCTCAGCGCGCGGCTGTCAAACGGTCCGCTGCCAATCGACCAGGTCCTGCGCTATGGGCAGCAGATGGCTGAGGCCCTCGCGCATGCGCACGGCCGGGGCGTTGTGCACCGGGATCTCAGCACTGCTAAGGTGGTCATCACGCCGGAGGACCAGGTCAAGGTCCTGGACTTCGGTCTGGGGAGACAGCTCACGGGGGAGGAGCTCGCCGAGGCGACCACCATGTCGCGGCGGTCGCTAGCGGCGCCGGATACGTTCACGGATGCGCTGGCGTACAGAGCGCCGGAGCAGCTGCGCGGCCAGGCGGCGGACGCGCGGAGCGATATCTGGGCTCTTGGCGTGGTGCTCTACGAGCTTGTCGCGGGCAAGCAGCCGTTCCAGGGGCAGACGGGCTTCGAAGTCAGCTCCGCGATTCTCAGCCAGCCACCGCCACGGGTGCCATCCTCCGTGCCGGCCCCACTCGCGAGCGTGATCGATCGGTGTCTGGCGAAGGACCCGGGCGAGCGCTACCAGCGGAGCACGGAGGTGCGGGCGGCGCTGGAAACGACCGCGTCGGCGCGGGCCAGCACACCGTGGCGGGTCGTACTGCGTCGGCGTCGGGGGCTGCTGCTGGGCACGGCGCTGGGCGCCCTGACGCTGTTGATCATCGCAGCCGTGCTGGTGGGGCTGGATGCGGGCGGCGTCCTATCGCGCTTCGCGGGCGGCCCCGCCGTCCCCGCGCGCATCATCCGGCTCGCCGTCCTGCCGTTTGCCAACGCCTCCGGCGACGCCCAGCAGGAGTACTTCAGCGACGGCCTGACGCAGGAGCTGATCACGCAGCTGGGCCGCCTGCATCCGGCGGGCCTCGAAGTCATCGCACGCACCTCGGTGATGCGGTACAAGAAGAGCGAGACACCGATCGAACAGATCGGGCGAGATCTGCGGCTGGATTACATCCTCCAGGGAACGGCGGGACTCGAGGGGGCCGCGCCGGGGGCGGTCGGGCGCGTCCGCATCGCCGCGAAGCTAATCAAGGTCGCGGACCAGGCGCAACTCTGGGCGGAGCAGTACGAGCGCGAGCTGGCGGGCATTCTGGTGCTGCAGAGCGACGTAGCGCGCAACGTGGCCCGCGCGCTGGCATTGAGGCTGTTACCGGCGGAGCAGGCGCGATTAGCCAGCACTCGGACCGTCATCCCCGAGGCGTACGACGCCTGTAAGAAGGGAGACTACTACCGGAATGCGCTCGTGAGGGAGAGCCTGGAAAGGGCGGAGAACTACTACAACCTCGCCCTGCAGAAGGACCCAACCTACGCGGCGGCGTGGGCGGGGATCGCCCGTGTGTGGAATACGCGCGGTCAAATGGGGATGGCGCCGGTCAGCGAGGCCACGGCGAAGGGTAGGACCGCCGCCTACAAGGCTCTGCAATTGGATGACAGCGCGGTCGAACCGCATCAAGCGCTGGCCGGCATTCTGACCTGGACGGATTGGGACTGGCCGGCCGCTGGGCGGGAATGGCGTCGAACCCTCGAGCTGGACCCGGGCAATGCGGGAGCGATGAGCAGTTACTCGCATTTCCTGATGCACATGGACCGCCAGGACGACGCGATGAAGCAGATCGAGCGGGCGCTGGAGCTTGATCCCTTCAACGTCCAGTTTCATGGCTTCTACGCCCAGGTCCTTCTCATGGCACGCCGATATGACGACGCGGTGGCCACCGCCCGGAAGACGCTCGGCATGCAGCCAAACATGCCGATCGCCCTGACTGCTCTCATCACGGCGTTCTGGGCGCAAGGCTTGTATGAGGACGCTCTCGCGGCCGAGAGAGCGACGTGGGCTGGCGATCCCGAGCTCACAAGGGTCCTGGAAGAGGGGTATGCGCAGGACGGTTACACTGGCGCGCTGGCACGGCTTGCGGACACGCTCGCAGCCCGTTTCGGCAAGCCGGGCGGCGTGCAGACGTACCACCTTGCGAACCTGTACCTTCACGCCGGTGATCGGGACCGCGCCTTCGAGTGGTTGGAGAAGGCCTACGCCGAGCGCAATCGCAACATGCCTTACGTGGCACTGCACTTTGAGTCACTGCGCTCGGACCCGCGGTACCAGGATCTGGTACACCGCATGGGCCTGCCGCAGTAGAATCCCCTTCACACGATGACACTCGCGGCCGGCTCCCGCATCGGCCCGTATGAAGTCTCGCCGGAGCCACGGAGAGGACCCGATGAGGTCGGGTGACACTCTTGGCCCGTATCGGGTCCTCGCCGTGCTTGGCGAAGGCGGAATGGGCCAGGTGTGGCGCGCGCACGATACCCGGCTGCAGCGGGACGTCGCGCTGAAGGTCCTGCCGGTCGAGACCCTCGGCGATGAGCCCGCGCGAGCCCGCCTGGTTCGCGAGGCCCGGCTGGCCTCGAAGCTGAATCACCCGCACATCTGCACGATCTACGAGGTCGGCGAATCGGAGCCGTTGACAGGCTCACCGCAGGCGAGCTCAGGGCAGGGGGTTGCCTACATCGCAATGGAGCTCGTCGAAGGGCAATCGCTGAGCGCGCGGCTGTCGGACGGTCCGCTGCCAACCGATCAGGTCCTGCGCTACGGGCAGCAGATGGCCGACGCGCTGGCCCACGCGCACAGCCGCGGGGTCGTGCATCGCGACTTCAAGAGCCTGAACGTGATGGTGACGCCGGAGGGCCAGGTCAAGGTGCTGGACTTCGGTTTGGCGAAGCGGCTCGCAGGGGAGGACCTCGCCGAGGCCACGACGATGTCGCAGCACTCGGTGACCGAGCACGGCACGGTCGCGGGGACACTTCCGTACATGGCGCCGGAGCAGCTGCGAGGCCAGCCCGCGGACGCGCGGAGCGACATCTGGGCTCTTGGTGTGGTGCTGTACGAGATGGTAGCGGCGAAGCGGCCCTTCGAGGGGCAGACCGGGTTTGAGCTGAGCTCGGCGATTCTGAGCCAATCCCTTCCACCGCTCTCATCGTCGGTGCCAGCGCCGCTGGCAGGGGTCATCGACAAGTGCCTGGCGAAGGAGCCCGGCGAGCGCTATCAGCAGGGCGCCGAGGCGAGGGCCGCGATCGAGGCGGTGGCCTCAGGGCAGGCGGGAACGGCCTGGCGGGTGGAGCTGCGGCGGCGGCGAAGGCTGCTGCTGGGCACGGCGGCGGTTGCTCTCGCGCTTCTGGTTAGCGCCGCGGCGCTGTTTGGGCTGGACGTCGGCGGGGTGCGATCTCGGATGATGAGTGCCGCGGGGACGTCGGCGCGCGTGATCACGCTGGCCGTGCGGCCGTTCGACAACCTGTCGGGCGACCCGGAGCAGGAGCACCTCGCCGACGGCTTCACGCAGGAGATGAACACCGAGCTGGGGCGCCTGCACCCCGCAGGCCTGGAGGTCCTCGGCCGTACCTCCATGGCACGCTACAAGGGGAAGACCGAAAAGCCCTCCGACGAGATCAGCCGCGAACTTGGAGGCGTTGACTACATGCTCGAGGGGAGCATGCAGCGGGAGGGCCCCCAGGTCCGGATTCACGCCGAATTGATCAAGGTGGCGAGCCAGACGCAGGTTTGGACGGAATCCTACCAGCGCGAGCTCTCGGACATTTTCGCGATTCAGCGGGAGGTGGCACGCGGCGTGGCGGGCCAGCTGGCGCTCAAGCTGCTGCCCGCCGAGCAGGCCCGGCTGGCCAACGTGCGAGCCGTCAACCCGGAGGCATACGAGGCCTACCTCAAAGGGATCCTGCGTTATTACAGGCTGAGGCCGGACGATCTCGACGCCGCGCTCAAGTACTTCGAGCTGGCCCTTCAGAAGGAGCCCACTTACGCCCTTGCCTACGTGGGAATTTCGACGGTTTGGACCAGCCGCAGCCAGATGGGGATCACGCCGCCCAGCGAGGCTGTCCCGAAGGCAAAGGCGGCTGTACTCAAGGCGATTGACCTCGACGACAACCTTGCCGAGGCGCACACGCAGCTTGCGAGCATCTTGACCTGGGCCGATACGAACCTGCCCGCCGCGGAGGCGGAATGGAAGCGCGCCCTCGCGCTCAACCCCAACTACCCGGATGCGCAGGCGTACTACTCACACTACCTGAATATCATGAGGCGGCCGAAGGAGGCCATGGAGGCCATCGACCGCGCCCTGGCGCTCGATCCGTTGAACCCGCTCTTCCAGAGCTTCTACGCCATGGACTTGGTCTACGTGCGGCGGTACGACGATGCCCTGGCCGCGGCACGCAAGGCACCCGACAACCCCGTTGGCGTCAATGCGGCGTGGCATGCGTATTCGCTGAAGAAGATGCCGAAAGAGACGTACGACACGGTGAAGGCGTATCTGCAGATGGGCTACAGCGACAAGAACGTCGAGGACGCCCTCGATCGGGGCTACGCAGAGGGAGGATACGAGGAGGCCGCCAGGCGGGCGGCCGCGGCGTTGGTTGCGCGCAGCCGCACGGAGTTCGTCCTGCCGTTCGACGTGGCCGGCTTGTACGTCGATGCCGGCGAGAAGGGGCTCGCGCTCGACTGGCTCGCGAAGTGCGTCGAGATGCAGGATCCCAACGCCCCGTACATCGGAAGTCCCTTCTTCGAGCGCCTGCGCGGGGAGCCGCGCTATCAGGTGCTCGTGAAGCGCATCGGCCTGCCGCAGTAGGCACGTCAGGGTCGTTTCGCGAACCGCACGTTCCGGGCGCGGTCCGCGTAGATGCGCAGCCCCTCGACCCGGCCGTCCACGTCACGCGTGAAGCGGATGGTGTGGCCGCGCTCGAGGAACGCATCCTGGAAGACCGGCATCAACATGAAGCGCTGGCCGGGGCGGGCCCGTCCCTTCAAGGTGCCGTCCTCGACGTAGAACGTGTAGACCAGGTCGCCGAGCTCCGGGCAGACGTAGTCGCCCGCGTACGCTGCGAGTTCGCCGGCTGTCGGCGCGAAGAGCGGCTGCTTCTCCCACACGCGAGGTCTTGACCGGCCCCCATCGGTTTCTGTCAAGCGGATCACGGTGCCGGCGTGGGTGCTGTCAGCGGCAAAGAACCTCCCTCCTTCGAGCATGACGAGCGAGGCAGGTCCCGTTGCGACGAGGGCCGTGCCGTCGATGCGAAGCGCCCTGGCCTTCTCGTCATACGCCAGGAGCAGCGCCGCGTCGGTGGACGGCTCACGGTACACGCCCGACAACGTTTTCAGCGTCTCTGCCGGCACGTCGACCTTGGTCACCGACGGACGCGGCTTCAACCTGTCGGCCAGAAGCAGATCGGCCACCTGGTGCGCGTAGCCGCCGGGGTTGGTGCCTGTTGTGTTGCAGAGGATCGCCACCGAGAGGCGTTCGGCAGGCCATCGTGCCAGGTAGGCCTGGAACCCCGCTGTCGATCCGCCGCTGCTGACCTCGCGGACACCGCGGTAATCGAGCACGTAGAGCCCTTTGGCGTACTCGATTGTGGACCCATCGTTGAGCCGGCCGCGTGTCTCGAACTCCTCGACCATCGCCCGCCCGCCGACCCTCGGGCTGTCGAGGTTGGCGTTCCAGATGAGCAGGTCGCCCACGGTGGTCAGGAGCCCGCCGTTGCCGACGACGTTGGTGAACGGCGCGTGCGTGCGGAACTGGCCGTCCGAGAGCAGGCGGTACGCAGTGGCGCGGTTCTCGACAATCTCGGTGAAATCCGTGCGCCAGTGGGTCCGTTTCATCCCGAGCGGCCTGAACAGGCGCTCCTCGCAGAACTCGTTGAAGGGCTGGCCCGACACGCGCTGGACGACCACGCTGAGGAGCGTGAAGGAGGTGTTGTTGTAGAGGTACTCGTCGCCGGGTGTGAAGTTCAGCTCCTTGTAGGCGCTGACGAGCTCGAGGATCTCGGCTGTCGTGTGGACCGCCCTCGACAGAGGCCGCCCCGCCAGCTCGAGCATCGGCCACTGGTCGCGGAGGCCGCTCGTGTGGGTTAGAAAGTGGCGGATGAGGATCGGCGTACCGAAATCCGGCAACTCCGGCACGTACCGTCGAACGGGGTCATCGAGCGAGAGCTTCCCATCCTGCGCCAGCAGGATGATCGCGGCGGCGGTGAACTGCTTGGCGACCGAGCCGGATTCAAAGACCGTGTCTGGACGGATGCGGACACGGTACTCGAGGTCGGCCATGCCGTATCCCTTCGTGTGCACAACCCTGCCGCGGTGGGAGACGGCGACAGCGCACCCAGGGGAATCCGATCGGTTCCATCGTTCGAAGATCCTGTCGATTGCCTCCGGCACGTCGACCCGGTCAGGTACCAGTTGAGGTGCGGCTGCAGCTCCCCACGTCCACGCGACGAGAATGGCCGCCACGAGCCCACGTGCCATCCTCCGCATGGGGTCAGAGCTTTGAAAAAAGTGGCACGTCAAGATGTAACCCCAAGGAACTGCTCCCAGAGGGTGCGCTCGACATAGACCGTCAGCAGCACCCCCGGCCTCAGGCCGTAGAACTCAGAGACGTACCGGTCGCCAAGTGCGGCATCCAGCGCGGGGACGTTCTCCTGAGACGCGACAATGACCGGCGCCTCGCCCGCGGTCCCCGCATCAGCCGTCCGCGCCCAATACCCCACCCGCTTCAGGCCGCGGAGATACCACGGCAGCGGCCACTGCTCGTAGGGGCCGGCAATCACCTTCACGAACATGCTCGTGCGGTCGGCGTGAACCGCCGCGAGGTCCGTCACCCGCCGCACGAGCCGGAGGAAGTCCGGCGTTGTCTGCGCATAGACGTACGGATTGCGCGGGTCCGCCGGATACCGGACGCTCGCCCGCCAGTTCTGCACGCCGAGATGACAGGCTGCGGCCGCAAGCACGAGGACGAGCAGCGCACGCGCCGCGCGAGGCCTCACGAGCTCGACGAGCGCCGCGGCTCCGTACCCGGCCAGCACGACGAAGCCCGCGTAAAACGGGAGCAGATTCCAGGGCGTCTTGTAGCGCACCGCCGAAAACGCGACCGCCGTGAGCACCGCGTAGAGGGCGACGTACCGCGGCCAGAAACCAGCCTTCGACGGGCGGCACGCCGCGACGAGGCCCGCCATCGCGAGGCCCAGCACAAGTCCCTCGCTCCAGACGACACCGCCCGAGGAGGAAAACGTGAGGAGGCCCAGGTAGAAGTACCAAGGGTGGGCGTGCCGGCCGGGATCGACGCCGCGCCCGATATACGTCCCGAACGCCCGCAGCGACTCGACAAGACCCTCGGGATGCCTGAAGAAGGACGAAAAGAACACGAACGCAACGAGCAGCGCGACAGCACACCCCACCGCGACGGGTGCCAGCGCGACGTGCGGGCGCGTCTCGCCCCGCCTGGTCGACACCCGCGCCAGCGCGGCTGCCGCCACGGCCGCCGCAATCACGATGATTGACGTCTCTTTGGTCGAGTACGCCAGCCCCGCGAAGACACCGGCTGCCACGGCCCATCGATAGCCCGGTCGCCGCAGGAAGCGGCCGAGCGAAATCAGGAACCCCATCGCGAGGAAGACGAACAGCGTCTCCTGGATGTAGAACCGGCTGTAGTAGGTGAGCGCCGGCGACAGGGCCGCTAGACACGCGCCCGCCGCAACCGCCCCTCGTCCGAGGCCTACCGAGAGCAGCGGGAGCAGCAGGATCAACCCCGCTCCGAAGAACGCCGGCACCAGCCTCAGCGTCCGCTCATCGAGCGCGGCCAAGCTCGCCTGGCCGCGCAACCAGGCCGACGGGAGGGTGAAGTAGTACAGCGTCGGGCCGTGATGATCGTGCGGGTCGTACGTGTACTCGCCGGCTTCGAGCAGTTGCCCGAACTTGACCGCCTGGTTGGCCTCGTCGTGGTGCATCGGCCGGAGGTCCAGCCCGACGGCGCGGAACGCCAGCGCGAGCGCCAGCGCCGCCGCCACAAGGCTGCCGAAGACGGCCGTCTTCATTTGAGCGTCGTGCCGTGGACCTCGACTTCAACGTAGTGGTTCAGGTCGTTCGTCGTGTTGCCGTTGGAGTAGAGGCGCACGTATCGCCCTCTCGCGCCCTTCGAAGCGATCAGGCGCCCTTCGGCGACCTCGATGTACTCCTTGTCCTTTCCAATGCCGAGCCCGGATGTGTTGTCGTGGTCGTTGTTGAAGACGGTCGTCGCGCCCTTGAGGAACTCCCGGTCGTCGGACACCTGGACGATGACGTCGTGATAGACGCTGGCCTGGCTGTGGAAGTGCCAGACGAGGATCGCGTGCAGCGCGTACGTCGCCCCGAGGTCGACCTGCACCCACTGCTTGCCGGGCCCCAGCTCGACGAAATACCCGTCGCCGCCTTCCTTCTGGCCGTCCGTCACCATGTTCAGCTCGCCGATGACCGGCTGCATGTCACTGGACCGGACCGGGCGGTTCAGAGACACGCACTTGGTGCCGATTGGCACGTAGAACGGCCCGCGAGGCTTGCCCGTGACCGCTTCAAGGTTGGAGCTCTTGATGTTCGTCGGGGTCCCGATGAACATCGGCTTCGGCAGCTGCAGCTTCAGTTCCTCGGTGCCGGCACCCTGGCCGGCGACGAGAGGAACGAGAGCGACGAGCGCCAGCATCACGCACACGAAGAGGTTCTTGTTCACTGGCCTCGCTCCCCTCTCCCCCCGGCCATGCGTTTCTGGATGGCCGCAACCGTGGCCTGCGCCTCGGCCTTGACCGACGCGTCGCGCAGGTATTTGCTCGCCAGGTCGATCGCTTCTTTGCAGGGGAACCGTGTCAGCGCGCCAAGCACCAGCTTCCGCTCGTCCGGCCGCGAGGCCAGGTCGGCGGCCAGCTTGAGGTCGGCCACGGCGGCGGTCGGCTCGCGATACTGATCCAGGCCGACGCTGGCCACGAACCCGCGGATGGCCAGCAGCCGGTGCGTCTCGTTCTTGGAGGTCCGCGCCAGCCGCAGGATGTCGTCCTGAGCCGCGCTCGTCGGCCACGACGTGATCGCCGCGACGGCAGCATCCACCACCGAGGGAATGCGGCTGTCGAGCGCGGTGCGCAGCAGGGGCAGCGTGCTGCGGTCGCCGATACGCGGAAGCAGGGCGATCAGACGCGCCTGCGCCTCCGGATCGGTCTCGGTCCCGAGCCGCGTCCTGATGGCGCCGGCCCGGCCGTCCGGATTCGCGATCTTTTGCGTCAAGGCTGCGACAGTCTGCTCGACTTCCGATCGCTCCACCTCGTCTGCCGCCTTGACCAGCACGTCGAGGAGGGCGGGCACGTCAGACGGCGTCCCGATGACGCCAAGCGTCTTGAGCGCCTGCACGCGGGTACCGGGGGACGCCGACGCGACCGCTGTGACGACGGCCGGTTTCCCGCCGAAAATCTTCCGGTCGGCGATCGCCAGCAGCAACTCCCGCGCGATAGCCTCCGACGGCCCCTGCCCGAGCCGCCCGAGGATGGCCTCGTCAACGGCCCGACCCTTCAGCATTCCGAGCGTCCAACGTGCGGCGGCCTGTTCGGGGCCGCTCGTGCGAGACGCTGTCTCGAGAAGCAGCGGCACCTCCGAGGCCCCGCCGGTCGACTCGAGCGCCCGCATCGCCGCGATGCGGACGGCCACATCGTTGCTCCGGGCTGCCTGAAGGATAGCGGGCAGCACCGGCCTTGCCGGGTAGGTGGCGAGCGCCGCGAGCACGGGGATCTGGACGTCAGGGGTCAGACGCGGCAGCAGCGCCGCCACCTGGCCGATCGCGTCCGCCCCGAACACGTCGGTGATCTTCGAGACGGCTGCTTCCTGCTGTACCGGATCCGAGCTTCCCAGCATGGTCAGCACAAGCCCTGTGGCGACGGTGCTCGAAGCGTTCACCCTTCCGATCGCCGCGGAGCGCCTGACGGGAACCGGCAGGGCTGCATCCCCCCACAATGTCTCGTAGAGTCGAAGCGCACCGTCCTTGTTGCCGGCCGCGAGCGCGCTGTCCGCGGCGGTGAGCATCGCGGCCGCCACCACCGGTTTGAACGCCGCCCCCGCACCGCCGTAGGCGCCGGCGAGGGCCGCTGCCGCCGCGTCACCGCCAATCCTGCCGAGCGCAGCTGCTGCCGCCGTGCCGTACGCCGGCTGCTGCAGCAGCGGCGTCAGCGCCGGCAACGCAGCCACGTCCTTCCGCCAGCCAAGCGCCCCGATCGCTGCAATCCGCGTCGCGCCGCCCGTCGTCTCAACCGCCTGGCGGAGCGCGCGCCCGGCCACGTCGCCCGGGATCTGCTGCAGCGCGTACAGGGCGTTATCCGCCAGGCTGTCGTCGGCCAGCATCGCCTGCAGGGCCGGCACGGCTGTGTCGCCCGCGATGACGCGCAGGTGATGGCTGACCGCGTTCTTGGCGGGTCGCGTCGCCGTGGTCTTCAGAAACGCGAGCAGCTTCGCCTCGCATTCAGCACGCCCCGCCGCGTCATCCCTGCGGGCGTAAACATAATCGCGGAGCTTCCACACCGCCGTCGAGTCGATTCCCCCGTCGTAGGAGGCCAGCGCCGCGAGGATCTGATCCAGGGATTCCGCCCGTGCAGGCGCCGGCGCCTGGGCGCCGAGGTGGGATCCGACCGACACGGCAAGCACGAACAGGGCCGCGCCCACCATCTGAGACCAGCGATTCCGGGTTGGTTGAGAAGTTGACATGTTGGTCCTCGCTTCAAGCCGGAAGCTGGTACGGCCTTCGATACGAATGCGACAGCAGTCGATCGGCACCCGGATCACCAATGACCGTCTCGGTCGCCGGATCCCACCTGAGCGTGCGGCCCGTCTCGATGGCCACCACGCCAAGGTGGGCGACGCTGGCGGATCTCTGGGCAACCTCGGCCGGCGTAATCGTCAGCGCCCGGCTGCGCACGCAGTCCAGGAAGTTCTGCATGTGGTCGCGGCTGTAGTACAGCCGCGTCTCGTTCGGCCCGATGACCTCGTTGATCAGGTGAGCCGGCTGGCTCTCGAAGCCGCCGCGGTCGACCCAGACCCACCCGTATTCGCCGATCCACTTCGTTCCGCTCTGGATCTCGGGGTATCCGCCCGCAATCACGATCGGCGTGCCGTCGGCGTACGTCGCATCGACCCAGTACCGCGTTGCGCCGTTGTAGATGCCCGTCGTCGGGAACTCCCCCTTGCCCGAGATCGTCACCGGCCCGGTGTAGTCGAAGCCCAGGCCCCAGTGGGCGATGTCGAGATGGTGCCCGATCCAGTCAACGAGCTGGCCACCGCCGAAGTCCATGTTCCAGCGCCAGTTCATGTGCACGCGCGCCTTGCAGTACGGCGCCCACGGCGCCGGGCCGATCCAGGTGTCGTAGTCGAGCCCCGGCGGCGGGTCCTCGATCTTCTCCTGCCCGAACGTGCGGGCGAAGTCGGTGTACCCGGCCGGCAGGCCGACCTCCACGCGCTGGATCTTTCCGATCCGGCCGTTCCTGACGAGCTCCGCCCCGCGGTGGAAGTTGTCGGTCGAGCGCTGCCAGCTGCCGGTCTGCCAAACGCGGCCGTAGCGCTTGACGGCATTGCACAGGGCGCGCCCTTCGCGCAGGTTGTGGGTCAGCGGCTTTTCGCCGAAGACGTCCAGGCCGGAGCTGAGCGCGGTGATCGACACGATTGCGTGCCAGTGGTCGGGAACGGCAATAGACACAGCGTCAAGGTCGCCCCGCGCGAACAGCTCCCGGTAGTCCTTGTACGTCGCGCAGTCCTTGTTGCCGTATCGCGCGTTGACGGTGCCCTGAGCCGTGCGCAGCGGTGTATCGTCCAGGTCGCAGACGGCGACCCACTGCACCTCGTTCTTGCCGAGGAACGACTTCATGTTGCCCGGCCCCTGCATACCGAACCCGATCCCCGCCATGACGATGCGGTCGGAGGGCGGCACGGCGCCGCCGCGGCCCAGCGCAGAGGCTTTCACGATGGTGGGGAAGGCTGCCGCGCCGGCCAGCGCCAGCGGCGCCTTCCAGAGAAACTCGCGTCGGCTGTGTCGGTGCATGGTGATCCTCGCGTCCTCCAGGGTTGCGACGGCCGAATACTCGGCATTATAGGACGAGGAGGGGCGGGAAGGCACGGAGAGGCACGGAGGCGCACGGAGGGGCACAGGTGGGTGAGGAGTAGTGGATAGTGTGCGGTGGGTAGGCCGCCACGTGGGTCGCGCTGTCGGGCGGCACCGTGACAGCACGTTCTGCCATCCACTATCCACTACCCACTGACCACTGGCCACTGACCACTGGTGTGGTGGCCGGACGGGAGCCGTTGGCGGGCAGGCCTACCGTCGCAGCCGGACCCGCGCCGTCACCGGGAAGTGATCCGAGGGGTAGCGGCCGTCTCGCGAGGTTCGCAGGATCTCAGCCTGCAACACCTCCGCGTCGGGATCAACGAAGACGTAGTCGATCTTGTCCCCCTTCGTCTGCCCGAACGTGAACTCGGTAAACGTGCCGACTTCGGTCGCATCGGGATGGAGCACCCGGTAGCTGTCGCGGTAGACGGCGCTCACGGCCTTGGCGGCCGCGTTGTCCTCCCCGGAGTTGAAGTCCCCCGTGATGAAGACGGGAGCTTTCGGGTCGCGGGCAGCGGTCGTGGCCAGCAGCAGCGCCGCACTGCGCTCGCGGGACGGCTGCGACTGGTGGTCCAGGTGGACGTTGTAGACGTAGAAAGCCGGCCCCTCGCGATCCTCGAAGTACGCCCACGTGCAGATCCGCTCGTACTGGTTGCCCCAGGTCATCGATCTGACCACGGTCGGCGTATCGGAGAGCCAGAACGTGTCGCTGCGGCGGGCCCGCAGTCTGGCCGTCCGGTAGAGAATTGCCGCGTACTCGCCGCCCTGCCGCCCGTCGGTGCGCCCGACACCGACGTACTCGTAGCCCGGCACGGCCTCGACGATTTCCGTGATCTGGCTGTAGAGCGCCTCCTGGAGGCCGATCACGTCGGCCTGCTGCTCCCGCAGCAGCGCAAACAACATGTCGCGCCGCTTCTGCCAGTGGTTCTCGCCGTCGTTGGCGAATCCGACCCGGATGTTAAAGGTCATGACGGTGAGCGGAGCGGCCGGCGGCGGCGCCTGTGGGGGGGCCTGCCAGCTCATCAACGCCAGCAACAAGGACACAAGAGGCATGTCGATCTCCCGTGAGAATGCGGTTTCAGCCGCGGCGCGCGAGACGCTGCCCGTCGCCGGATTATACCGCTTGGCCCGATTCCCATCGGCCGTGGCGAGATTCGGGCGGGCCTTCCGGCCTATAATGCCGGCTTCCAGGGCTTCTATCCAGAGGAGAGGTCAGCATGCGCGACAGAGCAGCAGTGACATTCGGTCATCAGGCGAGCAAGACTGGCGCCCTCACACGGCGGTCGTTGCTCGCGCTGGCGGGAACGGCGCCGCTGGCATGGGCGATTTCCGAACGCCGTCCGGCGACTGCGGCGGGACGCATCCCGATCGCCGTCCAGCTCTATTCGGTGCGCGACGACTGCAAGAAGGACTTCGACGCGGCGCTGGAGCAGGTGGCGGCGATGGGGTTTGAGGGCGTCGAGTTTGCAGGCTACTACGGGTACGCCGAGCGAGCGGCCGACTTGAGGAAGAGGCTGGACGCACTGAAGCTGAAGGTGGCCGGTACGCACACCGGGCTGCAGACGCTTCAAGGCGACGCGCTCAAGCGCACCATCGACTTCCACCAGACGATCGGCTGCCGCTTTCTGGTCGTTCCCAGCGACAAGGCCTTTACCGATCCCGCGCAGAGCAAGGCGCTGGCCGACACCTTCAACCGCGTGGCCGAAACGCTCAGGCCGCTCGGCATGGCCTGCGGGTACCACAACCACACCGCCGAGTTCCAGAAGGACGGCGACAAGACGTACTGGGACTTGTTTGCCGAGCGAACCACCAAGGACGTCATCCTGCAGCAGGACTGCGGATGGACGTTTGCCGCCGGCTACGATCCGGTGGCCTACGTCCGGAAGTACCCCGGCCGCAGCAGGACCGTGCATTTCAAGCCGACGATCGCAAAGGGTGAGACCGGCAAGCGGGCGATTCTCGGGCAGGATTCGGTCGACTGGGCTTCCGTCTACAAGGCATGCGTCTCCGCCGGGGGCACGGAGTGGATCGTCGTTGAACAGGAGACGTACCCCGACAACAAGCCGCCGATGGACTGCACGAGGGAATCGTTCGCGGGGCTGAAGCGAGTCCTCGCGGGCGCGTAAGGCTCGAACCGGCGGCTCAGCGCTGCGGGAGGAGAAGAGACGATGCCTGTGCTGATTTCGTGTGTGCTCTGCCTGCTCGCCCTGCCGGTCGCCCAGGCGCCGACGCCGAGCGCGCTGGAGTCAGACCCGAAGGGGTGGGTTGATCTGCTGTCGGCGACCGAGTTCCAGAAGTGGACGCGCGTGGCGCAGGGCGCGGGTGGCAAGCTGCCGAAGGGCGATGTGACCAGCCCTTCACCGTGGAAGCTGGATGCCGCCAGCCAGATTCTGCTGTGCGAAGGGGACAAGTCGGGCCACGAGATGTTCCGCTACGGCGAGGAGGTGGGTGACTTCATCCTTCACGCGGAGTGGCGGTTCACCAAGCTGGAGGGCGAGCCTTCGTACAACAGCGGCATCTACGTACGAACCAGCGCCGATGCCTCGACCTGGTTCCAGGCGCAGACCGGGCCCGCCGGCGGCTACATCTTCGGCGCTTTCCCCGTGGCCGGGAAGTCGCAACGCGTGAACCTCCGCGACAAGATGACCGAGAACCGCGTCACGCCGGCCGGGGAGTGGAACGTGTACGAAGTCCGAGGCGTCGGCAAGACACTCACCCTCTGGGTCAACGGCGCGGTCGTTATCGACTACACGGAGTGGGAGGTGCCGCGCGGCTACGTCGGCCTTGAGGCGGAAGGGTACCGTATCGAATTCAGGAACCTGAAGCTCAAGAAGCTATGAGGTGGCTCCGGGTCCGCGGGCCCGGCGCTACACCCCGATAAGCGGCAGCTTCACCGGCGATCCGGCCCTCGCAGCCGACCGGTCCGCCGCAATGCAGATCTCCATCGTCCGCTGCGCGTCGTGAACGTTGAGGTGCGTTTCGCGGCCCTCGAGGATGCACGCGATCAGTTCGTCGATCTCTCCCTGAAAGGGATGGTGCGTGACGTCCGCCGATCCCGGCATCACGGTTTCGACACGGATGGCCGGAGCGCCGGTGGCGGTGACGTGATCGTGCAACGTGACGTCCGGGAAGGGGCAGGCCGCCTGCAGAGCGGCCCGGTCGAGGGGCACATCGTTCCACAGCAGCAGATCATCTCGGATCGTGGCCCGATCCCCCATGAGCTCCACGCCGAAGGCGTAGGGCATCTGGAAGTCGGTCGAGCTGGTCACGTGGCCGATGATGCCCCCGCTGCGGCGCCGGCCAGGATCCTGCAGCCGGACATTGACGGCGATGGTCGTCGGCCACTGATACCCGCGCGTGTAGCTGCTGTGACAGGCGGACACCTCGACGGCTTCGAGGCCTGTGCACCACCGCAGGGCGTCGACCGCGTGACAGCCCGCGGCGACGAGATGGCTCCTGCCGCTCCTCCTCGTTCGCACCCAGGACCACCCCGAGTACCAGTCGGTCACGCGCGACAGATACTGGATGCGCGCGAAGACGAGCCGCCCCAGCCAGCCGGACTCGCGCAGCCAGCGCACGAACCGCAGGTAGGGGTTGTAATGCAGCTCGAACGACACGATCGTGCGGACGCCGGCGCGCCGCACCGCGTCGCGGATGCGGCGCAGTTCCGGCACATCCAGGCCGGTGGGCTTCTCGAGCAGGATGTGCTTGCCGGCTCGCGCCGCCGCGACGGCCTGGCTCGCGTGCAGATGGTTGGGCGTCGCAATCGACACGATGTCAACCTCGTCTGACTCGAGCAGATCGGCGTAGCGCCGCGTGAAGCGCGCGGCCGGCACGTCGATGCCCGCCTTGGCGAGCCGGCTCCGCGCCGGGGCCTGCTCGCGGTCGCACAGCATGGCGACGCGGACGTGCGGATTGCGCGTGAACGCCCGGAGATGTTCGCTGGCCACCCAGCCGATGCCGACGACGCCGACGCCGAGTCGGTCGCTTCTCATCGTGGCGCGATTCTATCGCAGCGACAGGACGGCTTGACAGGCTTTCGGGTCGGGTGGTATTCGACGCGGGCAGAGGGGGCACGGGAGAGGCACCGGAGAGGCAGAGGACAGGCACACGTGATACGCGCCAAGCTCGCGGCCATGATGTTCGTGCAGTACTTCATCTGGGGCGCATGGTCCGTCACCCTGGGGACGTACCTCGGCACGACGCTCGAGTTCGATGGCACCCAGATCGGGCTGGCCTACGGGACGACAGCGCTGGCAGCCATGATCTCGCCGTTCTTCGTCGGGATGGTCGCGGACCGGTTCTTTTCCACGGAGCGGATCCTGGCCGCGCTGCACCTCACGGGGGCCGCGCTGCTGTGGCTTGCCTCAACGCGGACCGGCTTCGCGTCGTTCTATCCGACCCTGCTGGCCTACGCGCTGTGCTACATGCCGACGCTGGCGCTGACGAACTCGCTGTCGTTCCACCACATGAAGGATCCGGCCCGCGAGTTCCCGAGCGTGCGCGTGCTTGGCACGATTGGGTGGATTGCCGCAGGCCTGGTCGTCGGGCGCCTGGGGCTCGAAGCCTCATGGGTGCCGATGCGGATTGCGGCCGGCGCCTCGGCGCTGATGGGGCTCTACTCGCTGCTGCTGCCGCACACGCCGCCGAAGGCAGCGGGCGCGCCGGTCACGGCCAGAGCCATCCTCGGCCTCGACGCGCTCGCCCTGCTGAAAGACCGGTCGTTTGCCGTCTTCGCGATGGGATCGTTCCTGCTCTGCATCCCGCTGCAGTTCTACTACAGCTTCACGAACCTGTTCCTGAACGAGATCGGCATGGCGGAGCCTGCCAGCACGATGACGCTGGGGCAGATGTCCGAGATCGGCTTCATGCTGATGATGCCGTGGATGCTGGCACGGCTCGGGGTCAAGCGTCTGATGCTCGTCGGCATGGCGGCGTGGACCGCCCGCTACCTGCTGTTCGGGTACGGCAACGCAGGCAGCCTGGCCTGGATGCTGTACGTCGGCATCCTGCTGCACGGCGTCTGCTACGACTTCTTCTTCGTGACGGGTCAGATCTACGTGGACCAGCAGGCCGGCGACCGCATCAGGGCCGCAGCCCAGGGGCTGATCGCCTTCCTCACGCACGGCGTCGGGATGTTCGTCGGCGCGCTGGTCTCGGGCCGCGTCGTGCAGGCGTACACGTGGGCCGGTTCCGACGGGCTCGCAGGTCACGCCTGGCGCAGCATCTGGATCGTGCCGGCGGCAGGCGCTGCCGCCGTGTTCGTGCTGTTCGCGCTGGCGTTCAGGACCGGACGACAGAGGCAGTCTCGCGGCCCCCGGGATGCGCCGCCCGCCGGGGGATGAAGCCGCCGCTGGGAGGGACCCGTTGAGAGGGTGTGTCGGCCGATTCAGTGTTCCTCACGCGCTGCTCGCGGCGGCGTCGCTGCTGCCGGGGTTCATCGCGGCGGCGCCCGCCGCAGGCCAGAGCCGGCGCGTCGTCGACGTCGTGACGATCGGTGACCCGGCGAGCGACTCGGCGCACGAGTACGCCGCAGAAGGCGCCGTGGAGGCTGTCGCCGCAGGGAAGCGCTTCCGCCAGGCGCAGGGCTGGATGCGGTACTCGTTGCGCGTGTACGAGGACAGCGAGGTGACGCTGGCGTGCACGTTTACGGGCACCGAGGGGCGCCGGCTCGTGTTCGATCTGATCGTTGAGGGACGCAAGGTCCTGACTCACACCTTCGTCACGCCGTCGGCGGAGCCGACACGTTTCGAGTTCCGGCTGCCGCAGAGTGTCACCGGAAGCCTCACCGCGATCGCCGTGATGTTCCGGGGCGTGGATGGCCCGACGCCGGGCCTGATTGAGCTGCGCACCGTGCAGGAGCACCTGGAGCGGTAGCAGTGCAGCTCCCCCGTTCTGGTACACTCTGACGTTCACTTCCGGAGGTTCGATCCCATGCCACACGTGCCGCTCCGCTCGCGCTCCACCCGCCTGCTGCTGGTGGGCGTGCTGACGCTTGTCACCGCGGGTTTCGCGACGGCCCGGCAGCCGTCCGCCCCGCGTCGAGCGGCGCAGAAAAGCTGGCCGCTGACCCGGCCCGAGGCGACGAAGTACGCCGAGACCAGCTCCTACGCTGACGTGACGTCGTACATGCAGGCCATGGCCGACGCCGCTCCGCAGATCCAGCTGGCGACGTTCGGGTACACGTACGAGGGCCGCCCGTTGCCGCTGGCCGTCGTGGGTGCGTCCGGCGCCGCGCCCGAGCAGGTCCTGGCGGCGAACAAGATCCGGATCTACCTCCAGGGCAACATCCATGCGGGCGAGGTCGAGGGCAAGGAAGCCCTGCTGTGGCTGCTGCGGTCGATCGCGAAGGGCGAACGGGCCGCCTGGTTCAAATCTGTCGTCCTGCTCATCGGCCCGATCTACAACGCCGACGGCAACGAGCGCGTCAGCGTCGCGAACCGCGGCACCCAGAACGGGCCGACCGGCGGGATGGGACAGCGCACGAATGCCCAGAACCTCGACCTCAACCGCGACTGCACGAAGCTCGAGACGCCGGAGGCCAGGTCGATGGCGATGCTGATGACCCGCTACGATCCGCACGTGGCGATCGACCTCCACACGACGGATGGAAGCGCGGACAGCGGCTACTACCTGCACTACGAGACCTCGCTCAACCCCAACGACTCCCAAGCGACGACCGGGCTGCTTCGGGACAACCTGCTGCCCACGGTGACGAAGGCGATCAAGGCGAAGCACGGCTGGGACTACTTCTACTACGGCGGCGCCGGGCGCGGAGAGGCCGAGCGAGCTTGGCGGTCCGATGTCGAGCTCGCGAAGGCCCGCTACACGTCGACGTACTTCGGCGTCCGCAACAAGCTTGGGATCCTGGTCGAGACCTACTCGTACGCCACGTTCGAGGACCGGATCAAGGCCAACTACTGGTTCCTGGAGGAAGTGATTGACTACGTCGCGAAGAACGCCGAGGCGATCCGCTCGGCGGTAGAAGCAGCGGAGAGCGAGTCGGTGGTCGGCAGGGAGCTGGCCGTCAGGCAGCAGCTGGTGAAGGGAGACACGCCGGTGCCGGTGGTGTTCGCCGAGACCGTCAGCGAGCGGAACCCGTACGTGCCGGATCGTCCGATGCGTCGCCGGGTGCCGGGTGGGGAGCGCACCGAGACGATGCCTCACTACGGCACGACGGCGCCCACCGAAACGAGCCTCGCGCCGCGCGCGTATATCCTGCCGGCCCAGATGGGGATGGGGCCCGGCCAGCGAGGCGGAGGCCCTGGCGCATCACCGTCCGCGCGTGTCATCGCGGCCGTCTCCGACAGACTCGAGGCGCACGGGATCAGGTTCTTCCAGACTGTCAGGGATCAGGCGGTTCGGGGCGAGCGGTTCAGAATCGAGCAGTCCGCGCTGGCCGAGCGCGAGTACCAGGGCACGCACAGAATGCGGACGCTCACGGGCAAGTGGGAGCCGATCGAGCAGACGGTTCCCGCCGGTTCGATCGTCGTGCCGATGGACCAGCCGCTGGCCCGGCTCGTATTCCTGCTCTGTGACCCGCGATCGGACGATGGGTTCATGGCGTGGAACATCCTGGATCCCGTTCTGGGTGGGACGCCCGCGCCCGAGTTCTACCCGATCATCCGCACGATGGACGTCGTGGCACGGTAATCGCTGCAGGTGCACGCCATCGGGGGCAGAAGCAAAGGGGCTCGGCGCCGCGCCAGGATGTCGCCCTGGCCCCTAGCCCCCAGCCCCTTGCCCCTAGGCCCTGTCTGTTACGCCCAGTAGGCCTCGCCCGCCGGCTCCGTGATGATCACGTCCTTCAGGAAAGCGATGGCCTTCTTGAGTCCCTCCGTCCCCGACATCAGGCTGTCCTCGTGCTCGATGCTGAGCACATGGTCGTACCCGACCAGGCGAAGGGTGCTGACGATGGCCTTCCACACGGGCGCGCCGTTCCCGTAGCCGACCGTCCGGAAGATCCACGAGCGCTCCAGCTCGCGCGTGTACGGCTTGGCGTCGAGCACGCCGTTGACCTTGATGTTGGCCGCATCCAGCTTGCAGTCCTTCGCGTGGACGTGGAAGATGCCGTCGCCGATCGCGCGGATCGACGCCACCGGATCCGACCCCTGCCAGAAGAGGTGCGACGGGTCGAAGTTGCAGCCGATCACATTCGGCGCGATCGCCCGGAGCCGGTTCATCGTCTCGGTGTTGTAGACGACGAAGTTCGGGTGCATCTCGATGGCGACGCGGACGCCGGCCTTGCGGCAGAAGGCTGCCGTCTCCTTCCAGTAGGGCACCACGCGCTCTTTCCACTGCCATTCGAGCGCTGCCGAGTGCTCGGGAGGCCAGGGCGACACGATCCAGGCAGGCGTGATGGCCTTCGGATCCGGTCCAGGGCACCCGCTGAAGGTGACGACGGTCTTGACGCCGAGCTTGGCTGCCAGCTCGACGGTCTGCTCGAACACCTTGTGGTGGGCCTTCGCGGTCGCTGCGTGGGGATGCAGGGGGTTCCCATGACAGCTGAGCGCGCTGATCGTGAGGTTGCGGCGCTCGATCGCCTGGCGGAAGGCGTTCAGCCGGCGCTCACTCGCCAGCAGAGCCGCCGGCTTCGCGTGGGCGTCGCCCGGGTATCCCCCGGTTCCGATCTCGACGGCTTCGAGGCCGAGATCGACGATGTAGTCAAGGGTTTCCTCGAACGGCTTGGCGCCGAAGAGGACGGCAAACACGCCGAGCTTCATGTGACCTCCTTTATGAGACGCGCCTCATCTGCCCGACCTGCGGAGCGGCGGGGGGATGTGCCCCTGGCCCCAGCCCACGGCGCCGGCTGCGGCACGGGGCACGCGAGGATTATACAGGGGACAGGAAGCGGGGTAGAGTAGCCCCGTCAGGAACGAGCCAGAGACGAGGCGGCTCGGGCAGGCCGAAGGAAGGGCCCTGAGGTGGGTAATCACCGCCGATTACCCGTGCGGATGGACCCGGACTGAACCGATAATACGCTCGGGATTGTGCCCAGGAGGATCGTCATGCTCACGCGCTGGGGTCGTACAGGGTTGTGCCTGCTGCTGCTCGCTGTCGTCGCGGCGTTTGCGTCGGGCGATGCGTGGCTGTCTGCCCGCGCCGCCGACTCGGCGGCGGCGGACATTGAGTACCGCGTGCTCGCCACGAAGAAGACCTCGACAATGGAGGACGAGCTCAACGAGGCGGCAGAGGCGGGCTTCCGGTTCGGGGCGGTGATGGGAGGCGAAACCGCCTTCGGTGGGAACGAGGTCGTCACGATCATGACGCGGATGGGCGCGGCCAGGGGCCGGTACGCCTACAAGCTCCTCGCAACCAACAAGACGTCGACGATGCAGAAGGAGATCCAGGAGGCGGCGAACGCCGGCTTCGTGTACGTGGGCCAGACGGTGTTCGAGACGACCTTCGGCGGCAAAGAGGTCGTGGTGATCCTGGAACGGGACAAGGACGCCGAGGTGCGGAGCTACGACTACCGTCTGCTGGCCACCTCCAAGACATCGACGTTGCAGAAGGAGTTGCTGGAGGCGGGCGCGGCGGGGTACGAGCTGGTCGGCCTGACGGTTGCGAAGACCGCCATTGCCGGCAACGAGCTGGTGGCGATCACGCGCCGCGCGCGCGCGCAGTAGGGCGGACCTTCAGGTCCGCCGTACGTGCCGGGGTCTGCAGACCCCGGCACGACAGCGGCGCTGGCGCCCCGCCCTGCGACGGCTGTGGGCGAGCGGAACCGAGGAGCCCTTGTCCGATGCTTATGACCGCGCTGGCGCCGGGCGCCGTGTCGCCAGCGCGCCGATGTAGAAGACGCCCACCAGGATCAGCAGGAACTGGAAGCCCATCAGCAGCGAGAGATACTCGGCCACCCCTCCCACCATCGCGCCGAGCAGGTTGGCGCCGTAGTCGATCGTGACGTCCGGCGAGCGCTTGATGCTCGAGCCGAACAGCAGCCCCGCGCAGAAGATCGGGCTGAAGACGAGCAGGCTGTACACGACCGACTCGACGAGACGGCTGGCGATGGCGATCGTCCCCACCGGCACGACGTAGTTCACCGCCAGCAGCCCCAGCAGGACCGCGCCGACGAGGCGGGGGCGCCGGATCTCGACGCGGGCAACGGTCCAGTTTGCCACGAGCGCCATGACGAGCACGGAGGCGATCGTGAGCGAGGCTACGACCCAGGTCGAGCCCCACAGCAGCGCGAACTGGGTGATGGATTTCGTCTCGAGCAGCATGAAGCCGGCGCCCAGGAAGAAGAACTCCCACGACCACTTCCGCACGGCGCCCCGGACCACGCCGAACACCGCGATGGCGGAGACGAGCAGGATGATCGAGAGCGCGGACAGGTAGTGAGACGGCAGGTGCGGCTCGCGCAGGTACAGGAAGGGCCAGTTGTCGGTCGCGGGCACGATGGCGCGGTCGCGGGCATGCCGGACCGCAGGGGCGAGCGGCGCACCCTGGTTGAAGGCCGAGACCTCCGACGGCGGCTCCGGATAGGAGGCCAGCCCGCGCAGCCGCGGCCCGACCACCATGACGCCAAGCTGATCCTTGGCGGGATGGACGTGGACGACCGGCTCCTCGCCGAAGGCCGCGGCGGCTGTGTTGGCCAGCCGGTCCACGAGCCAGGCCTCGCGGAAGTAGTTGTAGACGACCAGCACGCCGTCGGGCTGGAGGACATCGCGAACCGCGCGGAACGACTCTTCGGTGAACAGGTAGCTTTCGAGACGCACGCCCGAGAACGCCGATTGCAGCGTCAGCGAGTCGATCAGCGCGTACACCACGAGGTCGTACTTCCTGTCGGTCGTCCGGAGGAAATGCCGGGCGTCGTCGGCGATCTGACGCACGCGCGGGTCGGCGTACGGGCGATCCGGATGGCCTCGGGCTCCGAGGCGGAGGATGGCCGGGTCGATCTCCACGGCATCGACGCTGCGCACGTTGTGCCTGAGCGCGGCCGCGACGTCAGTGCCCGACCCAGCGCCCAGGATCAACACGTCCTTGAACGTGTCGCCGAAGACCATGTACGGCCACTGGTAGAAGTACTCCTTGGTCCCGACCGGGGCCATCGACTGGTGCCAGATCCCGTTCACCTCGACGACAGCTTCGCGACCCTGCGTCTTGACGGTGATCTTGTAGTACGGCGACCAGATCGTCCCTCGCTCCATGTCGGCCACTGCGGCGACGGCAACCACCAGGCAGAGGACCGCAGCCAGCCTGGCGGTGCTCCACCTGCGGTTGCGGAGCAGGGGCAGGGCCGCCGCGAGTGACACGACAAACCAGGTGCTGGGAGCCGCCTCGAGCCACGAGACAAGGCCAAAGACGACGACGCCGGCGAGGCTGCCCGCGACGTTGATGGTGTAGGCGCGAAGCGGCGGCAGCGCCGTCATCTCCTGCGCCATGCGCTGGGCCAGTGCGGCAAAGAGCAACGCCACGCCCGAGAAGAGCACCGGGAGCAGCAGCGTCGTCTCGACCGCCGTGACCGGGTCGCTCGTGCCGCTGCTGAAGTAGATGCTGCCGGGCGCGTGGATCCCGACCTCGAGCCTGAACACGGAAACGACCACGACGACGGCCAGCTGCAGAAGCGGGTACCACGCGAAGAGGGAGCGACGCATCCGGCCGAGGAGCGCCCCGACGCCGATGCCGAGAAACGCCGCGAGGAGGATGAAGTTCGAAAAGTAGGCGAGCAGGCGGATCTGGGCCGGCAACCACCTGATCAGGGCCACCTCGAGGAAGAGGACCAGGAACGACGACAGGAAGACGCGAGCCGTTGCCGCAAACATGCGGCCATTCTATCGCGCTTGACTCGGCGGTGACCGTCGCTGCGGCGTGCGGCGGAAAACCGGGGGCAGTTGTCGGCTGGGCGCTCGCTGTCGCCGGCCCGGCCGTCCAGCTCAACCTGGCGGTCGCGCGACCTGTTGCCCCATCGTGCCGCCCTCGACCGGCGTCGGGCCCGGACGATATAATCGAGTCTATGTCGTCCTGACAGACTATCCGGGTGGGAGCGCCCTTCCGGCCGCTGACCGCGTTGGGTTCACTCCTCCGCATCAGGCACAGGAGCGGTCATGAAGCGTCGGTCCCTTGTCGTGCTGTTCCTTGCGGCTCTCCTGCTCGCTGTGGGCATGTCGGCCGCCTGTACTGGACCTCGCCGCACGCCCAAGCTCGTCGTGATCCTCGTCGTCGATCAGCTGCGTGCCGACTACGTCGAGAAGTTCGGTCAGAACTGGACGAGCGGCCTGCGCCGGCTCATGACTGAAGGCGCCTGGTTCCGGCAGGCCGCGTACCCGCACATGAATCTGGTGACGTGCGTCGGGCACAGCACGATCGCGACGGGCAGCCTCCCCCGCACGCACGGCATCGTCGCCAACGCGTGGTGGGATCGCGAGAAGGGCGCGGCGGTGGCCTGCGTCGCCGATGCCGACCAGTCGCTCATCAGCTACGGCGCGCCCGCGAAAGGGGGCACGAGCACCAAGAACCTGATGGTGCCGACGCTGCCCGACGAGTTGCGGTTCCAGGCCGGCGTCGCTCCACGCATCGTGACGGCGTCGATGAAGGACTACACGGCGACGATGATGGCCGGGCGCCGGGCCGATGCCGTCGTGTGGTTCAGCGGGATGGCGCGGGCGTTCGCCACCTCTTCGGCGTTCACAAACGCCCCCGTGCCGTTCGTCGCGAATTTCGTCAAAACACATCCCGTCGAGGCCTACCTCGGCAAGACCTGGACCAAGCTACTGCCTGAGTCCGCGTATCTCTACGCGGATGATGCGATCGGCGAGGTCCCGTGGCCGAAGGGGACGAACCGGTTCCCGCACCAGCTTGGCCAGGCCGGCGACAAGCCGAACGCGAGCTTCTATGCCGACTGGGAACAAAGCCCCTTCTCGGACGAGTATCTCGGCCTGTTCGCCGAGGAGGCGGTCGACGCGCTGAAGCTCGGGCAGGGATCGGGCACTGACTACCTTGCCGTCAGCTTCTCGGCGCTCGACCTGGCCGGCCACGACTTCGGCCCTCGGAGCCACGAGGTGCAGGACGTGCTGGCACGCCTCGATCGAACGGTGGGGTCGCTGCTGGTGCACCTGGATCGCCGCGTCGGACGGCAGAACTACGTGCTGGCCCTGACGTCGGATCACGGCGTCGCGCCGGTCATCGAGCAGGTTGCGCAGTACGATCTGCCGGGCGGGCGGGTGTCGGGCGCGGAGCTGGTGGCCCGCGTCGAGAAAGCGCTGGAGCCCTCGCTGGGACCTGGGAGAAAGGTGTCAAACCTCAGCTACAACAGCCTGTACTTCGCGCCGGGCGTGTTCGCGAAGCTTCAGGCCGACCCCGCTGCCATGCGGGCCGCTCTGGACGCGGTGCAGTCGATGCCTGGGGTCGCGCGCGTGTTCCGTGCAGATGACCTCGCCCACCCGTTCGCCGAGCTCGACGACCCGATCGAGCGGGCTGCGGCCGCCAACTTCTTCGCCGGCCGCAGCGGCGACCTGATCATCGCCCTGCGGCCGTACTTCATCTTCAGCGCGAGCGCGACAGGCGGGGCGTCGCACGGCGCCGGGTACCCGTACGACCAGAGGGTGCCGATCTTCCTGATCGGCCAGGGTATCAGGGCGGGGCAGTACTTCTCCGCCAGCGGGCCGATGGATATCGCCCCGACGCTGGCGTTCCTGTGCGGGATTACGTTGCCGGCCAGTGACGGGAGAGTGCTGACCGACGCGCTGCTGCCGGTTCCCGCGCCTAGCGCGGCGCCCGCGGCGGCGGTCAAGAAGTAGACCGGAACGCCCCGGCGCCGTCAGGACGTTCCAGGCGTGTCACGTCCCCGGCGCCTGAGAATACAGTCTTGACAGGATAGCGCCACGACGCCGGCGCGAATACGATTTGGGCAGAGCTTGGAGCCGCCGGGCGGCGCCGTATCGGCGTCCTTCGGCTTTCCGGGTTCGGGTTCGGGGTGGCGTCCGCGCCGGCTGCCGAGGGTCCCTCCTGGCAACCGGCGCGCGACGCCTTCCCCAGCTTCCTCCTGCCAGTTCCTACCAGTGGTGGATTCCGGCGTCCTCCCGCTTCCGGGCGCCGTCATCGGTTTCCAGCAGACGCGCCAGCCAGCGGCGAACCAGGTCCTGACTCCCCAACCCCAGCGCCAGCGAGGCGGTCAGCATCAAGCCGCCGAAGAGGATGGTGAAGGCGGCGAGCACCGTGGCGCGGCCGATGCCGAGATGCTCGAGCGCCACGGCCGTCGCGACCAGCATGATTCCCACGCGCGTCGCGCCGGCGAGCAGCCCCGCGGCGCGGATCTCGTGATTGACAGCCGCGATGAGCACGCTGCGGCCGAGGAAGCGGCTCAGCACCGTCCCCACGAGGAGCAGCGCGACCGCGATGAGCAGGTGAGGCAGGTACAGGAACGTGCGGCTCAGCAGGTCCGAAGCCAGCTTGGCATCCAGCGAGAAGAGCGCGGGGATGAAGGCCAGGATGACGATCAGCCACTTGAGCACCCGGGCGAGCAGGTGCGAGACGCTCGTGACCCCGACGCGTTCCAGCGACGCGCCGATGCCGAGGCGAGCCGCGCCCCGATTCACCTGGGCTACGGTGAAGAGCCAAAGGGACAACCGGCCGATGACGACAGCCAGCGCGATCCCCACCACGAGGAACAGCAGGCTTGCCAGGACGTTGGGCAGCACGTCGACGGTCCGACCCACGAACTGCCGCCACGTCTCTCCGAGGATTGCCGCCAGCGTCTGCCACATGATCTCACTCCTTCGGGGAGCGGGGTGCCGTCGCCGGATTCGGGTGCCGCCCCGGCCCGGTCGCGGACCAACGCTCGATGAGGTAGGGCTTCGCCGACTCGAAGGCGAGGCACAGTCGCTCCAGCCGCTCCTCGACCGCGGGCGCGTCGCTCGCGGCCACCTCGCGGACGAACGAGGCCACGCGCCCCATGTACAGCGGCAGGAACGCCTGCACGAGATGCTGCCGATCCATCAGCCGGTGGTGGTAGGCGAGCGCGAAATCCAACACCAGACGGACCCACAGCTCGTCATCGAGCTCGAACGCCGCCGGATCCATGCCGGCGAGCGTTCGCAAGCGCCCAAGGATTCCGTCGCCCACTACTGCCGCCCACACATCCCCCAGGTTGCCGACGCCCGCCCGGAAGTGGTTCACCATCCGCCCGACGTTCACCTCCAGCGGCTCGACGCCGACCTGGAAGCGGAAGCCCACCAGCGGCGTCTCCCGCGAGCCCGACACGGCCCTCCAGACCGACTCGTGGGTCTCCATCAGCGAGAAGACCGTGCCCACCACCTGCACCAGCATGGCGCTGAGATCGGCCCCGGGATCCTTGGCGTCGTGCAGCTTGGTGCCGAGGAACGCCTGGCAGACCTGGAAGCGGTCGCAGATGGCGGTCGTGGTCATCCAGATGTCGATGCCGTAGCGCGCGACGTCGGTGTCCCACACCGAGCGGCCGAGCAGGTGGCCGGCCAGCGCGCCCGACAGGCCGAAGTCCCCTCCAATCGGCTGTCGCACGCGCTCCCCGTACAGAGCCCGCGTCAGCGGGTACACGATGCTGTTGGTGATCGTCCCGTCGTACTTGTGTCGCAGGTAGTAAGGCGCGACGTAGTCGTACCCCCGCTCGAGCACCGGCGCCACGAGCAGCTGGATCCACTCGGGATTGATGCTTCGCAGGTCCGAGTCCACGACCGCGCACGCTCTGGCCGAGAGCCGTGCGGCGATGCCGAAGATGCACCGGAACGCGCTCCCTTTGCCGGGGATGCCGTGATACGGGATCGTCAGGCGGTGAACCGGGTACAAGGGGTGGGAGATCAAGAGGACCTCGTTCTGCGGGAGCGTCACGCTCCGCACGAGGTCCTGCGTGCCGTCGGTCGAACCGCCGTCGGAGTTGACGATGACGGCCTTGCGAGTCGGGAAGTACTTCGTCAGCCCCGCATGGGCGGCCTGCACGACGTGGCCGATCGTGCCGGCGTTGTTGTAGCTGGGGATGCCGATGACGATATCGACCTCGCCGAGGTCGGCGACGGCGCGGGTGGCGTCGGCGGGCAGGAACTCTCGCTCGGCCATCGTGTACCTGCGTTCTCCGGGCGGCGGCACAGCCGCCCGCCCGGGCGTGGGGCCTACAGGCTGGCCGCGGGGCTCATGCCGGCCGGCCCGACGCCCAGCTCGGCGAGGATCTGGCCCACCGCTTCCGCCCAGCCCGCCGGCCCGCGCTGCAGCGTCACCCGCGCCGAGGGCACGCGCCGGACGAGCTCCGCCGACGCGTCGGCGACAGGGCTGAGGACCACGACGGGGATGTCAACCGCCCGGAGCAGCGACACGTCGTTGGGGCTGTCGCCGAGCCCCACCGTCACGATGGTGCGGTGGACACGCCGGTAGAGACCGCGCAGCGCCGCGACGGCCAATCCCTTGTCGGCGCGCCCGGTGACATGGTCGAAACGCCCGCCGCGCACGACCTGAAGGCCTGCCCGCTGCAGGGCCCGCAGCAGCCGATCGCGCGAGGCCGGGTCGCCGCCGGTGACGCGGAACGGCTCGTCGTACTCGCGGAGCTTGGCCAGCCGCGCGTCCAGCATCGACAGGCCGCACGTCTCCGCCACCTCGCCGACCGTCATGTCACTGAAACCGACCACCGGGACGTCGATTGCCTCTGCCGTGTGGCGGAGCAGCTCGACGACCTCGGCATGAGGGCGGCCGAACTCCAGCACAAGGTAACCCGCCCGCTCACGCGCCCCCGGCACCGCAAACGGAAAGTACCCCTCGGGGATGAAGGCCGCCGCGCCGTTCTCAGCGACGAAGGGGTGGACGCTCTCGAGCCGCTTCTGGATTTTCTCGATCTCCGTTCGGGTCTTGCTCGAGCAGGGGACGAGCGGCACCTCCGCCTGCCTGAGCCGCAGCAGCACCTCGCCGGCAGCCTCGAACGAGTAACTGTAATGGTCCAGCAGCGTGCCGTCCAGATCCGTGAACACCACCGGCGCCGGTCCGTTCCTCATGCGATGGCGACCTCGCGTCGCGCCGGCATCAAGGTGTCCGCGTCCACCGCGTCACGCAGCCGATCGAGGAAATCGGGAATCGCTGCGGTGATGCGGTTCCAGCTCGGAATCAGGGGCGCGCCGAGCGGATCGTGCTGATACCGCTCGCAGGCCGCCTTCAGCCCCCCCGAGAAGGCGCCCACCATCGCCTCCTCTTCGTGCCGATCGAAGTACAGGCCGTTGACGGCTGCATCGGCATGGTACTTATTGATCATGTCCTCGGCCGTCCGGATGTACTGGACGAGGAGCGTCCTGAAGATACCCTCCGTGAAGACTACGCCCTCGGCCGCCAGGGTGCGCAGCAGGATCTGGGCGATGTCGACGCACATCCGCACGAGCCCTCTCTCAGGGTCGCCGGGGCCGACCTCCTGGTGCTTGTGGTCGTAGTTGCCGCACAGCTCCGTCTGACAGATCCGCTTCAGGGCGCAGTTGCGGTACACCTCCGCCAGCATCCCGACTTCGAGGCCCCAGTCGGACGGGATGCGGTTGACACGCGCCAGGTCAGCCTTCATCGCATACTCGCCAGCCAGAGCGTAGCGGAAGCTGTCGAGGTACACCAGCAGCGGCAGCCGCCCGACGATCGAGGCGAGCGTCCGGATGAGCGGCGTCATGAAGAGACGAGTCACGCGCCCGTGCATCTTGCGGCTGGTCCGGCTGTAGTAGCCCTTGGCGAATTCGAACCCGAGGTGGGGATTGGCCACCGGATAACACAACCTGGCCAGCAGCTCCGGGCTGTACGTGGTGATGTCGCAGTCGTGCAGGGCAATGATGTCGGATTCGCCGCCGGCCAGCACGTAGCCGTACGCCATCCAGCACCCGCGCCCCTTGCCGGCCCGTCCGATCGGAAGGCCGTATTCCAAAAGCAGATCGTAGAGCGCCTGCAGCCGCGGGCCGTCGTGCCAGAGCACACGGACCGTCTGAGGCAGGCCGTCGAAGGCACGCCGCGCCAGGTCGAACTCGGCTTCGTTTGCGCGATCGAGCGACACCACGATTTCGTGCAGGTAGGGAACGTACCGCAGGTCCCTGATGATGCGCGACAGGGCCGGGCGCGTGAACTCCGAGAAGAGGGCCGGAAGCACCAGAGCGATCCGGCGGGTGCGGCTGAACTCCGCCAGCTCCCGCTCGATCAGCTCCTGGTTCCCGGAGTCAAGTCGGTGCAGCGTGGTCACGACACCTGTCTGGTAGAAGTCGGCCATGGCGCCTCCTTGTCCCCCAACAGTCTAGAGACGCCGGCCGGCCCCCGGTATCCTGTGCAGACGGGATTCGGTGCCGATCCGGCCTGTAGCCGCGGCTGCCGGCGGCACGGAGGGAGCGGCGCTGCGGTTTTGACGGCCCCGATAGCGGGGGTTATGATGCGCCCGTGGCGAAGGGGAGGCAAAATCACACTGTCCCGGGTGGCACGCGATGGACCTCGCTCGTCGACTCGCTGACGCGGGGAACGATCCGCGGGGCGCTGTTTGCCGGCTTCCTGCTGATCTTCGTCCTGTGGGTGGTCTCGGGCCTCGATTTGGTGCGTCGCGTGGTCGAGGCGGAGGCGCGGGTCTCGGAGGTCGACTCCCGCGTCACGACGGCCGACGACCTGCTGTCGACGATGCGATCCCAGGTGCTGCTCGGTTCGATTTATCTTCGCGACGCGCTGCTCGACTCGCCCGCCAACGCCGCGTACTACCGGAAGCAGCTCGAGGGCACACGAACAGCCGTCGATCGGGCTCTTGAGCTGTACGCGCCGGGCGCAGGCTCGGCCGAGGAGAGGGACGCGGTTGAGAGACTTCGCGCGGAGCTGGCGGCGTTCTGGAGCGCGCGTCTGGCTGCCGTCGACCTGGACCTGGAGCGCCGGTCGGCCGAGGTGACGCGGATTCTGCGGGCGGGCATCGCCCCGACACGGGAGGCGGTCATGCGCGTCTCGGACCGCGTCCAGGAACTGCATCGGGCGAGCATCGACCAGCGGCGGAGGGAGCTGTCCGAGACCTACGCCGGGATACGCCGCCGGATCTGGGTCAGCACCGGGCTTGCCCTTGTTCTGAGCGCCAGCATCGCGCTGCTGGTGACGCTGTATGCGGGACGCCTGGAGTCGCGGATCCAGAGACAGCGCGTCCAGGAGGTGCAGGCGACCAGGGATCTGCAGCGCCTGTCAACGAAGCTCGTGACGGCGCAGGAAGAAGAGCGCCGGACCATTGCCAGGGAGCTCCACGACGAGGTGGGACAGGCGCTCACCGCCATCAAGCTGGAGCTCGCCGCCGCCGAAGGGGCGCTGGGCGGCGCTGGCCAGGGTGTGCCGGCGCTGAGGGAGGTCCGCGCCATCTCGGATCGCGCGCTGCAGAGCGTCCGCGATCTCTCGCAGCTGCTGCACCCCGCGCTCCTCGACGATGTCGGGCTGCCTGCCGCGCTTGAGCGGCACCTGCGGAGCTTCGCCGCGCGGACCGGCATCTCGGCCGAGCTCCTTCAGGACCGGATGGAGGACCGGCTCGCGCCCGAGATCGAGGTGTGTCTGTACCGGATCGCGCAGGAGGCCCTCACCAACGTCGCCCGCCATGCGCACGCCTCGTCGTGCCGCGTGTACCTGCAGCGCCTGTCGAGCACGATCGTCATGACCGTCGAAGACGACGGCAAGGGGTTTGCGGCAAGGCCCGCCACGCCGGACGCGGGCCGGCAGGGTCTTGGCCTGCTGGGCATCCGCGAACGGGTGAGCGGCGTGCGGGGCAGCTACCGGCTCGAGAGCGCCCCAGGCAAGGGCACCCGCCTGACCGTCGAAGTCCCTGCGCTGCCGAGGCCCGGCACGCCCGACGTCGGCACCGAGCCCCCGGGTGTTCCAGTTTCTGCGGATCGGAGTTCATAGATGGCCCCGCTGCGCATCCTGCTTGCCGACGACCATACGATCGTGCGCCACGGGCTCCGGAAGATCCTCCAGGATCAATCGGACTGGACCGTCGTCGCCGAGGCCGCCGACGGTCGCGAGGCGGTGCGGCAGGTACTGGAGACCAGGCCAGAGGTGGCCGTGCTCGACATCGGGATGCCGCAGCTCAACGGGATCGAGGCGACGCGGCAGATCGCGCGGCGGGCCCCCGAGGTGAAGGTGCTCATCCTCAGCATGCACGCCGACGAGGCGTACGTGATTCAGGCGCTGCAGGCGGGGGCGAAGGGATACCTTCTCAAGGACTCCGCAGACAAGGACGTCGTGCGCGCGATTGCGGCGGTGGCGCAGGGCAAGTCGTTCTTCAGCCCGGCGGTGGCCAAGGTGATGCTCGACGACTACGTCCGTCGGCTGGCCGAGAAGGGTGTGACCGACCGCTATGCGACCCTGTCGGAACGGGAGCGGGAGGTGTTCCAGCTGATCGCCGAAGGCCGGACCAACAAGGACATCGCCGACCTGCTGTGCATCAGCGCGAGCACGGTGGAAACCCACCGTGCCCGCGTGATGGAAAAGCTGGGCCTGCACAGCGCGGCGGAGCTGGTGTTGTACGCGGTCCGGCGGGGCGTGATCAGGTAGGCGCGCCTGTGGCGGCTACCGCCGGCGGCGCCGCCGCGCGGCTCGCCGGGTGACACCCATCGCCTCCAGACGCCGCCAGGCTTCGCGCTTGCCGATGCCCTGGATCCCGGCCAGGGCGGAGAGCGTCGATCGTCGAAGGCGGATGCGGCCGTCTCTCGCTGCCCACTGGACGACGGACTGGCCGCTCACGCCGAGCAGCTGACCGAACTGCTCCTGCGTCAACCCGAGACGCGCGCGGAGCCTGCCGATGCTCTTCGAGGTCGGGCGCAGCGTGGCGGCCTTCTGCGTCACCTCCTCGGTTTCGCGGACGGCGACAACGGGCGCAACCTTCTTCACGAGCTGGCTGTTCGCGCGATTCAGTGCGGCCACCTCGCGGCGAAGAGCGGCCACGACCTTCTTCAATCGCACGGTGTCGCGCTTGACCGGGCCGAGCGCCACCCTGACCTGCCTCTTCGCGAGCCGCTGGATTTCTTCCTTGAGAACTCTGGCGATGTCAGACATGACCGTTTCCCCAATGTCGGCGTGAGCAGGAGTGCTCGCCGGCGTCTCTCAGAGTATTCCCAACTCCGGGGGAAACGGAAGAGGAGAACTTCTTCTACAGCAGCGCGGCCAGGCGCGCGTAGCCCGACCTGCTGACCGGAAGGCGCGTGCCGTCGCGCAGGATTGCGAGGCGGCTGTCTTTGCCGTAGGGCTCGACCCGCGCCAGCCGCTCGATGTTCAGGACGAACGACCGGTGGATCCGCACGAAGCGTGTCGGGTCGAGAACGGCTTCCAGCTCCGCCAGCGTCTGCTCCTTGAGCACCGACTTCCCCTCGGCATGGAGGCTGACGTAGTCGTCCTGAGCCTGGAGGTAGTCCAGTTTGTCAACGGGGATGACGTGGACGCGCGGGCCGTCGCGCACCAGGATCCGCTGGACGGGCCCCTCGTGCGGGCGCGCCGACGCCACGACCTCCCTGACCGGGAGACGCTGGCGCTGGTCCAGGTGGGCCCTGGCGTGCTCGAGCGCCTCGTGCAGCCGCTCGGCGCTGAAGGGCTTGAGCAGGTAATCGACTGCGTGCACCTCGAACGCCCGCAACGCGAATTCGTCGAACGCCGTGACGAAGATCACCGCGACTTCGTTGCCGACGAGCTCGAGCACCTCGAACCCATCGAGCTTGGGCATCTGGACGTCCAGGAACAACAGGTCGGGTTTCAGCTCGGTGACGGCCTTGACCGCCTCGAAGCCATTCGGGCAGATCGCGACGATCTCGACATCGGGACACTCAGCCAGAAACTCGCACAGCACGTTCCTCGCGAGTTCCTCATCGTCAACGACCACCGCACGAACGACCGACTGTTCTTCTGGCATTGATCGCGTCCACCTCCAACCTTTCCGCCTCTCCGTGCTTCTCCCGTGCTTCTCCTGTGCCTCTCCCGCGCCTCTCCCGCGCCTTTCCTGCGCCTCACCATCCACTATTCACTACACCCTCGGATTCTCCCGTCCGACCTCCCCACACGGCAGCGTCAACTCCACGCGGAATCGGCCGCCCGCCTCGCTGACCTGCATGCTGGCGGCGTGCGCATACTGGGCGGCCAGCCGTTTCCGCACGTTCTGCAGGCCGACACCCGTGCGTGGGCGCCTTGGCCGATCGGGATCGCAGCGGTTCTCGACGGCGACACGAAGGCCGGCTTCCGTACGCGACGCCTCGAGGCGAATCGTGCCGCCCTCCAGCAGGTGAGCGACCCCATGCGTCACGGCGTTCTCGACGAGCGGTTGCAGGAGTAGTGCCGGCACCGCGCAGGAACCGACGCCGTCGGCAATGACGCGCTCGATCGTCAGTCGCGGCCCGTACCGAACCCGCTCGATTTCGAGATAGCGCTCGGCCAGGGCCAGCTCGTCGGCGAAGGGGATGCGATCCTGCGCGCCCAGCTTCACGCTCGTCCGGAGGAACTCACCGAGCAGCAGGCACATCCGGCGCGCGGCGGCCGGGGCGGTGCCCGTCAGGGCGCTGATCGAGTGCAGACAGTTGAAGAGGAAGTGCGGGTCGATCTGGGCCCTGAGTGTCTTGAGCTCGGCCTCCCGGGCAAGGATCTGCAGCTCGAGGGCACGCCGTTCCGCGGCCCTGGACTCCTCGACGGCGAGGGTGGCGTAATGGACGGCTGCGGCCAGCAGGTACAGGAGGATGCCGACGGTGAACAGCAGCAGACTGCTGCGCGCGTACAGATCCGCGGCGGCGGCGAGGGCAGGGATGCGGGCGGCCAGGCCTGCGATGCCGCGCCCCACCAGCAGCCAGAACCCGCTGGCGACGATGGCGGCGCCGCCGATGTTGACAAAGATGGCCAACGCCCCGCTCGTTCTGAGCGGCGTCGATCGGCAGACGTACCAGGCGGACAGGCAGACGAACCCGTACACCACGCACAGAGGGACGATGATGGCAAGCGCCGGCGCCCAGGCGACATGCCCCTGGCCTGCCATGGCACTGGCCAGCAGGCCGCCCGTGATGACCCAGCCGCCCAGGTACCAGGCCAGGCGGTCACCGCGCACGAGGATCGGGTTCATCTGGTCGTGTCGTCAGTTCTTGATCTCGATGCCGCCCATGATCGCCAGGCCGCGCACCACCAGCCGCTTGGTCGGCCCGCTGGTGTTCAGGTGTGTTTCGTCGCCCATCCCGCCCATGAGCGGGAAGACTTTCGCTTCGATAGCCCACGTGTCGGGGACATAGATCTCGATGCCGCCCATAAGCGCCAGCACGTCGACGACAGCTGTGTCGCCGGCAATTCGCGCGTGGCGCAGATCCAGCTCGCAGGCCCCCATGAAGGCCACCAGGTCCGCGCCTCGGAAATCGGCTGAATCGGTCATCCGCTCGATCGCCCCCATCACGGCAGCGGCCTTGACAAACGAGCTGCGGGGAGGCCCAGCCGCCCGAGGGGGGGGCGGCGTGCCGCCGAGCGCAATTGTCGGGTCGATCAGATCGTCGGCAGGGCGAGACTCCGTGCAGCAGCCCTGCGGCGGCCTGTAGGCGCGCCAGAGTATCGATGCGCCGATGACGACCAGCGCGAGCGGCCAGAGCTTCCAGATGCTGATCGTGACCAGCCCGATCTTCTCGCCGAGCAGCCACAGGCCGGCGACGAGCCACACCAGGCTCCAGCCAAAACTGCCCCAGGAGCTCGTTTGCGCGATCCGGGCGACGCCGATGGCAATGAGGATGACGGGCCAGTAGCCGAGGAAATCGCCGGCTTCGACGAGGTTAAGGTTGTCGAGCGTGAACACCACGCCGGCCAGGATGATCGCGAGCCCAATCACCAGGCGCGTCAGATCCCGTTCGATTCTGGCCTCACTCGCCATGGGCCACCTCCGCTGTTCCTGGTGGCGCCGCCTGGCCGGCGGGCGCGGAGGAACTGATCGTCTCAGTCGGCGCGGCCGCCGGAAGCAGCCGGGTGCCATGGTAGCCGAAGAACCGCGTCCTGCAGAGGCCGAAAACGAAGTCGCCATCGTCTGTCATGTGCGCCTCACCCAGCCCGTTGGGCTCACAGGTATCTGATCAGGTCACGAAGGACCGAGACCATCAGGCCGGCCAGCGCCCTGGCCACCTCCGTCGCCTGTCCCTCTCCGAGGGCGCCGACGACGTCGAGGGGTCTCGTCAGCATCAGCCAGACGGTCACGGCCGAGACGAGGGTGGTCACGGCCGTGACGACGCCCATGACGGTCAGCCCGACGCGGCCGAGTGTCCCGCGGGTCGGCCGGTCGGCTGTCGACTCGAGCAGGTCTACCCGGATGCTCATAGGCCTTCTGTCCTCTTCCTATGAGCAAGGTTACGGGGCGGCGGCCGGGAAAGCCCGCGCTTTCCGGCGAACGGCGGCGGGGGCCCGGTGAGTGGGGGAGAGCGGGGGGCTGGGTCCCGGCCCCTCTACGACGCCGGCGTCTTCTCTACCTCCACGGCGTACACGTGAGGCGCGCCGTGCATGTTCGAGCGGAAGACCAGCCAGCGGCCGTCCGGCGTGAAGGTCACGTTCGGCTCAAGGGCGTCGTCGTTCGCCGAGAGATCCACCAATCGCTCAGCGACGAGCCTGCCGCCAACTGGCGTAAAGAGATAGATCCACCCGGTAGCCGGTGGCCGGGTCGGTTCATTCGAGAGGCGGGGCTGCCGGCGCGGCTTCGGCGCGCGCCACAGGCACGAGCCGATACCGGTACGCGTGCGGCTGATTGCCCGGGATCCGATACGCTTCCATCGGCCACGCGCGCCGCGTCCAGCTGTCGATGCCGCCGACGCCCATCTGGACCATGTCGAGGTTCAGATACACCTCGGGCCGCGCGGGGAGCTGGAACGAGTAGGCTGCCTGCTCGAGATCGCTCGTCTTCATGTGGCGCGCGGACACACTCAGGAGCGGCATCCCCTCGACTCTGATGCCCAGCCCTTGCGCGTTGGTCAGCTCCACCCAGCGCACGTCGGTCTTGTTGCCGTTCTCCTGCGGCCGTGCGTACTCGACCCATTCCCGCGCGACCGTCGACTCGTACACCCCCACGCGCTCGAACGCGCGGTCGCTGTAGGTCTCCGCCGGCCCGCGGCCGTACCAGCTCATGCGCTCGAGTCCCGGGCTTGCCACCAGCTCCATGCCGAAACGCGGCATCATCGCGACCGGGCCCGGGCCCGGCTTGTAGCTGCCGCCGACCACGATCTCTCCGGTCCCCTTGACCTCGTACGTCATCGTGTACGATCCGCCGACGCGCGGGAGGTCGGCCTGAACGGAGATGAGCGCAGTGTCGGAATCCACTCGCTTCACCTCCGCTGACGTGACCCTCCAGCCGCTCGCAGCCGATCGCCACGCCAGGATGTCCAGCCCCGGATCGGTGCGCGCGGCGTTGCCGACCGACTTCCAGGCGCCGATGTCGTTGTCCGTGGGCGCTCGCCAGAAATCGGGCAGCGGGCCTCGGTCGAGCAGCTTCACGCCGCGGTAGCTGTACGACGTGATGACGCCGTGCAGCTTGTCGAAGATGAGCGCGAACTCCGTCCCGGTGAGGCGGGCAAGCGGCGACCCATCGGCAACCCACAGCGGCCGGGACGGCACGGGCACGTCGGAGACGACTGGCGGTGCGGGCGGCTCGGGCGGAAGCGGCAGCGGCCACTGCTCCCATGCCACTTCGTGGCCCCGCTTCGCCCAGGGCGTCTCGCGCTTCAGCGTGAAGCTGACGCTCAGCAGGTACTCGACGCCAGGTTCGGCCTGCAACCGCGGCAACCCCAGCGAGATCGTCTTCTGCTCGCGGGGCGCGAGGTCGAGGGCCGGCATGGGGCCGGAGGCGATCGACCGGCCGTTGGCGGTGATGTCCCATCTCCCCTCGAGAAGATCGTTCGCGTTGATCTCGTCAAACCAGCTCCTGACGGCAATCGTGCCGGCTGCCAGGTCGACCGGCGAGGCATGGAGAGGGCGGTAGACGTACTTGATGGCGCTCAGGCCGGGATGCGGCGTCCTGTCGGCGCCGACGAGGCCGTTCTGACAGAAGTTGCTGTCGTTGGCCACGCCCGTGCGGTCCTCCCACCACCCGCCGTACCCGAAGAACGTCGAGCGGCCGTCCCCATCGCTCCTCGAGACGACAGGAACCGGCTGCCGGATTCCCTGATCGACCCAGTCCCACACGAACGCACCCTGCGCGTTGGTGCCCGCGTAGAAGATGTCCCAGTACTCCTTGAGCCCGCCGCTGCTGTTGCCCATGGCGTGCGAGTACTCACAGACGATCAGGGGCATCGTCGGGCGCTGCTTTGCCCGGTCCACGACGTCCTGGGGCGTGGGATACATGAACGAGTTGATGTCGGAGTTCGACCCGCCCCGCCGCGTGCTCCCCTCGTAGTGCACGGGCCGCGACGGATCGCGCTTCTTCACCCACCGGTAGCCGGCCTCGAAGTTCGGGCCGTCCCCGGCTTCGTTGCCCAGGGACCACGAGATGATCGACGGGTGGTTCTTGTCGCGCTCGACCATCCGCGCCGTCCGATCGAGGTGCGACGGCTGCCACGCCAGATCGTTGGCCAGGCGGTTCTCGGGCCCGAGCCCGAACCCGTGGCTCTCGACGTTCGCCTCGTCCATCACGTAGAGGCCGTACTCGTCGCACAGATCGTAGAACTCGGGGTCGTTCGGGTAGTGCGACGTCCGCACGGCGTTGACGTTGTGCTGCTTCATGAGCTCGATGTCGCGGATCGTCCACGCCCGCTCGACGTTATGGCCGGAGTCGGGGCTGTGCTCGTGCCGGTTGACGCCCTTGACCAGAATCGGCTGCCCGTTCACCAGCACGCGCCCGCCGCGAATCTCGACCATCCGGAACCCGACGCGCGAGGGAATGACCTCAACGGTCTTTCCTGCCGCATCGTTGAGCGTGAGGAGCTGGGTATAGAGGTACGGAGTCTCGGCGGACCACCGCATCGGCGCGCGCACCGGAAGCGACAGCACCAGGCGGCGTTCCGAACCCGGCGCGACCCTGACGCTCCTCGAAACCGGGGCGCACGCCTCGCGCCCCTCGGCGTCGAGCAGCTGAACGGCCACAGAAACGCTGCTTGCCGCCTTCCCGGTGTTCTGCACGTCAACCGCCGCGGTGAGTGTCGCGTCGCGGTAGGCCGGGTCGAAGCTCGTGCGGACCTCGAAATCACGGATGTGCGCGGGCGCCGTGCTCCAGAGGTAGACGTCCCTGAAGATGCCGCTCAGCCGGAACATGTCCTGGTCTTCGAGGTACGAGCCGTCGCTCCAGCGATACACCTCCACGGCGAGCAGGTTCGACCCCGGCGACAGGTGCGAGGTGATGTCGAACTCGGCCGGCGTGCGGCTGTCCTCGCTGTACCCGAGGCGCCTGCCGTTCAGCCAGACGTAGAACGCGGAGTCGACGCCGCCGAAGTGCAGGAGCACGCGCCGTCCCGCCCACGCGGCCGGTACTTCGAAGGTGGTCCGATACGACCCAACGGGGTTGTTGTTGCGTTGCGCCCTCGGGTTCTTCGGATCGTAGGCAAATGGGTACCGCGAGTTGCTGTAGATCGGAATGCCGAACCCCTGCAGCTCCCAGTTGCCGGGCACGCGAATATCTGCCCACGACGCGTCATCGAACGACGGCAGCTCGAACGCCGCCGGGCGGGCAGCCGGGCTCGCCGAGTACTGGAACTTCCAGACGCCGTTGAGGGAGCGGAACCAGGGGGATTTCGTTCTGTCGGAGGCCCGCGCGAGCTCGGGCGTTGGATACACCATCATCGTTGCGTGGGGCTGCTCGGTGTTGAGGTGAAGCACGGCTGGGTCGTCCCACTCCTCACGGGAGGCCGTGCTCCAGGCGGAGCCGGAGAATGTCGTGGAGAAGTACTTTGACAGCGGCTGCCCGGGGAGCGCGCGCAGCAGTTCGATGACGGTGAGCGCCGTCAGTTGCGCGCCCGCCGGCGAGGTGTGCGTCCGGTCGGAGTAGAAGAACTCCCGGGTCACGCGGTCTTCGCCGAGCGCTTCATAGTGCCGCGCGACGGCGTCGTTCAGGTCAAGCCACGGCACGCCCGTCGAGTCAGCCACGGCTTTCGTCCACGTTACGTAGTCGTCCGTCGACCTGATGACGCGGCCGTCCTTCCAGTTGTTGCGCGGCACGAGCGAGCAGAGGATCGGCGTGGCCCCCTTCGCCTTGGCGTCGGCGACGTACTTGCGGAGGTACCAGCCGAAGCTGTGCACGACTTCCGTCTGTCCGGTCGCCTCCATGACGACGGTCCGCGTGTCCTCGCCGACGCCGGGGAGCGTGCCCCGCGCGCGGCCGGTGTTCAAGGAGCCCGGGTCGTTGTGCCCGAACTGGATCAGTACGACGTCGCCCTGGCGAAGTTCGCTCAGGATCTGGTCCCAGCGGCCTTCGGTCTGGAACGTGCGGCTGCTGCGGCCGCCGACCGCCCGGTTGACGATACGGATCTTCGAGGCGTCGAAGTAATGCGCGATGGCCGGACCCCAGCCGAGCTGCCCCACCGTCGTCGTGTGCACCGTCGAGTCGCCAACGAGGAACAAGCTGGGCCGCGCCGGATCCTCCGCCGCACGCACGGGTGTCGCGGGTGGGGAAGCCGAAGGGGGTGCGGACAGAACGGGAGGAGACTGGCCGGCGGTAGCCGCCAACCAGCAGAGTGCCAGCGTTCCCGCGAGAATCACCGGGCGCTTCTTCAGAAGGGACATGCCGAATCCTCCCTGGTGACGGCGGCCTGACCCTGATCGCCGATGCCGGGCTCGCCGACGGCCAACACAATACCACCGCTGGTGTCAGTCCCCGTGTTTCACCCACCCGCCCCGCACGGCTCCATTCGAGCACGGCGTTCGCACGTACTCGATCTACCTGGACCCGGAGACGCTCGATCTGTTCGGGTACGTTGAGGTGGAGGACGAGGCTCGCTGGAACGACGTGGCCGCGACCGACGTCTGTCGGCGCTGGTGGGCTTTCATGCGCGACGTGATGCCGACAAACCCCGACAACAGCCCCGTCTCGCGCGGTCTGCGGGAGGTCTTCCACATCGAGCGCGGCGATGCCGCGCGTCGCAGCGCGGGGCTTCCCTGACCTGAGCGAAGTCGAAGGCAGCCCCGCGGCAATGCCGTGGGCCTAAGCCCACGGCGACAGCGGCGGCCCTGAAGGGCCGCCCCACACAACTCCGAATTGCAGCCTGCTGTCCGGCCGGCCCGGCTCAGTCCGAGAGGTCCGGCTTCGGCGTCTTCGCCGTGCTCTTCGGCAGCACCGGCGGCTTGATGTACTCCGCGTCGATCTGACCGGTCAGCACGTTCAGGAAGTCCACGATCTGCGTGGTCTCCTCGGGTGTCAGCGCCTTGCCCAGCTGGTACTCGGCCATGTCACGAACCGCCTGCTCGATGCTCGCGACCTTGCCGTCGTGGTAGTACGGCCCGGTCTTCTCGATGTTCCGGAGCGAGGGGACCTTGAAGACGCTCTTGTCGTTTTCGTTCTTCGTCACGCCGAAGCGCCCGGGGTCGGTCGCGTCCGGGAAGGGCTTGACGGCGCCGAGGCGCTGGTACGAGGTACCGCCTAGCAACGCCCCGGCGTGGCAGGCCTGGCAACCGGCGTCCAGGTAGGTCTTCAGTCCGAGTTTCTCCTGCGGAGTGAGCGCGTTCTCGTCGCCGTTCAGCAGGGCGTCCCATCGGGAGGGCGTCATCAGCCTGCGCTCGAACGCGCCGATGGCCTTGGCCATGTTGTCGTAGGTGACCGGCTTGTTGTCGTTGGGGAACGCCTTCTTGAACAGATCCACGTACTCGGGCATCGATTCGAGCACCTGGACGACAACGGGGGCCGCAGGCATCGCCATCTCCACGGGATTCAGGACCGGGCCCTTGGCCTGCTCCTCGACGTCCGGCGCACGCCCGTCCCAGAACTGCACGAAGTGGGCCGCGGCGTTAAACACCGTCGGTGAGTTGCGGGTCCCTTTCTGCCCCTTGTGGCCGTCCGAGGTCGGCTCGCCATCCACGCCGTACTTCGCGAGGTCATGGCACGTGTTGCAGGAGATGGTCTGGCTTTTCGACAGACGCGGCTCGTAGTAGAGCATGCGGCCGAGGGTGATCATCTCCTCGCTCGCGGCACCGGCCGGGCCCGGTACCGAGGCCGGCAGCGGAGCGAACACCTGCAACATGGACCGATCGACGACGGGCTTCTGCGATTCCGCGGCGGGCGGTGCTGGCTGCGTGCTGCAGGCGGCGCCAAGCACGACCAGCAGCAGGCCGGCTATCATGCCGTACGATTCGGGTCTGCTCACAGGCTCCTCCCTTGAGTTGCAGCGTGTATGAGCATACCAGGGGTCGGGTCTCATTTCCCGCGATCGCAATGCTGAATTACACACCTGATGATCCTGGAAATGAGACCCGACCCCTGGGACGTCTGACTTGCGACGCATTCACCGTCATTTACCGTCAGCGGACTGGATTCCATGAATCGCGGCCGGCGAGGACGGCCTGCGGCGTGAGGCTCCTCGCCTGGTCGGGCGTCAGCGTCCGCGCCCACCGGACTCGTCCGTCAGGCCCCGCCCCCGCCCCGGTGCTGCCCGCTTCGGAGTAACGCGCCGTCAGTTCCCGTTCGGGTCTGTTCCAGTTGTGCCAACCCTCCGGGCGCACGACCTCGGACATCTCGGAGTTCAGGAACGTCGTGGAGGCGTGGTCGCGCCAGGGGCGGCCGAGGTAGGTCCGCGCCATGGCTTCCCCGGTGATGCGTGCCCGGCGAAAGACGAACCCGTACGGCACGTCGACGGGGGTAGAGGCTGCAGTGATGTAGCCGTCGCCTCGCACGCGGATCTCGCAGTCGTCGAAGTACGCGGTGGCGGCGCCGAAGATGAAGTCGACGTGACCGCTGATCAGACAGCGGCTGAAGTACTGCCGCCCGCGGTTGAGGAGGATCGTGTCCTGCCAGCTGAGGAACCGGCACGCTCTGAACCGAGCGCGATCGCCGTCCACGCGCAGCGCCAGCGCCTGTCCCACCGGGCCTGCCGTGTTCTCAAACGTGAGTCGCTCGGCCTCGAAGTCATCGGCGTCGATGACGGCCGTCGGCGTACGAAACGTCCCGATCGGCTTTCCATCGAGACCGGTCATGGTCGCGTTCAGGTTGAATGTGATGACGGTGGTTGCCGCATCCTCACCCACGAGGCGAAAGTACCGCTTCTCCCGCTGTACGTAGATCAGTTCCCGGTAGACTCCGGGTTTGATGCGGATGATCACCGGCGCCGACACGGTGCCGGACGGCACCGACATGACAGCCTCCTGCACCGTACGGAACTGCCCGGACCCGTCCGTCGCGACCGTGATGGTGATGGGGGAGACGTCAGAACCTGCGATACCAGGAGAGGTGTTCGATGGGGGCGCGGCTTGATCGCCGGACAGGGCTCCAGCCGGGCCGTCCCACCGGCATGCGGCAATCGAGCACGCCAGCAGGGTGACCGCGAGAGCACCCGACACGACACGGGCTGTCTCGGTGCCCGCCGCAGTGCCAGCCGCCGCACGACGCCGAGCCAGCACTCGTGATCCTCCCCTACCGGGACGCGCGGCAGGCTTCGACCGTCGAGGCGATTGTCGTGACCTCGCTACCCAACCCCGGCCCGGGTCCCGGCCATCGGCCCCCCATGCCACCCCGCACCGAGCGTACGAACAGGCTCTTCGAATCGATCGGCAGCGAGGCGGCGTTGGCGCAAAACTCCATCCAGGTCCCGGAACGGCGCAGGTAGTCCTCGACGTTGGACAGGTAGAACGCCGCAACGGTCGCGTCTCTCGCCCGCAGATAACGCGCAATCCCACGGAGGGCCTTCTCGCCGGCAAAGTCCCCGACGACAGGCACAAGCAGATTGCGGCGATGGAGGTCGCGTACGACCTGGAACAGGTCCTCACTCGCGAGGTAGCTCCGAGCCTGGCCGTTGGCGTCGGTTGCCGTCATCAGGTCGACGTAGGTGGCCTGGGACCTGCCTCCGAAACCGCCGAAGCCACCCCGACCGCCAGGACCGCCGAAGCCGCCGGTCGACGAGTAGTTGATCGAGGGGCCGTACCTGAAGAAGGCGCCAGCCACGTACTCGACCCACTCGAGGTCGTCGGCCGTGAGGGCGAAACCGTGCGTCTTGACCAGGTGTGCCGTGATCGCCTCGAGGTTCTGCGTGAAGAACGTCTCGCTCCGTTCGGCCATCCCGACCGCGACGAGCAGTTCGGCCGCCGAGGCATCGGGCCTCGGCTTCTCAGACAGTCTCCGGGAGAAGAGCCGAGAGACGAACGCCGCGCGATCCGGGGACAGCTCGAACGCGGCCTTGTAGAAGAGGTGCAGGTTCATATTGCCGCGCCGCACGTCGATGATGAAGGCCATCGCGGGCTTGAGCGCGGCGATGTAGGTGTAGTTCTGCTCCGGCCCCACGCCGAGATAGACGCGGCCGGCGCCCACGCCGGCGACGAGCTCGGGGATCGCGGTCTGCAGGCTCCGCTCGTTTGACAGCAGGTTGTCCGAGCGGAACGACCCGCCTGGCTCGGACACGTCTACGGTCAGCTGCCAGAATTCCCGATCTGTCAGAGACGCCGGCAGCCGGTCGCGCCCGGCCCGGTCGACTGGCCGAACAACCAGTCCGCTGAGGCCGGCGGTGAGAACAATCACCGCGAGCAGGATGAGGCGGCGGCGAGCCATGGGCACTCCGGGGTCGAGGGTTCGGACTCTATTCTAGCCCAGCGCGCCCTGGCGATGAGTGCCGTGACGCGGAAGCCTCCTTCAGCGGGCCCGCGCGATGGGCCGGACGAGATGGTGCGCGGGACGCGCGGGCGCAGCATGACGCTGCCCGCCGCGCGCGGGTCAGTCCTCGTACAGCGACTCGCCGTTCCAGCAGAACGTGCAGAGCTTTTCCCGGGGCAGGCCGATGGCCGCAATCATGTCGGGCAGCTCCTGGTACTTGAGCGTGGTCAGGCCGAGCCGCAGCCTGATCCGCTCGACCATGGCCGCGTACCTCTCGGACTTGAGGTCGGCGTACTCGTCCAGGTGGCTGCCCGCGTTGCCCTCGATCTCCCCGATCGCCCGCCGCGCCGCCAGGTCCAGCTCCGACCTCGACCGGGAGAAGTTCAGGAACCGGCAGCCGTGCAAAAGAGGAGGGCAGGCCGGGCGCATGTGGACTTGCCTGGCGCCGAGGTCGAAGACGCGGAGGATGATGTCGCGAAGCTGCGTGCCCCTGACGATCGAATCCTCACAGAAGAGGATTCGTTTCCCCTCGATCAGGTCCCGGATCGGAATCAGCTTCATGCGCGCCACGAGATCCCGCACGTGCTGCTCCTGAGGCATGAAGCTGCGCGGCCAGGTCGGCGTGTACTTCACGAAGGGACGGCGGTACGGGATGCCGGAGGCGGCCGCGTAGCCGATCGCATGGCCGATGCCGGAGTCCGGGATCCCCGCCACGTAGTCCGCCTCGACCGCCTCGCGTCTTGCCAGCGCCTCGCCGCAGCGGTTGCGGGCGGCCTCGGTGTTGATGCCCTCGTAGGTCGAGGCGGGATACCCGTAGTAGATCCACAGGAACGCGCAGATCTGCATCTGCGCCCCAGGCGGCACGACGGTTTCCGCCCCCTCAGGCGTGAGGCGGACGACCTCGCCGGGTCCGAGATCGCGGAGGATGTCGTACCCGAGGTTCGGCAGCGCGCTACTCTCGAGGGTCACGGCGAAGGCGTTCCCCTTGCGACCGAGGATGAGCGGCGTCCGGCCGAGCCGATCCCGTGCGGCAAAGATCGCGCCTGGCGTCAGCAGCAACACCGAGCACGAGCCGCGGATGACGCGCTGCGCCCAGCTGATCCCCTCGGGAATCGTCGACTGCCGGTTCACCAGCGTCGCGACGACCTCGGTCTGGTTGTACTCGTTCCCCTTGATTTCACTGAGGTGCGTGCCGCGCGTGGCCAGGGCGTCACGGGCGAGCGATTCGAGGTTGTTCACGCGGCCGACCGTCGCGATCGCGTACACCCCGTGATGCGAGCCGATAATCAGCGGCTGATCCTCATAGTCGCTGATGACACCGAGGCCCAGGTTGCCCTGGTGCTTCGGCAGCTCCTCCTCGAACTTCGTGCGGAACGGCGCGTGGGTGATGTCGTGGATGTTGCGCTTGAACCCAGAGGGCCCGGCCGTCACCAGTCCGCCGCGGCGCGTGCCGAGGTGCGAATGGTAGTCGGTGCCGAAATACAGATCCGCCACGCAGTCGGCGGTCGAGGCGACGCCAAAGAACCCGCTCATGAGTACTCCCCAGACGAGGGCGCCGGCGAGTATACACGAACCGATGCACGTCGTATCAGATCAGATGCCGTCGCGCCGGCTGAACACCGTTACTCGTGCCGCAGCGCTTCGACCGGCGACACCCTCGTGGCGCGCCGTGTGGGCAGGTAACAGGCGCAGAAGGTGGACGCCACCAGCAGCAGGGGGGCGACCGTGAGCGCCAGCGGATCGGTGGAGCTGACCTCGTAGAGCATCGAGCTCAGACCGTACCCGAGCGCGACGGCCAGCAGCAGGCCGAGGACAACGCCAGCGAGCGAGACGATCACGGCGTCGCGTAGCACCAGCCGCACGATGGTGCCCGCCGTGGCGCCGAGCGCCATGCGGATGCCGATCTCGCGCGTCCGGCTGGCGACGACATATGCATTGACGCCGTAGATCCCGACGAGTGCCAGCAGAAGCGCCGCCACGCCGAACGCCGTGAGAATCCGTGCCGCCGATCGGAACACCCACAGGAACACGCTCCGGTCTCCGAACGCGCTGAGCGTCGTCAGCGAGACGACGGGGAGGCGCTCGTCGAAGGCCCGGATCTCCTGCCGAACGGTCTGAAGCATAGCGGCCTCCGGCGGGCCTCCGGCGGACAGGCGGATGTGGTAGTTCATCCACGTGCGGGTTCCGGCCGAGAACGGCACATAGAGGTGGGCCGACACCGAGCGGGCGAAGAGGTCGTCGCGAAGGCCCGGCACGACGCCGATGACCTCCACCGGCGCCTGGAACTGGCCAGGCTCGCTCCCGGAGATCTGGACAGAGCTACCGATGGGATTCTCGCCGGGCCGTGTGAAGAGCCGCTTCGCGAGCGGCTCGTCGATGATGACGGTCGCGCGCGGCGTCAGCCCCTCGGCCTCGGCGACGCTGAACTCGCGGCCGAGGATCGGCTTCAGACCGATCGACCGGAAGTAGTCTGCGCTGACGACGGTAAAGGTGGCGCCGACGCTGTCGCGCAAGGCTTGGTCCTGGCCGGCGTCTGCTGAACCTCCGGCGCGCCTCACGTTCTCCCCCTCCCTCACCGCTCCGAACGGCACGAGTGACGCCATGCCGACCGCTTCGACGCCCGGGATCGTCCGGAGACGCGCGAGCAGACTGCGATGGGCTGCGGCGCTTCTCTCGGCCGAGTAGGCCGCGAGGCCTGGGTCGATCTCGGCCAGCAGCCCGCGTTCGAAGGTGAAGCCCGGTGTGGCGTCGGCGGCGCGAAGCGCGCCGCGCACGAAGAGGGCGCCGACCACCAGCAACGCGAGCGAGAGCGCCATCTGCGATCCGATCAGCAGGTTCCGCGCGCCCAGCAGGCGCGCGCGACGTCCGTGCTTCTCGGAGCGCTGATCCTTCAGGTCGTCTAGCACCGTGGGCTTCGTGGCGCGCCAGGCCGGGCCGAGCGCAAAGAGCAGCGTCGCCGCGGCGGCAAACAGCAGCGTCACGGCCAGCACCCGCCAGTCCGGCGTCGTGTCCAGGGCAATTGGCACCGGCATCAAGGGCACGATGGACCGGACGAACACGACGGTGGCGCCGTAGGCAAAGACCATCCCGAGCAGCCCGCCGCCAACCGCCAGCAGCAGGCCCTCGGCCAGCAGCTGGCGGATGACGACGGCGCGCCCGGCGCCGAGCGACAGCCGGATGGCGATCTCCCGGCGGCGTGCGGTCCCTCGCGCGAGCAGCATGTTCGCAAGGTTCAGGCAGGCGACCAGCAAGACAACAGCCGACATCCCCATCAGCACTGCCGACACCCTCGCAATCTGCCCGTCGTTTCCGGGGTTCGTGCTGATGCCCATGCGGGCGAGCGGCGCGGTGAGGATTGTCTGGTCGCGGTTCTCGGCTGGATACGCTTCGGCCAGGCGGGCAGCGACTTGTGCCAGCTCGCGATCGGCAGCCTCGCGGGTGACACCCGGCCGCAGCCGGCCCACGAGCAGCAGTTCGTGCGCGTCGCGTGCGCCAGGCAGCTTCCCCTGGCCCTCGCGCATGAAGTCATTCTTGAGCAGTTCGGCCGCGCTGAGCGGCAGCCAGAACTCGGGTGCGATGGCCGCTGTCTGGCCGGTGAAGCCGGGCGGCGTGACGCCAATCACCGTAAAGAGCCGGCCGCTCAACGTGATGGTCTTCCCGATGATATCGGCCGCGCTGCCCGTCTTTCGCCAGTAGGCGTCCGAGACGATCACGACCAGGCTCGGGCGCCCCGGCCGTTCCTCCTCGGTCGTGAACACGCGGCCGCGCGCAAGCCGGGTGTTGAACGTGTCGAAGTAGTTGGCCGACACCAGCATCATGAACGTGCGACGCGTCGTGTCGCCTTCGGTTACGCCGGCGAGCGCCACGTCGGAGGCCGCGAGTGAGGAAAACGACCGGGCGCCGTCGCGGATGTCGAGGAAGTTGGGGTAGGAGAAGGCGCGATACCGATCCGGCCGCTTCGTGTCTTTGCTGTAGAGACCGAGCACGGGCGCCGCGGGATCAGCTCCCGAGAGCGGCCTGATGAGCAGCGCATTGACGACGGAGAAGACCGCCGTGTTCGCGCCGATCCCCAGCGCGAGGACCAGCACCGAGACAGCGGTAAATCCGGGGTTGCGGCCAAGCGCCCGGAGGCTGAACCTGAGATCCTTCAGGATGGCGGGCATAGAGAAGCTCCCTGTACCCGGTAACAACGAAGACTGGGCCCCAACTGTTCCCAAAGGTGTCGAGTTGCGTTTCGGCTGGCGGACATTCTACGTCGCGGCATCGTCAGCTGCGATTGTGAGGGTCGGCGCGCCACCCAGACACGCGAGTTCCGGCCGGCTGCGTGAACGTGCTGCGTGTACTGCGTGAATGTGCTTGACAGGACCGCGACGCGGTCGATACTGAGCGCACGACAGGTGTGCCCGGTGATCGCATGAACGCGCGGTTTTCCCCGCCCCAGCGCGCGCGCACGTCGCGCCTCGGCCGGTTGTGGAAATCGGCCGCAGCGGCATTTGCCGTTGCGCTCGTCGTGCGCCTTGCCGCTGTTCTCGCGCTCGGGCACTACCGGAACCCGACGCTCTGGGAGAACGGCGTCATCGCACGTTACCTGCTGGATGGGTGCGGGTTCTGCATGGACTTCAGCCGTCCGGGGGAGCCGAGCAGCTGGCAGACGCCGGCCTATCCCCTCCTTCTGGCCGCCCTCTGGCGGCTCTTCGGCCAGGGCGCGACAGCTCACCTGACCATCAGCATCATCCAGGCCTGCGCGCTGGCGTCCATGGTCTTCCCTATACGCTGGCTGGCGCAGCGCTGGTGCGGTGATCGCGCCGGCACGGTGGCCATGTGGCTCACGACGGTGATGCCGCTGTATGTCTGGTACGCCACCCGATTGCACCAGGCGGGATTCGTGATGGCCGCGCACCCATGGTTGATCTCCTGCTGGCTGCGCCTGCGCGATCGCGGTGGCTTGGCGCGCGGACTGCTGACCGGGGCGGCGAGCGGGCTGGCGGGTCTGCTCCAGCCCATCCTGCTGTTTCTGTCCGCGGCGATTGGCGCGGCGGCCCTTGCGGCCGCGTTGGTCGGCCGGCGGCGGCAGGGAGCCATGGCCTTGCTGCTTGCGGCCGTGGCGGCGGCGGCGGTCCTGGCACCGTGGACCGTTCGCAACTACCGGGTGCACGGCCGCTTCGTGCCCATCCGCGACAGCTTCGGGAAAGAATTCTGGATGGGCAACAACCCGCACGCGACGGGCACGGGATACGCTGAAGGAGGCTCGATCGAGATCACGCAGGCCCACCCGCCCAGGGCGCTGGCCCTCAAGGGCCACGTCCCGGAGATCGAGCTCATGGACGCCATGCTCGCCGAGGGGCTGGAGTACGTGCGGGCGGATCCAGCGGCGTTCGCGACGCGCACCCTCAGGAAGATCTGGTGGTTCTGGACGATGACTCCCGCGCGCCTGGTGCGAAGCAGCCAGGGGGGCGAAGCGCTCACGTTCCGATGGCTCCACCTCGGTTACTGGATCGGGTTCCTGGCCTTCTCGGCGCTGGCGCTGGCTCGGGGACCTCGCGTGCCGCGGGAATACGCGCTGATCCTGACGCTCTACCTGCTCACCTATTCCGTAGTCTACGGAATCACGCACGTGGGCCAGGCGCGCTACCGCGGGGAGATGGAATTCGTGCTGCTGCCGCTTGTCGCGGCCGGCCTGGTGGCCGCCTTCAGGTCGTTCGGGTCATCAGCTCTTCGACCTTTGCAGCCGCGAGTTGACCGAGGCGAAGACACACTCTCTGGTCTTTCCCTGCCGCGGTGATCTCGGCGCAGCGCAGGGGCGCCATCGTCGTCCACCACTTCCAGAACTCCATCACACGGCTGCTGCACGCCGATTTGGCCGCCGCCGCGTCCATCTTCAGGGTTCCTGCGTGCAGTCCGAGCGCCATCACGCCGCTCGTGAGGAATCCGCACAGATCGCCGTTGCGAAGGCCGCCGCCGAAGCCGGTGGCAATCCACTCGAGGTCCGGGGGCTTGTTGAGGAACCGCAGCGCGACCGACAGGCCGGACTCCGCGCAGTTGTGACCCTTGCCGAAGAAGTTGGCGACGTCGGAGGCCATCTTCGACTTGGCGACGACTCCGGCTTCCTCGGCGCTCAGTTCGCCGCGCACGCCGGGCTTCTGCTGAGTCGCCTGCAACGCCTCGCCGCCCGTGCCGGCGACGGCGGCGCTGAACGCCAATAGCGGCGACGCTGCCAGGAACGTCCGGCGGCCGATGTCGGTCTTGCTCTCTTGTTCGCTCATATACACTCCACACAAAGGGGTCGGGACTCATTTCCCCGAACAACAGAATTGTCTTACAGAATCGCAATCTCAGGAAATGAGTCCAGACCCCTGCACGTGCACCCGTGGGTGGATTCTACGCTTACCGACCGCGCTCCGTCACGCGCACGCCGTCGGCCGTGCGATCCGACGGGTGGACGACGACCCGTTCGCCGACCTTGAGCCCATCGAGCGTCTCCGCGGTTGTACCGTTCCGCTGGCCGATGCGGACGCCGCGGAGGCGCGCCCGCCCGGATTCGACCACGAAGACCGCCCACCCCTCCCCCTGACGGAACAGGCTGCTGGCGGGCAGCCTCACTACATCGTCTTGCTCCCACACGATGACGCGGGCCTCCACGCGGTACCCGTCGCCGAGGGTTTGCCAGGCGCTCGGCGGATCGTCGAAGCCGACGATCACCCAGACCCGCTGCTCTTCAACGCCGAGCGCGGAGATCTTCAGGAAGGCCGACGGCTCGACGCGCGTCACGCGGCCCTTGAGCGGTGTGCCGCCGCCCCATTGTTCGATCAGCACGGGCATGCCGGGCGTGATGCGGACGGCGTCAGCGGACAGGAAGTCGGCCATGACCTCCAGCGTCGAGAGATCGGCGACCTCGACGAGCGGCTGGCCCTGTGGCACCACCGCCTCGCTCTCCTGGAACCGCTGCAGCACGACGCCGTCGATCGGCGATCGGAGGGAGAGGGCGCGCGCGCCTGCTGTGGGGTTCTGCCGGCCGTCGCCTGTCGGCTCGACAAGCGAGGCCCTGGCCGTCTCCACGTCGCGCAGGGCCATCTCGACGGCCGAGTTCGCCGCATCGAGCGCCCGGGCCCTGGCGAGCGCCTCGGCGTCGGCCGCCTCGCGTTGCTGGATGGACGCGACACCCTGGTCGGCGAGATTGCGGATGCGGCGGCTCTCCGACTGCGCGAACTCACTGGCAACTCCTGCCTGGTCGCGTTCGGCGCGAGCTCGCCCGAGAGCTGCCTCCGCCACGCGGACGCGGGACCGCGCCTCGGCCAGGCTTCGTGCGTCGAGCAGCGACGGTGCGGCAGGCGCGAACGTCGCGAGAACGGTGTCGCGCGCCTTCACGGGATCCCCGGGCCGCAGTTCGACCCGGAGAACGCGCCCGGGCAGCGGCGCCGACACGACATACCGATCGTGGACGCGCGTCCGGCCTTCGTGATCGAGCGTCACCGCCATCCGGCCGCGATCGACGACCGCCGTATCGACCGGCTCCGCCCGCGGGAGCATTGCCATGACAAGCGCACCGATCACGAGGATGCCGACCGTTCCCCACACTGCCAGCCGCCGCCTGCCTGCCGCCTTCATGGATCGCTCCTTCCTGTCGAGCGCCCCGGTTCTGCCGTTCCCGAGCCGCGTTACTCCCGCGTTTTGAGCACCTCAACCAGGTCGAGGTGATCCAGCCTGCGCCGCACCACCATGGCGGAGATGGCCGTGGCGATGATGATGACGACAGCCGCGTATGCGTACGTGCGCGGCGCGATGACCAGCGGAATCCTGAACATCTCAGACTCGTTCGCGGCAGCGACCAGCGCCGCAAACCATCGTCCGGCGATCAGGCCGAAGGGGATTGCCACGAGAGACACCAGCACGAGCTCGCCGAGCAGGATGTAGGAGATCTCGGCGCGGGTAAACCCGATCACCCGAAGGGTTGCCAGCTCGCGGCTCCGCTCGGAGAGCGAGATGCGGGCCGTGTTGTAGACAACGCCGAACGCGATCACGGCCGCGAACATTACGAACACAGCCTGCATGGCGGCGACCATGTCCTGAAACGTGCCCTGGAAGCTCTCGAGCGCCGCCCGCTTCAGGAGAACGCCACCCACGCGCGGGGTGGCCTTGAGCTGGGTGTACAGCGTATCGACCTGGCTGCGATCCACTTGGAGATAGGCCCCGGACAGCGTCGACCCCTCTCCCATCAGCCGGTGCAGCGCGTCCAAGTCCATGTATGCGTTCGTGCCCATGTACTCGTCCACCAGAGCGGTGAGCGGCACGGCTTTCACTGGCCTGGAACCCTCGAGCACCTCGACGGTCACCACATCGCCCGGCGTTGCGCCCAGAAGCGCCGCCAGCTTCGCCGAGAGCACGAGGCCCTGGCGGGGCAGCTCGACGACCCGCATCGATGAATCGACGACGCGGTTGAGGCGAGCGCCTTCCGCCACGCCCAGGATCGCGGCGTGGCGGGAACGGTGCCCGAAACGAAGCCGTGCCGGCACGGCGCGGAAGGGCTCGACGTCCATCACACCCGGCAGCTTCCCGAGCTCGTCGAGCGCGCCGGCCGACGACGGTTCCACGGTTGACACCATCACGTCGAATCGCTGCGCGACGTTGAACTGTAGGTCCATCATCACGTCGACGGCATCGAGCGAGAAGTTCCCGACGACCAGCAGCGAGGCGGCGAGCGCGATGCCGACAATCGACAGGAGCGCGCGTCCGGGGTGACGTTGAAGGGTGCGGAAGATGATGCGCGCCGGCTGCGTCAGCAGGCGCTTGAGGCCGGCCCGTTCGACCCAGGTCTCCGAGAACCGCGTCGGCGCCTCAGGGCGCATCGCTTCGGCCGGCGGCAGCGCGACGGCCCGGCGGACCGCGCCGGAGGCGCCCGCGACGGCCGCTGCGATCGCAATCGCCACCGATTCGACGACAACCAGCGGCTCCAGCCGGTACAGGAGCATCGGGAAGTGGAAGAACAGCGTGTACAGCCGCGTCATGGCCCAGCCGAAGTACACCCCGAGCAGCAGTCCCAGCATCGCGCCGAGCGATGCGACGATGATGCTCCACTTCACATAGTGCCAGGCGACCGTGCGGTTGCTGTAGCCGAGCGCTTTGAGGGCGGCGATCTGCGCCCGCTGGACGAGGACGAGACGCGACAGCACCACGTTCAGCAGGAACGCCGCCACCGCGAGGAAAATCGCCGGCACGATGGCGCCCGAGCTCCTCAACTGCACCAGCTCGTTGCTCAGATACCAGTGCGATGCCTGCCGCGATCGCGGTACGGCGCCCAGGCCGCCGTAGTTGGGCTCCAGCAGGCGATCCACGCGTGCGATGACCTCGGGTTCGGAGGCCCCGCGCATGAGCCTCAGGACGGCGTTGTTGAATGCGCCCTCCATGTCGAAGGCGGCCGACAGTGCCCGGCTTTCCATCCAGAAGACGCCGAAGTGCTTCTCGTCGGGCAGCATCTCGCCGGGCCGGATGGGATAGATGAACTCCGGCGACAACACCAGCCCGGTGATGAGCAGTTCCCGGCGACGACCGTTGATGACGGCTCCGATCGAGTCTCCGGGCTGGAGACCGTGGAGGTTCGCGAAGGTCTCGTTGGCCAGCACCTCGTCGGGACGGCCCGGCTCGATATATCGGCCCCTCCGGAGCACGACGTCGCAGAGAATCGGGCGCCTCACGGCCGGAATCGAGATCAGGCGGCCGATGGCCGGCTCGGACAGCCCGCGCACGTCCAGGGTCACATCGACCACGACGCGAGGCTCGACCTGGGCGACGCCGGGAATGGCGGTGATCTGGGAGGCGAGTGACAAGGGCGCGCGCTTGAGCGACACGAACACGTCGCCGAATCGCGTGCGGTCGTAGTAGGCGCTCAAGGTGAGGTCGAGCGAGTCGAAAGTCGACAGCAGCGAGGCGAAGAGGGCGATGCCCGAAGCGATGACCAGCGCGATCGCCAGCGCCTGGCCACGCGCGGCCCAGAGATCGCGGACGAGCTTGCGGTCGAGCGCCGAGAGCCTGAACCGCTGCAACGATCGGCGAGCGGGCGTTGCTGTCACCATTGGATCTCCCGCGGCGACAGCAGCGCCTGGTTCCGCCGGTCCGACGCGATGCGGCCGTCGGCGAGCGTGACCACGCGGTGCGCCATGCCGGCAATCGACGCGTTGTGGGTGATGACGGCGACCGTCGTTCCCAGCTCGCGGTTCACCCGCTCGAGCGCCTCGAGCACCACGACCCCTGTCGAGATGTCGAGGGCGCCGGTCGGCTCGTCGCAGAGCAGCACATCCGGCCGCTTGGCGATGGCCCGCGCGATGGCCACCCGCTGCTGCTCGCCACCGGACATCTGCGCAGGGAAGTGGTCGAGGCGATCGGCAAGACCCATGAGCGTGAGCGCCGCTTCGGACGACATCGGATCGTCGGATACCTCCGTGACGAGATCCACGTTCTCGCGCGCCGTCAGGCTCGGAATCAGGTTGTAGAACTGGAAGACGAAGCCGACGTTGCGGCGGCGGAACTCGGTCAGGGCCCGCTCGTCGGCCGTCGTCATCTCACGCCCGCGGTAGAACACCTGGCCGGAACTTGGGACATCGAGGCCGCCGATGATGTTGAGGAGCGTGGACTTGCCGCTTCCCGAGTGGCCGAGCAGCACGAGCAGGTGGCCTTCATCGATCTCGAGCGTCACGCCCCGCAGGGCATGAACCTGCACCTCGCCCATCGCGTAGACCTTCGTGAGATCCACGACGCGGAAGACGGCGCCGTCGTGCGTTCCAGCCGGCTGCCCGGCACTGCCGTTCATGGCCTGCTCCCCTCGCCGCGCGCTGCGGGCTCGGCAATCCGGCGCCAGACATCGAACAGCTGGCCGCTCATCTGCTCGCGCTCGCCGGCGGTGAGTTCCGGCCAATGGTCCAACATCCACCGGTCGGCAGCCTGGTCAGCCCCCGCGAGCACGGCAAGCAGCCACTCAGTCGGCACATCGCGGCGCACGGCGCCCAGTTCCTGTCCTCGCCTGACAAGCGCTTCCATCCACGCGTGCCCCAGCGCCAGCTTCTCAGCCATGGCTTGATCGATGGCGACGCTGCGCGGAGGGTTCAGGACCATCCGGCTGATACCGGTCAGCCACGGGTGTGCCCCCAGCAGCGCGAGGTTCCTTCCGAGCAGCGACTCGACACGGGGCCAGTACGACGCGGCGTCCAGCGAGGCGAGATCGAAGTTGCGGCTGGGTTCGAGCAGGTCCCACACCAGATCGACAACCGAGGCAAACAGATCAGCCTTGCTGTCGAAGTAGTAGTAGAAAACGCCCTTGCTCAGGCCGAGCGCGTTGATGACGTGGTTGAGCGAGGCATGCCGGAAACCGTGTTCGGAGAACTCGGCGGCCGCCGTCTCGAGGATCTGCCGTTGTCGCTCAGGGCCGAGTTTGAGGAAACGTGGGCGTGGCACGGGATTCCTCCTGCCGACTCCGGTCGTTCATGGGTAGACCGACCAGTTAGACCACATAGTACAACCGTACGGTCGGACTGGCCAGTCTAAAATGAAGATGTCAGCTTATTTCCCCGGGAAGCCCGAGGGATCGGTCTGAGTCGCACCCAGTGGGGAACCCTGCCGTGCCGGGTGCGTCTAACTTGCTAGGCAGCTTCGACATCCGGGATGCGCTCGGTCGGTTCTCCTCCACCGGACGGAACACCCATGATTGCTGACACCGTCGCCCAGGACCTCCGCGTCGGTCTCCGAGTGCTGGTCAAAGAGAAGTCCTTCTGTGCGCTGGCCATCATCGTCGTTGCCCTGGGCATCTGCGGCGTCGCGACGATGTTCGGCGTCGTCAACGGCATCATGCTGCGGGGCCCGTCGTACCCCAACGGCAGCCGGCTGATGAACGTCAACTTCATCGACCCTACCAGCAGAACGTTCTTCGGCGTCAACGGGCAGCTCTCCTCGATGGACTTCGAGGAGCTGCTGCCCGAGCAGAAGTCGTTCGAGAAGCTGGCGCCGTTCCTGAACAGCTCGACCGTCAACCTCACGGTTGACGGCAGTCCCCGGCGTTATTCCGGCGCGTACACGGGCGAGGAGTTCCTGCGCATTCTTGGCGTGAGGCCGGCGCTTGGACGCGATTTCACGGCCGCCGACAACAAACCCGGGGTTGAGAAGGTTGCGATCATCGGCCACAACATCTGGCAACGGGACTTCGGGGGGTCCCCCGGCGTGGTCGGCAAACGAGTACGGCTCAACGGCAAGCCGGCCACGATCATCGGCGTGATGCCCGAAGGCTTCAATTTTCCGATCAACGAGGAACTCTGGATCCCGCTCTACAGCGAGTTCCCCGTGCGCCCCAGAAACGACCCGGACGCGATTGCTCCCGGCGTGCTCGGATTGCTCAAACCGGGAGTTTCAGTCCGGGCGCCCCCGGCCGAGCTGACGACGTTCGCCAGGCGGTTCGCGGCGGCGTATCCCGAGACCAACAAGCTGTTCAACACGGGTCTGGTCGAACCGATCCTCAAGGCGGTTACCTCCGTCCCCGTACGGGGCCTGCTCCTCACGATGCTGGCGTTCTGCGTGGGGGTGCTGCTCATCGCGTGCGTCAACGTGATGAACATGCAGGTCGCGCGGGCAACCCTCAGGGCGCGGGAGCTGGCGATCCGCTCGTCACTCGGCGCCTCGCGCGGGCGGCTGATCCGCCAGATGTTCACGGAGAGCCTGATCGTCGCTGCGGCAGGGGCGGTGCTGGGCGTCGGCCTTGCCTACTGGGCGACCGACATGCTGTCGGCGGCGTTCAGGAATCTCGAGAATCCGCCGCCTTCGTGGATGACGTTCGGCGTCGATGTTCGTGTCCTCGCGGTCGCGGTCGCGGCCGCGATCGTCGCGGCGGTGTGGTCGGGCCTGCTGCCGGCGTGGACGGCGTCGCGCGCGAGCGCGATTGCCGTGCTCAGGGAGGGAGGGCGCGGGAGCCGGGGCCGGGGCGTCAGCCTGGTCACGCGCGGGCTGGTGGTGTTCCAAATCGTGACGACCTGCATCCTGCTCGTCGGGTCGCTGCTCCAGGCGCGGTCCATCCTGAAGCAGCAGACCCTCGACTACGGCTACGACACTGCGGGCATTCTGTCGGCCCGCCTGGGGCTGATGGAAGGCGACTACCCGTCGCAGGAGTCGAGACGGCTCTTCTATGACCGCCTGGTGCGGGAACTCGCCAACGTGCCGGACTTTCAGAGCGTCGCGCTGACCAACCGGATGCGCATGGTGAACTCCGGGACGGCGCGAGTGGAGATCGAAGGCCGTCAGTACCGGGACAAGCGGGACCGCGCCAACACGAACTTCGAGCAGGTGAGCGGATACTACTTCCAGGTCATCGGACGGAGGCTGCTCGAGGGACGCACCTTCGCGGAGGACGATCTCGACTCGAGGCTCCCCGTCGCCATCGTCAACGCGGCGTTCGCGAAGAAGCACTTTGGCACGGCGAGCGCCGTCGGACGTCACTTCCGCACCGTGGACGACGCGGCGAAGCAGATCGGGCCGTGGCGCACCATCGTCGGCGTGGCGCCAACGCTCCGCATGGTCGGCCCCTTCAACAATCCAGACGTCGATGACGCCGGCTTCTACCTGCCGTTCTACTCGTCGGTCGTCGGGCCGGCGCTGCCGGAGCCGTTCGCCAGCCAGTTTGCCACCGTCATTGTCCGGCCGCGCAGCGGACTGCGCGCCGAGACGCTGATCCCAGCGCTCTCCCGCGCCGTCGCCAAGGTCGATCCGAACCTCCCGCTCTACTTCGTCGGCACGCCCGCGAAGAACATCGACGGCGTCGTGGCGACGTTCCGGATCATCGCGATCCTCTTCTCCGTCTTCGGCCTGGTTGCGGTGGTGCTCTCGGGGGCCGGCATCTACGGCGTCATGGCGTTCTCGGTCAGCCAACGCACACAGGAGTTCGGCGTGCGAATGGCGCTCGGCGCCGCGAGGAGCCGCATCCTCGGCATGCTGCTCACCCAGGGATCGAGACAGGTGGGACTGGGGCTGGCGCTCGGCCTCGTGCTGTCGTACGGCCTTGCCACCGTCGGGCGGGACGCGATTGGGAACATGCTCGTGGGCGTCAGCGCGCGCGATCCGCTGACGTTCGGCACCGTGGTGGCGCTCGTCACCGTCGTGTCGCTGGTCGCGACGCTGGTGCCTGCTCGGCGGGCGACGCGCGTGGATCCCGTCGTCGCGCTGCGGGCTGAGTAGGCCAAGGGAGCCTCTCGATGAACACGAGGCCCAATCGGAAGCGGACTCGGTCCTCCGGGGTCGCGGCTGCTCGCCCGAGGTCGCCGGCGCCGACGACGACCGGTGCGCGCGAAGGTGCATGACCATGCGAAGGACGTTTTTGCGCGAGCTCGCGGCGTTCGGCTTGCCGGCACGGCCCGGCCCGGAGGTTGATCCTGCACCCATCACCGAGGGCGACCTCGGACTGCTGCCCGAGACGGCGCGCCGCTACCTGCGGTTCATGCGCGTCGTTGGCAAGCCGCGCGACTGGTCGTTTCGCCTGGGCATGGCCGGCCGCTTCCGGCGGTCAGCCGGCGAGCGGTGGATGGCGTGCGAGGCCTGGCAGTACAACTCGCGTCCTGCCGTCGCGCGAATCTTCCACATGCAGATCCGTTTCTTCGGCTTCGTGCCGGTGCTGGGACGCGATACCTACGCCGACGGCCGCGGTCGGATGCTGATCCGCCTCCTCGACCTCGTCACCATCGGCGACGGCAGCGGTGAGGCATACGACATTGGCGAGCTGGTGACCTACCTCAACGACGCCGTCATGATCGCCCCGACGATGCTGCTCGTGCCGGAGGTGCGCTGGTACTCGGTGGACGAGCGCTCGTTCGATCTGTCGATCACGGACCACGGCCGGACGGTGCGGGCCCGAGTGCTGGTCGACGGACACGGCGCGCCGGTCGATTTCGAGACGACGGATCGCTTCTACTCCGATCCCAGGGATCCCGCGAGGGTGACCCGCTGCCGCTGGACCACGCCGATCGGAGGTTGGCAGGAGACGGGCGGCCGGATGCTGCCAACCGGCGGCACGGCGGTCTGGCATCCGCCGAGCGAGCCCGATCTCACCTATGCGGATTTCACCTTCGATCCGGCAACGCTTGCCTTCAACGTGGCGCCGGGAGAGTGAACGAGGGCTTCTGAACCGGCCGCCTTGAAACGGGCGGCATGCGGCGCCTACCGCGACAGCCACAGCGCCCCGACCACCAGCGTGATGATCGTCACGGGCACGCCCACCTTCAGATACTCGCCGAAGGTGATCCGGATCCCGTGGCGCCGTGCGCCCTCGACGACGATCAGGTTGGCGATCGAGCCGAGCAGTGTCAGATTGCCCGCCAGCGTGCTCGACATGGCGAGCGTGAGCCAGGAGTGGGTGGGGTCGGGCAACTGCGGCACGATCCGCGTAAACAGCATGACGGCCGGCACGTTGCTGGTCAGATTCGAAAGAAGCGCCGAGACGAGGCTCAACCCCCACACGGTTGAAACCCCGATCGGCTGCAGCACGTCGAAAAACGCCCGGTCCAGCCCCGCCTGCTCGATGCCCCGGATCACGACGAACAGCCCGATAAACAGGACGAGCAACCCCCCGTCGATCGAGGCGTAGATCTTCTCGGGCTTCACGCGCCGCGTGATCATCAGGACCGCCGCGGCGATCGCGGCGACGAGCGCGGTATCGAGGCCCGCCAGAAAACCCGCCACGACGCCTCCGGCCACGATGAGGCCTTTCACCATCATCGCGCGATGCACGGTGCGGACGCCGGGCTCGACAGGAGCCGGGGCCGAGCCCCGCAGGTGGCGACGATAGACGGCCGCAATCACCGCCGCGTCGATGGCCAGGCCGATGATCGCAATCGGCGCGAGCGAGGCGGTGAACTCCCGGTAGCTGATCCGGGACAGGCTGCCGATGAGCATGTTCTGCGGGTTGCCCGTGATGGCCGCCGTCGAGCCGATGTTCGACGCCGTCGCCAGGGCGATCAGAAACGGCACCGGATTCTGTCGTCGTGCGCGCGCAATCTCGATGAGCACCGGGGTGAACACCAGGCACATCGTGTCGTTCACGAAGACGGCCGACAAGAGTCCCGACGCGAACACCACCGCGACGAGCAGGGCCAGCGGGTGGTTCAAGGCGCCGACGATGCGGCGGGCGAGGAGGGAGAAGAACAGCGACAGGCGGAGGTGGGCGACGACGACCATCATCCCGAACAGCAGGACGATGGTGCGGTAGTCAATCGACCGCCAGGCGTCATCGAGCGAAAGCCCGCCCACCGCCACCATCAGGATGGCGCCGATGATTGCCGCCCCGGTCCGATCGATTCGGAAGAGCGGAGGCTGGCCGATCGCCAGCACCAGGTACGTGCCGGCGAAGATCAGGCCGGCAACCAGCGCACTGCTGCCCGGTGCTACCACGCTCGTTCCCTCCGCTTTCCAGCACCTCCGATTGCCGCCGTGGGCGCCGGCGTCCGAGGGTGACGTGTGCTATTGTAACGCCCACAGCACGGGAGGCTGGTTTGAGCACCTGCATCGACACCGTGCGTCTGGGCGTCACCAACTGCTACGTCCTCCACGATCGGGGGACGGTCCTGATCGACCCGGCCGGTCCCGCGAGGAACCGAGGCGTACCAGCCAAGTTGCTGCCCGTGCTCGGCACGCCCCCGCGGCTTGATCTTATCGTCGTGACCCACAGCCACTTCGACCATGTCGGTGCGGGGGTATCGTTGCGGGAAGCCACGGGTGCGCCGATCGCTGTTCATGAGGCTGATGCAGGATGGCTGAGGGACGGCAAGGTGGCCTTTCCAAAGGGTGTCACGGCGTGGGGGAAGACCTTCCGGACCGTTGTGGCTCCGTTGATGATTCCCTTCCTCCGGGTGCCTGTCGTTGTGCCGGACCTGCTCTTGGGCGACGAGGGACTCGATCTTGCGCCGTACGGCATCGAGGGGCGCGTCGTGCACACTCCGGGTCACTCTCCCGGATCGGTCTCGGTGGTTCTGTCGTCGGGCGAAGCGTTCGTGGGCGATTTGGCCATGAATGGCCCGCCGATGTGTCTGCGCCCATCGTTCGGCGTGTTAGCGCACGAGCCGGAAATAGTGCCGGCGAGCTGGCACCGATTGCTCGCGATGGGCGTGCGCACAGTCTATCCGGCCCACGGCCGGCCGTTTCAGGCTTCCGCCTTGCCCGCTTGATACGCGACCGTCCAAGTGAGCTGAGCGCCACGTGACTACCTATCTCGACTGTGTCCCCTGCTTCCTCAGCCAGGCTCTCGAGGCGGCTCGCAACAGCACGAACGACCAAGCTGTCCACGAGCAGGTCCTTCGGGAGATTCTCCGTCTGGCAGCTGATCTCGACCTGAATCGGCCTCCGCCCTGGGTTGGACAGATCATCCATCGACGGCTTCGCGAGCTGACCGGAGTCGGCGGCCCGTATCGGGCGGCAAAGGATCGCTTCAACCAATTGGCCATCGCGATGCTGCCCGAGCTTCGGGCCGTTGTGCGTCACGACCCCTGGCCCTTGAGCGCCGCGGTGGCGATCGCGATCGCTGCCAACGTAATCGACCTCGGGTGCAGGAACGCCCTTGACGAGGACGAGGCGCGCAGGGCGCTGCGCGAGGCATGCGCAGGCGACACGCACGGCGACGTCGGGGAGTTCCAGAGGCAGGCGGAGGCAGCTAGGGTGATCCTCTACCTGGCCGACAACGCAGGGGAGATTGTCATCGACCGGCTGCTTATCGAGGAGCTCGGACCGGAGCGGGTGGTCCTAGCTGTGCGCGGGAAGGCCGTGATCAACGACGCGACGATCGACGATGCCCGCGCAGCCGGGCTGCATGAGATGGTCAGGATCATCGACAACGGCTCCGACGCGCCGGGGACGATCCTGGACGATTGCAGCGCGGCGTTTCGCGGATGGTTCCGGACGGCCGATCTCATCATCGCCAAGGGCCAGGGGAACTTCGAGACCCTCAGCGAGGTGGACGCGAACATCTTCTTCCTGCTGAGGCTGAAGTGCCCGGTGATCGCGCGGCACGTCGGCCTGCCGCAGGGTCTTCCCGTGCTGTTGCGCGGGAGGCAGCCGCCTGCCGGGGAGGCGTCGGTTTCAGGGAATCCGAGTCGGGCTGGGGTTGATGCGGGAACAGCCTGAGCGACGATTTCGCTGTTCGCGGAAACGAGTTGCAGAGGGCGCCGCGACGCGAACGGGGTCTTGGTCTGCGCGAAGTGGGGCACGAAACTGAGGAGCCGGGAAATGAGCGCCATCACGATCACCGTCCTGGTCGACAACGTGGCCGCGGAGGGACTGGCGTCGGAGCACGGCTTCTCCGCCTGGCTGGAGATCGAGGGTTGCCGGCTGCTCTTCGACACCGGGCAGGGAGCGGCGCTCGAGGGCAACGCGGACAAGCTCGGCATCGACCTCACGACGACAGACGTCTTGGTTCTGAGCCACGGTCATTATGACCACACCGGCGGCCTGCCCCTGGTCATCGGGCGTGCTCCCGAAGTTGAAATCTACGCCCATCCCGCAGTCACCAGCCCTCGGTACGCGATCCGCGCGGGAGTGGCCAAGCCGATTGCGATGCCTACCGCTGCGCGCGCCGCGCTCGAAGCCCGCGCCGCCGGCCTGCACTGGATTACCGGGTCGCAGGAACTCACAAGCGGTGTGGGCGTGACCGGCCCCATCCCGCGGATGACCGACTACGAGAACACCGGCGGACCGTTCTTCGTGGATGAAGAGGGAAGGCAGCCTGACCCGATTCTCGACGATTTGGCTCTGTGGCTCCGCACGGAAGAGGGGTTGGTCGTGGTCGTGGGCTGCAGCCATGCGGGCCTGGTCAACACCCTGCACCATGCCTTGCACGTGAGCGGTGAGACCAGGCTGCACGCGGTGCTTGGCGGGTTTCACCTGGGCGAGGCGAGCGAGACGCGCCTGGCTCGCACGATAGAGGCAGTGCACCGGTTCGGCCCGGATCTGATCGTCCCGTGCCACTGCACCGGCCGGACGGCGGCTGAGAGGCTCAAGCGGACCTTTGGTGCGTGCGTCGTGCCCGGCTCTGCCGGTGCCGTATTCGAGTTTCGGCTGGATCCGGCGTCAGCAGTCACGGGGCAAGCATGATCGCGCGGCCTCCTACGCGGGTTTGGTGCTCTGGGCCAGACCGTACTTGCGCAGCTTGTAGCGCAAGTGGCGCTCGCTCATGCCGAGCTCACGGGCCGCGCGGGTCTGCACGCCGCCTGCGCGCTCAAGGGCCTCGACGATGAGCGCACGCTCGAACTCGGCCACGCGCTCCACAAACGCTGCCGGCGCGGGCTGGCCTTCGGGCCTGAGCTGCGCGACATGGATCGGCAGGTCCGAGGTCGCGACGACCGGCCCGCGTGCCAGCACGACCGCGCGGTGGACGATGTTCTCGAGCTCGCGCACGTTGCCGGGGTAGTCGTACTTGACCAGCAGATCCATCGCCTCGCGCGACACGCTTGCGACCGCGCTTCGGCTTTCCGCCGCGAAGCGCCGCAGGAACTGGTCCACCAGCAGCGGGATGTCCTCCCGGCGGCTGCGGAGCGGCGGTAGTTCGATGGTCACCACGTTGAGGCGATAGTAGAGATCCTCGCGGAACTCGCCCTGCTTGACCATCGCCTCGAGATCGCGGTTGGTGGCGGCGAGCATCCGTACATCGACGCGGATTGAGCGGGTCCCGCCCAGCCGCTCGAACGCCTGCTCCTGGAGAACGCGGAGCAGCCTGGCCTGCGTGGCCTTCGGCAGGTCCCCGATCTCGTCCAGAAACAACGTGCCGCCGTCGGCCAGCTCGAACCTCCCGCGATGCTCGCGGTCCGCGCCCGTAAACGCGCCTCGCTCGTGCCCGAAGAGCTCCGACTCGATGAGGGTTTCGGGCAGCGCCGCCATGTTCACGGCGACCAGGGGCCCCTTGGCGCGAGGGCTGGCAAAGTGGATCGCGCGAGCCAGCAGTTCCTTGCCCGTGCCGCTCTCCCCCCGAATCAGCACCGTGGCACGGCTGCCGGCCGCGCGGGCCGCGGTGTTGATCGCCTCCGCCATCCGGCGATTCGACGTGTCCAGGCCGGCCAACCGGTACCGTGTCTCGAGCTGTTCGCGCAGGGCGCGGTTCTCGGCGACCAGCGCGCGCCGTTCGAGCGTCCTGCCGATCAGCACCTCGAGCTCGTCGAGGTCGATCGGCTTGGTGAGGTAGTCGGCAGCGCCCTTCTTCATGGCGTCCACGGCGCTCGCCACCGTCCCGAACGCCGTCATCACGATGACGGGTATCTCCGGGTTCAGGGCGCGGACCCCTTCGAGCAGCGCGAGACCACCGCCGCCCGGCATCCGGAGGTCGGTCAGCACGAGGTCGACCGTTCGCGTCCTGACAAGCGTCAAAGCCTCCTCAACGGCGGCTGCCTCGAAGGCCTGGAAGCCGCGCTTGCGCAGGAAGCCCGCCAGTACCGTCCGCTGGGCTGGTTCGTCATCGATGACAAGGATGGCGTGCTCAGACACCGGTCGCCTCCCCGATCGCCCGCGGCAGCCGGATCGTCATCCGCGTTCCCGCTCCGGGCTTTGAGTCCACCTCGATCGTGCCGCCGTGCGCGGTGACAATCTGCTGGGTGACCGCCAGCCCGATCCCCGTGCCTTCCGGCTTCGTCGTGAAGTACAGGTCGAAGATGCGGGGCAGCACCTCGGGGTCGATGCCGGCGCCGGTGTCCTGGACGGAGACCGCGTGTTCTCTCGCCGTGCTGCGCGCGTCCACGCGAACGCGGCCGCCGGAGGGCGTCGCGTCGAGGGCGTTGCGGATCAGGTTGTCCATCGCCTGCCGCAGCTGGCCGGGATCGACTGTGGCCTCGCCGGCCCCTGCCGCGTCCACCTCCAGCGTGACACCACGACTCAACGCCAGCGGGCGCGCCGCTTCGACGGCGCCAGCGACAAACGCGGCGAGATCGACCGCCGCCGGCGCGAGCGCCGGTGGGCGCGCGAACTCGAGAAACTGCTGCACGATGTCGTTGATTCGCCGCGTTTCCCCTTCGACGATGCCCAGCAGTTGGTCGAGATCGGCGTGGTCCTGGCCCGCATCGAGGGCGGTGGTCTCGAGGAACTCGCGCCGCAACCGCTTGGTGCCCATCGCGATAGCGTTGAGCGGATTCCGCACCTCGTGCGCGACGGTTGAGGCCAGCTCGCCCATGGCGCTCAGGCGGTCGCGACGCCGGAGCGCCGCCTCGGCCAGCGCGTGCTTCTCGCTGAGGGTGCTGTAGGCCTGGCGCAGCCAGACCGTGCCGAGGACCAGCAGCGACAGAATGAGCGCGGAGGCGAGCGACAACGCCAGCCGCAAGAGCACTCGCCGCTCAGCCCGCTGAAGGTCGTCGAGCCGCAGGCCGAGCCGCACGTAGCTGCTGGCATCGCCTGCAAGCGCGACGGGCGCGGCAAACTCGAGGACGGGCCGTCCGTTGACCGCCAGCCGGCGCTCGCCCACCGCAGCCGTCGCGGCGTGCCCAGCGGCTGAGCCTTCGTCCGTCCCGGCCGGCCACGCTGCCGGCAGGTCCCCATGAGCGACTCGGACGTCGCCGCGCTCGACGGCCACATAGGCAATCTGCGCAGCGCTGCCGGCGATATCCCTGACCAGGCTGTCCAGCGAGACCTGGCGCTGCAACGCTTCGATGTCGGTGGCGTCGACGTTCAGCAGGATTGCCCCGCCGTGTACGCGTCGGATGCCGGCAGCAATTCGTGCTCCGCTGCCCCACCGGTTGCTGTGCATCTGCTCGACAAGTTCAGTCGTGCTTCCGTCGAGCAGACGCTGGAGAAGCGACGCCCCAGGAAAGCCCCGTCCCTGCCCCTGACGCCCCCCGCCGCTCGTCGCCAGTTCGCGCGTGCCGTCAGGCGCAAAGACCGCAACCCTGAACAGGAGGTTGCGGCTCGCCACCGAATCGAGGTACTGCTGGCTGAGCCCGCCTCGGCGATCGAGCTCGGCGAGCAGCCGGAGGTTGTCCAGCAGCCGTTCGGTGACCTGGGCCTCGGCCTGGGCGCCCGCCGCTTCGTTGGCGCGCGTGGCTGCGGAGATGGTCTGCCGGAGTGATCCGGCCTGGTCGCGCAGCAGGCGGAGCAGCTCCTCGCGCGTGGCGGTATAGTCCAGCCACCCGACGACGAGGAGGCCGAGCGCCGCGACGGCGCTGGCGGCCAGAATGCGTCCCGTGCTGAGGCGTGGAATCATGGCAGGAGGGCCACTCGCCCGCCAGTGTACTGCAAGCGCGGCCGGGAGTCAGGAGTCGGAATGTCCGCGGCCCTCACCCCCGCAAGAGTTTGACGATTTCGAGCGGCGTCTTGCCGGACTGGCTCGCCAGCTCCCGGATCGTGCTGCCAGGCTTCGCCTCAATCCCATTCTGCCGGAGCCGCTCCAGGCCGGCAGCGACCGGTACGTTGGCCTGGTCGGCAATCTGCTGCACCGTCCTTCGTCCGTACCCGCCGCCTTCAGTGAGCGGCATCGCCGCCGGATTGGCGTCGCGCACGGCCGCCCTATAGATCTCCTGCGGCGTCTTCTTGAGCTCGCCGGCCAGGTCGAGCAGCGACACGTCGGTGTCCGCCGGCGAGATCCCGGCCTCGTTCAGGTTGACCAGGACCTGCTCGAGCGGGATCCGGGAGTTGTCGGCCAGCTGGCTCAGTGTCCAAAGCTCCGCGTGAGGCACCGGCGGCTCGGTGGCTGGCGTCGTCCATGAGTTCTTGAGTGACTCGCCTACCGTCATGACGGTCCCGAAGGGAGGCGTGCCGGCGAGGGTGAGCCCGAAAACGGTCAGGCCCACAGCCGACGACAGTGCCAGCTCGCGCTTCCGCCGGATCCCTTCGCTCAGCTTCCGCGTCAGGTAGTTCAGGATGACGCGCCAGTTGAAGTAGATGTGGAACGCGGCGGCCACCACGAACAGGAACGCGAAAACCGTGTGCACCGCCTGCCAGTTGGCCTTGGTGAGCGACCCGATCGTCCATTCGGACCAGTTCGCTACGCGGCCGGGCGGCGAGACGTACAGGATCACGCCCGATGCGGTGATGACCACAAACGAGATGATCACGTAGAAGGTGACAAATGCCCTCCAGTAGAAGGGCTGCGGCCTTTGAGTCGCCATGACTGCGCTCCTGAGCCCCAGGCTGGCAGGCTAGTACGACACCGTCACGCCGAGGCCGGCGGCGTGCGACGTGTAGTTGTAGAACACGTCGTTCGAGCGATGGCGCGTGAAGTAGTAGTTGACGTTGAGATCCAGGCCGACAGGCCCCGTCTTCGAGGCAAACAGCGGCAGCGTCCAGCCGGCGCCCGCCCGCCAGACCCGGTCCGCCCTCGACGGCAGGCCAGAAAGCGCCTCGCCGTCTGAGTCAAGTGCCGTCAGGCCGTTGTACCCCTTCTGCATCCGCGAGGCGAATCCCTCGAGCACCATACCTCCTGCCGTGAGGTGTTTGAGCGTGGCTGTCAGCACGCGCGCATCCGACGCGAAGGGATCGTCGTACACGCCGTCCTCGAAATACGCCGGTGGCGTCGAGACGACGATGGGCGCGACACGGCCGAACGTGACACGTTCGGTGTACTGCAGCGTAGCGCCGGTCCGATCCGCCAGCGACTGTGCGACGCGGGCGAGCCACGTCACCATGCCCGCGCGATGCGGCTCCGCCTGCAGCCCTTCCAGGAGCGCGCTGGCTCGAAGCGACGGCCCCATGCCGCGACCCATACGGCCTGAACCCGCTGCCGGTGTTGACGGGCTCAACATGTCGGCCAGGGAGGAGGCTGTCACCGTGTCCGCGTACGACTTCGCCCCCAGGTGCACCTCGCCGATGAGCGTCGTGCGTGACGGGAAGTTGACAAGCGCACTCGCGAAACCGTCGTGCTGCACCTGGTTGAGCTCCGTCAGATCCGGGAAATGCCGCGCGTCGAGGCGGTACCCGAATCGCACGGTCGCATGGTCCGACGGGTGCAGCTCGGTGTTGGCCATGAACCCAACGGCGCGGTAGTCGGACGCCGACCACGACAGACCGTTGGTCCGCCACGATCCGAACGCGCCCAGGTGCAGTCTGTTCTTCTGATCGCTGCCGAACGGTACGCGCCACGTGCCGCCAGCCGTGTGCAGGGTGTAGTGCCAGTCTCCTGGGGTGGCGTAGGTGCCCCCGTCGAACTCGTAGTACAGGCGGAGGCGGTCGGAAGCGAGCACGTGTTCGGCCTCGACCGCGCCGACCGTCGTCTGACGACCTTCAGCGTCCTCGCCAGGCGCGCCGATGCTGCCGAAGGCACGGCCGATGCTGACAGACAACCCGGGCTGCGCTGCAGCTTCCGCGACGACAAGCGCAAGAGCAAGCGGGGCCAGCACGGCCGGCGCCCACCTGGCCCATCGTCGGTGCATTTCACGTCGCATGGTCGTTCTCCTGACATCGCAGCGAGGCGCCGCCGTCCTCCACGTCTCGACGGCGCCCCGCTTGCGGGCCGTCACTGCTGCGCTGTCGGTCCGTTCGCCACGTCACCCGGCCGTCTACCGGCGGGGTCCCCGGCGCGCGCCGTTGCCCTTGGGGCCGGTGCCGTCGCAGATACCCGTACCGGCGCCGTTTCCGGGCCCGAAACCGGTGCCGTCCCTCGGCCCGATTCCCTGATGGCCGGTCCCGTTGCCGGGGCCGTATCCGCCGCGGCCCACTCGCTGTCCGCCCTTGCCGGCGCGAGCGCCAGCCTGGTTGAGGTCGCAGATGCCGTCGCCGTCGGCGTCCACGAAGTTCGGCCCGATGGCCGTTCCCGCCCTGTTCAGCGGCGCGGGCGTCGTCTGGGTCTGCGCCGAAGCGGTGGCGGCCATCGCCAGCACGACGAGCAACCCGACGCCAAGTGTGAATGCACGTTTCATGGTGTCCTCCGTCTCCTGCCTGGGCGCCATGCACCCTGTGTCTATGTCTTCGCGACTCATGTCGCGGCTCACCCCAACAGAGAGCAAGGAGCAGGCCAGACGGGATGCCTGGCGCACGATGTCATGATCTATATGGAAATAAAGAGCTTAGTCAAAGACGTCCGCGTCCATCAGGCCTGGGGGCCCGGCCAGATCTCGACCGGACGGTCGGGGACGTCGACCAGATGGTCGAGCGGGGCTTCCACTCCGGTTCGCAGCGGCTCTGGTAGAAGGCACCCAGCCGAGCCTGACCGGAGCCCGCTCAGGCCGGCCAAAGTACAATGAAGTGGCTTGGAGACATCCGAGGTACCCGGAGGGATCGCGGTGAAACCGGAGAGCGGGCTCTCGCGAAAGGCCTTTCTCACGGCCATGGCGAGGCCACTCCTGTGGGGAGGCGGCCTCGCGATTGGTTCGCTCGTTGCGGCATGCCAGTCCCGCCCTCTGACTGTGGCTGGGGGCCGTGCCGGGCAAAGGGGCGGTGTTTCGCAGGCGCGAATCGACCCGGGCTTCGAGGCGGCCTACCGTCGACTTCACGCGACGGGCGAGCTGAAGCAGCGTGGCCAGCTGCTGTGGGACATGATGAGAAGCTGCACCCTGTGCCCGCGGCAGTGCGGGACTGCACGGCTCGACGGCGAGCGAGGCTTCTGCGGCGCGTCCGCCACGCTCGAGACTGCGGCGTACCATCCGCATTTTGGCGAGGAGCGGCCGCTTGTCGGCAGCGGCGGGTCCGGCACCGTGTTTTTCTCCAACTGCTCGATGCGGTGCGTGTTCTGCATCAACTGGGAGATCAGCCAGGGCGGCGCGCGCAGCCGCACTTCGGTCGAGCGCCTCGCCGACATGATGCTCGACCTCCAGGCCCAGGGCTGTCACAACATCAACATCGTCACACCGACGCACTACGCGCCGCACCTGCTGGCGGCGCTCGATGTCGCGGCGGCCAACGGGCTCAACCTTCCGCTGGTCTACAACACGTCGGGCTTCGAGCGGACGGAGATCCTGCGCGTCCTCGATGGTGTCGTTGATATCTACCTTCCGGACTTCAAGTACGCCGACGGCGGGATGGCTGCGAAGTACTCGTCGGGCGCGGACACGTATCCGGAGGTCGCCAAGGCGGCGCTGCTCGAGATGCACAGGCAGGTGGGCGTGGCGCGGCCGGCGCGCGACGGGCTGATGCACCGCGGTCTGATGATCCGGCACCTCGTGATGCCGAACGGCGTCAGCGGGACGAAACAGGTTGTCGAGTGGATCGCGGCCAGTCTGCCGGCGGACACCTACGTGAACCTCATGTCGCAGTACCGGCCGGTGCACCAGGCCTCCCGCTTCAGCGAGATCGCGCGGCCGCTCTCGCGGGCCGAATTCGCCGATGCCGTGCGGTGGGCGCGGGAGGCGGGTCTCACGAACCTGGACATCCAGGCGTACCGAGGGCTTTGAGCAGGAGGGGGGACGGGTGTCCGATCCGGCATTCAAGACGTGTGGGTCGTGTCGGCACGAGTGGGCGACGTGGGAGAGCTTCGTGCATGACCCGGGTGTCCGGCTGCTAGGGATGCAGGCGGTCCCCGGCCTGCCGGCTGCTAACCTGCTTGTTTTCGAGCATCGGTGTGGCAGTTCGGTGTCGGTGCTTGCACAGAAGCTGCGGCATCTACTCGGCGCGGAGGATCAGGCGGCCGAGCGGCCGCTGCTCTTCGGGACCGAAACCTGCAGCGGGCACTGTCTGGTGCTCGAGGACCTGGCAAGCTGCGACCGGCCCTGCGCCAACGCGCGCGATCGCCGCCTCGCGGTCCTTATCGCGGACGCAAAGAGGAACGCACGGCGAGACTGACGTCAGACCGGGCGTGTCGCAGGACCCGCTCAGCCTACCCAGGGAATCCCTGCTATCCTGTCCGATCCCACGGCGGAGTCCAGCCGAGGCAACGGAGCTTGGCGTCGATTTCCGCGCGTTCGACGTTGGCGGCAAGCCGCCCGTCCGCTCTGCGGGTGAGGAGGCCGTGCTCGGCGGCAAGGGCCAGGGCGTGTTGTGCGTCTCCGGCGGCGAGCGCCGAGACGAGTTCGATCTCCAGGCTGGAGAGCGTCAGCGCCCTCTTCCGGTAGTCGAGGAACGCCTCCCAGGTGACGGGCACCCAGCGCGCGACGATCTGTTCGCCGATGACCATGGCGTAGGCACGGATCTCCTGCTGCGCCGTCGCATCCGCGCGCAGTTCGATGAAGTGCAGCAGGTTGTGCAGGTCGATCTTCCAGTACGCCTCGGTGTAGGTGGACAGCGTCAGGTCCTTCCGCGCCTGTTCGCGGGCCACACCCGCCGCGAGTCGTTCCTGGTACACCGCCCGAGTGCGCCGGAGCACCTCCTCTTCCTCCGCCGACAACCGCTCGCCGACCTCGGGCGGGAGGAGCCCGCTGCTCCCCTGGCGGTTCGAGGTGGACTGGACACGCCACGCGTCGGGTGCTGTACGCGCGGCCGCGTCGATCGCCTCTGAGTACCGCGTCGAGTACTCGTTTACGCTCGCCGTCCTGTGACGGATCCACTGGCGCCAGATATCCATGGGCACGCGGACGTGCAGCTTGATCTCGCACATCTCGAAGGGCGTCGTATGGGCGTGGCGCAGCAGGTACCGGATGAGCGCACGGTCTTCGTGCACGCGCTTGGTTCCCTTGCCGTACGACACGCGCGCCGCCTGGACGATGGCGGCATCGTCTCCCATGTAGTCCACGAGGCGGACGAAGCCCTGGTCGAGCACGGGGAAGGCCTGCCCCAGGATGGCCTCGACGGCGGCGACCGACGGCCGCGTGATGCGTTGCGGCTCGGCTGGCTGATCGCTCATGTTCCGTGTCCCTCAGGTGCGGCTCCGCGGCTCGGAGGCTGGTCGCCCGCGCGCCTCGGCTCGCTCGCCCATTGTAGCTGACGAGAGCCCCGGCACGCCGTTGGGGGACAGCCTCGCGGAGCGACCCTAGAACGCAGGCTGGGAGGGCGACGTGTGATAGCCCTCGACGAGAAGGCCAGGCACGCGCCGGTAGTGCTGCACGTTCCTCGTCACGACAGGCATGCGGTACGCCAAGGCCGTGGCGGCGATCCACAGATCGTTCCCGCCGATCATGAGACCGTTCACCTGAAGATACCGGTAGGCGCGGCCGTACTCCCAGCTCACGTCGGCGTTGGGCACGAGGATGTGGAACGGCGCCAGGAACTCCTCCCAGCGAGGACGCTCCGCCAGCGTTATCCGCGCCGCCAGCTCACCCGCGACCGTGAACGTGATGTAGAGGCGCGCGTCCTCGTGGGCCTCGAGAAACGCGATGGCGTGCCCCGGCGTCCCCCTGTTGTTCTCGCGCTCGAAGTCGATGAGGAATGTTGTCTCCAGGATCAGCGATTGGCCCACTTGTCCTCCGGTGGCCCGTCACGGCGCTTGAGCGCGTCGATGCGGTCGAGTTCCTCGTTCGAGAATCCCGCGCCGCGCGTGCGCGCGAGGCCGAGCAGCTCCCGGGCGGTAATCGTGTCCTCAGGCCAGGTGGCGCGCAGGACGACTGCACTGAACGATTCGTTTGGGTAGCGGCGAGCCGTACGGAGGCGCTCGTAGGCCTCGAGCCTGAGAGAGATCGTCTTCACACTCATCTGTGCATTATGCACAGTGCACAGAAGGTCTGTCAACTCCTTGAGCTCACTCGCCTTGATCGAGCGGTGGGGCGTCGAGGAGGCGTTCGCGTTCGATCCCCGCTTTCTCGTGTACCGCTCTGGGGCCGACCGCCGTCGCTCGTTTCGGCGCTACCCAGCCTGACGTCCTCCGCTGTGCCGCACGAGCTCACCTCCAAGTGAAACCCACGTGAGGCGACGCGGGACCAATGGGGCAAGCGGGACGCTTGACTCTACCTGACCGCGCTGGTCGCTGGCAGGAAGTTCTCCATGAGCCACAATTCGGCCTTCACGTTGCGTGTCGAGATCGCAATCCGGTCGCGGGCTGGGTGGACGACGACGTCGAACACGTGTCCGAGCAAGAAGCCGAGGTTCTCCGGCTGGCCGCCTGTGACCGCCGCCCGCCAGTTCGAAAACCGTCGCGCCGCACGCAATTGCACCGGGGGCTTTCGGCGCATATGTCACGAGATTGTCTTGTGCCGGTATGATATTCCCCCATTCGGCGGCTGACACGGCCCGCCAGCCCTCTCCGCTCGCTGGCCGGGCGGCTCGGGTGAAGCGGGAGCCGGCCGGTGCGCGCTGGTGTCGAAGGAGAGTGTGGGCGGCTACCGCCGCCCGGGGAATCCTGAATGCTCAACGACATCCGCTACGCATTCCGCGTGCTCCGCCGCAGCCCGGGCTTTGCCGCGCTCGCCGTCGTGACTCTCGCCCTCGGTATCGGGGCAACGGTGACGATGTTTTCGGTAGCCGACGCGGTCCTCCTTCGCCCTCTTCCGTACCGAGACCCGGCTCGGCTCGTCCAGATTTGGGGCCAGAACCTCGCGCGCAACATCCCCTTCCACCAGGTCGAATACGCAGACGTCTTCGTGTGGAGGCAGGAAGCACGGTCCTTCGAGGGACTCTCCGCCGCGGTGAGCTCGACGGCGAGTCTGGCCGGTCGTGGCGATCCCGAGATGGCGCAACTGACGCGGGCAAATGCCGAGTTGCTGCCCATCCTGGGCGTCACGATGGCGGCGGGACGCTCGTTCCTGCCCGAGGAAGACCGTCCAGGGGCAGGGCGGGTCGCCATCATCAGCCACGGCCTCTGGCAGCGGCGGTTCGGCGGCAGCTTCGCCGCGGTCGGCGATTCCATCAAGCTGGATGGCGTCGCGCACACGATCGTCGGCGTGCTGCCGGCCAGTTTCAGGTCGCCGGTCAACCCGGTGGATGTGCTGGTGCCGCTGGCCGACGATGGGGCAAGGGGGCGTGAGAATCCGCCGTCCCCGACCGTGACGGTGTTCGGCCGGCTGCGCGCCGGCGTGACGCTCGCGCAGGCGCAGGCGGAGATGGATCGGTTGTCGCGCAGTCTGGACACGCAGTTTCCCTCACCCGTTCGGGCGCGAAGCGTCCGCGCGTGGGGCCTCACGGAGTTCCGCACCCGTGACGTCAGGGTGAGCCTCCTCGTGCTGGCCGGGGCCGTCACGATGGTGCTGCTCATCGCGTGCGTGAACGTGGCGAATCTGCTGCTCGCGCGCGCAGGTCTCCGGCGGGGCGAGGTGGCCATTCGCGTGGCGCTGGGCGCCAAGCGGCGGCGCCTGGTGCTCCAACTCCTGACGGAGCACCTCGTCGTCGGGCTGGGCGCGGGTGTGCTCGGCCTTGTTGCGGCTCACTGGGGGGTGCAGGCGCTCAAGTATCTCGTGCCCGCGCGTGTGCCGTCGCTCGATCAGGCCGGGATCGATCTCCGTGCGGTCGGTTTCGCGTTGCTCGCCTCGCTGGTCACCGTCGTGGCCTTCGGCCTCGGGCCCGCGCTGGCGCTCGCGAACCCGCGCGCTGTCGCAACCCTTCAGAGCGGCATGAGAGACCAGGGCCGCGGTCACGGAGGCAGGCTCGGAAGCGGTCTCCGCAACGCGCTGGTTGCCGCCGAGGTCGCCCTGTCGATAGTCCTCCTCGTCGGGGCCGTTCTGCTGATCCAGAGCTTCGCCCGCCTCCAACAGGTCAACCCTGGCTTCAACTCCGATGGCGTGATGTCGGCGACCGTGGCGCTGAACGCCGAACGGTACCGCGAGCCGGGGCAGTCCGTGACGTTCTTCCGTCGGTTCCTGGAGGAGATCGACCGTACGCCGGGCGTGGTCGCTGCGGGCATCACCTCATCGTTGCCGCTGTCGGGCCACAATCAGGGCTTGTACGTGGTCGGGGAATCCGGAGCGGTTACGCGCCTCGAGGATGCGCCGGTCACGTGGTTCCGCCGGGTGTCGGCCGGGTACTTCCGCGCCATGGGAATCCCGCTCCTGCGCGGCCGCCTCTTCGATTCTGCCGAGGAGCGGAACCCCGGCACCGTTATCGTCAACCAGGCCATGGCCGAGTGGTACTGGCCCGGGCGTGATCCCATCGGCCAGCATCTTCGGGGAGCCTCGCCCGATCCGCGGTCGGCTGGGCCATGGATGACGGTTGTCGGCGTGGTTGGCAACGTCCACCACATGGCGCTGACAGCGGCGTTCGAGCCGGAGATGTACCTGCCCTACATCGCGGCGCCGTCGAGGAGCGTGGTCGTCGCCGTGCGCACGAGCCTCAAGCCCGAGTCCCTGGCGCCGGTGCTGGCGGGTGCGGCCAAGGCGATCGACCCCGAGCAGGCGGTGTCGTCCGTCCGGACGCTCGAGGCTGCCGTGTATGACGCCGCCTCATCTCAGCGGCTTTCGACGACCCTGCTGGGGCTCTTTGCGGCTCTTGCCGTGCTGCTCGCCCTGGTCGGTCTCGGCGGCGTGACTTCGTACCTCGTCGACCAGCGGACGCACGAGATCGGCGTTCGCATGGCGCTCGGCGCGTGCCGTACCGATGTCCTGCGGCTTGTCTTCCGCGACGGGATCATGGCGACGGCGCTGGGTGTGGCGCTGGGGCTGGCTGGCGCGGCGGCGGCCACGCGCCTCATGGGTGCGATGCTGTTCGGCGTGTCGGCCTGGAGCCCGCTGGCGTTCGCGGCAGCCCCAGCCGTCCTCGTCATCGGGGCACTGGTGGGCATTTGGCTGCCGGCGCGGCGCGCGAGTGCCGTCGATCCGCTTGCGGCCCTGCGAGAGCCCTGACATGGGGTCATATCTTGACGTGCCAGTATTTTCGAGCCTCTGACCCCATTCGCATCAAATGATCGGGCTGCCTTCCTCCCAACTCGGGCCGCCTCGGCCTTGATGGCCCCGCTGCTAAGGAGGCGGAGGCGCACAGCAGGCTGTGCCTGCGCAACGACATTGCGGGTCGGCTAAAATGGTGCCAGCCGATGCCAGCCAGATCTCTCGACACCGACCCGGCGGTGGAACGCGTGCAGGCAGCACTGCTTGGCGCGGCCGGCGTGTCGCGCCGCCTGGCGCTGGCGCTCTCGCTGACCGCTACGACGCGACGCCTGGCGCTGCGTGCCATCCGGCGCGCCCTCGCCACGAATGACGAAACCAGGGTCCGCCTGGGGTTCGTCGAGCTGCACCACGGTCGCGAGCTGGCCAACGCCGTTCGCTCGCGGATGCACGGACCGCAGGAGTGACCGGTGTCCGACCTGATCACGGCGCTGACGCCGGTCGTTGACGCGCTGGGCAAGATCGGAGTTCCCTTCTGTGTCGGCGGCTCGCTCGCAAGCTCGGCGCACGGTGTGGCTCGGTCGAGCTTGGACGTCGATCTCGTCGTTGCGCTCGAACCCCACCACGTGGCGAGGTTCGTGACGACGCTCCGGGACGCCTATTACCTGGACGCCGCGCGGATCGAGGCGTCCGTGCGCGATCGGCGGTCGTTCAACCTGATCCACCTCGACACGATGTTCAAGATCGACATCTTCGTTGCGGGTGATCGGCCGTTCGACCGCGAGGCTCTCCGCAGGGCACATCACGAGATGCTTGGTGAGGAGCCTGACGCGCTGGACGTTCCGGTGGCCACGGCCGAGGACGTCGTGCTCGCTAAGCTCGAGTGGTTCAGACGCGGCGGCGAGGTGTCCGAGCGCCAGTGGGGGGACGTGGTCGGGATTCTGAGGGTCAGTGCGCAGACCATTGACGTGGCGTATCTGAAGCGCTGGTCCACCGCGCTCGGACTGACCGACCTGCTCGATCGCGCGCTGTCTGAGGCCGAAACCCCGTGATTCGACCCCGTCCTGGCACTGAGGGAAACGGACGCGCCTCAATGACATTTCTTTGACAATTCGCGCGTACCGTTTGCCACAATAGCGCCGTGATGGCCCGCCGGCGACTCGTTCTCATCTTCCTGCTCGCCATCCTGTTGCCGGCGCTCGTCGTCGGCTACCTGAGTCTGCGGGCGTTCACCGAGCGGCGCGACGCGACACGGCGGCTGCTCGAATCACACCTCTACGTCTCCGGCGAGTCGGCCCTGCGCGCCGTCGAGGCGTCGCTTGCCGAGCGTGAACGGCGCGCGCTTTCCGCGGAGAACTTTGCCGTCCTGGACGCCGCGGGCGGGGACGCCCGCCGGGAGGCCCGCGCTGGTGGCACAACCACGGCGTTTCCAGGGACTCCCTTTCTGCTGGACGACGCGTTCCTGATTGTCCTCCCCAGGACGGGAGGCGGCAGCGGGCCGCTGGCGACGGGTGGCCTGGTCGCTCCGGGCAGCAAGTTCTCCGGGGCATTCCGGCGAGCGGAGACCTACGAGTATTCCCGGCAGGACCCCGGCCAGGCGGCCCAGTCGTACCAGGAAGCCGCTGCGTTGGCGTCGACAGACCGGGAGAAGGCCATTGCGCTCGGAGCGACGGGGCGCTGCCTGATCGCGGTCGGCAATCTGACGCACGCGCGGCGGGTCTACAGCGAACTGGTCGAGAAGTACGGCCACATCCAGGATCAGGCCGGGCACTTCTTTGGCCTGACCGCAGCGTTGCAGATTCATCAGATCGACGGACGCCAGAAGCGGGGTGTGGACGGCTTGCAGGTCCTGCTCGGCATCTACCAGGGCCTTCGGGACGGCGCCTGGCTGGTCAGCCGTCCCGAGTACGACTTCCTGACGTCCGAGATTGAATCGCTGGTTGAGGTCGATCTCCGGACGACCGACGCTCCCGAGATCGACAAAACGTATCGAGCGCTGAAGAACCGCCAGGCCTTGTACCGTGACGCGCTGGTCCTCGCGGAGTTCCTCCGAAGCGACGTCGTGCCGCGGGTGAAGGAGAAGGCAATCCAAGTGCCGCGCCCCGGCGCACCGCCCTGGCAGCCTGATCGCCTGCTCGTGCGGGCGGGCGGCAGGTACCGCCTGGTGACGTACGCTCCCCTGCCCGACTTCCAGCACCAGCGCACATACTACGGTGGTTTCTGCTGGGATCTGGAGTCGCTGCGGGCGGACCTCCTGCCGCAGGTCCTGGGCGAGTTGTCCACGAAGTTGAAGCTGACGTTGGCGATTGCCGGCGAGGACCGCACCACCCCCGAGCCTGACGGAAGAGCGGTCGCGGCGGGAGAGGCGCTGCACCTGTCGTTCCGCGAGTTCCCGCTTCCGTGGACGCTGCGCGTGAGCCAGCCGGAGTTGACGGCGCTCGAAGGGGCGGCGCGCCGCGAGACGCTCGTCTATGGCGCGCTCTTCGGGTTCATCCTCATCCTGATGATGTTCGGCGCGATCCTGCTGGCCCGCGACATCTCCCGCGAATCCGAGACCACGCGTCTCAGGACCGAGTTCGTGCATAACATCTCGCACGAGCTGAAGACGCCGCTGACGCTCATCAGGCTGTACGGTGAGACGCTGCAGCGGAAGGAGAACCTCACTGAGGAGCAGAGGCGGGAGAGTTACGAGATCATCACGAAGGAGAGCGAGCGGCTGTCGCACCTGATCAACAACGTCCTCGATTCCTCCCGCATCGACATGGGGCGGAAGGAGTTTCATGTCTCGCGAGGGTCGCTCGCCGAGGTCGTGAAGGAGACGCTCGACTCGTACCGCTACCACCTCGACAAGAAGGGCTTCCAGGTTCGCGAGGAGATCGAGGCCGACCTGCCCGAGATGGCCTTCGACCGGGAGGCCATTGCCGGTGCGCTCATCAACCTCCTGACAAACGCCATGAAGTTCTCGGCCGATCGGAAGGACGTCACGGTGAGGCTGTTCCAGAGGGCCGATGCGGCTGTCATCCAGGTCGAGGACCACGGGATCGGAATCGCGAAACAGGACCTCGCCGCGATCTTCACGCGGTTCTACCGGGCGCACAGCAACGTCGTTTCGAGTACGCACGGGAGCGGTCTCGGCTTGTCGCTGGTCAAGCACACGGCCGAGGCCCACGGCGGCAGCGTTGAAGTCGAGAGCGAGCTTGGCAAGGGCAGCGTCTTCTCCGTCGAGCTGCCGCTGGAAGCGAAGGGGCTGGGAACCAGGGGCCGTGGACCAGGATGAGGCTGGATATGGAGAAGATCCTGATCATCGAGGACGAGGCCGATCTGGTCAGGGGCCTGAAACTCAACCTCGTGGACGAAGGTTACGAGGTGGCGTGGGCAGCCGACGGCCGCGAGGGGCTCCGCCGGGCCCTCGAGGAGCCGCCCGACCTCGTCATCCTCGACCTCATGCTCCCGGGGATGAACGGCCTGGAGGTGTGCCGGGAACTGCGCCAGCAGAAGGCAACCGTTCCCGTCATCATGCTCACCGCCAAGGGTGGGGAGGTCGACAAGGTCGTCGGCCTCGAAATCGGGGCCGATGACTACATCACCAAGCCGTTTAGCGTGCGGGAACTCCTGGCCCGGATCAAGGCCCACCTGCGGCGCGAGAAAAGGGAGCCGCACGTTCCCAAGACCTACGTCTTCGGCACCGTCCAGATTGACTTCGTTCACTTCAAGGCGAGGCGTGGCGGCGCCGAGACGGACCTGACCTCGCTCGAAGTCGACATCCTCAAGTACCTGATAGCCCACAAGGGCGAGGTGGTTTCGCGCGACGCGCTGCTCGACAAGGTGTGGGGCTACGAACGGTTTCCCACGACGCGGACCATCGACAACCACATCCTGAAGCTCAGAAAGAAGATCGAGGACGACCCATCGAACCCTCGACACATCCTCTCCATCTACGGCGAGGGGTACCGCTTCATCGAGTGATGACGATCTTTGACACTGTTTTACTTTCGTTTGACACGCGGCATCGCCGGCAGCGCTATCTTCGGGGTGAATCACGATGCACGAAGGAGAGGTAGCGTCATGACACGCCAAAGAACGCTCGCTGCGCTGGTTGTGGCCGTCGGGTTGGCGCTGGCCGTCACCGTGACCTTCGCACGCCAGGATTCGCCCCAGCACAAGGTGCTCTTCGAGAAGGCGAAGTTCACGATGGAGACGAAGGGCGATCTCAAGGGGGCGATCACGCTCTTCGAGGAGATCGTCAGGAAGTACCCGAACGAGCGAGAGTACGCCGCGCAGGCGCTGCTGCAGATCGGCCTGTGCTACGAGAAGCTGGGCAGCGTCGAAGCGCAGAAGGCGTACCAGCGGTTGGTCCGGGACTTCGCCGACCAGGCCGAGCCGCTCAAGCTGGCGCGCAGCCGCCTTGCCACGCTGACCGCCCCGGGGCAGGCGGTCTCCGCTCGGACCGCCATGGCCACCCGGCGGGTGTGGGAAGACTTCCCTCTGGACAACACCGGCACCTTCTTGGGGTCCGCCTCGCCTGACGGGCGTCAGATCGCATTCGTTGATTGGGCCGCGGGCAAGATCGCCGTCCGGGACCTCGCCACCGGTCAGGCGCACTTCGTGACCAAGACCGGGGGCTACTCGCCGGAGTGGGGGATGTATCCCATCGTCTCGCCGGACGGCAGACGCGTGGCGTATCAGTGGTTCCTTGAGGACTCCTGCGACATCCGCGTAGCCGGTCTGGACGGGTCGGAGCCGCGCGTACTCCACCACGGAGTTGGGACGGGACAGTGGATGCAGCCGGCCGACTGGTCTCCGGACGGCCGGCAGATCCTGGTCATCAGCGAGACGAGGCCGGCGCAGCTCGCGCTGCTCTCCGCGGCGGATGGCAGACTGCGGACGCTGAAGATGCTGGACGATTGGCCGGATCGGGTGAGCTTCTCCGTGGACGGCCGCTATATCGCCTACGACCTGCGGTCGGCAACGGGCTCCCGTAATCGCAACATCTTCCTTCTGGCCGCCGACGGGAGCGGCCAGATACCTGTCGTCGATCACCCGGCAGACGATAGCCTGCTCGGCTGGTCACCGGACGGCCGGACGCTACTCTTCACCAGCGATCGTACGGGCAAGCAAGGCCTGTGGGGGGTCACCGTACTCGACGGCAAACCGCAGGGACGGCCCGAGCTGCTCAAGCCCGATTTCGGTCCGATCCACCCTCTTGGCTTTGCCAGGGACGGCTCCTTCTACTACGGGGTGCGCACGGGGATTCGCGATGCCTACACGGCCGAGCTCGACTTGAGTTCTGGCAAAGTGCTGTCTCCACCCACGCCGGTCGCCGAGCGCTTTGTCGGGGGGAACATGGCGCCCGAGTGGTCGCTCGAGGGCGACTTGCTGGCCTGGGTTTCGAGTCGCGGGCAGGGGCCGAACCGGCTGGAAGCTGACACACTCTGCATCCGTTCGAATGCCACGGGCGACGTCCGCGAGGTGTCGCCGAAGGTCTCCTTCCTGTACCGGCTGCGGTGGTATCCCGGCGGGCGCTTCATGCTCGTGCAGGCCCAGCGCCCTGCGGTCGGCTATTACAGGGTGGACACGCAGAGCGGCGAGTACACGACCGTACGGCTTCTCCTCCCCGATGAGAGCCTCAAGCAGCCGTTGCTCTCCCCCGACGGAAGGACTCTCTACTTCACGCGCGGGCCCGTTGCCGGATCCGCGAGTGGGACCATTGACGCGCGCGATCTCGAGACCGGCCGGGAGAGAGTCGTGTGTCAGGCTCGTGATCCGTGGCCCATGGGCCTGGCCGTGTCTGCTGATGGCCGGCACCTGGCCTTCTACGAAGGCGACGACGAAGGCTACCACCTCACGGTTGCGCCCGTTGCCACCGGGCAGGCTCGCCGGATCTTCCGATCGGGGCAGAGGATCCAGACGCTGGCCTGGACGCCCGACGGACGCCATCTCCTCTTCGGTATGGAGCAGACGGCCGCCGGCGCCTCTGGGCGGGCGATGACGGAGCTGTGGCTCGTGCCAGTGGAGGGAGGACAGGCCCGGAAGCTGGACCTGGCGATCGATTCGCTGGTGGACCTTCGGATGCACCCGGACGGCCGCCACGTCGCGTTCGTCGCGGGCCGGCACAGGGGCGAGGTCTGGGTCATGGAGAACTTCCTGCCGGCTCGGAAGTAGGCGGAGGTCGGAAGGCCGGCACGGAGAGGCACAGGAGAGGCACAGGAGAGGCACGGAGCATCCTTCACCCGCTGGGCTTCTGCGTCCCAGGAGGCACGGGAGATGCGGTGGGCAAGGCTATGGGCAGGTGCACAGCATGCTGTGCCGCGCTACGACATTGCGGGTCGGCTACAATGGACACCGCCGATGCCAGTCAGATCTCTCGACACCGACCCGGACGCGGAACGCGTGCAGGCCGCGCTGCTTGGCGCGGCAAGCGTGTCGCGCCGGCTGGCGCTGGCGCTCTCACTGACCGACACGGTCCACGGCCTGGCGCGGCGGGCCATCCGGAGCACGCTCGGCACCGATGACGAGACTGAGGTCCGCCTGCGGTTCGTCGAGCTGCACCACGGTCGCGAGCTGGCCAACGCCGTTCGCTCGCGGATGCACGGACCGCAGGAGTGACCGGTGTCCGACCTGATCACGGCGCTGACGCCGGTCGTTGACGCGCTGGGCACGCTCGAAGTCCCGTTCTATGTCGGCGGCTCGCTGGCGAGCTCAGCGCACGGTGTGGCGCGGTCGAGCTTGGATGTTGATCTCGTCGCCGCGCTCGAACCCGACCACGTCCCGAGGTTTATCGCGACGCTCCGGGACGCCTACTATCTGGACACCGCGCGCATCGAGGCGTCCGTGCGCGATCGGCGGTCGTTCAACCTGATTCACCTCGACACAATGTTCAAGATTGACATCTTCGTCGCGGGTGATCGGCCGTTCGACCGCGAGGCTCTCCGGAGGGCGCATCCCGAAGTGCTCGGTGACGAGCCTGACGCGCTGGACGTTCCCGTGGCCACGGCCGAGGACGTCGTGCTCGCCAAGCTCGAATGGTTCCGGCTCGGCGGCGAAGTGTCCGAGCGTCAATGGGGGGATGTGGTCGGGATTCTGAGGGTCAGTGCGCAGGCCATCGACGCGGCGTATCTGAAACGCTGGTCGAGGGCGCTCGGCGTGACAGACCTGCTCGATCGCGCGCTGTCTGCCGCAGCCACGATCTGATTCAGGGTCACCGCTGCCGTCTCGAAGTTGGCGGGCCAGCCAGTCCTCGCGGTCGGACGCGATTTCGTGCAGACCGACCTGGAAGTTGCGCAGGCTTGCGTCACCTCCACCTCAGATGATCGGATGCGTCAGCCGGAACCTCGCGCCGCGTCAGCCTCGGCCGGCCCCCAACGCGGGCACCCGCCGTGTTCGGGCAGGAGGCGTCACCGATCGGCGGAGTCGCTCTACCCGGCCGGACACGGCGCGAAGAAGCAGCCGCAGCCGTATACTGCCCCCGTGCTGCCCCTTCGCCTGCACGACCGCGCCGTCAAGACGGTGCTCCGGAAGAGCCGTCTGGTCGATCCCTGGTTCGTCGGCAAGTACAGCTTCTCGCCGTACCAGGCCTGCGCGCACGGCTGCACGTACTGCGACGGTCGCGCGGAACGCTACTGGGTCGATGGTGAGTTCGACCGGGACATCGTCGTCCGCCGCAACGCGCCTGAGGTGCTCGCGCGCGAGGTGCCAAAGCTGCGCGAGCGCGGCATCGTCTTCGTCGGGTCCGGCATCAGCGATGCCTACCAGCCGCCCGAAGCGGACGGGCGCCTCATGCCGGCGTGCGGCCGCGTGCTGGCGGAGCACCGATTGCCGGTGACGATCCTCACGAAATCGAGCTTGATCGCCCGCGACCTGGATCTCTGGTCGGAGGTAAACGCCGCCGCGGGCTTCGTGCTCATGGAGTCGCTCGTGACTGTCGACGACGGGCTGCGGGCGATCGTGGAGCCGTGCGCCAGCCCGGTAGAGGTTCGGCTCGAGACGCTGCGCGCGTTCAAGGCGCGCGGCTGCGGCGTTGGTGCGGCGGCGATGCCGCTGCTGCCGTTCCTCGCCGACGGCGACGCCGAGCTCGACGCACTGGCCCGGGCGCTCGAGCAGACTGGCGTGGACTTCGTGCTTGTCGGCGGCCTCACGCTGAGGCCCGGACGCCAGAAGGCGGTGTTCTTCGACACACTCCGCCGCTCGTTCGCCGACCTCCTGCCGCGCTACGAGCAGCTCTACGGCGAGGACCGTCCGTCAGGCGCACCGCGCCGCGAGTACGGGGAAGACGTGCAGAACCGCGCGAACGCGGCATTCGCGCGGGCAGGCCTTGTCACCGTGCTCCCGCACCGTCTGTACCGGGGACGGCTTCCCGTGTACGACGAGGTGGACGTCCTACTGCAGCAGATGCGGTGGCACTTCGCCGACCACCCTGACGCGCTACGACGGCTGGAGGGCCCGCGCCGGCGCTACCGAGAGTGGCTGCTGTCGCGCAAGGACACTCTGGCGAGGCGGCGCAGCCTGCGCGAGGCCGACGTGACTGCGGAGCTGACCGCGCTGGCGGCGTCGGACGAATGGGCCGCATGGCTCGGAAGCGACAAACTCGCCGCGTTTCTCCGCGAGGTCATCCTCGATCGACGCGTGTTTGACGAAAGGACGCGACGTCTGCGCGAATCGCCCGTCGAACCGGTGGCCCATGCCGCAGACCCCAGCCGAGACGACATTTGACCGGTCTTTGACGCAGCTGTGACACTGAGCACCGGGAAGGCACTAGAATCGGCCGTAGGAAGGCGCGGTTCGAGGCCATGGCCCGCAATACTGGCAACAGCACCCGGCTGAGCGCGCTCTTCGTGGCGGCCATCCTGATCCCCGGCTGCGTGCTGGCCTATTTCAGCATCCAGAACGTCGGCAGCCAGAAGGAACTGGCCGAGAAGAGGCTTCAGGAGGAAGAAGAACGGCTTGCGGCCGAGCTCGGCACGTTCCTCCGGCAAGAACTGACACGGACGGCGACCGCGTTCTTCGCCGCAATCGAGGGAGCCAACCCCGATACGCGGGCAGCAGCCCTTCCGGCCGACATCCGGCCTTACGTCCGCCGCGCGTTCTCCCTGAACTCCACCGGCCACCTTCTGTGGCCCCGCTTCAACGAGGCTGGCACGGCCGCAACGCCCGCGTCGGAGTCCACCCGCGTCCAGGCCCTGTTCTCCAGCGCCCAGGCGGCGGAGTTCCGCAGCAAGAACCTGGGCGAAGCGGTGCGGCTGTACCAGGAGGCCGCTGGAGCAGCCCGCCAGCCGGCGGCGCGCGCAGCAGCTATTAACGGCCTGGCGCGAGCGCTGGCGAAGAGCGGACAGACCGCGCAGGCGACCTCTCAGTATGTGCAGTTGCTTGAACGTGACGGCAACCTCCGTGACGAAAACGGGATGGCCTACGCGCGCTACGCACTCCACCAACTGGCGCTCCTGCGCGCCGACGATGGGACCCGCGTAGTCGCACCGCTTCTGGCCCTGCTGTCCCGCCTCGAGAGCGGGCAGGACGCTCTCACAGATCAAACGGAGCCGTTGCTTGAGGACATTGAGGACTGGCTGAAGCGGAATCCGGCAGTTGCGGCGGCGAACGAACGTGTCGCGCACGAAATCCACGTGCTGCGGAGCCGGCTGGAGTTCGTCGCGCGAGACGCGAGGAACATCGACTTCTTCCGGTCCAACGACCCTGCCTCGTTTCCCGTGCTCGAACTGGGGCCCTTCGGGGCCACGACGGGCGAGGTTGCGGGCAGCCCCAGGCTCTATCTCATCCGCCGAACGGCAGGCGGGCCTGAGATCCTGGGATTCGAAGTCAGTCTCGAACACCTGCGAGCCACGTTGCTCGAACGCGCCGCGCGAACCTCCACGAGTGTCCAGATGGAGGTGGACATCGTCTCCAGAGGCAACAGGGGCGACATGGAGGGGACGGCGGTCCTGCTGCGGGATCTCAGTCCGCTCGTGCCCGGGTGGCGGGTGAGCATCCGGCCCAGCGACCCGGCAGTCATGTCGAGATTCGTTCTCCGCCAGCGATGGATCTACGGGACGATGCTGGCACTGCTCGTGGCGGGGATGGTGCTGGGCGTTGTCCTCGTGTTGCGCGACCTCTCCCGCGAGCGCCGGCTTTCGCAGCTCAGAACCGACTTTGTCGCCAACGTCACGCATGAGCTCAAGACGCCGCTCACCTCAATCCGGATGTTCGCCGAGACGCTGCAACTCGGGCGAGCCACAAACGAGGCCGAGCGCCAGGAATCGCTTGACGTGATCGTCGGCGAGAGCGAGCGGCTCACCCGGCTCATCAACACCGTGCTCGACTTCTCGAAGATCGAGCGCGGGCAGAAGGAATACCGGATGGCGGAAGTGGACGTGTCGGAGGTGGTCCGCTCGGCGCTGAAGACTCTGAAATACTCGCTCGAGGACAAGGGATTCACGCTGGAGGCCGACATCGAGCCCAGCGTGCGAGCCACAGGTGACGCGGACGCCCTCGAACAGGCCATCCTGAACCTGGTGGACAACGCGGTCAAGTACTCGCGAAATGCCAAATGGGTGCGGATCGCCCTGTGGAGCCGGGACGACCTTGTTCTTCTCCGCGTGTCCGACAAGGGAATAGGGATCCCGGACGCTGAGCACCGGCACATCTTCGACAAGTTCTACCGCTCCCGTGCCGCGAACGAAGGGGACGCGGGGGGCGCCGGCCTCGGGCTGACGGTCGTGGAACACATCGTCAGCGCGCATGGCGGCAGGATCGAGGTCGAGAGCAAGGTCGGGGAAGGCAGCAGCTTCACCATCGTGCTGCCGGGAAACAGGGGCCAGGGACCGGGGCCCAGGGATCAGGGGTTGGTCGATCCCCGATCCCTGAAAGGATCCAGATCATGGCATGCATCCTCGTCATTGAAGACGACCTGAAGATCCTCCGCGGCCTGGAGATGAACCTGAAGTTCGAAGGCCACACGGTTCTCTCCGCGACGGACGGGCACGAGGGGCTGAAGAAGGCTCTTGAGGAACAGCCGGACCTCCTGCTCCTTGATTTGATGCTGCCGGGCCTGAGTGGCTACGACATCTGCCGCAAAGTGAGGGAGCGAAAGCCGGGCCTTCCCATCGTGATGCTGACCGCGAAGGGCCAGGAGATCGACAAGGTGGCCGGCCTGGATCTTGGCGCCGACGACTACGTGACCAAGCCGTTCGGCGTATCCGAGCTCATGGCGCGGATCCGGGCACTGCTCCGGCGGTGCGAGGCGAGAGAGCAAGGCGTGACGCAATACTCGTTCGGAAACGTCACGCTCGACTTCAAGAAGTACCAGGCCGAGGTCGCGGGCAAGGCACTGGAACTGACCGCCAGGGAGTTCGACCTGCTGCGCTACCTGATCGAGCATGCGGGCGAGGCCGTCCACCGCAGCGACTTGCTCGACAAGGTCTGGGGATACGACGTCACGCCGACCACCCGGACGGTGGACACCTTCGTGCTCGATCTGCGCAAGAAGCTCGAGGCCGATCCGTCCCGTCCGGAGCACATCCTGAGTGTCCGGGGGGTCGGGTACAAGTTCGTGCCGTAACGGTGTCGGACTTTGACGCACCTTTTGCGGCGTTTCGACGCGCCCGTGACACAGCCGATTCTGCGAGTGGGTACCCTCACCTCAGGTCGAAGTGAATCATGAGGGAGGAAGACATGCGCACCCGATTCCGTTGCGCGGCCGTGATGCTGCTGGCGTGCCTGCTCAGCGCCCCGGTGCTGCTGCAGTCGCAGAGCGCCGCGGCGCTCTTCGAGCAAGGCCTGCTCAAGGAGAACGCCGAAGGAACCCTCAACGAAGCGATTGCCATCTTCAGCCGGATTGCCGGGGACAAGACGGCGGAACCTGCGATCCGCGCGCGGGCGCAGCTGCACGTCGGCATCTGCTACGAGAAGCTCGGCGACGCGCAGGCGCGCGGTGCCTACGAGCGGTTGATCGCCGAATTCCCGCAGCAGACGAGCGAAGTGGCGGCCGCGCGGTCCCGGCTGGCCGCGCTGAAGGCGACCCTGCGCGAGGCTCCATCACTTGCCTCCCTGCGCCTTGTCTGGAAGGGGCCGGAGATCGAGCTCATGGGAGAGGCTTCGCCGGACGGGCGCTACATCTGCTACACCGACTGGGACACCGGCGACCTGGCCATCCACGACCTGACGACCGGCCAGAACCGCAGGCTCACCGGCCAGAAAGCCTGGGATGGCACCTTCGCCGAGAACTCGAGATGGTCGCCGGACGGCCGGCAAATCGCGTACACCTGGGAAAGAGGCGAGACGGCGGAGGTGCGCATCGTCGGACTCGACGGGACGCCGCCGCGAGTGCTCCTCCAGGCCAAGCAGTACCCCTGGGCAACCGTGGAGGACTGGTCCCCTGACGGCCGGCAGATTCTGGCGAGGCTCTACAGGGGGACTGGGGGCTCGGAGTGGCTCACGAGCGATCTGTCGCTCGTATCCACCTCCAACGGTTCGGTGCGCCGGCTCAAACAAATGAACCGCCCGTCGATAGCCTACTACTGCTACATGAAGTTCTCTCCGGACGGCAAGTACATCGCTTTCGACTATCAGAATGTCAGCGAGTCCTCCCCCGACAAGGACATCATGCTCCTCTCCGTCGACGGGGCAGTCGAGACGCCCCTCGTCAAGCATCCTGCCGATGACTACCTGCTCGGCTGGACCCCCGACGGCACCAGCGTTCTCTTCGCGAGCGACAGGACAGGGGCCATCGATGCCTGGGTTCAGTCTGTTACCGGAGGACGACCTGCCGGCGAGCCGCGACTCGTCCGAAGGAACGTCGGGCCGATTTCGCCGCTCGGCTTCATCCGTGACGGAGCGTTCTTCTACGGACAGGGCACGGGCCTGCGGAACGTCTATGTCGCCACGGTCGATCGGACACAGAAGGCGATGACCGCAACGTATCGGAAGCTGGAGCTGCCCTTCGAAGGACGGAACGACATGGCGGAGTTCTCTCCCGACGGGAAGCGCCTGGCTTTCGTTCGCGCCTCGAATCGGAGGGCCGACGGCACCGGAGGGGGCGTGAGCAACTCCATCTGTGTTCGCTCACTTGACACCGGGGAAGAGGTCACATTCCCGCTGAATCTCCGGGCCCAGTTGTTGCGCTGGTCGCCAGATGGTTCCTCGCTTCTCGTCAACGCATACGACTTACAGAAGACCTGTGTGCGTCGTGTCGACGTGGTGAGTGGGACCACACGGGAGCTCTTCCCGACCGACAAGAACATCCGCGAGGAAATGCACCTGTCGCCGGACTGGTCACCCGACGGACGCAGCGTGTATTGCGTGGTCTCCCGCCTGACGACGGGAGGGTACGCATTCAGCATCGTCGTCAAGGATCTGGCGACGGATCAGACAAGGGTCGTTCAGAAGGAGACCTCTGCATTGCCGATGATCTCCGTTTCGCCGGACGGGAGCTTGCTGGCGGCCTACGAGCTGGCGGGGGGGGTTAATGAGAAGGGCGGACCCACGCGAGGAACGCTCAAGGTCATCTCCGTGAAGGACGGGGCCGTGCACCAGATCGCCGAGTTCGTCAACGGGTTCAACGGACCGGTCATGCCGAGATGGAGCAGGGACGGGCGATACGTCTTCTTTGCGGGGAGACAGCCAACTGCGGAAACGTGGGACGTCTGGTATGTGCCGGTTGAGGGAGGAACGCCGGCGAGACTGGGCCTGTCGTTATACGGCATAGGCACCATCAGCCCTCACCCTGACGGCGGCCGGATTGCATTCTCCTCAACGGGACCGACAGCTCCGAGCCCCGAAGTCTGGGTGATGGAGAACGTGCTGACTGTGGCCAAGTAACCGGCCGCCGGCCCGGCGCGGCAGATCAAGAAGTAACGGGAATCGGCGGCAGGGCCACCGAGGGCTGCGCTGGTCAGGAACTGCAACCACACAGCCCTCTCCGCCCTGGCAGATTCTGCACACGCGCCGCGGCGGGTCGGCGTGATTGTGCAGACTCTGACGGGAACACCCGCGATCGCAGATCGTGCGGATTGGGCCCCAGTCTTGCACTGTCCCGGTTCGCAGCCGTGGATACCTGAACCCGACGCCTGCTGCTCGCACGCCGGCTCGTGAGGGATGGTATATACTATTGATCTATACCACCGACGATGGGAGGGAGCGGTGACGACGACGGCCAGACTCTTCCGCAACGGCCGCAGCCAGGCCGTGCGGCTGCCCCGCGAGTTCAGGTTCGAAGGGCAGTGCGTCAGGGTGCACCGGGCGGGACGCGGCGTGCTCGTGGAGCCGATGATTGCCGATGTCGCCGACTGGTTCGCCGAGCTCGACCGCTTCGGGCCGGAGCCGTTCATGGCTGACGGCCGTTATCAACCGTCACCTCCCGAGCGGCGGTTCTTCGGGTCATGACGTACCTGCTCGACACCAATGCCTGCATTGCGCTGATCAACGGCGCTCCGAAAGCCGTCCGGCGCAGGTTCCAGAGCGCCATCCGTCGGGATGCCACCATTCTGCTGTCATCGGTGGTGGCGTTTGAGCTGTGGTACGGGGCGGCCAAGAGCCAGCGCAGGGAAGCGAACACCCAACGCCTCCAGGCGTTTCTGGCCGGGCCGCTGGAATGGTCCGACTTCGACGACGAAGATGCGCGGGAGGCAGGAATGGTGCGCGCGGAACTGGAGGCTGCCGGGAGGCCGGTCGGCGCGTATGACGTGCTGATTGCAGGCCAGGCGCGGCGCCGCCGCGCGACGCTCGTCACATCGAACGTCGTCGAGTTCGCACGCGTATGCGGCTTGAAGTGGGAGGATTGGGGGAGAACCAAGACGTAAGGGGTTCGAGCTGGAGGCGAACGGCGCCTACCGCAACGTGTAGAACTCGTAAGTAATGCGCCACCTGAACTCGCTGCCCGGCTCGACTCGGAGTTGGATGAAGGCTTCGGGCGAACGGGTGGGGCGAATGGTCCAGAACGTCAGCCTGGCGAGCGGCCGGTCTCCCCTGATCCGCAGGCCCGCCCCCGACTTCCGGTTCTCCACCGTGATGTCGTAGTCGGCTGCCGTGGCACCGTATCCGAGGATGGAGAGCATCGCCCGTTCATCCCGCTGCAGCTCGCGCAGGTAGATGATCTCCTTGCCACGAGTCTCCACGAGGGCTTGGGAATCGCGCGCGGCTTTGACGTCAAACGGAAACCTGATCACGAAGTCGGGGCCGGACGGCTGGTCATCGAGGACGATGAAGTTGTGGTTGTAGGCCAGTGTCTCGATCACCTTCCGGCCGGCGTTTTTGAGACTGTGTTCCAGCACCAGTTCCGGTCTGTCCTTCGTCAAGCTCACCGTCTTGCTGTAGACGTAGCCGTATCCGGATTGATCCACGAGCTCCTGCACGAATTCGAGCCGGCTGGATTCCTTCCGCACTTTCCACGTGCCGCCGTTCACGATCTCGTAGGGACTGAAGGCCCCATACCGTTCTTCCTGCGGCTTGCGAAGCATCCCGACGCCCACTTTGAGAAAGGTCCCTCCCACCGGGGCCTCGTCGTATCCCAGCGGTGTGCTGAACTCCTCGACCGGTCCGATGTCGGCGCTGGCCGCCCCGGCGACATACCCGTCGGTTGCGGGGTCAAACTGGATGTCGCGAACGCCGGGATCGCGCCTGACGAACCACGGCCCGAAGAACCGATGTCCGCTGTACTCGAGGCTGGAGATGGTTCCAGACCAGTCGAACCGGGTTCCGCGATAGAAGCCGTTCTCAGGATCCGGCAAGTACAGCTCTGCCGTGACGATCCCGTTTGAGATTCTGGCCTGCGGGGGAGCCGCCGCGGCCCGAATGCCCAGACCCAGAACACACGGGAGGAAGGCCAGCAGGGTGAGGCTGTTCATGGGCCTCTCGATTGTACTGCCTGCTCGACCGGACGAACCGCCGAAAGTCAGCGGACTGGGTACTCTCGGTGCTGACCGTGCTCGCTCACACGCGCTTGACACACGCTTGACGGCGGGTTGACGATCCTGGCGCGGCGTTGTGCTAGAAAGCACGCCAATGGATCACCTTGGGCGGATCGCCCACCGCGGCCCGCGGGAGATCCTTCTGCTGGGCGTGATCGTGCTGCTGCCGGCCGTCGCGCTTGGGCTGCTGGCGCTGCGCACGCTCCAGGGGGAGCAGGTTCGCGAAACGTACCAGCGCCGGGAACGGCAGCAGCAGATCCTGCGGCTGGTCGGGCGCGAGCTGAGCGACTGGATCCTGTCCCGCCGCGCGGACGCCGAGAATGAGAGGTTCGCGCTCGAGGTCAGGCAGGGCGCGGTCTTGCTGCCGCGACTCAACGTGAGTCTGTCAGCGGACGGCGCGCGCGCGGCGGCTCCCCGGCTTTCCGGCCGCGACGCGACTTCCTGGCAGGACGCCCAAGCCGCGGAGTTCCGGGGCGCCAACATCGCCGACGCGGCCCAGAAGTACCGGCGCCTCCTCGGCGGCAGTCCCATTGTCTCTTCCTGGGCGCAACTCGCGCTGCTTCGCCTTGCGGTACAACGCGGAGACTCGCCGGGTGCTGCGGTCTGGCTGAAGGCGATACGGGCTGCCGATCCGGCGGTGACGACGGAATCGGGCATCCCGGTCCGGGTCGCTGCTGCCCTCTTGCTGGTCGCGAACGCCGATGCTGCGCGCCTTTCGGAGAGCGCGGAATTCCTGAGCGAGACGCTGTCGAAGCTTGCGGCCGGCTCCTGGCCGCTGAACGCCGCGCCGTGGACCTACTACGCGCGCGAAATCGGCGCGGCAACAGAGGTTGATGCGAGCCTCCACACGGACACTCTGGCAACCGCCGCCTTCCTCGAGTCTCTTGCCAGCGCCGTCCCGGACGTGCTGGCCCTGAGTCAGAGCCTCGAATGGCGCCGTGAACGGCCCCTGGTTTCAGGCCATCTGCCAGGCACCAACAGCGTCGCCGTGCTGTTCCCCGGCGAAGGTCGAACAACCGGCTTCGTGCTGCCGGCTCCCGAGATCGGCCGTGAGGCTTCGGCCAGGCTGACCGCTCTGACCGCCGCCGAGGATTTCGAGGGTCGCATCGCGGTGTCGGCTGACCGCGCGCAACCACAGGGCATGCTCGTTCCGGCGTTCGAGTTCCTCGAGGCTTCGTTTCCCCAGCGGGACCAGACACTCTGGCGTCTCCACCTGCGGAGGTACCTCGTCTTCTATGCTGCGGGACTCCTTCTGCTCGGCGCGGCCGCCGGCCTGTTCTTTACGTACCGGGCAGTCGCGCGGGAGATGGAGTTGAGCCGCATGAAGGCCGGCTTCATTGCGTCCGTGTCGCACGAGTTCCGGACGCCTCTGGCGGCCATCGAGGTGATGCTCGAACGGCTCGCGTCCGGGAAGGTCCGCGACGATGAGATGCTTGGCCGGTACTATGAGGCGGGCTGCCGAGAGGTACGGCGCTTGGCGGCGATGGTGAACCAGCTCCTGGAGTTCTCGAGGCTCGAAGAGGGCCGGGGAGAGTTCCGTTTCGAGACGATTGATCTCAACGAGGTCGCACGGGAAGCGATCGCGTCGTTTGTCGACCTCGGGTTTGGCGCGCGCCTGAGCGATGGATTGGCTGGTGCCCAGGCACTGAACGTCTCAGCGGACAAAGACGCCGTCCGCCAGTGCATTCATAATCTGATCGACAACGCGCTGAAGTACTCGCCGGATGGCTCTCCTGTGACGATCGCCTCCGGACGCGGCGACGAAGGAGTATTCCTGAAGGTGACGGACCGCGGCCTGGGCATCGCGCCGGAAGAGCAGGCGCTCATCTTCGAGCAGTTCTACAGAGGAGGCAGCGCCGGCGCGGGTGGCGTGCAAGGCACTGGGATCGGCCTGGCGCTCGTGAAGAGGATCATGATCGCGCACGGCGGCAGGGTCACGCTCGACAGCCGCCTCGGCGAGGGGAGCACGTTCACGCTGACGTTCCCGGAGGCCAGGGCATGACGAGCAAGAAGCGCATCCTGCTCATCGAGGACGAACCGTCGCTCAGCATGATGATTCGCGACGAGCTGGAGTTCGAGGGCTTCGAGGCGGCCGTCGTCTCGGACGGTGTCGCCGGGTTCGATCGCATCGTGAACGACGCGCCCGACCTGGTGGTGCTCGACATCATGCTGCCGGGCAAGAGCGGCTTCGAGATCTGCCGCGAGGTGCGCCGCCGCGGTCTCGACACCCCCATCATCATGCTGACCGCGCGCGCACAGGAAGTGGATCGCATCCGGGGCCTGGAATTGGGCGCCGACGATTACGTGGTCAAGCCGTTCAGCTTGGCGGAGCTTCTGGCGCGCATCCACGCGGTGCTGCGGCGCGCGGAGAAGCCGGACCGCCCGGGTGACGAACCTCAGACGCTTCGCGTGGGAGACCTCCGGCTCGATACGAGGAAGCAGGAGGTCTTCAAGGGGGAGCGATCGATCGAGCTGACGCACAAGGAATTCCAGCTGCTCGAGTTCCTGCTGCGACACGCTGGCGAGGTCATCAGCCGGGACGAGTTCCTCAGCCGTTTGTGGGGCGAGGAAGTCTACGTGACGCCTCGCAACGTGGACACCCACATGGCGAGCCTGCGGAAGAAGATCGAGGACGATGCCGAGCGGCCCCGGTACATCCTGAGTGTCCGAGGCGCCGGCTACAAGCTTAACGAAGATCCCTCCGGGCGTTGACAGTCGCTTCAAGCTCTTGACCGGCCGTCGCCCTATGCTGCTGGTCGAAGGAGAGTGAACCATGAAGCGAACGGCGTTGGCGGGGACGGTCATCCTGCTCGCGCTCGCGTGGATCCCGGCCGCGACGCAGGACCGGCAGGTGCTCTTCGAGAAGGCGCTGGCGCTGGAGGAGGCGCAGGGCAGGCTGCAGGAGGCCATCGCGCTCTACCAGAAGATCGTTGACGAGGCCGGCGACAAGGCGCTGGCGGCGAGAGCCCAGCTCCGGATCGGGATCTGCCATCAGAAGCTGGGCCGCAAGGAAGCGTTGGCCGCCTTCCAGAAGGTGATCGACAACTACCCGGACCAGGTGGCTACCGTCAGGCTGGCGAGAGAGCAGCTCGCGTTGCTCGCACGAACCGACCCCGCTGCGAGACGGGATGAGCAGCCCGCGATTCGTCTCCTGTGGTCCGGGCCGGAAGCCGACATCTTTGGCGCCCCCTCGCCCGACGGACGGCAACTCTGTTTCACGGACTGGAGCACCGGGGACCTGGCCGTCCGCGATCTCGAGTCGGGCAAGAACCGGAGGCTTACAGACAAGGGGCCCTGGGACAAGTCCTCGGAAGAGGCAGACTATTCCGTATGGTCGCCCGACGGAACGCAGATTGCCTTTGAGTGGGAGACGGTTGGGAACCAACGCCTCGAGCTTCGTGTGATCGGGGCAGGAGGCACCGGTCTCCGAACCCTCTACAGGGCCGGCGAGAACGAGTGGGCGACGCTCTACGGCTGGTCTCCCGACGGCAAGCACATCCTCGCGTTCCTTCCCGGGAACCAGCTCTCGCTGATCTCTCTGGCCGATGGAACCACGACCGCCTTGAAATCGCTCGAGCGGGCAAGCACGCGTGCCGCGTTTTCACCGGACGGACGGTACATTGTCTTCGACGCACCGCAGGCAGGTGATCCCCTGAAGCACGACATCCGCACTCTCTCCCTCGCGGACAAACGCGAAGTCCCGCTGGTGGTGCACTCCGCCGATGACCGCGTCCTCGGATGGGCGCCGGACGGGCAGGCGGTGCTCTTCAACAGCGACCGCACGGGCACCGGGGCGTTCTGGGCGATCGCGGTCGCCGACGGGAGACCGAAGGGGACCGCGCAGATGATCATGCCGGTTTCGAATCGCACCATGCCGCTCGGATTCACCCGCGACGGCCGTTTCTTCTACGGTGTAGCCACCGGCGGGGCGGATGTCTACGGCGTCGGGCTGGATGCCGCCACGGGGAAAGTCCTTGGGACGCCAGAGAAGGTCATCGATCGATTCGAAGGACTTAATCTCGACCCCAGCTACTCACCGAACGGAGAGTATCTGGCCTACTGTTCGTGGCGTGGGAGCGGCCGGCCGCCCGCGGGAGGCCCTATCGGGACCCTCGGCAACGTCCTTTGCATCCGTTCGATGGCGACCGGGGAGGACCAGGAGTTCTCGAGGGCGTTCAGCACACTGGGCATCGATTCCATCGCGTTGCCGTCCTGGGCGCCTGACGGCAGATCCGTTCTGGTCTACGGGTATGCGGAGCCGATGGGGGGCTTCGGAGGGATATACGTTGTCGACCTCCGACAGGGAAATGCCACGCGCATCGCCTACTCGAGTGAGGATGTCAAAGTGGGGGCGGCCGGGTGGCTCTCCGACGGCAAGACCATCGTGATCGGCCGTTTGGACACGAAGAAGCATCTCATCCACCTCGTCGCGCGGAACCTCGAGACAGGCGATGAGAGGATCGTCCGGGAGTGGCCCGAATCGGCGAATCCCGATCTTGAGGTTTCCCCCGACCACCAGCGGTTGTGCGTATCGGTCGTGGAGGGTGATGGGAGAGTCTTCTGGATCATGAACGCGACGGGAGGGGAGGCACGGAGACTCGAAGGCTCCGCAGGAACGTTCCGCGGGTTCACGTGGTCTGGCGACGGCAAGCACATTCTGTACACGAGGAGAACAGCAGACTCGAAGTGGCAGATGTGGAGAGTGCCCGTCGACGGAGGGGCTCCCGAGCTCCTCGGCCTGTCGGAGTCTTCCCGCATTGCCCACCTGAGCGCCAGCCCCGACGGACGGCGCGTCGTGTTCTCGCGCGGCCAACCAGGCGGCGCGGAGGTCTGGGTGATGGAGAACCTGCTGCCGGCGGCCAAGGAACCGCCCGCGGCGCGGCAGGTCAAGAAGTAGAGAGCACCGGCCCCACCTCTGCCGAGGGCTGCGCTGGCCAGAGACTGTAAGAGCACAAACTACCGCAAGTCGGTGGATCAGGTGCTACTGCTGCTAGCGGTGTTCGATTGCGACGTGGAGCTGCTCGTTCGAGCAAGGACCGCGTGACCGAAGTGCGCCCGGCTCACGCCCCCGCGCGCACGAGGCCGAAGAGGATGGCTGCGGCGGCAAGCACGGCGCCGACGATAAGGGCGGTGATCGTGGCCAGTCGTCTTCGCACGGTCGTTCCTCGCCTGGCGGCAGCTACACCAGGTTGAAGCGCTCGGAATGGAAGTCGCCAATCGGCACGCCTAGCCGATGGAGCGATCGTTCCACCGCGTCCATCATCGGCTGCGGGCCGCAGATGAAGTACTCGTGCGGCTGCTGCCGCGGGATGTGGCGGCGCAGCAGATCCTCGGTGACGAACCCCGTTTCGCCCTGCCAGCCGGACGGCGGTTTTGCCAGGACGTAGACCACCTTCAGGTTCAGGCGCGGGACCAGGGCGTCGATCTCCTCGCGGAACGTCAGGCTCTCCAGATCCAGGCCGCCGTAGATGAGCAGCACGGGGCGAAGGTCGCCCCGGTCGGCAAACGTGCGCAGGTGGCTCATCATCGGCGTGATGCCGATGCCGCCGGCGATGAGCACCCAGCCGGCTGCCTTCGGGTGGCGGTCCGCACTGAGCGCGCCGAACGGGCCGTCCAGGTACACCTTCTGTCCTTTCGCAACCTGCCGGATGCGCCGCGTGAAGTCGCCGAGCTCTTTGATGGTGAACTCCAGCCGGCGCGGCGCTTGCTCGGCGCTGCCCGAGAACGAGAACGGGTGCTCGCGGTCGGAGAACGGCGAGTCTCCCACGGTGAGCCAGGCAAACTGACCGGGCTGGAACCGGATGCCGGCGTGGCCCAGCGGACTGACAGCCAGGGTGAAGGAGGCGCCGCGTTCGGGCCGGACGTCCTCGACCACGTAGGGCGTGCGCAGTTCCAGCCACGGCTTGACCAGGCGGACCCAGGCCGTGAGGCCAATCCACATGAGCGTGTAGCCCAGCCAGAAGGTCCGCTGCCAGGCGGCCTCGAGGTAGTGTCCGATCTCCGTCACGTGCAGGACGCCGAAGATGACCGCCAGGGACCCGAAGACGGCGTGGGCCCGGCGCCACCAGTCGTAGTCCAGCCGGAGCCGCTGGCGCGCAACCGAGGTCACAATCAGGATCGTGAGGGCGAGCAGCGCGTAGAAGCCGAAGCGCGGGTAGAGCGGATGGTTGATCAGGTCGAAGCGGATTCGGACGGCCGGCCAGTCCACGATCGACAGCAGGGCCGGGTGGGCAAGGATGAAACCGAAGGCGACCAGGGAGATCTGCCGGTGGAACCCGTAGACGATGTCGCTGCCGTAGGGCGATTTCAGCCACCTGAAGCGGGAGGTCAGCACGAACTGCAGGCCCATCATCGCCAGGCCGATGAATCCCAGCGCGACCGAGAGCTCGCGCCAGAACTCGCGGCCGGGCTGGACGGTGCCGCCAAAGACGAGGAGAAGCGGCGCGAGTGTCAGGGCGAGGTACAGGCCCAGCCACAGGGCGCCGCGAACGGCGTGTCCCGACAGGCTCGTCATGGGTGTCAGACTGTCTCACCGGCCAGACGCCGGCAGGGCGCAACGCGCTTGCCGCCAGCGAACCCGTTCCGGCGGGGCGTGTGCTGGTATTCTACCTGCAGCCTCGCTCGCCTGGAGGTGCCCGCCGCGCCGGGCTCACCCGGCGGGTCGAAGCCGGAGGCCGTCGGGATCGCCGCCGGCCGCAGCCCGAACCCGCGGCGGACCTGCGCCGTCGCTCTTCTCGGAGAGACCCCATGATGCCAGAAGACCTGACCGCCAAGCACCTGCTGGCCGAGAAGGCCACCAAGGACGTCGTCACCATCCGGATGGATGCCACCGTGCAGGAAGCCTGCCGGCTGATGCGCGAGCACCGGATCGGCTGCCTGGTCGTCACCGACGGCCCTGGGCACGTCGAGGGCATCTTCACCGAACGGGACGTCGTGAACCGGATTGTGGCAGAAGATCTTGACGCCTCGGACACGACGGTGGGCGAGATGATGACCCGGGAGGTGATTGTCGTCGAGCCAGAGCGCAAGCTCGGCGAGGTCGAGGCCATCATGAAGCAGCACCGCATCCGCCACCTGCCCGTCGCGGGTGCGAATGCGCTGCTCGGTCTCGTGTCGATCGGCGACGTGCTGGCCTATCACGCGGCGGCCAACAAGCAGATGGTGCACTACCTCACCGAGTACATCTACGGCCGCCACTGAGCGCAGCGGCGTCGCCGAGAAGTGGCCCGGCTCACGCGTCCTGAACCCGGAAGAACCGTACAGCCTCCTGCCGGTTCATCGGCGTGCAAGTCGTGATGCTTTCACTTGAATCAGCTTCTCGACCTCGATGACACAATACGCCATGATCCCGACGGCCAGCACCTTCAACCATTCGCGACCTGTAATGGGAGCCGTGTCAAACCAGCGATTCATCGCCGGAGTATAGGTCAGGAGGATCTGCAACAGGGCCATCGAGAGGGCTCCGAGAATCGCCCATCGATTCGACAGGAATCCGATGGCCCAGGGCGACCGCGTCAGCGAACGGCAGTTGAAGAGGTAGAAAAGCTCCGTAAACACGATCACATGAACCACCGCGGTTCGGGCGGTCGCGAGGCTTCCCCCGCCTTCCACGATATGGTCGTAGATCCAGAATCCCCCCGCGGCCATGATGGCGCTGACAAGAATCAGGCGCACGACCAATCCTGGAGTCACGATGGGCGTGCGGGGATCCCTGGGCGGGCGCGTCATGACACCCCGTTCGGTTGGTTCGAACGCCAGCATCAACCCCAACAACAGCGCCGTCGTCATGTTGATCCACAGGATCTGCACCGGAACCACCGGAAGGGCAAACCCGAGGAAGATGGCCAGCATCAACAGCAGTCCTTCCCCGAGGTTGGTGGGCAGGGTCCAGACGATGAACTTGGACAGGTTGTCGAAAATCCCTCGCCCTTCTTCTACGGCGGCCTCGATTGTGGCGAAGTTGTCATCCGTCAAGATCATATCCGCCGCTTCTCTGGCGACATCCGTGCCTGCCAGGCCCATGGCGATCCCGATATCGGCCTGTTTCAGCGCGGGGGCGTCATTCACCCCGTCGCCGGTCATGGCCACGACGTGGCCGCGAGACTGCAGGGACTCCACCAGGCGCAGCTTCTGCGAAGGATCGACCCGCGCAAACACAGCCGTGCTTTCCACGACGGAAATGAGCTGTTCATCTGTCAGCTCCGTCAACTGCTTTCCCGTCAACGCCTTCGGCATCCCGCTGGCGTCTGCTTCCTGAGACTGAAGGCCCAACTGCGCCGCGATGGCGGCAGCCGTCAGCGCGTGGTCTCCTGTAATCATCTTCACCCGGATGCCGGCAGACTGGCAGGCGGCGACAGCCTGTTTGGACTCCGGGCGAGGTGGGTCCATGAGAGCCTGAAGGCCCGTGAATACCAGCTGGCCTTGCCAGAAATCATGAGCCAGGGACTTCTGCGAAGACTCACAGCGGCCTTCCGCAAAGGCGAGCACACGATAACCCTTCATCGCCAGGGAGTCCGTGTCTTTCAGAATTGGATCCGGATTCAGGGGGGCGTCCGCACGGCCCTCGGAGGCCTGCAGACGGCAAAGCTCGACGACCTTCTCCACTGCGCCTTTGACCAGGATGAGGTTGTGTCCCTCAGCGGCATGGAGCGTCGCCATATACTGACGATCGGATTCGAACGGAATCACGTCGATTCGAGGCAGATTCCGGGACAGCTCCTCCTGCGGATAGCCTCCTTTCTGAGCTGAGACCAGCAGGGCCGCTTCCGTCGGATCTCCCTGCACCGCCCAGCGGCCATCCTGCTGAGCGATATGAGAATCGTTGCAGAGAGCGCCTGCAATCAGGACCCGTTGAACGCCCGAGGGAATCTCACTCACGGCCGATCCAGCTGAGTCCTGAAGAGCTCCTTCGGGAGAGTATCCCGACCCGGTCACGGCAAACCAGCCTTCCGCCGCGACGATGTGCTGAACGGTCATCTGGTTCTGAGTCATGGTGCCGGTCTTGTCAGAGCAGATGACCGTCGTGCTTCCGAGCGTTTCAACGGCCGGCAGCTTTCGAATGATCGCCCGGCGATGAGCCAGTCGCTTGACGCCGATCGCCAGCGTGATGGTGACAGCGGCGGGCAGGCCTTCGGGAATCATGCCGACGGCCAGCGCAACGGACGCCATGAACATCTCCAGCGCAGGCTGACGGCGAAGGATTCCGACAACGAAGGTCAGAAGGGCAAGGACTCCTATGACATAGAGAAGAGCCTGGCTGAAGCGGGCGAGTTTTCGGGTCAGCGGGGTCGCCAGGTCCACGGCCTCGGAGATCATCTCAGCGATTTGCCCGCTGGCGGTGTGATTGCCGATTGCGACGACGACGCCTCTGGCTTGGCCATACGTGACCAACGTCCCGGCGTAGGCCATGTTGCGGCGATCGGCAAGCACCGTGTCATGAGGCAGGACCTCAATGCCCTTGTGCACGGGCACGGATTCGCCGGTCAGAGCCGATTCATCGATTTGAAGGTCGCGGCTGTTCACCAGCCTCAGATCCGCAGGCGTCTTGTCACCCGACTGGAGCAGGACGATGTCGCCCGGCGTCAACTCCCGCGATGAAAGGCGTCTCTTGACACCGTCCCGCAGCACCGTCGTTTCGGTCTGCACCATCTCCTTCAGCGACTCGATCGCCTTCTCCGCCTTGGATTCCTGCAGGAACCCGACAATCGCGTTGACGAGCACCACGGCGAAGATCACGGCGGCGTCAACGTAATGAGCCAATACGGCAGTCACGGCCGCCGCGAGAAGCAGCAGGTAGACAAGCGGCTGCGCAAACTGCTTGAGGAAAGCCTTCAGCGTGCTTCGTGGCTTCCTGGCCGTCACCTCATTGGGGCCGAAACGCTGCTGGCGATGTCTGACCTCGAACAGAGAAAGGCCCTTCTCCTCGTTGGAGTCTAATAAATCGACCGCCTGGGATGCGCTCAGATGATGCCAGTGCTTTCCAATGATATTCTCCATCTCGGGCGGCTTCCTTTCGTTCTGATCGCCTGTTCTCAGGAGCGCGTCACTAAGCTGACGCCACGGGTTCGGATTGACTTGAAACGCGCTTCTCAGTTCTCACGACACTGCGGTCGTGCCGAGGCGATTTCCCATCCTCCGGACGGTGAAAGCGATCCTGGAACGCGCGCGAAATCAGATAATACCCGAGCGACAACGCCAGGATGATGAGCGCAATCCCGAAGAGCGTCATTGCTCCCATTGTCTTGACATCCAGGATAATGACCTTGCGCGCAACCGCGATAAGCGCGACGACCATCACGATCTCAACATGGACAGCATGTTCAATCAGATAGGCCTTAATGGTCTCCAGAAGCTCCAATCCCAACAGCACGAGAAGAAACATGCCGAAGATGTCCAGCAGGTCGTCGATACCGAGCATGTAATACGGATGAGCGGCGATATCTCGAATCAACTGCACAGCCAATTCGATGGTCGCGAGCGCCACAGTCAGAACCATCAGGCCCATGAGGAAGATGACAACGGCTTTTTCAAACCGATCCAGAGCCACAAGCACTCGATTGGTCACGGTAGACTCCCTCCTGCGTGGGAGCTATTGGACCCCATGGCCTAATGAGAAGTCAATCGGCGATGAGAGACAGCGGTCTCAAGAAGCCATCCGTCGCTGTCCGGTTTCTGTCTTGTGGCCCTGTCTGACGGCTGAGAGGCGGAGCTGGCCCTGGAGGGGTCTGAGAAGGGAGGTGCCGTTGCCAGCAGTCTATAGAAGGCCCTCGCATGACTGGTAATGCGAAGGAACTGCTGCGATTAGACCGTCCAACAGGCTTCTCTTTGGCCTTGGCCGTCTACTGCGCCTTCTGTGCCGTGCCGGATTTCTTGGCCTCCCAGTAGGCTCGCATCCGTGCTGCCTGCGCTTCCTTCTGTTCCTGTGTGAACTTCCCACGGCCGCGGCGTTTCCCCTTGGCCCTGCTATCTCCACTCTTCTCCCCGCGGACATTCAGCACCAGCGCAGCCTTCTCCAGGATCGCCAATTCGTTCTGCAGTTTGGCAATCTGCGCCCGCTTCACTTTCAGAGCTCCTCTAATATCCATACCGTCCTCCTGAACGATTGACTGTATCACAGGCCTGATAGACGGGGAAGTCCGGGTGTTCGGCGCTGTTGGCGGCTATTATCTCCATCTTCTGTCACGCCTTCCGCGCAGTGATGCGCATGTTATCACCAGAGAGACACAAACCACGGGCTGCCATCCTGCGAAAGCCGCGAACTGTTGTCAGGCCGGCAAAGCTAAGATATACCACGCAGGTGATAAATCAACGGAGCGCTGGTGACTGCTCAATTCAGTTATTGCACCTCCAGCGATACGCATCCTGGACATGCGCCACCTGAACTCGCCTCCCGGCTCGACTCGGAGCTGGATGAAGGCTTCTGGAGAACGGGTTGGGTTTTATCTCTCCGATCACGATTTGGCATGACGGGAGGGTAATCGGGGACATGAGACCCGACCCCGGTGGTCGCGTCGATCCCCCTGGAGTCGCCGCGCGCAGCGAGACTGGAGCGCATCCCCGACGTCGAAGTCGAGACAACCGTCGGCGAGCTGCCGCGGCTGCCGTACACGATCCCAGCCGTCTACCGCGACGACTCCAAGGGACCCGAGGTGCGCGTGGTGTGGCCGGCACCCAGGGACAACGGCCAGGTCATGAGGCCAGGCCGTACACCGTGACCGGCAAGGTGCCCGGCACCCCGTTCCAGCCGAAGGCCACCGTGGTCGTAAAGACCGCCGTACGGAACGCGCCGGTCCCCGGCCGGGCTGTCGAGTCGTTTCCGCTCGGCCAGGTCGTGCTCGAACGGGATACGAAGGGACGAGACACGCCGTTTATCAGGCACCGCGACAAGTTCCTCAACGGTCTGGCGGCCACCGACCCTGACAGCTTCCTCTACAACTTCAGGGACGCGTTCGGCCAGCCACAGCCTGCGGGCGTACGGCCGCTTGGCGGCTGGGACAGCCAGACGACGCGGCTGCGCGGCCATGCCAGCGGCCACTACTTGTCGGCCATCGCCCAGGCTTACGCGGGCACGACGTACGACGAGGCGCTCCGCGCGAACTTCCTCCGGAGGATGAACACCATGCTCGACGCCCTCTGCGACCTCTCTCGGAAGTCGGGCACGCCGGCGCAGGAGGGGGGGGCCGTTCGTTGCCGATCCCACGGCGGTTCCGCCGGGCCCGGGCCGGGCGGACAGAACGAGACCTGCTGCACGTACAACCTGCTCAAGCTCGACCGCCAGCTCTTCATGTTCGAGCAGACTGCCGGGTACATGGACCACTACGAGCGGGGGCTCTACAACCACATACTCGCGTCGGTCGCCGAGCACGACGCCGGGAATACCTACCACGTCCCGCTCAATCCCGGCTCGCAGAAGCGGTTCGGCAACGCCGACATGAGCGCCTTCACCTGCTGCAACGGCACGGCGCTCGAGAGCAGCACGAAGCTCCAGGACTCCATCTACTTCAGGAGCGCCGACAGCCGGGCGCTCTTCGTCAACCTGTTCATCCCATCAACGCTGACCTGGTCCGAACGGAAGCTGATCGTCCGGCAGGTCACCGACTTCCCGTACGCCGACACGACGAGGCTCGTTCTCGAGGGGAACGGCGGCCGGCTGGACGTCAAGGTCCGCGTGCCGCGCTGGGCGACGCGCGGTGTCTTCGCCAGGATCAACGGGCGGGAGCAGTCCGTGAAGGCGGTGCCCGGTACCTACCTGACGCTCGCCAGGGACTGGCGTGACAACGACACGATCGAGCTCCGCATGCCGTTCGGGTTCTCGCTGGACCCGGTTGTCGATCAGCCCAATCTCGCCAGCATCTTCTACGGGCCGGTCCTGCTGGCTGCCGAGGAGCCGGGCCCGCGGGCCGACTGGCGCCCGGTGACGCTGGATGCCGGCGACATCGGCAAGACGATCACCGGCGACCCGACGACACTCCGTTTCAGCGTCGACGGCGTCGCCTTGAAGCCGTTCTTCGACACCTACGGCCGCTACTCGGTGTATCTGCACGTCACGCTGAAGTGAGCGCGGAGGGCTGGAGAAGCACCTGCAACCCGACGCGCGGCGCCCCCGTCGTCGTCAGGACGCAGGCGATTCGAAACGCCGACCGGTCGAAACGTGCACGCGCGGCCGCCGCCAAGCGCTTGACACCATCCGTGACGCGGCCGTAGTCTGCGCCGGACAGGGGGCTAGAGCCTTGAAAATAGTGGTACGTCAAGATGTGACCCCAATTGCTGTTGCGGTGTTCTTCAGCGTGCTGTCCGGCGCGATGGTCGCGCCGCAGTCCTTCAACCGGCTGACGGATGCCGAACGGAAACAGGGGTGGGTGCTCCTGTTCAACGGCACGAGCTTCGACGGCTGGCGGCAGTGCAACGGCACGAGCATGCCCGCCAACTGGGTGATCGAGGATCAGGCGATGAAGGTCTTCACCGCCCCCGGCAGGAAGCCGGGACAGGGGGCGGGAGGCGACATCGTGTACGGCGCCCGATCGTTCAAGGACTTCGAGCTGTCCATCGACTGGAAGACCGAGAAGGCGGGGAACTCCGGCATCTTCTACTACGTGAGAGAAGTGCCCGGCCAACCCATCTACTACGCCGCTCCCGAGGTGCAGGTGCTGGACAATGTCGATGCAACCGATAACGTTTTGCCGAGCCACCTCGCCGGATCGCTCTACGACATGCTGCCGGCCGATCCGAAGACGGTCAAGCCCGTGGGCGAGTGGAACACGATCGTGATCCGGGTGAAGGACGGGCGGGCGACGCACACACAGAACGGCACGAAGGTCGTCGAGTACACGCTGTGGACACCCGAGTGGGATGCCCTGGTCGCGAACAGCAAGTTCAAGACGTTCCCCGGCTTCATCGAGGGCATCGCCCGAGAGGGGTACATCGGTTTGCAGGACCATGGCTACGCCATCTGGTTCCGGAACATCAAGATCAGGGAGCTCTAACCGGCTTCGCGCGACTGTGCTGATGGCTGGCTGCCTGGCTTGCGCACTGGCCGCCGCGCCGCAGCAGCCTCAACAGCCTCCGCCGGCGTTTCGCGGGGGCGTCAACCTTGTCGTCGTGGACGTCTCGGTGCTCGACCGGGACCGCAGTCCGGTCCGCGGCCTGACGAGCGCCGACTTCACGATCCTCGAAGACGGCAAGCCGCAGGCGATCACCACCTTCAGCGAAATTCACGTGCCGGACGTCGTGACGACGACGGCGCCGTGGACGCGCGAGGTGGCCCCGGACGTCCAGGACAACCTCGATCAAGCCGACCGGCGTCTCCTCGTCGTCGTGCTCGACAATGCCACGCCGATGCCAATCGGAGAGGTGCCGTACGCACGGGAGATGGCACGGCGGGTCATTGAGCGGCTTGGGCCCAGAGACCTTGCGGCCGTGGTCTACGTCCTGAACAAGACCTGGGGCCAGGAATTCACGGGCGACCGCGCGCGCCTGCTGCGGGCCCTCGAGCGCTTCAAGGGAAGCACGCCGGGACTCATGCCGTGGACCGCGTTCGACGCCAGCGTGCTGACGATGTATGGGGCGACACTCTCAACCCTCAAGGGTGTTGTTGAGAGCCTGATCGACCTGCCGGGCCGCCGGAAGGCGGTCGTGTTCGTCAGCGTGGGACTCCCCCTGGATCTCGAACCGCTCCTGCCGTCCGGGGTGGCGGGTGAGGGGACCTCCCACGTTCAGGGCGCCGCCCAGGATCTCATGGACCAGACGCTTGACCTGTTTCGCGCGGCCCAGCTCGCGAACGTCAACGTCTATAGCCTCGATCCAGGCGGGCTGCGCGTGGGGGCCGGGCGGCTGAACCGGGAGTTCCTCCAGATCCTCTCCGAGACCACCGGCGGGCTGCCGGTCATCGACACGAACGACCCCGAGCCGGGGATCGCGCAGATGTTCCGCGAGAACGGCTCGTACTATCTGCTCGGCTACGAGACGCCGGACCGGCAGTCAAAGGGGCGGTACCGGCGCATCGACATCAGGGTCAACCGTCCCGGCGTTACGGTCCGCGCTCGGCGGGGGTACCTGGAGCCGCGCACGGCTGCGCCCTCAAAGGAGTCAGGCGACAAAGCCGAGGAGCCGCTGTCGCCCGCGTGGCGCAACGTGGCCTCGGTTCTACCGAAGACCGACCTTGCCGTGCGGGCGACTGCCGCGCCGTTTGCGGTACCCGGGCAGGCCGACGCCGCGGTTGCTGTGGTCGCGCAGGTGGAACTGCCCGTGCCGGAGACGGCCGGGGACTTCGTGGTTGACGCCGAGCTGTTGGTCTATGCCTACGACATGAAGGGCAAGCAGGATGAGGCCGACCGAACCAGCTTTCGTATCGAGGCGACAGGCAGCCCGAAACAGACGGTGGCACACGAAGTGCTCTCGCGCCTCGACCTGAAGCCGGGCACCTACCAGCTTCGGATCGGAGCGTCCAGCTCGGTGCTGGGGAAGGACGGCAGCGTCTACTGTGACGTGGACGTGCCCGATTTCTCGAAGGGTCCGCTGGCCGTGTCGGGGGTCGTGATGAGTGCGACGCCTGGGGTCTCCTCGGGCCCGACAGACCGCCTCGCGTCGTTGCTGCCGGTCGTGCCGACGACCGAGCGCGAGTTCTCCGCCGATCAGGCGGTGACAGCCTTCCTTAGGGTGTATCAGCCGGGGCGGAACCCGTTGGTGCCGGTCCTCGTGCGATCGCGCATCCTCGATGGTCAGGGCGCGGAGGTGTTTGCGAGCTCGGACCGCCTCGACCCGGCTCGGTTTGACAGCGCCCGCGCCGCCGACTACACGCTGTCACTCCCTGTCGTGAACCTGCCTGGCAGCGAGTATCTGCTGAACCTGGAGGTCGTGACGGCGCCACCCGCGGCCGCCCGTGAACGAACCTCCGCCTCCCGCCCAATCCGCAGGGACGTCCGCTTCGCGGTGCGGTGATCAGGCCGCCCTTCTGGGCACTCCGTCATCATTGGGCGGCCGGTCAGCCTCTGCCGCCGACGCGAAGCGCCGAACGACGAGACGGCCTGCCCGCGGCGTCGCGGCTCTGCTGTCCGCGGACGGATTGCGGCGGAGACGCGCGCTATCGTGTCACAAAGGGTCCGCCGTTCTGTTTGCAGAGCAGTTGGACCAGTTCCCGGCCGGAGAGCGCTGCCATCACGGTACCGGAGAACGGCCTGGTCCACTGCCCGACCATGTGGAAGCCCGATAGGCCCGGCAGGCTTCGCACCGGTGTCTGTTTGTTCATATTGTCCACGGTGATGTACCAGCCGTCCGGCGACCCCTGCCAGTTCCCGGTGTAGCGGACATACGTGGCGGGCGTCGGCACGTCGACGACCTCGACCTCGGAAGCAAGACCGGGCCAGCGTCTATCGAGCGCAGCGATGGTCAGATCGGCGATGCGCTTCTTCTCCTCCAGGTACCGGGCGCGGTCGCGCGCCAGCTCCGCCCAGTAGTCGTGGCGGGTGGCATACCAGACCTCTATCGTCGACTTTCCCGGCGGCGCCATGTTTGGATCGAAGCAGTGGTGGATGAAGCACAGCCAGTGGTGATCCTCGCCGGCGACGGTGATGGGGTTGTCGAGCTTGAGGATGGTGCGGTGCGGCTCGTCGGACAGATCCCGGGCGACGCCAAGCATCACGTGCAGGACGGGCATGACAGGGATCCACTGACTGTACATGCTGCGGATTTCGTCGTTCAGGTACCGGCCGCCGAGGATGTCGAAGATGACCGTGTGGCCATCGCCGGCCCAGACCACACTATCGGCTCTGTGCTCGGTGCCGTCTTCGAGGCGCACGCCGACCGCGCGGTCGTTCTCGACGATGACATCCGTGACCCGGCTCTTGTAGTGGGTCTCGCCGCCGAGCTTCTGGTAGTAGTCGGCTATTCGAAGGATGACCTCGTGCGACCCGCCCAGAGGCACGCCCGCTTCGAGCACGGCGGACTTCAACCAGCCGGCCAAGGCGACCATGGGGAACCGCGGCATCGGCCAGCCGGGCGAGTCAACGATGAAGCGGACGGCGTCGCGCAGGAACGGATCCTGGAAGCGCTGGGCGAACGCCTGGATCGTCAGCTTCCCGTACTTGCGAAACGTCCCCATGAACGGTAGCACGGCTGCGAGCATCCTCAGCCTGTCGATGGGCCCGATCATCTCCGCTGGCGTGAGCGACGCGACATCCATCAGGCTTCTGCCGGCCAGGAGGCGCACGAACTCCTTTGTGAGCGTGGCATCCGCCGGCGACAGGGCCAGCATCTGCTCCTCCAGCCGAGCCGGGTCCGTGCAGAAGGTCAGGCTCTTCTCGCCACTTTCAATGCGCTCCACTTCGCTGTGGTAGAAGAACTCCTGGTCCTTGACGATGCCGAGCTCCTCCCACATCTGTCTGAACGGCCCGCCCTTCGAGCCGCTCAGCATGTGCATGCTGATGTCGAACGTGTACCCCTTTCGCTTCCAGGCGGCGCACAGACCACCAGGCTTCTTGTGCGCTTCGAAGATGACGGTCTTGTGACCGTTCTTGCGCGCGTAACAGCCGGTCGCGAGCCCCGCGATGCCGGCGCCGACAATGACCATCGTCTGTTCCACGGTCTCCCTCCCGAATGTAAACCCGACAGGTGTCGCTACTGGGTGATCCAGCGCGGGTCCGGCGTGTGGGCCCGCTCGAGGAACCGCAGCGCCTGCCCGACGACACGCGGACTGTCCGCCGCGAGGTTCCGCTGCTCGCCCGGATCCGAGGCGAGGCTGTAAAGCTCGACGGCGCCGGTGAAGATGGGTTTGCGCACGGCCTTCCAGGTCCCGAACCGAACGGCCTGCGCCCCGCCGCCTTCGTAGAACTCCCAGTAGAGAAACGCGTGCGTCTGCTGGCCGGGTCGGCCGAGGAGCGTCGGCACCATCGAGACTGAATCGAGCCCGGTCGGGGCGGGGCGGCCGATGAGGTCGGCGAAGGTGGCGAAGAGATCGCCAACGTACGCAACGTGGCCCGAGGTGCTCTTCGGTGCGATGCGCCCGGGCCACCGGGCGATGCACGGCACCCGAATCCCGCCCTCGTACAAGTCGCGCTTCATCCCGCGGAAGGGTCCCGAGGAGGCGAAGAAGCCTCGGGTGTTTCCCCCCTCGACGTGCGGGCCGTTGTCCGAGGTGAAGATGACGAGCGTGTCGCGGGCGAGGCCGAGCCCATCGACCTGGGAGACGAGAGCGCCGACGTCCGCATCCAAGCGCGAGATCATCGCCGCCAGTCCCTTGTCGGGGTCGGGCCAGTCGCGGCCCGCGTACGGGCCGTAGGAGGGAGTCTCCATCCCGTTCTTGGTGGCGCGCGTCCGTTCGTTGTTCGCGTGCGGCAGCGTCGTAGCGAAATAGAGGAAGAACGGCTGCCGGCGGTTCGCGTCGATCCAGCGTTGGGCCCGGCCGAGGATGACGTCCGGCGCGTATTCGACGCGCTCCTTCGCGTAGCCGTCCCCCCGCTCGGGGTTTTCTTCGGCGGCGATGTTCCTGAGCGGCACGCGTTCGCTGTTGTGCACGAGGAACGTCGGGTAGTAGTTGTGCGCGTGGGTCTGGTTGAGAAACCCGAACATCTCGTCGAAGCCCTTGCGGTTGGGGTGGCCGGCGGAGCCGATTTCACCCAGACCCCACTTCCCGAACAACCCGGTGGCGTACCCGGCGTCCTTCAGGAGCTGCGCAACGGTCGCTTCGCCCGGGCGCAGCGTCTGGAGGTCCATGTCGGCCCCTCTCGCGTTGCCGCGCACCGAGACATGCCCCGTGTGCAGGCCCGTCATCAGCGCCGCACGCGAGGGCGCGCACACCGTGCAGCCCGCGTAGAAGTCGGTGAGGCGGAGCCCCTCCGCCGCGAGGCGGTCGAGGTTGGGCGTGGCGATCTTCGTCTGGCCGTAGGGCCCGATGTCGCCGTAGCCGAGGTCGTCGGCGACAATGAGGATGATGCTCGGAAGACGGGCGGCACGGGCCGCGGGCGCGGCGGGGCCTGGGGCGGGCAGGGGAGCGGCGGCCGCCGCGGACAGCACGCCCCTCAGGAACGCGCGCCGCGTCACCATGAAGGCACCTCGGCGCGCATTATAGAACCCAAATCGCTTACACTGCATGCTTCTGATCTGAGGACCGTCCCATGCGCCTCCGTTCACTCGCCCTGTTCATCGTCGCCGCGTCTGCTGGCGTCGCGGCACTGTCCGGTTCCGCTCCGGCGCCGGCCGGCGCGCCCCGTACCTATTGCAACCCACTCCCCATCCCGGACTACCCGGTCGGCCGCAATGTGAGGGACTTGAGGAACGGCGACATGACCGACGGGTCGTTCCTGTGGTTCCTCGATCGGGTGGAACAGTACCGGGAACTTGCAGACCCGACGTCGATCTGGCACGACGGCAGATGGGTTCTGTATCCCTCCGTCGACATGGCCTGGGTGAGCGCCGACATGGGCGCAACATGGCAGCACCGCCCGCTCAACCTTCGCGACGTCGGCTACGCGCCGACGGTGGTGCGGCAGGGAGACCGGTTTCTCCTGATGGCCAGCGAGTCTCCCCTTTACGCTTCGTCGTCTCCGCTGGGCCCCTTCAAGGAACTCGGCCGCCTGCGCCTGCCCGCCGGCCTGCCGGGCACAACAGACCCGATGCTCTTCGTCGACGATGACGGCCGGTTGTTCTTCTATTGGGGCTGCACGGAGACTCAGGGGATCTTCGGCATCGAGCTCGATCGAACCGACCCGACGCGCCCGATCGGCGAAGCGAGAAAGCTCATCCCGTTTTCGCCCGACATGCACCCCTGGGAGCGGGTCGGTGCGTTCAACCAGCAGCGGAACGCGGGCTGGGTCGAAGGCTCCTGGATGATCAAGCGTCAGGGACGGTACTACCTGACGTACTCGGCGGCGGGTACCGAGCACGGCGCGTATGCGATGGGAGCGTACGTCGGCACATCACCCCTCGGGCCCTTCGCGCCGCAAACGCACAACCCTATCTTCCGGTCGACGGCGGGACTGGTCACCGGAACGGCGCACGGCTCGATCATCCGAGGGCCCGGCGACCGGTGGTGGGTCTTCTACTCAATCGCGGCCGGTGTCGCGCACGGGTTCGAGCGGCGCGTGGGCATGGACCCCGTGGAGTTCGACGCCCGCGGCGAGCTGATCGTTCCCCGGGCGACGTCAACGCCGCAGTGGCTGCCCGGACGAGGGCCGGGCGGCACAGGACCTGCAGACACGGGATGGGACCACCTGAACGGCGGCGTGCAGACGCTCGGCTCCACGAGCGCCCCGAACCTCTCCGGCCGCCTCGCGGTCGACAACGACCTCCGCACGTGGTGGCAGCCGGCCGCGGGAGACGCCACCCCAACGCTCACGAGCCGGCTTTACGCGCCGGCGACCATCCGTGCAGTCCGCATCGCCTGGCGCGACATCGGACTGGACTCGAATCGCGGCGTCCGACCGGGTCCCTATCGCTACCGCGTCGAGTTGGAGACGGTAGCAGGTGCGTGGCGAACCGTGCTTGACCGCACGGCCAGCGACGAGGACCTGCTCATCGACTACCGCGAGATCGAACCGGTCGTCGGATCACGGGCGCGCCTCGTCGTCACGGCCTGGCCGAAGGGCATCACGCCGGGCGTAGCCGAGTTCACCGTGTTCGGCACGACCGAGCCGGCGAGACGGTGAAGGGACCGCCGTGGGGTCACATCTTGACGTGACAGATTCTTCAAGCCTGTGACCCCATTACTTGCCGAGTTTCCCCAGCAGCACCTCCATGTCGTCCATCACCTGGTTCATCCGCTTCACGGTCTGCCGGAGCGGCTCGGCCGTCGTCATGTCGACGCCCGCGTCCCTCAGCAGTTCGATGGGGTACTTCGAGCCCCCTGCAGACAGGAACTGCAGGTACCGCTGCCGTGCCGCGCCGTCCCCGGCCAGGACACGCTCGGCCAGCGCCGCCGACGCGGTGAATGACGTCGCGTACTGGTAGACGTAGAACGTCCGGTAGAAGTGAGGAACAAACGCCCACTCGTGCGCGACGTAATCGTCGACCGTGCAAACGCCCCCGTCGTGGCCGTAGTACTTCCTCGTGATCTCCATGTAGAGCGCCGACAGCACGTCGCCCGTCAGCGGCTGGCCCTTCTCCGCCATCTCGTGCGTCCGCATCTCGAACTCGGCAAACTGCGTTTGCCGGAACACCGTACCTTTGATGTTCTCGAGGTAGTTGCCGAGCAGCGCCAGCTTCGTCGCCGGGTCGCTGATGCCCTTCAGCACGTGGTCGATGAGGAGGGCCTCGTTGAACGTCGACGCGACCTCCGCCACGAAGATGGGATAGTCGGCAGTCGGATACGGCTGCGCCTTGTTCGAGAAGTAGCTCTGCATCGTATGGCCGAGCTCGTGTGCCAGCGTGCTCATGTCGGAGTACCGGCCGTTGTAGTTGAGCAGCATGTACGGGTGCACGTCGTACGCACCCCCGTTGGAATAGGCGCCGGGCCGCTTGCCCGGCGTCGGGTACAGGTCGATCCACCGTTCCGAGAACGCGCGTGTGATGACCGACGTGTACTCGGGTCCGAGCGGCTCGAGGGCGGCCAGGATCTCCTGTCGCGCCTTCTCAATCGGATACTCGAGGTCCACCGACGCAACGAGCGGCGCGTAAAGGTCGTAGTAGTGAAGCTCGCTCACCCCCATCATCCGCTTGCGCAGCTTGAGGTAGCGCTGGAACGACGGGAGGTTGGCGTTCACGCCGTCGACGAGACTCGTGTAGACGGCGACCGGGATGTTGTTCTGGTCGAGCGATGCTTCAAGCGAGGAGGCGTACTTCCTCGCCTTCATTGCGAAGAGGTCCTTCTGCACCGACGCGTTCATCGTCGCGCCGAACGTACGGCGGTAGTTGCCCAGAGCCGTGAAGAACGACGACATGACCTTCTGGCGGTCGTCGCGGTTCGGCAGCGTGCGGTAGAGGTTGAAACCCGAGCTGGTCAGGCGCACCGACCGGCCGTCGCTCAGCGTGACGGTGGGATAGGGGAAGTCGGCGTCCGAAAACGTGCCGTAGATGTCGGATGCCGCACGCGCCATCAGGCCCGCGTCCGCCATGATGCGCTCCTCGCCTTCGGTGCCTGTGTGAGCCTGCCGCCGGAGGATGTCGTCCAGCTGATGCTGGTAGGGTTTCAGGCCGGGGGTCTCCTTCACGAACGAGACGATCTTCTGTTTGTCCGCACGAAGGATCTCGGGTTCGACGTACGCGATGTCGGCGCTGAACGCGGCTGCGAGCTGTGCAACCTCCTGCCGCATCGCTGCTCGCTTCGAGTCACGCGTGTCCTCGTCGGCGCTCAGGCTGGCATACAGGTAGAGCCGCCCCAGATCCTTGCCCGCCGACGAGATGGCATCGAGCGCGGCCAGCAGCGTCGTTGAAGAACTCGCGAGCCTTCCCTGGAACCGGCCCAGCTTCGGAAACTCCGCGGCGAGCCGGTCTTTCGCCTGCCGCCAGGCCTCGTCACTCGGATAGAGCGGCGTCAGGTCCCACTTGTATTGAGTCGGTACCTGGCTGCGGTCGCGTTCCTGCCCAGCCACCGGCGCCAGGGCGAGCAAGAGCGCGATGGCGGAGAAGACGGCGGCACCGAAGAAACGAACCTGTCTCATCATCATCACCTCAGCTGCGGTAGGCTCCATCCCGACAGTCAAACACAGAGGCTGTTGGGGAGCAAGCTGGAGCGGGCGCAGGAAACCTGGATACAATCTGTGCCTGGGCGTACGCGGCCTGTTTCGGTGGACGTCGGACAAAGAGAGAGGACTCATGGACTTCACCCACTACATCCCAACCAGAATACTGTTCGGCAAAGGACAACTCGCGAACCTGCACAAGCAAGTCCTGCCGGGCACCAAGGCGCTCATCGTGATCTCTTCCGGCACCTCGGCAAGGAGTCACGGCTATCTTGCGCGGCTGGAGAAACAGCTCGATCTCGCCAGCGTCGCGCACGTCGTCTTCAACAGGATCCTCCCGAACCCGATCAAGACGCACGTGATGGAGGGCGCGGCGTTTGCGCGCGAGCACCGTTGCGACTTCGTCGTGGGGCTCGGCGGCGGCAGCGCCATCGACTCCGCCAAGTCGATCGCGGTCATGGCCGCCAATCCCGGAGACTACTGGGACTACGTGTCCGGCGGATCGGGCAAGGGCCAGACGGTCCTCAATGCTCCACTGCCGATTGTCGCCATCACGACGACCGCCGGGACGGGCACGGAGGCCGATCCATGGACAGTGATCACAAAGGAAGACTCCCACGAGAAGATCGGTTTTGGCTATGAGGGGACGTTCCCGACCCTCTCGATCGTGGACCCCGACCTGATGGCCACCGTGCCGCCTCGCCTGACCGCGTATCAGGGTTTCGACGCGCTCTTTCACAGCACCGAGGGGTACATCAGCAACGTCGCGAACCCGTTGAGCGATCTCTACGCCTTGAAGGCCATCGAGTTGATCGGAGAGTGGCTTCCCGCAGCCGTCGCCGACGGCGGCAACGAGGACGCACGGGCCAACGTGGCGCTGGCAAACACACTCGCGGGGATGGTTGAATCGACGGCGAGCTGCACTTCCGAGCACAGCCTCGAGCATGCCCTCAGCGCTTTCCACCCGGATCTGCAGCACGGTGCAGGCCTCATCATCATCAGTCTGGCTTACTACACCCATTTCGCCCGGCGACATGCCTGCGACGAACGGATGATCACCATGGCGAGGGCCCTCGGAGAGGCCGATGCCAGGACGCCGATGGACTTCGTCCAGGCGCTGTCCGACCTGCAACAAGCCACCGGCGTTGCCGACCTGAAGATGAGCGACTACGGCATCAGGAAGGGCGACCTGGCCAAGTACGCCGCCAACGCCCGAGCCACGATGGGCGGCCTGTTTGGGTGTGACCCGGCGCCACTGTCCGATGCCGACAGCCTGACGATTCTGGAGACCTCCTGGCGATAGAACCGGCAGAGGGCGCTGCGGCGTGGCGGCCAGGACGATCGGCGTCCTGCTGTCAGGAAGACAAGTGCTGGCGGGTTTGTCGTACGGAGGGGCACGGAGGGGCACGAAGAGGCGCAGGAGAGGGAGTCAACCTGATGAGAGGGCAGGTCGCTCTGTGCGCGGTCTGTGCCGCGGCCGTCGTGACCCTGTGCGGTCTTGCCAGCGGCGACCCGAGGGCGCGCCAGGCGCCGGTTGCCCCCCGAGCTGAAGGCAGCACGCTCAGGGTCTACCTCGGTACCTATACCAGGGGCGCCAGCCAAGGCATCTACGTCCTGGGCTTCGACCCGGCTTCGGGGACGTGGACCTCAAGTCCGGCCCTTGCCGGCCAATCAGAGAACCCATCGTTTCTCGCGCTGCATCCGAGCGGGCGTTTCCTCTACGCCGTCAATGAGGTTACGGATTTCAAGGGCGCGAGGACCGGCGCGGTCAGCGCCTTCGCGGTCGACCCGGCCACGGGCCGTCTGACGTTGGTGAATCAGCAGCCCTCGGAAGGCGCCAGTCCCTGCCACATCACGATCGACACGGCCGCCCGGAACGCGCTCGTTGCGAACTACACGAGTGGAACCGTTGCGGTGCTCCCGATCGCTCGCGACGGCAGCCTCGGTCCGGCGTCGGCGGTGCGACGCCGATCCGGTTCCGGTCCTGTTCGCGCGCGGCAGGAGGGGCCTCACGCCCACCAGATCATCCTGGACGCATCGGGGCGACTCGCCATCTGGACCGATCTCGGCACCGACCGCGTCCTGGTCGATCGGTACACGCCGGACGCCGGGACCCTCGAGCCGAACGAGCCTGACGGAGTCGGCATTGAGCCTGGCTCGGGACCGCGGCACCTCGCGTGGCATCCTGCCGGCCGTGTGCTCTACCTTCTCAATGAGCTCAGCTCGACCGTCACGGCGCTTCGTTTCTCTGCCGGCCTGGGTGCGCTGGAGGTCTTCCAGACGGTTCCGGCGCGCGCGGCGGCCGCCCGCGGCGAGAGCACAGCAGCGGAAATCGCCGTCTCGCACGATGGCCGCTTCCTCTACACCTCCAATCGGGGCGACGACGATATCGGGGTTTTCGCGATCGACGGCGACACCGTCAGACTGCCGCCAGTGGCGCACGTGCCGACCGGCGGCCGCACGCCCAGGAGCTTCGCCATCGACCCGTCCGGCCGGTGGCTCGTCGTCGCAAATCAGGGCTCGAGTTCGATTGTCGTTTTCCGGCTCGATCCCGCCACGGGTGTCCCCGCGCAGGCCGGCCCGCCCGTGAGTGTCCCGGATCCGGTGTGCGTGTTGTTTGCACTGTCGAACGGCGCCCCGGCAAGGGATCCCGCTCCGTGACGGGACGCGGGTTGCCAAGTGTCCGGCGCGACAGGTCTGCAACCTCCGCCCCTCCTCGTACGAGAGCGGTGGCCCCACCGACAACGTGATTCCCCTCTGGAAGGTCGCTGCCCCGGCCGTCGATCTGCTGGCCCCGGACATCTACCTGTCCGGAAACGAGCGGGTGCTGAAGGTGCTCGATCTGTACGCGCGGCCCGACAACCCGCTGTTTGTGCCGGAAATCGGCTCGAGCGCTGAAAACATGCGCTACCTGTACGCACTGCTTGCGCACGGGGGAATTGGCTTCGCGCCGTTCGGCATGGACAGCGGCGAACTGGGTCCCTCTGAGGGTGCGGCAAACGAGGCGAGGCTGGCGCCGCTGGCCCAGGAATACGCCATGGCGGCTCCCATGATGAGGGAACTGGCCCAATGGGGTTTCGACGGGAAGCTCAAGGCGGTGGTCGAGCGCGAGGATCACGCCGAGCAGACGATCGACGTCGGGGCCTGGCAGATGGTCGTGGCATTCGGCGCCTCGCGCGGACGCACGGCGGAGGCCAACGCTAAGCCGATCGGCAAGGCGCTGGTGGCGCAACTCGGGGAGAGCGAGTTTGTCGTCACCGGAACGCTGTGCCGCATCACCTTCCGGCCCACTGGCGCCAGCGCGGGAAAAGCCTGGCAGTACCTGAAGGTCGAAGAGGGCCGGTACGAGAATGGCGCGTTCAAGCTCTCACGCATCCGCAACGGGGACGAGACGGATTGGGGCGGACCGCGTTTCGGCGCCGCGCCTGCGGTGCTTCGCATCACGCTGGTCACGCGCTGAAGTCACAAGTCCCGCTCGGCCCCTGCATGATCGGCCGAGCGACGCCGCTTTCGCCGCAGTGGGCTGTTTGCGTTGACCACAGCGCGCGCCGGCCCCGCTCAGGCGTCCTATCGTCCCAGGTCGATATCCACCTTCCAGTGAGCTGCGACGGACTTCAGTTCGTTCAGCGTGAGGTACGTGACGGCGCCATGTTTCGGGCCGGTGAAGTTGGTGGTCTTCATGACGCCCTCGTTGAAGTGGCCGAGGTTCCTATAGGTGATGAAGTCGAGGGTCTCGCTGAAGCCCATGTTGTTGGGTCGGGCGCCGTAAACGTCGTACATGAGCACGTAGATGTTCGTCCCCAGCCGCTTGAAGACGGTGGGCGCCTCGGTGGCCACGGTCTCCGGATCGATGCGCTGCGGCTGGAGCGCGTATCCCCCGTTGATGCGGCGGGAGACGCCGTATTTCACCTGGGCGTCAGACACGTAGTGCAGGTGAAACCTGTCGCCCACCTTGATGATGTCGCCGTCGAGGCCGTCCACCTCCGAGAGCAGTTCCGGCTTGGTTTCCAGCCGAGTGAACGCGTCGTTTGCGTACGAGTAGTAGAGGTGGCAAACCTTGGGGCCGAAGCGGATGGTGAAGTACACCATCATCCGGCTCCTCTGTTCGTCATAGATCGTTTGAGGCGCCCAGGACGCGCTGAGATCGCCCAGCTCGGGGAAGGCCTTGTCCACGCGGAAGTCGGCGTGAGTCCAGTGGATCAAGTCCCACGACTTCATCATCACGATCACCCGGTTGTTTCCCCAGCCATACTGCTCGGCGGGGCGCTCCCACTGTGTTGTTCTGAATCCGGCGCGCTGGCCGAAGATGTGCAGGTCCGTCATGGCCAGGTAGAACGCGCCGTCGGGCCCGCGGGTGATGTGCGGGTCGCGCACGCCCTTCTGCTCGGCCAGCAACGCGCCGTCGAAGACAGGATGGCCGTCATTGACGTCAGTGAACGTGTACCCGTCGCGGCTGATGGCCAGATACGCTGACTGGGTCTGATCCTTGAAGTAGACCAGGAGATAACCGGCCATGTCTGTCTCTGCCAGCCGCCCGGCGTTCTTTGGCTTCTCGATGGCCGGCACGATGACAATCCCCGTCGGCCGCGTGGGCGCGGGGACGCCCGCTTGGGGCGTCGCTGCGAGGGAGCCGGCAATCTCGGGAAAGAGTCCGCCGCGGGCCACCGAGAGCCCCACGAGCACGATCACCCCAGCCAGGAATGTGCGTCTCACCTGTCGCTCCCTTCTGAATGGACCGCTCGTTCAACGACGCCGAACACTGCGCAGCGTGATGGTGGCGCGTTCCAGCGAGCCGGAGTCTGCCGAGAGCCTGATTGCACCCGCCTGTCCGGGCCTGGCGCGGACGATGACGAGTGCGAGGCCGTGAAAAACCTCGCGCTCGTGCGCCTGGAAGGGCTCGAAGCTCGTCGGGTCACCATTGTCCGTTGCCACGATCTCGCCCGGGCCGTCGATCGTGAACCTGATGCGATCATCGGCTCTGGGGACGGCGACCCCTGCTCTGTCAAGCACTCGCACGGTGATGAACGACAGATCGAGCCCGTCGTTCCGGATTTCGGATCGATCCGCTGAGAGCGCGAGCCTGGCAGGCGGGCCCGCGGTCGTCATCGTGTCCGTCGCCCACCGTTTGCCGTTCCTGTAGGCGACGACTTTCAGCTCGCCCGGCTGGTAGGCCACCTCGTCCCACCGCAGGCGGTACTCGTATGCCCCCTTCTTCTTGCGTCCGAGCGACCTGCCGTTGAGGAACAGCTCGGCTTCGTCGCCGGAGGTAAACACGTGCACGGGCGTGACCTCGCCGACGCGCTCCGGCCACGTCCAGTGCGGCAGGATGTGCGCCATCGGGAAGTCGGGGCGCCAGTGCGCCTGGTAGAGGTAGAAGCGGTCCTTCTTGAATCCGGCCAGATCGATGATGCCGCAATAGGAACTGCGAGACGCGGAGTAGGGGGTGGGCTCGCCGAGGTGGTCCCACCCAGTCCAGACGAATTCCCCGCCCACGAACGGATGCCGGTCCAACGACGCGAACACCTTGTCCGGCGACGAACCGAAGTCGGACGCGTACAGTTCGTAGGCGCTGACCTGGCGGCTCTTCGAGTCGCCGCCCGAGCCGTCCCGCACCGGACCGCTCGTCTCCTTCGCCACGGGAACGAGAAACGCACCGCGCGTGCTCAGCGCGGAGGCGGTCTCGCTGCTCAGAATCAGCTTGGTCGGGAACTGCTCCCGAAAGGCCGGGTACTGCGGTGGAGTGCGGATGCCTTTGGTCGTCGCAAACGCTGGCGTGTCGCGGATGCCTTCGCCCTGGTAGTTCAGCGTGATGACATCGACCGAAGCGGCGAAAGGCCAGTCGGGCTTCGCGGTGTTCATCGAGGCGGTCGCCTGGCGCGTGGGGTCCTCTTCGTGGGCAATCTCCACCAGCCGCTTCGCCACCGCAGCGCCTTCCTCGCCCGTGTTCTGCTCGCCGACCTCGTTGCCCACGCTCCACAGGAACACCGAGGGGTGGTTGCGATCGCGCCGGATGAAGGCCCGCAGATCCTGCTCGTGCCAGTCGGGGAAGATCAGGTGGAAGTCGAACGGGGTCTTCTGCCGGACCCAGACGTCGAAGATCTCGTCCATCACCAGGAGGCCCATCCGGTCCGTCAGCTCGAGCAGCTCAGGGGCGGGCGGGTTGTGGGACGTGCGAATCGCGTTGCAGCCCATCTGCTGGAGCATCTCGAGCTGACGCTCGGCTGCCCGAAGGTCAAATGCCACACCCAGCGCGCCGAGGTCGTGATGGTTGTTGACGCCCTTGATCTGGATGCGCTCGCCGTTGACATAGACGCCGTCCGGCTTGATGACGACAGACCGGATGCCGAACCGTGTCTCGTACCGGTCGATTACGCGCCGGCCATCCAATACGGTCGTCACCGCCACATAACGATTCGGCCTCTGCGGCGGCGGTCCCCACAGCCTGGGATTGGCGATTGTGACCGAGCCCTTCACGACTGCGGTCGAGCCAGCCGCAACGACGCTCGTGACTGGCCTGATGGCGGCGACAGAATCGCCGAAAGGCCGCCCCTCAGCATCCAGACCGCAGATTGCCGTTGAGATAGTGACCTTCGCGTCAGCCCTGGACTCGTTTTCGACGGTGATCTCCAGATCGACCGCGGCAGCGGTCCGGGACACCTGTGGCGTCGTCAGCCGGGTTCCCCATTGGCCGATGTGAACAGGTTCCGTCTTGACCAGCCAGACGTTGCGGTACAAGCCCCCGCCCGGATACCAGCGCGAGAAGTCGGGTGGGCTGTCCAGGCGGATGGCGAGTTGATTTGTGCCGCCCGGCGTCACGTACGGCGTGAGATCGAGACGCCACGACGCATAGCCGTAGGGCCAGCCGCCGACCAATTGGCCGTTCAGCCATACGGCGGCGTAGGACATGGCGCCATCCACGTCGAGGAAGATGCGCCGTCCCCGATCCGCCGCCGGGATTCCGAGCTTCTTGCGATACCAGCCGACGCCTGGGCTGGGTAGCCTGCCCATCCCGCCCCCGCCGCTGGAACTGAACGGTCCCTGAATCGCCCAGTCGTGCGGCAGGTTCACCAGCGCCCATCCGCTATCGTCGAAGCTGGGCTGCACATAGGAGAGACTTCCGCCGGGGTTTCCCTCCGGTCTGGCGGAGCGCTGCGCGGGATCCTTGATGAAGCGGTTCCCTGTCAGCAGAACGAAGGGTTTGAGGACCGGGTGGGTGGCCGGCCCCAGCTTGTCCGCCGCCTCGGTAAATTCGGCAGGCCGTTCTCCCAGGGCCCTCGGCTCCGGCCGGACGTCGTACAGCAGATCCCTGGCATCCGCACCAGGTGGATCGCCTTTCTGGAAGCGCCAGTCCGAATTGAGCGGAAGCCTCTCACGGGGCAGGCTTTCGGTGCCGGCCGCGCCCAGGAGTCCCAGGCAGGCGGCTACCAGGGCTGTCGTCAGCACAGTGACCGCAAGCCGCACGCGGCTCGAGCGGTGACTGGCGTTCATGTTTTCCTCCGCCTTACCTTCGCGCGCCTGCCGGGTTTGCGGGGCGAGCTTGAGCACTGTAAGTGAATTGTCCTCCAGCGACAACCATCTGTGCCCCGCGGACCGCCGGGCCTGCTACAATCCGGCCACAGTACGGGGGGGGGCGATGGCAGACGACACGACCGGACACGGTTCACGCAAGAAGCGCCGACACTGGTTTGCGCGTCGGCTCGCGATTGCCCGCCGCCGCCTGCCGCTGGGGCTGGGCCTGACCCGGCCGGGCCATCTCCCCGGCATCGAGCTCGAGGAGCTGGCCGGGATGGCCAGCCAGCCGGGGCCGGTCGGCATCACCTGCACGGACTACTGCGCGGATCAGTGCCAGGTTGAGACGGTGACCGACATCGAGGCGTTCGTCGACCGCCATCGTCCCGCATGGTCCGCGGTCCGGTGGATCAACGTCGACGCGCTGACCGACATGCAGGTCATCCACGCCCTCGCGGAGAAGTACAACCTGCATCCGCTGGCGATCGAAGACGTTCTGGATCTCAACCACCGGCCGAAGGTCGAGCCGTATCACGCCGAGGGACGGTACCAGGCGCGGCTCTTCCTCATCGTCCGGATGCTCACCCTCGAAGGCGGCCACCTGCGCAGCGAGCAGACCAGCATCTTCCTCGGTCACAACACCGTGCTGACCTTCGGCGAAACCCCGGGTGACGTCTGGGATCCCGTGCGCCAGCGGCTCCAGACGCGCGGGTCGCGCCTGCGATCCAACGACGCGAGCCTCCTGGTGCACGCCCTCATCGACACCATGGTCGACAGCTGTTTTCCCATCCTCGAGCACTACGGCGACCGGCTCGAGGAGGTGGAGGTGTCCGTCCTCGAGCGGCCGTCGCCGGCCGCCATCCAGGAGATCCACGCGCTCAAGCGCGAGCTGCTGCTGCTGCGCCGGGCCATCTGGCCGATGCGGGAGGTCCTCAGCTCGCTGCAGCGGGAGCCGCACGACTGCCTGAGCGACACGACGCGCACCTATCTGCGCGACACCTACGATCACACCGTCCAGATCATCGACATTGTCGAGACGTACCGCGAGGTGGCGATGGGGCTCACTGAGACCTACATGACGGCGATGAGCAACCGGCTCAACGAGGTCATGAAGGTGCTGACGATTATCGGCACGATCTTCATACCTCTGACCTTCCTCGCCGGTGTGTACGGCATGAACTTCCGTCACCTGCCGGAGCTCGAGTGGCGGTGGGGCTACGCCGCGTTCTGGGCTGTGAGCGTGGTGACGGCCGGCGCCATGCTCGCGTGGTTCCGGTTCCGGCGCTGGCTGTAGGGGACCCCTGGGACGAAAGGAGACCACGATGCCTCACTACAAGTACTTGATTGTCGGCGGCGGGATGACTGCGGACGCCGCGGCCCGTGGCATCCGCGAGGTGGACACGGGAGGCTCGATAGGTCTGATCGGCGCAGAACCTCATGCCCCCTACAGTCGACCGCCGCTCTCGAAGGGACTCTGGAAGGGCCGTTCTGTAGATGACATCTGGCGGGGCACCCAGGACATGAATGTCTCGCTGCACCTCGGGCGGAGGGTCCAATCCCTGGCATTGCAGCACAAGCGCGTGACTGACGACGCGGGACACGAGTACACCTTCGACAGGCTGCTCCTGGCTACCGGAGGCACACCCAGGCGGCTTCCGTTCGATAACGATGGCGTGCTCGGCTTTCGCACGCTGGGTGACTATCAGCGCCTGCGGGCGCTTGCCGACGACAAACAACGTTTTGCCGTCATAGGCGGCGGATTCATCGGTTCCGAGATCGCCGCTGCCCTGTCCATGAACGGCAAAGAGGTGGTGATGCTCTTTCCGGAGGAAGGCATCGGCACGCTCGTGTTTCCGGGAGACTTGAGTCGTTCCTTGAATGACTACTACTCCGAGAAGGGCATCGATGTCCTGGCCGGACACTCGGCCGTCGGTCTGGAAACGCGCGGCGGGCATTCTCTGCTCAGGGTTCGGAACAGCCGGACGTCCGCCGAACACACCATCCAGGTCGACGGCGTGGTCGCCGGGATCGGGATCCGGCCCGCGACCGAGCTGGCAGAGGCGGCGGGTCTGGCTGTGGAGAACGGCGTCGTCGTAGACGAAGCGCTGCACGCCGGCCACGAGGACGTTTTCGCGGCGGGAGATGTGGCGTACTTCTACAATCCCATCCTGGGCAAGCGATTGCGCGTGGAGCACGAGGACAACGCCCATACGATGGGGGCCGCCGCCGGCCGGAACATGGCGGGCGAGTCCGCTCCCTACGATCATCTCCCGTCCTTCTACTCGGACCTGTTCGATCTGGGATATGAAGCGGTGGGAGAGCTGGACTCAAAGCTGGAAACGGCAGCCGACTGGGTGGAGCCCTATCGCCAGGGAGTCGTCTACTACCTGCGTGACGGGCGGGTTCGCGGCGTGCTCCTCTGGAATGTCTGGGAGAAGGTGGACGACGCGCGCCGGCTGATCGCCGAACCCGGCCCGTTCCGGCCCCAGGACCTGAAGGGGCGACTGTAGGGTCCGGCACGTGGCCATCGCCGGCTGAGGAGTGACAACGTGACGGGCACGCCCGCCGAGGCTCGGAAGTGGTCCGCCATCGTTCTGGGCGGATGTGTGCTCTTCTACCTCCTCAACAACGGGATCTGGCTGCTTCGCGACGCGTCTTCGCCATCGTTCGACAAGGCGGTGCACGCCGAGATCGCGCTGCGCTACCTTCGGCTGTTCGAGGAGCCGACCCGGCTGTCGCTCACCAGGCTGCTCGAGGTCACGCGCTACTGGCCGCCGTTCTTCCACGTCTGCAGCGTCCCGTTCACGATGGCGCTGGGCTTCTCGATCTCGGCCTTCGCAGCGACCAACTTCCTCTTCCTCATCGTCGCGACGATCAGCATCTATGGCATCGGGCGACGGCTGTTCGACGAGTGGGTGGGGGCGGGCGCCGTCGTGCTCACGCTCCTCTATCCCATGGTCCACACGCTGTCGCGGGAGATTCTGGTCGACTTCGCCCTCATCGCGATGGGGGCCCTCTCGCTCCGTCTTGTCCTGGCGAGCGACGGCGGCGTCAACCTCAGACGAAGCTGGCTGCTGGGGGCCGTCGTCGGCTGCGCGATGTTGACGAAGTGGACGGCCGTCACGTTCCTGCTGGGCCCGGCGGTCTTCTGGTTCGGGCTCAGCCTCCACCGGAAGCGGTCGAGGCCCTTGTCGGTCGCGATCGCGCTTGGCCTCGCCGCGCTCGCCTTCGCCGTCGTGGCGCTGCCCTGGTACGTGACCTCGTTCGATCAGTTCCTCCAGCGCGCCGGCGTGGCCTTCGGAGCGGACCCGGCGCAGGAAGGCGACCCGCTGCGGATCGGCGAGTCCCTCGCCTGGTATTGGGCGGCCGTGCAGGACGTGCTGATCCTGAAGCTGCTCCTGATCCCGACCGGCGTCGGGCTTGCGGCCTGCATCCTCCGCTGCCGATCCTGGGCCGGCCTGACGTTCCTGCTGCTCTGGATCGTCCCCCCGACGGTCTTCTTCGTGCTCATCCCGAACAAGGACGGCCGGTTCGTCGCGCCGCTGCTGCCGGCCGTCGCGCTCCTGACGGCTGCGGGGCTGCAGGCGCTTCCGTGGAGACGCCTCCGGGCGCTGGCGTGGGCGTTCGTTGTCACGGCCGGCGTCTTTCAGTTCTACGCGATCGCGTTCGGCTGGCCGGTGAAGATCGACCACTTCTACGGAGGGCCGCCGCAGACCAAGGACTGGAAGGTCAACGACATCCTCACGGCGATCACGACGCTGGACGTGCCGCCGCCTATCCGCGTGGCGTGCCTCCCCAACGAGCCCGACTTCGAGCCCAACATCTTTCACCTGGCTGTCGCCATGCGGGCGCTGCCGGTGCAGCTCGAAGGCGTCGGGCACGCGCGCTTGTCCGTTCGCGACTGGACTCGCTACCACGCGATCGTCTCGAAGACCGGGTCAATCGCCGTTGAGTACGCGAGCGCGTTCCGGCGGGAGATCCGAGAGGAGCTGGAGCGCTGGGCGGCGTCGGGGAGCCGCGACCCCGAGATCACGTTGTGGCGGACGTGGCCGCTGCCGGACGGATCGCGCGCCGAGCTCTACCTGGTGAGAGCCGGGCCGCCCGCCGGCGGTGGACACGAGTGAAACCGGCAGGTCACGCCGCCGCGGGCCGTGAGCGCCTGGCGATGAGACCGTGCACGAGACGGTCCAACCCCGCGAACCGGCCGCTGCCCGTCACGAGGACGACAATGAGCGCGCCCAGCTCCACGAGGTTCTTGTTCACGATCAGGTAGTTGCCCTCGCTGGGCAGCGAATAGAAGTACCCGACGAACGGCGGCGTGGCAAAGTAGAACATCAGCAGGAAGCCGATCGCGCCAAGGCTCGAGAGCCTCGTGAACAGGCCGAGGATGAGCAGCAGGCCGACCAGCGTCAGCCCCCACATCGTGATGAGGTCGGCGTTGGCGAGCAGGTTCGGCTGCGCGGCGAGCCACTTGAAGAGGCCCGCAAAGGGACCGCGCGCCTGCTTGAGGTAACTGGCCGCCGTGAAGCTCGTCGACGTCAGCTTGGCGACGCCCTCGTAGAGGAAGTGCCAGCCGATCAGGATGCGCATGACCGTGATGGCGACCATCGCCGTGCGAGAGAACTTCGCGCCTTCCATGTGCTCACTCCCCTAAATCTTGAAGTCCTCAGGCTTGAACGACAGCCGCGAGTTCGCCTCGACGGCATCGTTCACCTTCAGCACGGCGACCGCCGATTCGTAGGCGACCTCGGCCGGGCAGTTCAGCTTGGCCTTGCCGCGCACCGCATCGAAGAAGTTCTGCAGGTGCGGCTGGTGGTAGGGATCCTTCAGGGCGACCGGCACGCGGTGCTCGTCGGGCGCAATCGACTCGCGCACATCCGCCACGGCGCCGGAATCCTCCTTCGACTGCACTTCCTGGAGCTCGGGCACCGTGATGTAGCCCTTCTGGACCCAGGCGTCCCAGGCTGGGGCGTTGGGGTCGCGGTAGACCTTCCCGGCGTAGTTCAGCTCGGACTCGGAGATGAGCAGGGTCCCCTGGTCGCCCATGAAGTTCTCGAAGTACCCCTGGCTGCCGTTGGTCGTCTGCGTCTGGTAGCAGGCTTTCGCAGGGCCGACCGGCGTGTCGTAGTCGTAGATCGCCATCACCGTGTCGTACCACTCGTGGGTCGCCGGGTCGTGGTAGAGCAGCCCGCCGCTGGCGGTCACCGCCGACGGGTTGGCGCCGAGGAACCAGCTGTAGATGTCGATCTGGTGCGAGCCGAGGTCCACGATCGGCCCGCCGCCCAGGCCCTTGTACCAGCGCCAGTTCCTGAACTGGTGCATGTTCTTGAAGCCGAACTGCTTGAGGCGCGCTTCCGGGATGGCGTAGCGATCGGGCGCCCCGAGATCGGGCGTCACGGCGCGGTTCCACTGTCCGTACACGGTCACGATCCGTCCGAGCAGCTTGGCCTCCGTGATCAGCTTCTCGTAGCAGTGCAGGTACCGGGGATTCGATCGGCGCTGGTGGCCTATCTGTAGCAGCTTGCCGCTTCCGCGGGCGGCCGCCACCATGCTCCGCGCGCCCTCGAGCGTGTTCGACATCTCCTTCTCGCAGTACACGTGCAAGCCGGCCTTGAGGCAGTCGATCGCGTGCTGTGCGTGCCAGAAGTCCGGCGTGGCGATAACCACCGCGTCGAGCCCTTTCTCCTTGTCGAGCATCTCGCGGTAGTCCTCGTAGCCGTTCACCTCGTGCTTGTACCGCCTCAGGGTGTTGACGACGCGCGTCCGGTTGTACTCCGCCCAGATGTCGCAGACCGCGCGGAAGCGCAGCCCGGGGATGCGGAGCATCGCGTTCGTCAGCACCTGGCCCTGCTCTCCCGCGCCGAGCAGCGCAACGTTGATCTCCTGCAGGCCTTCGGCGGCTGCCGGCGCCGGCACGGCAGCCTCGGCCGTTGCCCGCTCGTACCCGCGCTGCTTCTGCCAGGCGTAACCGAACAGGCCGATCGCGGGGATCGTGGAGAGCCCCATCAGCACGTCGCGCCGGTCCAGCTTCTTCGGCCGTCCGGCGTCGGCTGGCGCCTTCACCTTGTCCTTCTGGTCCTCGCCGGTCATCGGTCGTCTCCTGTTGTCATCCGCCGGGCTTCAGCGCCCCGGACCTCAGAGTATACCCGGCCGGCGTCGTGGAGTGCCAGAGCGGGACTTCTCCCGCGGGCCTGCCGGCGTCTTCCGGAAAAATCCACGCCTCGAGCCCGGGGTTGCGCGCGCACAGCCCCTCGATCTCCTCGGGACCGAGCAGCATGAAGGCGGTGGCCAGCGCATCGGCGAGCGCGGCGGCCGCAACGCGGGGAATGCCGCTGGCCGGTGCCCCCGGCCCGGCCGGCTCCGGCCGTGGCAGGGCGACCCAGGCCGCGAGCCGCCCGCGGGCGGGCTGCCCGCTGCGCGGGTCCAGAATGTGCGGACCTTTGCGCGTTCCCGAGGCTCCGAACGCCGTCCGGCGTGCGCTCAGGCGGACGAGCACGCGCGAGGGGGCCGCGGGATCGCTCAACGTCAGCGGCCAGCCCTGGCGATCGGCCGGCGGTTCCAGTGCCAGAACGGAGCTGAACCCTCCGTGGACGAGCGACGCCTCGAGACCCCAGTCGTTCAGCACCTCCGCCATCATGTCGATCGCGAAGCCCTTGCCGATGCCGCCGAGATCGAGCCGCACGGCGCCGCCGGTCGCTCGGACCATGCAGCTGTCCGCGTCAAGCTCGAGCGTGCACAGTCCCGTGCCGAGTGAGATATCGAAGGCGCCGCCCGTGAGATCGAACACATGGCGCGCAATCACGAGGCACTCCATCGTCGACGGGCTGACTTGCGTGCGCTCGCCCGCCGCCAGGCGGTTGATCCTCGCGATGTCGCTGTTGGGCAGGAACCGGCTCAGTTCGTGCTCGAGGCTGTCGGTGACGCCGAACGCTGCCGCGGCCGCCTGGGCGGCGTACTGCGCGTCGGGGTGCACGGCGTGCACCTCGAAGATCGTAGCCATCGCCTCGTGCGAGAAACGACGCACGTCTGCCAGATCGCGCGGACGCTCGATCCCGAGCCCGCCATCCACCTCAACGCTCATTCCTCTGTCACTCTACACCGAGTCCTCCGTTTTCGGGCTGCACCCTGGCGGGCGGGCCTTTCAAACGCCCATCTTCGCCCGGCGATCGCGTCGAAGGCCCCGAGTTCCCGGGCTTTGGTGCCATGTTTCTGGCGCCTGTCGTCTATAATCCGGTGTCGTCGCACCTCGACAAAGGAGCACACCATGAATCTCACCCTTGGGGTGACCCGCCGGAGGCAGGCCGTTGTCCCACTCGCCTTGGCGCTGGCTGCCGCCTTCGCGGGGCTGTGCCTGAGCGCAGCCTCACAAGTCACGGCGCTCCAGGTGAACGATCGCGAGTACTTCCACGCGCGCGGCCTGGACGTCCTCGTCTTCAGCAACCAGTACAACGGCATGTTCTTCGACGAGAAGACCGCCGGCGTTGAGATCATCCACCATGGCGTGCGCATGGCAACCGGCGGGGCCGTGCGCCTGAAGCCGACCCCGGAGCAGTGGGATCAGATCCCGAGTGTGGTCGACCGGAAGGTGGACAAAGCCGCGAACACGATCGAGTGCGTGCTTCGGTACGAGGACTTCGACTTCAACTCCAGGCTGGTCGTGACGCCTGAGGGCGCGGGATTCCGGATTGCCGTCCACCTCGACAAGCCGGTTCCGGAGAAGCTCGAGGGGCGGGCGGGCCTCAACCTGGAGTTCCTGCCGTCCCGGTTCTTCGAGCGGACCTATCTCGTCGACGGCAAGCCCGGCATTGTCGGCCGGTATCCAAGCGGGCCGACCGAGGTCAAACCCGCAAGCACACAGATCCGCCAGTTCGAGGGGTACTCGACCTTTGACGACCGGGGCCGAAGCGAGTACGTCGAAGCCAGACCGGTCGCCGTCGGAAAGACGTTCGTGCTCGCGCCGGAGGACCCGGAGCGCCGCGTCACCATTCAGGCTCTCTCGGGCGACCTTCAGCTGCTCGACGGCCGCAACGTCGCCCAGAACGGCTGGTTCGTTGTCCGCTCGCTTTTGCCGGCGAAAGCGACCGGGAAGGTCGCCGAATGGTCGGTCCGTCCGAACATCATCGCGGGCTGGACGCGAACTCCTGTGATTGGGTTTTCCCAGGCCGGCTATCACCCGGTTCAGAAGAAGGTGGCGGTCATCGAGCTGGATCCGAACGACAAGCCCCTCGCGACGGCGTCCCTCTTCGAGGTCGTCCCTGACGGCGCACCCGTCGAGCGCCTGAAGGCGAAGGTCCAGCCCTGGGGACCGTACCTTCGCTACAGCTACGTCACGGCCGACTTCAGTGCCGTCAACAAGACCGGCCTGTATTACCTCCAATACGGCAACCAGAAGACCGAGACGTTTCCGATCGGTCCGAACGTGTACGACACCGTCTGGCACGCGACCACCGACGTCTGGTTCCCCGTGCAGATGGACCATATGTTCGTGAACGAGGCGTACCGCGTCTGGCACGGCCTGACCCACATGGACGATGCGCTGCAGGCGCCGCTCAACTTCCAGCACTTCGACGGGTACCGGATGGGGGCGACCACCGGGACGAAGTACGCGCCGCTCGAGCGTATTCCCGGCCTGGCCGTTGGCGGATGGTTCGACGCGGGCGATTTCGACATCCAGACCGGGTCCCACTCTTCCACCATCATGAGTTTCGTTGACACCTGGGAGCTGTTCAAACTCCAGCGCGACGAGACCCTCATCGACCAGGCCGGCCGGTTCGTCGACATACATCGCCCCGACGGCAAGCCGGACCTGCTCCAGCAGATCGAGCATGGCGCCCTGCAGATGGCGGCGCAGTACAAGGCTCTCGGCGGCTGGTCCCGGGGGATAGTCGACTCGCACCTGCACCGGTACCACCATCTGGGCGACGCTTCGACACAGACCGACAATCTGCTGTACGACCCGTCGCTGAAGCCGTACCAGGTCGAAGGGAACCGGAGCGGCACGCCCGATGATCGGTGGGTCTTCACGGGCCAGGTGCCGTCGACGAACTACTCTTCGCTCGCGTCACTGGCAGCGGCAAGCCGCGCGCTTCGGGGGTTCAACGACGCGCTGGCGGACGAGTGCCTGGCGCTGGCCAAGCAGGCGTACGCCGCGGAGCGCCAGAGAGCCGTCGCGAAGCCCGCAACCGGCCCGGGAGCGGCGTTTGGAGCCGGCGCCGAGATGTCGGCCGTGCTGCAGTTGGCGCTCACGACCAGGGAGCAGCAGTACATCGACCGGTACAACGAGCTGATCTGGCCCGCCCTCGAACGGGCGGCGGGCATGAACCTGGTGAGTGCGGTCCGGGCATTCCCGATCCTCGGCGCCGGGGCGGCTGAGAAGCTCCGCCCGTACGTCGTGAAGTACACGGCCGAGATTGAGAAGACGACGAAGGCGAATCCCTACGGAGTGCCAATGGCGACGGGCGGCTGGGGGGGCAGCGGGGGAGTGATGAGCTTCGCCACGAACAACTACTTCCTCCACAAGGCGTACCCCGATCTCATCGACCGGGATACGGTGTTCCGCGGCATGACCTTCATGTTCGGCACCCACCCGGCGTCGAACACGTCGTTTGTTGCAGGCGTCGGCACGCGGTCGAAGCGGTACGCGTACGGCACCAACCGGGCCGACCTGACGGCCATTCCGGGCGTCGTGGTTCCGGGGATCATGATCCTCAGGCCCGATCTCCCGGAGAACATGGACGACTGGCCGTTTCTGTGGGGCGAGAACGAAGGCACGATCGGCGGGGCGTCACAGTACATCTTCCTGGCGAACGCGGCGATCGATCTGCTGAAGAAGTAGCCGTGATCGGAGCGCCGGGGGTCGGGACTCATTTCCGCGATCACAGTTCTGGAATACAGAATCATGATCGCGGGGGGCGGGGGGGTCCCTCCCGCCCAGCCCCCCACCCTGTGACAACACCCCCCCCCCCCCCCCCCCCCCCCCCCCCCCCCCCCCCCCCCGGCGCTGCCACACCGTGACCCCGTTACGCGGAAGTCGAGGTCTTCGGCCGGCCGGCCACGCACCGTTTCATGTCGTTTGCCACCCGGTCGGCCTCGCTCCGCTCCCGAAACGATGCGCCTGCTCGCACGGGGGCCTTTCCCCTTCGGTCGAACTCGATGTCCCAGTCCCTGTTCTTTCCTTCCAGCCCTTCGACGATCTCGTGGCGCACGCGGACGCTCGCGATCTCCGAGAACGGGATTCTCCACGTGACGGGAATCCGCAGGACCGATTTCCGGACCATCACGAGACCTTCCTCGATGACGACGCGGCTCCTGTAGGTCCACACGATGATGCTGGCAAGCAGGAGAAGCGCGCCGATGAGTCCAGGCAGGATGGCAAACGGGCCCATCTCGTCGAGCCAGAGGTAGAGACACACACTTCCACCGGTGATGAGGAGACCTGCTGCCGGCAAGGCAATCGCCGTTCTCGCCGGCACCTGGAGGCGGAATTCGTACCGCGTTCCTCCGCGTTCGGTTGGCCGAACCGTAAAGGTGCCCCCGAGGTTCGCCGAGGGACGATCGTCGGGAGAAGACGCCGCCTTCTCCCCTTCGTCGGTCATCGCGTCAACCAGTTCCGTTGTCCACTCGGGGTTGCTCTGCGGCGTGACGAACGCTGGAACGACGAACTCGGCGGCGTAGTCGATGCCCGGGAACTCGCAGGAGACCGCCAGCTTCCAGATGATCTTCTGATCTGCCTGGGAGCTGTCGCTTTCCGGCAGCCCGTACGGAATCCTGACGAGGAACGGGATCGAGAGGCCAGTTGGACCTGGGATGACTCGGTCAACCGCCACGGTCGTGTCGCCCTGCCAGAGGACTGCCGTGCTGGTGGTGTCGGCATCACCAGATCTCTTGGGCGCCCTGACGCGATACTCGCGGTTGCAGCTGAGGCTGACCCTCGCCGGTTTGGCAGGCGGGGTCCGCAAGCGGGTCTGAATCGTTCCTTCCAACGTGCCGCCGATGACCCCTGGGATTGAAGCCAGTTCGAGTATCGAACTGCCGTAGCGAAACCAACCCAGCGTCGAACGTACGGCGAAGTACAACAGCACCAGGCCCACGAGGGCGAACAGCAGCAGGACTTTCACGATGCCGCCCTCGTCAGGATCCCCCCGGACGAGCATCATGACGGTCCACACGAAGCCATTCGCGACCACCGCCATGATCCAGATGGCGATGACGGCTGTTCCAGTCTTGCAGCGAATACGGCCGGTTGCCCACTCCTTGTTCTTCAGCCACGGTGGCTCCACGGATCCTCCTCTGCCTCATCCTGGCCCACGCGCCTTCCGCGCTGCCGCATGGGCGGAAAGACGGCCAATCATACTCCTGCGCTCGCCCCCGATTCGCTGAGCATGCAGCGTCCAGCCCGGATCGTTCAGGTCTGCCTTGCGGCACGCGCCGGCCGAACGCTTGACACTGCCATGGACCTGACCGTAGTCTGCCCTTGGTCTTGGCCGCCGGAGACGGCCTCGCTTTCACCAGCGTCGAGGAGGGACATGCCAAGGCGCGGACTTCGGGTCATTGACGTCACGCCTGCGCGGCTCCCAGAACTGCCCTGCTGCGGCATCATGAATCCAGAGCACGAAGGGCACCGGCGCAAGCGCGCCTGGCTGCGGACCAATCTGGCCTCAGGCCTGCGGGCCCGGATCCTGCTGACGGAGGACGGCCATCAGTGCGGCTACATCGAGTACCTGCCGGGCGAGCGTGCGTGGCGCGGCGTGGATGCCGCCGGTTACCTCTTCATTCACTGCATCTGGACCTTCTACAGGAAGTACCAGCACAAGGGGAACGCCACCCGTCTGGTGGATGCGTGTGTGGGTGACGCGAAGAAGGCCCACACACTCGGCGTCGCCGTGGTTGCCCGCACGGGGCCCTGGCTCGCCTCCTCAGGCCTGTTCAAGAAGTGCGGCTTCGAAGTTGTTGACAGCGCGCCGCCCGACTACGAGCTGCTGGTGAAGAAGTTCAAGAAGCAGGCGCCGAACCCGAGGTTCCTGCCCATCCCGGCAGGGCGGCTCGAGAAGTACGGTTCGGGTCTCACGATTATCGCGGCTGACCAGTGTCCCCACGGCGTCAAGTTCGCCAGAGAGATTGGAGAGCTTGCCGAGAGCGAGTTCACGCTCACGCCGAGACGTGTGCTGCTGCGGTCATGTAGGGAGGCCCAGAAAGCTCCGACCCCCTACTCCGTCTTCAGTGTCATCTACAACGGGACCGTGCTTGCCGACCATCAGATCAGCAAGACTCGCTTCAGGAACATCATGAGGCAGCAGCTGGTACCCGCGTCCTCCGGCCGCACCCGCAGCGCGCCAACCAGATGAGCTTCTGGTTCGACTGGGAGTGGTCAGCCGTCGAACCGGTACCCCATCCCGCGGACGCTGGTCAGGAACTGCGGCTTCCCGGGCTCGGGCTCGATCTTCTTGCGCAGATTCAGGACGTGCGTATCGATGACGCGGTCGGTGATGGCGGTGTCCTGGCCCCAGGCGGCGTCGATGATCTGCTGGCGGCTGAGCACACGGCCGCGCCGGCGGATGAAAGCCGAAAGCAACCGGAACTCGAGCGCGGTGATCTCCAGCGGTGTCCCGCCGCGCCGGACCTCGCCGCGGTCGAAGTCGACCTCGCAGTCGCCGAACCGGTAGACGCCTGCCGAGTCCTCCGCCGTCCGCCGCAGCACGGCGTTGATCCGCGAGCGCAGCTCCCGAAGGCTGAACGGCTTCGTGACGTAGTCGTCGGCCCCAAGATCCAGCCCCATGATCTTCTCCGCTTCGTGCGTCCGGGCCGTGAGCATGATGATCGGCGTCCGCACGCCGGCCTTGCGCAGCTCCTGGCAGACCTCGTAGCCGTCCTTCCGCGGGAGCATGAGGTCAAGCAGGATCAGGTCCCAACCAGGCTCCAGCCCTCGCTTGGCGGCCGTCTCGCCGTCGCGGACGGTCTCCACCTGGAAGCCGTGGGACGTGAGGTCCTCTTCCAGACCGAGCGCGATGTCCGCCTCGTCTTCGACCACCAGAATGCGGGGCACTGGCGCCTCCCGTTTGCAGGGGCAAGGGGCTGGGGGCTAGGGTCCAGGATTCCGCGGCTGAGGTGCTGCCCGGTCTGGCCCCTCGTCCCTGGTTCCCAGTCCCTTCTTTTCCAACGGCACAACGACCGTGAAGACGCTCCCCCGTCCGGGTTCGCTCTCGACCGTGACCTTGCCGCCGTGGGCATCGACGATGTGTTTCACCATGGCGAGGCCGATGCCGGTGCCCTTCACGTTGTGCTCCAGGGCGGCGGCGCCGCGGGCGAACTTGCGGAAGATCGCCTTCTGCTCCGAGGGAGCGATGCCGTAGCCCGCGTCCCGCACGCGGATGGCCACTTCGCCATTCCGCTCAACCTCGACGCAGACGGTTCGGCCGGCGCCCGAGTACTTGACGGCGTTGTCCAGCAGGTTCCAGAGTGCCTGGGCCAGCGCGTCGCTGTCCGCGTTGATGCTCGCGCTGCCGACTGGCCTTGCATACTCGATGACGAACCCGCTGCCGTCGGCCTCCTGCTGGAAGTCGCGTACGACGCTTGCGGTGAACTCGGCTGCGTCGAGCGGCTCGAGCCGATAGGGCCGAGCGCCGGCCTCCATGCGGCCGAAATCCAGGAGCGATTCCACCAGCCGTGTCAGCCGCCGCGTGGCGCGGGCCTGCGCCTGGTGGAACGCGCGTCGTTTCTCGATCGGCGCGTCCTCGTGCTCGGTCAGGATTTCGGTGAACTCGGCGAGCGAGGTCAGCGGCGTTCTGAACTCGTGGGAAACGGCCGAGACGAAGTCGGACTGCAACCGGGCTGCCGCCAGCTCGCGCGAGACGCCTCGGCCAATCAGGAAGCTTGCCGCCACCACCAGCAGGCACAACGCTCCCAGTCCGATGACGATCAGCCGGCGGCGCTGCAAGGAACCGCGCAGTTCCGCCTCGAGGTTGGTGGTCGTCGCGACAACGGTCCACGGCAGGCCGGTGGTGGAGGCGAGCCGTCGAGTTCCAGGCGAGTCCGCTTGCGGCGCAGTTCCGAAAAGGACGCGGTCCTTCTCCCCGAGCAGGGTGACACTGATGCCGGGCCGGTCGAGCGCGGCGAGAGCCGGATCGAACCAGCGCTGGCGCTGATACTGGGCGCCGGCGACGAGCGCCGCCACATGGTCGCTCGAGGCACGCCACAAGACCGTGACCGGCGCGCCGCCAATCTCGAGCGCACGGCGGCCCGTCGAACGCGGCTCGATAGTCTGGCCCGCGCGCCAGCGTTGCCATACCCAGTCGACCGCTTCGGCCAGCGCGACCCGCTCGCCGTCCGTACCGGGCTTCGTTTCCAGCCACATTGAGACCTGCGCGTTGTAGTAGGTCCACGCCGCGCGATCGAGTTGCCAGCGCCCACGCTCGAGGTCGTCAGCCAGGGCTCGTGCCTCCTCGCGCAGTTGCTCCTTTTGCCCCAACTCCTGGAGGAGAGCGCATCTGGCGCGGCGGGCCACCAGGTCCGCTGGGACGCCCGACAGCCCGACGTCCGTCACTTTGGCCAAGTCGGCATAGACCTCGAGCGCTCCTTCGGCTCGCCCTGCCTTACGCAGGTTGCGGGCAAGCCGGAGCAGGGCGCCAGCCTTAACGGCCGGATCGCGCGACGTCGAAAGCTGTCGCAGCGATGCGATGGCACGCTCGGGGTCGCGATCAGCGAACTCGAGGACCTCCGCCGCGCGAAACACGTCAGCGGGTGCTTCGCGCAACGGGGGCACCGATGGATAGAAGAGGAGGCGCCGTTCAGGCCAGGCCTTCAGCCCGGACGGATCGGCGACGATCAGGAGCGCGTCGTCCCTGGCGAGACCCTCGGCCGGCGCCGCCGGGTTGTCGAGCAGCCGCTCGTCAGCCGAGAGTGCTCGCTCGAGCGTCGTGGCCAGACGATCGGCGGCTGCCTGCCGTCGCTCGTCAATACGCTGGATCTCGAGCGCTCGGTCCTGGCGGACGATGGCAACGGCCAGCCAGACGAGGGCGAGCACGGATACGCCCGCCACGGCGAGAAAGACCGCCGTCAGATTCCCCGGCGCACGCATCCGGGCACGGAGGGCCTTCATGTTGGAACCGGCTCGCCGAGCGCGTTCACCTTATCACCGTACCGCCAGTCACGGTCACTTCCCCGCCGGCGCGAGCAACTTCATCTCCTCCCGCAGGTTCTCCATCACCCACACCTCGGAGGTCGTCGAGTAGGTCGTTCGGCCGGTGAAGGCAAGCTGCCGGCCGTTCGGGTTGAACCTGAGCCCGAAGAACTGCCCGGCCCACTTGTAGATCAAGTCCGGTGTCGCCTTGGCGGCATCCACTCGGACGCGGTGGAGCTCAAACGACAGCCCTCCGGCCATCTGCTCGGACCTCACGACATAGACGATCGACCGTGAATCCGGCGTCCACGCGTGCGCGACTCCTCCTCCCGTCGGCTGCTGGAACTCAAGAACCTGGCGCGGGGTACCCCCCTCGGACGGCATGACAACCAGCGCACGGCGGTATCGATCCAGGTTCGTGACGACCGAGAGGGATCGACCATCGGGCGACACGGCAAAACCACCGATGTTCTGGCCCTGTGGAGCCCGGAAGACGTCCCGTCCGGCGCCGCCGCTGAGGTCGATCCGGATGATCTGGTGCACCTGGTTGGCTGTCTGCCCCGAGGGTTGGGTGACCAAGCCAGGGTAGACGGAGGGACCGTCGGTCGCACAGTCGTGACCGATGAGACGATCCTCACGCGCGATCCTGATTTCTGTCTTCCTAAGAGTGGGCCACTCGACGCGGTACAAGGTGCTGTTCTGTCCGGCGACTTGGGAGCCGTACACAACGATGGACTTTCCGTCCGGCGACCAGCACGGATCGCGGACGTTGCCGAGTCCGACGTCGTCGAAGCCGACCACCACGGGGTCAGCCTTCGGTTCCCTGAGTGACTGCACAGCAAGCGAATCCGCGGTGTGCACCGGAATCGGTGTCGGGCCGCGCTTGACCACGTAGGCGAGGCTCGCACCATCAGGGGAGAAGGCTGGACCGCTGCTCGCGCCATCCCAGCGGGTCACGAGTTTCCTTGCCTCGCCAGTGATCCTGGCGGTTCCGGGATCGAAGTCCGCGAGGTACACGTCATCGACGGCCGAGAGCGTTGCGTAGTAATACCGCCCGTCGTTCATGAACCCGAGCGGGAAGAACCTGCCGAGTCCCTGCCTGATCAGGACGGGCTGGCCGTCGGCCTTGCCGCCGCGGAGAGGAACCGCCCACAGATCGAGCCGCCCGCGGCGATCGCTGGCGAAGAAGAGCCACTGTGTGCCGGGAAGAACGCCGACCAGCAGATCTTCGGCGGGGTGCTGAAGAACCGGCGTTGACACACCGGACTTCAGATCATGCAGGAAGATGTCGTGCGGACCTGCCTTGCCGTCGGCCGCGGCGGAATAGAGGATCGCATTCCCGTCTTCGGTGAATTGATACTCGAGCCAGGATGAGCGTGACAGGTCCAGCCCATGGAGTGTACGGCTGGCAACATCGACGAGCGTCATTCCTCTTCTCCCCCTCCCGCAAAGGATCCGAGTTCCGTCCGGCGACCAGTCAATCGGGAAAAACCCTTGGCCGTCGGGAGCTTGGATGGTCGCAGGCGGCGTGTTCCCGCTCACCGAGACGATCCTCAACTCTCCGCGGGTCCCCTTCGGATCGAAGACGTCCCACTGAACAGCAATCCGGCTGCTGTCACGGGACCACGCGAGGAACTCCGCCAACTCGCTGGGCCCGGCGTTGATGAGCACGCGCGTTGCGCCTGTGGCGACATCCAGGACGGCGAGGTTCCCGGCGGGCCATTGCACGAATCCCAGGTACCTTCCGTCCGGTGACGGTTTGGCGTACATGTCAAGGTCGGGCACCCGGCGGACGGTCAGGTGCGAGTCGCCGGCCCGCGCCGGCGCGCCGGCCGTGAGCGCCGCCAGCCTCTGCCGCGCGGCTGCGACCTCCTTGGCCTGCTCGCCGTAGTCGCGGATCAACTGCTGGTAGGCGCGGCGAGCCTCCTCCGGCCCGCGCTTCTCGTAGCAGCCGCCGAGCCGGAGCAGCGCCTGCGCGGCGACCCCCCGGTTTGCGCCTGCGATCTTGATGATGTGCCTGTACTGCTCGATCGCGGCGTCGAGGTTGCCGTCGACCTCTTCCTTCTCGATGGCCGCGCGCAGGAGCACGGCAGGGTCCTCAGCCTGGGGCACGTTCCAGGCCGCAAGGATTGCCGCGCTCAGAATGACGATGCCGGCGAGCGCCGCGGTGGTCTTGCTCATACTCTCGCGCCTCCGCCGACTACGTTAGCGACCCGACATCCAGCCTTCGTCCAGCGCCGGTCCAGTGTTGGTCAAGCGGCGCTACTCCGGGACGTTCTGCACCCGAGCCGCAGGCCGACTCATACCAGCCTTCAAACACGGCCGCCGCAGCTCACTCAATGCCTCTTGTCACCGCCGGTCTTTCTCGGCGGCGAGTCTCTGCAACTCGTCCTTGAGGTTTTCCATGATCCAGGCGTCGGAGGTGTTCGACGAGCCAACGCGGCCGGTGAACGCGATCGTGCGACCGCTCGGGTGAAACGCCATCCCATAAGTCAGTCCATTCCGCCTGTACAACGTCTCAGGAGCGGCTTCGCCCGCGACTGAAACCCGCTGGACGCTCCAGTCGTATTCATCCTTCCCGTCCCTGAGAGCGTAGAGAATGGACCTGCCATCCGGTGTCCAGGCGTGCTCCACCCCTCCTCCCATGTGATGCACGCATTCGCGGACTTGGCGCGCGGGGAGCCTCCATCCAAAGGCGCGAGAAGGAGCGTACATCGTGGTGATGGGGCACTGAGAGGACCTGGACCGATGATGACGGACAAGATCTTCTCGTCTGGTGATAGGTCGATGCCCTTGATTCCTTGTCCCTCCGGGGCGCGAAAGACCTCCTTCTGGTTCCGGCCGTCCAGGCCGATCCGCATCACAGTGTCGAAAGCCTGCCCAGTACCTGAGGGAACGTAGACCGATTCAGTTACCCGGTCTCTGCCGGTGCCAGGTTGAGCTTCCGGAGCAACGCCAGGAACCTCGGGTGGCTCCGGAGCGGCGTGAACAGGAACGAGCCTTTGATGCCGTACGCGCCGCCGGCCCGCTCTTCGACGGCCACCTCGAGCAGATCGAGCGCCTTCTCGTGCTCGCCAAGGCCCGTGTAGACATAGGCGAAGTGGTACGGCGTCACGAATTGCGTCTCGGCCCTCGCGTGGAGTTGCTCGAGCACGCTGCGTGCTCCCGGCACATCACCCGTCAGACCGTAGGCCTCGCCGAGCTGCGAGAGGAACAGGGTGTTGCCCGGTGACAGCGAGGCGGCCTGCTCGAGCTCGCGCAGCCCCTCGGCCGACGCCCCCTTCTTGATCAGCGCCCAGCCGAGCGTTGAATGGGCCAGCGCAAACGACGGGTCCATTTCGGCCAGCTTCTGCGCCTCGACAACCGCCTCGTCGTACCGCCCGGCTCTGATCAGCGTCGTCGTGAGGTCCGAGGCGTGGACCGCAGAAAGGGGGTCGAGCTCGCGTGCATGGCGCTGCATGGCGAGCCCCTCGTCGTAGCGCTCCTGCGCGGAGTACATGAGACCGCACGCGTCGAAGAGGCTCGAATCGCCCGGCTTCAACTCGAGGGCGCGCCTGAAGGACGCCTCGGCGCCGTCCCAGTCGAAGTCAGCCATGAACTTCACGGCTGCCAGCGTCCCGTGCGCCTCGCCGTTGAGCGGGTCGAGCTCGAGCGCCCTTGCCACCGCCTCCCGCGCGAGCGTGTAGGAATCGCGCGGCCGCGCCGCACCCGAGCCGTGGCCCATGCCACGGATGATGTGGAGCCAGCCCAGCTCGGCGTATGCCGCTGAATAGCCGGGCTCCAGCTCGATGGCGCGGTTGAGGAATCCGACGGCCTTCTGGATCTCGGCTTCCGTCACTCGCCACAGGCACCGCCGGCCCTGGAGGTACATCTGATAGGCTTCGATGTTGACCGGCACTGCCGGTGCCTCAATGCGCACCCGCTCGGTGGGCGACAGCTTCGCCTTGAGCGCCTCCGCGATCGAGAGCGCGACGTGCGACTGGATCTCGAAGATGTCGGTCAGCTGCCGATCGTAGGTCTCCGCCCAGAGCTGTTCGCCGGTCTCGGCGTCGACCAACTGGGCGACGATGCGCACGCGGTTGCCCGCCTTTCGGACGCTGCCCTCGACAAGCGTCGCCACGCCCAGCTTCGCCGCGATCTCCCGCTGTTCGAGCTCGCGCTTCTTGAACCGCATCGATGAGGTGCGCGAGATGACCTTGATCGCACGCAGCTTGGACAGCTGCGCGATGACATCCTCGGTGATGCCGTCGGCGAAGAACTCGTTCTCCGGGTCGGTGCTCAGGTTTGCGAACGGCAGGACCGCCACCGAGCGTTTCGCGGGCGTGTCGACCGGGGCGAGGCCCGGCGCGGCGAGCGCGGCTTCGAGGGCCGCGCGCAGCTCCCCCGCAGTCCGGTAGCGCGCGCCGGGCTCGCGAGCGAGGCACTTCGCGATCACGGCCCGCAGCGCGGGCGGCACGCGGCCGGGCAGCGGCTGCGGCGCCTCGCTGAGGATGGCGGAGCTCAGCTCGAAGCTCGTGCGCCCGTGGAACGGGCGCTCGCCTGCAGCCATCTCGTGGAGCATGACGCCGAGCGCCCACACGTCGGAGCGGGCATCGGCCTGCTGGCCGCGTAGTTGCTCCGGGGCCATATACGCCAGCGTGCCGACCACGGCGTTCGGCGCGGTCAGCGACACCAGCGAGTGGGTCACACCCTCAAGGTCCTGCTCGGCCAGGCGCCTCGCCAGTCCGAAGTCGAGCACCTTCGCGCGGCCTTCCGGCGTGATGACGACATTGGCGCACTTCAGGTCCCGATGTACGACGCCGCGAGCGTGCGCATACGCCACCGCATCCGCCACCTGCAGGCCGTACCGCATCACCTCGTCGGGGGGCAGCCCTCCGGCTGCCAGTCGCTCGTTCAGTGAGTGGCCCTCCACCAACTCCATGGCGATGAACAAGACCGGCGGCGGCGAGACTGGCTGCCCCGGGCCTGCGGACGGTGCCTCCTCGGCCACGTCGAAGATCGTGCAGATGTGCGGGTGGTTCAGCTGTGAAGCCAGTCGAGCCTCCTGCAGGAGGCGAGTCCGGGCCGTCGCGTCAGACAGGGCGCCGGCGGGGAGGACCTTGAGGGCGACGTCGCGGTCGAGGCGCTCGTCGTGTGCGCGGTAGACGACCCCCATCCCGCCTTCGCCCAGCTTGGCGAGGACCCGGTAGTGCCCGAGCGTCCGGTCAATCATCGGAGCGGTCCCAGGCCTGATGCGGCGATGCTAGGCGCCGCGTTGGGGCAAGTCAAGGCAGACTCGGCCTCGTGACAGAGCCCGTGTCCGGCGATCATCATCCTGCGCGGGCACCCTCGTGGCTGACCCGAACGCTCGCCTCCGGTCGATCCCGTTGCCCTACTTCACGGTTAACACCGCCGCGCGGCTCGTCTCAGTCCCCGATTTGTTCGTCGCGGCGAGGGCATACCGGCCTGCGTCGCCAGCACTCACGTTCGCGAGCTTGAGCGTCGCCACCGTTGCACCGCGCAGCGCCACGCCGTTCCTGAACCACTGGAGCGTCGGACGCGGAACGCCCGCAGCCGTCGCGCTGAAGGCGGCCGTCTGCCCCACCGCCGCCGTGACCGCCGCAGGCTGGGTCAGGATGAGCGGCGCCATTGCCGGTGTCCACCCACCCAGCACCCACGCCGGGTTGCTGCAGTCTGCGATGATCTTCGCGTCCTTCTCCCCACTCAGTTGCCTTGAGACGGGATGCCGGCGGCTGACGTCGACAGGCGTGCCGTCAGCCAGGTTCGTGCTGTGGTACTCCCAGTAGCGGACGCCGGACGTGTCGCCGCCCACGGCACCCCACCCGACCGGGCTGATGCCCGAAAGAGCGCAGTTGACGAGCACGACCTCGGCGTGAGGGTAATTGCGGCCGCGGTTGGTCGGCGCGCGCGCAATTTCGGTCTGGCCGTCGCCGGGCGTCCGAAAGACCGAGCTGAGAAACACGTTGCCGTGGTTCGTGGATGTGTTGCGCGTCCACATGTAGACGCCTGGCGAACGCAGCTCGCAGCGGTCGAAGAACGCCGGTCCCCGGCCGAGGATCGTGTCCCCGTCGCCGACGATGAGGCTGTCGGTCAGGAAGACCGACCCGTTGACCTGCAGTGCATCTCCCGATCCGACGATGGTAACGTGGCTCACGATGTTGCGCTCGCCGGCCAGAAGGAGCCCTTCCGCCTGCCCTTTCGCGGTGTTCCTGACCGTGAGGTTGACGAGATGGATCCCGGTCGAGTTGTCGGCCATGAACGCCGCACGCCGTGACGGAAACGTTCCGGGCCACTCGTTGGTCGCGACGTTCACGGGATGCGGGTTGAAGACTTCGTTGTTGGCGTAGAGGACCTGGACCTTGTCGCGGTCCTCGCCGAGCAGAGTGATGTTCGACTTGTTGCGGCAGTAGACGATCTCTTCGTACAGGCCGTTCTTGATGAAGATCGTGACACGCGTGAGGCTGCCATCGGGCACGAAATCGATCGCGCCCTGGACGGTGTTGAAGTCTCCCGAACCATCGCCAGCGACCACGAGTCGCGTCGCTCCGGCCGGCGGCCCGGCTTTCCTGGTCGAGAAGCTCCAGCCGTTCTTTCCGCTGAATCCCGAGTGACTGCCGTCGGCGAGCGTGAGCACTCCGGGATCGATCTGGACGCGGTACGTCTTGCCGTACTCCAGGAGGTTGTGGTGCGGGTAGATGGTGGCTGTGTTGCCGCGGATGATCACCGGGTAGAAGTGGAACGCGTCGGTGAAGCCGCCGATGATCGTCAACTGGTACGTGGCGGGCGTCCGGGCCGCGACACCCGACGGCGTTCCCGGCACGGTGTTGGCGTTCGTCAAGCGTCCGGACACGTACTGGTAGGGGACCGGCGAGTACGGCGCGTTTGCCCCCGCGGTATCCGGCGTCGTCGGCCCGGGTGGATTGCTCAGGTCGAGCGTGTCGACGACCCTGTCGTTGGAGGCCTCGTAGATGCGTATCGTCCCCGAGGTGCCGAGCGTGGGGGCGCTGGGGAAGGTGAGGAGAAGATGCGTGTCGGGGTTGACACCCGTTGCCTTGTCCGCCGGAAACCTGACGACCGCCGCCGGCGCGGCCGGGACCCTCGGGGGCGACACCACGGCCGCCAGCAGGACACACATCCCGAGCGCGGACTGCCGGAGGTGCCTGGTTCGCATAGGCGCCGCTTTCTCAGAGCCACACCAGCCGGGCTCGAATCGTCCGCACGCAGCCTACGCCGCGCGATCAGCCGGCGTCAAAGGAAAAAGCCGTATGATGGGTGGGCTTCGGCCCTGGTCGGCGCTTGGCTCGTTGAGCCCGAGTGCACATATGACCGCCCGATCGTCGATGGACCCCGTAGCACCACCCGCTCCTCACAGCGGCGTCACTCCGGCTGCGCGGTGGCGTTGGCTGCTGGCGGCCTACGTCCTCGCCGACGTCGTCCTCTGGCAGCTGATTCCATGGGTCGTCGGCAGGAAGCCCCCGACTGACAACTTCGAACAGCTGGCGTGGGCAGAGCATCTGGCATGGGGCTACGCCAAGCATCCGCCGCTGCCCACCTTCGTGCTGTGGCTCTTCGAGCAGGTTTTCCCGCCGGGCGTGCCGCTGACGTACGCGCTCGGCGGGCTGCAGGTGACCGCACTCCTGCTGCTCGTATGGTGGACGACGCGGCAGTTGCTCGATGAGCGCCGCGCTATCGTGGCCGTTCTGCTCGTCAGCGCCGTGACGTATTACACGAACCGACTGCACTTCTACAATCACAACACGGGCCTGCTGGTGGCGTGCGCACTCAGCGTGGCGTGCGTCTTCAAGGCGGCACACACCGGCAGGCTGCACTGGTATCTCCTGCTGGGCGTCGCGTGGGCGGCCGGACTCCTGTCCAAGTATCAGATGGTCGTCTGCATCGCGTGCAATGGTCTGTTCGTCCTGTGGATGGGGCGGCGCCGGTTGCTGCATTCGATGCTCCGTCTTGCAGCCGCCGCTGGCGTCTGCGCGCTCCTGCTCATCCCCCACGTGCTGTGGTTGATCGATCATGACTTCCCCTCGTTTGCCTATGCGGCGAGGTTCGTCGGGGCACATCTGGCGTGGTGGCAGCGGCCTGCCGATGTGGCCGGGTTTCTGCTCGATCAGGGCATGCGTCTCGCCCCGTTGGCAGCGTGGCTGTTCCTCCTCACGCGGCTGCCCGCTGGCCGCGTCGCCGAGTTGTCGAGCGAGGCGATCGCCGACAGGTCCGGGCTCGCCGGACCGCTGCTCGCCATTCACGCCTGGGGCCCTCTGGTGCTGATGTGCAGCCTGTCTGTCGTCTTCGGCACCAACCTGGAGATGCACTGGGGCACGGCGTTCATCTGGATTCTGCCGATCTGGTTCCTGCGCACGAGAGCCGGGACGCGGCTGGCAGGACTTCCGCTCGGGACTTGGTTCGTGTCGATTGTGCTTCTGCAGGTGGTGATGCTGGCGACCTTCCGATGAGCGTGCGGTTGTTGTAGCCTCCGCGTGCGACGCGCGCCAAGATGGGCGGCTCGTGCCGCACCGAGAGCCTGATAGTGCTTTTGGGGGAAACCCGGTGTCCAAGGTCGTGCTCCTATCCGTCGTGGTTCCCGTCTACAACGAGGCGGAGAACGTGCGTCTTCTGGCGGAGGAGATCCACGCGGTACTGGGGCGAGTCGGCGGTGGCGAGATCGTCTTCGTCGACGATGGCAGCACCGATGGCACGGCGTCCGTGCTGCACGCCGCGCGCGCCGGCGGGATTCCCGAGCTTCGCGTGATTCGTCACGAGCGGCGCTGCGGTCAGAGCGCGGCGGTCTGCACGGGCGTCCGCGTCGCGAAAGCGGACTGGATTGCCACCCTGGACGGCGACGGGCAGAACGATCCGGCCGATATCCCGGTCCTGGTCGAGGCGCAACGACAAGACCCGGCGTTGCGCCTGATTGTCGGCAACCGGACGTTACGGCGCGACACGTGGGTGCGGCGGGTGTCTGCGCGCGTCGCCAACGGCGTGCGCGGCGTCCTGCTCGGCGACGGGACGCCGGATGGCGGCTGCGGCATCAAACTGTTCCACCGCGACACGTTTCTGCGCCTGCCTCATTTCGATCACATGCATCGCTTCCTTCCGGCGTTGTTCCAGCGGGCGGGCGCACAGGTGACCTCCGTGCCGGTCAGCCATCGTCTGCGAACGCGCGGAACGTCCAAGTACGGACTCCGCAATCGTCTCTGGGCGGGCATCGTGGACCTGTGCGGGGTCATCTGGCTCCTTCGGCGCACAGCGCCACCCGATGCGTTTCGCGAGGAGTGACGCCCGGTGATACGCGCAGTCGATGCCGGCGCGCCGCCCCGCGGGAGGGAATCGTTCTGGCGGCCCGACCGAGTCGCCGCGCCGGATGTGCGGGCGGACCTGTGCTGGCTGCTGGGGCTGGGCCTCGTCCTGGTCGCCACGGGTTTGGGATTCCGGGATCCGTGGCCCGCCGACGAGCCGCGTTTCGCTCTGATTGCGCGCGACATGGTGCGGACCGGGCAGTGGCTGTTTCCGCAGGTGGGCGGCGACTGGTACGCGGACAAGCCGCCGCTGTTCTTCTGGCTGATTGCCGGCGTCTACCGGTTGACGGGGTCACTTCGGATCGCGTTCCTGCTGCCGTCGCTGCTGGCGACGCTGGGCACAACGCTCGCCGTGTACGACCTGGTCCGTCGCGTGTGGAATCGCGCGGCGGCGTTTGCCGCGGGCTGGCTGCTGCTCGTCACGTTCCAGTTCGTGTGGCAGGGGCGGCAGGCGCAGATCGACGCGGTCCTCTGTCTCTGGACCACTCTCTCGTTGTACGGGTTGCTGCGGCACCTGCTTGCGGGACCGCACTGGGGATGGCACGCGGCAGGCTGGGGGGCTGCGGGCCTCGGCGTCATCACCAAGGGCGTCGGCTTTCTACCGCTGCTGCTTCTGGCTATCAACGGGTTGCTGCGGTGGAGAGGCTGGGGCAGTCGGGGAGCGCTGCAGTTCCGAGGCCGACAGTGGATCTGGGGACCGCTGGCGTTTCTGGCGGTGTTCGGTGCCTGGCTCGTACCGATGCTGCTGTCGGCCAACACGCCGGAGCTGGTGGCGTACCGCGGCGAAATCCTCCTGCAGCAGACCATCGGCCGCTACGCCGCGGCCTGGCAACATCGCCAGCCGTTCTGGTATTTCGCCGTGGAGGTGATTCCCGTCTTGTGGCTGCCGCTCACGGGGCTCGTGCCGTGGTGCTGGCCACAATGGCGCGCGGCCTTCAGCGCGAAGGACGTGCGGACAGTATTGCCGCTTCTGTGGGTGCTCGTGGTCGTGGCCTTTTTCAGCGCGAGCCCGGGAAAACGAGGCGTGTACGTCCTGCCGGCGTTGCCTGCGCTCGTGATTGCGGCCGCACCCTGCGTGCCGGAGCTGTTCGAGCGGCGTGGCCCGCGACGGGTGTTTGCCGCGGTTGCCTGGGGGATCCCGGTCATCGCCGCGGTCGCGGCGATCTACCTGCTGGCTGCCGAGGACGCGCGGCTCGACGTGCTGGCGCAGTACGGTGTCGATGCCCGCGGTCCGCTCATTGCGACGGTGCTCTCCACACTGGCGGTCTGCGCGGTGTTGTGGCGGTGGTCAGCCGTGCTCGCGTATACCGGCGTACTGGCTACGGCCCTTGCGGTCGTGGGCTTCCTCATCAATCCCGCCCTCAACAGTACGCTGTCGGGCAAGCGATTCGCTCGAAGTGTGGAAGAGGCCGCCGCCGGACACCAGGAACTCGGGCTGGTGGCCTACAAGGAGCAGTACCTGTTGTGGTTCACGCGGCCCACGATCAACTTCGGCCACGCCCGGTGGAGGGACGCCGACGCCGAGGCGGCGGACGCGGCAGCGTGGTTGGCCGGGGCACCCGGCCGTGCGCTGCTCGTTCCTGGGGCGGTGCGCGACCGCTGTTTCGGCACGGCGCAGGCCACGCCGCTGGGCAACGCCAACAGAATTGACTGGTACCTGGTCTGGGGCGCCGCGGATCGCGCCTGCAGCGCGGCGGGTCGTGCCTCCGCAGCGCGTGTCTACCGGGCGCGATCGGGCAGCCAGTGAGGGGGAATCGTGAAGCATCGGATCTGGCGGCACGTGCCTCAAGATCCCTTCACCCGCGGGCGGGAGGTTCATCCGTGAGGAAGACAGCTCTTTTCATGCTGCTCGCCGGCGGATCCGTCAGCCTCGCGGCGATCGACAGGCCGGCGCCTGCTTTGCCGCCCGTCGGGAGCATGCAGCGGATCGTAATCTCTGCGAACGGCCGTTTCTTTCAGCTCCAGGACGGCTCGCCGTTCTTCTGGCTGGCCGACACGGCCTGGAATCTGTTCCAGAGACTCGATCGCGAGGAGGCCGAGCGTTATCTTGAGAACCGCCGTGCCAAAGGCTTCAACGTCATTCAGGCGGTGGCGTTTCACGGCGCGGGCGAGGCGAACGCGTACGGGAGTCAGGCGCTGCTGGATCGTGACGCGGGCCGTCCCCTCGTCACGCCCGGCAGGGATTTCGCGAAGCCGGGGGAGTACGACTACTGGGATCACATCGACTGGGTCATCGATCTCGCGGCGCGCAAGGGCCTGTTCATCGGCTTGCTGCCCGTCTGGGGCAGCAGTGTCCAGGCAAAGGCGCTGAACACGGAGAACGTCGAGGCCTACGGCCGCTTCCTGGCCGCGAGATACCGTGACCGGGCGAACATCATCTGGATCACCGGGGGAGACACTCGGGGCGACCTCAGCCCGGAGGTCTGGCGGGCGCTGGGTCGCACGCTGAAACGGGACGACCCCCATCATCTGATCACGTATCACCCGTTCGGGCGAACGATGTCATCGACGTGGTTTCACGACGAGCCCTGGCTCGACTTCAACATGTTCCAGTCGGGCCACCGCCGGTACGATCAGGACACCACGCCCGGCGCCAAGGGCGAGGAGAACTGGCGCTACGTCGAGGAGGACTACGCGAGAATGCCGCCGAAGCCGACGCTAGACGGCGAGCCGTCGTACGAGAGCATCCCGCAGGGACTCCACGATCCGAAGCAGCCGTACTGGACCGACAAGGAGTGCCGGCGATACGCGTATTGGTCCGTGTTTGCCGGGGCGGCCGGCCACACCTACGGGAACAACGCGGTCATGCAGATGCACGAGCCCGGCGTCGGGCCGGGCTCGTTCAGCGTGCGCAACTACTGGTATGAAGCGCTCGACGAACCCGGCGCCGGCCAGATGCAGCACCTCAAACGTCTCGTGCTGTCGAGACCCTACCTGGAGCGCGTCCCCGACCAGCGCGTGATCGCCGGCGAGAATGGGACGCGGGACAACCGGGTCACTGCGACCCGCGGGAGGTCCTGCCTGCTTGCGTATGCGTATACCGGGCGCCCATTCGACATTCGCATGGGAGTGATCTCGGGTACACAGGTACGGGCCTGGTGGTATGACCCACGAAACGGGTCCGCCCGGCAGATCGGCACGTTCCCCAACCAGGGGATTCGCACGTTCACCCCGCCCGGGCCGCCGGCTCCTGGCAATGACTGGGTCTTGGTGGTGGATGACGCGGCGCAAAAGTACCAAGCGCCAGGCACCCTTCCAGTGACAGAGGACGGGTCAGAGCTGTGACGGTAACTCATCCGCGCAGCTTGGCGAGGCGGTCAATCACGTCCTCGTACAGCATGCGCATGAACTGCCGGCTCTCGTCGTCACCGGCATCGATCTTCTCAGTCAGCAACTGGCGCGTCTCTTCGTCGCCGGCGTGGATCTTCTCGCTAAGGACGCGGCGGGTCTCCTCGTCGCCGGCGCGGATCTCCTCGCGGATCGCAGAAAATCCAGCACGCATCTCGGCTCCGAGGTGCAGAATCTGATCGCCGAGCGCCCGCACATCGTCACGTGTTGCCAGCTCGGTCACCTGCCGCTCCAGTCTCGATACGCGTTCTTCCAGCGAAATCCCAGTCATCGCAGGCTCCATTCTGCCCCCGTGCGGCGGACAACCGCGCGGATCGACAGCATTTCGCCGTGCGAGGCTCATGCCAGGGAGACGACGACGCTAGCATCGTCCGGGAGCAAAGACAAGGGGACGAGACTGATCCATAATGCCGGGGCGCGCTGGCCGTGCGGCCTGGCGCCCGAAGGAGCCCTTCGATGAGGATGGTCTGGATTGTGGCAGTGGTGGTCGTGCTGGCTGCGGCCGTCGGCCAGGCAGCCATCGGCGGGATCTCAATCGGCGCCGGCGCACCCCAGCAAGGCCCGACACCGAACACCCTGACGGCGCAAGAGGCCCGAGAAGGGTGGAAGCTGCTGTGGGACGGCAAGACGACGGTGGGATGGCGCGGCGCGAAGCTGGACAGATTCCCGGCCGGCGGGTGGGAGATCAGGGGCGGCGTGCTGAGCGTCGTCGAGTCGGGAGGCGGCGAGGCGGCGGCCGGCGGCGACATCGTGACGGTCGATCAGTACGGCAGCTTCGAGCTGACGCTGGATTACCGGATCACGAAAGGCGCCAACAGCGGCATCAAGTACTTCGTCGACACGAACCTCAACAAGGGAGAAGGCTCGTCGATTGGCTGCGAGTTCCAGATCCTCGACGATGACGTGCATCCGGACGCCAAGGCCGGCGTGAACGGCAACCGGAAGAACGCCGGCCTCTACGACCTGATCCCTCCGCAGAACGTCCGGTTCAACGGCGTCGGCGAGTGGAACCAGGCACGGATTGTCGTCCGCGGCCAGCACGTTGAACACTGGCTGAACGGGTCCAAGACCGTTGAGTACGAGCGCGGCACCCAGATGTGGCGCGCGCTGGTTGACCACAGCAAGTACGTCGTCTGGCCCCGCTTCGGAGAGGCGGCACGAGGGCACATCCTCCTTCAGGACCACGGGAATCGCGTCTCGTTTCGCTCGATCAAGATCCGCGAGCTGAAGTAGCAGCCGCGCTGCCGCGGCAAGGAGCCTGTATGACGCAGCCGAATCCTCACGCGCCCGTCTCGTCACGCCGCCGCTTTCTGCAGACCTCGATTGCCGGCTCAGCGGGCCTGGTCATGCCGGCGTTTATCCCCCGCACGTACCTGTTCGGCAGCCAGGTGCCGCCCAGCCGGCGCATCACGGTGGCGCAGATCGGCTGCGGCCGGATGGGCATGGAGGACATGCGCGGGACGATGAAGCACGACCTGTGTCGCATCGTGGCGGTGTGCGACCTGGATACCAAGCGCCTGGAGAAGGCGCGCAGCGAGGTTGAGAAGTTCTACACAGGCAAGGGGGAGCGCGTCGTCGAGGTTCAGACGTATCGCGATTACCATGAGGTGCTGGCTCGTCGCGACATCGATGCCGTGATCGTGACGCCGCCCGACCACTGGCACGCGCTGGTTGCCGTTGAAGCCGTGCTGGCTGGCAAAGACCTCCACGTCCAGAAGCCGCTGACCTACGACATCGCCGAGGCGATCGCGCTGCGCACGGCGGTGCGTGCCAAGGGCCGGATCCTTCAGACCGGCAGCCAGCAGCGATCCTCGAAGCCGTGGGACACGTTCCGCATCGCGACCGAAGCCGTGCGCAACGGGCGCATCGGCCAGATCAAGGTCGTCCGGATCGGGATTGGGCAGGATCAGCCCAAGGGGAAGGCGCCCCGGCCCGAGCCCGTGCCGCCGAACCTCGACTACGACACATGGCTGGGCCCTGCGCCCCAGCAGCCGTACATGGAAGACCGCGTGCACCCGCAGGCGGACTACGGCCGCCCGGGCTGGATCACGACCGAGGACTTCGGCCTCGGGATGATCACGAATTGGGGTGCGCACCACGTGGACATTGCCCACTGGGGGATGGGCATGGAACTGTCCGGGCCGACCACCGTCGAGGCTCGGGCTGATTTTATGACCGGCGACGTGTGGACGGTGCATCACACCTACCACGTCGAGATGCAGTATCCGAACGGCGTGCTGATGATCATGGACCAGACGTTCCCGAACGGCATCCGCTTCGAGGGGACCGAAGGATGGGTCTTCTGCGCGCGTGGCGCGGCACAAGTGACCGCGAGCGATCCGGGCGCGGCGAGCCAGAAGGAGGGCAGGGCGCTCGACGCGAGCGACGCCCGGCTGCTGACCGCCCCGCTCGGGCCGAACGCCAAACGGTGGCCGCAGAGCGCCGACCACTACCTCGACTGGCTCGAGGCGATCGCGCGCCGCCAGGATCCTATTGCGCCGGTCGACCAGGCTGCCCGCAGCCTCGAGGCGTGCGCGGTGGCCTGGATAGGCATGAAGCTCAAGCGCAAGCTGACGTGGGATCCGAAGAGAGAACAGTTCACAGGCGACGCCGAGGCGAGCGCGTTGTGCGCGCGCAGGCCGAGGTCGGCAGCCTACGATATCGGGCGCGTGATGAAGGGTGCGGGTCTGGCGACGGCCCCGACCGAAGCCGCCTTGGTCGCGTGAGGGCCAGCGAGGACCAGACCCCGCCGCATGTACACCGAGCATCCGCTGTTCTCAGGTCTGCTGGCCGGCTGGGTGCTGATCGGCCTGGCGGCCTTTGCGGCCCTGTTCAGAATCCGGGCCCCGTACGGCCACTTCGCGCGTGCCGGCTGGGGTCCCAGCCTGCCGCCGCGGCTGGCGTGGTTCCTCATGGAATCACCGGGCTTCTGGATCTTCGGGGCGATGTTTGCGGCAAGCCTGCCGAGCCCGCCGGTGCCCGCGCTGTTCGCGGCGCTGTGGCTGGGGCACTACCTCTACCGCGGCTTCATCTATCCAACCCTCATCCGCAGCACGCGGGCGGTCCCCCTCGTCGTCGCGCTCCTTGCCGTCGGGTTTCACGTGGCGACGGCCGGTTTGCAGACCTGGGAGCTCTACCGGATCAGGCCCGAGCGTCCGCTGTCCTGGCTGTGGGATGTGCGGTTTGTCGCCGGCCTGGCGCTGTTTGCCGGCGGGTTTGTGACCGTCGTCCGCGCAGACAACAGGCTGAGAGCGTTACGGCCGACGCGCGGAGCGCAGTATCAGGTGCCCCGCGGCGGGCTGTTCGAGTACGTCTCGTGCCCGCACTACCTCGGCGAGATCGTGGAGTGGATGGGGTGGGCCCTCCTGACCTGGAGCTGGGCAGGGCTGGTCTTCGCGTTCTGGACCGCGGCGAACCTCGTGCCCCGGGCACAGGCCCTGCACCGCTGGAACCGGGCGCAGCTCCCCGGCTACCCCCCGACCCGGAAGGCGCTCATCCCGTTTGTGTGGTGACGAGCGGGGCTGAGAGCCGGACCCGCTGCCCGCTCTCGCCCCCCGAACCTCCAGGTCCTAACTTCTGAATCCTGCGTTGCCGATCCCCGATCCCTGATCCCAGGTCCCCGTCTACCTGAACATCGGATCCGGGCTGACCGTCATCCGCTTCGTGTCGACATCCTTGCCGTCAACCGTGAGCGTGACCCTGTACGCACCCGGCTCGACCTGAGCGCCCCCGCGGCCGCCGCCTCCGGCGGCCGGCGCGGCAGCTCCAGCCGCCGCCGGCCCGGACGCTGCGCCGCCGCGCCCTCCGCCCGCACCGCCGGCACGTCCGCCGCCGGAAGCTTGCCGGCTCAGGTTCCAGAAGTGTTTCTGCAGCCCCTTCTTCGCGCTTGGCGTTACCTCCTGGATTGTCGCTCCTTCCAGGTCTCTGATCGTCAACTTCACCGATTGCGCGTCTGCCTTCAGGTAGTAATAGATCGTCGCGCCGACCGGCGGGTTGTCGACCTTCAGCGGCTCGCCCAGCGTCTCGCCGCGCCGCTCGTACCGGCTCCAGCGGATCGTTGGCTTGATGTCGAACAGGTGCGCCGCCTTCTGGAACACCTCGGCGTGAAACTCCTTGATCGGCCCGATGTCGGCGACGTAGATGCCGCGCCCGTAGGTGCCAATCGCCATCTCGCGCTCGCGCTTCTGGATCGCGAGGTCCCTGATCGTCACGCTCGGCGCATCGGTCGAGAAGGGCGTCCAGGTTTTCCCCTGGTCGATGGTGACGAAGACGCCGTAGTCCGTGCCGAGATAGAGCACGTTTGCGTTCTCCGGGTCCTCTTCGACATCGAAGATCGGGTTGTTCATGCCGCCGGAGATGTCCGTCCACGTCTTTCCGAGGTCCTTCGTCACGAACAGCCAGGTCTTGTCCTCGTTGTGCGTGCGGTACCCGCTGAAGGCGACGTAGGCCGTGTTCTCGTCGAACGCGGATGCCACGACGCGCTTCACCCAGCGGTCGTACGGAATGAGATCGCCCTTGACGCCGGCTCTCGGCTTGCCCGTCGCGTCGTAGAACTGACTGGTGACGTTCACCCACGTACTGCCGCCGTCCGGCGACATCTGCACGTTCCCATCGTCGGTTCCCGCCCAGTAGAGGCCGGGCTTCCTCGGCGACTCGGAGAACGTGTAGACCGTGGCCCACTGAAGGTTGGTCTTCCTCGCCTCGGCGAGCTTCGTTCTGTCCGCCTTCGTCAGGTCCGGGCTGATCCGCACGAACGTGCCGCTGTCGCCGTGGCTGAGCGAGCGGTAGACGTATTGCGAGGCGGTGTAGACGATGCCCGGGTTGTGCGGGGAGAGGACGATGGGCGCGTTCCACTGGTAGCGGAGCGGCGGCTCGCCCGCTGCGGTCTGCGCAGGCGTCAGGCGCACCGCAAGCGACTGGGTCTGACCGGTCCTGATGTTCTGGCGGCTCGAGGCACCGAACTGGCTCTCGTAGTAGACGTACTCCGGATTCCACCAGTCGCGCACGACGTAGAAGCCGTCGCCCGTCGGAAGGTACAGCCAGTCCGAGGGGAACACGCCGTAGCTGTTCCGGTTCTGGGTCGGGCCGAGCCACGCGCCGTTGTCCTGGGTGCCGCCCATGACGTTGTAGGGCAGCTCGTTATCCACGGCAATGTCGTAGAACTGCTGGGCGGAGATGTTGTTCTTCTGGCTGAAGTGCGCTCCGCCGTCCCACGTCTCCGACACGCCCCCGTCGTTGCCGCTCAGGATGTGCCTGGAATCGAGCGGATCGACCCAGACGACGCGGTGATCGACATGTGTTCTGTCGTTCGTCTCCCAGCCCGTTGCCTCGAAAGTCTTGCCGCTGTCGCGCGAGACGGTGGCGTTGGTGTCACCGCAGTAGACAATCTTGTCGTTGTTCGGATCGATGATGATGCGCCCGTAGTACCCGCCCTCGGTCTGGTTCACCTGAGCGCTGCCGGCCTGCGCGGCCCGGCCACCTGCCGCCCCACCGCGTCCCGCCTGCGCCGTGCCGGCCTGAGCTGCGGGGGCCGGCGCGCCTGCCGGCGGCGCAGCCGGTGCCTGCGCGCTGTCGCTCTGCGCGGCGGCTTCATCGAGGCCCTCGAGAGGATCACCGGCCTCTGCGCCTCGACCGCCCGTGCCCGGCGCGGGCATCTTGTACTCGGTCATCGCCTTCCACGTCTTGCCCTGGTCGCCGGAGCGGTACACCATGCCGTTCCGGACCGTCGGAGCGAGGTTGCTGAGCGCGCCGGCGTAGAGGATCTCGAGGACGTGCCGGTTCAGGATCTGCGTGCGGACCGTAGCTTCCGTGGAGCCGGACTCCGGCGCCGGCTTTCGCATCAGGGCCTCGGTCTCGTCCAGCGTCCTCATCAGGTCGACGTTCGTCGCGTACAGGCGGCGGGCGGCCGCATCGAGCTTCGCGAGATCAACGCCGGCCTTGGCGATGAAGTCCTTGTCCTGCACGAGCTCGGTGAACTTCGTGACGAGCTCCGCTTCATTTGCCCCGGCAACCGGCGCGAACTTCGGTGCAAGCTGCGCGATCTCGGGGTTGATCCTGTAGGACGCGAACTGCGCGAACGTGAAGTCCGGCTGGAACAGCGTCGTGCCGGCCGCGCCGCCGAAGCCGGCTCCGCCGCCGCCCCCGCGCCCGGCTGCGGCCGCACGGAAGTTCGCCACGCCGACGGTCTGCGGGTACCCGAGGCTGACCCCCTGGTCCACGCGCGCGTAGATGATGTTCGGGCTCTTCTCGCAGATGGCGAGGCCGATCCGGCCAAGCGGTGTTCCGGCCGCAGGCAGGCCCGCGGCCAACCTGGTCCAGGTCTTGCCGCCGTTGGTGGTCTTGTAGAGGCCGTTGCCCGGGTCGCGGTCGTCGTAGGTCCACGCCCGCCGGTAGTGCTTGTAGGCCGCCGCGATGATGACGTTCGAGTTGCGCGGGTCGATCACGAAGTCGCCGACGCCGCGGTCGCTCGCCACCGAGGCGAAGATGTTCGTCCACGTCCTGCCGCCGTCGATGCTCTTGAAGAGGCCGCGCTCGCAGTCCATCTCGTTGTCGTAGAGCTTCCCCTCGGCCGCCACGAAGACGATGTCCGGGTTCTTGGCGTCCACCTCGACCTTGGGGATGAAGTAGCTCTTCGTGAGCCCGATGTTCGTCCAGGTCTTGCCGGCATCGGTTGACTTCCACACGCCGTTGCCGTGCGTGCTGGACCGGGCGTGCATCGGCTCGCCGGTGCCGAGGTAGAGCACATCGGGCTTCGAGGGCGTAATGGCCATCCACCCCATACTGAGCGTGCCGTACCGCTCGAAGATCGGCTCGAACGAGATGCCGCCGTTCACCGTCTTCCAGAGGCCGCCGCTGGCCGTGAGGACGTAGTAGGTCTGGCTCTGACCCTGCGGCACGGCGAAACCGGTGATCCGTCCTGAGAAGGTCGTCGGCCCGAGGTAGCGCCAGGTGAACTGGTTGAAGTCGGAGGCCGTCATGGGGCCCAGCGATGGGGTCTGTGCGTAGGTCAGCATGCCCAGCAGGCACACGCACACCGCCAGCAGACTGATGATGAGCTTGCGCGACAACGTCAACACGGATCGTCCCCCTTGTTCGATGAGATCCGGCGCGTGCAGGCTGCGAAGACCGCGAGCTGGCAGGCGTCCAGCCGGGAGAGCATAGATCGCTTGCGTGGCCAACGCCAACCGGTCTTGGGCGAGCGGAGGCTGGCGACAACCGGGCTGCGCCGCGATTGCGCGACGGCGAAGCTCCTGCGGCAGCGACGAGAGCAGGTCTCCCGCGAACCTCTGCCGGGCGTTCTCCGTCAATCTTCATAGGGAGGTAGAACGTGACCGAGGAGCGCACCTGGTGGGAGTCGATCAAGGTCGAGGGCGGTGAGCTGATCGAGCGCGTCAAAGCCCTGATTCACGAGGGGAACGTCAGGCGGATTGTGATCCGGCAGGGCGATCGCTCGGTGGCTGAGTTTCCGCTGACGGTGGGGGTCGTGGGCACGGTGGCTGCGCCGATTCTCGCCGCCGTCGGGGCGCTGGCGGCGCTGCTGACCAACTGCAGCATCGAGGTCCAGCGGACCGCGCCGGCCTCTTCAGGAGCCGTTGTGCCGGCGGCACCCCCAGCGGCCGAGCCGCTGGAAGACAGGCGGCCGGCCGCGGATGCGTCCGAACCGCCGCCGGCATCCTCGTGAGGCACGGCGAAACGGGGCCTCCTACCGCCGAATGGGCGGCGGGGGCGGCGGCGGAAGCGTGCCCGGCTTCTGCTTGAGCAGCTCGAGGATTTCCTTGATCGCCCGGTCGAGCTGCTGGTCCTCCCCCGCGTACTCCCGCGCCGGGTCGTTGTCGACGTAGATGTCGGGCTCGACGCCGACACCCTCGATGACCCACGTCTTGCCGGCCACGTCGTAGCGTGAGAACTCCGGCTTGTTGAGGAAGCCGCCGTCGAGGAGGGGCAGCGTGCCGCGGATGCCGACGACGCCGCCCCAGGTCCGCTTGCCGATGACGGGACCGATCTTGTGGGCCTTGAACCGCCACGTGACCAGATCTCCGTCGGAGGCCGAGAACTCGTCCGCCAGCAACACCTTCGGCCCGACCACCATCGAGCCGGGGTTCGTCTGCGGCGTGCCGTTGCGCTGGATGTCAACCAGCACCAGCTCGCGGCGCAGCCGCTCGATGATCATCGGCGAGACGTTGCCGCCGCCGTTGCTGCGCACGTCGACAATCAGCGCCTCCTTGCTCGTCTGCGGGAAGAAGTACTTGGTGAACTCGTTCAGGCCGGGCGCCCCCATGTCGGGAATGTGTAGGTACCCGGCGCGCCCGCCTGTGGCCTTGCTCACCTTCTCGATGTTCCCCTGCACCCAGTTGAAGTAGTACAGGCCGCGCTCGTCCTCGACCGGCACGACCACCGCATCGCGCGCGCCGGCCACCGAGGGCGATCCGTTCACCTTAAGCGTGACCTGCTTGCCGGCCTTGCCGACGAGCGCCTCCCAAATGTCGCCGAGCTCGGCGGTCGAGCGCCCGTCAACGGCGACGATGTACTCTCCCTCGGCGACACCCACGCCGATGTCGGTGAGCGGCGAACGGAGGGAGGGGTCCCAGTTCTGGCCCTTGAGGATCTGGGCGATCTTGAAGAACTTCGACTGGGGGTCCCGCTCGAGCCGCGCTCCCAGCAGTCCCATCGGGATCCGCTCGACCTGCGGGACGTCGCCACCGCCTACGTAGGTGTGGCCGGCGCTCAGTTCTCCGATCATCTCGCCGATGACATACGTGAGGTCGGCGCGATGGTTGACGTAGTCGACGAGCGGCGCGTACCTGGCCCGCATCGCCGGCCAATCGACACCGTGCAGGTTCGACGTGTAGAAGAAGTCGCGCATCTGGCGCCACGACTCGTTGAAGATCTGGCGCCATTCGGCGTGGCGATCGACCGTGACCTTCATGTCAGAGAGATCGAGGAAGTCGCGGAGCTCCGTCCGCCCGGTCGGCAGGTCCATCAGGGCGTACCGGTTGTTCGCGCCAATCAGGATCTTCCTGCCGTCGGCGGAGATCTCGTAGCCCCCGCCCGCGACAATCTGCGTCTCGGTCCGCCTGTCGAAGTCGAAGACGTACAGCGCCGCCGGCTCGCGCGTGCTGCCGCGGCCGTAATACAGCCGGCTGCCGACGGAGGTGAGCGCCCGGTAGTTGGCTGCCGGCGTCGGCAGGACGCCGATGCGCGCGATCAGTCCGTCGGCGTCGACTTTCACCGTCACCGCGGCGATGTCCTTCTTGGCGTCTGCGGCTTTCGACTCCAGCGGTTTCTGCTCCGCGGGCTTCGGCTCCGCCGCCTTGCTGTCTGCCGGCTTGGGCTCCGCCGGTTTGGTTTCCTCCTTGACCTTTACCTCATCGCTGCGCGGCGCCAGCGGGCTCTTCGTCTCCTTCGCCAGGGCCAGGAAGTAGACCTTCGACATGTCCGAGTAGATGTGCTGGAACTCGGTCTGGCCGTACGTCGGGTTAAACGAGCGCGCGGAGACGAAGAACAGGAGCTTCCCGTCGCTGCTGAAGACGGGATCCGACGTCGCGAACCACCCGTCGCTCGCGGGAATGGTCTGCTTCGAGTCGAGTGAGTAGAGAAAGAGCCGGCCAAGCGTCTCGTCTTCGGGCTTGACGTAGGCAACCCACCGGCTGTCGGGCGCCCACGCGTAGTCGGTGATCTCGCCGGCCGGCGCGTCGGCCACCGGCGTCACCGCCTTCGACTCGATGTCGACGACCTGCAGCCGCTGCTTGCGGTCGGACCAGAGGATCTTCGTGCTGTCCGGCGACCAGATCGGCTGGTACTTGTAGGTGTCGCCTCCCTTGGTCACCTGGATCGCCGCACCTTGGCCGTCCTGCGGCTTGATCCAGATTTCGTCTTCGCCGCTCTGATCCGAGATGAACGAAATCCACCGGCCGTTCGGTGACCATTTCGAGTTGCGCTCGTGCACGCCGGGCGTCTGCGTCAGGTTGCGCGTCGGTCCGTACTTGGCCGGCACGGTGAACACGTCCCCGCGCGCGCCGAACAGCGCCCGGCTTCCTTCGGGCGCAAGCTCGTAGTTCGTCACGCTCCGGCTCACATCAACGACGGCGGGCCGGCCGATATCGAAGTCCTCGGCGATCGTCACGGGCACCTTCTCGGCGCGCTCGGTCGCGAGGTCGAGCTTGTAGATGTACCCCCCGTTCTCGAAGACGATGGCGCTGTCGCCGAGCGAGGGGAACTTCACGTCGTAGTCGGTGAAGCTGGTCAGCCTCCTCGTTTGCTTCGTTCCGAGGTCGTAGCTGTACAGGTTCATCCGCGTCGCCTGATCCCGGTCCGAGGCGAAGTAGATCCGATTCCCCTTCCACATGGGGATGATGTCGAGTGCCGCGTGGCCCGTCAGGTTCGTGGTGGCCTTCGTCTTGAAATCGTACAACCAGAGGTCGTCCGCCATCCCGCCGCGGTACCGCTTCCAGGTGCGGAACTCGCGGAAGATGCGGTTGTAGACGAACTGCGAGCTATCCGGCGAATACGAGCCGAAGCCGCCGCGCGGCAACGGCAGCTCTTCGACAGGGCCGCCGTTCACGTTCGCCAGGTACAGCTGGCCTCGGAAGTCGTTCCACTCGGTGCGCCGCGAGCGGAGCAGAATGTGGCTGGCGTCCCTCCAGCCCATCACCAGGTTGTTCGGGCCCATCCGGTCGGACACATCGTCGCGCGCAAGTGTGGCCGTCCACGTCAGGCGTTTCGGGACGCCCCCCTGCGACGGCATCAGATAGACCTCGGTGTTGCCGTCGTACTGGCCGGTGAAGGCAATCGACTTCCCGTCGGGCGAGAAGCGCGCGAACATCTCGAAGCCGACGTCGCTCGTCAGACGGCGCGCGACGCCGCCCGTGGCCGGCACGGTGTAGAGGTCGCCGGCATACGTGAAGACGATCTGATCACCGTGGATCGCGGGAAAGCGCAGCAGGCGGGATTCGGGCGCCTGGGCGCCGGGACCGGCGAGGCCGACGGCCATGACGATGAGGGCGAGCACGAGCTTCTTCATGGTACCAACGAGCATCGCAGAGGCTGCAACCGGCAGTCAACAGTCCGTGTCAGTCGACAGTCGGCGGTCGACAGTCGGCAGTCAGTCTTCAGCTGGCCGTTGACAGTCGCCGGGCTGCGGACGGGAGCGGGACCCTACGGAGCCTTCGAGGAGGCGCGCTCCACGATCTTGAGGAGCAGCCCCTGCGCGCGTTCGTAGGTGGGCGCGATCTCCAGGGCGGCCATCACTTCGCGCTTGGCCTCGGGCAGCTGGCCGGCCGCGACGAGCGCCTCTCCGAGATCGCAGTGCGCCGCAGCCCGGTCGACCGCGCCGGCAGCCACCGCCGCGCGGAACTCCCGCAAGGCCACCGGCAGGTCGCGCCGCTCGAATGCCATCCGGCCCAGCGCCGAGTGCACGCCGGAGTCAAACGGATCGATCTCCACAATCCGCTCGTACGCTGTCCTCAGTGCGGCCTGGTTGCCGGTCCGCCGCGCCAGCTCGCCAAGCGTCCTCGCGGCAGCGATGTTCGTCGGATCGTCGGCGACGAGCGACGTCAGCTCACGCAGGGCACGGGCGGTGTCCCCCTTCTCCTCGGCGAGGTCGGCGAGGCTGGCCCGCGGGGACGAGGGGCCGATCGCCGCTGGCACGAGCACCGCCGCGCGCTCGAAGACGGTGATGGCGGCATCGGGCGCCTTGGCGGTGACCAGGGCACGGCCAACGGCGAGCTGGACGGGATAGCTGTCGCGGTGGCGCGCGGCCAGGGCCTGCAGCTCCGCCGGCGCGGCTGTGTCGGGAATCTCCACTCCCTTGGGGACCTGCAGCGCACGCCCGAGCGTTCCGTACTTCTGCCGCAGCCGGGCGTCGAAGGCGGCCTGCAGATTGTCTAGTCCCATCCCCGTGGCTCTCCGCAGCGCAGCCTCGGTGTCGAGCCCTTCCGCGTACGCGCGCAGCAGGGTACGGATCCCCTGGTCGCCGTGCCGATCGACGACGAGCTCGATGACCTGGAAGGCCTGGTAGTAGGCGAGCTCTATCGTGTCCGGCCGCGTGAAACCCGCGTTGAGATCGGCCAGCTTCAGCATCTGACCGTCGGCATACGCGCGGGCAAACCCCAGCTCCGATTCGCGCGGCCACTCCGGCCGGACGCGCCCTTCCGCGAAAACGGACAGCCCCTCGTTGACCCACCGCGGGACCCGGTGCTCGGAGAGCTGGAACGTAAAGACGTGCGCCAGCTCGTGCCACAGCGCGGCCTGAAAGTTGAACTCGCCCGGCGGCCGCGCGCGGGGCGAATCGAGCGTCACAACCCGGCCGAAGCAGGCGCCCAGCGCGCCGATGAGCCCCGGCAGGCCGAGAGTTCTTACCGCGAAGTCGTCGTGCTTCGAGAAGATCTCGACGAACACCGGTTCCTTGGGTTGGACCTGGTACCGGGCGCCCAGCTCGGCCATTGCCTGCTCGACGATCGGCGCCGCGTAGTGCTGCAGCACTGGCGCCTCGGCGGGAGGCAGCCGGATGACGGCGTTCCCCGCCTTGACGGTGGCAAAGCCGTCGAGCGTGTCGAGCATCTGGAGCAGGTTGAAGGTGACGACGTCGAACGGGTCCGCGTCGAAGGCCGTCTCGAGGGCCTTCCGGGCCTCACGTTCCTCTCCCGTGCGGAGCAGGTGCAGGCCCAGGTCCGCGTGCGCCCGCACGCTGTCGGGCTCGAGGGCCACGGCCTTTCTGGCCAGCGCTACTGCGTCTTCATAGAGGTAGGTGCGGGCCGCGCGGGCTGCGGTGACGCGGTACACATCACCGTAGGCCGGGTTGACCGCCAGCGCCGCGGCCACGGCGGCTTCGTAATCAGCCGAGCGCCCTTCGACGAACGCGGCGGCCGCAGCTAGTGCCTGCGCGGCGGGGCTGCGGGGGTTGGCGGCCAGCGCACACCCGATTGCTGCGCGGGCTTCGTCGGGCCGGTCCTGATCGAGCGCCGCCTCGGCGACGAACAGGTGCGCGTCGACGAGATCCCCGTCGATCTCGAGCGCGCGGCGCGCCGACTCGAGTGCGGCCGGCGGGTCTTCCTCGGCCAGCGCGCGCGCGAGGCCGAGAAACGCCGGCGCCCACTCTTCGTCCAGCTTGATCGCCGTGCGGAACGACTGGACGGCTTCCTTGAAGTTGAACTTCTCGAAGAACAGCTCGCCCCACGCGCTGTGAATGGCCGGATCGTCGGGCGCGGCAGTTGCCGCGTCGGCGTACAGGGAGTTTGCATCCTGCCATCGGCCCAGCGCTTGCGCGGCACGCGCAGCACGGGCGAGGTCGGAGCCGGCCCTAGCCCGGTTGCCGCTGGCCGCCACAGGCGTGAGTACCCGTCGCGCGTCCGCCTTGCGGCCCACCTGCTGAAGGAGCAAACCCAGCTCGAGCGCAGCGTCTCCGGTTGAGTTCGGCGGCACGAGCGCGAGCGCGCCGTCGTACTCTCCTCGGCCCGCAGCCAGTTGGGCGAGCACCGCCGCCGCGGCGGAGTCGGTGACGCCCCGTGCGCGCGCCAGCGCCTCGGCCTCCGAGCGCTTCCCGTGCGCAATCGCTCGCGCCGCCGCCCGGGCGAACGTCTGCTCGGCCGGCGCGTCCGGCTCCCTGGCCGGCTGCGCCTGGGCCGCCTGGGATCGCGGCGCCGGCCGGGCCTGCGGCACCCGGCCCGCCACCGCCGTCGCGACGAGCACGACGATGGCGGCGACAAGTAGGGCCGGAAAGAGCAGCGAGCGCCAATGGCGTTCCGCCAACCGTCGCAGGAAGAAAGTCATAGGTGGTCCCATGCCCGATGGTGGCCGCGGTCGGCTGGTGACGGCCGGCCGAGCTGGCGTGTGAATGACCGGCGCGCCCTTTCTCCTTCCCATGATATTCTGCCCAAGTCGATTCCTCCAGTGTCGGCGAAGGGTGGTCTCCCGACACAGCTCCTGCCGGGTGGCGGGGGCAACGCATCAACAATATCGGCATCGACCCGCGCACGCGGGTCCGGAGACCGGGTGTTCGACCGCCTGTTCGAGATCGTCTTCAAGTACCGCCCGGTGATCTTCCAGCAGGGTGCGCTGGCCTTTAATCCGCCCTGGCCCCAGTTGGTCGTGATCGCTCTCGGCCTTGCGGCGGCGGTCGTGGCCGTCTGGGCCTACTTCCGCTCGGCCGTGAAGGTCCCGCCGGCGACCCGCGCGCTGCTGCTCGGCCTGCGTCTGGCGGTGCTCGCCGTGCTGCTGTTTGCGCTGTCGAGGCCCGTGCTGGTGGTCCGCGCCGTCGAGGCGCAGCAGAACTTCCTGGCCGTTGTCGTTGATGATTCGCGGAGCATGGCTATCGCCGACGAAGGCGCGGCGCCGCGCGGGGCGTTCGTGGCCGAGGCGCTCGGGCCCGGGCGCCAGCTCAGCGAAGCGCTCGGCCGCAGGTTCTCGCTGCGCTTCTTTCGATTCTCCTCATCGACCGAGCGGATGGCGGACGCCCGGGCGGCGACGTTCCAAGGGACGCGCTCAGATATCACCCAGGCGCTCGAGCGCGTGCCCGAAGAGCTGGCCGGCCTCCCGGTGTCGGGCATTGTGCTCGTGACCGACGGCGCTGACTCGGCGAGGCGCCCGATGGCTGACACGCTCCGAACGCTCAAGGCGGCGGGCCTGCCGGTTTTCACCGTGGGGGTTGGGCGCGAGGCCTTCGAGCGCGACGTGCAGCTCGGGCGCGTCGAGCCGCCGTCTGCCGTGCTCAAGAGCACGACGCTCGTCGTGGACGTGGTTGTCGGCCAGACGGGCTACGCGGGCCGCACCGTGCCGCTCGTCGTCGAAGACGAAGGGCAGATGATCGCGTCGCAGGACATCACGCTGCCGCCGGACGGCGAGCCGGCCACCGTGCGCGTCAGGTTCACGCTGGCCGAGACGGGGCCGCGGGTGCTGCAGTTCCGGATCCCGGTGCAGGACGGCGAGCAGGTCGGCCAGAACAACGTGCGCCAGGCGCTGGTCACGGTGGAGGATCGCCGCGAGCGGATCCTCTACATCGAAGGCGAGCCGCGGCACGAGATGAAGTTCCTCCGGCAGGCCGTCGCCGCCGACACGAACCTCCAGGTGGTCACGCTGCAGCGAACGGCCGAACGCAAGTTCCTCCGGCTCGACATCGATACAGCCGAGGAGCTGGCTGGAGGGTTCCCGAAGACTCGCGAGGAGCTGTTCGCCTACCGGAGCCTGATCCTCGGGACCATCGAGGCCAGCGCCTTTACGCCCGACCAGCTCCGCATGATGGCCGACTTCGTGAGCGTGCGCGGCGGGGGACTGCTCGCGCTTGGCGGTCGCCGCTCCTTCGTGGAAGGCGGCTATGCGGGCACGCCGATCGGCGAAGCGTTGCCGGTCCTGCTCGACGCAGCCAAGGTGCCGGAGACGTTCGTTGAGGAGGTCCGCGTCTCGCCGACACGCCTGGGCCAGACGCACGTCGCGACACAGATTGCCGCGACCGAGCAGGCGTCTGCCGCGCGGTGGGCGACGCTTCCGGTGCTCACGGCCGTCAACCCGATCCGCCGCGTAAAGCCCGGCGCGGCGGTGCTTCTGGCCGGGGCCGGGCCGGCCCGCGACGCGCAGGTCGTGCTGGCCTTCCAGCGGTACGGCGCCGGCCGCACGATCGCGCTGCCCGTGCAGGACGTGTGGCAGTGGCAGATGCACGCCTCCATCCCGGTAGAGGATCAGACGCACGAGACCCTGTGGCGCCGCCTCCTGCGCTGGCTCGTTGACGGGGTGCCGGCCCGGATGGCCGTGACGGTTGATCACGAACGCGTCGAGCCCGGCGATTCCGTGTCAGTGGTCGCCACGGTGCGCGACGAAGGGTTCGTCCATGTGAACGACGCCGCCGTGCACGCGCGAGTGACCGGCCCGCGCGGAGACGTCACGGACCTCCCGATGGCGTTTGTCGTCGACCGGGACGGCGAGTACCGCGCAAGCTTCGTGGCCAAGGAACCGGGGCTCTACGAGATCCAGGCCGACGCCACGCGCGCAGCGGACAAGAGCGCCTCGACGGCCCGCGCCTTCGTGCGGGCCGCTCCGGATGACGGCGAGTACTTCGACGCGGCGATGCGGGCGCCGCTGCTCGCGCGGATTGCCGACGAGACCGGAGGACGGTTCTATACGAAGAGCACCGTCGGCACGCTGCCGGACGACATCACGTATCTCGGGCGCGGCGTCACCGCGGCGCAGGAAAAGGATCTGTGGGACATGCCCGTGGTCCTGGCGCTCGTGGTCGGCCTGGCGGCGGCCGAGTGGTTCCTCCGCAGGCGGCGGGGTCTGGCGTGAGACGGCTCCTCGCCGCCGCGCTCGTCTGGCTGGTTACCGTGTCTGCCGCCATCGCGCAGGACAGCCACCTGCTGGTCGTCGTCGGCCTTGGCGGCGACCCGGAGAACTCGGCGCGCTTTCACGGCTGGGCGGCGGCGCTGGTCGATGCGGCTCGGACCCGTCACGGCCTGCCCGCCGGCCACGTCACGTACCTGGGCGAGGATCCGGCCCGTGACCCCGGCCGGATCGCCGGCAGGTCCACGCGCGAGGGGATCGAGGCGGCGATTGCGCGGATCGCGACAAACGCGCGGCCAGGCGATTGGGCCTTCATCGTGCTGATCGGCCACGGCGCGACGGCGAGCGGCGAGCCGCGGTTCAACCTGCCCGGCCCCGACATGACGGCGGCGGAGTTCGGACGTCTGCTGGGCCGGCTGGGGACGATGCCGGTGGTTGTTGTGAACACGGCCAGCGCCAGCGGCAGCTTCATTTCGGCTCTGACGGGCAAGGACCGCGCGGTGGTCGCGGCCACGCGTACCGACGGCGAACGGAACCAGACGCGCTTTGCCGAGTTCTTCGTCGAGGCGTACGCCACCGACGCCGGGGACATCGACAAGGACGGCCGTCTGTCGATCCTCGAAGCCTTCACGTGGGCGCGGCGGCGGGTGGTCGAATCGTACGAGCGGGACAACCAGTTGCTGACCGAGCACGCCGTGCTCGATGACGACGGGGACGGCAAAGGGACCGACACGCCGGGCGAGCCGGGCAAGGACGGGGCGCTGGCGCGGACGTTGTTCCTGACGGCGAGCGCGAGTACTGTTGTGCTGGACGAGACGGCCGACCCGGAGTTGCGCGCCCTGGCCGCGCAGCAGAAGACGATCGAAGCGCGTATCGCGGCGCTGCAGGCGGCCAAGGCGACCATGGAGGCGGCGCAGTACGAGCGCGAGCTGGAGCAGTTGCTCGTGGAGCTGGCCCGGACGAGCCGGGCAATCAGGGACAGGCAGAAGAAATGAAGCACCGAAGGACGCCCGCGCTGACGGTTGCGGCGATGCTTGCGACGACGGTGCTGGCGCTGGCGCAGCGGCCGCAACAGGGCTCGCGACAGATGCCGCCGTTTATGGGGGGCCGCATGCGGGGCGAGGTGGCGTCCAACCTCGAGCCGGGGCAGGTGCCCTACGACGGGCGGTTTATCTTCGCGCGGCTGCGGTACACGGAGGCCGCGAACGTTCTCGGTTTCGGCGGGGGGCGTTTCGGGGGGCGCCCCCGAGGCCAGGGGCCCCCGTGGTCGCACGACTATCCGCGCGCCGAGCGGAACTTCATGAAGATCCTCAACGAGATCACGACCCTGAAGCCGTACACCGGCGACGCCGGCGGCGTGATCGTCGATATCGGCTCCCCCGAGTTGTTCAAGTACCCGCTCGCGTACATGGCGGAGCCCGGCTTCTGGACGCAGACCGACGCAGAGGCGGCGAACCTGCGCGCCTACCTGGCGAAGGGCGGGTTCATCATCTTCGACGACTACCGGAGCAGCGACTGGGCGAACTTCGAGACCCAGATGCGGCGCATCGTGCCCGATGTCCACTTCGAGGAGCTCGACGTCTCGCATCCCATCTTCCACTCGTTCTTCGATATCACGACGCTGGAGTTCAGGCAGTTCTACGATCGCGACAACCCGCTCTTTATCGGCGCCTTTGAGGACAACGATCCGACGAAGCGATTGCTCCTGATCGCCAACTACAACAACGACGTCGGCGAGTTCTGGGAGTTCTCGGACACGGGCTGGGTGGCGATTGACCTGTCGAACGAAGCTTACAAGCTGGGCGTGAACTACATTGTGTATGGGATGACGCACTAGCAGGCGTAAGGCGTAAGGCGGAACGTGTAGGGCGGACCTTCAGGTCCGCCGTAGTGCCGGGGGCTTCAGCCCCCGGCCTGGAGTTGCGCCGACAGCGGGGCTGAAAGCCCCGCTCTACACGGCGCGCAAGGCGCGCACTGCGATGTGCCGTGCGCGGCCGCGGCACAGGCGGAAGGCCGAACGTTGCAGGCGTGGAGACCATTGTGCAGCAAACCGAACTCAGCACTCCCTCTCTCGAATCGGTAGACGACGTGGCGCTGGCGGAGCGGATGAAAGCCAGCCGCGACCGCATGATCGCCGAGCTCGGCAAGATCATCATCGGGCAGGCTGGCGTCATCGAGCAGGTGATGCTCACGCTCTTTGTCGGCGGTAACAGCCTCATCGTGGGCGTTCCCGGCCTCGCCAAGACGCTGCTCATCCGCACCATGGCGGAGGTACTGGATCTGAAGTTCGCCCGGATTCAGTTCACGCCGGACCTGATGCCCTCAGACATCACCGGCACGGACATCATCCAGGACGATCCGCAGACCGGGAAACGGCACATGGTCTTCTCTCCCGGTCCGGTCTTCACGAACGTCCTCTTGGCCGACGAGATCAACCGGACGCCGCCGAAGACCCAGTCGGCCTTGCTCGAAGCGATGCAGGAGCACCGCGTGACGATTCAGGGCCGGACGTACATCCTGGACGAGCCGTTCCACGTCTTCGCCACGCAGAACCCGATCGAGCTCGAAGGGACCTACCCGCTCCCCGAGGCGCAGCTCGACCGGTTCATGTTCCACATCATCATCGACCATCCGCCGGAGGACGAGGAGCTGGAGGTCCTGAGGACGACGACCGCCATCCAGGACGCGCGCGTCGAGCGCGCCGTGAGCGCAGCCGACCTGGTGGCGTTCCAGCGCCTCGTGCGCCAGGTGCCCGTCTCCGAGCCGGTGATGAAGTACACGCTGGCGCTCGTCCGGGCGAGCCGCCGCTACCCGTCCGGCACGCTGGACTTCATCGGCAAGTGGGTGGCCTACGGCGCCAGCGTCCGCGCGGCGCAGTACCTGACCCTGGGCGCCAAGGCGCGGGCCCTGGTCCGCGGCCGGTACCACGTGATGTTCGAGGACGTCCGGGCGCTGGCGCACCCGGTGCTCCGGCACCGCGTGCTGACGAACTTCCACGCCGAATCCGAAGGCGTGACGACCGACCAGATCATCGACCGTCTGCTGGACGCCGTGCCGACGCCGCGGTCGGGGATGTGACGATGGACCACGCGGAGGCGCGGACACTGATGCGCGGCGCGCAGTTCGTGGACCCGACGGCCCTTGCCCGGATCCGAAACCTTGAGCTGCTTGCGCGGACGGTCGTGGACGGCTTCATCAACGGCCTCCACCGCGCGCCTCATCTCGGCTTCTCGCTCGACTTCGCCGAGCACCGCGGGTACGAGCCCGGCGACGACCTCCGGCGCGTCGACTGGCGGGTGTTCGCCCGCACCGACCGCTTCTACGTCAAGCAGTTCGAGGCCGACTCGAACGCCAACATCCTCGTCGCCCTCGACATCTCGCCGTCGATGCGGTTTTCGAGCGGCGGCGTCACCAAGCTGGACTACGGGCGGTACCTGGCGGCGTCGCTCCTCTATTTCTCGCACCACCAGCGGGACCGCGTGGGCCTGGTGACCTTCGACCGGGAGGTCGTCGAGTACGTGCCGCCCTCCGCGCGGCACCTCGAATACGGCCTGTTCGCCCTCGACCGGATTGCCGAGGCACGCCCAGGCACGCTCGCCGCCCCGATGCTGACGCTGACCGAGCGGCTGAAGCGCCGGGGGATTGTCGCGATCGTATCGGACCTGTACGAGGAGCCCGACGCCATCGCGAGAGCCGTGCGGCCGCTCAAGTACCGCGGCCACGACGTGATCGTCTTCCATGTGCTCGACCAGGCCGAGCTCGACTTTCCCTTCGAAGGCTCGGCGAGCTTCGAGGATCTCGAAACCGGCGACCGGATGCCGATCGTGCCGGCCGCGCTCCGCAGCGAGTACCAGACCCTCGTGCAGCGCCACATCGAGACGATCGGGCGGTTGTTCACGGACAGCCGGATTGACTACGCCCTCTTCAAGACGTCGGTGCCTCTTGATCATGCACTCTTCCACTACCTCTCCACGCGGGAGCGGTTGAGCCGGGCGCGGTGATGAGATTCCTGGCACCGGCGTTGCTCGTGGGACTGGCCGCGGTGGCGATTCCCATCATTGTGCATCTGGTCCAGCGCGAGCGCCGCCGCCGGGTGGCCTTCCCGTCGCTCATGTTCCTCAGGAAGATCCCGTACAAATCGACCCGGCGACGCGCCATCCGCAACTGGCCGCTGCTGCTGCTGCGGGCGCTGGCCTTCGCGCTCATCGCGTTGGCGTTCGCCCGGCCGCTTCTGCCGGGCGCCGCCCCCGTGACCGCCGCCGGCAGCGCGCGCGAAACCGTCATCCTGCTGGATCGTTCCTACAGCATGGGCTACGGCAACCACTGGGACCGGGCGAGCGATGCGGCGCGCGATGCCGTGAGGGCGCTCGGCCCGACGGATCGCGGCACGGTGGCGCTGTTTGCGACCGACGTCGAGGTCGGTGCGCGGTCGGTCGCCGACAAAGGCGCGTTGCTGAACACGATCGACGGTGCCGCCCCCGGAGCGGCAGCCACGCGCTACGCGCCCGCGCTCCGCGCCGCCGCCGGCCTGCTCGCCTCCTCCAGCCTGCCCCGCCGCCGCATCGTCCTCATCTCCGACTTCCAGCAGTCAGGCTGGGATCGTTCGCAGGATCTGCGCCTGCCGGCCGGCGTGGAGCTCGTCCCCGTGTCAGTTGCCGAGACGAAAACGGCGAACGTCGGCGTCGTGGGCATGACGCTCGACCGGCAGCCGGAGGAGGGGCGAGAGCGCATCACGGCGTCCGCGCGAGTCGTCAACCGCTCGGCCGAGGCCGTGCCGAGCACCGAGGTGGCGCTCGAGGTGGACGGCCACCGCGTCGACGCGCGTCGCGCGTCGATTGCGCCAAGCGGCACGACCACGGTGACCTTCGCCCCGTTCATCCTCGCCGCAGGCCACGCCCGCGTGACGGCGCGGCTCGGAACAGACGCGCTCGCTTCTGACAACAGCTTCCACGCCGTCGTGTCGGAGGGCAGCCGCGTCCCGATCCTGATCCTGGAAAGCTCCGTCCCGACCGTCGACTCCAGCTTGTATCTGGTCAGGGCGCTCGGCGTCGGCGGCACGCCCGGGTTCGAGACGCGCGTCGTGTCGGTCGACCGGGCGACGCCTGCCGACATCACCGCCGCGAAGGTGGTCATCCTGGTCGACACCCACCCCCCGGCGGGCGCCGCCGGGCGCGCGCTCGACGCCCGTGTGCGTGACGGAGGCGGCCTGCTCGTGTCGCTCGGGGAACGCAGCGCCTGGCCCGTGGGCAGCCCCGATCTGCTGCCCGGAACCCTGGGCGCGGCAGCGGACCGGGCCGGCACCCTCGGCGGCACACTCGGGTTCGTGGACTACAGCCACCCCGTCTTCGAGATCTTCGCCCGGCCCCACAGCGGGGACCTGACCGCCGCGCGCGTGTTCCGGTACCGCCAGCTCACGCCGACACCGACCGATCGCGTCCTCGCGCGGTTTGACGACGGGGCGGTGGCGCTGGCGGAGCGGCGCGCCGGCCAGGGGATCGCCCTCGCCTGGACCTCCACCCTCGACAGCTACTGGAACGACCTCGCCCTCAAGCCTGTGTTCCTGCCCTTCGTGCACCAGGCCATGCGGCACCTGGGCCGGTACGTCGAAGCGAAGCTGTCGTATACCGTCGGTGACGTGTTCGATCCGGCCAGCCTGCCGCAGGTCGGTCAGGCCGCGGGGACGGATCAGCGGGACACGCTCGCGGCCATGACACCCGGCGGCCGTCCCGTGGACACCAGGGACGGACGTCTGGGCCCGTTCCCGCTCGCCGAGCAGGGTTTCTACGAGATCCGCGCATCCGGAGGCCGTCCCGGCGCGCAGACGGCCATTGCCGTCAACGTGGCTGCCGAGGAATCCGACCTCGCGCCGCTCGATCCCGCCGAGCTGGTCACGTCGGTGACGGCGCCTGGGGCCGGCGCCGGGCAGGGAGAGGGGCGCGAGCTGACAGCGGTCGAGCAGGAACACCAGCAGGCCCTCTGGTGGTATCTTCTTGTTGCGGGACTCCTGCTGCTTGTCGTCGAGACCGTGGTAGCCGGGCGGCTGCCGCGGATGGCATAGCCACCACTATGAGCTCAGCCCCATCGCTCCACCGTGAGGAACTGCTGGCCATCATTCGCGACGTCCGCGCCCGCTGGCGATGGAAGGTGGTCCTGCGCAGCGTGACGGTGCTTGTCGGCGCGGCCATCGGCACGTTGCTCGTCGCGGCGTACGCGCTCGAGCAGTTCCGGTTCAGCCCCGCTTCGATCATCGCCTTCCGCGTGCTGACCTACCTGGCATTCGTTGCACTCGGGTGGGCCTTCTTCGTGCGGCCGCTCGCGCGGCGGGTCACCGATCAGCAGGTCGCGCTGTACCTTGAGGAGCACGAGCCATCCCTGCAGGAAGCGCTCGTCAGCGCGATCGACGCCAGCGCGGGGGATCGCGCTGCCCGACAGCGGCAGGAGTCCGTCTCCCTGCTGCGGCGTCTGATCGAATCCGCCGTCGAACGGTGCCGCCAGACCGATCTCGGCCGTGGCGTCGAGCAGCGAAGCCTGCGCCGATCGGCAGCCGCGCTCGGGGCCATCGCCCTGGCCGCTGCGCTCGTGTTCGTGGCCGGCCCTGCGTACTTCCGCCAGGGGGCGCTGGCCGTGCTCATCCCCGCGCGCGGCGTGGAGGCGGCGAGTCCGTATCGGCTCGAGGTGACGCCCGGCGACGCCACCGTTTCGCGCGGCGCGGACGTGTCGATCACGGCGAAGCTCGTGGGCTTTACGTCCGCCGAGGTGGACCTCTTCACGCGCACGAGCGAAGGCGCGCCGTTCGAGCGCGCCTCCATGATGGCGGAGCCGGACACGGGCGCCTTCGAGAGCACGCTGTTCGGCCTGCGGGAGTCGACCGAGTACTTCGTGCAGGCAGCGGGCGTGCGCTCTGCGGTCTTCGACATCGAGGTCGCCAGTCTCCCGTTCGTCGAGCGCATGGAGATGGAGTACGTGTTCCCGGCCTACACCGGTGTCGCGCCGAAGACCGTCGAGAACGGCGGAGACGTGGCCACGCTGCGCGGCACGACGGTGCGCCTGCGCGTCCACTCGACGTTGCCGACCTCGGGAGGCCGGATCGCGCTCGGCGAGACCGGGTACGTGGATCTGACGGCTGCCGAGGACGGCACACTGACCGGCAGCTTCGTGGTCACCGAGGACGGTTTCTATCGAATCGACCTGGCCAGCGCCGCCGGCACGCTCGTCAAGGCGTCGCCGCAGTACAACATCGACGTGCTCGCCGACGAGGCGCCGACGGTGACGTTCTCGAAGCCGGCCCGCGATCTGCGAGCCACCAATATCGACGAGATCTTCGTCGAGGCGAAGGCCGACGATGACTTCGGCGTGCGGCAGCTCGACCTTGTGTACTCCGTCAACGGCGGGGCGGAGCGCCCGGTGCCGCTGATCGGCTCGCAGTCGAAGCCGCTGCCGCAGGTCACGGCGGGGCACACGTTCTTCCTGGAGGAGATGGGGCTCACGCCGGGCGATGTCGTGTCGTACTACGCCCGCGCCACCGACAACGACACGGTTCGGGGGGCCAAGGGCGCGACCAGCGACATCTTCTTCCTGCAGATCCAGCCGTTCCGGAAGGACTACCGCGCGGCTGAGAGCCAAGCAGGCGGCCAGCAGGGGGGCGAGGCTGGTGGCGCCGGCGGCGGGGAGGGCGATACCTCCGCCCTCTCCGAGCAGCAGCGGCGCATCGTCACCGGCACGTTCAACGTCGTCCGGGATCGCGAGAAGGTCAGCGCGGAGAAGTTCCGCGAGGATGTCGTGTTCCTCGCGCTCGCGCAGGGGCAGCTGCGCGACCGGGCCCAGACGCTGGCCATGCAGATCAACGTGCGGCTCGGCGACGCCGACGCCACGATGAAGCAGGTGGCTGCCGAACTGGGGCAGGCGGTCACCGCCATGGGGGCGGCGGAGAAGAAGCTCCAGGCGGGCGATCCCAAGGGGGCGCTGCCGCTGGAGCAGCAGGCGCTGGCGAACCTGCAGCGGGCCGAGGAGGCGTACCGGGACGTCCGCATCAGGATGGGGCAACAGCAGGCCGGCGGCGCCGGCGGGGCGTCGGCGGCGGCCGAAGAGCTGGCCGATCTCTTCCAGCTTGAGCTGGACAAGCTCCGCAACCAGTACGAAACGTTCCAGCGGAGCGAGCAGCAATCCGCGGACAACCAGACGGACGCGATGCTGGAGCGTCTGAGGGAGCTCGCACGGCGGCAGGAGCAGGAGGCGGAGCGGCAGCGCCAGCTGGCCGGCAACCGCCAGGCCGGGGGCAGCGGCGGCGCGTCGGGGGCACGGCAGCGCCAGCTGGCCGATGAGACCGAGGAAGCCGCACGGCAACTCGAGCGGCTGTCCCGCGAGCAGGGCCGCCAGGATCTGGCCGACGCCGCACGCCGCATGCGTGACGCGGCCGACGCGATGCGCCGGGCCGCGGCCAGCGGTGACGCGAGCGCCTTCGCGAGCGCGCGCGAGGCGGCGGAGCGGCTCCGGCAGGCCAGCGACCGTCTGGACCAGCAACGAACTGATCGGCTGGCGCGCGACATCGAGAACGCCCTCTCGCAGGTCAGGAAGCTGGCTGAAGAACAGGACGAAGTCCAGGCGGACGTGCGCCGGCTCGACCAGGCGGGCGCAAACCGCAACGCGCAGGTCCAGCAACTGCTCGAGCGGAAGGACCTGGAGGCGCAGACCGTCGACGGTGTCGAGCGCCAGTTGGACCGCACGGCTTCCGACTTCCGGCGCGAGCGGCCGCAGGCGGCGCGCGAGGTCCAGGAGGCGGCCGACACGATCCGCGACACCCGCCTGAAGGAGAAGATTCAGTACTCGAAGGGGGTGTTGCAGGGCGCGCCCATTGCTCAGGCATCGGAGTTCGAGGCGCAGATCGGCAGCGACATCGCCAGCCTCGAAGCGCGCCTGCGCGAGGCTGCGGCCGCGGCCGGCAGCCCCGAGCGCGATCGGCGCGCAGAGGCCCTGGAACAGGCGCGCAATCTCGTGCGCGGCATGGAGTCGATGGAGCAGCGGACGCGCGAGCAGCAGGAACAGGCGCGCGCCGAGCAGGGAGGACAGGGCCGAGGCCAGCAGGCCGGTGAGGGCAGCCGCGGAGAATCAGGCCGCGGCGAATCGGGACGCGGAGAGTCAGGCCGCGCGGAATCGGGCCGCGGCGAGCAGGCCGGGGAAGGCGGCGGCGAAGGTGGCGGCCGCGGTCAAAGCGGGCGTGAGCAGGCGGCCCGGGGTCAGCAGGGAGGCCGCGGCGGCGGACAGGGCGGGGAGCGGGCCGGCGGCCAGCAGGGAGACCGTGCGGGAGCCGAGGGCCAGGACCGGCAGGCCGGCGGGCAGGACCGCAACCAGCAGGTGGGCCGGGCCGGGGGCCAGGGGGGCTTCCCCACGGGCGCACCTGCGGGCGCGTCCGGCGACGCCCATCCGCAGGATCCCCGCCAGATTCAGCGGGAGGCGCAGGAGCGCCGCGCCGAGGCGCAGGCTCTCCGCCGCGAGCTTCAGGCGATGGGTGTCGACGTCACCGACCTCGATGCCTTGATCCGTGATCTGCGCGCCTTCGACAGCGAGCGCGTCTCCGGCAACCTCGATGAGATCGCGGCCCTGCAGGCGCAGCTTGTCAACGGGTTCCGCCGCTTCGAGTTCGATCTGCGGCGGGCGCTCGGCGACACCCGGGCGGACCAGCTCCTGCTGTCGGGTTCGGAGGAGGTGCCGGCCGAGTACCGGAAGCTCATCGAGGAGTACTACCGCGCCCTGGCGAGGGAAAAGAAGAAGTGAGTGCGGATAGACGGGAGGTCTGGCGCGAGGTGTAGGGCGAGGCCTCAGCCTTGCCAACCCGCGCGGACAGCGCGCGATGTAGGCCGACCCTGCAGGGTTGGCGCGCGACTCCGGTAGGGCAGCCCTTCAGGGCTGCCGGGTGGGTAGTGCTGTCCGACTCGCCGGTGTCCATGTCTGCAGGCACTCGCGAACCTCCGCCAGCGAGGACGAGTCCGAACCGCAGAACGGATACTCTCCATGAAGGGCGGCACGACCGATGACCCCACCACATCAGCGCTATCAGCACTTCTCATGGTCCACTGCGGACATCGCCTCGCCCGCCGCGGGCATCGAGCGCCGCATGCTCGTCGGTGACCGCCTGACGGTCTGCCGGCTCCGATTCGAGCCGCACGTGGCCGTGCCGGCGCACCGCCACGTCCACGAGCAGATCACGCTGGTCGAGCGCGGGCGCGTGCGGTTCACGATCGAAGGCGAGGAGGTGAGTGCCGCCGCCGGCGATGTGCTGCACTTTCCGTCCAACGTCGCACACGGCGCCACCATGCTCGACGAGGAGGTCGTGCTGACGGACATCTTCACGCCGGTGCGCGAGGACTTCCTGCCGACGCAACGCGCGTCATGATACGAGCGCTGCCGATCGCCCGGCCCGTCTCGCGGTGATCGCAAAGACCGCGGCGCCGGCGACGGCGACGGCGACGCTGACGAGCAGGCCCAGCGTCAGGCTGGCATGATCGCCGATCGCGCCGGTCACGAGCGAACCCGGGCCGATGCCTGCCACGTTGATGGCGAGCAGGCAGAAGGCCACCGTGCTCGAGCGGACGTGTGCCGGCGACAGCTCCTGCACGGCCGAGAACACCGGGCCGAAGTAGGCGACCGTGGACGCCGCGGAGAAGAACCAGGCCCCGTAGAACAGGGGCGAGGACGGTGGAAGCAGGAAGAAGCCCGCGCTGAACGGCGCGAAGAAGAGCGTGAGCAGGGCCAGGCTCCACGCGCGGCCGCCTCGCCACCAGCGTGCGCACAGGTCGGAGAACCAGCCGCCGGCCAGGTTGCCGACGAAACCCGACGCCGCCGCCATCGCGCCGGACAGCAGCGCGGCCGGTCCGTAGGCGAATCCACGTTCCTCGACCAGCCAGGTCACGCCGTGGGTGGCGGCAGCCGAGCCGTACGCCAGCAGCGCGGCACCCGCCATCACGAGGACGAGCGTTGGCTCGTGCCTGAGCGCCCGCCAGACGTCGCGCGCGAGGGCGGCCAGCGAGGGATGCCCGCCTGGTCCATCGGGGGTGCCCGGCGGCCTGCCCCGGCGCGCCGGGTCCCGCACGATCGCCAGCAGCAGCAGCGCGGCCAGTCCGGCAATCCCGACGGCGTAGAAGCAGGCGCGCCACCCGTAACGCGGGGCCAACACACCGGCCACGGCCAGGCTGAGCGCCGTCCCGATCGGCAGCCCCGCATAATAGATCCCGGATGCCAGGCCGAGACGGCGCGCGGGAAACACGTCGCCCAGCATCGCCAGGGCGGCAGGCGTCAGGGCCGCCTGGCCGATCCCGGTGAGCATGCGGGGCACCGCGAGCTGGAGGAAGCTCCGCGCCGCGCCGGACACCACGGTCATGACGCTCCAGAGCGTGAGCCCGCCCGCAATCAGCATCCGGCGCGGCCACCGATCGGCCATCACGCCGAGTGCGACGCCGACGACCGAGTACACCACGACGAACGCGAAGCCGACCAGCACGCCCACCTGGGCGCGGCTGAGGCCCAGGTCGGCAATCAGCAGCGGAGCCAGGCTCGGAATCATCTGCCGGACGACGAAGTTGAGGACGTTGAGCGTCGTCAGGAAGGCGAGCAGCAGCCATGCGGCGGACGGCACGGCGCTGCCGTCCGCGGGATCCGTCGGACGAAAGCTCATGCGTCGCCGCCCCGCGGCGCGCCCCGTGCGAGGTCCCGTACCGTCTCGGTGAGCGTGCGGTAGTCGATCTTGCCGCTGGCCATCCGCGGCAGGTCCGGCACGACCACGAACTGGCGGGGCATGGCAATGCGGGCCAGCTCCGCCTCCATCTTCTTGAGCACCGATCGTTCGTCGATGTCGGCGGTCACCGCCGCCACGATGCGGGCGCCTCGCAGCGGATCCGGCACCTCGACCACCGTTCCCACCACTCCCTCCGGTAGCGCTCGCTCGAGGACGTCCTCGACCTTGACCAGCGAGACCATCTCGCCGCCGACCTTGAGGAACCGCGCCAGCCGTCCGACGTGCCACAGGTAGCCGTCGGCATCCATGTAACCCATGTCGCCGGTGTCGTACCACCCGCGGCGGATCCGGAGCGCGGTGGCCTCGAAATCGTCGAAGTACGCGGACATCACGCTCGGACCCTTCACGAGAATCTTCCCGATCTCGTTGATGCCGCACTCCTCGCCGGTCTCGTAGTGCTCCATCCGCACCTCGAGGTTCGGCAGGACGCGCCCGACGCTTCCAGGCCGGTTGTGCTCCGGAGTGTTCACCGAGATCACGGGGCTTGTCTCCGTGGCGCCGTACCCCTCGAGCAGCTCGATGCCGTGTTTCTCCTTGAAGCCGCGGCGCAGCGGCTCGGGGCACTTGTCCGCACCGGTGACCGGCAGGCGCACGCTCGCGAAGTCCGCCGGGTCGGACTTCTGGAGGTACCCGGTGAGGAAGGCCGGCGTGCCCATCATCATCGTCACCTTCTCCTCGCGGACGATCGTGGCGATGGAGCGGAACTCGAGCGGGCTCGGGCAGGTGACCACGGTGGCGCCGTTGATCAGGGGCAGCCAGAAGTTCGTGTTGTGGCCGAAGACATGAAACAGCGGCAGGTTGGCCAGGATGACGTCCTTGGCGCCAAACTCGAGCACCTGGTGCATGCCGTCGACGTTGGCGATGAGGTTCCCGTGGGTGAGCGGCACGATCTTCGGATCGCGCTCGCTTCCGCTGGTGAACAGGATGACGGCCGTCTCATCCGCCGTGCCGGCGTGGATCGACCGGCAGATCCGGTCGGCCGGGAGCGACGCGCGCAGCAGGCCGGCCACCTTGCTCGGTCCCGAGACGCTGGCGGCCAGGTCCTCGATGAAGACCATCCCTTCGACCAGGGGACACCTGATCTTCTCCAGCAGGGCCCTGGAGGTGATGATCGTGCGGAACCCCAGCCGCCGCTGGGCCATCGCGCAGTTCTGTGCCGCCCCCGTCGCGTAGTTGACCATGACCGGCGTCCGCCCGCTCATCAGCGTCGCGATGATGGTGAGCATGGCGCCGGCCGAGTTCGGGATCATCACGCCCAGAAAGCCGGGATCATACGCCTCGAGCTTGCGTGACAGGATGAGCGACCGCAGCAGCGCCATCTTGTAGGTGACACGGTGGCCCGTGGCCCGGTCGATGATCGCAAGCTTCGGGGCGTGTGCCTTCGCAGTGTGGACGAACTGCTCGACAAGCGACATGACGCGTTCCTCCTGGTCGCGGCCATCCGGACGCGAGCCGCCAGCGGATCGAGGCCGCCCGGCGGCGCTCCTGACCGACCGCGTCAGCTTACCCGCATGTGCCTGCGCTTGAACAGCCAGGTGCCAAGCGCAAAGTAGCCCGCCGTCAGCAAGACGATGCCCGTCACCTCGAACCAGACGTCCGGCAGGCTTGCGCCCTCGCTCAGGATCGCGTGAAACGCCCGCGTGGTCAGGCTCGTCGGCAGGATGTCGCTGACGTTGAAGGCGTGTCCCGCCAGGCGGAACAGCCGGATCTTCGGCAGCGGCATCATGGCATCCGAAAAGAACATCAGGAGAAAGAACGGGAAGCACCCGACGGTCAGCAGCTCGAAGATCGTGTTGAGGAAGGCTGCCACGAGCACGCTGACGGCGACAACCGAAAGCGCCGACACCGCCCCCACGACGAGCAGCACTGCCAGCGACCCATGGGGCCGGTACCCGACCGACAGCGCCGCGCCGTACGCCAGCAGCAGCGTGACCAACCCGATCAGAACCTGGCTGAGAGACACGGCACCCAGCAGCTCGACCGTGCTCAGCTTCGAGAGCATCAGCCGGCTCATCGTGCCCTTGTCCACCTCCTTGATCAGCGACGCAGCGGCCGTGAACAGGACCATGATGATCGCCAGCACCAGCAGCGCCGGCACGTACAGGTCGAACTCGCTCAGCCCGGCCAGGCCTTCGACCGCTTCCACGGTCTCGAGCAGCGTTCGCGTGGCGGGGGACGCGTGGAAGTAGGCGTACATCAGGTAGACGAAGAAGGGCGCGAGGACCAGCGTGAGGCTGAGAATCTTCCAGTCCCGGATGTTCTCCAGGCACGTCTTCCTGAGGAAGGCCAGCGTCTTCACTCGCGCAACCCCCTGCCGGTCAGCCGGATGAACACGTCCTCCAGGGTCTTCTTGCGCATTCCCAGCCTCTCGATGGCCAGGCCGAGGCGCTTGGCCGTTTGCACCACCTCGACCAGGGTCTCGCCCCCGTCCTCGGAGGTGAAGCGGAGACAGGGGCCCTGCGCCGCCACGTACCGTCCCTCGCCCTGCAGCCGCTCGACGAGCGGGAGCAGGGCGGCCTCGACGCCTGGGCTCACCTCGACCTCGAACATGTCCCCCTCTCCCAGCTGCGCCTTGATCCGGTCGACGGTGTCGAGCGCCAGCACTCGGCCGTGGTCGATGATGCAGACGCGGTCCGAGAGCTTCTCGGCCTCTTCCATGTCGTGCGTCGTCACCACAACCGTCGCGCGGCCGGCGAGGCGGCGGATGTAGTCTCGCACCAGCACGCGGCTCTGCGGATCGAGGCCGGCCTGCGGCTCGTCCAGGAAGACAATGTCGGGCTCGTGGACGAGGGCGAGCGCGATGTTGAGGCGCCGCATCATGCCGCCGGACAGCGTCCGGGCCAGGCGGTCCCGCTTTTCTTCTAGGCCGAACACCGAGACGAGCTCGTCCGCCTTCCGACGGGCAGCGAGGGCCGGCACGTCGTACATGCGCGCCGCAAACGTCAACTGCTCGTGCGGCGTGAGCAGCTCCCAGATCGCCATGCCCTGGGGAGAGACGCCGACCGACGCGCCGTGCAGTTCGACGCGCCCCGCGTCTGGGCGCAGCAGGCCGCACAGCATCTTCAGCGTCGTCGTCTTGCCGGCGCCGTTCGGCCCCAGCAGGCCCAGGATCTCCCCGTGGCGAACCTCGAGCGACAGCCTGTCGACCGCGACGACATCGCCGAAGTGCTTGGTGAGATCCGTGGCTCGCAGCATCCCGGCTACCCCCTCGTGCGCGGGAACTCCGTGACCCGGATGTTCGTGCAGCCGTAAGGAATGAGCGTGAGCTCCTCGAGCGGCTCCTTTGGCGGCGGAGCGGATGGGTTGGCCCACGCGACATCCGCCGGCGACACTTCGGCCGCCCAGCCGCGGAGCAGCTTCCAGTTCGGAAGCTGCCGACCCTGCACCCTCGCCAGCATGCCCGCGCCTTCCGGCGAAAACGGCGTCTCGCCGACCGGCCGCTCCTCGAACCGCACGCTGGCGTCGGGACGCCGCTCATCCACCGCCAGCGCGTAGTTCCAGGGCGTCGTGGGGCGGACCTCGAAATCGCCGTGCGGCAGCTCGCGGTGCGGCTTGTCGGCGTTGACCCGAGTCCAGCTCTCGCCGATCTTGAGCGAGTAGACGAGCGGACCGCGTTCGATCGCGATCGCGTCGTTGTAGCGGACCGTGACCGCGCCGCGCATCGGGAACCGGACCGCCAGCCGGACCGGGCCGTTCCACTCGCGGTCGAGGCGGTGCAGCGTGCCCGGCTTCATCGGCTGTTCCGGCCCGCCGCCGTCTCTGAGCGTCGCCCCCTCCGCCCACGCCGGCACGCGGAGCAGCAGCGGGAACCTGACGGCGCGCTCCGGGGCCACGAGGACCGCCAGCGTCTCGCGGAACGGGTACTCCGTCTCGACCGACACGGCGACCGGCACGCCGCGCGACACGAACTGCGCGCGGCTCGGCGCGTACGCGGCCGCCACCAGACCTTCGTCCGGCGTGCGCATCCACAGGTGCGCCGCGAACTTCGGCCACCCCTGGTGCATGTTCGCGGTGCAGCACCCGTAGTTCGGCTCGAGGCCGAAGAGATTCGATTCGGGTCCGTTCGTCGTGAACTGGTGGTCGGGGTTGATCGTGCACTGCACCTGGTTGACCTGCTGGTCGTACTGGTGCGACCACATGTCCGGTGCAAACGTCGCGGGCAGGGCGTTGTACGCGACCCGCTCGAGACGATCACCGACCGCCGGATCGCCAAACGCCGAGAAGAGGTGCTCCAGCGAGTAGAGGAACTCGACCACGGCGCACAGCTCCGTCCCTTGAAGGGGATTCCTTCCGGCCAGGCACTCGTCGCCCGCGAACATGCCGTTTACCTGCCCGTGATACCGGTCGAGCGTCTCGATCATCGTCTTCGCGAAGCTGCGATCCTGCGGCCGCCGGTCGAGCCGCCAGGCGAGAGCAGCGGCCTTGGTCGCCATCGCGGTGTTGACGATGTGCTTGGTCCACTTCCAGAGGCCGCGGCGTGGCGTGGGGATCGTGATGTCTTCGGTTCCGTACAGGGTCTCGAAGTCCACGCCCTGCGTGCGGAGCTTCCGTGCCAGATCCAGCAACCAGGCCTCGCCGGTCCGCTCGTACACGTAGAAGATCGACACCAGCCCTTCGAACCACCGGAACCGGCCCCACTCGTAGAGCGGCGTTCGGTCGAGTCCGGCGAGCACGGCGCGGAGGCTCCGCTGGACTGCCTCGAGCACGCGCGTCTCGCCGGTGGCTTCGTGGTACTGGACGAGCGCCTTGTTGGCGAGCAGGATTGCCCACAGGTCGTACCGCCTGGCGACTGCGTCCTCCGGGTACGGGCTGAACCAGCCGTCGGGGCGCTGGTGCGAGACGATGAAGTCGATGTACCGCGCGAGCCTCGACTTGAGCGGCGCGTCGTCGAGGATCCAGGCAAGGGGGATGGCGCCGTCGAGCCAGTACGGCGCGCGCTCCCACCCCTCAGCTTCCCCCCCGAACCACCTGCTCTGGCCGACGTCCGGCCAGAACTCGTCGAGGTGACCGGTGAGACCGTCGGCCTGGATGCGCAGTTGGCGCTCGAGCCACCCGGCCGGCCGGATGGCGCCGAGCGGCAGCGGCCGGAACAGCGGCTCGGCCAACCCGGCCGCTGAACGCGCCGAGGCAGGCGGCTTCAAGACCGGCGTGCCCGCTGCCTCGGCGGCTCGGCCCGCTGGCGCCGCGGCAGCCGCAAGGCCGCCAGCGACACTGGCGACGAACTCGCGGCGGTCGATGTCGGACATGGACGCGCTCCTGCTGCCGCAACCGGCAAGCCGGCCGATCATACTGCCGTTGGCGTGACTTGCGGCCGGGAGTTGTTCGGCAGCCGGACAGCGAACCCCATCGCGGCCTGCTGTCGGGACGGCGACGCCGTGGCGAAGCGCGGGTCCGGGAGCGCCGGCGGACCTCCGCGGAACGTCGGGTGCGAGGCTCGCGAACTACCCCACGCGCTTGTCCGCGCTCCCGATCAGATCGGCCTTAAAATCGTAGACAACGACACGGATAGTCCGGACGGCCGGGCTCACGAGGAACCGCACCCGATAGGGAATGCCCGCGCTCAGGACCTTCGCGAAGTTCTCCTCCTTGAGCTTCAGGTCGGCCGTCTGCAGGATGTTGTTGAGCGGGTTGTTCTTCTCGTCCCAGCAGAAGACGGCAATGCTGACCTGGCCGACGTGGGCGCCCTCGACGAACGTGAAGGCGAGCCTGGAGGCATCGATTCGCGCATCGACGGCAAGTTCGTAGCCGGCCCCGTCGGCGGCCCTGGTCACCTTTGCCTCGACGTTCGTCACGCGGATGTCGTCAATCGTTCTTCGGAACGACGCTGCGGCCCTGATGCGGTCCGAGCTGACAAACTCCCGCCGGCTGAACGTCGCCAGATCCTTCCGGGCGTAGTAGCCGTGGCGGAAGAGGACAGTCACGTTGGGCCGGGTGACCTTGACGCTGACCTTGCGGTACGACCCGTCCCAGGTTGAGTTCGACGGGTAGTAGCCGAGCAGGTACGTGGACCGCGTCACCTCGTTGATGCGCTCCAGTGCGGTATAGCCGTGCTCCGCGATTGAGGACACCCCTCCGGTCAGCTCCGAGATGGATCGCAGCGCCCTGAACGCGAAGGTCTGGTTCCAGCGTCCTTCGGGCGACGACCCGCCCGTCTGGGCCGCATAGAGGCCGCCGGTCTCGATCGTGTCGATGGCGACCCGCGCATCGTTGGCCGCTGCAGCCAGCAGCTCGTCCTCCTCGAGGCGGGGCAGCGTCAGACCCCTCTCCGTCACGTACACGATGTGCTTCTCCCCCTCGAAGTGCCGGAGGTACTCAATGGCCGCGTAGAGGTTGCCGAGATCCTGCAGCGTCTGGGCGGTCGTTGCGACGAAGGCCTCGAGCGACAGATCCGCGAACATTCCGGTCTGGATCTCGTCGAGCTCCGACCAGGTTGTCAGGTTGGACACGCCTGCCGCGGCCGCCGCCTCGGCCTTGGCGTCTTCGATCTCCTTCTGGATCTGGGCGGTCGTCTGGCGGAAGGCGTCCTTCTCGACTCGGCTCGCGACGGGGTCACTCGGGTCGACGCGCTGAGAGGCGAGCAGGCCGGATCCTTCGAAGAGCTGGTCGATCTTCGCCTGGAGCCGCGGCGGAATCAGCTTGCTGCCGTAGACGGCGGCAAGTCCGCTCATCTGCAGGCCGATCTCGAAGTCGACCTGCTCGTGCATCGTCCTGAAGCGCTCGAGGAGCCTGGCAACCGCCTCGTGGTTGGTGGTGAAGGTGGTCGCGCGGTTGTAGGCGAAGACCGAAAGCTGGTCCTGCGGCAGGAGCCGCTCGCGCACGAAGCTGATCAGCGCATCGACCGTTTTCGACGGCTCCTGCAGCCTTCCGCGGCCGAGCACGACCAGGAAGATCCGGTTCGTCTGGGGCACGAGCGACACGGCCGTCTCGCGAAGGGACAACCCCGCCTCGCGCGCCGGAGCCGCCTCGGTGAGCGTCTGCTGCGAGAAGTGCCGGATTTCCTGCCTCACGCCTTCTTCCGTCACCTGGAACTCCTCGGGCTTCAGGTCGGTGACCGGCTTGCCCGATCTGTCCGTGACACGAACGTCGACGGGCACGAGCGTGACCGCGCTGCGGAAGATCGGCGTCTGCGGGAGCGGCTGGGGATCCTGTGCGGATGTCGGTTCGCGCACGGCCGAGGCTGCGGCAAGGAGCAGGAAGACCGCACACACGCGCACCCTCACCGTTGACCTCCTCCAGCGGGACGCCGGCTTTGGCTGGAGCCCGATGCCCGTCAGCATGTTACTCTGCATCAGCGCCCGCGGGAAACGCGTCGCCAGACCGCCGCCGGACGCCTTTCCACGCGTCCGTGGTTTTCTGGTAGGCTCACACCAGCATGTTCGCTGACCTCGCGCCTGGAGGCCGAGGATGACCGTTGACCCGTTTCGCTCGACAGCTGCGGACCGCCTGGACCCCGAGGTTGTCCGCATGGAGATCCACCGCTTTCTCCGAGAGGACGTCGGCTCGGGGGACGTGACGACGAGTCGGGTGATCTCGCCCTCGGCCGTCGCGCGCGGCGCCATCGTCGCGCGCGAGGCGTGCGTTGTGGCCGGCCTGGAGATCGCGCGGGCGGTATTCCTGGAGCTGGACTGCACCCTCGTTGTCGAGCCGCACGTCGGCGACGGCATCGAAGTGCAGCCGGGTGCCGTTCTGGCCACGGTGCGCGGGCGGGCGGCCTCCATCCTGACCGGCGAGCGCCTCGCGCTGAATCTGCTGCAGCGGCTTTCCGGCATCGCATCGATGACGCGCCGATACGTCGCGGCTGTCGCGGGGACCGGCTGCTCGGTGTCGGACACCCGGAAGACGACGCCCGGCCTGCGGCTGTTCGAGAAGTACGCGGTGCGCACGGGCGGCGGGCGCAACCACCGGATGGGGTTGTTCGATGCCATCCTGATCAAGGACAATCACCTCGAGGTCGCGGGCGGCATACGACGCGCACTCGCGTCGGCACGAGGCGACGGCGGGAGCCAGACGCCCATCCAGGTGGAAATCGACTCGCTGGCGCAGCTGTCCGACGCGCTGGCGGCTGGCGTGGAGGCGGTGCTGCTCGACAACATGACGCCGGAGCACGTGGCCGACGCGGTGCGGCTCGTCCGATCGCACCCGAACGGAGGCGGCTGCTGGATTGAAGCTTCGGGCGGCGTGACGCTGGCGAACATCCGAGCTTACGCTGAAGCGGGGGTCGACACTGTCTCGGTCGGCGCCCTGACGCACTCGTCGCCCTCAGTTGACATCGCGCTTGATCTCGAGACGTCCGGCGCCGAGACGCCGGCGACTTCACCCCGCTGATTCCTGCTGCCCATGTCCGAACGCGTCGCGCTGCCTCTCTCACCGTTCCACGTGCTGGCGAAACCGACCGGCGCTATCTGCAACCTGGACTGCCGGTACTGCTTCTTCCTCTCGAAGGAGGAGCTGTACCCGGGCAGCCGGTTCCGCATGAGCGACGAGGTGCTCGAGGCGTACATCCGGCAGCTGCTCGAGGCGCATCCCGGGCCCTCGATCGAAGTCGCCTGGCAGGGCGGGGAGCCGACGCTGATGGGCCTCGAGTTCTTCGAGCGCTCGATTGCCTGCGTGGAGCGGTTCCGCAAGCCCGACCAGACGGTGACGTACACCATCCAGACCAACGGGACGCGCCTCGACGAGGCGTGGTGTGCGTTCTTCAGGCAACACGACTTCCTCGTGGGCCTCAGCATGGACGGCCCCAGGGCGATCCATGACGCGTACCGCGTCGACAAGGGTGGCGCAGGCTCGTTCGACCGCGTGAGCCGCGCGTGGGATCTGCTGCAGGCGCATGAGGTGGCCGTCAACATCCTGTGCACTGTCCACGCGGCCAACGCCGACGTTCCGCTGGAGGTGTACCGCTTCTTCCGCGACGAGCTGCACGCCGCGTTCATCCAGTTCATCCCGATCGTGGAGCGGGCGACGGCCGCCACGCTGCCGATCGTGAACGAAGGGTGGAGCGAGTCACCGGGGGGCCGGCGTCCCCTCTACACGCAGTCCGGATCGCTCGTCACGGAACGATCGGTCGGCGCGGAGCAGTACGGCCGCTTCCTGATCGAGATCTTCGAGGAGTGGGTCCGCCGCGACGTGGGCACGGTCTTCGTTCAGACCTTCGATGTCGCGCTCGGGAGCTGGGTCGGCCAGCACAACCTCTGCATTGTCTCGCCCACCTGCGGGCGCTCGCTGGCCCTCGAGCACAACGGCGACCTGTACTCGTGCGACCACTACGTCGAGCCGGGGAGCCTGCTGGGCAACATCCTCGAGCGGCCGATGGGGGAGCTGATCGACTCCCCGCAGCAGAAGGCGTTCGGCCAGGACAAGCTGGACCGGCTGCCGCGGTACTGCCGCGACTGCAACGTGCTGTTCGCCTGCTACGGCGAGTGCCCGCGGAACCGCTTCATCGAGACGCCCGACGGCGAGCCCGGGCTGAACTACCTGTGCGCGGGGTACCGAGCGTTCTTCCGCCACGTTGACGAGCCGATGAGGCTGATGGCAAGGCTGCTGGGGCAGGAGCGTCCGGCCCAGGGGATCATGCAGTGGTACGCCGCCCGGGATGCGGCGTTCCGCGCGGCCGCGGCGAAGTTCGGCCGCAACGACCCGTGTCCGTGCGGGAGCGGGAAGAAGGCGAAGCACTGTCACGGGCGGGACGCGGACGTTGGCAACGAAGGGCGCCGCGCATGACCGATCCCGTGGGAGAGCCGCTTGCGTGGGTGATTGCCGTCAACATGGGGTACGGGCACCAGCGGACCGCGTATCCGCTGCGGACTCTGGCGCCCGGCGGCGAGGTGCTGCTGGCCAATGACTACCCGGAGATGCCCGAATCCGACCGGGCCATCTGGGAGCGCACGCGGCGGTTCTACGAGTCGATCTCCAACGTCCAGCGGATGCCGGTCATCGGCGCAGCGGCCTTTGCCGCCTTCGACCTGCTCCAGCGGATTCTGCACTTCTATCCCCGGCGCGATCTGTCGAGCCCCGACTGGAACGTTCGGGCCATCCACTCCCTGATCCGGAGGGGCTGGGGCAGGGATCTGATCGCCCGGCTGAGCCGGCGCGCGCCGGCCCTGCCGATCGTGACGACGTTCTTCACTCCGGCCTTCATGGCCGAGCACTTCGAGTATCCGGGCGACATCTACTGCGTCGTCTGCGATGCCGATGTCGCCAGGGTCTGGGCGTCGGCCGCGCCCCGTTCCAGCCGCATCCGGTACTTCGCGCCAAACCCGCGTGTGGCCGAGCGGCTGGCGCTCTACGGCGTCGATCCCGCGAACGTGTTCATGACCGGATACCCGCTGCCGGAGGAGAACACCGGCGGCGGCTCGCTGACGATCCTCCGGGCCGATCTGGGCCGGCGGCTCCTCCGGCTCGACCCGATGGGGCGGTTCTTCTCGCGCTATCGGTCGCTCGTCGCCGAGAAGGTCGGTGTGGTGTCCTCCGGCACCAACGACCCGGTGACCATCCTGTTCAGCATCGGCGGCGCCGGCGCGCAGAAGGACATCGGCGCGGCGCTGGTCGAAAGCCTTCGCGAGATGATCGCACGGCGGGACGTCCGGGTTGTGCTGGGGGCCGGCGTCAGGCCGGCGGTGCGGGACTATCTGCAGGCGGCAGTGGCGCGTCTCGGCCTCGAGACCGGGCCCGCGGCAGGGGTCGAAATCCTCTACGCGGAGCGCATCTCCGAGTACTTCCGGATGTTTAACGAGGCGCTCCGGACGACCGACGTGCTGTGGACCAAGCCGAGCGAGCTGTCGTTCTTTACCGCCCTGGGTCTGCCGATTGTCATGGCTCCGCCGCTCGGCTCGCAGGAACACGCCAACCGCGAGTGGCTGCTGGAGATCGGATCCGCCGTCTCACAGAAGGACCCGCGCTACGCGAACGAATGGCTGCTCGATCTCGTCGCAAGCGGCTGGTTTGCCGAGGCGGCGCTGCAGGGCTTCATCGACGGCACCCAGCTCGGCACCTCCGCGATCCGCGCGGTCATCACCGGCGCCCAGCCGGAAGGCAGCTGCCTGCTGTAGGCGGCATTCCCGCCCGCTTGCCCGCTGCGACCGTCCAGGGCGCGGCGATACCGGCTTACCGCGAGAAGGCTTGCCGGCCCTACGACCCCGCCGGCGGCAGCGCGCCGGGTGCCGGCGCCGGCGACCAGCCGGCAGCCGCTCTGTCCTTAATCTCCCGGAACTTCTTGCTCACGCTCGACAGCCGCTCGTCCCACTCCAGGTTGATCGCCTGGTTCTGCACCAGCACGTGGAACTTCGTCATGACCATGACGAGGAGGACGGGCTTGAGGAACGCGTGGCGGACATTCGAGGCGAAGAGCGCCGCGACGACGAATGCGGCAAGAAACCCTCCCGGCGCCCAGGTGCTCGGCAGCACGGCCAGAAGCAGGAAGGCGGGCGCGAGCATCACGATCCAGATGGCCGCCGTCAGCGCCGCGTCGATGACCACGACCCAGACCGCGGTCTTCAGGATCTCCTTCGCGTTCTGGCCGTAGTAGATCAGCGCATCCTTCGAGCTGCGCCAGGCGTTCTCGTCTCCGCGCGCCAGGTTGTAGGAGAAGATCGTCTCGTCGATGTAGGTGGTTGCCGCGCGCGCGATGGCGTTGGCGATCGAGACGACCGACTGGAAACCCGGCACGGGGATGAGGTGCGCCACGAAGTCCAGCGTCCGGTTGAAGGCGTGAACCACGCCCTTGATGAGGAGGTCGAGCGCGAACAGGAGGTTCACCTGCCCGAAACGTTTCGTGACGACCTGCTTTCCGTACTCGAACATGCCGCCAGCCCCGCCGCCGACCTCCCCCTTGGTGATGAGCTCGGTCAGCACGGCGACGTGTCCGGCCCCGATGAGATACAGCGCGTACCGCACGACGAACCACCACAGGTACCCGTAGAAGCCCAGGCCGGCGGCGATCCATCCGAACCCGATCCACGGATGCACCTTGGCGCCCAGGAACGCCCCGACGCCGAAGGCCAGCACGAACCAGATGATGGTGACGATCGAGAAGACGAGCAGAATGCCGAACCGCGTCAGTGCGTACGGGAGCGTGCGCATCACGAGCGACCAGGCCGTGCCGAAGCCCGCTTCCTTGATGGCGAGCGGGTACGAGTGGCGGACCGGCTGGTCAGGGTGGCTGTAGGTGGCGGAGGCGTCAGTCATGGGCAGCATCCTCAACGTGGGTGGCTGGCAATCCCCGAGAGCGTAGCCAGAGACGGGCGGTTGGTCAAGACGCACGAGACAGGACGCACGCAACAGGAGGACTCAGGCGCGCCGCCTCCAGCCGTTGCCCGGCTTCCGGGGTGTCACAGAGTCTTCGCAGCCCTGCCACAGAAATGCCACACAGTCAACGTTCAATAGGTCATAGAGCTTGTCACGAGAGCGGCTCACGGCGGTGGGCCCCCTCGGATCGAGAGGCACCAGCGTCTGCCAGAAAGGAACAGGAAGTTGTCAACACGCGCCAGTCGATGCCGGCGTCGGCTGTTACACCCCGCCTGGGTGTGTGTCGGCATCTTCCTCGTGTTCGCCGCGGTCGGCTTCTCTTTCGTGTGGGCCGAGCAGAAGCTCGAGAACTCCGGGCGCGAACACGAGGTCCAGATCGAGACAGGCACCGACGACTGGCACGATCGGGTGGCCTCTCTGACAAGTGGATTCATAGTCGGCGGTTTTCCTGCTCCTCCCGTTCGGGTCGGTTGACGCGGCAAGGCACCGCACAGTCGGCACCCACGCGCGGGTGAGTCCGGGCGGAGGGCTCCCACCCAGTCCTCCGCCCGGATCGGTGTTCCCCCTTCTCCTCTCCATCGGTCCTCAATTCGTGCTCGGGTTGCGAGCGCTCGGCAGGGCCGCTATCCTATGGCCGTCATGGCCGCGGGAGCCTCACCAACGACCGGCCAGCATGACAGCTTGACGGCATGATGACGAGCCAAGCGGATCCTGCCGTGCGCGGCCCGCGGACGGCGATCGACCTGATCGGCCTCGATGCGGACGACACCCTCTGGCACAACGAGCGCCTGTACCGGATGGGGCGCGAACGTTTCCGTGACGTGCTGGCGAGGGCGGGGGTGTCGGCCCGGAATGGGGAGATCGACGCACTGGCCGACCAGACCGAGCAGCGGAACATCACGTACTACGGGTACGGCGTCACGAGTTTCGTCCTCTCGCTGATCGAAGCGGCCGTCGAGCTGAGCGGCGGCCGGATCGGCGGGGCCGCGATCGGCGAACTGCTCGAGCTGGCCAAGCAGATGCTGACCGCGGAGGTCGAGCTGTTCGACGGCGCGCGGGAGGCGGTGTCGCGGCTGGCGGCGTCGTTCCCGCTGATGGTTATCACCAAGGGCGATCTGCTGCACCAGCGGGCAAAGATCGAGCAATCCGGCCTCGGCGGCTACTTCCGGTTCATCGAGGTTGTCAGCCACAAGAGCCGGGACACCTACCTGTCGATTCTCGAGCGGCACGCCGTCGCACCGGCACGGTTCCTCATGGTGGGCAACTCCCTGCGATCGGACGTGCTGCCCGTCCTCGAGATCGGCGGGCAGGCGGTCTACGTGCCGGCCACGCTCAGCTGGGCGTACGAAGACAGCGAGCGGCCTGACGCGGCGACGGGCCGCTACCACGAGATCGCCAGCCTGCACGAGTTGCCTTCGCTCGTTGACCGAATCGCTTGCCCTTAAACCGGGGGGGTCGGCATGAAAAAGCTCGTCCTCGTCGTGCTCGCCCTGGCGGTCGTCGGCGGCTTGGCGGCTGCTGCGTACTTCATGGGCTGGCTGGGCCCGCGGACGGCCGGCTTGACGCCTGTTGCGCAGCAGACCGGCCGCGAAGCCGCAACTCCGGCGGGGACTTCACCTGGAACGCCGGCGGCACCGGCCGAGCTGGCGCCGCCGGCAGCGCCATCCGAAGACACCCCATCCGCGTCGACTCCGGCCGAACCTCCGCCGGCCTTTGACGGAAACGTGGCGGCGCTGCAATTCGGCGGCATGGTGGAGCGCGTGTCGGGCTGGGATCCGCGTGACCCGCGGGTTCCGGTCGTCCTCATCGACGGCGACACCAGCCATCGGTACTGGCGCTCGGAGGAAGGCGACGCAGGCCCCAAGGAGATTGTCGTCTCGTTCTTCAACCGTGCGGCGGTCCTGGTCGACCGCGTCGTGCTGGCTGCCGGCGACGAGCAACCGGAAACGCCGAGAGACGTCGAGGTGTGGGTGTCGGCGACGAGCCCGACCGAGGGCTTCACGCGGGTTGCCGCCGCAACGCTCTCGTTCGACAACGACGAGGTGGAGGCCACCGTCGCCTTCTCGCCCGTTCAGGCCAAGTACGTCCAGCTGCGCCTGCTCACAACGCGGGGAGGGGAGCAGTTCTACCTGACGGAGGTCAGAGTGATGGAGGCCGCGCAGGCCGGCTACACGCCCCTGCTCACGCGCGAGTCCGAGCTGGCGAGGCTGACGGGGCACGCCCCGGCCCAAGCTGCGGCGCTCTCGCCCGTGTCGGCCTCTAAGGCTGAGCCGGTGTGCTCCCCGGAGGCGACGCTCACGGCGATCCGATCGGGGAAGGGCGAGAGCCGGCGCGTGCTTGTCATCGACGTCGCCGGGAGCGGCAACTACCCGCCGGCGGACGACCCGGAGCCCGACGACACCGGCCACCTCGATACGTCGATCCTGAAACGCGTCCGTTTCACGACGGTTCGCCCCGAAGACGCGTCCCCGGCGTTTCTCGCCGCATCGCTCGGGTACGACACGGTCGTGATGGCGCAGGTGTGCGACCCGGTTGCGGACATCCCGGCGACGTTCTTGAAGGCGCTTCCGAGCTGGGTGGCCGAGGGGCACAAGCTGATCATCCACGACTCGGATCGCTGCAGGGAGGGCCCAGACTACAGCTTCCTGCCGTTCCGCTTTGCGACGAACAACCCGGGCGCGCTCGGCGCACCCGGCTCCGACCTGCGCCTGCTCGAGGACAACGCCATCGTCCACAGCCGGCGGACGCTCGCCGGCTTCGTCGACATCGACTCCTGGGTCGGCGGCGAGAACGACTACTACAACGAGCTGGGCGATTCGAATACGGTCACCAGGTGGGATCCGAACTGGTGCGGTCACATGGCCGTCAGGAACGTCAACGGCGTGTTCGGATTCTCCGAGACGTACGCGCACCTCGGTCGGGGCCTGATCATCTACAACGGCTTCGACCTGGATCAGTGGAGCAGCGTAGGCTACCGGCTGCTCGCGCTTCGCGAGCTGGCCCTGGGCTTCGATCCCGACAACCTGCCGTGCTCGGCTCGTCTGGGTGACTTCATTCTCTCGACCGATTCGGGACTGGTCCGTCGCCCGATCGTCGCGGGACGCACCTACGTCTACCCGCTGGCGCTGCTGTCGAACCAGGGCTACAAGGGACGTATCAACCTGTCGCTTGCAGCCACACCGGGCCTGAACGGCCTGAAAGCCGCCTTCGAGCCGGCATCCGTCACGCTCGCCAACGTAGCCGAGTCGCGGCTGACGGTGGAGGTGCCGGCAGGCGTGAAGGCGGCTCCACAGGCGCTCATGGTGAAGGGCGTCGATGACGCGGGCAAGTCGAACTCGCTGTGTCTTCAGCTGGTGGAGCCCGAGACAGGCGAGCTGTCGGTCGTGAGCATGCTGCAGCGCGCGAAGGCCCCCACGAAGAACCTCGAGATCATCCTCGACGTCTCGGGGTCCATGTCGACCGCCCTCGGCAAGAAGACCCGCTGGACGACGGCGCTCGACGTCCTTCGCGACGTGCTGGCGAGGCTGCCGTCGGACTTTCACGTCGGCCTGCGCCTGTACGGCCACCGGGAGAGCTCCCGCTCGCCGAAGACGTGCACCGACACGGAGTTGGTCGTCCCGATTGACGAGCTGGATCGCGAGGCTATCCTTCGCGCGGCGACGGCTGTAAAACCGCGGGGCGAGACGCCGCTGGTCTACTCGGTTCTGCAGGCGCCGGCCGATCTCAAGGAAGTCGGCGGCGGCACGGTGATCCTCATCACGGATGGCGAGGAGAGCTGCAAGGGCAACATGGCGAAAGCGGCCGCGGAGCTGAAGGCGGCCGATCAGGAGGTGATCCTGAACATCGTCGGCTTCACGCTGACGGGACAGAAGGCCAAGGCGACGCTGAGCGCGTTTGCCGAGTCGACAGGAGGCCGGTTCTACGCGGCCTCGACCGGCGAGGGGCTGGCCCAGGCGTTGCTCATCGCAGCCGTCGACAAGTTCCCCTACGAGGTGTTCGACGGCGCCGGCAGGCTCGTGGCCAGCGGCGAGGCCGGCGGGGCCCCGGAGGCGCTGCCGCCGGGCACCTACCGGGTCGTGGTCAAGGCGGGCGAGCAGTCAATCGCCGCCGACGGGGTGCAGGTGGCGCTCGGCCGTGAATCGACGGTTCGCATCGTGCTGAGCAAGGATCGGCTGGCGCTCGAGAAGTAGGCCGGGAAGAGGCGATCGGACGCAGCCTCAGCCCCGGCCGGACGATGAGAGCACGCAGGCCAGTCGCAGGCGGCAGACGAGCCCGACGACCGTCACAACTGCGAGGACGACAAACGCTGCGTCGGCGAGCGGCACACGCCGGGCGCCAAGCGGAATCGCCAGCCCCGGCGCAGCCGCGAGCACGGCGGCAAACAGCACGAACCCGACGAACAGCTCCGCCCTGCCAGGCCCGGCGTACTCGCGCCGGCCGAAGGTCGCTTCAATCTGTGTCCCCAGGTAGCTGTGGATCTGGGTCAGGATCACGACGCCCAGGCCGAACACCGTGGTCGCGCCCGGCGACAGGGCGATCCCCGCGAGGACCGACGCGTCGACGATTCTGTCGCCGAAATGATCGAGGAACTCGCCGGCACGTGACGCGCGGCCGTTCAGGCGGGCCACGAGGCCATCGAGCGCGTCGGCCACGCCGGAGGCGGCCACGAGCACCGCCGCGAGCGCGTAGACGAGCGGCCCGCGATGGGCCTGCGAGAACGCAACGCCCGCGAGCACGCCCGCCGCCATCGACACGAGGGTGAGCGCTGTGGGGCTTACCCCGCGCATCGTGCGCGCGAGCGGCGTGAACAGCCGTTCGAAGAAGCGCCGGACGCTCAGCATGCAGCGGACATCTGTGTTGGAGACCGTTCCGATCCGGGCCGCCGGCTGCGTAGAGCGGGGCTTCAGCCCCGCTGTGAGGCCTGGGGCTGAAGCCCCAGGCCAGCACGGCGGGCCTCAAGGCCCGCCCTACGACTGACTGCCGACTGACGCCTGTTGACTGTCTTGCCCGTCTATTTCGTGTTGCTGCCGCCGATCTTGATCCGGTTGATGAGGAGCGTCGGACACCCCACGTTATTGAACCACGTCAGGTCACTGCCGACCTGGCCGATCGACGTGAGCAGGTCGAACAGGTTGCCGGCGACGCTGATGCCGCGAACCGGAAACGTGGTGCGGCCCCGTTCGATCATGAAGCCGGCCACCGGGAACGAGAAGTCGCCCGACGCGGCATCGATCGCGGCGAACATGCCGAAGGCGACCTTCAGGAAGAACCCTCGCGCGACGCCCGCAATGATCCTCTCGGGCCCGACTTCGCCGGCTTTCAGATAGAGATTGGTCTGGCCGACGCCGCCGGCGGACTGATACCCGTTCGCCCGCGTCCGGTTGCCGGTGGATTTCGTCTTGCCCTTCTTGGCTGTGTAGCTGTCGTGTAGAAACGTCTTCAGCACGCCATCGACGATAAGCGGCGTGGTCTGGGTGGGTACGCCCTCACCGTCCACTGGGGCCGTCGATACACCGCCCTTGAGCCGGCCGTCGTCCACAAGCGTCACGCGAGGCGAGGCGACCAGGCTGCCGATCCGGCCGGCGAACTTGGAACGGCCCTTTTGGACCTCGTCAGCCGACAGCAGTGAGACGACGAACGATAACAGCTGCGTGCCCACCTCGGGCGTCACGACCAGCGGCACCTCCATCGAGGCGATCGGCTTGGCCCCGAGCATCTCCACGGCGTTCGACGCCGCCGTGCGGCCGATGTCGTCCGGGTCGAGCTCGTCGTAGCGCCGCACGACCTTGTAGTGCTGCCCCGACTGCTGATCGGCGCCCTCGGCGGCCGAGAACTCCACGGCGCCGGCGCAGCCCGAGGAGGGGTACCATCCGGACACGCCGTTGGAGTTGGCGAGGTACACGAACGTCGTCGCGTCCTGATAGCCGGCCGACATCGCGCCCTTGACCTTCGGGCTGAACTCGAGACCCGAGGTCTCGAGCCGCTGCGCCTTGCGGATCTTGTCTTCCACCGGCACGCTTGCGGTGGCGGCGTCGTACGCGATGGCGTCGGTCTGTGTGTGCCACGGCGCAGGCGTGCCGCCGGGCTCGCTGCTCGCGAGGACGTTAGACTCATCCGGGGTGTGAAACGGCACCTTGGCGGCCAGATCCGCCACAAGCTGTCTCACCGACGCCTGCGACAGATCGTTGGATGACCCGAAGGCCAGCTTCTGGTCCTTGAGGAGGCGGAGGCCGATCCCGGCGTCGCGGACGGCGTTAAACTGCTCGACCTGCCTGCTGCTGATGCTGATCTGGACCGACTCGCTGTCGGCCACCATCGCCTCGGCGGCGTCCGCTCCCGCCTGCTTCGCCTGCTCGACGGCCCAGCGCGCAAGATCCAGGTATTCCTGCTTCTCGGTCATGGTGTCGCTCCTAGCCTTCCCAGCTCTCGCCGCTGCCCCCGACCAGCATCCCGCGCACGCGCAGCGTCGGCATGCCGACGCCGACCGGCGCCGTCTGTCCCTTGCCGCAGCGCCCCGCGCTCGGGTCGATCTTCAAATCGTTGCCGACCATGTCGATCGACTTGAGGGCATCGATGCCCAGGCCGGAGAGCGACGCGCCCTTGATCGGCCGCGTGATCTTGCCGTTCTCAATCAGGTACCCTTCGCCGACCCCCATCATGAAGTTCCCGGTGATGACATCGACCTGGCCGCCGCCTCCGGCGTCAGCGACGTAAATGCCGCGCTTGGTGGCGGACAGGATCTCCTGCGGCGACGCCGTGCCGCTCTCGATGAAGGTGTTCCGCATGCGCGGGATGGGCGGGTAGCGGAACGACTGGCGCCGGCCGCTGCCGGTCGACACCAGCCCGAGCTTCTTCCCCCAGATCTTGTCGCAGAGGTAGCTGCGCTGGATGCCGTCCTCGATGAGCACCGTCCGCTGCGCGGGCACGCCCTCGTCGTCGAACGCGAACGACCCCGGCATCGACGGCAGCGTGCCATCGTCGACGAGCGTCACGCCCTTGGCGGCGGTCGGTTTGCCGATCTGGTCCTTGAAGTTCGAGCCCTTGAATACCAGGTCGGCTTCCATGCCGTGCCCGCACGACTCGTGGAAGATGACGCCCGGCACGCCGGGCGCCAGCACGACCGGGAAGCGGCCCCGCGGGGCATCGACGGCTTCGAAGAGGTTCTTGACCTTCCGGACGGCCGAATCCAGCACGGCTTCGAAGGAATTGGCGCCCGTGAAGAAATCCGAGCCGGCGTACGCCGCGCGGCCGTCCCAGGCGCTCTGCATCCGGCCCTGCGCGTCTCTGCCATAGATCATCGTCAGGAACTCGGTCAGCCCCAGCGTCTGGCTGACCAGCGGGCCGTCCGACGAGGCGATGGTCACCTGGCGGATGATCTCGCGCAGGACTTCCATGACCTGAACGACGCGCGGATCAGCGGACCAGGCGCGGTCCGAGAGCGCCTTGACCTGTTCGATGCGCTTGGCGACAGCCACGTCGGCGGGCAGCGGGGTGATGGGAAACGCCGGCGCCGACGTGTTCCGAGTCAGCGTCATGACGGCGCCCGCGGCGGCCGGCGCGCCCTGCGCAGCTGCGGCGGCGACATAATCGGCCGTCCTGTAGATCTCGGCAGGCTCGAAGCTGGCGGTGTACGCGTAGTAGGTCCGGCCTTCCTTGACCGCCCGCAGGCCGACCCCCTTCTCGATGAGCGTGGTCGTTCCGATCTTCTTGTCATCGTCCTGAATCGTGCCAAACGCCGCCCGTTCGACGTACACGTCCGCAAAATCCGCCCCCTTGGCGGTCAGGCGTTTCACTGCCTGAGCCAGGACGTCTTCCGCGAGGATCAGGTCGGAGGCGGCGCGATCGGACGTCGACCGGCACCCCGTAGCCGAGAGCAACATCTCGATGAGGAGGGGGGACAGCGACAGTCCGGTTACGCTGGCGGCGCCCCGTTCGATGAAGCCTCGGCGTGACAGGCTGGTCGCGGTGTGTGGTTCCGCCATGGTGTCTCCTTGTGTCGACCGCTCAACGCCAAGCCGACCGCAGGCCAACGGCGTCCTTGCGACTCCCGACTAGAGATCCTTACGGGGCAGCGGCTCGGTCTGTTCCGGGCAAATCGGTCCAGGACGCGGGCGGGAGTGCGGCGAGATTCTGGCCGAGCGGTGGGGCAGTGTCAAATCGAGCTAGAATGCCGCCGGAGGGCAGCATGCAGGTGAAGGGGTCGGGACTCATTTCGCCAAAGCGCCTACTTCGATCTCAGTTCTGTCATCTACAGCGGCTCGCCTTGAGTCTCTGCGCGATTGCCATCTCCGGTACCGTCTCGCCGGTCGTCGACGGCAGCACGCCGGCTGTCCAGCCGCTCACCGTCACGTCGCCAAACGGCGCGCTGGTGGTGACAATCGGCACGGCCGGTCAGCTGACGTGGGCGGTGTCTGCGGGAGGACGCCCAGTGCTTGCCCCGTCGCGGCTCTCGATGACACTGGCCGGCGGCCGCGTCCTCGGAGCAAGTCCTGTCGTCACGCGCACGACCGCGCGGAGCGTGGACGAGGCGCTGCGCCCCGTCGTCCGCGTGAAACGCGCGGTTGTCCGGGATCACTTCACCGAGCGCCGCGTGGACTTCTCCGGCGACTACTCGCTCGTTGTCCGCGCCTACGACGATGGCGTGGCGTACCGGTTTGTCACTCGGCTGCCTGGCGAGGTCACCGTGGAGAACGAGGAGGCGACGATGGTCTTTCCGGGGGACTACACCGTCTGGTTCCCCGAGGAGACGAGCCTGCTCTCGCACCAGGAACGCCTCTACAAGAGGGTCAGAATCAGCGAGATTACTGCCGGCCAGTTCTCATCGCTGCCGGCGCTCGTCGAGATCCCGGGCGGGCCGAAGGTCGCAATCGCCGAGGCGGATCTCTTCGACTATCCCGGGATGGACGTGACGCCGGGGCCTGAACCGAACAGCCTCAGAGGGCTGTTTCCTGCGTATCCCGCGAAGGTGGAGCTCGAGCGCGATCGCGACGAGCAGGTCGTCGAGCGCGCCGCCTATATCGCTCGGACGCGCGGCACACGCGACTTCCCCTGGCGCGTGCTCGTCGTGGCCGACCGCGACACGGTGCTGCTCGACACCGACATCGTCTATCGCCTGGCGGCGGAGACGACGATGGCGGAGACGAGCTGGATCCGGCCGGGCAAGGTCGCGTGGGACTGGTGGAATGCCAACAACATCTTCGGCGTGCCGTTTGTGGCGGGTGTCAACACCGACACCTACAAGCACTACATCGACTTCGCCGCCGAGCATGGAATCGAGTACGTGATCCTGGACGAGGGGTGGTACAAGCTTGGCGACCTGCTGGCGGTCTCGCCCGACATCGATATGGGGGCGCTCGCCGCGCACTCGAAGCAGAAGAACGTCGGCCTCATCCTGTGGGTGATCTGGAAGACGCTGGACCTGCAGATGGGGCCGGCGCTCGATCAGTTCGTGAAGTGGGGCGTCAAGGGCATCAAGGTCGACTTCATGCAGCGCGAGGACCAGTGGATGGTGAACTTCTACGAGCGAGTCGCGCACGAGGCGGCCAGCCGGAGGCTGCTCGTGGACTTCCACGGCGCGTACAAGCCAACCGGGCTCTACCGGACCTGGCCCAACGTGCTGACGAGCGAGGGCGTTGTCGGCCTCGAGCACAACAAGTGGGGCACGGATGCGTCGCCGGACAACGCCGTCACGTTCCCCTTCATGCGGATGCTGGCCGGCCCCGTGGACTACACGCCCGGTGCGATGATCAATTCAACGAAGGCCGACTTCAAGCCGATCAACAACCGGCCGATGAGCCAGGGCACACGGTGTCAGCAGTTGGCGATGTACGTCGTCTACGAGAGCCCTCTTCAGATGATGGCCGATTCGCCGTCCAACTACCGGCGCGAGGCGGACAGCCTGGCATTTCTCGCAGCGGTGCCGACGGTGTGGGACGAGACGAAGGTGCTCAGCGCCGGCGTCGGCGGGCACATTCTCGTGGCGCGGCGCAGCGGCAGAGACTGGTACGTGGGCGCCTTGACGAACTGGGAGGCGCGCGACCTCGAGGTGGATCTCTCGTTTCTCGGCAGCGGACGGTTTGCGGCCGACATCTACCGTGACGGCGCGAATGCCCATCGCGTTGGCGTGGATTACGCCCGCGACTCGCGCGAGGTCTCGGCGGCTGATCGGCTGAAGATCCACCTGGCCCCGGGCGGCGGGTGGGTGGCGCGGATCCGCGCTCGGTGAGGGTGCGCTGGAACGGTGGGGGGGGACAGTCGACAGTCGGCAGTCAGTCGACAGTCTGCAGCTGGCAGTGGACGACCGCGGTGGCTGGCGGTCTTCGCGGGATAGGGGCGCCGCGCATGGAACGGCTTTCCGTGCTCGGGGGGTCCAAGCGGAGGAAGAATGATCGCTTACTCGGAGCGGCTCGATCGCGCGTTTGTGCTGGCTGCGGCTGTTCACGAGGTCCAGCGCAGAAAGGGCACCGCCATCCCCTACATCATCCATCCGTACCAGGTCGCACTCATCCTTGATCGTCACGGATGGCCGGAGGACGTCGTCGTGGCGGGGGCGCTGCACGACGTGCTCGAGGACGCCAGGTGCGAGCGGCCGGAGTTCCGGGAGCGTGTCAGGCAGGTCTGTCCCGCGTTGACCGCTGCGCCGGACGATGAAGCCGGCTTTCGTCGAGCGATCGGCGACTACATCGGTCACTCGTTCGGCGAGCAGGTGCTTGAGATGGTCGTGCACGTGACCGAGCAGAAGACCGATGCGAACGGGGAGCGCCGGCCCTGGAAGACGCGCAAGCAGGAGCAGTTGGCGGTGATGCTGCAGGCGCCGCCCGAAGTCGCCGCGCTCAAGGCGGCGGACCTCGTGCACAACGTGCAGGCCATCACCCGCGACGTGCGGGCCACGGGACCCGGCGTGATGGCGCGGTTCAACGCGCCGCCGGCTGACGTGCGCTGGTCCTACCGTGAGATGATGAACGTCCTTGTCTTGAAGCTCGGCGAGGACGATCCCCTCGCCCGCGAGCTGGCCCACGTCGTCGCTCTGTTCGAGGAGGCCCTCAAGACATAGCCCTGCCTGCCGCGGGTTCCTGGTGTTGGACGCCTACCTTCCCGCGCATTCCCGGTGCGACCGGTACCCTGCCGCCTCCGCTTCTTGCCGCGTCGCGAACACGGCCGTGCAGCTCGGGCAGTTGTACTCGGGACACCCCGAGGCGTGATAGACCCGGCTTCTGACGTTGCCATGGAGCGGACCGGCTGGCTCCGGTCGCGTCCCGCGCTGGCCGGTGCCCGACGCGCCGGCGGCGCCGTCGCGTTCCTCAGCGCGCCGCTGCCATGGCGGCTCTGCGTTCGGGTCGATCCACAGGCCGCGTCGAGTCTCGCGCGCTTCCTTCTCGAGCGCTGCCAGCCGGACGCTGCTCGAATACTGGCGATAGTGCCAGGCCCATCCCTCCTCCACCATCGTTTCACACACGTCCCGAGTGTCAACGACGGGGCAGGCGAGCAGGCGGCCGTACTGATCGACGCCGACCGGGCGCACGTCGACGACGCGATTGAGGACGAGCGTGCGCAGCCGATTCCGCGACTCGATACCGAAACGCTGGCCGAACTCGGGTGCATCGACGCCGCTCAGCCGGATGCGGAACGTCTCGCGCCCCGCCACCGCCGTCAGCGTGTCGCCATCGTCTACCCGATCGACCACCGCGCGAAAAGGGGCAGGTACGAGTGCCGAGCCCTGCGAGCCGGCCTGTGCGCCTCTCCGCTCACCCGACCCTTGCGCGCAGGACGCCAGCGCCGACGCGAGGCAGAGGAGCACGAAACACGGCCATGCGCTCCGGACCCGTCCCGACGTCTGTGTTGGCATCCGGATTCCCGTTCCAGCCGAGCGCAACGGTTCGAAAGGCGACGGCGGAGGCGGGACGCGACCCGACCCTCGCAGCGGCCTTCCTGTCTCCTCACGCAGCGGGGCCACGCCGGTCCGAGCCGTGCGCGTCTTCCAGCGTCGTGATCCGCCGCTCGTGGCTGTCGAGTGTCGGACGGACAATCAGCCGGATTTCCGCCTGGGTGGCTGCCACGCCCTCGGCGACAATCCGGATGTCATCTGTCAGGCTCTCGAAGAGGACCTGCGTGTGTCTCCGCGTGCGCTCGGACTCCTGCCTCAGATCCTCCTTCGTTGCCAACGTAGCGATCCGTGCCTCAAACTCGGACCGTGTGACCAACTTGACGGCCTGGTCGTCGAGCTTCCGGTCAAGCTCCTCCCGCGTTGCCAGCGGGGCGGTCTTTTCATCGAGCTTCCGGTCAAGTTCGTCCCGCGTCGCCAGCGGGGCGATCTTCTCGTCGAGCTTCCGGTCAAGTTCGTCCCGCGTTGCCAGTGGGGCGATCTTCTCGTCGAGCTTCCGGTCAAGCTCCTCCCGCGTCGGCAGGGTTGGCAGAATCTGCTCAACCCGCTCGAGCCGGCCATCGATGTTTCTCACAACCTGTTCGAGGTGCATCTGCTGCATGGCGCGCGGCCTCCCGTGTTTTCGGCCGCCAGCTGCACATACCACGTTCGTCATGCCGCCGGAGGGCCGATCCTACCATCGTCGTGAGGCAAAGACGATGCCCGAAGTGACGACCGCATGAGAGGGAGGGGATCTCCAGGCGCACGCTGGCGAGACGTCAGGGGTGGGGTGTCGGCACGAAGGTGCAACGGATCTCAGGTCAACAGGCCATCCGCAACCCTCGCTCAGCCGCTTCGCGCGTCAGCAGCAGTGGGCGCGATTGGGTCGGTTGACTCGCACACAATCAATGCTCCTTGGCAGACCTCACGGGCCCTGGTCGAGCGGGCGCTTTGTCGTCGGGGGATCGAGACGCCAAGGGACTAGGCGCGATCACAGCCGCAAGCCGGAGGACGAGAGCCTGAGCGTCGCTCACCAGTGTCGGATCGATGGTGACGGTCACGCCCGGGCTGATGCTGAACGTCATGACAGGAGCGGGTCCCGGAGTCTCGATCGCCGGGCGCTGTCCAGGCCGGGACAGTACAGTTTCCAGCGCCTGTTCGAGAACCGGCGTCGGACATTCTGACAGTGATTGCTGTATGAGTTGCAGGGCCTGTCCCTCCTGCTGGAGCTGCTTGGCCGCCAGCAATTGAAGCAGATGGCGGAAACCGTAGATGGCCCGACGCCCCTCGTACCGGAGGGGATGGTCCACGATGCCAATCGTCTGGTAGTACCGGATGCCCCTCGCGTCAGGTGACGGAGCGACGCGCCCGTCGGCCGGCCGGACCTCTAGCTTGTTGAGAAGCCCGGCAGCCGTATCTGCAAGCTCATCAACAGTCAGTTCGGCGTTGCGATAGGGATCGAGAAGAGAGGAGGGAACTGCCACGGCCGTAGTCTATCAGTAACAGTAAGTACTGTCTATGCGTCAGCAAGCTGTAGAGGACCGGATCGCTCCACGGTCCGGCAGGCTGGTCCGCGGTCACGACGAAGATGCCGAGATCGGGCTCGGGAGAGTAGATGCAGAACCTGCCGTCGTGGTGCCGCAACGCTGACGCCCAGGGGCGTTTGCCGTGCTGCGGCGTGGAGAAGAGCGCATCGGGCGTCAGCCGCGGCAGCGCGTGTCCGATGAGCTCCCAGTTCACGAGGTCGGTCGAGTGCAGCAGGGGCAGCCCGTGAACCGCCTGGGCAGTCGGCGCACTCGTTGGCGGCTACCTCTTTGCCGCCTTCGGCGTCGAGTTGGGGGCGACGCCGGACGGCGCGGCCCCCGAGGTCGCCTTCTTGGCGCGGCGCACGGTTTTGGGGCGGATGGGGGCTGGCGAGGACGCCCGCTCGAGATGGACGAGGCTGGTCACGAATGTCCGCAGGCCGTGATCGTCGAAGTCGATCACGGTGTGCAGGGCGTCAGCGGCCGCGACGGTGCCGGCTCCGTATGTCGGCTGCACGACGCGGTCGCCCTTGGCGTAGATGTGCACGATACCCTCCCTGGTCGTTCCGCTGCGTTGCCGCCTCGTCTCAGGCCGGCGCGCCCGCGCGCACTGACGTGCCGTCGGCGACGGAAATCCCCACGGCGCGCGCAAGCGCGTCGAGCGCCCGTCGTTCTTCCGGCGCGACGAGCGTGACCGCCGTTCCTGTCAGGTCGGCGCGCCCGGTGCGCCCGACGCGATGAACGTACGCCTCGCGCGTGGGCGGCACCTCGAAGTTGACCACGTGCGTGACCGCGTCGATGTCCAGGCCGCGCGCGGCCACGTCGGTGGCGACGAGCGCCGTGAAGCGGCCCGACCGCAGGCCCTCGAGCGCGGAAGAGCGCTGCGCCTGCGTTCGGTCGGCGTGGAGTGCCGCCACCCGCACACCGGCTGCGGCAAGCCGCTGGCTCAGCCGTTCAGCGCCGCGCCTCGTCCGCGCGAACACGAGCACCGGGCCCGCCTCGCGCCGGAGGAACTGCGCCAGCCACTCGACCTTGCGCGCGGCAGGCATTGTCTCCATCACGTGCGTGATCGTGCGCGCCGGGCCGTTGGCGCGTCCCGTCATGATCGTGCGCGCGTCGCGCACGATGCCCCCCGCCTGTGCCTGGACCTCGGGCGGCATCGTCGCAGAGAACAGCAGCGTCTGGCGCTCGAGGGGCAGGGCCGACACGATGCGACGGACGTCCGGCCAGAAGCCCATGTCCATCATCCGGTCTGCCTCGTCGAGGACGAGCACCGTGAGGCCGCCGAAATCGGCGGCGTCCGTCCGCATATGGTCAAGCAGCCGTCCAGGCGTCGCCACCACGATGTCCGCGCCGGCTCGGAGCGCGCGCTCCTGGGGCTCGGACGGAACACCGCCGTAGACGGCGATGCTGGAGATCCGCGTGTGGTAGGCGAAGCCGAGGACGTCATCCTCGATCTGGACCGCGAGCTCCCGGGTCGGCGTCAGGATGAGCACGGAGGTGCGCTGCGGCCGCTCTTCCGGAGTCTCGCGCTCGCCGCGCCGAATCAGGCGGTCCAGGATCGGGAGCACGAAGGCCGCGGTCTTGCCCGTTCCCGTCTCGGCACAGGCGATCACGTCGCCGCCACCGAGCGCGGCGGGGATGACCGTGGTCTGGATCGGCATGGTGTCGGCGTAACCGCGCAGGGCGATCGCCGACAGCAGCGTCGGATGGAGGCCGAGCGACTCGAACGAAGCACGGAGCGCGTCAGCCGGAGCTGCTGTGCTGACCGGCTCGAGATGCTTCACGGCGCGAGGCATAGCCTCACGCCCTGCGCCAGCGAACACAGGCGAACGACGGGTGTGACGACAGCGTCGCCGCAGAGAATGGGACGAGGCAGTGTGTGGGTTCAAACGGACCAGCGTACGCGGAAGGGATGACTGCAGCCCACACCGTGGGCCGCGACGGCCGTGCCCGCACGGCCCCAACATCATCTCGAATCAGCTCCGATTATCTCACAACGGCGAAACAAAAGCAAATACGCGGCTATTACCGCACCAGCAGCGTCCTCGTGGCTGCCTGTGAACCACACCGCTCGAACCAGTCGATGCCCTCGCAGACCAGATCGAATCTAAGCCGGTACCGGCCGCGCGAGGCCGGAGCGACGACTTCGATCGGAACGTCGACCTCGTGGCCGGGCTCGAGGTCGGCGGGCAACCAGGCGCGGGCGTGGTCGCGGTTGATGAGGCTCCCGTCGGCCGATGCCAGTTGCGCGCCCAGCCGGACGAGCCGGCGACCGTAGGTGGCCCTTGCGCGGAACGGCCGGGTTGAGATGTTGCGTACGCGCGTCCGCACGATCAGAGCCCGTCCCGCGCGCGCGAGGAGCGGCAGCGCGGGTATCGGCGTCCTCACCGTGATCAGAGCGCGCGGCGTCGCGCCGGGAATGGCGTTGCCGAGGTTGTTGTCGTCCCAGATCTCTGCGCGGATGGCCGCGTGGTCCGGCGTGCCCGGCGCGAAGCGGCGGGAGAACGCCTCCTCCGGGTGATCCGTGATCTCCCAGGTCAGCCGGTCCACCCCCATCTGCGCGGCGCGGGCGCGCGCCAGGTTCATCTCCTCGTCGCTGTCGTTCCACCGGAAGAGGATGTACCGCCAGTTGAGGAAGGGCAGGTCGCGCCCGGCCGCGCGCTTCTCGTCGATCATGACCTGAAGGGCCCGGAGGGCGACCTCCAGCGTGCCCCGCCGCCGATACGCCGCGTAGGTCTCCTGGGTCGCACCGTCAATCGAGAAGGTCACCTCATCGATGCCGGAAAGCACGAGGCGCCGCGCCGCGGCCTCGTCGAGCGCGAGACCGTTCGTGCTCGTGTAGAGGTACACCTGCGGGAACCGCGCCTTGATGTACTCGCACATCTCGACGGCCCGCTTGTGCAGGAACGTCTCGCCGTAATTGAACAGGTCGATTCGCACGAGCGAGGGGCCGGCCTCGTCGACGACGCGCGCGAACACTCCGAAGTCCAGCATGCCGGCCTGGCGGGTGCGGGTGATGCCTGACTCCGGCGCGCAGCACGCCTGCAGGCACGAGATGTTGCAGGCAGCCGTGCACTCGATAAAGAGACGGGAGGGGTGAGGGCCGACATCCAGGGACCGAGCCGGCGGCGGCTCATCGGCCGCAAGTGGCAGCTTGAGCGGGCAGTCTCCGCAGAAGGCCGACCCGCCCTGATTCAGTTCGGCCCGCAGGTTGGAGGCTGTCTGGCTGCGCCAGACAGCGCTCACGTCCTCAACGCGCCCGTCACCTAGGACGCGGCGGGCGTACGGATCGGCACAGCCGCAGACAAAGCGGCCGTCACAGAGCAGGACAAGCGTGGTCCACGGCCACGCACATGCGAACCGCCTCGCGAGGTAACGCTCCGCCATCAGAACATCTTGTCAAACCACACGTCCTCGAAGATGCGCGTCGGCTTCGAGAGCGTCTTCCCGCCGGCAGTGACGACAACCGTGTACTCACCCGGGCTTGCGGCGATGCCGCCGCCGAACGCCGGGAGCGCACCGGCGCCCGCCTGGCCGCCCCGGCCGCCGGATCCCGCGCCGCCCCGGCCGCCGGTTCCGGCGCCGCCTCGCCCTCCGCCCGCGGGCGCCTGCACCAGCGTCATCGGCGTCCACCGCATGTTCCACACGACCTGGTTGAGGCCCGCCGCATTCGGTCCCTTCGTCTCCGCGATGACGCGCGTGCCGTCAAGCACGCGGACCAGGATATCGCCATCGACGGGCGCTTTCAGGTAGTAGTTGACGACAATGCCGTTCGGCTCGCTGGGCGCGTTGAAGTTGCTGCTCGAAGAGACGTTGGCGGTGCGCGTCACCCACTTGACCTTCGGCTCCACGTTGAAGAGGTGGAAGTCGCTGGCCAGCACGGCGGCGCTCAGTTCCTGAAGCGGTGTGATGTCGACGATGAAGATCCCGCGCCCGTGGGTGCCCACAATCAGGTCGTTCTCCCGCGGGTGGATGGCCAGATCGTGGACCGGCTGCGTCGGCAGGTTTCCTCTCATCTCGGTCCAGGTGCGCCCGCCGTCAATCGTCACGTACAGGCCGAAGTCCGCGCCGACAAACAACAGGTTCGGGTTCTTCGGATCCTCCCTGATCACGTTAATGGACTTCGCCGGCAGGTTGCCGGCTATGGACGTCCACGTTTCGCCGTAGTCTCTCGTCTTGTACAGGAAGGCCCGGAAGTCGTCGTTCCGGAGGCCTGTATACGACACGTACGCCGTGCCCGGCTCGTGCGTCGAAGCCAGCACCCGACTCACCCAGTAACCCGGGTTGCCCTTGATCCTGTCGTTCAGCTTCGTCCAGCTCTTCTCGCCGTTCCTGCCCCCGTCCTTCGTGACCCACACGTTTCCATCGTCGGTCCCGACGTAGATGAGATCGCGGACGATGGGAGACTCGTCGATCGTGGTGATCGTGCAGTATTGGATGTTGCCGTCACCGCCTACAGGCGGACCGCCCGAGCGCGCGGGCACGGTCAACTTCGTTTTGTCGTTCGTCGTCAGATCCGGGCTGATCTCCGCCCACATTTCACCCCGGTAGGCCGACTTCAGCAGCTTGTTGGCGCCGTGGTAGATGACGTTGCTGTCGTGCGGCGAGATGAGCACCGGCGAGCTCCAGTTGAACCGGAGCGCCGGGTCGCGGTTCGCGATGCTCTCCGACTCGCCCGTGTAGAGATCGGTGCGCTGCAGGGCACCGAACTGCGACTCGTTGTAGAGATATCGGTTCGTGACGGGATCGACGACGTTGTAGAAACCATCGCCGCCGCCGACCGACTGCCAGTCCTCGAAGACAATCGGCCGGCCGCCGCGCTTGGTGCTCGGCCCGCGGACCGATCCGTTGTCCTGCATGCCGCCGTAGACGTTGTACGGCACCAGCATGTCGAAGGCGATGGCATAGAACTGGGCGAGCGGCTGGTTGTCCGGATGGAGCCAGTTCGCGCCGCCGTCCCAGGTCACCCCCATACCGTGGTCGTACCCCAGAATCATGTGCTTCGAGTTGGCCGGGTCAATCCAGAACCCGTGATTGTCGCCGCCGAACCCGAACGGCGTGTTCCAGGTCTTGCCGCCGTCGGTCGAGTGGGTCATCCCGACGCTCAGGACGTACACGTGGTTCGGATCGTTCGGGTCGATCCGGATCTGCATGTAGTAGTAGCCGGGCCCGCCGCCGATCGTCTGCTTGTCGGGACTCACCTTCCGCCAGGTCTTGCCGGCGTCATCCGATCGGTAGACCTCCTCGCCGATCATCCCCGCGCTCGCCCTCCCCTCCTGGAGTTCCTTGAGCCGATCGGCGTCTGACATGCCGGGCTTGTTGCCGTTTTCGATGTTGGCGTAGAGGATGCGCGGGTCTTTCGCGCACACGTCGATGCCGATCCGGCCGAGCATGCCCGTCGGCAGGCCGCCGCCGAGCTTCGTCCATGTCCTGCCGGCGTCGGTCGTCTTGTAGATGCCGCTGCCGGGCCCTGCGAGATTGAACGTCCAGGGCTTGCGGACCTTGTCGTACGCCGCGGCATACAGGATCTTCGGGTTCTTCGGATCCATGACAAGGTCGCAGGCGCCGATGGTGCGGCCGTCAAGCTGCGCGTCGAGCGACTTCGTCCACGTCCTGCCGCCGTCAAGGGTCTTGAAGACCCCGCGCTCCGGGTTCTCCGAGTACAGCTTGCCGAGCGCCGCAACATACACGACGTCCGGGTTCGCCGGGTCGATGACGATGCGGCCGATGTGATGCGACTCGGCGAGCCCCATGTTCGTCCAGGTCCTGCCGGCGTCGACCGACTTGTAGATGCCGTCGCCCCAGTACGTGCTGCGCGAGGCCGTGGCCTCACCGGTGCCCACCCAGACGATCTTGGGGTTCGAGGAGGCGACCGCGATGTCGCCGATCGAGACAACCGGCTGCGTGTCGAAGATCGACTCCCAGGTGATGCCGTTGTTCACCGATTTCCACAGGCCGCCGGAACCGGTAGCGGCATAGATCGTCCACGGCTCGAGCGGTGGGACGGCGATATCGACGAACCGGCCGCCCTGTCGTGTCGGACCGATGCTGCGGAAGGAAAACGCCTTGAGAATCTCGGGCCCGAGCGTCTGGGCGGCGAGATCGGAAGCCAGCAGGACGGCGGAAAGCGCCACAACCCCTGCGAGGCTCGGAATCCTGACAACCGCACGTGCCTGTCTCATCGAGCCGCTCCTTGAAGAAAACGCCAGCCTCCCGGCTCGCCCCGCGGGAGGGTTCCGGGACCGCCGGCAGGCGAGCTGAAGAAGCCGGGCAAGACAGTACTGGCAGGCGCGGGTGGCGTCAAGGGACACACGACAGTCGGCAGTCGGCAGTCGGCAGTCATCAGTCAGTCGTCGGTCAATGGCGGCAGCACGGCCGTCCCGCCGGTCTGCGAAGAGCATCCCGCCGGTCCGCGGACGCCGGGCGTCCGCCGTGTGGCCGCGAAGCGCAGTGAGAGGGTATACTGCGCTCTCCGCAGACCGCCGCCGGTTCCCGCGCGTGGGAGTCATCCGGCCCTGGAGGTCGTTCTCGTGCGATGCAGATGGCTTACGGCTGTCGCCATGGCCGCAGCTGTTGCGGTTGTTCTCGTCGCCCACGAACCTGTGCCGATGCAGGCGCAGGGCGGCCCGTCCGCGGCGCCCGAGGCGGCCGGCGCCCCGGCTGAGGCCGACCCCGCTGGAATCCTGGTCGGCCGGCTCGACCTCGAGAGGTACAAGGCTGTCATCAGAGGATTGACCCAGTTCGGCGATCGCCGCCAGGGCACGGACCGAAGCCGCGCGGCCAATGACTGGATCGAGCGCCAGCTGAAGGCGTATGGCTGTTCCGACGTGGCGCGGCTCAACTACGACTACGCCCCCGCGCCGCGGAGGACGGCGGGTGGCGAATCGGGGCGCGCTGGCCGGGCGACTCCTGGGGGTCGCGCGGCTGCGGGCACGGGGGACGGCCAGACAGCCGTGCAGGCTGGCGGTCGGAGTGGTTCGATCCCCGCGAAGGGCGCTCGCGGCCCGACGGGCGTCAACAACGATCCGGAGAAGCAACCCGACCTCGCGTTGCGTGCGCTCAATATGCAGGCGTCCACGCCAGGAGCGCGCGACGAAGTCTACTGCACGAAGATCGGGTCAACGCACCCTCACGAGATGTACATCGTGAGCGGCCATATGGACGGCATCGGCTACGGCGCCGGCGCGAACGACAATGCCTCCGGCGCCGCGATCGTCATGGAGCTGGCGCGTATCTTCAGCGATCCCGGCGTTCGCACGGAGCGGTCGATCCGCTTCATCCTGTGGAACAACGAGGAAACCGGCCTGAATGGCGCCAGGGCGTACGCCGAGCAGCGCGGGCCGCTGCAGGGTCGGGAGGACCCGCCAGGCTCCGGTCGGTTCCCCGAACCCCGGTGGCTTGGTGTGATCGCGCACGACATGATGCTCTTCGACCACGGCATGCCTGGGCCCGACGGCACGGTGAGTCGCGAGCAGCGTCCCGAGGCGGACGTGAACATCGAGTTTGCCGGGACGTCGAAGATGGCTGTCCAGGCGCAGGCGCTGGCGTGGGCGTTTAAGGAGGCCAACGACCGCTACGCGACGGACTACCCGGCGGTGGTTGGCCATCGCATGAGCAATACCGATTCAGCGGCGTTCCAGGATCTCGCGGCATCGATCAGCCTGCGCGAGGCTGAGCGCCTGTCGCAGGTGGGGGCCGGCTGGGACCCGACCTGGCACCAGCCCACGGATGTGTTCTCGACCTTCACGGACAAGGACTTCCGCCTCGGCCTGAACGCTGCGCAGACGACGCTGGCGGCCATCGCGCAGTTGGCGGGTGCCACGGTGAAGTAATGGGGACCCCCAAGGCTGGCAGCAGCCTGCTCCAAGCGATGCGCTCATGGCGCACCGCCGCCGTCGCGCTGTTGTCGTTCTCCTCAGGCCTCCCGCTGGGCCTCGTCTGGTACTCCATTCCCGACTGGATGCGCGATATCGGCGTCGACATCCGCGTCGTCGGCCTCTTCACCCTCGCACAGGCCCCATGGGCGTTCAAGGTCGTCTGGTCTCCATTCATGGACCGCTACGTCCCCCCGTTCTGGGGCCGGCGCCGCGGGTGGATGGCCGTCGCGCAGGTGGCACTGGCCGTGCTCGGCCTCGTGCTCGCGGGGGTCGGACGCCATCCCGATGCCATCTGGGTAGTCGGCGCGCTGGCGCTGGCGATCGCCCTGGCCTCCGCCTCCCAGGACATCGCCATCGACGCCTACGCGGTGGAGGTGCTCCACGAGGAGGAGCAGGGGGCGGCCGTCGGCGCGCGCGTGGCCCTGTACCGGGCCGCCATGGTCGTTTCGGGCGGCGCCGCCATCACCCTTGCCGGACACCTGGGATGGCCGGCGGTCAACGCCCTGCTGGCCCTCGTGTATGTGCCGATTCTGCTGCTCACATGGAAGGCGCCGGAGCCGGAACAGCGCATCCCCACCCCCCGCAGCCTAGGCGACGCCGTCTGGCATCCATTTCTCGGCTTTCTCGCACGCCACCGCGCGCTCGAGATCCTCGCCTTCGTCCTGCTCTACAAGCTCGCCGATCAGCTCACGCAGGCGCTGACACGGCCCTTCCTGATCGACATGGGGTACAGCGCCGATCATCGGGGCATCGCTCTCGCAACGGTCGGCATGGCCGCGACGATCGTGGGTGCGTTTGTGGGCGGGTGGGTGACCACGCTCGTCGGCCTCGGCCACTCGCTGTGGATCTTTGGATTCCTGCAGATCTTCTCGAACCTCGGCTACTACTTCGTGTCGGTGGCCGGAGGCCCGAACCTGCCGCTCATGTACGGCGCCGCCGGCTTCGAACTGCTCACCTCGGGCCTGGGCACCGGCGCCTTTTCCGTGCTCCTGCTGCGCATGACGCAGAAGCGGTTCTCCGCCACCCAGTACGCGCTCTTCTCGAGCCTCTTCGCCCTGCCGCGTTTGCTGGCCGGCCCGATCGCCGGCTTCTCGGTGGACGCAATGGGCTGGTCCGCCTTCTACCTCTCAACGCTCGTGATGGGTGTGCCCGGGCTCGTGATGCTGCAGCGGTTCGTGCCCCTCGGCGTGCGGGAGCCTCAGTTCGCCGTAGAGGCCGTCAAGCGGAAGGCGCCGCTCCACGCCGCTGCGCTGGTGATGCGCGCCGCGATCGGCGCGGTCGCGTCAGGTCTCTTCGCCGTCCTCATCGTCGCCGCGCTCACCGCGCTCAAGACGATGCGCGAAACGAACGCGGCGGGGTTCGACTTCGCCGGCGCCCTGCGGCAGGTTCTGTACCCGGCCACGCTCACTGACTGGGTCCAACTCGGCGGCGTTGTTACCTTCGCGGCGATCGGCGGGCTGTTCGTGGCAGCCGTGTCAGCGGCGCGCCACGGCGCGGGTGGCAGGATAAGCGAGGCAGCCGGCGACACACGCCTCGAGTAGCCGCAGCCGGCGGAACCGTCCGCCGGCTGCCGCGTTCGCCGATCGACTACTTGAAGAACAACTGGCCGAAGTCCGCCAGCAGGATCCGCCAGGTGAACCACGTGTGGGCCCCGGGCGTCTCCTTCATCACGTTCTTGATGCCGTGCTTGTTCAGGGTGGCGATGAGGTTCTTCGATCCCTCGAGCGGGCCGGTGTCCTTCAGGCCGCAACCGACGTAGTAGAGCTTCACGCCGCCGGCCTTGACCGCCTCGAGCTGCTTCTCGAAAGCTGGACCAATGTTCCGAGCGCCAGAGCTCAGCACGCCGATATATCCGAAGACGCCGGGGTGGTTCATCGTTGCCGACAACGTGTGGCCCCCGCCCATCGACAGCCCGGCAATCGCGCGGTTGTCCTTGTTGGCGATGACCCGGTAGTGCTTCTCGACGTACGGGATGACGTCTTTGATGAGGCTCTCCGGGAACGCCTGCGTGGCCACCGGCGCATCCGGCGGCGGGGTTGCCGCGGCGCCCGCGGCACGAGCGCCGGCCGCTGCGCCCGGCGCCCCGGCCCCGGCCGCGCGAGGCGCCTGCGGCGCGGGCGGCGGACCCAGCGCAAAGCCCTGCGAGACGACCTGGTTGGCGTTGCCGTTGGTGATCACGACGAGAAACGGCTTGGCCTTCCCCTGCGCAATCAGGTTGTCCATGATCATGTTGGCGCGGCCCAACGTCATCCACGCATCTTCATCGCCGCCTGCGCCGTGCAGCAGGTACAGCACCGGGTAGCGGGCGGAGCCGCCCTCGTAGCCGGGCGGCGTGTAGATGTACATGCGCCGTGCCGCCACCTTCAGCGAGGGGGACGGGTACCAGACGATGTGGACGTTCCCGTGGGGGACTTCCTTCCAGGTGTAGACGTCGGATGCCGGCCCGGGAATCAGCAGGATGTTGTCGTAGCGGGCGCCGTCACGCTTGGTATTCGAGTTCCGCGGGTCCAGCGTCCGGACGCCGTCCACGCTGAAGGTGTAGCCCCACAGCTCGGGCTCGAGCGGGCCGACGGTCACCGACCAGACGCCCTCCGCGTTCTTGGTCATGGCGACGCTCCGGCCGCCCTCCCAGTCGCCGTTGAGGACCACCTCGGCGGCCTTGGGGGCGGACAGGCTGATGGTGGCCCGCCCGTCCGGCAGGATCTGCGGGCTCGGCGGCCCCTGCTGCATCATCCCGGCCCCCGCCGCACGGCCGGCCGCCGGCGCCTGGCCTGCCGGCGGAGCCTGCGCGAACGCTACGGACGCTGCCAGCACAGCCACGAGCGCCAGCACGAGCATCGGCACTGATCGGGTACGCATAGGTTCTGCCTCCGGAAAAGGGTCTGGTGAGGTGGCCACCGCCGTGGCCGGCGATGAGCATACACCCGATACGCCCCGCCGGCTGTGAAACATGTGCGCCGGGATGCCGCCCGTGGCCGCGCCGGCGTGACACCTGCGGCGTCGCGACAGTAAGATAGGTGGTCCGGAAGAGAGACGGTCTCCTGCACGGCGTCACACCCTGTTCGAAGCCCCGGTGCGCTGACGCACGCGCGTAAGGGCCATCGCCTGCCGCGACCACGGCGCCCGCCGCATGTCCAGACTGGTCAGAGACTCCGTCGCCCGCACGCTCGTGCGGATGGCAGTCCCGATGCTCGCCGGGACCTTCGCCCTGAACGCGTACCAGCTGACGAACGCCTGGTTCGTGTCGCGGCTGGGGACCGACACGCTGGCCGCCATCTCCTTCACCTTTCCCGTTGTCATGCTGTTCGCCTTCGTGACGCGCGGGCTCGGCACGGGGGCCATGACGCTGGTCGCACACGCGCTCGGCGCAGGCGACCACAGGAAGGCTGCGGCGCTGACCTCTCACTCGCTGCTGCTTGGCATCGTGTTCGCGACGGCCATGTCGACGCTCGGCCTGCTGACGGTGAGGCCCGTGTTCAGCGCGCTGGGCGCCTCGGGGGACGTGCTGTCGGAAACCACGGCCTACATGCGGATCTGGTACGCGGGCTGCGTTGTCATGGTGCTCCAGATCGTGGCCTCGGACGTGGTGATTGCAACGGGGAACACGAAGGCGATCAGCGCCTTGATGGTCGGCGGAACGCTGGCCAACGTCTTCTTCGACATGGGACTGATCTTCGGCCGGTTCGGCTTTCCGAAGATGGGGATTGCCGGGGCGGCGCTTGCCACGATCTTCTCGCAGTTCCTCGGCCTGTGCGGGGCGTTCTACCTGCTGCGCCGCAGGTTCAAGCTGATCGACTTCGGGGCCATGGGCAACGGCGTCGCCGCATCGTGGGGTGCCATCCTGAAGTTCGGGGTTCCCGGCGCGCTCGGCATGATCATGACGCCGGTGGGCTCCGCCGTCATCACGCGGCTGATTGCGGGCTACGGCACGGCAGCCGTCGCAGCCGCCGGCGTAGCGGGCCGGATTGAGATGTTCGCGTTCATGATCCCGATGACCGTCGGCATGTCGCTCATCCCATTCGTCGCACAGAACTACGGGGCGGGACGGCTGGATCGGGTCAGGCAGGCGCGCAGGGGCAGCATGACGTTCGCCGTGCTCTACGGCGTCTTTATCGGGGCGATGTTCGTGCTGTTCGCCGAGCAGATGGCGCGGCTGTTCTCCGAGGAACGCGCGGTGGTCGACGTGATCAAGGCCTACGTGTACATCACGTGCGCCGGATACGGGATGCTCGAGGTGCACCGCTACGCGGGCTTCTGCATCATGGGGGCCCACAGGCCGCTACAGGCCTCCGTGCTGGACATCGTCCGGATTGGAGTGCTGCTCGTCCCCCTGGCGATCGCGGGGAGCCTGCTCTTCGGCCTGAACGGGATCTTCATCGGGCGGCTGGCGACGGATCTCACGGCGGGATCCGTGGGCATCTGGTGGTCGGGATACGTGCTCAGGCGGGCGGAGGCACAGCGCGACGCGCGCGGCGCTGCGTAGGGTGGCGCGACCCTGGAGCTGCACGCGGCGATTCGAGCGCGGCGGCTACTTCTTCGGGCAGGTCGAGATGCCGAACGGCACGTACAGCGGGCAGAAGCCGATCGCAGCGGTGGCCAGCGGCACGAGGCCAATCCAGGCCCACCAGGGACCGCCCGTGAGGGCCCACACGATGAGGGCCACGCCCGCAATGCCACGTACGACTCGATCGATGGCGCCGACATTGGTCTTCATGGTGTCCTCCCGAAACGGGATGGGCGTCGCCGCGCGGCGCCCCCCGTGCGATCCGGTCAGGGACTGCCGGTCCGGCACTCCAGGATAGCGGTCTCGGCGTCGCGGATCAACGGCTGCTGCGGGCCGGCGTGACGGGCTGCGTGACGGGAAGGGGGCTCCCGCAGCGGCCGCAGGACGGAACAACCATGACACAATGGTAAACGCGCCACACAGAGGCCCCAGGCGAGGAGGTCCAGTGCAGTATCGTTCGTTGCCCAAGTATCCGGCAGTTCAGCTTCCCATCCTCGGTTTCGGCTGCATGCGGCTGCCCATCATCAACCACGACATGGCCCGCATCGACGAGGAGCGCGCCGAGGCGTTGATCCGTTCGGCTGTTTCCCGCGGCGTCACCTACCTTGACACGGCGTACCCGTACCACGACGGTAACAGCGAGCTGCTTGTCGGCCGCCTGCTGGCGGCGGGCCTGCGCGGCCGCGTGCGGGTGGCCACCAAGCTTCCGATCTGGCTGGTGCAGACCGAGGCCGACTTCGAGCGGTTTCTCGACGAGCAGCTGAGGCGCCTGCAGACCGACCGGATTGACTTCTATATGTTCCACGGTCTGTCGGCCGACCGGTGGGAGACGGTGCAGCGGCTGCACGGCCTCGAAGCCTTCGACCGCGCGCGGGCCGACGGGCGGATCGGATACGCGGGCTTTTCGTTCCACGGGACCCCGGACTCGTTCACCACGATCGTCGACGGGTACGACTGGGACTTCTGTCAGATTCAGTACAACTTCATGGACGAGGAGTTCGAGGCCGGCACCGCTGGCTTGCGGCGCGCGGCGGAACGCCGCATCGGCGTGCTCGCGATGGAGCCGCTGCGCGGCGGGTTGCTCGCCGGGCGCGTCCCCGAGCCGGTGGCGGCGATCTGGGCGCGGGCGAGCGTCAAACGGTCACCGGCCGACTGGGCGCTGCGGTGGGTCTGGCATCACCCGGAGGTGGTCATGGCGCTGTCGGGCATGAATGCGCCCGAGCAGCTTGATGACAATCTCGCCACGGCCGAGTCGGCGCGGGCGGGCGGGCTCGGCGTGGAGGAGCTGTCGCTCGTCGCCGAGGTGCGCGAGTTCTTCCGCGCGAAGATGAAGGTCAACTGCACGACCTGCGGCTACTGCCTGCCGTGCCCTGCCGGCGTCGCGATCCCCGACGTGTTCTCGAACTACAGCACCAGCGCGATGTTCGACGCGCGCCGGACGGCGTCGTTCGTCTACCGCAATTGGGTCATGGGCGGGGGACACGGCGCCGACCAGTGCACACGCTGCGGCGAATGCGAGCCGAAGTGTCCGCAGCGAATTCCGATTCAGGACATGCTCGAGGAGGCACACGCGCACCTGACGTGATGGCGCGGTGCGTTCGCGCCGCACGTGTGGAGGTCGCCTCAGATGCAGGCCGCGGGCCGGGCGCGAGCACTCCCGGATCAGCTGCTGGTGCCCGGCCGCACGCCATCAGGTGTCAAACAGGCTGTGAGGGACGCCACGATCGGCATCCTCCTGGTCGCCGGCTGCTGGGCGTGGCCTGCGCTGGTGGGCTGTGGACGCGCTCACCCTGACGGCGTGCGAAGCGGGCTCGCGGAGGCCATTGCCGACGTTGAAGCCGGACGAAGGAGCACGCCCCTCATCGGAGAGCCCACCGCACACGGTGATCGGATCGCGACGTTCCTTGCCCAAGAGAGCGGCGGCCAGGCGCCGCGAATCGTCTCGGACGTGACGGGGTGGGGCGAGCACACCGACGGCACGTTCGATTCCACTGTTGGTGCAATGCGCCGCATTGGGGCCACCGGCTGGTATTCGCTCGAGGCGGCTGTCGCACCTCGCGCGCGCGTTGAATACTTGATTGCCTACGGCGCAGCCGACTACCGGCTCGATCCGCACAACCGGCGGCCGGCCCTGACGGAGCCTGCGGCGTCGGAGCTCGTCATGCCCGGCTACGAGCCGCCTCAGGAGTTCGCGAATCCTCCGGCGTTGCCCGCCGGCCTTGTTGTGGACACGACGTTCGAGAGCCAGACGCTCGGCCGGCCGTGCCAGGTGGCGGTGTACACGCCGCCGGGTTATCGCCGCGACGAGGAGTACCCGCTGGCCGTGTTCGTCGATCTGGCAGCGGGCCCGGTGCCCCGCGTGCTGGACTGGCTGATCACGCGCCGCACGATTGAGCCGATCGTCGCGGTCTTCCTGCAGCCAGGAGACCGCGGAAACCTGGAGGCCGGCGCGCAGCTGAGCTCGCTCCTTCCGGGTGAACTACTGGAGTGGCTGGCGTTGCGCTATGGGGTCGCCCGAGGCGCGGACGGGCGGGCGGTCATCGGCATCTCATTCGGCGCAAGGGACGCGCTGGGAGCGGCCCTCGCCCCAGCGAATCGGTTCGGGCGTTTGGGTCTGCTGCTCCCAGGCCGGCGGATCAGCCGCGCCGACATCCGCGGGATCGTCCCCGCCCGCACTCGTCGCCTCAAGGTCGCGATCCTGGCGGGCCTGTACGACGACGCGAACCTGCCCACGGCACAGGGCGTGCGGCAGGCGCTCGCCGAGGCCGGCCACGTTGTGGACTACAGGGAAGTCCCGGAGGGCCACACGCCGAGGACGTGGCGCAACCACCTTCGGGAGGTGCTCGTCAGCCTGTTCGGGCCGGAGCCAGCTCGGCCGGAAACCTGGGCGCGGCCCAGGGTGTCGTCCGGGACGGCCGCTCCGGGCGTGTCGCCGCCGCCGGCATCTCCCCTGTAGACCTGGAAGTACCTCAGGAAGAAGGTCCGCATCAGCAGGCGCGTGACGGTGTCGCGGCACCAGAGGCTGACCATGACGGGCAGCAGGTGTGTGCCGGCCCGCCGCTTGGTCTCGTTGTTGAGCGGGCCCATCGCCACCCGTTCGAAGCCGCCGGCAATCGCGTGCTCAATCGCTGCATCGATCAGGTTCGCGTACGCATGGACCTGCCGAGCGCGCTCGTCGTCGAAGCCGCCGTGGCACTGCAGCAGCGCCGCGCCGCAGGGGATGAAGCTGAAGAAGCCCGCGATCCTCCCACCGACACTGGCGACGATGGCATGCTGTGCCTGGCTGAGGAAGGCGTCTCTGTCGTTCAGGAGATCGCCGAACGGCACCGTCAGGTCGCTTCGCGCGGCGCTCTGCACGAGGCACAGGTGCAGTTCCTCGAGGACGGCGGGCGGTACGGGAGGGGCGTAGTAGGCAAGCGCGCCGCCTGCCCCGTCGAACACACGGCGGTCGACACGGAAGTTCCGCCGGCGCTTGCGGCTCAGGGCGTCAAGGTAGCTGTCGAGAGTCCGGCGGCCGGCCAGATCCACCTGCACGGTGGGGAGGGCTGAGAAGGAGTCGTAGCCGTGCTCGTCACCCCAGGACGTGTCGCGCGCCGGTTCGGCAATCCAGATCGTGTCAGCGTCCGCCTTCCGTTTCAGGTGGTCCGAGATGGCCGTGCGGACGATCTCTTCGTCGCCGTCGGATGGACAGAAGAACAGGTTCCTGTACTCGAACGCCAGGAACGCCGAGTCGATCATGTAGGTGGTTTTCCTGGCAAGCGGGCCAAGCAGCGGCGCCAGCCACTTCCGCCTGCTCGGGTGGAGCAGCTCGGTGGTCTGGTAGGCGATGAGCTTCGTGACCGGGGCAAGCCCCAAGAAGTCGTTGCCGCGGTAGACCTTCGCGAAGAACAGCTGCGTGTGGGTGGTCGAGTGCTTCGCGTAATGCTCGAAGTTGTCGAGAGTCGGGCTCTCGCCGAGGACAGCACGCTCGTGCGAGGTGAGCGCCGCTTCGTCGCGAATCGTGAGCATGACGGCAGGACCTGTGCCGAGCCCGCGCCGCCTTGGCTGAGCAGGCGCCGTCATTATTCGAAGAACCTTGTTCGCTGTCCAGCGATCGGGTAGCCTGAGGCCCGATTGTCCGTGAGAAACGGGGGAGAGCGATGAACACGCAACTGCGGCTGGCCGGCGTGGCGCTGGTTGTGGCTGGAAGCCTGTTCCTGATCGGCTGTCAGAAGAACTGGACAGAGACGGGCACCGGGCCGATCAAGACCGTGACGAACACGGGAGGACAGACGCTGGGCTACTCGACGGCGTCCGGGGTCACGCTCGTCTTCGACCAGGGTTTCGCCTTCAAGGATCTCAACAGGAACAATGCGCTCGATCCCTACGAGGACTGGAGGCTCTCGGCCGACGCGCGGGCGAAGGATCTCGCGTCGAAGATGACCATCGAGCAGATCGCCGGGCTGATGCTCTACAGCGCGCACCAGGCGATCCCTGCTGCCGGCGGCCGGTTTGCGTCCACCTACGGCGGCAAGCCGTTTGCCGAGAGCGGCGCGAAGGCCTCGGACCTCACCGATGCCCAGAAGAAGTTCCTGACCGACGATAACCTGCGGCACATTCTCATCACCACCGTCGAGAGCCCCGCGGTCGCCGCCGAGTGGAACAACAACGTGCAGGCGCTCTGCGAGGGCCTCGGCCTGGGCATCCCGGCCAACAACAGCTCCGATCCCCGGCACCGCACGATCGCGGACGCCGAGTACAACGCCGGATCGGGCGGGACGATCTCGATGTGGCCGGGTTCGCTCGGGATGGCCGCCACCTTCGACTCGAGCCTGGTCAGGAGGTTCGGGGAGATTGCGGCGCGCGAGTACCGAGCGCTTGGTATTTCCACGGCGCTCTCGCCACAGATCGATCTAGCGACCGAGCCGCGGTGGAGCCGCGTGAGCGGGACCTTCGGCGAGAGCCCGCGGCTGTCGGCGGATATGGCTCGAGCCTACGTCGACGGGTTCCAGACCTCGACGGGAGACAAGACGATTTCGGGCGGCTGGGGCTACACGAGCGTCAACGCCATGGCGAAACACTGGCCGGGCGGGGGGCCTGAGGAGGGCGGGCGTGATGCGCACTACGCGTACGGCAAGTACGCCGTCTACCCCGGGGGCAACCTCGCGGACCACCTCGTTCCTTTCACCGAGGGCGCATTCAAGCTGCAAGGCGAGACGAAGATGACCTCCGCCATCATGCCCTACTACACGATCTCGTACGGGATCGACACGAAGAACGGCGAGAACGTGGGAAACGGCTACAGCCGGTATCTCATCGATTCGGTGCTGCGCGGCACGTACTCGTTCGATGGCGTCGTCTGTACCGACTGGGGGGTCACGAGGGACGCGACAGCCGTCAACGGTTTCGGCACCACCCCCTGGGGCGCCGAGAAGCTGACCGTCGCGGAACGGCACTACAAGATCATCATGGCCGGCGTGGATCAGTTCGGCGGCAACAACGAGGCAGGGCCGGTGATTGAAGCCTACAACATGGGCGTGAAGGAGCACGGCGAGCAGTCCATGCGAGCCCGGATGGAACAGTCCGCCGTGCGCCTGCTCAGGAACATCTTCCGCGTGGGGCTCTTCGAGAACCCCTACTTGAACGTCCAAGAGACCACGGCCACGGTTGGCAACGCCGAGTTCATGAAAGAAGGGTACGCCGCGCAGCTCAAGTCGATCGTGATGCTGAAGAACCGGAACAAGGTTCTTCCCGTCAAGCGAAACGCGACAGTCTACATTCCCAAGCGGCAGACGCCAGCCTCCAGGGACATGCTCGGCAACGAAACGCCGGCGCGACTGGATTACCCCATCAACGTCGGCATCGTGAAGAAGTACCTCGCCGTCACGGACAACCCTGCGGAGGCCGACCTTGCGCTGGTCGTCATCAGCAGCCCGAGCTCGGGAGGCGGCTACGACCCCGCTGACGTGAAGAAGGGCGGGACCGGATACGTGCCGATCAGCCTCCAATACGGCCCGTACAAGGCCGTGTACGCGCGCGATCCCAGCATCGCCGGCGGGGATCCGCTCGAGACCTTCACGAACCGCACCTACAGGAACAAGTCAGTCACCGCATCGAACGCCGGCGATCTGAAGATGGTGCTCGACTGCAGGAAGGCCATGAAGGGCAAACCCGTCATCGTCGTGATCCACATGTCGAACCCGATGGTGTTCAGCGAGTTCGAGAAGGAGACCGACGCGATCCTGGCGTCATTCGGCGTGCAGGACCAGGCTCTCCTGGACATCCTGACGGGCGCGGCGGAGCCCTCGGGCCTCCTGCCGCTTCAGATGCCCGCAAACATGAAGACGGTGGAGGAGCAGAAGGAAGACGTGCCCTTCGACATGATCTGCCACGTGGACTCGGAAGGCCACGCGTACGACTTCGGCTTCGGCCTGAACTGGAGCGGTGTCATCGGCAACGAGCGAGTGGATCAGTACAGAAAGCCCGCGAGATAGACGGCCGAGCGCAGCGGGTCTCCCACACGGGGGCGAGCGGGCCACTTGCCGGGGCGATTGGCGGGGGCAGCTGTCTATCCGCCGGCCCCCGGCCAAAACACGATCCTGACAGATTCGAAATCGGACGCCGACAGAGGCGTCTATCATTAACGACATGGCGGCCGCGTTCTCGACGCGGAAGGTCACGGCACTGCTACTGGCCGTTGCGCTGCTGTTTGCCGGTGCGCTCGGCTGGCTCGGCTGGCGCCTGCTCCAGCAGGACCGCGCCCTCGCCCGCCAACGCCGAGTGGAGCAACTGGACGCGGCCGCCGACCGCATCAGTGCCGCCATGTACCGCCGGCTGGGGGAGTTGGAGGAGGCGCTGGCGGAACCCGACCGCGCGCCCCTCTCCTCAGATGCCGTCGTGGTACGGGCAGGACGCGAGCGGGTCCTCGTGCGCCCCGCAGACGGGCTCCTGTACCTCCCCGTCATCTCCGCTGCGGCGGAGCCGCCGTCATCGATCTTCGCAGACGGGGAGCTGCTCGAGTTCCAACGGAACAACCCGGCTGCGGCAGCGACGGTGTTTCGTCGCCTGGCGCATTCGCCCCATCCGATGACACGGGCAGGAGCACTCCTGCGGCTCGGCAGAAACCTCGCGAAATCAGGCCAGTCGAGCGAAGCACTGGGAGTCTTCGAAGAACTGAGCGCGATGGGCGGAACGCCAGTGGGAGGGCTGCCGGCGGAGCTGGTCGCGCGGGAAGCTCGCTGCTCGCTGCTGGACAAACTCGGCCATGCCGCCGATCTGCGACGGGAAGCGCGTTTGCTCTACGACACGCTTGTCGACGGGCGCTTCCCCCTCCTGCGAGGTGGTTACGAGTTTAAGATGGAGGAGGCCAGAGGCTGGCTGGGCGAGGCGCCTGACTCTCAGCGGCTGAAGAACAAGACCGCCTTGTCGGCCGCTGCACAGGTGCTGTGGGCCGATTGGCCGAGCGATTCTCCCGGCAAAGGACGACGGATCCTGACACCGGAGGGACTTCCGGTCCTGGCATCCTGGATCTCAAGCCCGCATGAACTCACCGCAGTCCTTGTGCCGGCCGGAGCTGTCGGCGACGCCTTGCGCGAATCGGGGGACTTCCAGGCACGGCTGATCGACGTTGACGGCCAGCCCCTGCTGGGCTCCCCCGATATGGCGGGTGTCATCCGCGTAGAGCGCACTCCGGCTTCCACCAGACTTCCGTGGACCCTCCAGGTCGTGTCGCAGGACGATGGCTCCGCTGGCCTGGCAGGGCGGCAGCGGATCCTCACCGGCGCCTTTGGCCTGCTGGTAGTCTTGCTCGGCGTCGTGAGCTACTTGGCAGCCCGCACCACCAGCAGAGAGCTTGCGGTTGCGCGTCTGCAGGCAGACTTCGTCTCGGCCGTCTCCCACGAATTCCGCAGCCCGCTCTCCTCGATCTGTCAGATCGCCGAACTGCTGAACGAGGACCGCCTCCCTTCGGATGAGCAGCGCCGGCGCAGCTTCGAGATCCTCGGACTGGAAAGCGCCAGGCTGAGACGGCTGGTCGAAGGTCTCCTGGATTTCACCCGCATGGAGGCGGGGGCGGCGCGTTACCGCCTCGAGCCAGTGGCGCCGGGAGAGATGTTGCGAGCCCTGGTCGACGAGTTCAGGGCGCAACCCGGCTCGCGGCACCACAGCATTCAGCTTTCGATCGCACCGGACCTGATGCAGGTCAAGGCCGACCGTGAGGCGCTCGGCCGAGCGGTCTGGAACCTGCTCGACAACGCTGTGAAGTACTCGCCCGCGTCAACGACAATCCGGGTGGAAGCGGCTATGGATGGCGGGCGGCTGAGGGTCTCCGTCCGTGATGAAGGTCCGGGGATCCCGGGAGCCGAGCAGAAGCAAGTCTTCCGCAAATTCGTGCGCGGCAGCCAGGCTCGAGGCGGCGACGTGAAGGGCACAGGCATCGGCCTGGCCATGGTCCGGCACATCATCGAGGGGCACGGCGGAGAAATCCGGCTGCACAGCGAACTCGGCCGAGGCAGCACGTTCACGATCGCTCTGCCGATCGCCAAGGATCGGGGATCAGGGATCGGGGATCAGGAGACGAAGAGCAGGGAAGGCTAGGACCTCACGCGAGGACCGGTCCCTTGTCCCTGTCGTTTGGAGGCCAGATGGCATGCATCCTGGTTGTTGAGGACGAGCCCGGCATCGCCTTCGGGCTTGAAAACGATCTCAAGCTGGAGGGTTACGTGGTGGAGTTGGCCGCCGATGGCGCCGCAGCCGCCCGGCGGGCGCACGAAGGGCACTTCGACTTGATCCTCCTGGACGTGATGCTCCCCGGCAAGGACGGGTTCGAGATCTGCCGCGAACTGCGGCGATCCGGGGTGCGCACGCCGATCATCCTGCTCACCGCCCTGACGCACGAGGCAGAGAAGGTCATGGGGCTGGAAGTCGGGGCGGACGACTACGTCACGAAGCCCTTCAGCCATCGCGAGCTGCGCGCACGCATCAAAGCCGTCCTCCGGCGTGCGGCCGGCGAGGTGCCTGACGTCTACCGCTTTGGCGACGTGGAGGTCGACTTCAGCCGGGGCGAGTTGCGCCGCGCCGGCCGCCCGGTGGAAACCACAGTCCTCGAGTTCAAGCTGCTGACGACTCTGGTTCGCAACGAAGGGCGGTTGCTCAGCCGGGAGCAGATCCTGGATGCCGTCTGGGGGCAGGGCACCTACGTCATCGACCGGGTGGTGGACAATCATGTGCTGTCGCTGCGCAGGAAGATCGAACCCGATCCGCAGCGGCCGCGCTACCTGATCAGCGTCCGTGGGATGGGCTACCGCTTCGAGGCAGAACAAAGAACAGAATCATGACCGAGACGACGGATTGTTCCTGACCGTGGCACCTCATGCTGGCGGGTGAGGAGGAACAAGCCATGCGAATCAGCTCTTCTCGATGGTTCACGGCGGCCGTGCTGGCCGGAGTCGTATCGACCGTGGCCATCGCTGGCGCGCAGAAGCCAGGCAGCGCGGAGGTGGCCCTTGAGGCCGCGGCGAAGACGGAGATGGTCGACGGCGACCTGAGGGGCGCCATCGCGCGGTACAGGACAATCATCGCGACCTACGCAGCGGACCATGCTGTGGCCGCAAGGGCGCTGGTGCGGATGGCGCAGTGCTACGAGAAACTTGGCGATCAGGAGGTGGCGGAAGCGCGCAAGGCCTATGAGCGCATTCTCCGCGACTATCCGGATCAGAAGGAGGCGGTCTCCGTCGCCCGCGCGCGCCTCGGCAGCAAGGAGTCCGCGCTGCAGTCGGGGGCCACGTCGAGCCGCAAAGTTTGGACGCTCACGGGAGGGGCCGTCGTCTACGGCACCGTCTCCCACGACGGCCGGTACCTGCCCTACAGCGATTTCTCGGTCCCAGGAGGCAACGGCGAGCTCTTTCTGCACGACACCGCAACGGGTACCGACCGGAGGATCACCCACGAGGTGGAGCAGTTTGCCTCGGAATTTGCGTGGGATGTCACCTTCTCACCGGACGACACCCAGCTGGCCTATGCCTGGTCCAACGGAAAGCACCATGAGCTCCGCATCATCGGAGTGCAAGTGGCCGGCGTTTCCCGTCCGCGGGTGCTCTTCAGCAATCCAGAAGTGCCGCGCATCGCACCTGGGAACTGGTCGCTGGACGGACAGTGGCTTGCGGTGCGGCTGACCAGGAGAGACAAGACGGAACAGATCGCTCTCGTAGCGGTCAAAGACGGTTCACTGCGGGTCCTGAAGTCGCAGCCCCGTTCTGACACCTCGAAGTTGTTCTTCTCACCGGACAGCAAGTATCTCGCCTACGACCTTCCGACTGGAGACTCGGGGACACGGCGCGATGTCTTCGTCCTGGCTCTTGACGGGAGCCGTGAGATTCCAGCGGTTGTCCACCCCGCCGATGACGGTCTCATGGGCTGGTCGCCTGATGGAAGGCAGCTGCTGTTCACCAGCGACCGCACGGGTTCCAGGGGTCTTTGGGCGTTGGCCGTTGTCGATGGGAAACCGCAGGGAGCCCCGGAGCAGATCAAGGCCGATATTGCCGGAGGATCGATGGGACTGACAAGTGGAGGCGCGCTCTACTCGCTCGTCCACCATTCCAACTTCACTGGGGTTATCCGCTCGGACATTCAGGTGGCAGCGTTTGACTTCGAGAAGGGACAATTCCTGTCAAAGCCCACGTTGGCCGTGGAGGCGTTCGTTGGAGCGAACAACTTCCCCGCCTGGTCTCCTGATGGGAAGTCGCTGGCTTTTCTGTCAGGGCGAGCTGGCGGCCGGAGCGGCTACGTAATCATGATTCTCTCCCCCGACACCGGACAACTGCGGGAATTGCATCCCCCGGTGAGCATCTCCATCATGGCAGCTTGGAGTCAGCTGATGCGATGGTCTCCGGACGGTCTGTCCTTGGCGGTCCCAGCCACCGATGTTCAGGGGCGTCAGGGATTATTCCGGATTGATGCGACGACTGGAGAGGCATCGCCGATCGTGTTCGGCTCACCTGGGCCAACCGGTGGAGGGACTCCCACACCATCGAGGGCTTTGAACCCTGTCTGGGCCCCTGACGGAAAGAAGATCTACTACCTCCGATTTGATCCCGGGGATGGGTTTACGGTTGTCATCGAGCGCGAGCTCTCTTCCGGAAGCGAGAAGGAAGTCATCCGGAGAAGTCGGCGCGCGATTCCGATGGATGTGGCTCTTTCCCCCGACGGCAGATATTGGGCGGCGCTGGATGGCGATTGGTTCGCGGGATCCCCGGCCGAACCGGGAGTGACACGAAAATGGAGCGTCCTGCTGATTCCTGCCAGCGGTGGCGAGCCCAAGGAACTCATGCGAGGGGAATCTCATGGCGCCGGCGTGCTCATGTGGGCGCCCGACAGCCGCTCCTGTTACGTCTACTCAATCAAGAGCAAATCCACGGGTGCACGCGAGGTCTGGCGGGTCGGGATTGACGGGACCGAACCCCAGAGACTCGGCCTGGACGTCGGTTTTCTCGGCAATCCTGCCACCAGCGACCAGCGGCTCCACCCGCATCCGGACGGAAAGCGGGTTGCTTTCGCTGCGGCTGAGCCGGCAAAGCCGGATGAGGTGTGGGTCCTGGAGAACTTCCTGCCGACTCTGAACAAGCGAAAGTAGTCAGACGCTGCCTGCGGAATGGACGAGGGCATGGGTGACCGGCCCTCGTCCACCTCTTCCTGCGCTCGGTTTCAGGCTCGTGGAGAAGACCCTGAGGCGTGCCACGCACTCGTCGCGCGCGGCCGCCGACCGACCGTAGCCGTGCGCGGGGAGTACCTGCTTCCTCCCGACACCCTCCAACAGCGGCCTGATCTGGCGCGTTCGACTGCTCCATTGGCACCGGCGTCGATTCGGCATATGATGGGCACCCTGCGAGGCCCTGCGCGGCCGGCGTGGCGCCCCCCTCGACCCTTCCCATGTGTGCCGACGTGCGGCGCCGCCGGGTGCGTGTGTGTGCGAGAATCCTGCTGACTTAAGGAGGAGGACCATGAAGAAACTGTTGTGGGCGCTTGCCGGCACGCTCGTGCTGGCGCTCGTCATGATTCCGTTGACGGCGCAGACGCCGCCGGCCGGGCAGCGAGGCGCCGCTCAGGGCGCCGCCCAGGCCCCGGCTCCGCCCGCTGGCCAGCCCGGCGCCCCCGGGCAGCGAGGCGCCGCAGGCCAGGCCGGGGCAGCGGCCGCCGCCCGTGGAGGGATGATGGGACGCGGCGTCCAGGCCATCCCGACAACCATGGAGGAGACGCTGCCGAAGGTCCCGGTGGGCTTCACGCCCATCTTCAACGGGAAGGACCTGACCGGCTGGCACGTCAGCAAGACCAACCACCATGGCACGACCCCCGATTTTCGCGTGCTGCACGGCCTGATCGTGGCGACGCAGAACCCCGTTGGCGGCGGCGGCGTCCTGCTGACGGACAAGAAGTACGGCAACGTCGAGGTCTACATGGAAATCAAGCCGGACTGGGGCTGCGACGGCGGGCTGTTCTTCCTGGCTGACGAGAGGGGCCGCGGCTACCAGATCATGCTGGACTACCTGCCCGGCGGGACGATGGTGACCGGCGTCTACGGCGAGATGATCCAGGGCACCAACTTCAACGGCCCCGGCTGGGAGAACCTGACAAACGAACAGCGCCAGGAGATCCAGAGGACGAGAACCGAGGCCTGGCAGAAGGCGTGGAAACGGGAAGAATGGAACAGCGTCCGCGCGCGGATCGAAGGCAACCCGCCCCGCATCACCACATGGCTGAATGATCAGATCATGTTCCAGGGGACCGACACGGAGAACCACGCCATCGATAAGGCGACCGAGGGCAACATCGCGATCCAGGTGCACGGCATGGAGCGATGGCGCGCGGGCGGCTTCTGGCGCTGGAGAGTGATTGCGGTGAAGGAGCTGCCGGCGACCGCCCCGCGCGGCCAGCGAGCTGGACAGCGAGGGCAGTGACCAAGGTACCTGATTCAGGGGGAGAACCGATGCGCAAGACCTCATGCTGGCTTGCTCTCTTCACGCTCGTGCTCGTGGGAGCCGTTGTGCTCATGACCGGTGTCGTGCCAGCTCAGACGTCGCAGCCGATCGCACAACAGGCCGTGCTGCAGGCTCCGCCCCAGGCTCCGCCGGGAGCGGCGCCCGGCGCAAGAGGCCAGGGCGGTCAGGCGGCTCCGCCAGCCGGTGCGCCGGCCGGCGCTAGGGCCCAGGCGGGCCAGGGAGGACGGGCAGGCATGCCGGCCCAGGTCCCTGGCGGTCGCGGCGGACCGGCGCCGGCACCGATCAAGCACATCCTGGTCCTGGGCATGACCAGGGGCTATCACCACGGCTCGACATCCAACGGGCTGGCCATGTTCTGGAACCTCGGGAAAGAGTCCGGCGTCTGGGACACGGAAATCAGAACCGACATGGAATGGGTCACCAAGAAGAACCCGCCCGGGGGCGAGGGCCACACGCTCCCCTTCTTCGATGCCCTCGTGCTCGTCAACTGCACCGGCAGCTGGAAACTGGACGACGAACAGAAGGAAGCGCTCCTCTCGTTCGTACGCGATGACGGCAAGGGGCTCGTCGTGGTGCACGCGTCGCTCGACGCCAACTACGACTGGCCGGAGTACGCCGAGATGATCGGCGGCTGGTTCCAGGCGCATCCCTGGGGCACCTTCGACGCGCCGGTGATCGTCGAGGACCCGACCTTCCCGGCGATGCAGCATTTCCCGAAGTACCTCAGGCTGTTCGACGAGATGTACTCGCCGAAGCAGTGGTCGCGTGATAAGGTCAACGTCCTGATGCGCATGGACGAGACGAAGCTCGACTACGTCAATCCGCAGTACGGCATCAAGAGCGTGCGAGAGGACAAGGACCAGGCGCTCGCCTGGGCGAAGATGTACGGAAAGGGCCGCGTGTTCTACTCCAGCCTCGGCCACACCAAGGAGGCCTGGGAGGACCCGCTCGTCCGCAAGCATTACACGGAGGGCCTGAAGTGGGTCCTGGGGAGAACCGAGGGCAGCACGAAAGGTCATCCGAGAGTCAATTGATCTCGGGTGTTTCAAGGAGCATACGAATGGAGAGCAGACGCGAGTTTATCAAGACGATGGCCGCGGCGGCCGCGGTCGCCTCGGCATCGCGCCCGATCCTCGGCGCGAATGACAGGGTCCGGATGGCCGTCATCGGGACCGGCAGCCGTGGGTCGATGGACAACAGGTTCTTCAGGTCGCACTCCGATTGCGAGTTCGTTGCGGCCTGCGATGTCCGCAAGTCGAGGCTCGACCAGGCGATCAAGGACATAGGAGGCAGCGTCCAGGGCTACGGTGACTACCGGCGCATCCTCGACCGGAAGGACATCGATGCCCTCCTCGTCACGACGCCGGACCATTGGCACGGCCCGATCGTGGCGCAGGCGTGCGCGGCGGGCAAGGACTGCTACGTCGAGAAGCCGATGACGCACACGATTGAAGATGCGCTCATGGCGGTCGAGGCAGCCAAGAAGTACAAGCGGATCGTGCAGCTGGGGGTGCAGCAGCGCAGCGGCGCGCACTTCCAGGAATGCGCGAGGATGATCCAGGAAGGCTACATCGGAAAGGTCTCCCACTGCGTGCTGAACCAGCCGGGCAGCTACGGCGGCGTGATGCAGCCGACCTCGCCGGTGCCGGAGGATCTCGATTGGGAGATGTTCCAGGGGTCGGCCCCGCGGAAGCCGTTCTCGCAGAGCTACCTCAGGTGGCGCGGGTTCTACATGTACGGCGGCGGGCTGATGACCGACTGGGGCGTCCACCTGACCGACATCGCGCTGCTGGCCATGAAGGCCGACGGCAAGGCGCCGATTCACACGGCCGCCTCGTCGCAGTACGTCGGCTTCCCGAAGGATCCGGAGCAGTTCCCGGATGTCTTCACCGCTACCTGGCAGTACGACGATTTCCTGATGACGTTCACGAACATCCAGTTGCCGAGCACGGATTTCCCGACCAACGGCAACTACTTCTACGGCACCAGGGGCGTGCTGCACGTAAACCGCTCCGGTTACCGCATCCTGCCGCAGGCGCAGAGGGGCGCGATGCCGGCGCCTGCCGCCGGCGCAGCGGGTGGCGGGGCGCGAGCCGCAGGGGCTCGGGCTGGTGGGGAACGGGCGGCTGGCGCTCCGGGCGGCGGGGCTCGGGCCGCGGCCCCGCAGTTGCCCCCCCTCGAGGGCAAGGTGTACCGGCAGGAAGAGCAGTACAACGACGACCCGCACACGAAGGCTCATGCCCGGAACTTCCTCGATTGCGTCAAGTCGCGGAAGAGCCCGGCGGCCGACATCACGGGGCCCGGATTCTACGTGACGCTGCCGTGCCTGCTCGGACGCCTGGCCGTCAAGGAGGGTAAGTCGTACGGCTGGAACGGGACGAAGGCGGTGCCGGTCTAAGTCGGCAGGAGACGGAGATCAGAGGCCGGAAGCCCGACGCTTCCGGCCTCTGGCGTTCAGCAGGAGACACCGATGAGCGTGTGCACGAGACGGGAGCTCTTGGCCGGGGCTGCGGCCGGAATCGTCGCGGGGACACGGCCGCTCGCCGCGGCTGCCCAGTCGGCAACCCAGTCCGGCCTGGGTTTCCCGCTTGAGGACTACCACGTCCACCTGAATGCGATGACCATCGACCAGGTGGCCGAGATGTCGAAGCAGACGGGCGTGAAATACGGCGTGATCGAGCACTGCGGGACCAAAGAGAACGAGTACCCGATTGTGCTCTCGACAGACAAGGACCTGCAGGACTGGATCGCCAAGCTGCAGGGCAAGGGCGTCTACATCGGCGTGCAGGCCGAGTGGATCGACTGGCCTCAGTGCTTCTCCAAGGAGGTGTTCTCGCAGCTCGACTACGTCCTGACAGACTCCTGGACGGTTCGCGATGCGAACGGGAAACGCGTCAAGGCGTTTTCCGCCGGGTACGATCCCGGCAACGACGCTGAGGCCTTCATGAAGTGGTACGTCGAGTGGATCATCGAGATCCTCGAGACGACGCCGCTCGACATCTGGTCCCATCCGATGTGGGTGACGCGGAAGTTCCAGCCCCAGCTCGAGCAGATGTGGACCGAGCCGCGCATGCGGCGGGTCGTCACGACCCTGAAGAACACCAACACGGCGGTGGAGATCGACTCCAGCGTCAGGCTGCCCACCATGCCGTTTCTGAAGATGGCCAAAGCGGAAGGCATCAAGTTCTGCTTCGGCGCCAGCAGCCAGGGAGCGAAGATCAATCCCATCGACTGGTCGATTGCGACCGCCAAGGAGCTCGGCCTGACCCGCACGGACATGTTCCAGCCTGCACCGAGGGGCCGGAAACCGATGCAGATCAGAAACATCCAGGCCAGGAAGAGGTAGGCCTTCCCGCCGGACCCGATATCGCCACACGGCCGTGCCGGCGTGCGGGGGTTCTGAGAGCCCCCGCACGCTGCACGCGCCAGAGCCCAGCCCGTTTTCAGCCACGCGGGAGCGAGACCCACCGGTTGTCTCTCCGGACACAAGAGGGTCGGGATTGTGCTACTGTGCCGTTCCGGCGGACGGATCGGAGGGTGCAGGGCGCATGCACGCACTGACGTGGCTGTTGTCAGCGGCGATTGGGCTCGTTGCCGCGAATGGCATTCACGACGAGGGCCGGCTGGCCAGCGGCGCCGCCTGGACGATCGACATCCCGGCGGGCTGGAACGGGACCCTGCTCCTGTACAGCCATGGCTACGGAGGCGGGCCGACGTATCCGCTGCGGAACGCGCCAGGTGCCGCCGTCGGCAAGGAGTTGTTGGCGCGCGGCTACGCGCTTGCGGCATCCAGCTACTCCCAGGACGGCTGGGCTGTCGAGTCGGCGCTGGTCGATCAGACCGCACTCCTCGATCTCTTCGCCGAACGACACGGCAGGCCCAAGCGGACGATTGCCTGGGGCGAGTCGATGGGCGGGTTGATCAGCGCGGGCGTGGCGCAGACCCGGGCGGACAAACTCGGCGGCGCGGTGTGCCTGTGCGGTTCGGTGGGAGGCGTGGTCGGCATGCTGAACCTGTCGCTGGACGGGGCATTTGCCGTCAAGACGCTGCTGGCGCCGGACTCGACGATGGCCCTGGTCAACCTCGCCGACGAACGGGCCAACAACGTCCTCGTGCGGAAGATCGTCGACGAGGCTCAAGCCACGCCGCAGGGGCGCGCTCGTCTGGCGCTGGCCGCCGCGGTGGGGCAGGTCGCGCTCTGGGGGCGGGTCGGCCCGGAGCCGGCGCCCGACGATTACGCAGCGCAGCAGGTCAACCAGTACCGAGCCACGATGACGGGGCTCTTCGCGCCGCGCCAGCCGCTCGAACAGCGCGCCGGAGGCAACTTCTCCTGGAACACGGGCATCGACTACCGGCGGCAGGTGGAACGATCCGGCAGGCGCCCGGCGCTCGCGGCGCTCTACCGGACTGCGGGTCTCGATCTGGAGAGGGACATCGACGCGCTGAACCGGGCGCCGCGGGTCGAATCCGATCCGAAGGCCGTGGCCTACATGAAGCGCAACATCGTGCCCAGCGGCGAGATTGGAGTACCCGTGCTGACGATCTCGAGCCCCGGCGACGAGATGACCTTCTTCGCCCACGAGCAGGCTCTGGCGAGCGTCGTGCGCGACGCGGGCCGGTCCAGCCTGCTGCGGCAAACCTTCGTGAACCGCGCAGGGCACTGCGTGTTCGCCGTGTCGGAGCTCGTGGCGGCGGTCCAGACCGTGGAGCAGCGGGCGGCAACCGGACGGTGGCCGGAGACGTCGGCCGCGGCCATGAACAGGCGTGCGTCGGCACTCAACCTCGATGCGCCGCTGTTTGTCGACGCGGCGCCCCCCGAGTTCCTGCGTCCATGCACGTCACGCGAGGCTGCCTGCGAGGGAGAGCCCGTGCCGCTTGGCGGGACGGAACCATCGTGCGGGTTGTGCTCCGGCGCAAGGTGGATGCCGGAGAGAGAGCGGCTGCCGTAACCGGCCGCCGTCAGGTGCGCGCCGCCTGCTGCACGGCCTCCCGCTGCTGCGGATCGAGCAGGCAGCCGGCCAGGCACTCCGGCGCGCAGCTGCCGTCGCACGGCTCGACGTGGATGGTGACGCTGGCTCCATCGAAGTGCCGCTCGATGGCGTCGCTCACGTCGTGCGACAGCTTGTGCGACGTCTCCACCGACAGCGCGCGATCGACGAGCAGGTGAAACTCGACAAAGCGCTGGGGGCCGGCCTTCCGCGTCCGCAGGCCGTGGAAGCCGAAGACGCCGGGCACGCCGCGCACGCTGTCTGCGATCCAGCGCTGTTCCTTCTCCGGCAGGCTCTCGTCCATGACGTCGCGGAGCGACTGGCGCGTCAGGTTAAACGCCGCCCTGACGATCAGCAGCGCCACGACGATCGCTGCTGCCGGGTCCAGCCACCAGAGATCCCAGACCGGGAACAGTCGCCGCGACAGCAGGATGGCGGCCAGGCCCATCATGACGCCGGCCGAGGTCCAGACGTCGGTCCGCAGGTGCCAGGCGTCGGCCTGCAGCGCGATGGAATCGGTTTCTCTGCCGACCCGGAACAGCATGCGCGAGACGAAGAAGTTGGCGGTCGCGGACACCGCCATGACGGCCACGCCGAGCCCGGCCATCTCAATCGGGCTGCGCACGATCAGCTTGTGCACTGCCTCGTACACGATCCAGGCCGCAGCCACCAGGATCAGCACCGCCTCAATCGAGCCTGAGAGGTTCTCGATCTTGCCGTGGCCGTAGGGATGTTCCTTGTCGGCCGGCTTGTTGGCGGATTTGACCGCGAAGAGCGCGATGCCCGAGGCGATCAAGTCGACGCCGGAGTGGATTGCCTCGGAGACGACCGACACCGAGCCGATCAGCAGGCCGACGGCCAGCTTGGAGACGACGAGGCTGGCGTTGGAGATGACGGAGATCCAGGCAGCCCGTGCCTTGCGCGGAGTGGAGTCCACGGTGGCTTCCTCGGCAAGTCCCACGGGTGGAGTCCCGCTGCCCGGCCGGGCCCGGCCGCGCCCTCGGAGGGCCGCCTGGTCTTGGTGACGATAGTGTAGCGAACCTCGGCGCGGCGGGGAAGTCCACGGCAATCAGGCTGCGGGGATCGGGCGCGGCGACGAACAGCGGTTACGCCTGCGGGGTCGCCGGCACGGCGTCGTCCCGCCCGCGCGCGAGGCAGGCCTCCATCGCTTCGAGCACACGCGGGCCGGCCGGCCGGGCCGACCGCTCCTGTTGCCTCCGGCGCAAGGCGATGCCCAAGTCGGGATCGCCGCGGAGCCGGCGCACGACGTCCAACACCTCGTGCCGGCGTCGGAGACGGAGCGCCAGGCCCTCCGCCTCGGCCCACACGGCGTTCGGCCGCTCCTGGGGCATCGTGTTCACGTCGTCGAGGACCAGCGGGACGCCCAGGCTGAGCGCCTCCATGACGGTCGTGGTTCCCGGCTTGGTGATGAGCACGTCCGAGGCCCGCATGATCGCGGGGATTTCGGTCGTGAAGCCGAACGGCCGCACCCGGTTCCTGAACGTCGGGGCGGCGGCCTGCAACTCGCGGCACAACGCGTCGTTGTGGCCGCAGCACGCGATGATCTGACACGGGCCGCCGAGATCCTCGAGCCGCCGGATAATGTTGCGGATCGACGAGCCGCCGTAGCCGCCCATGAGGATCGCCACCGTGAAGAGGGCAGGGTCGAGGCCGAGGCGGCGCCGCGCCTCTGCGGTGCTGAGCGCGCGGGTCTCGTCATCGAAAAACCGGGGGTGCACAATCAAGCCCGTCTCATACACCCGATCGCCGGCGCCGGCCTCCCGGGCCTGCCTGACGGCGTCCGCCGAGCCGACACAGACGAAGGCCGAGGTGGTCATCGCCTGGCGCGTGAACCACATCCGCGGCTGGATATCGACCAGGTCCGTACAGACCACGCCGAAGGGCACGTCGGCCGCCGCATGGATCACCGCGCAGTAGTCGTTGACGAACGGCATCAGCGACACCGACAGATCCGGCTTCTCGCGGCGCAGGAAGTCGGCTGCGGCCGAGATTGCGCCCTTGTGCGGGATGTGGGCGGCCATCGCGGCAATGCGCTGGAGGATCGGGACGGGCCGCCGGATGTGGCGCTTCAGGATCAGGTTGTACGCGTCCTCCCCGTAGAAACCGAGCGCGTGTTTGAAGGGCTCCTCGTCCTGGAGCATCTCCCGGTACAGATTGACGATACGCAGATCCCAGCCCTTCCCGGCGCGCAGGGCCCACTCGACGAGGCTAGTTGCCACGGCGCGGTGGCCGCCGCCGGCATCGGTGATGAGGAGGAAGATTCGAGTGTTCACCTCGCCGTCACGTCCTCGTCCACATTCTCCGTCGTCTTCGCGGGGCGCAGCACGCCCGCCGGCCTGCAGCACGGCCGGCCGTGCCTACATCCCAGACGTGCGCCCCTGCTTCAGAATCCAAGAGCTCACGAGCGGCAGCAGCTCGGGCACGAACTCCTTCTTGAGGATGGTGTACTCCTGCACGCCGCCGGTCTTTGAGTCCTGATACAGATGATTGGCGCGCGCAAGGACGTGGATCTCGTACGAGCGGTTGCCGCCGCTCTTGAGCGCCTGCTCCATCGGCTCGCGATTGAGAGCCACCGGCACCTGCAGGTCGCGTTCGCCGAAGATCGCCAGGACCGGACACCGAACCTTGGCGAGCGTCGGCGCCGGGTCGTAGTCGAGAAAGTACCTGAACCAGGGGGTCCGCGCGGCCGCCAACTGCGCGTTGACCTGTGACTGGATGAACGCCTCCTGGTCGGGGATTGCCTTTCGCTGCGCCTCGGGCAGCGCGTCCACGGCTGCCTTGATGTCGGAGCGCAGCGTGGCTGCCACCTCGTCCCACCCCTGGCCCGTGCGCACGGCAGCGAAGATGCGCCTCTGGATCTCGGTGTTCCGGCGAACGGCCTCCTCAGTCGCGCCGGCCGCACGCATGACCAGGTCCGACTGCGCCAGCATTATCCGCTCTCCGGTCACCGCAGTCCCCGACAGCAGGATGATGAAGGCGACGTCGGCCGACCGCGTGGCGGCAATCGGTGCCACGAGGCCGCCCTCGCTGTGCCCGAGCAGACCAATCCGCGCCGGGTCGATCTCGGGCCGCCCCTTCAGGAACGCGATCGATGCCAGCGCGTCATCGGCGAAATCGGACGATAAGGCCTGGCTCATGCTGCCCGTTGAGCCGCCCACGCCGCGATCGTCGCAGCGCAGCACCGCAATGCCCTGCCGGGTCAGATAGTCGGCGATCATCTGAAACGGCTTGAGGCCGAATACCTCTTCATCGCGGTTCTGTGCGCCGCTGCCCGTGATGAGCACGACAGCCGGAAACGGTCCTCCAGAGGGCGGCATCGTGAGCGTGCCGGCCAGCGTGAGGGACCCGTTCGGGACCTTGACCTCCACCTGCCTGTACGGCGGAGGCGGTTGGGACGGTGGCGGCGGCTGCACCGCGCCGGCGCGCTTCAACTGGAAAGCTCCCTTCACGCCAGCCTGCTCGAACGTGCCCGTGATGGCGTCGCCCTTCATCTCCCCGTCGAACAACGCCCGACCGGGTCCGGCGGGCAGCTCAAAGTGGACCTTCGGCGGCTGGACGCGGAGGTTCGCGAGCGGGAGCCCTGTTGCCATCTGCTGAGGGATGTCGATGGTGGCCGCAGGGCCGGCGTCGCTCTCCGTCACGTTCACGATGATGCCGAGCTGCGTCCCCGCCACATCGATGCGGCCTTCCCATCGTCCGGCAAGACCTGCCTGGCCGGCCAAGACACCGCCCGCCAACATGACCAGGCTCGACGCCACAGCAAGTCCCGCGCACCGTCTCATTTCCGTCACCTCCGTCGGCAGCAGGATAGCAGACGGCGCGTCATCTGTCTATCGATCAGCGTACAGAGATCGGCGTACAGAGACCGGCCGGGCCCGTCTCACGTTGTCTCAGGCCGTCTTGACCGTGCGGGCGCCGGACGGGTAGATTGGCAGATTGCCATGATGACCAAACCAGCTGCCATTTCTCTCTGTCTGGCGTTTCTCCTGTTCGCGTTGTCCTGCGCCGCCCCGCCGGCGCCGGCTCCAACCGAGGTGCGGCAGGCCAACCCGCTGCTAGCCCAGTGGACGACGCCATTTGAAGCGCCGCCGTTCCCGGAGATCAAGGCGGAGCACTACCTGCCGGCGATCAAAGAGGGGATTGCGGAGCAGCGCCGGGAAGTTGATGCCATCGTGACGAGCTCTCAGGCAGCGACCTTCGCGAACACCATCGAGGCGCTGGAATACAGCGGCGAGCTGCTGACGAAGGTCAACGCGGTGTTCTCGGGTCTGTCCTCGGCGGACACCACCGATCAGCTGCAGGCCGTGAACCGCGAGGCGACGCCGCTGCTTTCGGCGCTGCGTGACGATATCAACCTGAACGCGGCCCTCTTCGCGCGCGTCAAGGCCGTCTGGGACCAGCGCGACCGGCTGGCGCTCACACCGGTCCAGGCGAAGTTGCTGGAGCGGACCTACAAGCGGTTCGTTCGGAGCGGCGCGAACCTCGATGCCGCGCAGAAGGACCGGTTGCGCGCGATCAACGCCGAACTGTCGATGCTCAGCCTCAAGTTCGGCGACAACCTGCTCAAGGACACCAACAGCTATCGTTTGGTGATCGACAACGAAGGCGACCTGAAGGGGCTGCCGCCGTCGGTCGTGGCCGCGGGCGCCGAGGCGGCCCAGGCAGCCGGGATGGCGGGCAAGTGGGTCTACACGTTGCAGGCGCCGAGCATCTGGCCGTTCGTGCAGTACGCCGAGAGTCGCGAGTTGCGCCGCCAGATCTTCGCCGCCTACACCACGCGCTGCGACCACGGCGACGAGTACGACAACAAGACCATCGTCGCCCAGATTGCGGCACTGCGTGCCGAGCGCGCGCAGCTGCTGGGCTACAAGACGTACGCGGATTTCGTGCTCGAGGAGAACATGGCGAAGACGCCCGCCGGCGTCTACGGCCTGCTGAACCAGCTCTGGACGCCGACCCGCACGATGGCAATCAAGGAAGCGGCGGCGCAGCAGGAGATGATCAATCGGGAGAAGGGCTCGTTCAGGCTCGAGCCGTGGGACTGGTGGTACTACACGGAGAAGGTGCGGAAGGCGCGGTTCGACCTGGACGAGCAGGCGACCAGGCCGTACTTCAAGCTCGAGAACGTGCGTGACGGCGCGTTCGGCGTGGCCAATCGGTTGTTCGGCATCACGTTCACCCCGCGGACGGATCTGCCCACCTACAACGCGGAGGTGCAGGCGTTCGAAGTGAAGGACGCCGACGGGACCCACCTGGGAGTCTACTACGCGGATTACCACCCGCGTCCGGGCAAGCGCGTAGGGGCGTGGAGCGGCAGCTACCGGGGCACGCGCACGAAGGACGGCAGGCGCGTCACGCCGATTGTCGTCAACGTCTGCAACTTCTCGCGTCCGGCCGGCGACGAACCGGCGCTGCTCAGCCTCGACGAGGTGCTGACGCTCTTCCACGAGCTGGGCCACGCCTTGAACTCGCTGATGTCGCAGGTTCCGTATCGGAGCCTCGGGTCCGGGCCCCGCGACTTCACCGAGCTGCAGTCGCAGATTATGGAGAACTGGGCGCTCGAGCCGGAGGTGCTGAAGGTCTACGCGAAGCACTACAAGACGGGCGAGGTGATCCCGCTGGAACTGGTGGACAAGATCCGCAGGTCGGAGACCTTCAACCAGGGGTTTGCCACCGGCGAGTACCTGGCCGCGTCGTTCCTGGACATGGACTGGCACACGGTCACGTCCAGCCGGCCTCAGGACACGACGGCATTCGAGAAGCAGTCGATGGCGAAGATCAAGCTGATCCCCGAGATCGTGCCGCGGTACCGCAGCACGTACTTCAACCATATCTTCAACGGCGGGTATGCGGCCGGGTACTACGGCTACATCTGGGCCGATGTGCTCGTGGCCGACGCGTTCGAGGCGTTCAAGGAGAAGGGGATCTTCGATCAGGCCACCGCACGTTCCTTCCGCACGAACATCCTGGAGACGGGAGGGACCGAGGAGGCGATGGTACTCTACAAGCGGTTCCGCGGCCGCGAGCCGAGCGTTGAGCCGCTGCTCAAGAAACGAGGGCTGAAGTAGAGGACCTGTCAGGCTCCTACGCCGACGTGGGCTGAGCCACACCAACGATTCGGCCATCCACGATGTCGACGCGCTCGGCTTGCGGCGAGGCGGGCAGGCCGGGCATCCGCACGATCTCGCCGAGCAGCGGCACGAGGTACCCGGCGCCCGCCGCCAGGATCAGGCTGCGCACGGTGATCTCGAAGTCTTCGGGCCGCCCGATCAAGCGCGGATCGTCGGAGAGCGACTTCTGCGTCTTCGCCACGCAGAGCGGCAGCTTCCCGAGGCCGAGCTTCTCGGCCACGGCGAGATCCTGCTCGGCTTCCCTCGTCCAGGTGACTTCGCCTGCCCCGTACATCGCCTTCGCGATCCGCTCCATCTTGACCTTGACGGGCTCCGACCAGTCGTAGAGCGGGCGGAACTGCCGAGCGCAGGTCTCCCCGCGGGCCAGAACGGCCCGGGCGAGGTCAAGCGCGCCCTCGCCGCCGCGCGTGTAGTGGTCCGACACCGCGAAGGGCGCCTTGATGGCCTGGCAGGCTGAGGCGACCACCGCGATCTCTTCGTCGGTGTCTGCGGCGAAGCGGTTGAGGGCGACGACGGGACACTCACCGAAGACGCGGATGTTCTCGACATGCTTCTGCAGGTTGCCCAGCCCGCGTTCGACTGCGCCGGGATCGGGTTTGGCCAGCGCCTTCTTGTCGGCGCCGCCGTGGAGCTTCAGCGCGCGGACCGTCGCGACCAGCACGACCGCCGCCGTGTCGAGGCCGGCCGAGACGCACTTGATGTCGAAGAACTTCTCGGCGCCGAGGTCGAAACCGAAGCCCGCTTCGGTGATGACCCAGTCGGCATACGCCAGCGCCATCTTGGTCGCGATGACCGAGTTGCAGCCGTGCGCGATGTTGGCGAACGGTCCGCCGTGGACGAAGGCCGGCACGCCCTCGCACGTCTGCACGAGGTTCGGCTTGAAGGCATCCTTGAGCAGCGCCATCATCGCGCCGACCGCCTTCAGATCGGCAGCCGTCACTGGCTGCCGGTCGAAGGTGAAGCCCACAATCAGGCGCGACAGCCGGCGTCGCAGGTCGTCGAGGTCCTCCGCGAGGCACAGCGTCGCCATCACCTCGGAGGCTGGCGTGATGTCGAAGCCGGTCTCGCGCGGCACACCCTGCAGCACGCCGCCCAGCCCGATGACCACCTGGCGGAGCGATCGATCGTTCATGTCGATCACGCGGCGCCACAACACGCGCCGTGGGTCGATCTCGAGCGCGTTGCCGTGATGGATGTGGTTGTCGAGCATGGCGGCCAGCAGGTTGTGTGCGGCCGAGATCGCGTGGAAGTCGCCGGTGAAGTGGAGGTTGATGTCCCCCTCGGGCACCAGGCGCGACCGCCCGCCGCCCGTGGCGCCTCCCTTCGCGCCGAAGGTGGGTCCGAGCGACGGCTCGCGCAGCGCCAGCGCCGCCCGATGACCCAGGCGCGCCAATCCCTGCGCCAGACCAATCGACGTCGTCGTCTTCCCCTCGCCGGCGTCGGTAGGCGTGATCGCGGACACCAGCAGCAACCGCCCCGGCGGCCTGCCGGACTCCCGGGCGGCCAGCTCGATCTTGGCCTTGTCACGACCCAGACCGATCACGTGCTCGGGTCGGATCCCGAGTGATGTTGCCACCTCGGTGATGGGACGCATGCCGGGCTGGGCGCTCATGACGGCCTCCTCATCCTCGCCGATCGAATCTATCCGGCGCCTGCGGCGAATGCAAGCGGACGGCGCGCCGCCTCAGCGTGCCCCTCAGCCTGACCGCTTTGACACGCACGACGGCGGGCCCATAATGGCCCGTGTCGCTTTGGACCGAACCTGCCGGACGGACGCCGATGATGAACTCCTACCAGCGCACCATGGCGGTCGTCGCGGGAGAGGCCGTCGACCGCCTGCCTGCGATGCCGATCTTCATGACCTGGCTCGCCAGGGAGATTGGCCGCACCTACCGTGACTACTGTTTCGACCACGCCGTCCTCGTGGAAGGGCAGCACTACCTGGTCGACACGTTCGGGATCGACTGCGTCTCGGTGATCTCGGACGCCTGGCGCGAGGCGGCCGACTGCGGCGCAAAGCTGACCGTGTGGGAACGCGAGCCCCCGGGCTGCAAGACGCCGCTGCTCACCGACAAAGCACAGCTCGCGACGCTTCAGCCGCCGGACCCGCGTGCCGGCGGCCGCATGACGGATCGGATTGCGGCGGTCCGGAAGCTCCACGACGCCTACGCAGGCCGGGTTCCCGTGATGGGCTGGATCGAGGGCCCCATGGCCGAGGCCTGCTGCCTGCGCGGCGTCAACGAGATGATGCTCGACCTCATCGACGACCCCGCCTTCGCGGCGGATCTGATGGACTTCGCAACCGAGACAGCCGTCGCCTTCGCCCTTGCTCAGGTAGAGGCGGGGGCCGACATCATCGGCATGGGCGATGCCGCAGCGTCCCTCTGCGGGCCGCGCTTCTACGAGTCCATGGTGCTGCCCAGGGAACAGCGCATCGTGCGCGCGATTCACGGCGCCGGCGCGCTGGCGAGGCTTCACATCTGCGGCAACACGAACGACATCCTGGCGCAGATGGCGCGCACAAGCTGCGAGATCATCGACCTCGACTATCCGGTCAGGATCGAGAGCGTCCGCCCGGTGATGGGTGACCGGCCCGTGATTGCCGGCAGCTTCAATCCGGTCACGGTGCTGCTCGAGGGCACACCTGCCCAGGTGGCGGAGGCGTGCCGCCTCTGCCACGAGGCCTTCGGGCACCGTCACATTGTCTGTGCCGGCTGCGAGGTCCCGATGAACACGCCCGTGGCGAACGTCCGCGCCATGTTCGAGTACGCCCGCGGGGCGCAGCCGTAGCGAGGTGTCGGAGAAGGTCATGCGTCGGCTTCGCCCCGATCCGATCCGCAGCCTCCACACGCTGGCCGCGCCGGTTTGGAGGGAAACGTCGATGTCTCGCGCTCGATCTGCCTGGCTGCCTGCAGGCGTTGTTGCGCTCGCGGTGTTTGCGCTCGCGACGGAAGCTGTCGCGCAAGTGTCTCCCGCGAGCGTGGACGCGTGCGTCACCGCGGGACACGACGCGCGTGACGATCGTCTGCCCGCGAGAGTCCTTGGCGGCGGCGTGAGCCTTCACGTGTCCATCACCCGCTTGTGGTCGGTGGGGCTCGAGATTGACCTTCCGAAGGAGCGCGTCGGAGAGCAGATGACCACCTCGAATCCGGCCGCCGGCGTCACGGTCATCGCGGTCTCGCGCAAGTCGTTTCGGGCCCCGACCGTGGATCTGATGCTCCTCAGGCATCTGGCATCCGGATCCCGAGTCGATCCGGCTGTCGCCGTCGGCCTCGGCATTGAGAGCCGCACCATCTCCTTCTCCGGCTCCGTGAAGACCATCGACTCATCGGGAACGGAAACCCAGAGCTCAGGGAGCCAATCCGACGTCTACAACTGGCTGCACGTGACGCTGGGCGTGGACGTCGCGGTGGCGATCACCAGCCACCTGGCGATCGTTCCCCAGGCTCGCTTCTTCTGGACGCCGCCACTGGGTGACGGCTGCTGCCAGGGGCCGCAGAGCCGCGCGAGGCTGGCGCTCCGGTGGCGGTTCTGATTGCGGGCGACGCGCCCGGCGCCCACACAGCCGGGGAACCCGGCCCCGAGGACGGCGGGGACGCTCACGGCTGGCTGGTTCGGTTGAGAACGTCGTCGACGGCCGCCTCGACGGCCTCCTCGGTCACGCCTTCGAACCCGCCGGCCGCTCGATCCTCCCTTCTGATGCCGGTGTAGGCTCGTTCCGGCGGACACACCGACGCGTGGGTCACCCCCCACGGCGCATTGATCACGGGATCCGTCGGGCCATAGATCGCGACGACCGGGCAGCCTGCGGCACACGCAAGGTGCAGGGGCCCGGTGTCGCCCGCCACTACGAGCCTCGCGTGCCGAATGATCGCCGCCAGCATCCTGAGGTCCGTCGGCGGCGCCAGCACGGCCCCGCCCGCCGAGGCTTCGACCACGCGCTCGGCATCCGTCTGCTCGTCAGGTCCGTGCACGACGATGGGAACGGTCTCCCTGTTTCGGAGGGCACGTGCGGCGGCGGCAAGCAGCACCGCGGGCGGCTTCTTGTACGCCTGCCTCGCGCTCGCGCCCGGGGCGATGACCGCGTAGGCCCGGCCCCGACCGATCAGCCCCGCAACCAGATCGCGCCCGGCCCTGAGGCACGGCGCCGAAAACGGCAGACCGCCGTCGGGCAGTGTTGCCGCCTCGATGCCCAGCGCTCGTACCAGCGCGAGATTGCGCTCGATGCGCGGCATCCGGATCGGCCCTGCCGGGACCCGATGCGTCGAGAAGCAGCAATTTCCCTCCTGCTGCTGGGGCCCGGAGTAGCCCAGGCGGACCGGGGCGCCCGAGAGCCAGCCCAGGCACCCGCTGCGGAGGTTCCCCTGGAAGTCCAGCACGAGATCCGCGTGCACGGCGCGCAGCCCCCTCACGACGCGCCGGATCGACCCCAGGAGCGCAGGCCAGCGGAGCGGGGACCGGAGCAGGCGAGACCACTCCTCCCGCGGCACGGCGTGACATCCGTCGAGCTCGGGATGGCCCGCCAGCAGCTCAACCCACCTGTCGTCGGCCGCCCACAGGATGGCGGCCTCAGGCAGCGCGGACCGCATCATCCGGACGACCGGAAGTGTCCGCAGCACGTCGCCGAATGCTCCCGTTCGCAGCACGAGGACGGTCAGCCCCCGGCCTCGTTCGGCGATCCGACGGACGATCGTCTCGGGGAGCGGCGTCACGGAAGGAGTATAGCCGAGTCATGGAGATCGCCCGGCGCGCGTAACGACCCCGGCGATTCATGCGCGCAGTCGCCATTCGGAGCCGACGGGCGAACTGGTGTAGCCTACCAGGACAGTCAGGCGGAACGAGGTTGTCCCGATGTTCAGACAGCTGAAGCGCATTGTGTATCCCGTCCCGGATCTAGCGGCGGCCAGAGCCTGGTACAGCGGTGTCCTGGGAACGCCGCCCCTGTTTGACGCACCGGTTGCGGCGATCTTCCCCGTCGGTCACTGTTCGCTGTCCCTTCGACCTGCTGCAGCAGCCGATCCTCCGCCCGGGACGGGTCTCGAGGTGTACTGGGAAGTCGACGATGTCGAGGCTGCCCTCGACGCCCTGATGAGTGCGGGAGCCCGACTGCACACACCGGTGCGGTCGGTGCTGAACTTCCGCACGGCCAGGGTCACGGATCCGTTCGGGAATGTCCTCGGCCTGACGGATCAGGGCTCCGGTCGCGACCGCCGGCCAGCGACCGAGAAGCCCTCGGAGACCGCCACGAGCGTGGCGTTTTGTCGGGCGCTGGCGGTGAGGGACGAGCGACCGGGCATGAAGGGGCCGGATGATCTGGCAGACATCTTTCTGGAGGAAGAAGCCAGGAGCCTGCTCAAGACGGCGGAAACGCGGCGGTGGGCGATTCAGAGCCTCGTGACGTCCAGGCTCTACGGGTACTTCTGCGCGAGGACCAGCTACCTCGATGCGATCTTCCGCGACCGGTGTGCCCAGGGGATCCCGCAAGTCGCCGTGCTCGGCGCCGGCTACGATACCCGCGCGGTTCGCTTCCGGAATTCCATCCGGCGCACCCGAGTGTTTGAGCTCGATCTCTCAACGACGCAGACGCGCAAGCGAGCACGGCTCGACGCGGCCGGCGTGATCCAGCCGGACGGGCTGGTGTACGTGCCCTTCAACTTCGAGACCGGCAGCCTGGCGGAAGCACTCAGAGGCGCGGGCTATGATCCTGCGGGGCGGACCCTCTTCATGTGGGAAGGCGTCCTCTACTACCTGACGCGAGCCGCGGTCGAAACAACCCTGCGGTGCCTGGCTGAACTCGCCCCGGCGGGGAGCTTGCTGGCCTTGGACTGCCTGCGCACCGGGATCGAGTCGGTGAACCCGGCTGAGCCGTTTCGGTTCTGGATGGGCCCGGATGGCCTGACGACGCTGCTGGGTGAATACGGCTGGCAGGTGACTGAGGTCCTTGATTCCGCCCAGATGGTGCGACGGTTCCTGACGCTGCCCGATGGTACAGAGGCTGAGCCGTGCCTGCCGCACTTCTTCTTCCTGCAGGCCGTGAAGACCTGACGTGACCACGCGCGGCGCTCAGGCCGACGGCACCGGCTTGCGGATGCCGATTGTCTCGAGGATCCTCTCGAGGCGGGACTTGCCGATGAGCTGGTCCGCCTGCACCACGACCTTCTGGATGGTCTCCAGCAGGTCCGCCTTGCCGGACCAGTGTTCGAGGACCACCTGCCGGTCGACCTCGTTGAGCAGCATGTTCAGCGCCGCGACCACAACCACGAGGTCGTCGAGGTACCCGAGGGCCCCGAACCGGCGCTCCGACAGCAGATCGACGGGCGACACGACGTACGCCACGGCGGCGCCCATGTAGGCCTTGTGCTTTGCCTCGATCCTCGGGTCGAGCATCAGGCGCGTGATCAGCAGGAACAGATCGGGCACCAGCATCACGTAGTCCGCGTACGCGCCCGCGTAACCTGCGACCTTGTCGCGCATCGCCCGATAGACGTCGTCTCCAGCCATCTGGAATGCCCTCCTGGCCCAGGTGGGGCCCGTGAGCGCCGGGGGACGCACTGCGTCGAGCCCGGCGGCGGCTTGAAACCACGTGCCGTGATCCCCACTATACGGCAACTACGGACACACGCGGGCGCTGGGTGCGCTTTCGCCCGACCCGGTGCGGCTGCTTCCGCCAGCCCAGGCGGGCTTCCCCGATGCGCACGTCCATCTGACCGACACAGGGTTCAATCTCCAGGGGCCTCGCTGATCCGGCTCCTGCGGATGCGGAGATCCACACGACGTCGGCCCCGATGGTATGCTCTCGGCATGCGGCGTCGCCTCGCGCTGGCCTTTGTCTGTCTGCTCTCCGCAGGATCGGCCGCCGTGCGCGCGCAGACCGCCCAGCTGCCCCCGCGGCCGAAAATCGGCCTGGCGCTCGGAGGCGGCGTGGCCAGGGGGCTCGCGCATATCGGTGTGATTGAGTGGTTCGAGCAGCACCACGTGCCCATCGACCTGGTTGCCGGTACGAGCGCGGGGGGCCTCGTCGGCGGCGCCTTTGCGACCGGCATGTCCCCGGCCGAGCTGCGTGCGCTCCTGACCTCGATCGACTGGGACGTCATGTTCCAGAACGACGCCCCATACGCGTTGCGGGACTTCCGCCGCAAGGAGGACGCCCGCGGGTACCCCGGTCCCATCGAGTTCGGCCTCCGCAAAGGCTTCAGGGCGCCCGGCAGCATCGGCGCCAGCGAGCAGATCGATCTCTTCCTGAGCTGGCTGTCGCGCCACTACTACGACATCAAGACCTTTGACGACCTGCCGATTCCCTTCCGGTGCGTCGCTGCCGATCTGATCGCGGAAGAGCCGGTCGTCCTCCGTGACGGTCCGCTCGCCGAGGCGATGCGGGCGACGATGGCGGTTCCCGGCATGTTCCCGCCGGTGATGCGCGACGGCCGCATGCTGGTGGACGGCGGCGTCATCAACAACGTGCCGGCGGACGTCGCCCGCGCGATGGGTGCCGACATTGTCATCGCGGTTGACGTGGGCGTGCCCACGCCGCTCGAGCCGGGCTTCGACTCGGCGATCACGGTCATCGGCCGGACGATCGACGTGCTGACGGACCGGAATGCCGCGGAGGCCATGAAGGCGGCGGACATCGTGATCAGGCCGGAGGTCAAGGATATCGACACGATGGACTGGCGCCGGTCCGAGGAGATCGCCGATCGCGGATACCGCGCCGCCGCGGCGGAGCCTCGCCTGGCCGCCCTCGCCGTCGACGAAGGCGCGTGGGCGGCGTACCTGGCGGCGCGCGAGGCGAAGCACCTGACCGAGGAACCGGTGCCGACGCTTCTGAGCATCACAGGCGCGCCGCCGGCCGAGCAGGTCCTCATTCACGACCGGCTCGTCCGCCATCTGGGACACCCGCTCGACGGCGACGCGCTCAGGCGCGATCTGACCGCCATCACCGGCTCGGCGCGCTACGACACCGTGACCTTCCAGCTCGTGCGTCAGCCTCAAGGCACCGAGCTGGCCGTGAAGGTCACGCCGCGGTCGTACGGCCCGCCCTTCCTGAAGTTCACGCTCGACGTCACCAACGCGGGAACGACGACCCTGGCCGTCGGCGTGCGGGGGCGCCTGACGGCGTTTGACGTCGCCGGCAGCGGATCGGAGTTCCGCCTCGATGCCATGGTGGGCACCGGCTTCAGCCTCGCGACGGAGCTGTACCGGCCGCTGGGCAGGAGCCGCGTGTTTGTCGCGCCTCGCGCGGGTCTGCAGGGATCAGACCAGGAGACCTTCCTCGAGAGCCGCCGCAAGGAGGACTACCGCGTCAATCGCGTGTTCGCCGGCGCCGACCTGGGTGTGAGCCTCAGCCGCAACAGCGAGGTCCGCCTCGGGTACACCTACGGCACCGCCACGGCCAAGGTCAGAGCTGGCGAACCCGAGCTGCCGCGCTTCACCGGGCCCGAGAGCGTGGCGCATCTGTCGTTCGTGTACGACGGACAGGACCAGCCAATCGTGCCGTCACGCGGGGCGAGGGTCGAGGCAGCGCTGCAGCGGATCTTCAAAGGCGTCGAACCTGATCCGGGTCCGCTGGCGGACGGTGGAACGGCTCGGCGGACGATCGGGAAGATCAGCGTGTCCGACTTCAGGCCGATCCACAAACGGCACCTGGTCATGCTCGCCTTCTCGGGCGGCACCTCGTTCGGCGCGTCAGCGGACAGCTACTACGACTTCACCCTTGGCGGACCGGAGCGGCTGCGGGCGTTTCAGCTCGGGGAGTTCCGGGGGCCCAACTACCTGCTGGGGACGGCCGCGTATCTCCACAATCTGGGCCGCCTGCCGGATTTTATGGGCGGCCAGATCTACCTGTCCGGCGTCTTTGAGACGGGATGCACCTTCTCGGAGCTGGGGTCGGCCCGCCTCCTGACGGTCGTCTCGTCGGGCCTCGTCATTGACACGCTGCTCGGACCGGTCAGCCTGTCAGCAGGTCTCTCCCTCGACGGACACTTCCGGTTCTACGCCAACGTGGGGCGGGCGTTCCGCTAGGTGCCCGCCCCCTCCGTGATCCCGACTCGCGGCCTCACGCTCCCGTCAGCTACGCGGTAGCCAGCGTCTTCCGTGCCTCCCGGTCGGGATCGTTCTTCACCTCACAGGCATCGTTCAGGATCATCGTCTCGCCGTTGGCTTCCGTGTAGGCCGGCCACCGCGGCAGATCGCCTCCGTTGGGATCCCCCGTTCGCATGAACCGCAGCAGCGTGTCCGCCATGGTCTTGGAGAGCTTCCGCGGCCGCGCGCCGCCTCCGGTGTGGGTCAGCATCACGTCGGTGTTGTAGAACCAGAAACAGATGTCGAGGCAGTGAAACGCCCGCATCCGGTTGTCGAACAAGGGCGGATGCCAGCCGAACCAGGCCAGGTAGACCGGCGCCGGCTGCTTGACCTTCGCGTTCGCGGTGGCAATCACCAGCTGTCTGTTCGCCGTCACGAGCGACCAGATCTCGACCGGTTTCCTGTCGGGGAACGCCGCCGCATAGGCGTCGACGATCGTGCCTGTTCGATCGCCGAACCGCTGCTTCAGCCGCTCCTTGACGCCGTCGAGGTTGATCGATTCCAGGGACGCATCCGTGCGGCTCGGCGCCTGCTCCTCGAACGTCGTGGAGAGAATCATCGGGATGCCGGCGGAGTGGCTCGACGGATCGGAATAGAACGTGCCGGTCGGCACGTGAATCCCGTCGCCCACCGGGCCGAAGCTGCCTCGCATCATGCCGCTTCCGCCGGTCTCCTTGACCAGCTTGTCGCTGGCGCGGTTGGCAATCGTGATGTACTCGCGCCAGGGGATCTGCTGCAGCTTGTCGATCTGACGGGCGGTGAGGCCGGCTTCCTTGAGGATGTAGGCGCCCAGCTTCTCCGAAAACGCCTTGGGCACGGCCCCGGTGATATTGCCGCTCAGGGCGACGGCTCTGTGAACGAGTCCCTTGGCCCCCGGCATGGCCACCACGGTGCAGACCTTGGCGCCGCCTCCCGACTGGCCCATGATGGTGACGTTGCCCGGATCGCCGCCGAAGTTCGCGATGTTGTCCCGCACCCACTCCAGCGCGGCGATGATGTCCAGGATCCCGGCGTTCCCCGACCCGGCGAAGCTCTTGTCCACCCCCTCCAGATCCGTAAACGCAATCGGACCGAGCCGGTGGTTCAGCGAGCAGAAGACGATGTCGCCGTACCTGGCCAGGTTTTCACCGTTGTAGCCGTCCTGCTCGATGCCGTTGCCGGAGGTGAAGCCGCCGCCGTGGAGCCAGACCATCACGGGACGCTTCTTCCCGTCGTTGTATCCCGGCGTCCAGACGTTGATCTTCAAGCAATCCTCGCTCACATCGTCGTAGTTCCAGTGGTCGGCGAACGAGGAGTACTTGTTGGCGTACTGGTTCTCCATGGCCTGCGGGGCGGAGTTGCCCCACCACACGGCGGGGTAGACATCGGCCCACGGCTTCGGCTTCTGCGGCGGTCTGAAGCGGTTGGCGCCCGAGGTGTCCGCGCCGTAGGGGATACCGAGGAACGTGTAGATGCCCCTGAGTTGGTAGCCCTTGACCTTCCCGTAGGTCGTGTCAGCCACGGCGATGTTGTCTCCGATGAGCAACACCTGCCCGTCCTCGTCCTCCTTCTGCGCTGGGGCGGCCGGCGCGCACGACGTCAACGAGGCGCCCCCTAACGTCAGCCCGGCGGCGCCGGCGCCGATGATCTTGAAGAAGTCACGTCTTTCGGCAGTCACGGCAGTACCTCCTGCAAGAAGTCCCACAACGTGTTGGTCGTCTGTTGCCCTCTGAGGGAGGGCCTGAGGAAGCCTGACCTTACCACGAATCTCGCAGGATGTGCAGCCGGACACCGACAGGCTCCCGCGGGCGCGAGCACTCCGTCGGTGTGGACACGGGCGCGAAACCGTTCTATTGTTACGCTCCCTGGCCGGCGGCGTCTCGCGACGGCTGCGCCCGGCCTCGAGAACGGAGCTGCTCGTGCGCCGACGCCTCTGGGCTGCCGTGCTCACCGACGTCCACTTCTGGGTGCCCGTGATCGTGCTGGCGCTCGGCACCGTGCTGTTGCTGTCGCTGCGGTAGGCCATGTCCGCGACCTCCACAACGGCTCGCCCCGGCAGCAGGACATCGCTGCACTGGATCGGCGTCATGTCCGGCCTCGCCGCCGGCGCGGGCCTTGGCGCCGCAGAGGCGCCGACCAAGCTGGTCACGCTCGGCCTGTCGCCGTTCATGGTGTCGCTCGGCATGGTGGCCGGGGTGTTCGTGGCCCGCTGGACGCTGCCCATCGTGCTCAAGGGGGCCGACTACGTCTGGGCCGACCTCAGCGAAAAGCCGCACCTCGTGATCTGGGCCCTGCTCGCCGGGATGCTCTGGGCGGTGGCCAACACGCTCACGGTGTTCGCGATCCGGGACGTCGGCCTGTCGGTCGCGTTCCCCCTCTGGAACACGAACAGCCTGGTCGGGCTCTTCTGGGGATGGCTGCTGTTTGGCGAGCTGCGGTCGGCCGGCGCCGCTGCTCGGACGAAGGTGCTTGGCGGCGCGGCTGCCATCGTCGCCGGCGCGTGCCTGACGGGGCTTGCCACCTCGCACCAGGCGGCGGGCGGCCCGGATCCGGGCCCGGGAATCGTGGCCGCCATCGGCGCCGGGATGCTCTGGGGCACGATGTACATCCCGTACCGCAAGGCGTACATCAGCGGGATGAACCCGCTGTCGTTCGTGACGGTGTTTACCTTCGCCGAGCTTGGGACGACGGTGGCCTTCGCGCTGATCTATGAGGGAGGGCCCCAGGGCTTCCTGCCTGCGCTGTCCGCCGCGCGGCCCGTGCTGTTCTGGCTCTTTCTGGGCGGGTTCTGCTGGGTCATCGGCGACCTGTTTCAGCAATACGCCGCCAAGTACATCGGCATCGGCCGCGGGATCCCGCTCTCGAACACCAACCAGCTCTGGGGTCTGGCTTGGGGCGCGCTGGTTTTCGGAGAGTTCGCCGGTCTCGGCGGCGCGGGCCGGGTCATGCTGGTTGCCGGCTCGCTGATCATGATCGGGGGCGCTGCGGCGATCAGCCTCGCGGAGGCGCCGGAGAGCGAGCAGGCGTCATGGCGCTCCGCGATGAGGCGGGAGTGCCGGCGCTACGGCCTGGACGAAGGTCGCGTGGCGGCAGCCGCCTCGGGCGACGACCCGCTCGATCGAGGCCGGTCCGGGCGCCGCTGGTGGGAGTACCTGATCGCGGCCTCGGCCCTGGGGATCTTCGTCTGGCTGGCCAGCGTCGCGAGGAGGCCGAGCATCTCCGTCGACGCCGGCTGGGGCGCCGCGCTCATGCTCGCCACGCTCCTGTGTATCGTCGGCGGCGGCGCCGCGCTGTATCGACGGACGCGCTTCTCGTGAGGCCGGAGGACCGTCCGGCCTGCGCTACCGCGCATCGGCCGCCGCGGCGAGCGGCTTGTCCACCGTGGGCCGCGCCTTCATCTCCCCGAGCTCCCAGAGCGTCACGTAGATCGTCCGCGCGATCTTCTCGTACTTGACGAAATCGATCTTCGAGACCTCATCATCCGGCTGGTGATAGTCGGCGTGCGTGCCGGTGAAGTAGAAGATGATCGGGATTCCCTTGCGCGCGTAGTGGATGTGGTCGCTGCGGTAGAAGAACTGCTCCGGGTCCTTCGGGTCGTCGTAGTGGTAGTTGAACGACAGCTTCAGGTACGCCTGGTTTACCGCCTCGCTGAGCGCCCCCAGCTCCGAGCTCATGACCTTCGAGCCGATCACGTAGAGCTCATTGGGCCCGGTCAAGTTCTTGTTGCGCGGGTTCGTGTCGCCCCCGGCGCGGCTCCGGCCGATCATGTCGATGTTGAGCTGGGCCACGATCGACTCGAGCGGCACGGTCGGGAACGCCGTGAAGTACTCGGAGCCCCAGAGCCCTTCCTCCTCGCCCATGTGCCAGACAAACAGCACCGAGCGCTTCGGGCGCCGCGGCGACTTGGCCAACGCCTCGGCCATCGCCAGCAGCGCTACGGTTCCGCTGCCGTCGTCGTCTGCGCCGTTTCGGATGGCATCGCCGGCGACCAGCGGTCCCAGCCCCTCATGATCGTAGTGCGCGCCGAGCGCGACGTGCTCGCGCCGGAGCACCCGGTCGCTGCCTTCGACGACCGCGACGACGTTCTGCGAGGGCACGCGCTCGGCAGCCGTCGTGATGGTCAGCGTGAGCTGCTTGTCGGGCTGGAGCGCGAACGGCTTGACGGGGGCGCCGTTCGGGAAGCTCATGAGGATGGCCTCTCCGGAGGCTTTCTCACGCGCGAAGATCGCGCGAACCAGCGGGACGGTCGCATAAACCGTCGGCAAGGCGGAGCGGCCGGGCGTCTCGAGGCGCTCCGGATAGAAGGCCCCGCGCTCGAGCCGTCTCTGCATCTGTTGCATCGCGTCGGGATCGGCGAGCGTGATGAGCGGCAGGACCTGAATCACGCCGATCGCCCCTCTGGCCATCGCATAGTCCGCGGGGTAGATCCAGTCCACGCCGCGGCCGCTCGCCGGCAGGTCGACCACGGTCACGCCCGGCGGGGGAGGAGCGTTCCCGGCGGTCACAATCACGATCTTGCCCTTGGGGTCGATGTCGCGGTACGGATCCTTGCCCTTCGACCTGACGAACCAGCCGTCGCCAGCGAACACCAGCGAGCCGCTAATCGTGCCCGGCGTCCTCTCCGCCAGGAAGTCGCGGCCGTACGCGAACGACCGGCCGCCCATCTCGAGGGTGGTCGACTCGGGGACCAGGTTGTCGCGCCTGAGCACAATCTGCTGGAAGAACGTGCCGTCGTCGCCAGCCGGCGTGACGCCCCAGCGAGCGAGGAGCGTCGCGATGAACTTCGCCGTGGCATCGAGTCCGCGCGACGGCGTGGCCCGGCCCTCCATCTCATCTGCGGCAACGTAGGTGAGGTAGTCCCTGAGCTGCGCCGCCGTGATCGACTCGGCGCTCTTGCGCACGAGCGGTTGCTTCGATGCCGAGACGCGGAACGCCGGCTGCGCCGGTTGGGTGGCGCCGATCGCCACCAGCGACACCGCGAGCGCGGCGGCGGTGAGCAGGGCTGGCGTTCGTCTCATCGGGGCGAGCCTACCTCGGCGGCAGCTTGACGTCACGGAAAGCCGTGAGCGACTTTGCCAGCGCGTCGATGTTCTCGCGCGTCAGCCGTCTCGCGGCCTTCTCGAGCATTGTTCTGAAGTGCGCAATCTCGAAGTCCTGCGCCGGGAACCCGATGTTCCCACGCTGAGGATCGTTGCTGTCGATGATCGGCGTGCCGTCGGCGCCGAGAAAGACAGACCACGGAATCCCCTCCGACTTCTGGTTGTACCGCTTCATGAGCGCGCTGCCGCCAACCATCCGCTCCGTGTCGATCCTGAGGTCCACGAAATCCTTCGCCAAGAGCGGCGCGACGTCTGTGAGCGCCATCCAGGCGCCCTGCCTGTGGCACCACCCTCACCACGGAGCGCTGAACCAGAGGAAGAGCGTTTTCTGCTCTTTCTTCGCTCTGGCGAGCGCGGCCGACAGCAGCGTCTCGGCGTTCAGGTACGGCGCCTGATGCTTCGTCAGGAAATCCACGAGCCGCTGGGGATCGAGCGCCGAAGAGGCCGTGCCGCCGGAGGTGAACGTGGCCGCAGGCTCGTTGGCGATGACGCGGCCGCTCCCATCGAGCACGGTGAGGCGCGGGAGGGAGCTGCCTGGCGTTGCGGCGCCGAGCTTTGCCGCCAGCGCCTCGTTGCCGGCCGGGTCGGCCCGGACGACGTCGTACTCATACAGGAGCTTCTGAGCGACGTCGCTGTCCCTGACGGTCAGCTCGATCAGGGCCTGCGACGCCTTGTCGACGTTTGACCCCCACACGACAAGCACTCGGCGGTTGTCATGTGTGGCATTCGCCGACGCGTCGGCAATACGCGCCTCGAGGTCAGATGCCTCATAGGTCGGCAGCGGCCGTGCCGAGCGGGCTGCGGCCGGCGCCGTCTGCCGGAGCGCGCCGTCTGCTGAGCCCTCCAGCCCAGGGCGAGCCGGCGGCTCTGCGCAGACCAGCGCACCGAGCGCGCAGGCGGCTAGGGCGTGCGCCGCAACGATGCCAGTCCTCCGCATTGGAACCCTCCCACCTCGATGATACTCGATTCCTGCGGATCGCCGGCCTCAGCTCCGTCGGCCCTGCGTGGTAGGATGGACAACCGCCCTCTGGTGCAGGTTGCCATCATGTCTACACGCCACGCGCTCCTTGTCTGTCTGGCTGCGGCCGTGCTCATGCCCATGTGTGCTCAGAAGCCGGAACCGCCCGCGCCCGCTGCGCCGCCCGTCAATCCGCTGCTGACGGAGTGGACGACTCCGTTTGGCGTGCCTCCGTTCGGCGACATCAAGCCGGAGCATTTCCTGCCGGCCTACAGGGAGGCGATTGCCCGGCAGAAGGCCGAGGTGGACGCCATCGCCGGGAGCGCGGAGCCGCCGACGTTCGCGAACACGGTGGCGGCGCTCGATGCCGTCGGCGAGCAGCTGTCGCAGGTCAACCGCGTCTTTCAGAATCTGGCCGCGGCTGAGACCAACGACCAGCTCCAGGGGGTGGGCCGGGAGGTCGCGCCAATGCTGGCGGCGGCGCAGGACGACATCCGGCTGAACGGCGCGCTGTTCGCGCGGATCAGGCAGGTGTGGGAGCAGCGCGACCGCCTGAGCCTCGCGCCGGCCGAGCGGAAGTTACTCGACGACACGTACCGGCTCTTCGTGCGCGGCGGCGCGAACCTGGACGCGGACAAGCAGGCGAGGCTGCGGAAGGTCAACGCCGACATCGCCTCGCTCGGCGTGAAGTTCGGCGACAACCTGCTGCACGACACGAACGCGTACCGCCTCGTCATCGAACAGCAGGCCGATCTGGCGGGGTTGCCGGAGGCAGTCGCCGCCGGCGCGGCGGAAGCGGCGAAGACCGCCGGGCTTCCCGGCAAGTGGGTGTTCACGCTGCACGCGCCCAGCATCTGGCCGTTCCTGCAGTACGCCGACAACCGGGAGCTGCGGCAACAGATCCTGCAGGCATACCTGAGCCGGTGCGACCACGGCGATCAGTACGACAACAAGACAGTGGCGATCGAGGCGGCGACGCTGCGCGCCGAGCGGGCGGCGCTGGTCGGGTACAAGACGTTTGCCGACTACCAGCTCGACGAGTACATGGCGAAGACCCCGGCCCGCGTGTCGCAGCTGCTGGGGACGGTGTGGACACCGGCGAGGGCGGCGGCGCTCAGAGACGCCGCGTCGTACCAGGCGATAGCCAGGCAGGCCGGCGGCGCCCTCACGCTTGAGCCCTGGGACTGGCGGTACTTCGCGGAGAAGGTGCGGAGCGCGCGGTTCAGCCTGGACGAGCAGGCGCTCAGGCCGTACTTCAAGCTTGAGCACATGCGCGACGCCGCGTTCTCCGTCGCGACTCGGCTGTTCGGCGTGTCCTTCTCGCCGCGCCCCGACCTGCCGGCCTACCATCCGGAAGCCGCCGCCTTCGAGGTGAAAGACGCGGACGGCTCGCACCTCGGCGTGCTCTATCTGGATTTCCATCCGCGGCCCGGCAAGGGCGGCGGCGGCTGGACCGACATCTTCCGCGAGCACTCCGTCCGGGGCGGCAAGGACATCCGGCCCATCGCGGTCATCGTGTGCAACTTCTCGCGGCCGGCCGGCGATGAACCCGCGCTGCTGAACATCGAGGAGGTGCAGACGCTCTTCCACGAGTTCGGCCACGCGCTCCACGTCCTGCTCGATCGGTCGCCGTTCCGCACGCTGTCGGCCTTCAGCGTGCCCGCGGACTTCGTGGAGCTGCCGTCGAGCATCATGGAGAACTGGGCGCTGGAGCCGGAGGTGCTGACCCAGTACGCCCTGCACTTCCGGACCGGCGAGGTCATCCCGGCAGAGCTCGTCGAGAAGATCAAGAAGGCGCGGACCTTCGATCAGGGCTTCGCGACGGTCGAGTACCTCGGCGCCTCCTACCTCGACATGGCCTGGCACTCGACGAGCGGCCAGGCGCCCGATGTGTCAACGGTCGAGGCGCAGCTGACCGCGCGGATCCGGATGCCCGCCCAGATCCCGCTGCGGTACCGCACTCCGTACTTCAGCCACGTCTTCGGTCCCGGCGGAGGGTACGCCGCGGGCTACTACAGCTACATCTGGAGCGAGGTGCTCGACGCCGACGCCTTCGAGGTCTTCAAGCAGAAGGGCGTGTTCGACCAGGCGACAGGCCGGCTGTTCCGGACGCACATCCTCGAAGCCGGCGCAACAGAGGACGCGATGACGCTCTACAAGCGGTTCCGCAGCCGGGAGCCGAGCGTCGAGCCGCTGCTCAAACGGCGCGGGCTGAAATAGGCGCAGGAGAGGCGCCGGAGAGGCGCAGGAGAGGCTCGAGATTACGGCGCCTTGACGGCTGTGTCCGTGAACACCTGGAACCGCCGGAACTTCGAGTACGTGGCGGTGGCGCTGATGCTGCCCGTCGGGTACACGTACCCCTCCTGCATTCTGACGGGGACCCACATCCCGAGCGCCTCCGGGCGGGGCTCGTAGGTGACCGTGATCGTCGCGCCAGCCGCAACGAGCTGAGATCGTACGACCCTCCCACTCACAGGCTCGACCCAGAACGTCCCGGACGAGACGATGTCTTTGCCGTCGAACGTTCTGATGACCGTCGGGCGGTTCGCTTCGGTGAACGCAATCTCCCAGAGCCGGACGCCGTTTTCGGTCGGTTCGCCGCGCTTGCTGAACGCGAACCTCGCGGCGTTCGTGGGGTGAACGAGGAAGAGCGCGAGCGTCGGAAGGTTCAGGTTCCGCCTGACGTTGCCGATGTTGTAGCGGGCGCTCTCCTCCAGAATCCTGTTGCCGTTCTCGACGGCTCGCTCCGGGGGCGCTTCGAGGAACAGCTTCCTGAGCCGATCGTCCCGGTCGCGCACCTGGACGCCGTCCACCTCAAACACGTCGCGGAACGGGAGCCAGCCGTCGAACCCCTCCAGCTTCACCATGAGGAAGTCCGAGACAAGCCGTCTGGTCCCGGGTAGCTGATGGTTCCGTCCCGGCGCGGTTGCCAGCGTGAGAGAGGCGCTCTGCTCGTACACTTCTTCCGACACGACCGCGGAGACTTCGCGGCCGTAGTTGTACACGTAGTCGGAGACCCGAGCGACAACAGCATCAACGGTGGGATCACGACGGCCTGGCGACCTGATCGGCCGCGTCTCGCCTCCTGTGTCGCCTGCTGTCGCAGTCGGCGAGGGCAGCGCGACCTCCTCGGGCATGAGGCGGCCGGCGCGGGTGGCCAGGCCTGTCCGTATGGTCACATCCTTGCGGCGTGTCGCCACGGAGAAGTTGTGGAGGCGCCCGTCGTCGTCCGCCGGCGCAGGCATCAGCAGGTACGAGAAGGAGAGTTCCCCGGCAAGACGCTGCAGCGCCTGGGCGGGCTTGTCGTGCAAGGTCACAAGGGTGCCGCCGTTGTCGCGCGCAAGCGCCATCAGGTTCGCGCTTCCCAGACTCGCAAATCGCGCCGACGGCGTCGGGATCTGGATGGCGTAGATACGGGCGAACGCGGCCGCGGCGGCCGTCTTGACGGCGTCCAGCTCCGGCTGCGCGTCGGTCGCGACCAGGCCGGCCGACAGCAGCAGAATCGTGCTGCCGACCGACGCCGGCTGCAACCCGACAAGCAACCGGCGGAGACCCCCGAGCATCTCGACGGCGTGCGCTTTGACCGCCGGAGCAGTGAGGGGCTCAGTCGTCTGTCTCGCACCCCCTCCGAGCAGATCTCCGAGATCAAGAGCCGCCCGCCACGTGGGCGCCTCCTCCTCCGGCTTGGCTTCCACGGTCGGGTCGCTGTCGACAGGCGGTGGCGGAGGTTGCTCTGCTGTTGCCGTCTCGGCGGACAACTCGTAACGCGAGCGGAGAGGCTGGACGAGCCGCAGCGCCTGCCGCACGGGCTCCCGGTCAGCCGATGCGGTCTCGGTGCCTGACAGGTCCGGCAGCCTCACGAACATGACGCGGTCCCCGAGCCCCAGAAGCCCCAGGCAGTTCTCCGCGACGGCCTGCATCCGCCGTTCGTCGCCGGGCATGAAACTCCCCTGGTCAGCGACGAGCACGACCAGCCGGCTGGGCTCCACACGCGGCGGCAACCCGCCGGGGTTCGCCTTCCATTGCGCTGTTGCGAGCCCGGCGGCGCCTGGCCCCCTAAAGAGCGACGCGGTCGCCACCTCGCCGCGCGCCCAGCCATCGACGGTGACCTGGAAGTCCGACGCCCGCATGTCCGTCACGACCTGGCCATTTCTGTCGACGGCCACGGCCTCGATGACGAGCGGAGGCCTGCGGTTGGCCGGTTGTGCTTGTGGGGCTGGCGGAGGCGCCTGTGATGGCGCCTGGCTGGCAACTGCCGCCGCCACGCACCAGCCTGCGAACAGGGTGACCACGCAGACAACGGGCGACGCGCGTGACAGACGGAACGCCGCGAGTGGCATATCCCTGACCTTGCTCTCAGGTAGGCACGGACAGTCTACTCCAATGGGACAGGCATCCGCAGTCGACAGTCGACAGTCAGCAGTCGGCAGTCAGTCAGCAGTCGATGGTTTGGTGCCACGCGGCAGAGCGAGGCAGGCGCGCGATCAGGGGGTCTTCGGCGTCTTGAGGTCCGTCTCGGTGAGGACCTGGAAGCGGCGGAACTTCGAGTACGTGGCGATGGCGCGGATGTTGATCGACGGGTACGAGTACTCCTCCTCCATTCTGACGGGCACCCACATCCCCAGCGCCTCCGCGCACGGCTCGTAGTGCACCGTAATCGCCGCACCGGAGGCTTCGAGCCGCGAGCGCACGATCCTGCCGCTGACCGGCTCGACCCAGAAGACCCCGGACGAGACGATATCCTGGCCCTGCCGTGTTCTGATGGCCGTGGGGCGGCCAACCTCCCTGAACCCGATCTCCCAGAGCCGGATGCCGTCCTCTGTCGGCTCACCGCGCTTGTGGAACGCGAACCGCCAGATGAACTCGGGGTGCGCGAACACCAGCGCCAGCGTCGGCACGTTCAGGTTACGTTCCACCTCGCCGATGTTGTACCGGGCGCCTTCGTCGAGAAGCTTCTTGGCAGACTCGATGGCGTCTTCCACGGGCCCTTCGAGGAACAGCTTCCTGAGCCGGTCATCCCGGTCGCGCACCTGGGTGCCATCCACCTGGAAGACATCGCGGAACGGCACCCAGCCGATGTCCAACCCCGGCACCTTCACCATCAGGAAGTCCGAAACCAGCCTCCTCGTCTTGGGGAGCACGAGACCGACGCGCTGGTCGTACACCTCCTCGGACACGATCGCGGAGACCTCGCGGCCGTAGTTGCCCGCGTAGTCGGACATGCGCGCCACCACCGCGTCGAGGGCGGGATCGCGGGGGGCGGGTGGCTTGGCCGAACCGGACGCCCCGCGTGCACTCGGCTTCCCGGCCGGCGCTGCGGACGGCTCCGGCACAGGTGGCGCAGCCTGCGCGGGCACGACCCGGCCGGGCCTGGTGGCCAGGCTCGTTCGTATGGTGAGGTCTCTGCGCGGCGTTGCGACGGAGATCTCGTGGAGGCGCTGGTCGGAGTCCGACGGCTCCGGCGCGAGCATCAGCAGGTACGAGAAGGCCAGTTCCCCGCCCAGCCGCTGCAGCGCCTGGGCCGGCTTGTCGTTCAGCGTGACGACGCTGCCGCCGGTGGCCCGGGCGAGCGTCGTCAGGCCCGCGCGTCCCGGGTCGGCAAACCGCGGCGCCGCCGTCGGGACCTGGATGGGATAGATCCGCGCGAACGCGGACGCCGCGGCCTTCGTCACGGCGTCCATCTCACGCCCCGCTTCGTCGGCGACGAGACCGCCGGACAGCAGGAGAATCGTGGCGCCGGTCGACGCCGGCTCCAACGCGACGAGCAGTCGACGAAGCCCCTCGAGCATCTCGACGGCGTGCGCCCTGGCCGCCGGCGCGGTGACCACGTCGGCGCCCCGCGCGTCCATCCCTCTCAGGAAGCCTTCGAGGTCGGCGACTGCCCGCGCCGGCGACACCTCCTCGGTGGTCCCACCCGTCCCCGTCGGATCGTTCTCGTTCACCGGTACCGGTTCCGGCGGGTTCTCGGGTCGCTCCGCGTCGGCCGCGGTAACGTACTGGGTCCGGAGAGGGTGCACGAGCCGGAGCGCCTGGCGGACAGGCTCCCGGTCGGCGGACGGGGTCTGCGTGCCTCCCAGGTCCGGCAGCCGCAAGAACATCAGCTGGTCGCTCAGGCCGAGCAGCCCGAGACAGTTCTCCGCGATGGCTTGCGCCCGTCGCTCGTCGCCGGGGCCAAAGCTCCCCTGGTCGGCCACCAGCACCACGAGGCGGCTAGGCTCGACCCGCGGCGGCAGCCCGCCGGCCTCCGTCTGCTGTTGCACGGCCGCCAACCCGGCCGCGCCGGGCCCTCGGAACAGACGCGCAACCGCCACGCCCCGGCGCGCCCGGCCATCGACGGTGACCTGGAAGTCAGAGGTCCGCATGTCCGTCACGACCTCGCCCCTCCTGTCGACAACGACGGCTTCGACGACAAGCGGCGGGATGCTCGTGGATGACGGTGCCGCCGCGGAAGACGGCGGCGCAGGCCGCGCCTGGCCGGCGGCAGCTGCCGCGCACAGGCCCGCGGCAATGACCGTCGCGCAGACGGTGAGGACCACGCGGTCGATACGGGACGTCAGGTGCGGCATGCCGCGGACGGCGCTCCCAGGCCGGTACGGACAGTCTACTCCAAAGGGAACAGGCGGAAGGGGCGCGACGAAACAGGCGACAGGCGGGTGCGCGCGCTACAGCCCCAGCCGTCGGCGAATCTGACCGACGTGGTCGGTATCGTGGGCAAGCATGACGGCCACCAGATCGGCAACGGTCATCGGTCCGCGTGAAGAATGGAGGCCGTACCGCCCGAGATCCTCGGCCGAACAGCCGTCGAGCAGTTCGACCGTCTCTTCGCGCCGGCGCCTGAATCGGTCGAGGGCTACGGCCAGCGGCCAGTCCCGGTAATGCGCGCGCGATGCGAGCTTCCCGCCGTCAACCTGCTGGAGAGACGGGCGTTCCAGTGTGAGCATGGCCCGCAGGCGCGCGCCGTGGACGAGCTCCTGGTCAGCCAGGTGCGCCAGCACCTCAATCGGTGCCCACACACCGGGTGCGGGACGCACGCGCCAGCGATCCTCGGACACCCGGGCGGCCGTCTCCACGAGACGCCGCGGCGTGTCCGCGAGCCCCTTGATCTGGATCACGCATTCCAGCAGGTCGGCCATCAAGGACTCCGGCCGGGACGCCCAGACCGTCACGCACCCTCGGCGGGAGCGCAGGCGCCGAACTCCTGCAGCGCCTCCCACATCGCAATGACGTTCTCGGGCGGCGCGTCGGCTGCCACGTTGTGAGCTGGCGCGAAGACGAAGCCGCCGCCCGGCGCCAGCACCTCGAGGCGCCGCCGCACCTCGTCGCGCACCTCCGCGGGCGTGCCGTGCGGCAGCACGTGCCCGGTGTCTACACCGGCGCCCCAGATCGTCAGGTCACGGCCGTACAGCCGCTTCAGCTCCGCGGCGTCCATGCCGCCGGCGCCTGTCTCGACGGGGTTGAGAATATCGATCCCTTCCTCGAGCAGCAGCGGCAGGAACGCCTTCGAGGCGCCGCACGAATGGTACAGGATGTGGACCTTCGTGTGCGCCCGTCGCTTGATGAACTCGAACAGCTGGCGGTGGCGCGGCGCAATGAACCGCGCGTACATCTCCGGCGAGAGCACCGGGCCGCGCGCGGCCTCGACATCGTCTGCCTCATCGACGATGAGCACGTTGTCGCCGACGGTATCGAGCGCGTGTTCCCAGTAGTGCATCTTCAGGCCGGTGATGATATCGAGCAGCGAAGCGGCAAAACGCGGCTGCGCGGCCAGGTCGAGGAGAAAGTGCTCGGGACCGCGGAGCCGGAGCGCCAGGTCGAAGATCCCGGGCGCGTGCCGGCCCAGAATGTAGGCGCGCTTCTGCTCGTTGACCGCGCGATCGGCCGACGCCTTCAGCGTGTCGAAGCGCGCAGGAGCCAGGGGGTCCGGCCACGCGAAGGACTCGAGGTCGGCAACCGTCTCAGCCTCGGCCAGCGGGTGTCGGCGCGCGAGGAACGAGAGGCCGCTGTCGGCGGACGTCGCCCAGGTGACGCCCCACTCGTCGGTGAACATGTGGCCGCCGTCCGCTTCCACGACGGGCGCCTCCAGCGTGGGGGACGACGGGGGTGAAGGGAAGACGGGCCGCACATCCACGCGGAGCAGGTCCACGACATCTTGATGAAGGCGCGCCAGCTGACGGACCGGATCGACGATGTCGATTGGCAGCTCGCGCAGGCCGAGAACGCTTCTGAGCCTCCGGTACGCAACCCGGTGCATGCCGGTCAGTGCCGAGCCGCCGAGGTCAAACGGGACCCGATCGGCTTCGCGATGCTCCAGCGCCGCCGTGACACGGTCGAGCGACGTCCATCGCTCAGGCATCGGTTGGCCTCACCGCAGGCAGAATCTATCCGCCAACCGCCTGCCAACGCAAGCACCCGCCGGGCAGCGGCCGCGGCTCCGGGACCGGCTCTCTCCCGGGCTTCGTCGGCGCTTGTGTGGCGGGCTGCGCTGGCAGGTGTCGCGACGGGCTCTGCGGCTTGACCGCCGCAAGGCAATCGGGCACAGTACAGGCAGCCACCTTCGTAGGGGTGTCCTGCCACTGGCGGGGCTGAGATCACACCCTTTGAACCTGACCCGGGTCACGCCGGCGGAGGGAAGCGAAGAGGCGGGCGCGCCTGCAACATCGAGCGCCTTCCATTCGGTTCCCCGCTGAGGCCCGGGTGGAGGGAACGATGAGACGCGCTGTACTGCTCGGTTCCATCCTGTTCACGGCTCTGGCCGCCCAGGCCGCAGCCCAATCGCTTCCAGGCCAGATCCTTGACGCGGCCACCGGCGCCCCGCTCGCTGCCCGCATCGACGTCCTGGAGACCAACACCGGCGTCGCCGCCGGCGCCGACGGCCGATTCTCGCTGGACACATCAGGCGCCGGACGCCTGACCCTCGCCGTGTCCCACGCCGGGTACTACGTCCAGCGCGTGACGATCGACGTCGAGACTGCGGCGTCGGTCGAAGTCAGGCTGACCCCCATCGTGTCGCTGACCGACCGGATCGAGGTGACCGCCTCACGGGCACGGGAGGGCGCCGATCCGGCGAGCTTCACCAACATCACGCAGGAGGAGATCGCCGAGGCCCATTGGGGACAGGATCCGGCCGTGGTGCTGTCGCAGATGGTGCCGGGTCTGTACGCGACCAACGACAACGGCAACGGCATCGGGTACTCGTACTTCTCGATCCGCGGCTTCGGCCAGGCCCGGACGCGCGTGATGCTGAACGGCGCGCCGCTGAACGACGCCGAGTCGGGGGAGTTGTTCTTCATCGACCTGGCGGACTTCCTGTCGACGGGGGGCGACGTGCAGGTGCAGCGGGGCGTCTTCGGCCTCTCCGGCCTTGGCGGGGCCATCGACATGACGACGGCGTGGCCCGGCGTCGAGCCGGCGTTTTCGGTGCAGGCCGGGGCCGGATCGTTCGGCACCCGGCGCCTGGCGCTGGTTTGGAACTCGGGCCTTGTCGGCGGCAAGTGGGCGCTCGCGGCGCGCTACTCCAGAATCTCGAGCGATGGCTACCGCGACCAGTCGTGGGTCGACATGTGGAACTACTACCTCTCGCTGGCCCACTACGGCGAGCGCTCGCGGCTTCGCGCGGTCGTCTTCGGCGGGCCGGAGGACACGCACCTGGCCTACAACGGCGTCACGCGGGAGGTGCTTGACGGCGGCCTGACGGGCGATGCCGACCGGGACCGCCGCCACAATCCGCTGACGTATCCCGGCGAGATCGACTACTTCTTCCAGCCGCACTATCAGCTGGTCCACGAGATCGACTTCTCGGATCGGACGCATTTCCGCCAGACGCTGTACACGTTTCAAGGCGACGGGTACTACGACCAGTTCAAGTCACGCAGGTGGCTCGTCGAGTACGACCTGCCGTCCGTGTCGGTGCCGGGGGGGGCGGACATCACGCGGAGCGACCTTGTCCGTCGCAGGACGGTCGACGAATGGGATGCCGGGTGGGTGCCGTCATTCTCCCACGAGGCCGGCCGGCTGAGCCTAGATCTTGCCGGCGAGGTGCGCGTGCACCGCGGGCACCACTTCGGCGAGGTCACCTGGGCGCAGTACTACCCGGTGGGCGTTGCGCCGAACCACCGCTACTACGACTACCGGGTGGCGAAGAACACGCTGACCGGCGCGCTGACGGCGCGTTACGCCCTGAGCCCCCGCCTTCGGCTGACCGGCGGGTTGCAGGTGGCGCATCACACCTACGGCCTTCACGACGACAAGCTGAAAGGGGTCACGGTCGACGAGCCGTTCACCTTCGTCCTGCCGCGCGCCGGGGTCGTGCTGGCGCTCTCCGAGCGAGACGATGCCTACGTGAGCGTGGCGAGAGGGATGCGGGAGCCGTTTCTGCGGAGCATCTACGACCCGCAGGACTACTACTCGGCGCCGGCGTCGCTCGATCCGGAGGACGTTTGGAACGTCGAGGCCGGCGTGTCGCTGCGGCGAGGCCGGTGGCGCGCGCGGGCCAACGCCTTCTGGATGAACTTCCGCAACGAGATCGTGTACGCCGGCGCGCTCGACGAGAACGGCGTGCCGATCTACGGCAACGGGGCGCGCTCGAAGCGTCGGGGCGTCGAGATGGACGGAAGCCTGGCGGTGACGCCGCGTCTTTCGCTCGACGGCACGCTCTCGGTCGGGCGCCACGAGTTCACGCGGTACCGCGAGCACGACTACGAGGGGGGCGTCGCGATCTACGACGGCAACCGCGTCGCCGGGTTTCCGGATGTCATGGCCTCGGCCGCAGTGCGCGCGGAGGTGCGCCGCGCGATCGTCTCGCTGGCGGTACGCCGCGTGGGCCGCTTCTACCTCGATAACACCGGAGATGAGACGCGCATCAATCCGGCGTACACCGTCGCCGACGCCTCAGCCAGAGTGCCGGTGCCGGGGCGCCTGCTTCGGGTGATCGGCGTCACGCGACTGGAAGTCGACCTGCGCCTGAACAACCTCTTCGACCGCAAGTACACGACGTTCGGCTACGTGGACGGCGTGCCGCTGTACATCCCCGCTGCGGGACGGAACTTCTACGCCGGCCTGGCGTTCTCTTTCTAGGGGTCGCGTCTCATTTCGCCAATCACAGAGCTGTAATACGAATCTGCAATTGGCGAAATGAGACCCGACCCCTTCTGGACTACGATTGCAGGGTCAGGAGGGCTGCATGACAGGGAAGACCCGAGCGTGGACGGCTTCGATCGCTGTGCTGGCAATCTGCGTGGCAGCCGTGCGGGCGCAGGGTCCGGCGGCCGGGCAGACGCTGCCGGAGGCGCAGGCCGCGCAGGCCGCAACCGCGGCCGCGCAGGCGAAGCCGGCCGACCTCAAGGCGGAGGCTCCCAAAGAGGAGATGCCCGCGGACTTCACGGCGTTCAACAACGCCGGCAAAGAGAAGGACCTCCAGAAACGCGTTGAGGCGTACGAGAAGTTCCTCGCCGATCACCCGGATTCGGCGCTGGCGGCAACCGCGAGGAACCAGATTCAGTCGACGCTGCTGGCGATCCTGAAGTCGGCTCAGCCAAAGCTCCTGCAGGCCGTGCAGGCGCAGGTTGAAGCAGCGAAGAAGGGCGCCTCACCCTCGGCGCTGTCGTCGACCTACAGCCGGCTGGCGACGAGCCTCCTGTCCGCGGATCTGATGCTGGATCGGGCCGAGGAGTACGGCCGCCTCGCTTTGTCGTCGATGGACGAGCAGCAATACATCAGGGAGCGCAAGGAGCAGGCGCAGCGGATCGCCGAGTCGTTCGCCACGCGGGCGGCCAATCCGCCGCCTGCTGTCCCCGCAGCCACGGTGCCGCCGGCCGCGCCCGCGCCTGCCCCTCCCAACTTCACGCTCACGATTGTTGACGGCGTTCCGTTTGCCAGGTTGGCGCCTCCGCGCCCTGCGGCCGCAGCGACAGCCAAACCGGCCGCCACGCCAACGGCGCCGCGCGTGCCCACCGACGATGAGCTGAGGACGAGCTTTCGCGCGGAGAGGGCGTCCGTCCAGGCGACGCTGGGGCAGATCCTCGTCAAGCGGGACAAGAACGCGGAGGGCGAGGCGTTGCTGAAAGAGGCCTACGCCGCACGGCCGGCTGCCGCCCTGATGGCGACCATCTCCAGGATCCTGGCCGGTTCCGCGAAGAAGTCCGGCGACGACCGGGGGCAGCTCGAGTATCTGTCCGCGCTGGCGCTGTCCGGACGAATCACCAAGGAAGAGCAGCAGGACTTCGAGGCCGTGTATCGGAGGATCCACAACGGCTCGCTCGAGGGGATCGAGGAGATGCTCGACGAGCGCTTCGCGCGGACTGCGCCGAAAGTCGAGGTGGAACGATCCCCGAGGAAGGTGACCTCTACCGACCGCGCGGTGCTGGTTGAGATGTTCACGGGCTCGGGTTGACCGCCCTGCGTGGGGGCGGGTCTCGCCTTCGGAGCCGGTCTCGATCGGTACAGCCGTCAGAACTACATCCTGCTTCACTACCACGTCCACATCCCGCAGCCGGACCCGATGGTGAATCCGTCGACGCTCGAGCGCCAGAAGTTCTACGCCGTGCGCAGCTCGCCGAGCTATTTCATCGACGGTGAATCGGACGGCGGCGGCGGCAGCGCCGACGCGGCGAGGTCGCTGTACGAGAGGAAGGTCGAGCCCGTCGTGGAGAAGCACCTGGCCGTTCCGCCCGAGGCTGCCCTCAAGCTGCGGGCGGAGCAGTCGGGCAACAAGGTCAGTGTGAGGGCCAGCGTGTCAGGCGTGAAGAGCAAGTCCGACCAGTTGCGGCTTCAGATCGCGCTTGTGGAAGACGAGGTGCACTACAGCGGCGAGAACGGCCACCGGTTCCACGAGATGGTGGTACGCAGCCTCGCGAACGGGCCGCCGCCGCCGGCCGCGCCGACTGCGGCAGCCGCGAAGCCGGCCGTGCCCGCGGCGGCCTCGGCTCCGGCGGCCGCCACCCCGGTGGGCGGAGAGAAACCCGCTGCGGCGGCCGCGCCCGCCGAAGGGGAGAAACCGGCTGCCCCGCCGGCGATTCCGACGGGGTTCGCGTTGAAACCGGGTCAAAGCGGGACGTTCGAGTGGACGTTCGACCTCGTACAGGCCGCATCCGACGCCAGGGCGCACCTCGAGGACTTCGAAACGAACACCCGCAAGGGCGCGTATCAGTTCCGCCAGAAGAAGCACGAGATCAACGCCGCGAATCTGTCGGTGGTGGCCTTCGTGCAGGACGAAGCGACGAAGAAGGTGTTGCAGGCGATCTACGTGAAGATCCCGGCCGCGAAGTGACAGGTTAGAGGGCTGGAGCCCTGGTTCCCGGACGGTCAGGAAGGTCAGCATGGTGCGCTCGGGGCGCTGGTGCCGCGAACGCGACGGCGGGGGTCCAGATCCCGATCGGTTTGCGGGCCCGACAGGGAGTCAGCCCAGCCGGTGCCAGACGCGAAGGAAGCGGGATTTCAAGACCTGACCCCGCGTGACTCGAAGGCGGCTCAGCTCCGCAGGGTCTCAACGTTCCGCAGGGCGAGGACGCTCATCCGGTCGGCCAGACTGTAGTCTTGCTTCCCCGGGTAGACCACGAAGAGGTGGTCCAATCTGAGATCCGTCACCGCCGCGTGCATCGACCTGGTCGTGCGCGGCGCATCCGCGTACTTGAACTCGAATCCCAGTCGACTGGCGCCGCGGATGAGCAGCAGGTCGAGCTCAGCGCCTGCGTGCGTGCCCCAATGGAAGGCCTCGCCAGGCTCGGCCCGAAGCACGCGCAAAACGTGTTCGAGCGCCAGCCCCTCCCACGACGCACCCAGCTTGGGATGTGCCTGCAGGTCCGGCAGCGACCGGATCCCGTGCAGCGCGTGCAGGAGCCCACTGTCTCGCAGATAGATTCGCGGCGCCCTGCGCAGGCGCTTGCCGAGGTTCTCGGTCCACGACGGCAGGGATCGGATCATGAACGATCCGACTAGGACATCGAGGTAACGCTGCGCCGTCTTGTAGTTGATGCCGAGCGAGCCGGCGATCTCCGAGGCGTTCCAGGTCTGGCCGTGATAGTGCGCAACCATCAGCCAGAACCGGCGCAGCTGTTCCGAGGCAATGGTGATGCCCAGCTGGGGGATGTCGCGCGTGAGCAGGGTCCGGACGAACTGCTGCCGCCAGTGGAAGCTCGCCTCGTCGGAATCGCTCAGGAACGACTCGGGGAATCCGCCCCGCAGCCACAACGTGCCGAGCCGATCGAAACCGACTTCCGTACCGTCGAAACCGCTGAGGTCGACAAATCCGACACGGCCGGCCAGAGACTCCGACACGCCTTTGATCAGATCCAACGAGGCGCTTCCCAGGATCAGAAACCGAGCCGGGTTGTCTTCGCGATCGGCCAGCACGCGCAGGAGAGCGAAGAGATCGGGCCGATGTTGGATCTCGTCGATCACAACGAGCCCCCTCAACGGATCCAGCGTCTGGTGAGGTGCGGCCAGTCTGGCCAGGTCGAGAGGGTCTTCGAGATCGAAGTACGCGTCCCGCCGGGGAGCGAGCGCTCTGGCGAGTGTGGTCTTTCCACACTGCCGGGGTCCAAGCAGGGCAGTCACCCGAAATCGCGCCAGCGAGTCTTGTACCTGCCGGACGTAGCCGACTCGGTCAACGATCACAATGCTTGAAAAATAGCATAGACAATCCTATTTTTCAAGAATACTTCAGTCCTTCCGCTCAGTGCCGGCCCAGGACTTCCGCTTCGCGCGCGGCGTAGGTCCGCCGGAGGTCCCGGTAGATCCGCACGTGCTCCGCGACAGGGCTGATCCGGCTGCCGGCGATCGGCTCGACGAAGCCGGCGACGATCTCCTCCCACGGCACGTTGCGCCCCTCCGCCAGCTCGTCCGCGTGCCACGCACGCAGCGCCGCGCCCAGACACGCCGAGTTGCCGACCTCGAGCTGGTCAACGTGCGCGCCGAACACATCGGCCATCACCTGGAGGATGTCGCGGTTCTTCGACGCGCCGCCGGTGGCGTAGATCGTCTCGACGGTGACGCCCATCCAAGTCGAGTGGTTCGCCATCGCCATCATCTGCGCCTCGACGACGGCGCGGACGTTCGCGGGGCCGTCGTCGGGGCCGAGGCCGTAGCGGCGCACGCCCGGGTCGAGCACCTCCGGCGTGATCTCGGCATCGAACCACGGCAGCATGATGCGCCCGTGGTTGCCCGGCGGAGTGTCGCGGAGTGTGCGTGAGAAGCCGGGCCAGTCCAGCCCCGCCGCGTCGCGAATGCGCTCGCGGGCGAGCGACCCGTTCTTGAAGCAGATGAGGCTCATGTAGTCGCCCGTCGGCGCGCCGAACACATGGCCGGTAAACGACGGATCGACGTTCGGCTCGCGCATGAAGCCGAACAGCGTATCGCTCGTGCCGAGCGAGATCGCGATGCGGCCCTGGCTGATGAGCCCCGTGCCGATCAGGCTGCACGGGTTGTCGCCCGACCAGGCGATGACGCGCGCCGCAGGAAATCCGTAACGCTTCGTCCAGTACGGCGAGAGCCGGCCGGCGACCGCCCAGGAAGGCTCCAGTGCCGGCAGCTTCGCCGCGAGGCCGGGCGCCGTCGCATCCAGCGCACGCGGCGCCCACCTGCGGGCCGCAATGTCCATCAGGTTCATCCCGGAGCCGTCGCCTGGTTCGATGGGCGCGTCCTTGCCGGCCAGGAGCGACGCCACAAAGGAGCTCACGAGGTGAATGTGCGCCGTGCGCGCGTAGCCGGCCGGGTCGGTCTCGAAAAACTTGCGGATCTGCGGGCCGGTGAACCGCTCGAACGCCCGCGACCCGGTCAGCTCTGCGAGCGCCCGCGTGCCGCCCACCCCGCGCGTGATGGCCGCGCACTGGCTCGCCGTGCTCGAATCCATCCAGATGGGGGAGTCCGGCCGCGCGAAGATCCCGCTGAGCTGATCGACCAGCGGCCGCCCCGGGTCCAGCGCGCCGAGGACACCCGCCGCCGACTCGTTCAGGTAGACGCTCCCATGCTGCTGCCCCGATCCCGAGATCGCCCGAACGCGCGACAGGTCGATCCCGCTTTCGGTCGCGGTGATTTCCATCATCCGATCGAGCGCCTCCGCCCACATCAGCGGCGACGAAGTCGCGACGAGCGGATCGGCCTTCGGGAGGACGCCGTTCGTCGTGCCGTAGCGGGGGAAGTTTTCCTCGAAGTTCAGCGTCCGCTGAAACACGACGCGGCGGCCTCCGCCGTCAACCTCGATGGCGATCGCGGTCAGGCCCTGCGTGCTCGAATCGAAGCCAAGGTAGATGGACATGGGACGATTCTACACCGCTTCAGATGTAGTCCTTCGTGGCCGGCCACGCCACGCTCATGGGCACCTTCAACCCCCGCGCGATCCAGATGGGGAGGTTGTTCTCATACGGCATGCAGTCGGTGCAGGTGTGCGTGGCGCCGAGCTCGATCGAACCATACTGGCGTGCGAGGCTGGCGCGCTCGTCGCCGATAATGATCACGACCTCGCCGGTGCAGCCGCGCGGGCCCCAGAGGAAGTAGCTGTTGTGGCCGGAGATTGCCTTCGGGAGCCCAAGCGGCGGCCCGAACAAGTCGATCGCCCCAGCCTCGCCGTAGTTCTGCGCAAACACGCAGGCGCGCGCCCGATCTTCCGCCGGCAGCCTCCGATACACGCCGGCAACGGCGTCTGCGAGCTCCGGCCAGCCGTGCATGTCGGCAAACATCTGCGGCAGCCGGCCCAGCGACTGGCGCTCCTCCTGCGGTGGTGCGACGCCGAGCGCCTCCGCGTACCGGACGTAGGTGTCCTCCGAGAGGAGCGCTTTGGCCACCGGGGCGGCCATGATCCCGCCGGCTACAACGATGGCCGTCACCGCGACGCGAACCGTCGGGCCAAGCAGGCCCGCCTTCAGGCGCTCGACTGCGACGCCGCCCGCGGCAAACAGGGCCACGAATGCCGGCACGAGGTAGTACGACTTGGCGTTGGTCGTCAGCATGATGCCGAGCACCGTCAGGAACGCCCACCCGAGCGGGCGGAATGGGCGCGCGCCGCGGGCCAGCAGGAGGTAGCCAAGGCCGGCGACGCAGACCGGCAGCGTGCCGAAGGTGTTGATGGCCTGCGCACCCATAAACGCCGCAGGCTCGAACGCCACGTTCTTCTCAGCCACTGCATTTCGCATGAACTCGAGCGTCGGCCAGCCGTTGGCGATCTGCCAGAGGATGTGGGGCAGGAATAGAACGGCCGCAAGACCGCCGCCGATCCAAACCCAGCGGCTCCGGAACGTGTCCCATCGCCGGCTCAGTACGAGACCGGCGACAAGGCCACACCCAAGGAACAGGACGCTGATCTTGTTCTCGAGGCCCACGCCTGCAACGAGGCCGAACACCAACCACACGCGATCGTTGCCGGTGCGCAGATAACGGGCGGCAATCCACCACAGCGCCGCCCAAAAAACAAGGTCGAAGGCGTTCATTGAGAAGACGCCGAACAGACCGAAAAACGCGGGCGCGAGCATCGCCGACAGGCCGGCAAGGATCTGCCCGAAGCGGCCGCCGCCCAGCTCCCTGGCGATTCCCATCGTCATCCACACCGTTGCGGCGGCAGCGACAGCCGGCAGCAGGCGGATCGCAAGAAGCGAATCGCCCAGCGTCGCCCGCACGAGCCACGCCAGCACGCCGATGAGCGGCGGGTGCTCGACGTAGCCGAAGGCGAGATGCTCGCCGTTCGCGAGGTAGTACAGCTCGTCGCGGAAGTAGCCGTACCCGTGGTAGGTGAGGAGTTGCAGGAGCAGCGTGGCTCCCGGCAGGAGCCACAGAGCGGGAGGCACGCGCGGGCCAGCGGCCGGATGCCCGGCGGCGGATCGATCAACCATGGCTCCTCCAGTCGTCAGGGGACGGCTTCGTGCTCGGTCGGATCTGACCGCGTCCGGCGGCGGACGTTGGCGCGTGCGCGCGCGGCAGCAACAGCGCCGGTAGGGCGGGGCGTCAGCCCCGCCGTGTGGGCGGACCTTAAGGTCTGCCCGACGCCAGCACCAGCACCCCGGCCGCGGTGAGCGCGCCCTGCTTGAGCAGCACGAGCGCCTCGTTTGCCTCGTCGAGCTCGAACGTCCGCACCTCGGGCACAATTGGAATCGACGCCGCCAGCGGCAGGAACTCCTCGGCATCGCGGCGCGTGACGTTCGCGACGCTCTTCAGCTCCTTCTCGTGCCACAGGTGAGTCGCGTACTCGAGCGGCGGGATCATATCCCGCTTGCGGATGGCGTTCACGATCAGCCGCCCTCCGGCTTCGAGGCCCTCGAGCGCCTCACGGATGGTCGCGCCGATGGGCGTGAAGTCAATGGCGCGGGCGAATCTCGCCGGCGGCGCATCGCCGGGCCGGCCGCTCCAGCTGGCGCCCAGGCGCCGGGCCAGCGCACGGTGGTGCTCGCCCCGCGTGAAGACGAGGATCGCCGACGCCGGGTAGAGGTGTCGCGCAATCTGGATGACGATGTGCGCGGAGGCGCCGAAGCCGAACAGGGCGAGCGTCTGGCCGTTCGTGAGAGCCGCGAGCCGCAGCGCCCGGTAGCCGATCACGCCTGCGCAGAGCAGCGGCGCGGCCTCGGCGTCCGAGAATCGCGCGGGGATTGGGAACGCGAAGCCCTCCGGCACAACGGTGAGCTCCGCGTAGCCGCCGTCGACGTCCTTCCCGGTCCACCGGGCGTTGGCGCACAGGTTCTCGTTGCCCGCGCGGCAGGCGTCGCAGCGGCCGCACGCATGGTGCAGCCAGGTGATGCCGACACGCTCGCCCGGCGCGAACCGCGAGGCGCCGGGGCCGGCGGCAGCCACGCGGCCGACGATCTGATGGCCGGGAACGATCGGGAGGCGCGGCGGCAGGCGGCCTTCGATCTCGTCGAGGTCCGTGTGGCAGATGCCGCATGCCGACACGCGAACGAGGATCTCACCTGGCGCCGGCGTCGGGGTGGGGCAGTCGGCCATCTCGAGGCGCCGGTCTTCGACGGGGCCGAGTGTGTGTAGAACCTGGGCTTTCACACCTGCTCCTCCGTCCCTCTCCGTGCGTACCTTACCACCAACATTTGTCTTGATCTCGCCCGGCGTTCTGGGCCACAACAGCAGCTGCCATGACCACACAACTCTGCTTGGCCGATACGTTCATCGCGGACCAGAACAGGGCGGCGCAGGGTGCCCTCCGTTCGGATTTCGCCCACCTCGGCGAGGTGCTCGCCCGGCGAGGCGTTGACATTGAGGCGCTGGTCGAGCGGGCGCAGTCGTTCCGGATCGCGGTGCCGTCGTGGGGCGTCGGCACTGGCGGCACGCGCTTCGGCCGGTTTCCCCTCGAGGGTGAGCCGCGCGACATCTTCGAGAAGCTCGACGACTGCTGCACGATCAACCGGCTGGTCCGGACCACGCCGCTCGTCTCGCTCCATATTCCGTGGGACAAGACGAACGACCTGGGGGCGCTGCGGCGCCACGCCGGCGAGCGCGGCTTGACGGTCGACTCGATGAACTCGAACACCTTCGAGGATCAGGCTGGCCAGGCGCTGTCCTACAAGCACGGCAGCCTCGCGCATCCGGATCCCGCCGTGCGCCGCCAGGCGATCGAGCACAACCTCGAATGCATCTCAATCGGCAAGGCGCTGGGTGCTTCGTCGCTCACGGTGTGGATCGGCGACGGCGGGAACTTCCCGGGCCAGATGCACGTCCGCGGCGCGCTGGAGGCGTATCTGGCGAGCATGCGCGAGGTCTACGCGGCGGCACCGGCGGACTGGCGCCTCTTCATCGAGCACAAGCTATACGAGCCGGCGTTCTACTCGACGGTCGTCAACGACTGGGGCACGAGCTACTGGGCGGCTGAGCAGCTCGGCCCGCGTGCGTGCTGCCTGGTCGACCTGGGCCACCACGCGCCGAACGTCAACGTCGAGATGATCGTCGCGCGCCTGATCCAGTTCGGGAAACTCGGCGGGTTCCACTTCAACGACAGCAAGTACGGAGACGATGACCTGGACGCCGGATCGATCAAGCCGTTCCAGCTGTTCCTGATCTTCAACGAGCTCGTCGATGCCGAGCTTGCGGGCGTCCCGGGCTTCCACCCCTCGTACATGCTGGATCAGTCGCACAACGTCACCGATCCGATCGAGTCGTTGATGGTGAGCGCGATGGAGGTGCAGCGGGCGTTCGTGCAGGCCAGCCTGGTCGACCGCGCGGCGCTCTCGGGCTTCCAGCGTGTGTGCGACGCCGTGATGGCGCTGCGGACGCTCAAAGCGGCGTTCACAACCGACGTCGAGCCGATCTTGGCGATGGGCCGCTGCCGCGCCGGCGGCGCCATCGACCCGATTGCCGCGTACCGCACCAGCGGCTACCGCGCGGCGAAGGGAGCCGAACGGCCCGGCGTCCGCAGGACCGCGGGTGGGATCGTGTGACGTTTCTGGCCATCGATCTCGGCGCGGGCAGCGGGCGGGCCATCCTCGGCCGCTTCGGCGACGATGCCTTCGTGCTCGAGGAAGTGCATCGGTTCTCGCACCCGATGGAGACCTGCGGCGGACACCTCCGTTGGAACGCCGACTACATCCTCCGTCAGATCAAGCGCGGCATCGCCCAGGCCGGAGCCGCCGCCCGCCGGCTCTCGCGTCCCATCGTCAGCTTCGGCATCGACAGCTGGGGCGTGGACTACGGCCTGGTGGACGCTCGGAACCGGCTGCTCGACGCCCCGGTGTGTTACCGCGATGAGCGCACGAACGGCCGCATGGAGGAGGTCTTCCGCGACGTGCCGCGCCGCGAGGTCTTCGCGCGCACGGGCATTCAGTTCCTGAGCCTGAACACGCTCTACCAGCTGGTCGCGCACGTGCGGGCAGAGGGGCTGCCCGCGGGCACGCACCGGCTGCTGCTCATCGCGGACCTGTTCCACGCCCTGCTGGGAGGGCGGCCCTGCTGCGAGTGGACGCTCGCCACGACGTCGCAGATGGTTGCGGCGGCCACCGGCGACTGGGACCGCGAGCTGCTCGCCCGTCTCGGCCTGCCTGCGGAGATCCTGCCGGACATCGTCGCGGCGGGAACATTGCTGGGGACACTCAGCCCCTCGCTTCAGGGCGAGCTCGACGTGCCGGCGCTGTCGATCGTGGCTCCCGCCGCGCACGACACGGGGAGCGCCGTGCTCGGCACGCCGCTCGATCCGGGCTGGGCGTACCTGTCGTCGGGGACGTGGTCGCTGCTCGGCGTGGAGCTGGACCGACCGCTGATCAGCAACGCGGCCTACGAGCACAACTTCACCAACGAAGGGGGCGCGCTCGGCACGATCCGCTTTCTCAAGAACGTGGCGGGGCTCTGGATCCTCGAGTCGTGCCGGCGGCAGTGGAGCCGGCAGGGCGCCGTCCTCGACTACGCCGAGCTCGGCCGCGCGATGGCCGCGCTCGGCACGTCGCCGGGTGTCATCAACCCCGACGACCCGCGGTTCTTCAATCCCCCGGATATGGTGGCCGAGATCCAGGCGAGCCTGCGGGAGAGCGGGCAACCCGTGGCCGAGGGCGAAGTCCACGTGAGCCGCGTCGTGCAGGACTCGCTGGCGCGTCGATACCGTGATGTCGTCCGGGAGATCGAGGCGGTGACGGGGCGTCCCATTCTCGGAATCCGGATCGTCGGCGGAGGGAGCCGCAACGCCTACCTGAACCAGGCGACGGCCGATGCATGCGGCCGGCCGGTGGTCGCCGGACCCGCCGAGGCAACGGCGCTCGGCAACCTGGCGATGCAGGCCATCACGGCGGGGCGGTTCCACTCGCTGGCCGAGGCGCGGGCGTACATCAATCGGCACGTGCCGGCGGAGCGGTACGAGCCAAAGTCAGTGGCTAGTGGGTAGTGGGTAGCGAGACGACATCGCGTCACGCTTCTTGTCAGGAAAACGAGTTCCGGCGGGTTTGTCGTACGGAGGACATCAGGCCAGCTCGAGCCGGACGCCGGCGCGCTCGAGCCATTCCCGGTATCGCGCATCGAGCGGCTCGTTCGACACCACGACATCGGCGACCTCCAGCGGGGCCAGATCCACCATCGCCCGCCTGCCGAACTTGCCATCGTCAGCCACCACCATCACGGAGCGCGCCGCTTCAATCATCCGGCGCTCCGAGCTGACGATGAGCGAGTTCGAGTTGCTGAAGCCGGTGTCGGTGATGCCGCCGATGCCCATGATCAGCAGGTCGGCGGAGACCGACGAGAGCAGCTGCTCGCAGAACGGACCCAGCAGGACGCCCAGCCGGGGATAGAGGTATCCGCCGGTGAGGGTGACCTCGGAGGCCCGGGAATCCCAGAAGATCTCCGCGATGGGGATCGAACTGGTGATGATCTGCAGGCGGCGCCCCAGCAGGTTTCGAGCGACCTCTGCCACCGTCGAGCCGCCGTCGAGAATGACCGTCTGCCCGTCTTCGACGAGCGCGGCCGCGGCCTTGCCGATGCGTGCCTTCTCGGCGTGCGCGCGAGTGGCGCGCCACGGGAGGCCCAGCCGATCCTCGCGCGCCTGCACCGAGACGGCACCGCCGTGGACACGCCGGAGCACGCCCCGGCTTTCGAGCCGGATCAGATCGCGGCGAATCGTCGACGCAGAGGCGCGGAACCGGCGTCCGAGATGACGGACGTCGAGGAACTCGCCGGCCTCGAGCGACTCGCGGATCCTCTGCTGGCGCTCGACAGCTCGCATTGCTGGCAGGATAGCATGATGGTTGATTTCTGACAAGAAATGATTGTTCAGTGCAAAATAACGATTGCATATCATCTAATCTGACGATATAGTGCTCTTGATTATTCAAATAGCGTCATTTCATGGATCACACTGCCCCTGCCGTCAGACACGCCCTGGGGATGATCGAGACCCGCGGGCTCGTCGCTCTCATCGAGGCGGTTGACGCGATGTGTAAGACCGCGAACGTGGTCTTTGCCGGCTGGACTGCGGTCGGGGGAGGGCAGGTGACGGCGTTTGTCGAAGGCGAGGTGGCCGCGGCCAAGGCTGCGACCGACGCCGGCGCGCAGGCTGCCGCCCGGCTTGGCGAGGTGGTGAGCGTCCAGGTGATTCCGCGGCCGCACGAGGAGTTAACGGTCATCACGGGGCCGGACGGACACCCGTTGGGCGGACCTTGAGGTCCGCCGTACACGCAGGGGGCGCGAAGCCCCCTGCGTCACGGCGGGGCTGAAGCCCCGCCCTACGCGTTGCGGCGTCACGGCGAGTCGGGAGGCATGAGTGGGCCAGGCGCTGGGGCTGGTTGAGACGCGCGGACTTGTCGGGCTGGTCGAGGCCGCTGACGCGATGTGCAAGGCGGCGAGCGTACGGCTCGTCAAGACGATCCCGATTGGCGGCGGGTACGTGACGACCATCGTACGGGGCGAGGTTGGCGCCGTGCGGGCCGCCGTGGAGGCCGGCACGCGGGCCGCAGAGGCGCTCGGCGAGTTCGTGGCGGCGCACGTCATCGCGTTGCCCCACGAGAGCATCAACACGGGCTTCCTGGGGTAGTCCCACGATGAAGATCCTCATCGCCAACATCGGCAGCACGTCGTTCAAGTACCGGCTGTTCGACATGCCGGCCGGCGCCGTGCTCGCCGAAGGGCGCACCGAACGCATCGGCCGGGGCGGCGACTGCCCGGATTACCGGGCGGCGATTGAACGCGCCATCGGCACGATGGTCGGGCCCGGTAAGCCGCTCTCCGCGCTGCGCCATCTCGCAGGCGTGGGCTTCAAGGCGGTGCACGCACGGGGTGTCAGCGGAACGCGCGAGGTCACCGACGAGGTCCTGCGGGCCATGGAGGCGTACGCCTTCATCGCGCCGGCCCACAACCCGCCCTACGTTGCCGCCATGCGCGCCTTCCGCGAGATCGTCCCGGAGGTGCCCTCTGTCGCGCTCTTCGAGACGGCGTTTTTCGACCGGCTCCCCGAGGCTGTCACGACCTATGCCGTCCCCTACGAATGGCGCGAGGCATGGCACGTGCGGCGGTACGGCTTCCACGGCGCGAGCCACCGCTACGCCAGCGAACGCGCCCAGGCGCTCTGCGGGAAGCCGCACCTGCGCCACCTCTCGTGCCACCTCGGCGGCAGCTCGAGCGTCGCGGCCATCCGAAACGGCGTCGCGGTCAACATCAGCTTCGGCATGTCGCCGCAGGCGGGCCTGCCGCAGAACAACCGGTCGGGCGATCTCGACGCGTTCGCCGTGCTCTACCTGATGCGGGAGCACGGCTTCACCGTGGACCAGATGGCGGCGATGCTGGCCACCGAGTCGGGCCTGGCCGGCATCAGCGGGCTGAGCGGCGACGTGCGCGACCTGACGGAGGCGGCCGACGCGGGCCATCGCCGCGCCCGGCTGGCGCTCGACGTCTTCATCGAAGCCGTGCGTCACTATCTCGGCGCCTTCCTCGTGCAGTTGGGCGGCGTCGACATCCTGACGTTCTCGGGCGGCATCGGCGAGCGCGCGGATCGGATTCGCGCCGGCATCTGCCGCGACCTGGAGCCGTTCGGGATCCGCCTCGCCGAAACGCCATCGGCCCACGAAACCGCCCAGGCCAAACCGGGCGAACTGCGCATCTCAGCCGGCGGGGCGCCCGTGGCGGTGTGGGTCATCCCCACCAATGAAGAGTGGATCGTTGCGCGCGCGGTGGCCGACTACCTGGCGGCCCACCACCGCCACTGACAGGGGATACGCGAACGCCATGGAGACGCCCGGCACACGGCCAGCGGCACAGCAGGCGGTTGGGATGATCGAGACGGCCGGCCTCGTGGCGCTGGTCCAGGCGGCCGACGCCGCGCTCAAGGCGGCCCAGGTGCGGCTGGCCGGCTGGCGGCGCGTCGGCAGCGGGCTGTGCTCGATCTTCATCACCGGCGATGTCGCGGCCGTCAGGGCGGCGGTGGACGCCGGGGCGGAGGCCGGCCGGCTCGTCGGCACCGTCGTGAGGACGCACGTCATCCCGCGGCCGCACGGCGACCTGACACCGATGCTCCCGGGCACGGGCTCCGAGCGCCCCGCCGGTGATCGCACCTACGCCTGAGGCGCGTCACATGCTGCTCGCCAAAGTGATCGGCACGGTCGTCTCGAGCCAGAAGGAACCCCGGTGCGACGGGAAGAAGCTGCTGCTGTTGCAGCCGCACGCGACCCAGGGCGGCGCCCTCGTGCCTGCCGGCAGCTCGGTCGTGGCCGTCGACGGCGTCGGCGCCGGGTTGGGATCGCTCGTGATGTTCACGCAGGGCAGCTCGGCGCGCCTGACGGATCTCACCCGCGACACGCCGGTGGACACCGTCATCATCGGGATTGTGGACCTCGTGGAAGTCGGCGGGCAGCGGATTGAGGTGCGGTAGGCATCGGCCTGCGCGCCGCCACGGAAGCAGCCGGGACCATGGACGTCACTGACCAGTTCATCGCCGGCGTTGTCGATGAGGTGCTCCAGCGCGTGCGGGCGAGACTCGATGCCGGTCCGCTGCCGGCCTCGCCGGCCGGGGGCCGCGACGGCGTCTTTCAGACGGTCGGCGAGGCCGTCGCCGCGGCGCGCGAAAGCCAGCCCCGCCTGGCGTCGCTCGGCCTGGCCGCCCGCGGCGAGGTGGTCAGCGTCATCCGCCAGCTTTGCGCGCGGCACGCCGAGGAATGGGGCCGGCTCGAGATGGAGGAGACGAAGATCGGGCGCCTCGATCACAAGATCGAGAAGCTGCGCCTGATCAAGCACGTCCTGGGCGTCGAAGCGATGCACACCGAGGCCCGCACCGACGCCAACGGCACCTGCATCATCGAAGGCGCGCCCTGGGGCGTCATCGGCATGGCGCTGCCGGCCACGCACTCGGCGCCGACGATGGCCAGCAACGCCATCAACGTGCTGGCGGCGGGCAACGCCGCCGTGTTCAGCCCGCACCCGGCAGGCGCGCGAATCGCCGCGCGGGCCCTCCAGGCGTTCAACCGCGGGATTACCGAGGTCTCGGGCCTGCGCAACCTGCTCTGCATGATCGAGCAGCCCTCGATCGAGTCGACGGTCGAGCTGTTCAACCACCCGGATGTCGCGCTGATCTGCGTGACCGGCGGCTCCGCCGTCGTGCAGGCGGCGATGCGCAGCGGCAAGCGGGTGATCGCCGCCGGGCCGGGCAATCCCCCGGTCGTTGTGGACGAAACCGCGGACCTGGATCACGCGGCCCGCTGCATCATCGCCGGGGCGGCGTTCGACAACAACCTGCTCTGCATCGGCGAGAAGGAGGTCTTCGTCGTCGAGCGCGCGGCTGACGCGTTCGCGGACGCCATGACGCGCGCGGGAGCGGTCAGGCTGACACCCGGCCAGATCGAGCGGTTGACCGAGGCGGCCCTCACGATCGAGAGCGGCCGCAAGGGCACGGGCGCCGAGATCCACGTCAAGAAGGAGTTCGTCGGCCGGGACGCGGCGGTGCTGGCGCGCGCGGCCGGCCTGGAGGTCCCGGCGGGAACCGATCTCCTCTTCGGCGAGACGACCGAGGACCACCCGTTCGTTCAGGTCGAGCAGATGATGCCCTTCCTCCCGGTGGTGCGCGTCAAGTGCGTCGGCCGGGCAATCGAGGCGGCCGTGCGGGCGGAGCACGGCTATCGCCACACGGCGATTGTCCACTCGGCCGACCCGGAGGTCGCCTCCCGGCTCGCGCGGGCCATCAACACGACGATTGTCGTGCACAATGGCGCCAGCATCGCGGCGCTCGGCCATGGCAGCGCCGGCTTCCACAGCCACAGCATCGCGACGCCCACCGGCGAGGGGATCACGACGCCGATGACCTTCACCCGCCAGCGGATGATCACCTCGGTCGGTCCGCTGCGGGTCTTCTGATCTGAGGCGAAGAGCCGTGTACCTTGCGCGCATCGACGGGACGCTGACCTCGACGGTGAAACACCCGAGCCTGGCCGGCGCCCGGTTGCTCGTCGGCCAGCGGCTTGACGCGGCGGGGCGCGAGGTGGGCGAGCCGCAGGTGCTCATTGACCCGATCGGAGCGCGCCGGGGCACGCTGGTACTCGTGTCGACCGACGGCGATCACGCCCGGCGGCTGCTCGAGGACCAGCGGACGCCATCGAGGCTGGTGGTGGTGGGGATTGTCGATTCGGCGGACATCCCGCAGCGCGCGGGAGCCTGACGAGGGAGTGCGGGGATGCGTCTTGGCATCGTCTGCGGGGAGGTCGTGCTGAGCCTGGCCGATCGGCGGCTTGCCGGTACGCGGTTCCGCGTCGTCGAGGTCGTCACCGGAGAGCGCCTGAGCGGCGGCGCCTCCGGCTGCACCACGCTCATCGTCGCCGATCACCTCTCGCCGGACGAGGGACAGATGGTGGCGTTTGTCGAAGGGCGCGAGGCGGTGAACCCGTACTGGCCCGGAGAGGCGCCGGTGGACGCCTACTGCAGCCTCATCGTAGACGGAGTCGATTACCGGCCGGGATCGCGATCGGACGATGCCGGCGGGAACGCCGGGTAGGCGGTGGGTATGAGCCAGATAGAGCTGCACCACCTCAGGGTCGTCACGGGGCGGGATCTCGAGCCGGCCATCGAGCCTGGCGCGACGGAGCTGCGGATTCACGAGGATGCCGTGCTCACGCCCACGGCGCGCGACGTCATTCAGCGGGCCGGGCTCTCGATTGTCAGGGTCCGCACGCCGCGCGCGGCCGCGGGCCGCAGGGCCGGAGCCGACGCGAGCAGCTTCCCGCCGGCGTCCGGCGCCGGCGCGCGCGGCGCCGAGGCGGCGTTCCGATCGCGCGAGGCGCTCGCCATCAAGGAGGAAATCGTCCGCGCGGGACGCAAGCTGTGGGAGCGGCAGTTCGTGGACGGCAACGGCGGCAACATCAGCGCCCGGCTGACCGACGACCTGGTCATCTGCACGCCGACGCTCATGAGCAAGTACGACATGACGGTCGACGACATGTGCCTCGTCGATCTCGGCGGGAACCAGCTCGCGGGGACGCGCAAGCGGTCGAGCGAGATCCTCCTCCATCTCGAGATCTTCAAGGCCGTCCCTCAGGCGAAGGCCGTGCTCCACTGTCATCCGCCCCACGCCACCGCGTACGCCGTGGCCGGCGTCGTGCCGCCGACGTGTATGATCTCCGAGCACGAGGTCTTCATCGGGCCGGTCGCGCTCGTCCCCTACGAGACCCCCGGCACCATCGAGTGCGCGAAGGCGGTCGTGCCGTACGTCAAGGACCACAACACCATCCTGCTCGCGAACCACGGCCTCGTCTGCTGGGCTGACTCCATCACGCACGCGGAGTGGTACGCGGAGGTGATGGACACGACCTGCCGGATTCTGATCCTGGCGTCGAGCCTCGGCGTGCCGCCGACGCAGATCCCCACGGGCAAGGTCGGCGACCTGCTGGCGATCAAGAAGGGGCTCGGCATGCCGGATGTCAGGCTCACGCGGCCTGAGTGCCTGCGGTGCGATGTGCCGCGGGCGCCGGCGGGCATCACCACCACGCCGGCGCCGCCGGCCTCCTGCAGCCGCTCCCGTGACGACATCGATGCCGCCGGCCGCGAGGCGCTCGTTCGCGCGATCACAGACGAAGTGCTGGCTGCGTACGCAGACCGGAAGTAGACACAGCGGGTGACCGGTGAGCGGGCCTGGCACGCTGAGGCCGGCGCGCGCGGCCTGCGCGCATCACTGGCGCGGCTGCGCGTTCTCCCATTGGCTGACGTCCGTGAGGACGATCATCGCATCCATGTCGGCCACCAGCTGCGACGGATCGTCCGCCCGCCGGATCTCGGACCGCGCTCGAACCGCCTTCCTGGCGTGATCCACCACCTCGCCGGTGATGACAAGCCGCGTGCCCACGGTGACGGGACGCCGGAACCGCGTCTCGGCTTTGCCGGTGACGCCTCGCAGTCCGGCATAACAGACAGCCCAGGCGACGGCCTCGTCCATCAGCGTGAAGAGCAGGCCTCCGTGCATCAGGCCGGGCCACCCCACGTGGTTGCCCCCGGCAGTGTACTCGGCCCGGCACCCCCGCTGGCCGTCCCGGTCGAACGTCACGTGCAACCCTGTCGGATTCTGGGACCCGCACACGAAACAGTGTGGAAAATCAAGCAGCGTCGTCTCGGACACGGTCTCCCCCGGTTTACGGCCAGCCCTCACATTCGCGCAGGCGTCGCGCCTGCCCTTCACGTTCTGACTCCCCTTGGCACCGCGCTTGGCCATCTGGCCGGCGGTGCGCCGGGCCTACGGGTCACAGCCGGTTGCAGCAGCCCCTCGACCGTCGTGGCCCCGAATCTCAGCCTCTCGTCTAGAATAGAGGCGACGCCGACTGACCCACATGGCCGGAAAGACCCGCCCTGCACGCGCCGCAGTGGTTCTTGTCACTGCCCTTGCCGCGGCGGCCTGTGGGGACTCGCCGTACTCGCCCACGCCGGTGACTCCCGTCGTGCCGGGTACCCTGGTCCTGGCGTGCCCCGCCGACGCCAGCGTCGTCTCGGCGCAGGGCCAGGCTGTCCCTGTCAGCTTTGAGAACCCGGCCGTTCAGGGGGCCACAGGTGCGGTCACCGTCTCCTGCTCGGCGCCGTCAGGCAGCGCGTTTCCCGTGGGCAGGACGATAGTGACCTGCACGGCCGTCGACAGCAGGAGCGCCTCGGGCCAGTGCAGCTTCTGGGTCACTGTCAGGCTGCCGCCCCCGCGCCTCCAGCACACGAGGTTCCTGGCCTTCGGCGACAGCCTCACCGAGGGAGTGACCTCGAGCCCGGTTGTCCCGCTGCTGCTGGGGCCTGCCGAATCATACCCCACCCGGCTGCAGTTGCTCCTGGCCGAGCGGTACTGGGATCAGTCCGTTGCCGTCATCAACATGGGCCTCAGCGGTGAGCTGGCACAGGACGGGATGACGCGGTTGCCTGTCGTCCTGTCGGAGCAGGCGCCCGAGGTGTTGTTGCTGCTGGAGGGCGCGAACGATCTGATCGCGTGGGGATGGCCCAACGGGCCCGTCAGGGCGGCCATCGCCGTCGAGGAGATGATCGAGGCGGCTCGGCGGCGGGGAATCCGTGTGTTTGTCGCGACCCTCCCTCCCTGGCGGCAGGGAGGGCCGAAGCAGCTCGACGCCGGCCTTGTCCTCGCGCTCAACGATCGAATCCGGCGGCTGGCGCCAATCAGGGGCGCGACGCTGGTCGACTTGTTTGCCGCCTTCGGCAGTGGGTTCGACCAACTGGTTGGCTCCGACGGGCTGCATCCCACCGAAGCGGGCTACCAGCGGATGGCGGAGGCGTTTCTTCAGACCATCATCCAGACCTTCGAGATCCCGGCCACACGATAGCCGAGACGGGAGAGTGCGAGTCGGGATCGCGTCCACGGCGGCTGATGCGCCATCGTCCGGCTCGACTGTGCATCGCAGCCTCCCGCATGCCTCTGTTCCGCTGGTCGTTCAGGCCCGGGTCAGCACACAACTTCGTCAGGAGTTCACAGAATCGTCTGACGCGATCCCATCCCCGGCGCGACCAGCAGGAGCCAAGAGGCTGTGGCGAAACGACCTGCGGTCCCCATCCGATCGGGCACGCTTCTTGAGCGGCAACGAGGGGGAGCTACGCCGCTCCCTGGAAGGAGACGAGCGATGCGCCGGTGTCGATTTGCCGCCGCGTGCGGGGCCGTGCTGCTCATGAGTTGGCCCGGCGCGAGTGTCCTGCACTCCGACCTCCCGCTGTACACCGTCGAGGATCTGGGGACGCTCGACGGTGCGCCGTTGACGCCTCGCGCGATCAACGGGAACGGGCACGTGGCCGGGCTGGCGGACGGCGCGGAGGCGGCGCGGCTGGCCTTCGTCATCGACGTGCTGCCGGCGCGCGACCTGGGTTCGCTGGGCGGGGCGTACAGCGTGGCGAACGGGATCAACGATCGAGACGAGATTGTCGGGTACTCGCGCACGGCGGATCGGATCTTCCGCGGGTTCCTGCACTCGGCGGCCACCGGCATGATGGAGATCGGCGCGCTCGACGGGGGCGCGAGCTTCGCGTACAGCATAAACGCGTCGGGCCAGATCGCAGGGTACTCGGGTGCCGGGTCGTACCGTGCCTTCCGATACACCGCCGGCACCGGAATGGTCGATCTCGGCGCCTTCAGCGAGTCCGGGTCGTTCGGGTACGCCATCAACGACGCCGGCCAGGTGGCCGGGTGTTCGTGGACGCTCGACAGCACGCTGCACGCCGTGCTGTGGAGCAGCACCGGAGCCGCGTCGGACCTCGGCACGCTGGGCGGGACGCAGGGCTGTGGTCTGTCGATCAATGCGGCCGGTCAGGTGGCAGGGTGGTCCTGGATTCCCGGGGATCTGGCCCAGCACGCCTTTCGGCATTCCCCGGCCACGGGCCTGCAGGATCTCGGGACGCTCGGCGGCGGCGACAGCGGCGCGGCCGGCGTCAACGATGCCGGCGCGGTGGTCGGATGGGCGTCGAATGCAGCCGGCGACCGGCGGGCGTTCCTGTACACCGATGCCGACGGGATGGTTGATCTCAACGATCGCATCGATCCGGCGTCGGGCTGGACGCTGACGGACGCCGCCGCCATCAACGCCGCCGGCCAGATCGTCGGCAACGGGCTGCTGGGCGGCACGACGCACGCCTTTCGCCTGACGCCGCCGCCGGGATCGGAGCCCCCGCCAGAGCCGGAGCCGCCGGTCGACACAACACCGCCGACCCTGGCGCGGCTCACGGTCTGGCCAGGCGTGCTCTGGCCCGCCATGCATCAGCTGGTGCCGGTGCGGGTGACGGTCCGCGTGAGCGACGACACGGATCCGGCTCCGGCGTGCAGGGTGACCTCCGTGACGAGCAGCGAGCCGGACGCCGGCACGAGCCGTCAGGACCGGCCGAACGACAGCGTCCTCGGAGGCGATCTGTCGCTGCGGCTGCGGGCGGAAGTGGGGCCGCGAAGTGCCGAGCGCGTGTACACCGTCCTGGTCACGTGCACCGATGCGGCGGGAAACCGCACGTCTCGGGACGCCACGGTGCGCGCGCTGAAAACGCTCTGGCCCCGCTTTACCGTGTGGCGAGCTCGATGGTGGTGAGGTACACCAGCCGCGCCAGATCCTCCATGATCTCCGGCGTGATGATCTCCGGCGTGTCCTTCGTCGTGTGGTACGTGGCGTAGGGCAGCGGTTTCGCGCCGCTCGTGCCGAAGGAGATGGTCGGCACGTTCGCCCACATGAAGTGCGCGGCGTCCTGGCGCGGACGCGCGAGGTTGGCCGTGAAGCCCGCCGACACCTGCCGGTGGATGTACTGCCGGTTGTTCCGGTCCACGACGTCCCACAGCTGCGGGTAGTTCTTCCCGCCGCCCGCCGAGATCCGCTCGCCTCGCCCCACGCTCTCGAGGTTCAGGCAGGCCTTCGTGCGTTCGTTGGGCACGAAGGGGTGCGCCACGTAATACTCCGAGCCCTTGACGCCCTGCTCCTCCGCGCCGAAGAGGATGAAGATGACCGTCCGCTTCAGCGGGATTCCCGATCGCGCGATGGCTTCGGCCGCTCCGAGCAGGACGGCCACGCCCGACGCGTTGTCGTGGGCGCCCGGCATGAGCCGATCGTTTCTGCCGAGATGATCGAGGTGGGCGCCGACAACCACTGCCTCGCTCCGAAGGACCGGGTCGGTCCCCTCAAGGTACCCGACCGCGTTCGATCCGATCCCCTCGGGATGGAACTCGGTGACGTTCGTCATCGTGACCATCTTGCCGGTCGCAAACGACGCCGGTTTCAGCGTGGCCCTGATGGCCTTGACGACCTCATCGTGCTGCCGGCCCGTGCCGGCGAAGATGTCGTTGTACACGGAAGGGCCGACGTACGAGAGCAGGAGCCCCTTCACGAACACGCTGTTCGGGTTGGCGAGGTGGTAGTTGTAGATCATGCCGGAGGCGCCGTGCGACGCGGCGTTCCGGACCTTGTAGTCGTGGAACGAGTACGGCCGCCATCTCTTGAAGAGCTCCGCATCCTGGTCCGCCGTGACCGGTGCCTCGGGCTCCATCATGACAATCTTGCCCTTCACGTCGAGGCCGGCGTAGTCGTCGTAGTTGAGCTCCGGGGCGGTGACGCCGTACCCGACGTAGAGGACCTCGGCTGTCGCCGTGCCCGAGTCGGACGTCGAGCCGGGGAAGAAGTCCTGCTCGTAGACGTACGGCTTCCGGATGGTCACGCCTCCCTGCACGGGAACGTTCAGTGCGAGTTCCGCGCCCGGCAGCACCAGCGTGTACGGGTTGGGGAATCGCTGCAGATAGGTGCCCCTGTCGCCGGCAGGCCTGATCTTCCAGCTCGCCAGCAGCTCGGCATACCGGTCCGCGATGGCGTCGTACTCCGGCGTGCCGGTCAGCCGGCCGCGGTACTGCTCGGACGCCATCTCCGTGACGTACGCGAGCAGCGTGTGGCTCGAGATGGAGTGCATCCACGCCAGGAGGTTGTCTTCACCGAGCGGGCCGGGACGCTGTGCCCGGACGGGCTGGACGAGGCTCGGAGACGAGAGCCACGCGAGAACGAGGATGACCGCGGCCGCGACGCGCGCCGGCTTCGACGTCATGAGACCTCCTGGGAGGGATTATAGGCGCAGGAGAGGCACGGGAGAGGCACGGGAGAGGCGCAGGAGGGAGACGGGGCTCGAAGTGCTGGGGTGCTCAGGGTGCCACGGTGCTGGTGCTCAGGTTGCACCCGCACGCGGCACCTGGCACCTCGCACGTCGCACCCGGACGGCAGGCGTTTGGCGGGCAGGCTGGTCGCGCACGTCGGATCGCCAGACCGGATCGCCAGACCGTCCGTGCGGAGCAGGTTGAGAGTTACAATCTGTCCTCGCTGACCCCGAGGGCGATTCATGACCGACAACGAAGACACCGGCGAAGTCGAGACCGCATCCTCCTCGCGCCGGCGCACGATTGCGGTGATCCTGTTCGTGATCCTGGCTGTGGCTGTGGCGATCGGCGTGTGGATCCTGTCGCAGCCGGTGGTTCCGCCAGCGGGCGAACTCAGCCGGGCCCCCGTCGCCGAGGCGCCCCGGGTGGAGACGCCGCCTGCCGTGACGCCCGCGCCGGAGCCTGTCCCGGCTCCCCCGACAACGCCGAGGCGGGCGCGGCCAAAGCCGGCGGCGCCGCCGGAGCCGGCACCGCCGCCGGCTCCCACGACCGGCACCCTCTCGATCGACAGCGATGTTGCCGGGGCGATGGTCTTCCTCGACCGCGAGTACAAAGGCTCGACGCCGGTCGTGATCGAGGGGGTGACGCCGGGCACGCATCGCCTGAACCTGTCGGCGGAGGGCTACGAGGGGTATTCCGACACGGTTGACGTCGCGGTGGGGCCGATGAGCGTCACCGTCCGCTTCAGGGAGGTGAAGCTCGACGAGGCGATCAAGGTGGTCCACAAGCACACCGTCGGCTCGTGCCAGGGGAGGCTCGTCGCGGATCCGCAGGGGCTTCGCTACGAGACCTCCAACAAGAACGACGCGTTCGCGCTGAAGTTCGCCGACCTCGAGACCTTCGAGATCGACTACCTCGAGAAGAACCTCCGCATCAAGCAGCGGGGGGGGCGCACCTACAACTTCACCGGGGAGAGCGCCGACACGTTGTTTGTGTTCCACAAGAACGTGCAGAACGCCCGCGAGCGTCTCGCGAAGGGCGATCCGCCCGCGCCGCGCAGACAGCCGTAATCCAGGGAGGCCGCCATGACGGGCCAACTCCGAGGCGATGACGCCCGGCCGCGGGTTGCAGCCGGGTGCGCCGCGTTCGCGGCCGCCGCCGCGCTGCTGCTGGCGGCTTGCGCGCGGGGATCCGACCGCGCGGGATCTGCCGCGGGGACCGCACAGCAAGCGGGCGCGGTCGCCGGGACGGCCGGCGCGCGTGCGGGAGCTGCTTCTCCCCGCAGTACGGGAGCGGCGATCCGCCTGAAGACGCATCGAGTCGTTGACACACAGGGCATCGGCCTCGAGGTCTTCTCCGTCGTGATCCCTGCGGAGTGGGAGACGCAGGGCGGCGTCTCGTGGCCGCTTCGGAACCCGGCACAGCCAGCCGAGGTGGCGTTCCGGGCCTACGACCCGCGGACTCCGGATGCCATGGAAGTCTTTCCGGCCCGCCCCTGCTCGTACAACCCCGCCAGCCTCGGCCTGTTTCCGGTCGGCTCCCTCTATATGGGGAGCGAGGTGCAGGAGCCGATGGATGCGCGGCAGGCGCTCAAGACGATGGTGATTGCGCGCAACCGGGGCGACGTCGCAAACCTGCGCGTCACAAGCGAAGCGGACGTGCCCGAACTGCAGGCCATTGCCCGGCAGGCGGCGGCGATGGAGTTGCAGCAGGGCGTGCCCGGGGCGCAGGCCGACGTGACGGCAGCCAAGGTCCGCGTCGAGTACGAGCTGGGCGGGCAGACGGTGGAAGAGGAGTTCTTCGGGTCGGTCACCGCCTTCTCGTTTCCGGCCGGCAGCTTCGGCCAGCGGATGTTTATCTGGACGCCGGACAACCTGTTCTCGTTCCGGGCAGCGAGAGGGAGGCTCGACGGCCAGGCCCGTCTCTATCAGACGATGGTGAAGTCGTTCACGGTGAACCTGCAGTGGCTGAACCTGTACGCGCAGGTCGTGCGAGCGCTCACGCAGCAGCAGATCCAGCGCATTCACCAGATCGGCGAATTCAGCCGCCAGCTGAGCCGCCAGAGCGCCGAGATCAGCGACATGATGATGCAGGCGTACGAGAACCGGCAGGCCGCCTACGATCGAATCTCGACGAACTTCAGCCAGATGATCCGAGGCGTCGACGAGTGGGTCGATCCCGCGACGGGCACGCGCACCGAGCTGCCGTCGGGGTACGACAACGCGTGGGTCAACGGCCTGGGCGACTACGTCATGTCGGAGAGCCCGAGCTACAACCCCAACATCGAGTCGAACCAGAACTGGCAGCGGCTGACGAGGAAGTAGGAGGAGGGAGGCACGGTTTCTTGAGAGTCGATCGCACCGCCGCGTTCACGCTGACCGTGGAACGGTCGAAGTTCCACGCCGTGCTGCTGCCGCTCTCGTCGCCCGCCGACATGGACGCCATCGTTCGTGCGCGTCGCGGCGAGGTGCGGCGGGCCAACCACCACTGCTGGGCGTACCGCTGGGGTGGACCGGATGGCTCGCTTCTCGAGAAGTCGAAGGATGACGGCGAGGTGGGCCATCCCGGGCGCGTGCTGCTGGAGATTCTGAGGAAGCACGGCATCGAGGGCGCGCTCGTGGTCTCGCGCGTCTTCGGCGGCGTCAAGCTGGGCGTCGGGGGTGTCGCGCGCGCGTTCCGGGAGGCCGGCGAGGGGGCCGTGGCGGTGCACGGCGTTGCGGCCGGCGCGGCGGCGCTGGCGCCGGGCCGGAAGCGGTAGTCCCGCGATATACTTTGCAGATGGCCGCATCCACACGGAAATCCGGCAGACCTGTCGAGGAGGCGAAGACGGACGCGCCCGCAGGTGGCGAAGCGCCGCCTGTTGCGAACGAGCCCGCCGCTTCATCGCAGCCGCTGGACTTCATCCGGGCGATCATCGCGGAGGACGTCGCGTTCGGCAAGCACGGCGGCCGCGTGGCGACGCGCTTCCCGCCCGAGCCGAACGGGTACCTCCACATCGGGCACGCCAAGTCGATCTGCCTGAACTTCGGCGTGGCGCAGGAGTTCGGCGGCACCTGCAACCTCCGCTTCGACGACACCAACCCGGAAAAAGAGGACGTCGAGTACGTCGACTCGATCATCGACACCGTCCGCTGGCTCGGGTTCGACTGGCAGGACCGGCTCTACTACGCGTCGGACTACTTCGACCGGCTGTACGAGTTCGCGATTCACCTCATCACGGCCGGCAGGGCGTACGTGGACGACCTGTCGGCCGACGAGATCCGCCGCCACCGGGGCACGCTCACAGAGCCGGGCATCGAGAGCCCGTGGCGGGGCCGGCCGGTGGAGGAGAACCTCGATCTGTTCCGGCGGATGAAGGCGGGCGAGTTCCCCGACGGTGCGAAGGTGCTCCGGGCGAAGATCGACATGGCGTCGCCGAATCTGAATCTGCGCGACCCGGTCATCTACCGCATCCGGCACGCCTCGCACCACCGCACGGGGGACCGGTGGTGCATCTACCCGATGTACGACTACACGCACGCGCTGTCGGACGCGCTCGAGCACATCACGCATTCGCTGTGCACGCTGGAGTTCGAAGATCACCGGCCGTTGTACGACTGGTGTGTGGACAACGTGCCGGCGCCCTTCAAGCCTCGGCAGATTGAGTTCGCGCGCCTCAATCTCACCTACACGGTGATGAGCAAGCGGAAGCTGCTGGCGCTGGTGCAGGAGAAGCTGGTCTCCGGGTGGGACGATCCGCGCATGCCGACGCTGGTAGGCCTCAGGCGCCGCGGCTACACGCCGGAGTCGATCCGGGCCTTCGCGGCGAAGGTGGGGATGGCCAAGCGCGAGAATCTGGTCGATGTCGCACTGCTCGAGGACGCGGTGCGCGACGACCTGAACAGACGGGCGCCGCGCGTGATGGCCGTCCTGCGACCGCTGAAGGTCGTCCTTGAGAACTACCCGGACGGCCAGGTCGAGGGGATCGAGGTCCCCAACAACCCCGAGGATCCGGCGGCCGGGACGCGCACGGTCCCCTTCTCGCGCACGCTCTTCATCGAGCGCGACGACTTCATGGAGGATCCGCCGAAGAAGTTCTTCAGGCTGGCGCCCGGGCGGGAGGTGAGGCTCCGCGGCACCTACTTCATCAAGTGCGTCGGCACCGTCAGGGACGACACGGGCAACATCATCGAGTTGCGCTGTACCTATGATCCAGCCACGCGAGGCGGATCGGCGACGGACGGGCGAAAGGTCAAGGCCACGATCCACTGGGTGTCGGCGGCGCACGCGCTCGAGGCGGAGGTGCGGTTGTACGACCGGCTCTTCTCGTCGCCGGTGCCGGGCGATGAGGACGAGCGGCGCGACTACAGGGCCGGGCTCAATCCGAACTCGCTGGAGGTGCTCACCTCGTGCCGGGTCGAGCCGAGCCTTGCGGGAGCCGCGCCGTTCGGCCACTACCAGTTTGAGCGGCTGGGCTATTTCGTGGTCGATCCGGACGCGACGCCAGCAGCGCTCGTCTTCAACCGGACGGTTCCGCTCCGCGACACCTGGGCGCGGATCCGTGGGGTCACATCTTGACGTGACAGTTGTTTCAGGGCCGTGACCCCCGGAAAGGCTCCGACGAGTACCCAACCGGACTGCCCCCCCCTGACGCCGTGGGACTGCCGGCGCCGCCTGTCACGGCGGGACAGACCATCCGTGCTGCGACATCGGGAGGACGAGAGCGTGAGCCGCCGCCGGCTGCTGACGACGATCGAGGCTCGCTGGCAGGAGTTGCTGGCTTCGTACGCCGGACTGTCGGATGCTGACTTGATCGAGCCTGGCGTGACGGGCAACTGGTCGGTCAAAGACATCATCGCCCACGTTTCGGCGTGGGAACAGGAGGCGCTCACACATCTCCCGGTCGTGCTTGCGGGCCGAAAGCCGCCGCGCTACTCGGTGACGCACGGCGGCATCGACGCCTTCAACGCGCTGATGACCGAAAGGAGCCGCTCGCTGACGCTGGCCGGCGTGCTCAGCCGACGCGACGAGACGCACCGCCGACTGCTGGCCTTCGTCGAACGTGTGCCGGAGGCGGAATGTCCCGGCGACACGCGCTTTAGCCGGCGCCTGCGTCTGGACACCTACGGCCATTACGCAACGCACGCCAGGGCCATTACCCAGTGGCGGTCACGCAGGGGGCCACAGCCTTGAAGGAAGTGGCACGTCAGGATGTGACCCCCTCCGAGATTACGCGAGGTCGAACCGATCGAGGTTCATGACCTTGTTCCAGGCCGCCACGAAATCGTCGACGAACTTCTGCTGCGCGTCCGCGCTGCCGTAGACCTCGGCCAGGGCGCGGAGTTGGGAGTTCGAGCCGAAGACGAGATCGACACGCGTGCCCGTCCACTTCACCTTGCCCGTCGCGCGGTCGCGGCCTTCGAACACGTCGGCGTCCTGAGAAACCGCCTTCCACTCCGTCCCCATGTCGAGCAGGTTCACGAAAAAGTCGTTGGTCAGCGCCTCCGGCCGCTTTGTGAAGACGCCGTGGTGGCTCTGGCCGACGTTGGCATTGAGGACACGCAGGCCGCCGATGAGGACCGTCATCTCGGGCGCCGTGAGCGTCAGCAGTTGCGCCCGATCCACCAGCAACTCCTCGGCAGAGACCGCGTAACGGGCCTTCTGGTAGTTGCGGAAGCCGTCCGCGGCCGGCTCGAGGACGGCGAAGGAAGCCGCGTCGGTTTGTTCCTGCGAGGCATCCATGCGTCCCGGCGTGAAGGGGACCGCGACGCTGTAGCCGGCGTTCTTCGCCGCCTGCTCGACGCCTGCGCACCCGGCCAGGACGATCAGATCAGCCAGCGAGACCTTCTTGCCGCCGGACTGGGCGTCGTTGAACGCATGCTGGATTGCCTCCAGGGTCTCGAGCACCTTCGCCAGCTGCGCAGGCTGATTGACCTCCCAGTCCTTCTGCGGTGCCAGTCGGATGCGGGCGCCGTTCGCGCCGCCGCGTTTGTCGGAGCCACGGAACGTGGACGCCGATGCCCACGCGACCGACACGAGTTGCGAGATCGACAGGCCGGACGCCAGGATCTGGCGCTTGAGGGACACGATGTCCTGTGCATCGACCAACTTGTGATTGACCGCGGGAATCGGGTCCTGCCAGATGAGCTCTTCCGCTGGCGCGTCCGGGCCGAGGTAGCGCGAGCGGGGTCCCATGTCGCGGTGGGTGAGTTTGAACCAGGCCCGGGCGAAGGCGTCCGCGAACTGCTCGGGATTCTGCTGGTAGCGCCGCGCAATCGGCTCGTAGATCGGGTCGTAACGAAGGGAGAGGTCCGCCGTCGTCATCATGGGCCGGTGTTTCTTCGAAGGGTCGTGCGCGTCGACGACCATGTCCTCTTCGGCCACGTCCTTGGCCAGCCACTGGTGCGCGCCGGCCGGGCTCTTGACCAGCTCCCACTCGTACTTGAACAGCATGTTCAGATAGCCCATGTCCCACTTGGTCGGGTTCGGCTTCCACGCACCCTCGATACCGCTGCTGATCGTGTGGCCGCCTTTGCCCGTGCCGAAGGTGCTCTTCCAACCGAGACCCTGCTCCTCGATGCCGGCGCCTTCCGGTTCGGGCCCGACATGAGATGCGGGGGCGGCGCCGTGGCACTTGCCGAAGGTGTGACCCCCGGCGACCAGTGCGACGGTCTCTTCGTCGTTCATCGCCATGCGCGCGAAGGTTTCTCGAACGTCGCGGCCGGAGGCCACGGGATCCGGGTTGCCGTTCGGCCCTTCCGGGTTCACGTAAATCAGGCCCATCTGCACGGCGGCGAGGGGGTTTTCCAGAGCGCGGTCACCCGAATACCGCTTGTCGCCCAGCCAGTCGGTCTCAGAACCCCAATAGATGTCCTCTTCCGACTCCCAGACGTCCACGCGCCCGCCGGCGAAACCGAAGGTCTTCAGCCCCATCGACTCGATGGCGCAGTTGCCGGCCAGGATCATCAGGTCGGCCCAGGAGATCTTACGTCCGTACTTCTGCTTGATCGGCCACAGCAGACGGCGTGCCTTGTCGAGGTTCACGTTGTCGGGCCAGCTATTGAGCGGTGCCAAGCGCTGAGACCCGGACCCCGCGCCCCCGCGGCCGTCGCTGATGCGGTAGGTGCCCGCGCTGTGCCAAGCCATCCGGATGAAGAGGGGTCCGTAGTGACCGTAGTCGGCCGGCCACCAGTCCCGCGACTGTGTCATCAGGGCGCGGAGGTCCTTCTTGACGGCCTCCAGGTCGAGGCGCTTGAACTCTTCAGCGTAATTGAAGGCCTCGCCCATCGGATTGGACTTGGAGGAATGCTGGTGCAGGATACCGAGCCTCAGTTGTTTCGGCCACCAGTCTCGGTTCGTCGTGCCGCGGCTGCCGGTGTGATGGAACGGGCGCATCGCTTCTGTTGACATGTGTGCTCTCCTTCTGTCGTGTGCAAGCAGTTTCGAGTCCATTCGGCCCGTAGACAGCGTCCACACTTGGACAGTGTCGAGCTTTACGAGAAAAAAAAGGCTACGTTCGTCTTCGGCCCCGCAATACGACCTGGTATTCCCTGACCTCGACGCCCTGGATGGACTGCTCACCCGTGACCTTGACGGCATCCCACGGGATGTCGAGCACCGTGCCGGTTTCCTCGTCAATAAAGTGGTGGTGCGGCGCCACGCGCGGGTCGAAGACCGCGGCGCCTTCCCGTAGAGCGTGGGCCTTGATCAGGCCTCTTTCGGTGAACAGGTTGAGCGTATTGTAGACCGTTGCGCGCGACAGCGTCGGGCAACGGGCGCGCACGTGCATCCAGACCTCGTCTGCAGTCGGATGCGCTGCAGTGTTCAGGACGAACTCCGCCACAGCCAGCCTCTGAGGGGTCGGCTGGATTCCGAAGGCAGCCAGTTTGGCCAGCATGTCGTCCATGTCCGACCAAGAATATGTCTAACTTCAGACATTGTCAATCGCCTTCTCTGGGGGTCAGGTCTTGAATCTTGAGAAAAGCAGCATTTCAAGACCTGACCCCAAGCTCGTACAGTGAAATGCTCATCGGCGGCAGCGTGATCGCACGCCCGAAGGGGGCAGCCGCGGTCTCCTCGATCACCACAAGCGCCGGCTTGCCCGGCTCGTTGTAGGCGCGCTCGTTGGTGCCGCTGATCTGCCTGAGATACGCCGTCTCCGGCACCGCCATCCCAGCCAGATTGAGCGTCAGCCGCTGCTCGGTCGCGGTCGGATTGACAACACCCACAATCAGCGCCGTGCGCTTCTCGTTCCATCCGGCCACCACATCCAGCGGCTCGGGCGCGCCGCTCACCTCCACCGGCGTCGTCGCGAAATGCGCCCGGTACAGTTTCAGCACCAGCCCCGTCGTCTCGAGGGCCGCCGCGGTCTTCGTCGTCTTGATGGCGCCGATGACGTTCACCGTCTGCGCGTAGTTCGCCATGAAGACGATGTCGCTCTGGCGGAAGTACTCGTGCAGTCCGGCGGCAATGCCGAGCGCGTCCTTGAGGTAGTAACGCGTGCCGAGCTCGCCGTAGAGATATGGGCCGTACCAGTAGTTCCACTCGTCAAGCGCGATCCGGATGTCTTTGCCCTCGAGCTCAGGGATCTGCTTCCGATAGGCGCGGTGCGTGTCGGCAATCCGCCGGACCTGCTGCGGCACCTGGAGCACGTGACCGAGCAGCCCCGGCCGCTCCCGGCAGTAGAAGTGCTCGCTGATGAGGTTCATGTGATCGGCGTTGCCCTTGAGCATCGCCTCATCCCACTCGCCCACCGAGCCGACCCCCACGATCTGGATGGTCTTGTCCTTCGCCCGCATCGCCCGCGCGAACTCCTGGTGCTTCCTGACGTACTCGGCAAGCGGCATGTGGCCGAGCTGCCAGTCGCCGTACATCTCGTTCCCGACCGACCAGAACCGGCAGCGGAACGGCGCGGCGCTGCCGTTTTTCGCGCGCAGCGCCCCCATGGGCGTCGATCGCGCGCCGTTTGCGTACTCGACCTCGGAGGCCGCCTCGGCGACGTCTCCGAGTCCGCTGTTGACGGCGATGTACGGCTCGGCCTTGATCAGCCGGCACAGCGCGATGAACTCGTGAATGCCCACATCGTTGGGTTCGATGCCCTGCCAGGCGGGGTTCTTGCGCGTCGGCCGGCGGTCACGATCCCCGATGCCGTCGCGCCAGCTGTAGCCGCTGACGAAATTGCCGCCGGGCCACCGGTAGACGGGAGCGTTCAGCTCGCGAAGCAGCGCAAGCACATCCGGCCGGAACCCCTGCACGTGATCCGCGGGCATGAGCGACACCGCGCCGATACGATAGGTGCCGGCGCCCCGGCCGATGATCTCGAACCGGCCGGCGTCGGTCGTCGCGCCCGCGGTAAACTCCAGCGCCACCGTCCGGAACGAGGTCGTGAGCTGCCTGATCGCCAGCGTCTCACGATCGGCGGCGTCCTGGCCCCAGACGAGGCTCACGTGGATCGGCCCCGCCGCGCGGCTGCCCGCCAGCACAATGCGACCGACGTACCGCTTGCCGGAGACAAGAGCCAGGGCGCCCTGCGTGATGCCCTCACCCGGCCCGGCCGCTCGAATCTCGGGCGACTGCGCGCCGCTGAACGGCGCCCGAGTAGTCATCGTGACGGTTGCCGCATCGCCCACAGCCCGCCAGGACGATTCCCGCGCGCCGACGGCGTAGTAGAACTTCCGGTCCTCGAGCATCTCCGCCCACAGCCCGCCGTAGATGCCGCGACCGAGGTGCTCGATGAACTGGCCGTAGACGTACGGCGACATCGCGGCGCGCGCCTGCGACGGGTCGATTGTGACGGCCGGCTCCAGCGACCGCGCGGACAGGAACTCCAGGCTGAGGTCGTCGTACCAGGCCGTCCCCCGGGCTCTTCCGGTTCCGCCCAGCAGACAGTTGATTTGGATCGCGTCGTTACCGGCCGTGTCGAACTCCATCTCGACGCGCGTCCAGTCGGCGGTGCCCGTGAGCGCCCGGGTCTGCCGCCCCTGGAGGAACTCCAGGCTGAGGAGCGCGCCGCCGCCGTCTTCCGACTGCACGTCCAGCGTCCTGATCCATCCGCTCAGGCGATACCGCGCCCACGGCCGGACCTCGATCGTCGTATTCCACGAGGCATCGGTGCCATCCTTCGATGCGATCCGCAGACTTCGAGTCCCCGTGTGCGCGATCGAGTCGTCGACGTAGAAATCGGCGGACCGCTGCCCCGACGAGCGCTGCCAGCCCGCCACCTGATCTCCCCGCGCATCCTCGAAGGACGGATTGGGAAGGAGCGCCGCGGGCTGTGCCTCGGGATGCCGCCCTGATGGCGGCGGCGCCGCGACCACCGCTCCGGACAAGCAGAAGAGCAGCACCCGCGGAATCAGGTTCGTATGCATGGATGTTTCCTCTCACGACCGGGGAGCCACCGGCGTCAGACCGTGGACGACGCCCTGAGATTAGCACGCGCGTTGCCCATGGCTGAAGCGCACGCGGCCGAGCGCTCGGGCTTGCGGACGCTCGGCTCCATGCAGTAGAGTCCGGGCCCAGTAGGCCCATTCTGCCCACACCAGGTCACCGATTTGCCGCGGGACCCTCCAGCGGTGCCTGGCGATCCGTGTCGCGCGTGAGCCGAAGGGAGGCGAGGATGCGCGAGAGGTTCTTCGTCGGGTCTGCTGTGTTCCTGCTGTCTGTGCTCGCTTCGGGCAGCGCTCTGGCACAGATGGAAGGGAGCCTCGAACTGGGCGGCTTTGGTGGCGTTTCAAGGGCGACGTGCAGCGGCGCCGCGTATGCGATCGACCGCAACAGCACGGTGGAGTGCACGTGCGGTGACGGAGCGACTGTGGGCTTCTGGTTCGGCTACGACTTCAGCTCACACGTCGGCGCCGAGGTCGCGGTCTCGACGCCCTGGAACAAGCACGAGACAAGCTTGCGCGTCTATGGGGACACGCTGGCGGCGGTGTCGAGTGATCCGCTCATCCTGTGGTACGCAGGCCCCGTGGCCTATCTGCCAGTCGGTCGGTTCGTGCCGTACGTGGCTCTTGGGGTGGGGACGACATCCTTCCTTGACCATCGGACCCTCCTGGTCAACGTGGGAGGGGGCGTCAAGATGCTCGTCGGCGAGCGTTTCCTGGTGCGGGTGGATATTCGTCACAACCGAATGAAGGCGAGGCCCACTGAAACGGTGGAGGATCCGTTTTCCAGTAACGAACTGACGGTCGGCATCGCATACGTGAGGCGGTAGGTTCGCATCTGATGACGCCTCTCACGGGTTCGGCTCACGTTCGAGTGCCGTTGTCAGGCGCCTGCGGCGGATGACGCCCGGGCAGTCAACGAGGAGGTCGGCATGACTGCGAGAGGATCGGTATTCGCGGGCGTTGTCGTGGGTCTCGTGGCGGGCCTGACGGTCGTTCCTCCTGCCGCAGCGCAGCCAGTGGCTCCACTGCCAGTTGGCAGCAGCCAGATGCTCGCACGAGCCGCTGACGAGGGGGTGCGGCCTGATTTCCTGCACACCCTCGTCGCGGCCGCGAGCGGTATCGGCGACAGCGGGCAGGCCGAGCCGAGGAGTGAGTCATCAGGCTGGGAACTCCGCTACAACCGGGCCGTCGGGAAGCGCCGCAGCGCGCAGATCCGAAGCTGGATTGGCCTCGGGGTGGGGAGCGCCGGCCTGGCCATTGAAGTGGCGGGCCTGCTGACGCCGCGCACAGAGGAGGAGTGCACGTGGTACGCCTGCGTTGAGGTCAAGCGGACGAACAAGGGGCTGGTGGCCGGGGGGCTCTTCACCGTAGCGGCGATGCCGCTGGTGATGGCCTCGGGTGCGCGGGCGGGAGTCGAGGCTGGTGCTGAGTTGGCGATCCTCGAGGGCGAGAGGCTCCAGGCAGCACGCCCGAGCGCTGGTCCGGCAGGGGACGGCACTGTGACAGCCGATCAGTGGCACAACGTGTCCGGAGCCCTGGCCGGCCAGTTCGTATCGGTCGACAAGGTCAAGGGGCAGGGACGAAGCGCCAGTGGGTGGGTTGTCCAGGGCAACGAGCAGGAACTCCTGGTGCATGACGGCGAGAAGGTGCTGACGATCGAGAGGGCCACCGTCCGGCGCGTTCGCGCGTTCCCGCGAGGCAGGGAGCATTACGGTACGTGGGGGTGGGCCGTCGGCACGGCGGGGCTTGTCGGCTGTCTTGGCGCCATGACGCTGTTGCAGGATCAGCACGGATGGACCGAGGACATCACGGGCACACAAGCCGCCGGCATTGGTGCGGCGATGGGGGCATCGGTGGTCTCATTCGTGCTGATTTCCAGGAAAGGTCGAGCGGAGACGATCTACGACGTTGACAGGCCGGTCGAGCGGAGACCACAGCCTCCGTCACCTGCAGGAGGAGCGAGGGCTCGCGCCCAGGCTATTGCCGAGCGGATTGCGCAGGGCGTGGCGTTGACGGTGCCGCGCAAGGGCCTCGGCGTTTCTTACACTGCGACGTGGTGAAGTCGCAGTCAGAACGCAGCCGACAAGCTTTCTGTTGGCTCCAGCGCCACCATTGGAGACTACGCGTGCCCCTCGAGCGGCTTCTGGCCGTAGTAGGCGTCAGGGCCGTGCTTGCGCAGGAAGTGCCTGTCGAGCAGCACCGGATCCAGCGGAGCGGCCGCGGGATTCAGCATCATCGTGTAGTACGCCATCCGCGCGAGCTCCTCGATGACCGCGGCGATAAACGCAGCCTCGGCCGGGGTGGCTGCCCAGCAGAACGGCCCGTGGCCGCGCACGAGAATCCCCGGGACCTCGACGGGATCCAGCCCCTTCATCCGCTTGACGATGGCCTCGCCCGTGTTCCACTCGTACGCACCCTCGATCTCCGCCGCCGTCATCGGGTCGGTGACGGGAATCGGTCCGCGGAAGTAATCGGCGTGCGTCGTCCCCAGACATGGGATCGGCTGCCCGGCCTGCGCCCAGACGGTGGCGAAGCGCGAGTGCGTGTGCACGACGCCCCCGATGCCGGGAAACGCGCGGTAGAGCGCGAGATGGGTGGCGAGGTCGGTCGACGGCCTCAGATCGCTGTCGATCAGGGTCCCGTCGAGATCGGCCACGGCCATCCCGGCGGCCGTCAGCCGATCGTACGGCACGCCGCTCGGCTTGATGACGACCCGGCCGTCTTCACGCGAGAGGCCGCTGGCGTTGCCGAACGCGAAGGGGACGAGGCCCCGGTGCACAAGCTCCGTGTTGGCCCGGAGGACATCGGTGCGCAGCGACGCCAGGCGGCTCATTGTTTTCGCTCCCTCTCCGCGATGGCGCGCAGCTTCGGCAGCACGCCCCCCACGGCCGCCGGCGCGGCGCCCGGCTGGCCGAAGGCGAAGTACAGGTCCCGGAACAGCGGGTACAGTTCTTCGTACACCACTGCACGCGCCGGGTCGGGCTCGACCGTGACGTAGGAGGGGCACAGCGCCGCCTGCCCTTCCTCGATCGACTGAATATCGCCCGCCGCCAGAAATGCGAAGATGGCGGAGCCGACACTGGGCACGTCGGTTTCAGGCACGAGCACCGGCTTGCCGAGCACGTTCGCGTACACGGCGTTCAGCGTCGGGTTCTTCCGCGGGATGCCGCCCGCATTAACGACGCGCGACACCCTCGTGCCGTGCTGCGCCATCCGCTCGAGGATGACGCGGGTGTGGAACGCGGTGCCCTCGATGGCCGCGAACAGCTCGTCCTCGGCCGTGTGGGTCAGGTTCCACCCGAGCGTCGCGCCGCCCAGCGCCGGGTTGACGAGCACGGTGCGATCGCCGTTGTCCCAGGTCAGCCGCAGCAGGCCCGTCTCGCCCGCGCGGTACCGCTCCAGACCGCGCGACAGGTCCGCAACGTTGGTTCCCGCCCTCCGCGCGATGGCGTCGAAGATGTCCCCGGTGGCCGATAGGCCCGCCTCGACGCCGACGTACGCCGGGTGCACGGATCCGGGCACGACGCCGCAGACGCCCGGCACGAGATCCGGCTGTTCGCTGATGGCGATGATACAGGTCGAAGTGCCGATGACGTTGACCACATCGCCAACCCGGACGCCGGCCCCAATCGCGTCCCAGTGCGCGTCGAACGCGCCCACGGGCACCGGAATCCCGGGCCTGAGCCCGAGCGTCCTGGCCCATGCGGGGGCCAGATGACCGGCCAGATGGTCGGACGTCAGGAACCGCCCCCGCAGCTTGTTGCGGATGCCCGCGAGCAGCGGGTCCACACGGACGAGAAACTCCTCGGGCGGGAACCCGCCGAGCGCTGCATTCCACAGCCACTTGTGCCCGGCGGCGCAGACGCTGCGCGGCACCTCGTCCGGGTCGCTGATGCCGCACAGGACGGCCGCGACCATGTCGCAGTGCTCCAGCGCCGTCACGAGGCGATCGCGCTTCTCGGGGTTGTGCCGCAGCCAGTGGAGCAGCTTCGAGAAGCCCCACTCCGACGAGTACACGCCGCCGCACCAGCGGATGGCTTCAAGGCCGGTCTCGTGCGCGATCTCGGTGATGCGCGCCGCCTCCTGCCAGGCGCGGTGATCGCACCAGAGATAGTAGTCGTCGAGCGGCACGAGGCCCTCGCCGACCGGGACGACGCTCGACCCCGTGGTGTCGAGGGCGATGGCTGCAACCTCGTGTCCATCGACGCCGGAGGCGTCCAGCGCGCGGTGCGTGGCCGCGACGAGGCCATCCATCTGATCGCGGTGGCTCTGGGTGGCCTGATCCGGATCCTGGCGTGTCCGATGGAGAGGGTACTCGGCCGTCCCGTGCCCGAGCCGCCCCTTCTCGCGGTCGAAGATGGACACCCGGACGCTCAACGTCCCGAAGTCAACACCTGCAACAATGCTCATATCGTGCCTCGACCTTGGGGAGGGCAACCTCGGTTCACCGGAGACCCTGTTCCTGGTTGTCCCTCTCCCTCGCCTCTCCTCCGTGCCTCTCCGGCGCTTCTCCGTGCCTCTCCGAGCCTCTCAGTGCCTGTAAATATCCCACCCCAGGTACCGCGTCGTCGACTCGTGGACGATGTCGGCGACCGACGACAGGCTCGCCGCGACGTGATGCTCGAAGCCGTGCTCGCAGATGAAGCGCAGCAGCTCCTGCATCTCCGGGATGTACACGACGCCGGCACCCCCAAACGTCTCGAGCGGATCGTCGGTGAAGGCGCCTTCGCCGACGTACCCGCAGACGACGCCTGAGAAGTCGTCTGTCGAGAAACGCGCGAAGCTCATCGGGCCGGACTTGACGCGTCCCACGCATGTCCCGAAGGTGTTCTCCCGGCCGACCGTGCCCGCGATGATCTCCTGAAAGTCCATCCGACCCTCCCGGAGAAAGTGCTTCGGGAGGTTGCTGCAGTGGAAGCAGACCGCCTTGTCCGGGTCCTCGCCGTAGTTGTTGTTCCAGTCCATCAGCGCCGATGGTGTCCCCGACGCCAGCCTCAACGCGTGCATCGCGATCGCGCCGCAGATGTCGACCTCGCAGGCGCTCGACTGCAGGCTGTCGGACATCATACTCATGACGGCGCAGGGGACCACACCGAAGTACTCCTCGATGGCCGTCCAGCACTGAACGGCGCTGATCGTGACGTCGGTTTCCTTCATCCACCGTTCGATGACGGCCGCGAGCTTGGCCATCTTCATGAGGGCGGCGGCCGGCGTGGCGCCCGTGGGGATGTACGCCTTGATGGCTGACAGCTTCGCCGCGACCGCCGGATCAGTATCCGCCAGGCGGCCAACGCGGCCGAGGATCTCCGACAGATCGACGGTCTCGACCGAGATGCCGCTGGCCTCGAGGATCTTCTCGCTGTACCGTACGGTGTTGAAGGCGGCCGGCCGCGCGCCGATGGCGCCGACGCGCAGGTTCCGGAGTCCGCGGACGACACGGCAGACGCCGCCGAAGTGCGCCAGGTCGCGGCGGAACACCTCGGAATCCGGCGCCTCGGTGTGCCGCGAGGTGAGGGAGTACGTGATGCCGTACTGCGTCAGGTTGTTGCAGAGTGACATCTTCCCGCAGAAGCTGTCCCGCCGGTCGGCCACTGTCAGCTTCGAGGGCGTGTCGGGCGTCGCCTGGATGAGCACCGGCACCTCCAGGTTCGCCATGCGCAGCGCATCCGCGACGCCACGCTCCTCGCCGAAGTTCGGCAGCGTGACGATGATGCCGTCGATGGCTTCGCGGTGGGCTTTGAAGAGCGCCGCGCACTTGGCCGACTCCTCGCGCGTTTCGACCGCGCCGTGCTTCGAGTCAGTCGGCTCGAGCACCACCACGCGGGCGCCGGACGCCTGGATTGCCCCCATCATGTCCGTGCGGCCGCTGGCAGCCAGGTGATCCGGAAAGAAGCCTCGATTGCCGACGATGAGCCCGAAGGTCATTCCGTCAAGGCGATCAGCCATCGTATCCTCCCACTCAGATTCGGGTATCCATCCAACGATCGGGCGCGCCGAGATGGCGCGGCCCACGGAGGACACTATATGAGAGATAGCGAAGCGGAGTCGAGGGGCTGGCTGGTCCTCGAGGTCGACCCGGGCCGGCTCCTGTGGCAGACTGAACTCGCCGTTCCGCGCAAACCCGGCGCAGGGCTCATTCTTCGGGTCCCGTGCCCGTCAGAGGCTGGATCCGGATTTGCATCGAGTGGCCTGCCGGCGGAGCCGCCCTACCCTCATCCGCTGCGAGACGCATCGGCGGCGGGTGGGCGGACGCGGTTCGGACTGAACCATAGAGCGTTCGGACCGCGGGACTTTGCCGTCCGGCCGGCACACGCGCGTTGCGGGGGAGGCTGCGACCATGACCTATCCGGGTTCGGGCTGGCGCGCTGGCGCACTCGTCATCGGGCTGACGATTCTGTGTTCAGCGGCATGCACGTCGAAGCCACAGTCGCCGACCTCGCCGACCATTGAAATCAGGTCTGAGGCCGGCGAGAGCGCCGTCAACGAGGCAGTAACGTCCGCCTGGAGGTACATCCATTCCTTCTACGTACAGAGCACCGCCAGCGCCACTCCTGCGGGCGCGTCTGGGGCGTCAACGCCGTCGTCGCCGCAGAACTCGACGCTTACCGCAGCCGATGATGTCACCTGTACGAACCTCGTCCTCAAGTACTTCACCGCGTCGGGCTCGGAGCAGTCGAGCTACAACCCCGTGACCACATCGCGGGTGACCGCTCAGGGCGTCTGCAGCGTGTCCGGCACGCCGGCAACGGGCAGTCTGACGCTCGACGACGTCCAGGCCTCCTCGCCGACGCTCGTGGCCAACGGAACCGTGCAGGGCACGTACCGGCTGCTCGTGGTGACGGCGCAGGTCAAGGACCTGCGCGTGCCGAAACAGGCGTGCGCATACCCGCTCAGCGGCCAGATCATCGGGCGCGCGGCCGACATCACCGCGACCGTCGAGTTTGACGGGAGCGCGACGGCAAAGGCCACCTACGCGCGCGAGGGCAGCAGCGTCACCTACTACGTGCAGATGCCCGGCTGCTGAACGAGAAGCCGCGAGTCGCACCCGCAAGGAAACCAAGCGTAGCCGCTCTTGAGCGAGGCTGCGCAGACCGGACCCGCCGCGGCCGCATGCCCGCTCGTGATGCCGAACGAGCCGGCGCCGGCCGTTTGTCGTTTCCCTCCCACGACCGCAGCGCGTATCATATCGGGACCTGAACAGGACGCGAGACGCGCCGTCCCGGCGCCATCCTGCCAGGCTGGACATCCACCGGCGGCGGGCCGCGCGCGACACTCCGGCCTCGCGCCTTCTTCCTGCTCGCGTCCGACGAGCCGGATCGGAATGCAGTTGGCACGCGGATGAACGACGCACCTGTGTATTGGGCCTCCGATCATCCCCTGGCGCAGACCTTCAGCGGGCCGGGAGACCGGGTGTTCCTCGAGGACGATCGGCAGACGTGGACCGTCGAACGCCTCCTCTCGCTCGCCGGCGACATCGTTGCCGCCGTACCGGCCGGCCCGGTGCGGGTGGCCGTCCGCTCCCGCTCGGCGGCCTTCGTGGTCGCCTCGCTCGTGGGCCTGTGGAAGGCCCGCCGGCATCCGCTCCTCCTCGACCCGACGTTCAGCAACGGTGCGACCGAGCTCGGCCATCTCGATCCCGGCATGCCGGTGCTCGTGCCGGGATGGGAGCAGCGGGCGCCCGGCGAGGTGGCGGTCGCGGAGTCCGGGCGCGGAGGATTTCGTGCGTCCCTGCCACCCGAGCGTGACATCGTGGTGGCGTTCTTCACGTCGGGATCCACTGGTGAACCGAAGATCGTGGAGAAGCGCGACTACCAGTTCCGGCGGCAGTTCGAGGTGGAGCCCGCGTGGTACGGCGTGGCCGGCCCGGTCAGGACGGTGTCGCTCGTGCCGTCCCATCACATCCTCGGGTACATCTACGGCTTCTACCTGCCGGCGGCGACCGGCGGGCGCGTGGCATTTCTGCCGGGCTCTCCGCCGCAACGGTGGATTGACACGGTGCACCGGCACCGGCCGTCGCTAGTCGTCGGCGTGCCGCTTCACTACCGGCTGATCACCCAGGCCCTGAACGAGCCGCTGCCCAAAGCCCTGTACTTGAGCTCAGGCGGGCCGGTACCCGCGAACGTGGCCGCGGCGTTTCACAGGCGTGCCGGCTGGCCGATTACCCAGGTGTACGGATCGACGGAAGCGGCCGGCATCGCGACGTGCGTCGGCTCGGGCCCCTTCCAGCCGCTGCCCGGCGTCGAGTGGCAGGTGCAGCCGGACGACGGTCGGCTGCTGATCCGATCGCCCTGGCAGGATGGCGCCGATCTCTGGCACTGCCAGGATGATGTGGTCGAGCCTTCGGGCGACGGCTTCGAGATCGTCGGTCGGGCGGACTCGGTGGTGAAGGTGGGGGGGCGGAGGTTCTCGCTGGCCGAGACCGTGAAGGCCGCGCTGTCGTGGGCTGCCGTCGACCAGGCGGCCGCCGTTCCCTACGAACGGTACGGCGAGCTGGCCGTCGCCCTGTTCGTGGTTCCGGCCAAGAGCCGGGCGCTGGCGGTTGCCGACGTCCGCGCGTATCTCACGACGAAGCTCGCACCGTTCAAGGTGCCGCGGACGATCTGGATCCTCGACGAACTGCCGTCGCGTGGGATCGGGAAGATCGACGACGAAGCCCTGAGGCAGATAGCGGGCCGGGACACCGCATGAGCGCTGCTGACCGGTCACAGGCGCCGCTGCGGCTCGCGAACGGCCGGGCAGCCGCTCGCCGTCTGTTTCACCGGCTGCGCACCGAAGGCGACACGCCGGCGCGGCAGGCTGCCGCCTTCGGCCTCGGGACCTTCATCGGCTGCCTCCCGCTGTTCGGCCTTCACCTGCACCTGTGCCTCGCGACGGGCTGGCTGCTCGGCCTCAACCGTTTGAAGCTCTACCTCGCGGCCAACATCTCCAACCCGTTCGTGGCGCCGTTTCTCCTGTTCGCTGAGGTCCAGGTCGGGCGCTGGCTGCGCACCGGTCGGCCGTACCCGGTGTCGGTGGAAGCCTTCCGCGCGTTTAACGTCTGGCAGTTCGGGGCCGACCTCGTCGTCGGCAGCCTCGTGGTCGGCCTCGCGCTCGGCGCGCTCGCGGCTGCCGTCACCTTCGCAATCGGCCGACAACGGGAGGGGGTGCCGGCCGGCGAGTCGGCGCTCATCGAGGCGGCCGTTGATCGGTACCTGGCGTCCGGCGTCTTCGCCTGGGAGTTCGCCAACGGCAAGATCAGGACCGATCCCGTCTACCTCGAAGTGCTGCGGAGAGGGCTCCTGCCGGCCGAGGGCGTGCTGCTCGACCTGGGCTGCGGGCGCGGCTTGATGCTGGCGGTGCTGGCCTCGGCGCGCGAGCTGTGGGAACGGGGCGAGTGGCCGGCCGGCTGGCCCCCCGCCCCCGCACGGCTGATCCTGCGCGGCATCGAAATGCGACGCCGGGTCGTGGCCTCTGCGCGCCAGGCGCTCGGCGACTCGGCCCGCGTCGACGAGGCGAACCTGCGCGACGCCGACATCCCGCCGAGCGATGCCATCCTCCTGTTCGACGTGCTGCAGATGCTGCCGCAGGGTGCACAGGAGGCCTTGCTCGAGCGGGTCACCCGCGCGCTCCCGCCGGGCGGCGTCCTCGTCATCCGCGAGGCGGATCGGTCCGGCGGCTGGCGCTTTCACGCCATTCATCTGGCGAACTGGCTGAAGGGGGTGTTCGAAGGGACGCTCCGGCGCCGCTTCCACTTCCGGAGCGCTGCGGAGTGGAGCGGGACGCTGGCGGACCTCGGCTTTGCCGTACGCTGTTTCTCGCTCCGGGAGCACACGGCGCTGGCGAACGTGCTGTTCGAGGCCCGCAAGAAATGAGGCCTGTTCGGGCCTGCCGGGCACTTGACACGCCCGGGCGGGGGAGGAGAATGGTCCGGTGACAACGCAGGGAGAATGCCGATGAGAATCGCCCGGCTCTGGTCCGTCGTCGCGGCGCTGTCGGTCGTGTCGATTGCCCTGTGGGCAGCGGCTCCGCCGCCGCCCCTCTTCTCGATCCGTGCCGGCGGCAGGATCGGCTATGCGGATGTGGCGGGCAAGATCGTCATCAATCCGCAGTTCGAGAATGCCGGCGAGTTCTCGGGGGGGTACGCCTGGATCAAGATCGATCGCCGGTTCGGCTACATCGACACGCAAGGCCGCATCACCGTGAATCCCCAGTTCAACAACGCGCGCGACTTCGTCGGGGGGCTGGCGTGCGTCGAGCAGGAACGCTGGGGGTTCATCAACGCGAGGGGGCAGTTCACGATCAACCCGCAGTTCGACAGCTGCTTGGACTTCCACAGCGGCCTGGCGGCGGTGGAGCTCGGCCGGCAGTGGGGCTTCGTCAACACGGCGGGGAAGTACGCGATCAACCCGGTGTACCGGGAGGTCGGGGACTTCTCGGGCGGCTACGCGCGCGTCTACAACGGGGATCGATGGGGCTACATCGACGCAACGGGGAAGATGGTGATCAACCCGCAATTCGACCGGGCGGGCGACTTCCGCAACGGGCGGGCCCCGGTGCAGCTGGGCGACATGTGGGGTTACATCGATACCACGGGCAAGTACCGCATCAACCCGCAGTTCAGGGAGGCGTTTGCGTTCAGCGAGGGGCTGGCGCGCGTCGACATCGATCGGCGGTACGGCTACATCGACATCAACGGGAAGATGGTGATCAACCCGCAGTTCGACCGCGCGGGTGATTTCCACGAGGGCCTGGCGTTTGTCGTTGTCAGCGGCCGCGGCCCCTACGGGTACGTCAACAAGGCCGGACGCCTGGCGATCAACCCGCAGTTCGACGAAGCGTGGGATTTCGCGAACGGGCTTGCGAAGGTGAAGCTGGGGTCCGCGTTCGGGTACGTCAACGGGGCGGGGAAGTACATCTACAACCCCACCGAGTAGCTTCAGGAGACGGGGGCGCGGGCGCTCCCGTCAACCCGCCTGTCTCAGGACGATAGCGGCGTCGTTGCCGCCGAAGGCGAGCGACGTCGAGATGCCGCAGCGCACGGCCTGCCGGCGCGACGCGTTCGCCACCACGTCGATCTCGCATTCGGGATCCGTCTGACGGTGGTGGATGGTGGGCGGGATCACGCCGCGGTCGATGCTGAGCGCGAGCGCGGCCGCCTCGATGGCGCCGGCCGCCCCCAGGCAGTGCCCGACCATGGACTTGATCGAGGTGACGGGGATCGCGGCCGTGCGATCGCCGAAGACGCGGCGGAGGCCCTTCGCCTCGGTCCGGTCGTTCTGCGGCGTACCTGTCCCGTGGGCGTTGACGTGGTCCACCGCCTCCGGCGGCACCCCCGCGGCCGCCAGCGCGGCCGTCAGCAGCGCCGAGACAGCCACGCCGTCCGGCTCGGGTGCGGTGGCGTGGTACGCCTCGCAGTAGGCGGCGCACCCGGCGACTTCCGCGTACACGTGGGCGCCGCGCCGCTCGGCGCGGGCCATCTCCTCGAGGACCAGCACGGCGCCAGCCTCGCCGAGGTTCATCCCGTTCCTGCTGGCGTCGAAGGGGCGGCATGCCTCGGTGTCGACGACGCGCAGCGCGTTGAAGCCGGCCAGCGCCGTCCGGCACAACGCGTCAGCGCCGCCGCACAGCGCCGCCTCGAGCCGGCCGGCGCGGACGAGGTCCGCGCCGTATCCGATCGCCATCGTGCTCGACGAGCAGGCCGAGTTCGTGCTGGCGCGCAGTCCGGTCAGGTGGAACCGGTGCCCCAGCAGATCCACCGGTGCGCTGCTGAGGTAGTTGGCGATCTTGAAGGGATGCGCCCGGCGCACCCCTCGCGTGATCACCTCCGCGTAGTAGTCCTCGGTGCGCAGCAGATCGTTGCCGCCGACGCCCATGATGATGCCGACGGAGGCCGGGTCGATCCCCCAGTCGAGCCACCCGGCATCGGCCAGGGCCTCCTCGGCGGCGATGACGGCCAGCTGGTCGCTGCGCGAGTATCTCCGCCGGTCGCGAGCGGAGACGCGCGCCGCCTCGTCGTAGTGCGGCACCTCGGCGACCTTCCGGCTCCGCAACCCCGTCCCGTCGAAGAGGGTCAGATCGGCGATCCCGCAGCGCCCCTCGCAGAGCGCCTGCCAGACGCTCTCGCGGTCGAGGCCCAGCGCGCAGATGAGGCCGATCCCGGTCACCGCCACGCGTCGTCTGCTCATGCGCCCTTCCACCGCTCGGTGTGCTGCGCCCAGGCGTCGCGCCGGGCTACAGCCCCAGCTCCCGCCGCCATTGTGCCACACGACGGCGCTCGGCGCGTTTCTGGGCGATGCTGATGATCATGGGGCTGAACTGGAACGGCATCAGCAGCGCCGACCCGACGATGCCGCGGGCGCGCTCCGCCGGGGTCAGCCCGCTCGAGCCGAACCCGATGAGCGCGGCCCAGTATCGCACCATGACGCCGTAGATCTCGATCGCCAGCCGGCCGGTGGTGCCGTGGACGCCCGCGGCCCGGCTCTCGCCGCGCTTCAGGCTGTCGAGGAACTCGTCCCGCGTGCGGCCGGGCGCCTCGGTGCACGCGGCGCCGACGTGCCGCAACACGTGCGCGTCGCTGCCGCCCGTCTGGCCGAGGCGGGCGAGGCCGCTGCGGCCGTTCCACGCCCGGACGATGGCCGCCGCCAGGTCGTTGTGCCCCCGATCCATCGTCGCGTTGCGGACCTCGACTGCATGGACGAGGGGGAGCAGCGGCTCGATGTAGCTCCGGGCGTCCATGCCGTCGCGAAAGAAGTGAACGGGGTGATGGAGGACGAGCGCAACGCCCTCGGATCGCAGGTAGGCTGCCGCCTCGGCCGCGTCGCCGCGCAGCGGCTGCACCTCGCGATGGTGGCGCTCGGTCAGGCCGAACGCGCCAAGGTGCAGCGTCGCGCCGCTCGGCGGCAGGCGGCACTCGATCTCCTCGCCCATCAGGATATCCCGCCCGTCCGGGTGCGATTCGAGCAGCGCCAGGCACCCGTCGATGCTGTTGTGGTCCGCGATCGTGACCAGGTCCATGCCTTTCGCCCGCGCCGCACGGTAGACCGCCTCGGGGGCGGAATAGCAGTCCCGGCTCCGGAACAGACGCATCGAGTTCGTGAACCCCGAGTGGAGCGAATGGACGTGCAGATCGACGCGCAGCATGGGCGGGACCTGAGGCGCGATCATATCGGCTTGAACACCATGAACTCGACAACCAGCGAGCCGGAGCCGCGGTAGAGCGCGGGCAGGAACCCCTTGCCGACGCCCAGCTTCAGCATCGTGGTCTTCGGCCCGCGGAAGTTCGCCTCGAAGCCGATCCCTGTTGTCGGTTGCCACTCGCGGGCGGCCGGGGCGCGTCCCCACGCGTGATCCGTGTACAACGCGAGGCGGTAGAGATCGAAGAGGTTGAAGGAGTACGACACGCGCGCCATCCACAGTTCGGAGAACCGGACGCCGGCGGATGGAATGCCCCGCATTCGCGTCTCGTCGAAGAGGCCGAACCGGTACATCGAGAACCGATCGTGGCGCCGCCCCCCGTAGTAGGCGGCGTTGAGGTGGATCTTGTTGAATGTGCCGAAGTAGAAGTCCTTGCTCAGGCCGATGTTGTACTTCGTGTAGCTGCGGGCGGCCGGGCCGGCGTCCGCATCGTAGCCCCACGGCTTCCAGCGGGCACGTTCGTGGTAGGCGTAACCGGCCAGCACCGTGTAGCCGCCGCGCCGGTACTCGTAGTTGATGCCGCCGTTCACGGTCGTCGTGCTGACCGGCACGACGAAGTCGGCGTCGGTGGCGCCCGTTGAGGCGAAGAACGCGTCGTACTGGATGTGGGAGCTCAGCGTGATCTTCTGGAAGTCCGTCAGCTGGTACCCCAGGTTCACGCCCGTCGACACCGGACGGCTCTCCAGCCGTTCGCCCGTGCGTTCCCCGCGCTCGTCGTACACCTGATCGTGGCTCTTCACGGCGATGCCGTAGAAGTCCACGCTGACATCGAAGTTCGTCCCCCCGATCCTCGCCTTCTGGAGGTTCCCGGCCGCCAGCACGCCCGAGAACAGGACGCCCAGCTGCAGGTTCCGGTTGAGGAAGTTGAAGTTCACGTAGTCTATGCCGAAGAGCGGGAGGGGATACTCGTACGACGGATCGATGGTCACCCCCGCTGCCAGCGCCCGGCCGCTCGTCGTCGTCGTGTCGCTGACGACGCGCTCGTCTCCTTTTTTGACCAGGTAGCGGAGCCCCGTGTCCGTGTCGCGGTACATGAGCGAGTCGCTCCGGCGCGCCTGCTGCCGCTCCTCGTCGAACGTTTCCGCGTTCACGCGGAACTCCGAGAAGGTCACCTGCTTCTCGACGAGGAGGTTGCGGCCGGCAATCAGCATGATCTGCCGGCTCGTCAGGCGGGAGAACAGATACACCGGGCGGCCCCCGACGCTGGCGACCGGCTCGTAGATCTGCACCTCTTCGTTCGAGACCACCGGCGCGTCGAGGCCGGTCTGCACCGCCTGCACCTTCAGGCGCACCCAGCGCTCGGCGTCGATCCAGACCCTGCCGCGGTAGAGCGGCTGGGTCTCATCGACGGGGTCGAACGCGACGACGTAGCAGGGCCGATCGTCCAGCCGGTCCTGGCCGACCAGGTGATAGACGTAATCCCGGTTCAGGCGCAGCGCCAGCGGGAGGGACAACACCTTTTCCGGCTGGAGCAGGGGGAACGGCGGGCGATCGCGGCCCCACCGCGTGCCGTTCAGCGAGAAGCTGAGCTCCTCCCACTCGGCCGTCTCCGTGTCCGAGAAGAACCGGTTCTCGGTGATCACGTCGTAGGAATCGAGAGGGGTCGGCTGGAAATGGATGCTGATCCGGGCGCTTGCCGCGTAGTTGCGGACGACGGCCGCCTGGGCCGTTTCCGCCTGCTGGTGCCGGAAGATCACCTCGTCGACCGTCGGCAACGCCCGCTCGGCGGCGTCGGCGCGGAGCGCGAAGACCTCCTCGGCGCCGAAGTTGAAGTCGACGATCAGCGGGCGTTCCCAGACCGCCACGCGCACGGTGAGTGTCTTGGCCGCGTCGTCGCGCACCGCGTCGCGCACGGGGAGGGTCGTGGCGGCGACGCTGTCGCGCACGACCGGCGTGCCGGGCGACGGCAGACGCAGCCGGACCTCCAGCATCTCGCCTGCGCGGCCCGGTCCCCAGTACGCCAGGTACGTGGCGAACGTCGTCATGTTGTAGAGGAGGCGGTGGGGCAGCGTCGCGGTGACGTCGGTTCCCGCCAGCGTGAGCCGGAGCGACGAGGCTTCGTCCTCGAGCGTCACCACCTCGCCGGCGATCACGTCCTTGATGGCGACGGCTGCACGCAGCACGGCCGCGAGAGGCTCGACGCCGGCCGCGAAGGTGACGAACGTGCCGCGCCCCCCGAGGCGAGGCACGTACCACCGCATGGCCTGCTCCGCGGCCCTGCGGGCGTCGCTGTCCAGGACAAGGCCGGTGAGCCCCAGCACGACCGTGGGATCTTGACCGGAGGACAGGCTGTCGAGGGCCGACTCGATGCTCGTCAGGTCGACGCCGGCGGGCGGCGACGACATCACGATCGCATCCAGGTAGGCGGCGGTGTCCTCGCTGTAGACCTGCGCCTGATAGCGTGCCGCGCCGTCGGGTGCGAGGCCGCCGCCGACAATCAGCGCGGCGCTGTCAATCGAGCGCACCTGCACGGCCACGGACTTCAGCAGGTACGCGTAGTCTCTCGGAGCAGGCCCGCCCGTGACACCAAGCTCGCCGCCGACCTGATACGCCAGCACTCTGCCGCGGCAGCGCTCCACGAGCGCGCGGAGCGCCGGCCGGAGGCCGGTAATCTCGGCCACGCCGGCCGGCAGATCGACGAGCGCCAGCACGACGGGGATGTTCCGGCGGGCATAGAGGTCAAGCCGCCCGTCGAGCCGGGCGGCACCGGCGCCCGCCGCGTCGAGATCGGCCTGCCGCACGATCAGGCGGACGAACACCGGCAGGTCCGCGCCGCCCGCCTGCGCGCGATCGAGCGCGGGGGCCAGCACCGCGTCCGCGTCAAGCGTCTCGTCGACGCCGAACCCTCTGAGGGGAGGAGGGGCAGCCAGGGCCGGCAGCGCTGCCGCCAGCACGAGCGCGAACGCCGCCGCGCGGAGGGCCTTCATACGCGTCCAGCAGCCAGCACGCTCTCGCCGATCGGGCCGAAGTCGGCGCTGGCCAGGATGACATTGAGACGCTCGGCGAAGCCTTTCAGCCGGAAGTAGTGACTGAAGGCGAGCGCCCACGGGAGGTTGACGCGCGGGGGATCCGGGTCGAGCTCCCAGGGATGCACGAAGATCACGAAGGGCACTCCGCGCCGGTTGCGCGCTTCAATCTCCCTGGCGATCGACGCGGGCCGGCTCATCCGCAGCCCCCAGCCGCCGCCGATGGGGACGTGCTGGCCGAAGCGGCGCCGGACGGGCGGCGGAACCTCCACGAGCGGCCCTTCCGCCGTCTCGCGGCGATGGGGGATCTGCGGGTAACGCGGGTTCCCGATCAGGCGCAGCGGCGCCATGCTCGAATCGTAGCGGAACCCGCTGCGCGCGAGGACGGCCAGGGCCCACAGCGAGCGATCGTTGATGGACCACTCGGGCGCGCGAAACCCGATCGGAGGCGGGGCGCCGGCGGCCATCAGGGCGGCGCTCGTGCGTGCGAGGTCCTGCTCGAAGGCGGCTTCGTCGAGCTCGTACACGCGGCGGTGCGACCAGCCGTGCGACCCGATCTCGTGTCCGGCCTCGACAATGCGCGACACGAGATCCGGGTAACGGTCGGCGAGCCAGCCGAGCACGAAGAAGGTCGCCCTGATCCCGCGGCGGGCGAGCAGATCGAGCGTCAGCTCGGTTGTGTACGCCACCCGGCTGGGCAGTGAGGGCCACCGATCGAACGCCAGAGGGCCGTCCACACCGCAGACGTGAAACCACTCCTCGACGTCAATGGTGAGGAAGTTGCGCACCCGGGGGGTCACGTGCCCTCAGCCCGAGGCGGCCGACGAGGCCTGCCTGGCGTGCTCGATGAACTCGACGATGCTCGAGACGCTGCGGAGCACGCGCCGGCCGAGTTGCTCGTCGTCGATCTTGACGGCGAACGACCGTTCGAGCTCGATTGCCAGCTCGAGCGCATCGATGGAGTCGAGGCCCAGCCCCGCGCCGAAGAGCGGCGCGTCGTCGGCGATGTCCTGAGGGCCGAGCGGGAGACGGAGGCAGCGGATGATGGCCTCCTTGACCTGAAGCGGGAGTGGTTGATCCATCACAATGGTCGCAGCGAGGCCCGACGGCGCGCACACCCGCGCGCCGCGGCCTCCGGCCGGATGATACTGCAAGTCAGGTGACGCGCTCAACCGTGCGCGGCACGAAGGCGCGCGCGATCAGGGAGTAATGGGCGCCGCCGTCCGCGGTGGCATTGATGAGCGCGACGCGGCCGCCGAGGGGGCGCGGCGACGAGCTGACATCGACGCGGCAGGCGGGATCGCGCGGCTCGCAGCCGAGCGTGGGAGGCAGCACGCCCCGCTGGAGGCACAGCAGCGCCGCCGAGAGCGACGCCCCGCCCGAGGCGCCGGACTCGCCGAGGGCGCCCTTGAGCGAGACCACCGGCACGGCGAACGGACCGAAGACCTGCCCGAGGGCGAGCGCTTCGACGAGGTCGAGCTGGCGCGATCCGTTGGCGGAGGCGAAGACCACATCGACGGCGGCCGGCGCGATGCCCGCCCGGCTGAGCGCCTCTCGCATAGCCCGCACGCAGCCGCCCGGCTCGTCCGGCCAGTCGTGCGGCCGGCAGTCCGACGAGGAGACGCCGACGCCGAGGATCTCGCCGAGCGGCGCGACGCCGCGACGCTCGGCCGAGGAGGCGGTCTCGAGGGCCACCACGTGGCCGCCGGTGCCCAGGACGAAGCCGTTGCGCCGCGCGTGGAACGGGCGGCACGCTTCCGGCCCGCCGCCGATCGGTGACAGCACGCCGAACCGATCGTGGACCCGGAACAACATCTCCTCGATGTCGTCCACGCCGCCGCACAGGAACGCCGAGACGCGGTTCTGCTCCAGCAAATCGACGGCGAAGGCGATGGCCGAGAGTGCCGAGGCCTGCTTCTGGGCAATCGTCAGGTTCGGGCCGTGCCATCCGAACTCGAGCGCGCAGATGCTAGCCGCCGCATTGCCGATCATGTTGCTGAAGCCAAGGGCCGGCACGCCGGCGGCGCCGGCCGTCACGAGGCTGCGCATGTGGGTCACGGTGCTGTGGAGGCCCGCCGTCGCGCTGCCCAGCACGACGCCGACCTCGTCGGTCCGTGTCGGCAGGGCGGCCTGCTCGGCGGCCAGACGGCAGGCGACGAGCGCCAGCCGGCCGACCTCGTCGACGCGCCGCAGCTTCATCGGGTCGATAAAGCGCGACGGCTCGAAGTCACGAACGAGCGCTGCCGAGTGCGCGCGGCAGCCGTCCGTGCTGAACGCGGTCACCGGCGCAATCCCGCTGCGCCCCTCCAGCAGCCCGTCTACGAAGGCGGCGGTGCCGACCCCGAGGCTCGACAGACACCCGATGCCGGTGACGACCACGCGCTCGCCCATGGAGCGGGTACGGTATCATCAGCGGTCGGATCGGCTCAAGCCGGCCGCCACCGCCGGCCGGCGCCACCACTCCCATGAGACGTGTCACTCGCCTGTCGCCCGCCCTGCCGATTCGCGCCCGTTCCGCTGCGGGCGTCGCGTCGGTGGCAGCTGCCCTGCTCGTGCAGGTCGGCGCGGCCGTCTGGGCGAGCCCGGCGGCGCCGGACCTCTTCGACGACCTCCACGCGCGCATCCGCAGCGCCGAGGAGAAGCGGCAGACGATCCGCGCCCGCTTCACCGAGACGACCGTCTCGTCGCTGCTCGTCAAGCCGATGGTGTCGGAAGGGACCCTCGTCGGCGCGAAGCCGGCCAGCCTGTCGATGACCTACACGTCTCCCGAACGCCGGTCGATCGTGATGGACGGCCGGCGGATGCTGATCACGCAGCCCGGCCGTGACGAGCCCGAGATCCTCGACATCACCCAGGTCATGAAGCGCGTGGACCAGTACTTCGTGACCGCCACCCCCGACGAGCTGCGGAAACACTTCACGGTACGCGCGTTCGTGGATCCCGAGGTGCCGGCGTGGTACCAGATCGACCTGGTGCCGACGCGCAGGCAGATCCGAGAGGGGCTCGACCGGCTGCAGATCTGGGTCGCGCAGGACCCGCTCCTGCTGGCGCAGGTCCGGATCACGTTTGCCGGGGGGGACACGACGACGGTGACCATCCGCAACGCCGAGCTGAACGTGCAGCTGCCCGCCGACGCCTTCAAGATCGATGCGCTGCCGCCCCGCCCGAAATGACGGGTGCTTCCGGCGGGAGTCGTGCCTCAGCTCCCGAGCCGGGCTCCACAAGGTATAGGTACATGTCCATATGGCGGGGATGTGCGTGGGACCGGGATCCGCGTAGGGCGGGGCTTCAGCCCCGCCGTCGGGGCGGACCTTCAGGTCCGCCCGTTCGCCAGGCGCCGCTGCTGGTCTCGTTCCTGATTCAGGCGGGCTTTGCGAGCTCGGGGCGCTGAACGACCGGCTGCACCGCCGCATCGGCCGGCAGCAGGCAGTGTTCGGCCATGTAGCACCGGGGATCCATCAGCCGCTGCGTCCGGAACAGCGCGCGCATCAGCAGAGGAAACTGACGCGGCTTGATCTGGCCAATCCACTTGTACCAAGGCTTACGGCCAGCCAGGTTGAGGACCGATCGGCGCCAGGTCTCGCAGTACAGCTCGAAGAAACGCTGGGGGCCGAGTTTGGGCTCCCACAGCAGGTGGCTCATGTCGAACTGCGTCCACTGCGGCGCGCGGATCCGGTCGCGGACCGACTCGAAGTACGGCGTGCCCGGCAGCGGAATGTGGATCGTGTACCCGGCGCGCTGCAGGCCGTGCTCCTCGACGAAAGCCCAGAGTCGCTTGAAGTCGTCTTCGTCCCAGCCCGGATCGATGACGAAGTTGCCGGTCACCCCGTAGCCGAACCGGCGCGCGACCTTGACCGCCTCGAGCGTCCGCTCGACGGAGTTGTCCTTGTCCAGGCTGTTCAGGTTGCTGTTGGTGGCGGCCTCGAGGCCGAAGAAGATGTCGAAGTCCTTCGAGAACGGCCGCCAGGCCTCGAGCAGCTCGGGATGAGACGCCACGAGATCGGTCCGGGCCTGCACGACGATCCATTCCTTGCGGATGCCGCGGCGGACGAGCTCGCGCCCCAGCTCGAGGCTGCGCTCGGTCCCGCCCCAGAACAGGTCGTCGATGACGAAGATGTGCGGGCCGACGGAAGCGAAATCGCGGCAGACCGCGTCAATGCCCCGGAAGCGGAACGTGCGGCGGTAGAGCGACCAGACCGAGCAGAAGGAGCACCGGTACGGACAGCCACGAGCCGTCTCGACCACCCAGACCGGCCTGAACTGGAGGCACGAGTACTTGCGGTGGCCCGTGACCAGGGCGTGCCGCGCCGGCAGGGGCACCTCGTCGAGGCTGATCGGCTCGGCCTCGCCGGTCGGCTTGAACTCGCCGTCGGCGTTGACCAGCAGACCCGGCACGTCGCGCGCCGCACCGCCGCGCGCCAGCACGTCGGCCAGCGCGGGCGCGACCCGTTCGCCGTCGCCGACCGAGATGGCGTCGACCTCGGGGATCTTCAAGGGATCGGGGAACGCGGCAGCTGAGTGGCCGCCGAGCAGCAGGAAGACGCCGGGCGCCTGCCGGCGTACGTCGCGGATGAGCTCGAGCGTCTCCTCGACCTCGAGCGAGTGCATGCAGGTGATGCCGACCAGCTGCGGCTTCGCGCGCGCGAGCCACCGCGCGGCTGTGCCGCCGAAGCGGAGGTCCACGACGGTGGCCCGGTGGCCGCGCGCTTCCAGCGCAGCCGCGACGTACTCGAGTCCGAGCGGTTCCGTCCGAAAGAATGGGGCAGCCCCGAACCGTTCGTTCCGGGGAGCAGGGCGCAACAGCAGCACGTCCATAGATTCCGGGCAGAATACCACCGCAGCGCGAGCCCGATCAAGCGCGCGGCGCGGAGGTGTGGGCCGCAGAATCGCGCACGAAGAACCGGTTTCCACCGATGATCTTCTCCGCGGTCAGGCGGCGCTGGAAGATGTTGAGCGGGAGAAACGCCATCGTCGCAAAGAACGACGTGCGCGGGGCGTGGCGGAAACGGTCAAGAAGCGACGAGCCGCTGTAGAACGACTTCCAGGTCTGCTGCCACCCCTCGAAGAGCTGCTCGGTCGACATGCCCTTCGGGCGGAAGAACGGGTAGCCGTCGCGCCGCTCGTGCAGCCACCAGCGATCCTCGAACAGCCGCCCCTCCTGCTTCAACCGCGTGTGCAGCGGCGTGCCGGGGTACGGCGTCAGGATGCAGAACGACGCCATGATCACGCCCGCTTTGCGGGCCACCTCCACGGTGGCCTCGAACACATCGGGCGTGTCTTCGTCGAAGCCGAATACGAACGAGGCCCACACGGAGATCCCGTGGTCGTGGAGGCGATGGACGGCGTCGATGTAGTCGCGGGGATCGTTCTGGCGCTTGCCGCAGGCCACGAGCGTCCCGCGGCTCACGCTCTCGAAGCCGACAAACAACGAGCGGCAGCCCGAGGCGAACATGAGCCGCAGGGTCTCATCGTCCTTGATACCCTGAAGCGAGGCCTGCCCGAACCACGTCCGTCGGACCGGTCTCAGGGCGCGGAACAGCGCTCGTGACGCCTCGCCGTAGCCGACGATGTTGTCGTCGGCGAACATCACCCACCCTCGTCCGAGCGTGGCCACTTCGCGGGCGACATCCTCGGGATCGCGCCGCCGGACGGTCCGCCCCATGAACGGCGTCACCGAGCAGAAGTCGCAGACAAACGGGCACCCGCGTGAGGTCTGTACCGTCTGAACCGGCATGTAGCCCCGCGAGGGGAAGATGTCTCGTTTCGGCCGGGGGGGGTGGCTGAAGTCGGGCCACGCGGAGTGCCGGTAGAGGCGTTGGAGCGCGCCCCGGCGTGCGTCCGCAACGACCTGCTCCCACAGCCCTTCGGCTTCGCCGACCACGACCGCATCGCAGTGCTCGAGCGCCTCGTCCGGCACGGCGCTGGGGTGGATGCCGCCCATGACCACCTTCACGCCGTGCTGCCGGTAGGCCGCGGCCAGCTCGTAGGCGCGCAGCGCCGTCTTCGTCGACACGGTGATGGCGGCGAGATCGGCGCCGTAGTCGAGATCGGTCGCCGGATCGAGGCGGCGGACGATGTCGTCCCGCAGGGACAACTCGACGTCGTCCGGCGTGAGGCTTGCCAGCGTTGCCACCGCGAGGCTTCTCAGGTGGGCCGAATCCTCCGCCGCGGGGCAGACCATCTCGATGCGCATGAGCCAGAGCCTTGTGCTGCCAACGGCAGCTGCGAGAACCGAGGGATCTTACCACACGCGCGGCGGCCGGCCGGGCCGGGCCGGCGCACGAGCCGCCGTCGCGCGGCGCGGCGTCTCCCGCGCGCGCCGCCCGTGTTGCGACCGCGCGGCCGTTGTTGTTAGACTGCTGGCGCTCAGCCTGCGCGCCGTGATCGTTCCCCCCGCGCTCATCGTCGCCGGCGCCTGACGGAATCGACCGCGCCGGTGAGCGGCCTTCTGTCACCGACGCTGGAACCTGGGATGATCGAACGCCTGCTTCGCTTGGCCTACGTTCGCCGCAGGCTGGTCCTGCTCTCGACAGTGGCCTTGCTGGCCGCGTCGCTGCTGCTCGTGACGCGGCTCTCGTTTGACGCCAACATCCTGAAGCTGCTCCCCCGCGACGGCCCGGCCGTCAGAAGCTTTGACGCCTACCTCGAGCATTTCGGCACGATCGATCAGGTCTACGTGCTGTTCGATGCACCGGCAGAGACGACCATCGCGGATCATGAGGCGTTCGTCGACGCGTACATCGAGGGGCTGCGCCGGGCCCCGGAAATCGCCTCGGTCGACGCCGAGCTGTTCGACGACGTGAAGGACTGGGGCTACCTGTTCGATCGGGAGCTGCTGCTGCTGGGGCCGGAGCTGTCCCGAACGGCCCTCGCGCGGTTCACGCCGGCGGGCATGGCGGGCGAGCTGGCCCGATCGCGTGCGCTGCTCAAGATGCCGTCGCCCGACGTGAAGGCGTACGTGCAGCAGGATCCGCTGGGCCTGCTCGAGCTGCTTCGGGATCGGCTGGGGCGGGGGCGGGCGCTCATCGACTTCAACCCGGTCGAGACGGGCTACGTGACGCCCGACGGCCGCAGCCGCCTCGTGATGGCCCGGCCGGTGCGCCCGCCGTTCGACACGGATTTCTGCAAGCGCCTGTTCGCCCGGCTGGCTGACGTTGAAGCGGCGGCCCGCGCGGCCGTCTCGGCAGACGCGGAGGAGGGCGCCTCGGCCCGGACCGCCGGTGTCACCGTTCGGGTCGCGGGCGGCTACCGGATCGCGCTCGATGCGGAGCGCGTCATCCGCCGCGAGCTCGTCGTCAACTCGCTCGCCTCGCTCGCCGGGCTGTTGGCGCTCATGTTCGCGGTCTTCCGGACGCCGTGGATCCTGCTCTACGGCATGGTGCCGCTCGCGCTGGCCGCGCTGCTCACGCTCGGCCTCAACGGCCTGCGGGGGCCGCTCTCTCCAGCCACGAGCGGGAACTCGGCTCTGCTGTTCGGCCTGGGCATTGACGGCATCGTGCTCATGTACCTCCGCTACATGGAGGAACGCCGGCAGGGCTTCGGCGAGGAGGAGGCGATTGGGCGCACCTCGGGCACGGCCACGAGCGTGCTGCTCGCGTACGGCACGACCATCGCGACCTTCTTCGCGCTCACTCTGGTCGACTTCCCGAGCCTCGAGGATCTCGGCCGGCTCGTCGGCCTCGGCATGCTGGTGTGCCTCGTCCTCGTGCTGCTGCTTGTGCCGGCGCTCATCGGCGTCACCTCACCGAAGACGCGCGCGCATGCGCTCAAGACGGCGTGGCTGGGACGCGTGGTGGAACGCTGGCCGCGCCCGATCCTGGCGGCTGCGGCGATCCTCACGCTGGCATTTGGCGTGCCCGCGACGCGGCTGCAGGTCGATACCAGCCTCGAGAAGCTCCAAACGCGCACCGACGGGACCATGCTCGAGGAGGAGGTGGCCGACCGTTTCGGCCTCGCGCGCGACGTTTTCCTCGCCATCGGGGAGGCTCCCGACCTTGATCCGTTGCTCGCCTCGGCCCACGATCTGGCCGTTGCCGTCGAACGGGACCTGCCCGCGGTCGCAGTCGCCGGGCCCGACACGGTGCTGCCGCCCTCCGCGGAGCAGGATGCCGTGCGCGCGATCGTCGCGGAGGCGAAGCTGGACCCGGCCGGTGTCCGCGCCAGCCTCGAGCGGGAAGCCGAGGCGGCCGGCTTTCGTCCCGGCACGTTCACCGCTTTCACCGAGCGTTTGCCGCGCCTGCTCGGCCCCGAGGAGCGGCTGACGTACGAAGGGCTGGTCGAGCACGGGCTGACGCAGCTGCTGTCGCGCTTCGTGGCGCGTGTCCCGGCCGGCTTTCAGGTGGCGGTCTACCTGTACCCGCGCGGCCCTGAAGACCTGGACCGGCTGTCTGCGATCGTGGCCGAGCACGCGCCGCGGTTCCATCTGACCGGCGTCGTGCCGGTCAACCGGGAACTGGCCGACCGGTTCCTGCCCCAGTTCCTCAAGGGGGTGGGCTTCGCCACGATCGCCGTCGTTGTGCTCGTCTATATCGGCTTCCGGCGCGTGCGCACCACGCTGCTGGCTTTCGTGTCCACGACGCTCGGCTTCATCTGGAGCGCGGGGCTGCTGGCGCTCTTCGGCGTTGAGATCGACATGTTCTCGCTGTTCGCCGCCGTGACGTTTGTCGGCATCGCCACCGACTACGACATCTACGTCATCCACCGGTACGCCGTCGAGGGCACGCGGCCGATGCGGGAGGTCCTCGCCCGGGCCGGCCCCGGCATCCTCGTTGCCGGCGGCACGACGCTCATCGGCTTCGGGTCGCTCATCAACTCGAGCTACGGGCCGCTGCGTTCGTTCGGGATCGCGTCGGTCACGATGATCGGCTGCAGCCTCGCGCTGTCGCTGCTCGTCGTGCCCGCCCTGCTGCAGGAGACGGACCGGCCGTGACGGTCTGCGCGCTCGTCGCAGCGTTCAACGAGGAGGCGACGATTGACGCCGTCGTTTCCGGCGTCCGCCGCCACGTGCCCGCCGTCGTGGTGGTCGACGACGGGTCGAGCGACGCGACGGGGAGGCGGGCGGCCGCCGCCGGCGCCACGGTTGTCCGGCACGACGGAAACCGGGGCAAGGGCGCAGCCGTCCGCACGGGACTGGCTCGCGTGCTCGAGGGGCCGTACACGCACGTGCTGCTGATCGACGGGGACCTGCAGCACGACCCTGAGGATATCCCCCGCCTGCTCACGGCCGCCGAGCGCACCGGGTGCGACCTGGTCATCGCCGAGCGGGAGTTCATCAAGGGGGCGATGCCGACGGCGCGCTTTTACAGCAACCGGATCGGCAGCTGGATCCTGTCGCGCTTCATCGGCACCGACATCGCGGACTCACAGTCAGGATTCCGGCTCGTCCGCTGCGAATGCCTGCGGCCGCTGCCGCTCACGGCGACCGGCTACGAGATCGAGACCGAGATGCTGATCAAGCTCGTGCGGCGGTCTGTATCGCTCTGCCGCGTCGGCATCGCGGCGCGGTACGGCGGGTCGCGCAGCAGGCTGCGATCGATCCGCGACACGTGCCGCACGTGCCTGATGGCGGTCTGGTACAGGTACCTCACCCGCACGTAGGCGGAGGATCCGCAGAGAGCCATGCACGCCAGGCGTCAGGCACGCGACGTACGGTGGCACCTGCACCGGTGGAACTCGGCCTCGCTGATCCGCCTGGCGCGATGGAACATCGATCACTTCCCGAGGCCGCTCAGCGAGGCGTTTATCCGCGGCGGCTCCTGGCTCGCGTATCGCACGATGAAGGAGGCCACCGCCGCGGTTGTCGAGAACCTCCGTGTGGTCGCTCCATCGCTGGAACCTCGCGATCTCCGGAAGCTGGCGCTCCTGACCTATCGCTCCTACACCGGCGAGCAGGCCGACTTACTGCGCAGCCTCTCGATGGATCGCGAGCGGCTGAAGACGTTTATCTCGCCGGGGAGCTCGTTCGAGCGCGCGCGGCCGAGTGGCAGAGGCCTGCTGCTCGTGACCGGCCATCTCGGGAACATCGAGCTGGGAGGCGCTTTGCTGCGGGTCATGTTCGACGCTCCCGTCACGGCGGTCGTGCTGCCCGAGAGCGACCCCGCCGTCAACGAGCTGCGCCGGCAGATGCGGGGGGCGCTCGGGATCGAGACGCTCGAGGTCGGGGCGACGGTCGACACAGTGATGCGCATCCGTCGCCTGCTCGAGCAGAACCGCGTGGTCGCGCTCGTTGCCGACCGGGCGCTGGGGCGCGACCGCGTCGACGTCGAGTTCTTCGGGCGGCCCACCGGATTCCTGCGTTCGCCCGCCCTCATGGGGTACTTCAGCGGCGCTCCCCTCGTGCCCTCGTTCATTCTCCGCCAGCGGGACGGCCGCTACGCCGGCCTGGCCCTGGACCCGATCCACGTCGCGCAGACCGGCGACCGCGACGCGGAGGTGAAAGAGGCCATGCAGGCGTTCGCACGGGCGCTCGAGCAGCAGGTCCGGACCTACCCTCACCTCTGGTACCAGTTCTACCCCTACTGGGGCGGCGGTGAGGGCCGCTAAGCGGGAGCTCTCGCGTTCAGTGCGGCGCCCCCGGAAACGGGGCCGCGCCACCGGCGCACGGGAGGGCGCGCCCGGCGGCCCTACGGGCGGTCTGGCGCCGGCGGCGCATTTGTGATTCAATTCGACCCGCTGAGACCGGGAGGCCGGCGTGCAGGGCGGGGGGCAGGTCCCGTTCTCCAGTTTTGCCCTGGATGCGGCGGACGGTATAATTCACGGTTCAGTATTGGCCTCGCGTTTGGGGTGAAGCCGATGGGCGGTTCGAGGGTGCTGGAACGTGCGGTCGCGACGGCGGCCAGCGGCGCGTGGCACGTGCTGCAGGCCGGCAACCGCCTGTTCCCTCCGACCGGGCGCCACCCCGCGTGGCTGAGATCGCCTGCGGCCGGCGCCGCCGGGCGGTCGAGGCCCGACCTGCGCCTGCCCCGTGAAACCACCTCGCTGTGCCCGGGCTGCGTCCGTGAGGTGCGCACGCGCGTGGCTGCAGGCGAGCTGGGGCTGGAGTCGCTGCGCCAGGAACAGCCTGCCGCGATTCCCGCCCGGATCCTCGAGCGCGACGGGCGCATCGTGATGGAGAAAGACTGCCCGGTCCACGGCCACTTCGAGGAGACACTGTCGACGAACCCGGCGCTGACGCGCCGGATCGAGCGGCTGTTCCCCGACCGCGACTTCGACTCGTCGGCCGAGCCGCTCCACGATCACGGCCCCTCCTCGATCCGGTACGGCCGCGGGGGCGTGCTGACGATCGACCTCACCAACCGCTGCGACATGATGTGCCATCCGTGCTTCATGAACGCGAACCAGGTGGGGTACGTCCACGAGCTGTCGTTCGACGAGGTCAGGCGCCTGATTGACAACGCGCTGACGATCCGGCCGAAACGTCAGATCTCGATTCAGTTCTCGGGCGGGGAGCCGACGCTGTCGCCCATCTTCCTGGACGCCGTTGCCTACGCGCGCAAGGTCGGGTACTTCAGCGTGCAGGCGGCGACCAACGGGATCCGGTTCGCGCAGGACGCGGAGTTCGCGCACCGGGCCGCCGAGGCCGGCCTGCGGATTGCCTACCTCCAGTTCGACGGCGTCGGCGAGGAGGCCAACGCCCACCGGAAGGTGCCCAACCTCTTCGAGACGAAGCTGCGGGCGATTGAGAACCTCTATCAGGCCGGGATCGACGTCGTGCTGGTCGTCACGGTCGTGCGGACCGTCAACGATCACGACGTCGGGCGCGTCGTCAAGTTCGCGGTCGAGAACGCGGACAAGCTCAGCTTCGTGTCGTTCCAGCCCGTCTCCTTCACCGGCCGCGACGAGGACATCGACGAGCAGCGGCGCTTGCGGCAGCGGTACACGCTGTCGCAGCTTGTCGACGACGTGCACAAGCAGACCGGCGTGCTCGAGCCGCTGCGCGACTGGTTCCCGCTGGGGCTGGTCGGCGCGGCGTCGGACCTCACGGATCTGATCAAGGCGCCGGCGGCGGAGTGGGGCACGCTCAAGTGCGCGTGCCATCCTGACTGCGGCGTGGCCACCGCGCTCATGGTCCACAAGCGCACGAAGGCGTGGGCGCCGATGCCGTTGATGTTCGACGTGGAGCGGTTCTTCGCCGATGCGGCGCTCATCGCGCGGCTCGGCCGGGGCGCGTGGCTGACGAAGCTGCAGAGCGCGCTGACGCTGCTCCGCAACTACCGACCGGCGTCCGCCCCGGACGGATTCAGCCTCCGCGATCTCATCAAGAAGTTCGACAAGCAGAGCGGCGGGGCGCTCGGCGGCCGACTCGGGGCGCAGGACAACACGAACCGCAAGGGCGACGACTGGCTGATCCTCTTCGTCGCCGGGATGTGGTTCCAGGACCTGTGGAACTACGACTTCCGGCGCACCGAGATGTGCCTGATCCCCTACGCGACGCCGATCGGCGAGATCTCCTTCTGCGCGTACAACACCGGCATCGGCTGGCGCCAGATTGTCGAAGGGATGCGGCACAACCCGACGGTGGCCGAGTGGTACCGCGCGCACGGGCGGCACGAGATCTACGCGAGCCCCGGCAAGCGGATTCCCCTGCCCGACGTCAACCGGCCTGCCGCGCTCAGCGTGCCGGATGACGGCTGGCTGTGCCCGCGCGCCGACGCGGACCGCGAGGCTGTCGGGCGCCCGCTGCCCGCCGTCACGCTCGCGCGCGACCAGGCGAAGTAACCCTCCTCCGCGGGCTCCGTCGTCCCCGGTCAGCTGCGCCCGACCGTGTCCGCGCCCGCAGCGGCAGGCGCCGGCGCCAGCGTCAGGCTTCCGACGGCGACGGTCCGCCCGTCGGCTGTCACCTCGCCCTCGATCCGGATCAGCCCCACTGCTCTGGCCGCGACGCGGGCCGTGGCCTCGAGCACGGCGCCGGGCACGGCCGCCGCGGGGAACTTGAAGGAGCCGAGCGCGGCCAGCCGCAGGCCGCCCTCCGGGGCGGGGCGATCGCCCGAACACGCCGCGAGGCCCCCTGTCTGCGCCAGTAGCTCCACCAGGATGACCGCAGGAACGATCGGCAGACCCGGGAAGTGGCCCTGGAAGTAGAAATCCTCGGCGTGGGCGACGCGCCTGGTGCGGGCGCGCTCGCCCGGCACGATGACGAGGACCTCTTCTACGAGCCGCATCGGCGGGCGGTGGGGCAGCGCCTCGAAGGCCCGCTGCTCGAGCGTCAGCTCGCGATCGGCGCCGGATACACTCGCGGTCATCGTAACGCTCCGTCCGGTCTGCTCCAGCCAGCCTCAACGTCTCGTGCCGTTACCTCGAGGGCTCGTCGGAGACGCGCACGAGGAGCTTCCCGATGTTGGCCCCGTCGAAGAGGCGATTGACTGCCGCTGGCGCCTGTTCGAGCCCGTCAACAACGTCGGTCCGATAACGCAGCTGCCCCTCGGCCAGCCACCGCGCGAGCGGCCCCATCGCTTCGCGGTACCGGTCTTCATAGTCGATGACGACGAAGCCCTCCATCCGCGCGCGCCGGATCAGGACGTTGCCGAGGAACCGGGGCCCGGGCGGCGGGACGAAGTCGTTGTACTGCGAGATGAACCCGCAGAGCACGATGCGGGCGCGCACGGCGATGCAGGCCAGCGCGGCGTCGAGCACCTGCCCGCCGACGTTCTCGAAGTGCACGTCGATGCCGCCCGGGCACAGGCGGCGGAGCCGCGACAGCACGGCCTCGCGCTTGTAGTTGACGGTCGCGTCGAAGCCCAGGCCGTCTTTGAGCCAGGCGCACTTCTCGTCGCTGCCGGCAATGCCGACGACCCGGCAGCCGACGATCTTGCCAATCTGGCCGACGAGCGAGCCAACCGCCCCGGCTGCGCCCGACACGACGAGCGTCTCGCCGGCCTTGGGCTTGCCGATCTCCAGCAGGCCGAAGTAGGCGGCGGCGCCGATGTGACTGAGCACCGCGATATACGCTTCGAGGGGAAGGGCCGGGTCGCGGTCAAAACGAGTGATCGCCTGCCCGTCCACGACGGCGTGAGTCTGCCACCCCAGCAGCCCCTGCACGTAGTCTCCGGGCTTGAAACCCTGGTGACGCGAGTCTTCGACCAGCCCGAGCCCGAACCCGCGCATGACCGACCCAAGCGCTACCGGCGGCATGTAGGTGGGGGAGGAGCCGGCCCACCCCCTGCTGGCAGGATCCATTGACAGGTAGATCTGCCGGACGAGCACCTGGCCGTCCACGAGCTCCGGCAAAGCCTCCTCTGTCCACTGGAAGTCCGCTGGCTTGAAGGCGCCCTCGGGCCGCGCAACTAGCTTCCAGGCGCGATTGATCATGGCCGGCATGTTAGCTCACGCGTCCGGGGAGTGACAAATGGGCACGGAGTCTGCAGTCGGCGGTCGTCAGTCGACAGTCAGTCGAGGGTCAACAGTCGACAGTCCACAGGCACCGCCGACTCCCTACAAGCACGGGGCACGTGGGCAGCCCGACGGCAGGCGTCAGAACACGATGGTGAACTGGGTCGGCCCGCCGGGAGGGGAGTCGAGCGAGTACTGGAAGCGGTGCTGGCTCAGGATTTCCTGCACGAGCGTCAGGCCAATCCCCTGGCCGTGCTCCTTCGTGCTGAAGAACGGCGTGAACACGTTCTGGCGGGCTTCAGCCGACAGGCCGGGGCCCGAGTCCTCGATCACGACGGCCGGCCGGCCGTCCCGGCGGGTCAACCGCACGGTGATCGTGCCGTGCTGTCCGATGGCCTCGAGGGCGTTGGTGGCGATGTTGAGAAGGACCTGCTCCATCTGCGCGCGATCCATGCGCACGAGGCCGGGAGAGGACTCGACGACCCAGCGCCACTCCACGCTGCGAGCGTCGCACGCCGTCTTTATCAGCCTCGCGATGCCCTCCAGCACCTCCCGGAGATCGTGCGGCTCGAGGTGGGGCGGCGGCAGCCGGATGACATCGGCGAAGCTGCGCATGAAGGCGTTCAGCTGATCGGTGCGCGCGATGGCGACGCGGAGGGCCGTTTCGAAATCCGCGCGGTGCTCGGCCGGGAGCGCGGGCGCGTAGGTCAGACAGGAGGTCAGCAGCGAGTTCGACGCGGCGACGGTGTTGTTGACCTCGTGGGACATCTGCCGGATCAGCTTCCCGTACGCGGCCTTTTCGAACTGCCGGAGCTCCTCGGTGAGCTCCTCGAGGACCATGAAGCTGCGCGGGAATCCTCGGTCGACAAACGAGCCGTGCTGGCAGCGGACGCGGCGTCCGCCCCACAGGGGGATCACCGCGGACTGGTTGACACGCAACCCTTGCAGCGACTCGGCCAGCGGCCCGCCCAGATCGTCGAGCGGGCGCCCCAGCAGCAACGAGGCAGGCTGCTGCAGCAGTCGCTCGCCGCTCGGGTTCACGTAGGCGACGCGGCGGTCGAAGTCGAGCAGCAGGATGCCCAGGGGGGTGACCTCGAGCACCTGGCTCAGGAACTGCTGTTGCTCCTGCAGCCGCACGCGCTCGTCCCGCAGGTTGGCGCTGAGCCGGTTGTAGAGCCGGACGAACCGGTCGGTTTCCGGCTGCCCGAATTCCCGGAACCGCGTCATGAAGTCGCCGTCCTGGAGCAGTTGCTCGGCTTCCGGCAGAAACGACGCGGAGGCGATGAGCCGGCGCAGGAGGACAAGGCCCGCCAGCAGCGACAGGACGAACACGACCTCCGCGATGATGAGCCAGGTGGGCGACGCCCGGAGGAGGTAGACCGCCAGGGCGGCGAAGATCAGATGGATGAGCACCAGGTACGCGACGAACCAGCGGTGGAGGGTCACACCTGGATCCCGTACTTTTCGAGACGCCTGTACAGCGCGGCGCGGCTCAGCCCGAGCGACTCGGCCACGCGGCTGATGTGGCCGGCGTGATGCCGCAGCGACTTGATGATCATCGCCTTTTCGATCTCGTCCATCGTCATGCTGCCGACGGGCGGGAGCGCGTCCGGCTGCGCGTCGCGCTGTTCCATCTCGGCGGTGGCCGTGAAGTCGGCTGTCTCCAGCACCGCCTTCGGGGTGACGAGGACCGTGCGCTCGATCCACTGGCGGAGCTGCCGGACGTTGCCGGGCCAGCTGAGGCCCTGGAGCCATTTGACGGCGGCGGGGCTGATGGCCAATGGCTCGCGTCGATAGACCTCGCCCACCGTCTGCAGGAAGCTGGCCGCCAGCACGGGAATGTCATCGCGGCGCTCGCGCAGCGGCGGCAGGTGCACCGCGATCAGGTTGATGCGGTACAGCAGGTCCTCCCGGAACTCGCCGCGCTGGACCAGCTCCGGCAGGTTCCGGTTGGTCGCGGTGACGACGCGGACGTCAACCGTGCGGCGGGTGCTCGAGCCGAGCACTTCGTACGAGCGGTCCTGGAGCACGCGGAGGAGCTTGACCTGCGATCCGGCATCGAGGTCGCCGATCTCGTCGAGGAAGACCGTGCCGCCGTGCGCCAGCTCGAACCGGCCCTTCCGATCGGCGCGTGCATCGGTGAAGGCGCCCCTGACGTGGCCGAACATCTCGCTCTCGAAAAGCGTCGCGGAGATCCCGCCGAGGTTCACCTTGACGAAGGAGCCGCCGCGGCGACGGCTGTTGCGGTGGATCGCCTCGGCCACGAGCTCTTTGCCGGTGCCGCTCTCGCCGGTGATCAGGACCGAGGCATCGGTGGGGCTGACACGGCCGATGATGTCGAGGATGCGGAGCAGGCGCGGGTCGCGGCCGACCAGGGGGCCGAAGTCATAGCGCGCATCCAGCTCCTCGCGCGTCGGGACCGAACCCTCGGCCCGCGCCGCCTTTGAGGCTGCCAGGCCGAGCGCCGTCCCCACCGTCTGCAGCAGCTGCTCGTTGGTCCAGGGCTTGGTGACGAAGTCCGCCGCGCCTGCCTTCATGCCGGCGACGGCGAGCGCGATCGATCCCCACGCGGTGATCAGGACGACTGGCAGATCCGGGTGGGCGGCCTTGATGCGCCCGAGCAGCTCGAGCCCCTCTTCGCCGGAGGTCCGGCGCGAGAAGTTCATGTCCTGGAGGACCAGTTCGCACGCCTCGTGCCCGAGCCATTCGAGCGCCGACGCCGGCGACGTGACCGCGTGCGACGGGTAGCCCGCCTGCTTCAGCAGCAGCGCCAGCGACGCGGTTACCGACGGGTCATCGTCGACGATCAGGATCATTATTCGTAATGCAGCGCCTCCGCGGGCTGGATGGTGGTCGCTATCCGGCTCGGGTACCAGGCGCACGCCACGGTCAGAAGATAGATGCAGATCGCCGAAATAACAAGGCTCGCGGCGTAGACGCCGCCGGAGACGAACCCGAATGCCTTGAGCAGCGGGAACTGCACGATGATTGCAGTGCCGGCCAGTACGGCCAGTGTGGCCATGACGACCAGTTCGCCCAGGATCTGGGCCCGGATATTCGGGATGGTCGCCCCTTTGGCCCGGCGAAGCCCGATTTCGCGCGTGCGCTGCGTCACCGTCTGCCAGAGCACGCCCGTCAGCCCCAAGGCAACCATGAGCATCAGGAAGCCGCCGATGATCGCTTCGGCGGCAAGCGGCGTCAACGTGTCTCGCAGCTTGGCCGCGCGCATGTCGGCCAGCGGCCTGACCTCGAACGACCAGTCCCCGGCGATCGCCTGCATCCGCTTGACGAGCGGCTCCTCGAAGGCTGCCGTTGTGCCGGGCTGGACCTTGATGGCCAGGAAGGAGAGCTGGCCTTCCGTCTCCGCCCGATCGAGGCGGTGCCGGACGAACACGTAGTTCTCGGGATCGCCCAACTCGCCGTCCTGACGGAACTCCGAGACGACGCCGACGATCCGCATCTCCGTCTGGGTCTCGCCGGCGCGGGGCTTCTCCTGCGGGATGTTCCGGCCGACGGCGCGCTCGGCTCCGAAGAGCGCGCGCGCAAACTTCTGGTTGACGACCACCGGCGTCCACGCCGCAGCGTCGTCCTCCTTGCCGAACCAGCGCCCGTCGACGATCTGAAGGCCCATCACCTCGTTGAAGCGGTCCGTGACGCCATCGAGGCTGTAGTCGTGCCGGGGCCCGTTCACCTCGACGCTGCTCTCCCACCGGTAGCCCGAGTACGGCACGGTAAAGGCGCCGGCGGCGGCGGCAACCTCGGGGAACTCCTGCGCCGCGAGGTGGACCTGGCGCATGGTCTCGCGGGCAGCGTCCTGGGCAGCCCTGTCATCCCGCCCGGGCGAGCGCCGGATGGGGGTCTGGATGCTGACGACCCACACCTCGTCCCAGGCGAAGCCGAGCGGGCGCCGGTAGTTGTTGACGTAGTAGGCAGCCATCGCCACGACGGCAAACACGACCAGGAACGAGAAGAAGATCTCGACCATGATCAGAAGGTTCGTCCGCTTCCGGTTCCAGATCAGCTTCAGGTAGTGGCGGATCACCGGGACGCTCCTTTCAAGGCCTGAACCGGGTGGAGCCGCGACATCCGCCAGGCAGGGAAGACGCCCGAGAAGACGCCAAAGAAGAGGGCGAGCCCCAGGCCGTACAGGAAGATGCGGTAGTTGAGCGTCAGGTTGGCGTACGGAACCAAGCCGCTGGCGGTGATCGCCCGAAGCACGAAGAACGACACGAGGAAGCCGACAATCCCGCCGACCAGCGTCAGCATCACGTTCTCGACCACGAACTGGCCGACGAGCGTGCGGGAGGAGGCGCCGAAGGCCTTACGCACGCCGATCTCGGAGGCGCGCTCCATGATGCGGCTGACGTTCAGGTTGATCAGGTTGATCGTCGGCAGCAGCATGAACAGCAGCGCGCTGCCGAAGATCACGGCCCAGAGGAGGCCGGTGTGGCTGTCCTCATCGCGGCCGTGCGAGAACAGACTGCGCGCCGCCTGGTCGAAGACCGACTCGATCGGCGCGACGAGCGTCGGATAACGTTTCGGGTCGGGCAACTCGACGTGTGCGAGGCGGGACCGGAACTCCTCCTTGATGGCTGGCATGGCCGATCGGGCGCGTGCCAGCACAAGCGCGTTGAACTCACCGAGCAGTTCGGTCTTGTAGGCATCGGACTTGGCGGTTGTGATCGGCGCCCACATCTCGGCGTACGGGACCTGGCGGAGTCTCGGCACGTCCCGGACAACCCCGACGACGCGGAACCGCTGGCCGTCAACCTCGATCGTCCGGCCGAGTGCGGGGCCGTCCCCGAGGAGCCTCTCGCGGGTCGCCTCGGTGACGACGGCGACGAACCGGGCCTCGTCGACGTCCGCTGTCGTGTACGGCGCGCCCTCGAGGAAGTCGAAACGGAGAATCTGCCAGAACTCGCTGTCGGTCCGCTTCAGGTCGACCCGCACCTTGTTGCCGCTCGGGTAGGCGTAGACCGTCTGCGGCCGGCTGTAGATCGACATCCGCTCGGCGCCGGGCAGGTTGCGGGCGTACCCGTCGAGCAGACGGTAGCCGGCGGAGCTGGACCACATGCTGTGCTCGCCGAACATCGACGCGCGAAAGATGGCGAGCGTGCGACCCTGGTTCACCTCGGGCGGGAGCGGCGCGAACACATGATCGAGCAGAGCTGTCGCCACCATCAACACCACGAGCGTGAAGCTAATGCCGAACAGGCTGATCGCCGTGAAGAACTTCCGCCGCAGGAAGACCCTGAACGCGATCTTGAGGTAATTCGTCAGCATGGCGTCAGTTCACCAGTCTTCCGTCGAACAGCCGATACGTCCGCGCCGTCTGTTCCGCCAGGCGAGCGTCGTGCGTGACCATGACGATGGTCGTCCGCTCGCCGGTGTGGAGGTCCTTGAGGATCGCCATGATCTCGTCGCCCATCTGCGAGTCCAGGTTTCCCGTCGGCTCGTCGGCGAGCAGGATGCGCGGCTTCCCGACGATGGCGCGCGCGATGGCGACGCGCTGCTGCTGGCCGCCGGAGAGCTGCGTCGGGAAGTGACGGACACGCGACCCGAGGCCGACGCGGTCAAGCGCTGCGAGCGCCAGCTTCCGCCGGTCGGCGCCGGACATCCGCCGGTAGAGGAGCGGAATCTCGACGTTGTCGACCACCGAGAGATCGGCGATCAGGTGAAACGTCTGGAAAATGAAGCCGATGTTGCGGTTCCGGATGCCGGCCAGCAGCCTGTCCTGATATGAGGTGATGGGGGTCCCGTTCAGCTGAACGGTCCCGGCGGTCGGCACATCGAGCAGGCCCATCAGGTTGAGCAGCGTGCTCTTGCCGCAGCCCGACGGCCCCATGACCGACACAAACTCACCCTCGGCCACGTCGAGCGAGATCCCGGTGAGCGCCACCGTCTCGATCCGCTCGGTCCGATAGACCTTCTCGACCCCCTCCAGCTTGATCATCGCGTTCACTCCCGGGCTGGCCGGCGAGACGCCGGTCTTGTTCCCTGGCCCCTAGCCCCTAGCCCCTGATCCCTACCTGACCCTGACCTCCGCGAGATGCAGGTGGTCGCGTACGTCCGAGATGATGACCTCGTCGCCCTGCGCGAGACCCTCGACGACTTCGAAGTCGTCGAAACTGGCCAGCCCCAGCACGACCCGCGTCCTCACGGCTCGATTCCCACGGACGACGAACACCTCGCGTGAGCCGTCGCCGTCGGCGAACGGTCCCCGCCTGATCCGCAGCACCCTCGGCTTCCGGCCGGTGATGATGAGCGCGTCAACCCGCAGGTTCGACCGGAGCAGCGGGTTGGACTTGTCGGCGAGCGCCACCTGCAGCGTGATGACGCCGTTCTGAATCGTCGGCAGAATCGTGGACACCGTGCCGTCGAGGGTGCTGTCGCCAACCTTGACGGCCACGGGGAGACCCACGGCAAGCCGCTTGGCATGCACGTCGGACACGGTGGCGTCGACGCGATAGGACGTCAGATCGGCGATGCGCGCGATGACATCACCCTTGCTGATCGTCGTGCCCTCCTCGGTGAGCGTCCAGGTCAGCACGCCTGTGCGGTCGGCTTTCGGCGCCGCCAGGCCGAGCCGGCGTCGGGCTTCCTCGGTCTCCTTGCCGAGCGTCGCCATCTCGAGCGCCAGGCCCTCCAGTTCGGCTGCCGTGGCCTGCTGCGCGTGCTGCCGCTCGGCCTGGAGCTGCTTGAGCTCAATGACGGCCTGCGCTTCGGAGAGCTCCGACAGCCGCAGCTGATCCTCGGAGATCAGACCGTCCTTGAAGAGCTGGCGGTTGCGGGCAAGCTGCGACCGGAACGACTGGAGCTGCAGATCCTTGATCGTGGCCTGGCTGTCGAGATCGTTCAGGCGCCGCGCGAGATCGAGCTTCGTGCGCTCCTGCTGGTTCCGCTTGAGCGCGAGCGTCTGCGTGAGCTTCGCGACCTCCAGCGTCAACTCGCTCGTGTCCAGCTCGAGGATCGGATCGCCCGGCGCCAGCTCGGCGCCGGCCCGCTTCAGGATACGCAGCACCCGCGCGCTGACCGGGCTCGAGACAACCTCCTCGACTTCGGGCATCACGGTGCCGGAGGCGGTGATGACCGACTCGATGGGACCGGCGTCGACGCGGGCGGTCCGGATCCGGCTTCGGCTGACCGAGGGGGCTATCCAACCCGGGCCCCAGTAGAAGGCGCCGGCGGCCAGCCCCAGCGCGAGCGCAGCCAGCAGCACTCGTTTCACGGTTCGTGCGCGCGTGAACGCGCGGTCGAGCGGTCGGTCCACAGCCCCTCCCGGACGTTCGAGGCAAGCTCGATGCCAGCGCGAGGGGCCCGGAAAGGCCGGAAACTCGGGGGCCGGGGCCGGCACCCGTCCGGCCTCGCGCATCGTCTGTCCGGGACCGGACGATCGGCAAGTGGTGATACGATCGCGGCCATGGTGAAGCAAATCGCCGTCCTGACCAGCGGGGGCGACGCCCCCGGGATGAACGCCGCCATCCGGGCCGTCACGCGCACCGCGATCGGCAGGGGTTGGAACGCCTTCGGCGTCCGGAACGGGTTTGCCGGGCTCATCGCCGGCACCATCGTTCCCCTGCGCGCGCGGGACGTCGGGGGGATCATGCAGGTCGGCGGGACCGTGCTCGGCAGCGCCCGCTGCCCGGAGTTCAAGACGGAGGAGGGCCGCGTGGCGGCGCTCCGGATGCTCAGCCAGCACGACATCGACGCCCTCGTCGTCGTCGGCGGCAACGGGTCGCAGACCGGCGCGTTCGAACTGTCACGGATGGGGTATCCCGTCGTCGGCGTTGCGTCCACCATCGACAACGACCTGGCCGGATCGGAAATCACGATCGGGGTCGACACGGCGCTCAACATCGCCCTCGAGGCGATCGACCGGCTGAAGGTGACGGCGTCTTCGCACCAGCGGGCGTTCCTCGTTGAGGTCATGGGGCGAGAGTGCGGCTACCTGGCGCTGATGGCCGGTATCGCGGGCGGCGCGGAGCTGAGCGTGATCCCCGAAGTCGACACCGACCCAGAAGAGGTCGCCTCCATCGTCCGAGACGCCTACAAGCGCGGGAAGCCGCACGCGCTCGTCGTCGTCGCGGAAGGCGCGAAACAGGACGCCTCGGCCTTGGCCGCGTACTTTGCGATCCACCGCGAGCGTCTGGGTTTCGAACTGAGGGTGACGACGCTGGGGCACGTGCAGCGCGGCGGGAGCCCAGGGGCGTCCGACCGGCTGCTGGCCACGCGGCTGGGCGCCGCCGCCACCGAGCAGATCGCGCTCGGCCGGCACGGCGTGCTGGTCGGATCCCTGAAAGGCGAGATTGTCCCAACGCCGCTTGCCGAGATCGCCGGCAAGGCCAAGCCGCTGGACACGAGCCTGATCCAGCTCGCCGGCGTGCTGGCGCAGTGATCCGTTACCGCCGCATCGGCTTGAAGACCAGGACCTGCGCGCCCCAGCGCGATCCGTACCGGTCCAGATTGCCCCTGAGCGAGTAGCCGAACGCCGCCTGGACGTACGTGCCCCACGGCCCCGCGGTGCCGATGTCGAAGTCCACGCCGTCGAACTGCTGGAAGCGGCTCGACTCGTCGAGGTTCCGCGCCCAGGCGTGGTTGTAGCTTCCCTCGAGCTTGACGAGATCCAGGACGTTGAAACCGTAGTAGGCCCCGGCGAGCCCAATCGCGTCGAAGGTGTCGACGCCGGCCGGGATGCCGACGATCCTCGGCTTGGTCAGGAACGACGACTGATAGCGGGAGAACCGATCCAGGTTCGCACCGCCGTAGTAGGCGGCCGACACGCCGCCTCGGGCGAGCTTGCCCACGTAGAGGTGCTGGCTCACCTCGACGTCGTATTTCGCGTAGGCGCGGGCCGGGTGCTGGAGGCCGCCTTCTTCGTAGCCGTAGTCCTTCCAGCCGGCCACCCGCACGACCGGCTCCACCAGCGCGACCACCTCGAGGCTGCGCCGGACGAACCTGACTTCTCCCCACGCCCGGAGGTTCACGCCGAGCGACGGCGTGCGGTACGCCCGATCCGTGCTGCCGGTCCGCATAAACGGGTGCAGCGCCAGGTGCGACGAGGCGCTGAGGGTGAGCGCGGGCGTCGCCTGGTAGTTGACGATCGCGCCGACGGTCTGCTCGAAGATGCGCACCTGCTCGCCCTTCCGCTCGGTGTTGCCCTCGTAGGTGCGCAGCGTCGAGGGCAGAGCCGACAGCGAGAACTCGAAGCTGGTCCGGATCGATTCGCTGCGCTGCCGCGACAGGTTGCCCGCGAACAGGGCGCCGGCGAAGACAGCGGACCACTGCGAGCCCGAGCCTCCGAAATCGAAGTCCGCCCAGCTCACGCCGGCGAGCGGCACCGGAAAGCCGAGCGACCCGTCGACAATGACGCCGCCGACGAGCGACCGGATCCGCTTGGAGGGGGCCGGATCCGGGACGAGGGCGTCCCCGTCGCGGTGCAGCGTGCGCAGACCGTCGCGCGTATCGCGATACATCGGCCGGTCGGCAGCTCTGGCCCCGTCGAGCCTCGAGGCGAAATCCGGGACATTGGCAGCGTAGTTCTCAAACCGGTACGTCCGTTCGAGCATGACCGGGCGGCCGCCCAGGTTCAGTGTTTCCTCGGTGAAGATCCGGCTGAAGAGGGTGAACTCGCGGCCGGATGCGTCTCGCACCGGCGCGAAATCCTGGGTCTCGACATGGGCAGCGACGTTGTTCCTGCCCGTGCGCTGCTCGAGCCGCACGCGCACCTGGCGGAACGTCTCGCCGTCGATCCAGATCCGGCCGGCGTACAGCAGCTCAGCGGTTTCCGCCGGCTCCACATCCACCACGTAGCAGAGCCGGTCGTTGACCGTCTCGGTGCCGGAGAGACGATACCCGTACTTCTGGTCGATGGTGAGCTCGAGCGGCTTGGTGACGACGCGCTCCGGCTCGAGCTGCGGCAGGGGGAACTCGCGCACGCTGAGGCGCACGCCGTTGACGAACAGGCCCGTCTGGATCCAGTCGTTGACGCCGGTGCGATCGAAGTACTGCTGCAGGTCGAGGGCGACGTCCGCTCCGATGCCGAAACTGTTCGATTCGAAGTGCAGGCTGAGGAAGCAGCTGGCCACATAGTTGTCGAGGCTGCGGCGCTCGGCCTCGCGCGACGCCTGCCACCGGGCGATGATCTCCTCGACGCTGAGGCCGGCCTGCGCTGTGACCTTCACGGCCTCGAAGAGGCGTTCCTCGCCTCCGCTGCGGCGCACGTGCACGAGCGTGTAGTCGGCATTCGACGAGCAGCCGGCGACCGGCTGTGCCCCGGCGCGGGCCGGGAGTTGCCGTCCGGTGACGGCATCGAAGCAGGCCACCTGAGGCGTGCCGGCGGCGCCGAGCGTGACCTGAAGCTCGCGCGGTGCGCCCGCGGAGGAACGCGTCTCGACAAGGAACGCGACATCTGCGGTGCCGCTGCCGACGAAGGCGAGTGCCTGCTGCGCCGGCTGGCCATCCAGACGAACAGTGGCAGGAGCGCGCTCGGGGGCGGTCACCTCGAATCGTCCGCCGAGCGTCTGGGCCAGGAACTGGGCGGCGGCTGACACCTCGCGGACTGCGGCGGTCGTTGGCGGCTCCACCCACAGCTTCGCTGCGCCGGGCGCGCCGGCTTCGACGAGCGCGTCCAGGAAAGCGCCGGCAGGACCGCCCGCGCCGCCGGCGACGCTGCCGACACGCAGCACGGCAGGCTTGCCCGCCGGCACGCCCCAGTTGGGGCGAGTCCGCAGAACTGCGGCGGCCGCCCGATCCAGCGTGAACGAATCGGCGTACGGCGCAACTCGCCTGGCGAGATCGTCGAACGGCAGCGGCGCCGAGGCCGGCAGCAGGACGCTCACGTGGAGATTGCGCCCGATCGCGCGGGCCTTGACGATGAGCGAGGCCATCGCAAACGAGAAGACCTCCGGCGACGGACCCGGGTCCGTGACCTCGAGTACGAGCCCCTGAACCGGGGTGAGGTCGAGATGCAGGGCGGCGACGATGTCGGACGTCCGCAGGTCCACGAACGCCTCGCGCTCGCCCGCGGCGCCGGGCATCTCGCCGATCGTGAGCGTCAGGTGACGGTGGAGGTCGATGCCGGCGGGGAGCGACGGGGACGGCGCAAGCGGCGGCGCTGTGTCGAGCGCCTCCCCGGCGCCTCCAATACGTGCCGATATCGCAGGCACGACAATGGTGACATCCCGCGCGCCGACCGCCTGAATTGCCCGCAGGACATCCGCCACGGTTCCACCCGGGGGCACCGAGACGGCAAGTCTCGGCAGCGGGTCAGCGTCGGCGGGCTGCGGCGCCAGAAGCAGCAGCAGGACGATGACGGCTGGGGCCGGCAGCGATGTGAAGCGCACACGAGCTGGTCTGACCACGCGTTCCCCCGGAGAAGGCTCCTCGATACCTGCCGGCGCATCGCGCCGGATGCGGCGCAATCATAGTTCGAGGATGCCCCCGGCGTCACGACTCCAGGAATCTGCGCACCTCGTCCGAGCGAAGCAGGCGGTCTCCCTGCTCCTGCCCCCTGTGAAACGTGCGCAGGATCGGTCGGTTGTCGGTACACAGGAAGCCTGCTTCAATCGGATGGTCCGGCGACACGACGAGCAGCGTGCCATCGGCGATGGCCTGGCGGACGGTGGGGTGGTCGTTCAGGCGGCGTTGGCGTGCGCTCGACTCCCAGAGACTCCCGTTCGGATCGCAGCAGAAAATGACCGTCTTGCGGGTGGCCGCCCATGCCGCCACGGGACGAAACCGCGCATCTTCCTCGAAGAGCGCCATGGGCATCTTGACGGCATAGCCGCCGTCCAGAAAGACGGCGGAGTCGTCTCCCGGCGTCTCGACCGCTCCTCCGAGCGCCGTTGGGGAGAGGGGAGCGCCCATCGCGAGGGGAACCAGGCATGACGCTTCGAGCACGCGATGGAAGTTCTCCGGGACGAGGGGGCGGACCCACTCTGACTCCAGCGAGGAGGGAAGCGGGGTTGCGAAGATGACGAGGTCGCGCGCGTACCCGGCCGGGAGGTACTTGAGGGCGGCCGGCGCCTTGCGCGTGGCGGACTGCAGGAACAGGTGCACCATGTCGGCGGTCCCGAAGGGCCGCCCGTCGCGGCGGCGGACCCGCGTGGTGAAGATGAGGAGCTTCTTCGGGAGCCGAGGGTCGAAGAGCGCGGCCAGTTCGGCGTCGGCCATCACGTAGTGAACCGAGGCGTGAAGGTGGGCGCGGAACGGCCCGAGGCCGCGCGCGCGCCAGCCGGGCGGCAACCGGCCGTCGAGCGGCGGCGGCGGGTTCCTGCCCCACCACGTCCAGCCTTTGGTGACCGTCTCCTCGGTGCCGGTGGCGACGTCGGCGGCGGCGTATCCGCCCGCCGAGGCGCCCATCGTCACCGACGGGAGGGCGCCGTGCGCGCGGCTCCACGCGATGAACCGATGAAGGACGCCGCCCTGCCAGGCGCCCCGCCCGGCGCCGCCGGAGTCAAGGATCCAGGCGCAGTCGGTGTAGGACATCTTCCCGGTGAGTCTACACTGAACGTCGCCCATCCCCGCGCATTCGTCGGTCGAGGCGCGAGAAGGCGCACGGTGCGGTGTTGCCGCCGGACGAATGAGAGTAGGATCAGGGCGGAGAGGGACCATGGGCGACAGGAAGTACCGCCAGCGCGGGTACATGGACGACGAGCGCGATCGGGCGCCGAAGCCGGCCGAACGGCCTCGAGGTGAGACGGGGCCGCGCCCGCGCGGCGAGCGGCCCGAAGGGCCCCGCACCTACAACATGCCGGGGTTCCGGGACATCGTCCGGTGCAGCCGCTGCGCGGGTGAGGTGACCGACGCGGTGCTGTATGAGAGCCGGTGCGGCAAGTGCGGCGCCGACCTGCACACCTGCGCGCAGTGCGCGTCGTTCAGCCCGGGGAGCCGGTTCGAGTGCATGTTGCCGGTGCCGGCCCGCATCGCGCCGAAGGACGTCCGGAACACGTGCGCGCTGTTCACGGCGCGGACGACGGTGGAACGGGAGACGGGTTCTACGGCGCCGCGATCCGCACGGAGCGCGTTCGACGATCTCTTTCGATAGGGGTCGGGACTGATTTCGACGATGACAGTCCTGTCATACGATTTTGTCATCGCCGAAATCAGTCCCGACCCCTGCCGAAAAGAGGACGCCGGGCGCGAGTATCCCCTCGGGGTCCAGGGCCGCCTTGACGGCACGCATCTCGCCAACCCCCCGGTTTCCGTACAGGCGGCGCAGCAACGCCTGCTTGACCACATTCCGGCCGACGCCGTGTTCCGACAGCGGGCTTCCGCCGTATCCCGCAACCTTGCTGCCAAACTCAAGGATGGCTTCTCGACCCGCCCGCACGTCCTCCATCGACCTCGGGATGACGTTCGGATGCACGTTGCCGTCGGAGATGTGCCCCCAAATGGCGTAATCCAACCCGCGGCGCTCGAAGCCCTGCCGGTACACCTGCATCATCTCGGCGAAGTGCGGGAACGGTACGGTCATGTCCGCCGCAGTCTTCTCGATATCCGTGCCCGATTGCGCTTTGGCCAGTGCCACGCGGCGCTTGACCGCTTCGGGGGCTGCCTCGCGGAAGGCGAACAGCTGTTCGGCCCGGGCGCGATCCCCCGGCATCGCCATCTCAGTCGCCTCGAGCGCGCCGCCTGCCTCGAGCATCCGGCAGAAGCGCACCAGGGGCAGGTCAGGCGCGGCGTCATCGAGCGCCGTCCCGATCTGTTCGTACGCCAGTTGGGCTGTGGTGCCGGCCGGCAGCTCGATCTGGACGAGCAGCACCAGCGAGGTGCCCGGCGGTACCGCGATGCCGCACCTTCGGTCAGCACCATCCTCGCGCAACATCGCGAGGCAGCGCTGATCCAGGAACTCGACGGCCGAGACATCGAGGCCGCGTGCGTCGGTCTGCCGCCACGTGTCGATCGACGCCGCGCGGAGGCGCCCGACCAGTTCGATGGCGTCGTCCTCGCGGCGACACGGCACGAGCGCCAGGCAGGTCGCCGGGGCGCGCGGGATCAGGCGAAGCGTCGCCTCGACGATGACACCCAGCGTTCCCTCGGACCCGACGAAGAGATCGACGAGATCCATGCCGGGCGCGGCGAAGTACCCGGCGGAGCACTTTGGGACGTCCGGCAGCACGTACGTGGGCACCGGCACCCTGATCACGTCGCGGGGCCCGGCCACCTCGAAGTAGCCGTCGGGGTGTGCACGGACCTGCCCGCGCTCGATGTCGAGCACCTCGCCCGAGGCGAGCACCACCGTGAGAGCCTCGATCCAGTTGCGCGTGCTGCCGTACTTGAACGTCGCGGCGCCCGACGCGTTGGTCGCGATCGTGCCGCCGACAAAGGCGCCGTCGTAGGTCGGCGCCGGCGGGTAGTAGCGGCCGGCGGCCGCGAGCGCCTCCTTGAGCGTCGCAATCGGCACGCCGGCCTGCACGCGCACCCGCTCGCATCCGATCGCGCCAATCGCCGCGAGCCTGGCCGTGCTCATGACCAGTCCGCCGTGCGGCGTCGCGCCGCCCGTGACCGACGACTGGGCGCCGATGGGCAGCACGCGGCCGTGCTGGCGCAGCAGCGCCGCCACCTGTCCCTCGTGCGCGGGAAATGCCACCGCCGCGGCGTGACCGCTGGGATAGCTTGCCGCGTCCTCGAGGTATGACCGAACCGTGTCCGGGTCAGTCACGGGCGGCGGTGCATCGACCGGCGCGCGCGGCGGTCGTGTCCGGATTCGACAGCTCGTCATGGTTTGTCCGCCGGGGCCGCAAGCGCCTTCACCAGCCGATACAGGAACTCCACTTCCTCGTTGAACTGCGTCACCCCGATCCGTTCGTCGCGGCCGTGCGCCCGCACGTCATCCATGTCGCTCCACGCGCCGATCCCGTAGGTGGGGATGCCTGCGCTTCTGAGGTAGCGGGCGTCGGAGGCGCCGGTGGTCATGACGGGCACCACCGGGGCGCCCGGCCACATCGCGGCGACCAGGCTGTCGAGCGCGCGCATGACATCGGGCCTCAGCGGCGACGCCGGACTCGGCTCCGGCCTGCCGGTCTGGGTCACGGTGATGCGTCCGGCGCCGACGAGACGTTCGAGCGCGGCCTTGACCTCTGAAGGCGGCTCGTCAGGCAGCAGGCGGCAGTTGACCAGCGCCCGCGCGAGCTGCGGGAGGGCGTTGTCCGCGTGGCCGCCCTCGAGCCTCGTGGCCACGCACGTCGTTCGCATCAGGGAGTTGTAGTACGGCGACTCGCTGAGGCGTGCCACCGCCGCCCGGTTCGGCACCGGCGCCGCCACGGCCTTCATATCCGCCGCCAGCTGCCCTCTCTCGAGGCGGGCCATCCGCTCGAAGAACGTCCGGGTCACGCCGTTCAGCCGGACCGGGAAGCTGTAGTGACTGAGGCGCGTGAGGCCCTCCGCCAACTGGTAGATGGCATTGTCCCTGGTTGGCAGCGAGCTGTGCCCCCCCTTGTTCTTCACCTCGAGCGCGAAATCGAGGTACACCTTCTCAGCCGCCCCCACGTCGTAGACGACGTACCGGCCCTGCTGGATCTCGCCGCCGCCGCCCTCCGTCAGGCAGTACTCGGCGTCGATGAGCTCCCGCCGGTGCTGAAGCAGCCATGCCACGCCGTTCGAGTCGCCTCCCTCCTCATCGGCGGTGAGCGCCACCACCAAGTCCCGGTCCGGCACGAACCCTTCCTGCCTGTAGCGGATCAGAGTGGCGATCCAGCAGGCGGCCATGTCCTTCATGTCGGTCGTGCCGCGGCCGTAGTAGAAGCCACCCTGCTCCAGGAACGTGAAGGGATCGACCGACCAGTCCTCCCGCCGGGCCTCCACGACGTCCGCGTGGGCCAGCAGGAGGAGCGGCTTGCCGGCGCCGGTGCCGCGGTAGCGCGCGACGAGGTTCTGCTTGCGGGGATTCGATCCCACGATCTGGATGTCGGAGGCGGGGATCCCGGCCGCCTTCAGGCGGGCCGCCATGGCTTCGGCCGCCAGCGTCGTGCTGCCCGACGACTCGGTCGTGTCGATCTCGACCAGCTCCTCGAAGATGTCGCGCGCCAGCGCGACCGGCGCGATCGGACCCGCCGGCTTCTGCGGCGGCGCCGCGACAGGCCACGACAGCGTCACCACGGATGCGAGGACCACGGCAGCCGATCGGACCACGCGCCCCCCCTTGCTCTGTTGCGTCGTCGGCGCGGCGGTGATGCCCGCCGACGCCGGCGCCGATACCATATCTTGCGCCGAGCGCTGAATCAACCGCGTCGGCCCGGATGGTATACTCGCCCCATGGCGCTCGCGCCCGCCTACGTGACGTACGTCCTCAACGAGAACTTCGAGGACGCGAAGCGGCTCTTCCTGTCGCCGCTGCTCTCGATTCACTACGCCCATCTGGTCGTGCTGGCCGACTGCGGGATCGTGCCCGCGGGCGATGCGAGAGCGCTACGGGAGGCGCTCGACGAGATCTCCCGGCAGGATCTGAGCGCGGTGAAACACGACGGCAGTTGGGAGGACCTCTACGTCTACGTCGACCGGCTGATTGCGGAGGCGGCGGGCGAAGAGGCGGCCGGTCGCCTGCGCACGGCTCGGAGTCGCAACGACGTCAACGTGACGATGTACCGGATGCGGCAGCGGGAGTTCATCCTGGGGCTGCTGGGCGCGACGTTGTCGCTCCGGCGCGTGCTGCTCGGCGTCGCGGAGCGGCACCGCGAGACGGTCTTCCCGGCGCACACGCAGCCGGCGCAGCCGACGACCATCGCGCACTACGCGCTGGCCGTCGTCGAGCAGCTCGAGCGGGACGGCCGTCGCCTGCGCGCGGCGTACGACACGACGAACCGGAACCCGCTCGGCTCGTGCGCTGCGACCGGCACCGGCTTCGCGATCGATCGGCGCACGACCGCCGACCTGCTGGGCTTCCTCGAGCCGGCCGGCAATACCTACGGGAGCATTGCCGCGGTGGACTACCTGCTCGAGAGCGTCGCCGCGACCGCCATCACGATGAGCGGATTCGGCCGCTTCGTCCAGGATCTGCTGCTGTGGTCGACGGCCGAGTTCAGCTACTTCCGTCTCGCTGACGGGTTCGTGCAGAGCGGCAGCCTCATGCCGCAGGCGCGGAAACCCGTCGCCCTCGAGCATGCGCGGGCGATCGCCAGCAAGGCGCTCGGCCAAGCCGCTGCGATTCTGGTGAGCGTCCACAACACGCCGTTCGGCGATGTCGTGGACACCGAGGACGACCTGCAGCCGCTCGTGCTGTCGATGTTCCGCGACGCCGCGCGCGCCGTCAAGCTCGTGGCCGCCGCGCTCGAGACGGCCGAGTTCGATGTGGCACGCCTGCAGGCGCGGGCGGGCGAGTTCGGGATGACGCTGACCGAGCTGGCCGACACGCTCGTGCGCGACAAGAAGCTGCCTTTCGGCATCGCCCACGCCGTGGCCTGCCGGGTCGCCGACGTGCGGTGCACGAATCCGGAGGCCGGCCTGAGCGAGACGTTGTCGGAGGCGACTGCCACGCTGGCCGGCGCCCCGATCGAGTACTCCGAGCCACAGCTCTCGGCCATCCTCGAGCCGCGACATTTCGTGGAGGTTCGGACGACGCCCGGAGGGCCGTCTCCGTCCGAGACGGTCAAGGCAATCGTCGAGTCGGGCGATCGCCTGTCAGACGACCAGCGCTGGGCGGCCGACGCGCGTGATGCGCTCTCTGCCGCAGACTCGCGCCTGCGGGAGCGCTGCGCCCGGCTGTAAGCCCCGCCTTCTTCACCGCCGCACGTACCGGCCCGTCAGCTGCACGGCCCCAGCGGCCCGGCGTCTCACATTCCTGTCGCCGACTGGTCAATTTCGGCACAGGGCGGCTGGCCACACCGCCTCGGACTCCCAGTGAACTCCATGGTGGACAGCCACTTACCTCGCTTCAGGCCCGCGGAACACCGTTTGCCCCTCAGTCGTGCGTGTTGTCCCCTTTCCCCAGGAGCCCCAGCGTGACGAGAGACACGTGCAACCGGTCGCGGCCCCCCGGCGGGACCGGCGGTTTCAGCCTCATCGAGCTCACGGCCGCGATTGCGGTGATCGGCATCCTCTCGGCATCGGCCGTCATGATGCTGCCCAATGCGATCCAGACCGCGCGTGCGGACGGCGGGATGACGCAGGTCATTGCCGAGCTTCGACTTGCCAGGGACCGGGCCATCAGCGAACGCCGCGACATGGAGGTCCGCTTCGTGGCGCCGAACGAGATTCAGATCTGGCGGCAGGAGGTGCCGATCGCGCTCGGCCGGACGCTGGTCCACTCGATCCGCCTCGAGAACCGGATCGAGTTCGTGCTGATGGCCGGCGTGCCCGACACGCCGGACGTGTTCGGCAACCAGAGCGCCGTCGACTTCGAGGGCGCCACGACGCTCTTCTTCAGGACCGAGGGGATGTTCACCGACGCGAACGCCAACCTGGATCCCATCAACGGGACAGTCTTTCTGGGGGTTCCGCTTCGCCCTGAGACGGCGCGGGCCGTGACGGTGTTCGGGCCGACCGCGCTCATCCGGGGATACCGCTGGGTGGACCAGCAGTGGGTGGACTGATGAGAGACGACGCAGGGTTCACGCTGCTCGAGACGATGGTGGCGACGCTGATCCTCGTCTTCGGCCTGCTCGCGCTGGCCCAGGCGTTCGTGATCGGCATGACCCACATGGCCAGCTCGTCGTACGACGTGATCGCGCGCGAGAAGGCGCGCGAGGCGGTCGAGAGCGTCCACACCGCGCGCGACACGCGGACGATCGTGTGGGCGCAGATCCGCAACGTCAGCAACGGAGGGGTGTTTCTCGACGGCGCCCAGGCGCTTCGCGGCGTGCCGGGCAGCGAGGGCGACGGCCTCGTGAACACGGGCGACGACGCCGGCCTGCCCGAGCAGGTCATCGTCGCGCCGGGCGAGGATCAGATCCTGGGCAGCGACGATGACGTCGAGATGCCGCTGACCAACTTCACGCGGGAGATCGAGATCCGCGACATCCAGAACAGCCCGACGCTCAGGCAGCTGCGCGTCATCATGCGGTACCGAATCGGCAACCAGGTGCGGACGTACACCTTGACGACATTCGTGTCGTCGTTCTCGTAGGCGGATCACCATGGCTCAGAGACCCCGCCGGCCACGATCGCAGGCCGGCTTCACGTTGATCGAGCTGCTGGTCGCTATGGCGGTCACGACAGTCATCATGGGCGCGACGCTGGCGGCGTTCAGCCACGCGCTGCAGGCGAACGAAGCCGCGACGCTGCTCCTCGGCACGAACGACAACCTCCGCATCGGTCTCGACCTGATGGTCCGTGATTTCACCCAGGTGGGGCAGGGGCTGCCGAACACGAAGGTCATCGTGCTGCCATCGGGTCAGGGGGCGACGGACATCATCCGGCCCGGCCCGCCAGGCATGAATTACACGTTTCCCGCAGGCGCGACGGAGCTGACGGCCGTGACGCCCGGCGCCGGCCTCGGCCTGAACGTGGTGACCGAACTGGGGGTTGACTCGGGGATTGCCACCGACATCGTGACCGTGATCTACGCCGACAGCCAGTTTGTGGACGCCGACGGCAACCCGCCGCAGTGCACGCTGGCGGCCGACGGCTCGAGCATGTCGGTGAGCCTCGACACGCCGATCGAGGTGGGCGATCTGTTCATGTTCTCGAACAGCACGCCGAACGGCAGTGCCATCCAGATGGTCACGCGCCGCACCGGCACGCCGCCGACCCAGGTCGCGTACTTCGACGCAGGCGACCCGCTCAACCTGAACCAGAGGTCGGCCGAGGACGGGACGATCATCCAGCTCCAGTCGAGCCCCGGCGTCTACCCGGCGACGACCGCGGCGCGGATCCGGATGGTGACGTACTTCATCGATACGAACCGCACACCGCCGCAGCTGGTCCGCTGCCTGAACGCCGAGTGCGTGACCGACCCCAACGGCCGCCGGACGGTGGCGTTCGGCATCGAGAACCTCCAGTTCAGCTACGACCTTGTCGATGGGGTCACGAACCCGGCGGACGTGAAGAACCCGGACTCGCCGAACCAGATCCGCAAGGTCAACGTGTTTCTGGCCGCCCGGTCCCGCGATACGTTCACGAAAACGCAGTTGTCGCTGCGGAACAGCCTGGCCACACAGATCAGCCTCCGCAGCCTGTCGTTTGTGGACCGGTATCAATAGCAGGGGCTAGGGGCTTGGGGCTGGGGATCTGGGATCGGGGATCAGGGATCAGGGACCAGGGTTGTTGTCGGAGCGAACGATGAAACGGACCAATGAATCCGGCATGGCGCTCATTTCCGCCATTCTTGTCGTGGCGCTGATGTCGGCGCTGCTCGTGGGCTTCGTGTCGATGGTCATTGCGGACCAGAACTCAGGACTTCACAACCGCGACCAGACCACCGCCTACGCCGCCGCCCACGCGGGCCTCGAGCAGCTCACGAGCGATTTAGGCGAGCTGTTCGCAACCAACTTCCGGCCGACCTCCGCGCAGGTCAATGCGCTGACGACAACGCCACCTGTGCTTCCCGGCATCAGCTTCGTCTCGCCGGGGGGCGCGACCGGATACGCCATCAACTTCGTCAGCGCGAATGGCTATCCGCAGATGGAAGCAACGCCCCGGACGATCAGCTCCGGACCGTATCAGGGGCTGCAGGGCAGCGTGACGCCGTACACAATCGAGGTGACAGCACGGACGGCGACGGGCGCCGAGGTGCGGATGCGACGGACGATGCAGACGGTGCTCATCCCCGCGTTTCAGTTCGGCATCTTCTCCGAGAACGACCTGAGCTTCTTTGCCGGCCCGAACTTCAACTTCGGCGGCCGCGTCCACACCAACAGCGACCTGTTCCTGGCGCATAGCAACGGCGCCACGCTGACGATGGCGGACCGTGTCACGGCGGTCTCCGAGGTTATCCGGACGAACCTGTCGAACGGCTGGTCGACGAGCAACAACTACACGGGGACGGTGAACGTCCTGCGCGCGCCCAGCACCTACCGCGCGCTCGCGAGAAACGAGGGGAGCCTGATTGGCACGATCGGCTCCGGGGAGAACGAGCCGAAGTGGACGAACCTCTCGGTTGGCACTTACAACGGCAACATCCGCAACGGGCGGACCGGCGCGCGGCGGCTCGACCTGCCGCTGGTGCAGATGGGGGCGCAGCCGGTCGATCTCATCCGGCGCCCCGTCGCGAACTCCGCCGAGGACGTCAACAACGCCGCGGTGTTCGGGCAGCGGTATTTCAGGCGCGCGAGCCTGCGGATCCTGCTGTCGGACACGGCTGCCGACCTGCTCTCGCTGCCCTCCGTCACACCCGCCGCTCCGGTCCGGCTGGCCGACCTCCGGCCCGTCACCAACTATGGGGGGAATCCGCCCGCCTGGTACCCCATCGATTCCACGCACGCGCCGGTGGCGTCAGCCGGCGGCACGGTCGGCGCATCCTACACGTCGACGAACGGCTACTGGACGGCGACATACCAGCCGCTCATCGACGGCTACATCAAGATCGAAGTGCAGCTGACAGACATGACGACCTGGGTTGACGTCACCTCCGAGATCCTCGGCCTGGGGTTCACCGGGCGCAATCTGGTCGGTAACACGACCATGCCGACGTTCAACACGATTTCCGGAGGCTCGGCGTGTTCGGATCCGAGCTCGAACGCCGTCATCCGCATCCAGCGCCTCATCGACACGAAGGCCAGCTGCGGCAACGGCAGCACGAATCCCCGGGACTACATTCCAAACGCGCTGTACGACCCGCGCGAGGGCGACCTGCGCGACAGCAACGCCACCAACCTCTCGACGGTCTATGTCGGCGGCGTCATGCACTACATCGAGCTCGACGTCCGCAACGTCGCGCGGTGGTTCGCCGGCGCGATCGGCTCGGGCACGTACGGCCCGAACGCGGAGAACAGCGACGGCGGGTACGTGGTGTACTTCTCGGACCGGCGGACGAACCAGCGGATTTCCGGGCTCGAGACCGCCGAGTACGGGTTCGAGGACATCGTCAACCGCAGCAGCACGACCAGCATTCCGCCGGACGGCGTGATGGAGACGGGCGAGGATCTGAACGGCAACGGCGCGCTGGACATCTACGGGGAGACGCCGATTCTGCCCGCAAACCTCCGATCAAGCGTGCCCATTGGCTCCACCTCGCGCCCGTGGACGCTCATCGCCGCCAGAGATGCGCGGGTCAACCCCCCGATCCTGTTCCGGCGGGCCCTGAAGATTGTCAACGGGGCGCAGTCGGGCAGCTCCGTGCTGACGCTGCTGCCCACAGGCGTGGGGCTGACGATCGTGTCGGAGAACCCCGCCTACGTGCAGGGCAACTACAACACCTCGACGGCGGGGACCTTCGGCAGTGCGCAGACCGATCACCGGCCGAGCGCCGTCATCGCCGACGCGGTGACGATGCTCTCGAACAACTGGAATGACATCCGGTCGTTCAGGTCGCCGCACGATCCGGAGAACCTGTCCGGCCAGGGTGGCCGGCTGGGTACCACGACCTGGTACAGGATGGGGATCGTGGCAGGCAAGGGGCTGTCCTTCCAGCAGCCGACGGCGTTCTCCTGTTATCAGGACTTCGGGACCGACGGCGGCGCGCACAACTTCCTGCGGTTCATCGAGGACTGGGGCGGGGCCGCGCTCAACTACCGCGGCTCGATCATCAGCTTCTACACCAGCCGTCAGGGTGTGGGCACCTACAAGTGCTGCACGAACGTCTACCAGCCGCCGACCCGCGGCTACAACTTCGATGTGGAGTTCCTGCAGCTGAACCTGCTGCCGCCCAAGTCGCCGGCCTTCCGTGACGTCAACACGCTGACGTTCAGGCAGATCCTCAGACCGAACCAGTAGGGCGGGGCTTCAGCCCCGCCGTGACGCAGGGGGCTTGAAGCCCCCTGCGTGTACGGCGGACCTCAAGGTCCGCCCTACGAGGTCACCCTCCGCTTCACCGGCCTGCCGAGCCAAGCACCAGTCTCCCTTATCGAGAAATCCCTGTGTCCGGCGCGCGGGCTGGACTATCTTGAGTAAATGTTCTCGGGCCGCGTGCCGGACGACCTGACGCCGAACCTTCTGACCCGCGCGGCCGAGGCCCTTCGTGACCGCGGCGTGCCGCTGGTCGACCTGACCGAATCGAACCCGACAACAGTGGGACTCCGGTACCCGCCCGAGCTGCTGGCGCCGCTCTCGCGCCCGAGCGGGCTTGCCTACGATCCCCATCCGTTCGGCCTGCCCGATGCGCGAGCGGCCGTCTCAGAGGAGTTTCAGCGCCGCGCGCTTCCCGTTGGTCCCGACGAGATCATCCTCACGGCAAGCACCAGCGAGGCGTATTCGCTGCTCTTCAAACTGCTGTGCGATCCCGGCGACGAGGTGCTGGTGCCGCAGCCCAGCTACCCCCTCTTCGATCACCTCTCTCGCCTCGACGCGGTGTTGGCCCGCCCGTACCGGCTCGAGTTTCACGGCCGCTGGACGATCGACGTGGGCGCCGTCGCCCGCGCCGTCTCGCCACGAACCCGCGCCATCCTGGTCGTCAGTCCGAACAACCCGACGGGATCGGTCCTGGATCGCGGGACGCTCGCCGAGCTGGACGAGCTGTGCGCGGCGCGCGCGCTCACGCTCATCGGCGATGAGGTATTCGCCGACTACCCGCTGCCGAGCGATGCGGCGCTTCCCTCCAGCGTTCTGGAGGACCCGACCGCGCTGGCATTCGCGTTGGGGGGGCTGTCGAAGTCCGCGGGGCTGCCGCAGCTCAAGCTGGGCTGGATCGCCGCCGCCGGCCCGTCGCAGCTGACCGGTCCCGCACTCGCGCGGCTGGAGCTCATCTCCGACACGTACCTGTCGGTTGCTACCCCCGTGCAGCTCGCGGCCAGGTCGCTGATCAGGGCCGGGCGAGAGATCCGCGCGGCGATCCTGCAGAGAATCCGCTGGAACTACCGGCAGCTGGAGTCGCTCGTCGCAGAGCATCCCTCGTGCACGCTGCTCCCGGGCGACGGCGGCTGGTCCGCCGTCATCCGCGTTCCGGCCACGCGACCCGAGGAGACGCTGGCCCTGGAGCTGCTCGAGGAAGATCACGTGCTCGTGCACCCGGGGTACTTCTTCGACTTCGATCGCGGGACCTTCGTCATCGTCAGTCTGCTGCCGCCGCCGGAGGAGTTCCGGGAGGGCATGACGCGAGTGCTCGCACGCGCTTCTGCGTGAGGGTGCCGGGGTGCCAAGGTATCGGGGTGCGGGTGCTTAAGAGGCAATCGCAGGTGGCACCTGGCACGGTCCAGGTCGCCCGCTTGTCACTGACCTCCGACCACCGGCCACTGACGCGACTCTTGACGACTGATGACTGACGACTGTTGACCGACTGACGACTGACGACTGTTGACTGATGACTACGAAGTTCCCGCGTCTGTCCGGCGTGCTCGTGCCCCTGTTCTCGATTCCGTCGACGCGAAGCTGGGGCATCGGCGAGATGGGCGATCTCGCGCCGTTTGCGTCCTGGCTCCGCGCGGCCGGCCTCCGCCTGCTCCAGATCCTGCCCCTCAACGAGATGGCTGCCGGCGGAGCGTCGCCGTACTCCGCTCTGAGCGCGATGGCGATCGATCCGATCTACATCAGCGTCAGCGCCGTCGAGGATTTCCAGGCGCTTGGTGGCACGGCGGCCATGGATGCCGCGTGGCGGGATTGTCTGGCGGCCGCCCAGGCGGCGCCGTCTATCGACTATCCCTTGGTCCGCAGCGTCAAGAGGACCGCCCTGCGGGCGGCGTTCGAGCGGTTCCGCGACGTCGAGCTTGCGTCCGGCACGGCCCGCGCGCAACGTTTCCTGGCGTGGTCGGGCGGTGCGGGCTGGTGGCTCGACGACTACGCGCTCTACCGTGCCGCTCACGCCCGCGCCCGGGAGCACTCGTGGGTCGACTGGCCGCTGCCGCTGCGGCTCCGCGACCCCGCCGCCATGGACGCCGCCCGGGAAGAGCTGGCCGGCGAGATGCTCTACCGCCGGTACCTCCAGTGGATTGCCGCCGAGCAGTGGCAGGCCGCGCGGCGGGCCGCCGCGGGTGTCACGATCTTCGGCGACCTGCCGTTCATGGTGGATGCCGACAGCGCCGACGTCTGGGTCCGGCAGGACCAGTTTGACCTGTCCGCGTCGGTTGGCGCACCGCCGGACGCGTTCAGCGACGTCGGCCAGCGATGGGGACTTCCGCCGTGCCGATGGGACGAGTGCGCCCGTACCGGCTTCGAGTGGCTTGCGCAGCGCGCCCGGCGCGCGGCCGAGCTCTTCGACGGGTATCGCATCGACCATCTGGTTGGGTTCTACCGCACCTATGTCATCCCGGACGGCGAGGTCATGGGGCACTTCGCGCCGGCCGACCCAGCCGTCCAGCTCGCGCAGGGCGAAGCGATCCTGCGCGTCTTCGCCGACGCCGGCGCCGCGATCGTTGCCGAGGACCTCGGCACCGTACCGGACGGCGTCCGTGAGTCGTTGGAGCGGATGGGCGTGCCCGGGTTTCGGGTCCTCCGGTGGGAGCGGGAATGGCACGTACCGGGGCGGCCCTATCGGGACCCGCTGGCGTATCCTCCCTCGTCGGTCGCGACGACAGGCACCCACGACACGGAGACGCTGGCCGTCTGGTGGGAAACGCTCGCCGGCGACGAGCGCGTCGCCGCGTCCCGGATTCCCGGCCTGCACCGCTTCCGTCGGGATGCCGGTGCTTCGGAGTGGGCGCCGTTCTCACCCGTGATTCGGGACGGCCTGCTCGAGCTGCTGTACGCCTCCGGATCGAACCTCCTGATCCTGCCCATCCAGGACCTGTTCGGGTGGCGGGACCGCATCAACGTTCCGGCGCTCGTTGCTGACACCAACTGGACCTGGCGGTTGCCGTGGTGGTCGGACCTGCTCGAGCAGCAGCCGGAGCCGGCCGAGCGAGCAGCGACACTGAGCCGTTGGGCCGGCACGTACGGCCGAACCGGCGGCGCGCGGACGTCCGCCGTCTGATGACGATTCCGTAACTGCACGGCGCGGAAACGTACAGACGCGAGGCCGCGCTTCCAGAGGAGTGCCCGTTCTACCGCCGATTTGCCGCGCCGGCTGTCGGGCACGAGGCTTGCTTCCTTCCGCACCTGGAGCAGGTGTCTCTGCCATGTCTGTCCCTGCCGCCGCAGCGGTTTCCCGCCCACGCGTGTCGTTTCGGGACGGTCTCGGCGAGCGGGCGCCGATCGTCGAAAGCTCGTCTGGCGACATCCTTGAAGCGCTCTGGCTGGCCCCGCACCTTGCCGCAAGGCCGACCTTCGAGCGGGCGTTGCGCGAACGGGTCGGGCGGCTGATTCAGTTCCGCCACTCGAGCTACGCCCGCATCTGGCGAGTCGAGGGCGAAGCGGGATCGCCGGACGGCTTGGCGCTGGTGGCCGAGCGCCCCCGCGGCGTCCGTTTGGCGGACATGCTGGCCGGAATCGAGGAGGGGCGGGTTGCCTACGACCTGCACATCGCCCGTTCGCTCGTGGAACAGCTCGTCTCGGCCGTTGCCAGCCTGCACCTGGTCGGCAGAGACGTCGCCCACGGCGCCATCGGCCCGGAGCGCCTGATCGTCACGCCGCACGCCCGTCTGGTCATTGTCGAGCACGTCTTCGGGCCGGCGATCGAGCAGCTCGAGCTGACGCGGACCGATCTGTGGCACGACTTCCGAGTGGCGATTCCCGCCGCCGCCGGCGGCCCCCGGCTGGATCAGCGAGCCGACACGCTGCAGATTGGCATGGTCGCCCTTGCCCTGATGCTGGGGCGGCAGCTTCGCGAAGACGAGTTCCCGGGGCGGCTGCCGGAGATGATCGAAGAGGTCAGCCGCGTCGACGGCTCGGACCAGCGGCTGCCGCTGACACGGGCCTTCGGGGCCTGGCTGATTCGTGCGCTGCAGCTGGACCTCCGCCACTCGTTCCAGTCGGCGATCGAGGCGCACGCCAGCCTCGAGGACGTCACCGAGGACGAGCCGAGGCCGGGCGTCGTACGGCTGCCGTCGCCGCCGGCCAGGGTTGTGGGGGCCGAGCCGCTCGCGGCGTCCACCGTCACGGGCCACGGACGGCCGGCTGCTCACGAGCACGAAGCGGAGCCGGCGCTGCTCGCCGGGATCGAGCCGCGGAGTTTCGAGACCAGCCGGCTGATCGCGGTCTGGCTGGTGCGGGCGCGCGCTGCCGGGCGTCTGGCCCTCCGCGCGGCTGCCATCCTGACGGCCGTGGCCGCCGTGGTCGGTCTTGCCTATATCGCCGTCGATCGGTACGCGGGCGAGCTGCTGCCGGGCCACCGGCCGACCGTGCTCACAATCGGCTCGCCGCTCGCGGGCGCGGAGGTTGTCGTTGACGGGAAGTCCCGCGGGCGGGCGCCGGCGGAGATCACCGTCGAGCCCGGGCAGCACACGATCGAGATTCGACCGGCGGCCAGACCGAAGCCCGCGCAGGTGCCTGCCAAGGCGGCGTCTTCCGAACGCAGCACGGCGCGCAGGTAGTGGGGATCGCGACTGCAACCCGCCTGAGCAGGTGGCCGCTCCGGCTGCCGCTGCACCTGCTTGTATCGGCGCCCGGGCAGGGATGTCGCCTGCGAGCGTAACCCTGGCGAAGACCCGCACCGCCGGCTCACCGTCTGATCGTGGCCGTTGGGGTGCAGGACAGGTGCGTCGCCCCCATCCCCAACGGCAGATCGTAAGCCGGCGCCGCGGTTCTCGATGTCCTGTCGATTGTCGCCGTCTATCGCTCGCTCGGCGACACCCCACCCCGGACGCCTCTGCGTTGCTGTCACGAGTCGCCAGAGTCGAGGATCACGAGCGCCCTCGGACCTGTGACCCGTCCTGTCACAGCGGGCGGTAGAATGAGCCCGAGCGCGAAGGCCCAGAGCGCGACAGTCCCACGGAGGTAGGCCAGGTGCTTCTTGCCCATTCCGTTCGGGGGGCTCCGGAGTGCGAGTGGGAGACGCTCGACGCCCACTTGCGTGCCGTCGCCGAGTACGCGGGCACGTTTGCCCGCGCGTTTCAGGCGGAGGAATGGGGACGGCTGGCGGGTCTCTGGCACGACCTCGGGAAGGCGCGGCCGGAGTTCCAGGCGCGCCTTCGGGGTGAACGTGTTCAGACCGAGCATGCGGGCGCCGGCGCAGCGCATGCGATCTCAGCGGCGGCTGTTCAGGCACTGCCTCTCGCGTTCGCAATCGCGGCCCACCATTCGGGTCTACCCAACTGGCGGGTGAGGGGGGAGTCCGGAGTCCCCACGCTAGAGGAGAGGGTCGAGCGCAACCGCGCGCTCGCTGCCGCCCTATCAGCCGATCTTCCCGACATTTGTGCCCGTCCCATCCCGGAGCTGCCCCCCTGGCTGAGCGACCTCGTACACTCCCGCCTTCCTGCCGACGAGAAACGCCGTGCCGTGCTTCTGGCGCTCGAGCAATTCACACGATTCCTCCTGTCGGCGCTTGTTGATGCGGATCGGCTGGCGACGGAGCGCTTCTACGGCGGAGTCTCGACACCAGAACACGCTTGGCCGCCGCTCGACGTTCTCGATGCCCGTCTGGATTCGTATATTGCCGACAAGCGGCGGGAGGCGGACTCCGAGCTCCTCGTGAATCGGGTCCGTGACGAGGTACTCAGCGCCTGCTGCGCTCGCAGCCGAGACCCGCAGGGCATCTTCACGCTCACCGTACCGACCGGCGGCGGAAAGACGCTGTCCGCGATGTCATTCGCTTTGAAACACGCCGTCCACCATGACTTGCGCGGTGTCATCGTTGTCTTGCCTTTCACCAGCATCATTGAGCAGAACGCACGCGTCTACCGCGAAGCATTGGGGAAGGGGACGGTGCTCGAGCACCACTGCAACCTCGACGAGACCCGTGCCGCAGAGGAGTACGGAGAGTCTGATAGCGCCAGGCAACGCGCCACCGAGAACTGGGATGCCCCCGTGATCGTTACAACGACGGTGCAGTTTCTCGAGTCGTTGTTCAGCAACCGGCCGTTCCGTTGCCGAAAGCTGCACAACATTGCGCGCCGCGTGATTGTGCTGGATGAAGTCCAGAGTCTTCCGCCCCCCTTCCTCTCGCCAATTCTGAGCGCGCTGAATGCCCTCCAAGGGCAGTACGGGTGCACGCTGCTGCTGACGACGGCCACGCCGCCTGCTCTCGCTCGTACCCCACAGCGCCCGTTCGGCCTTTTCGACACCCGTGAGATCATGCCTGACGTTCGGGTCCTCGCGGAGCGACTGCGGCGGGTGGCGGTGCGGTGGCCCGCATCTCGCGACGATGTCACCCCGTACGAGACGCTCGGCGTGGAACTGGCCAGACACCGGCAGGTCCTGGCGATAGTCCACCTGCGCCGGGACGCGCGGCAGCTGGCCAGCCTGCTGCCGCCAGAGGGGCGGTTCCATCTCTCCGCCCTGATGTGCCCGGCGCACCGTCTCGATGTGCTGTCTCGAGTCCGGCAGACGCTTCGGGAGGGAGTGGTCTGTCGCGTGGTCTCGACGCAGCTCGTTGAGGCAGGGGTGGACATCGACTTTCCCGTCGTGTTTCGAGCGCTGGCCGGGGTGGACAGCCTGGCGCAAGCGGCGGGCCGATGCAACAGAGAGGGGCGGAGAAGGGATGCGGACGGGCGGGAGATACCCGGGCAGTTTGTGGTCTTCCGAGCGCCGACGAAGCCCCCTGCCGGTGTTCTTCGGATGGCACTTGAATCGACAGAGTCAATGCTGGCGGTGCGGGGCTCTGCGCTTGACCTTCACGACCCGGCGGTCGCCGACGAGTTCTTCAACAGCCTCTACTTCAAGGCCGAGCTGGACAGAGAGGCGATCGAGAGGATGCGTCGTGACTTGAACTTTGCCGACGTGAGTGATGCGTTTCGGATCATCGACGACTACACGCGAGCCGTGATCGTTCCTTACGGGCTCGCGTACGACCGGGTTGCGGCGTACCGGCGGACCCCCGACCGGCTGACGCGCAGAGCCCTGCAGGTGTTTGCGGTGAGCATTTCGCCCAGCCAGTGTGATGCCCTTGATCGGTGCGGCGCCCTCGAACAGCTCGACGACGAGGTCCGGATTGTCTCAAGAGCGTTTCCCCACCTGTACGATCCGGAGTTCGGGCTCAGAGTCGATGCTGAGCGCGTCGAGCCCAACCCTGCGGCGTTCGTCGTGTGACCGTTGTTGAAGCTGTCAGAAAGCCCACGGAAAGGAGCGCTCATGGGCGAAACGAGTCCTCTTCTAACCCTTCGGGCCAGCGGTCCGTACGCGGTGTTCACCAGGCCGGAGTTTAAGTCTGAGCGCGTGTCGTACGCGGTCATGACGCCTTCGGCCGCTCGAGGTCTGCTCGAGGCGGTGGTCTGGAAACCGGCGATCGTGTGGCAGATCGAGCGCATCAAGGTGCTCGCGCCAATCGCGTTCGTGAACTACAGGAGGAACGAGGTCAACAGCCGGGCTGCGACGCCTCAGGCATCTGTGGTGGTTGGCGGGGGATCGCTGCGTGCCTTTTTCGCTGACGATGATCGCTGCCAGCGCAACACGGTGGCTCTCCGCGACGTTGACTATGTCATCGAGGCGCGGTTCCGGTTGACCGCTCAAGCGGGCCCAGGTGACAACCTGGCGAAATTTGTGGACATGTTCCGGCGGCGGGTGGCGAGCGGGCAGCACTTCCATCAGCCGTACCTCGGTTGCCGTGAGTGCGTGGCGGACGTGAGGGTGGCGTCCGGGAATGAGTCGGCGATCCGCGATTCTCGGGATCTGGGCATGATGCTGTGGGACATCGACCACAGCGTTCGTGGCACGCCAGTGCCGAGATTCTTTGCCGCAACGCTTGCGTCGGGTGTTCTACACGTTCCACCCGACCCCGACGCGACGCTGTCGAACGAGGAAAGGAGGCGTCGTGATCCTGCAGGCGCTGTGTGAGTTGGCCGAACGCGAGGGCCTCACGACGGACCCCGATTACCAGTACAAGAGGGTGGCTTGGATCGTAAGAGTCACATGCGAGGGCCGCCTCGTAGGAATCGAAGGCACACACCAGGAGCACGCGGTCCGAGGAAAGGCGAAGGCGAGCCGGCGGCCGAAGAGCCTGCTGGTGCCGCGCCAATCGGGGCGTTCCGGTACCAGAGCCTCCGCGTACTTCTTCGTGGACAACGCGAAGTATGTCTTCGGGAAAGCCCTGGGGGCTGCGACGTTCGACGAAACCGAAGGGCGGGAGAAAGCTCGCCTGTTCTCCGAGATGGTGGAAGCCTGTGCCGAGGCCACGAGCGACGAGGGGGCACGCGGCGTTGCCCGGTTCCTGAGGAGTGTTCGCGAGAAGCCGGGAGATGTCGTACTCCCGGAGGAGGTTGCGTCCAACGAGCTGTTCGCCTTTGCTCTGGGGACCGTCCCGGAACTCGTGCACGAGCGGCCTGCGGTTCGCCGCTACTGGGCGAGCCTGCGCACTGAGACGCCGGCTCCCACGGGGGCAGAGGCGCGGTGCCTGGTAACTGGGGCGCCGGTCGGGCAGCCGGGGCTGGTCGAGAAGATCAAAGGGGTGCCGGGCACGAACCCCTCCGGGGCGGCGATTGTCAGCTTCAACCAGAGGGCTTTCGATTCACACGGGTGGACAGGGAACCAGAACGCCCCGATCTCGCGGGCCGCGGCGGAAGGGGTCTCAACGGCGCTCAACAGGCTGCTCGCACACGATTACCCGGATCCCCGAAACCCCGAAGACAAACTGGGCGTGCGCAACGTGCGTTTGGGCCCGGACACCGTCGTGGTCTTCTGGAGCGGCTCCCGGTCGTCAGACGCTTCGCTGGACACTCTGGCGACGATTCTCTCAGGAGACGAGCCCGACGCGGGCAGGGTGGCTGATCTGTACCGGTCGATCTGGTCCGGGTTCCGGGCGGACTTGGCCGACCCATCTTCGTTCTTCGCGCTTACGCTGTCGGGCGCGCAGGGACGTGTCATGGTTCGCGGCTGGCTCGAGTCCACGGTCGAGGTGGCCGTCGCGAACGTCTCGAGACACTTCGCGGATCTCTCCGTCGTGCGTGGCGCGAAGAGCAAGGGTGGTGGCGAGCTGGGCCCACCGTCGCTTCGGACGCTTCTCGAGTCGCTGGCGCCGCCGGGCGCCGGCGGTGTCCCGGCTTCACTGGCGGCCAGCGTCGTGCATGCAGCTCTGACGGGGCAGGCATACCCGCTGGGAGTTCTCCAGCGGGCGCTGCTCCGTGCAAGAGCGGAAGCAGGGAAGCGCGAGTGGGTGGACACCCTGCGAAGGGACTCACGAGTAGCTCTGATCAAGGGCGTGTTGATCCGGTGGTTTGAAAGGAAGGTGTCACGAGCCATGGACAGGACGAACTCTGCACCAGGGTACCTGCTCGGCCGCCTCATGGCGGTGATCGAGCGCATGCAAGAGGCTGCAATGGGGGAGGTCAACGCCTCGGTGGTGGACCGGTACTTCTCCGGCGCGTCGGCGACTCCGGCCCTGGTCTTTCCCCGCTTGTTGAAGAACATGCGAAACCACGCGCGTAAGGCCAAGGACGATGACAGGACGGTCGGTGTCACGAAGTGGCTCGAGTCGGAGGCTGACTCAATCGTGACCGGCCTCAGCGGTTTCCCGGCGTACCTCAATATGGAGCAGCAAGGGTTCTTCGTGCTCGGGTACCACCAAGAGCGCCATTGGCTGTGGTTGCCGAAGGATCAGCGCGCCGGAGACGCAAGCGTCGGCGCGCTGCCAGCCACGGCAGGCAACCTGTAAGCGTCTCACGCCCGGGCCCGCACATGAACAGAGAGGAGTCCACTGTGAACAGCGCAACATCGGCGCCGATCGGTCGACGGTATGACTTCGTCCTGTTGTTCGATGTGAAGAACGGAAACCCAAACGGGGATCCGGACGCCGGCAACGCCCCGCGCATTGACCCGGAAACGGGCCACGGCCTTGTATCGGACGTTTGCCTCAAGAGAAAGGTCCGGAATTTCGTCGTGCTCGTCAAGACCACCGATGGGAAGCCGGCGCCGGCGTACGACATCTACGTCAAGGAGCGAGGCGTACTCAACGAGCAGCACGACCGGGCTTACCAAGCGCTTGGGCTTGACCGCAACGCAGGCCGGGCGGACGCGAAACGCTCCAACGAGGACGCAGCCCGCGCGTGGATGTGCCAGACCTTCTTTGACATCCGTATGTTCGGCGCCGTGATGTCAACGGGCGTCAACGCCGGGCAGGTCAGGGGGCCCGTGCAGCTTGCTTTCGCGAGGTCGATCGATCCGATCGTCTCGCTGGAGCAGGCCATCACGAGGATGGCGGTGACGCGAAAGGAGGACGAGGGAAAGGAGCGCACGATGGGGCGGAAGGAAATCGTGCCGTACGCGCTCTACCGGGCGCATGGCTTCGTCTCTCCACACTTTGCTGCCCAGACAGGATTCAGCACCGAGGACCTCGACCTGCTGTTTCGCGCGCTCGAACAGATGTTCGAGCACGACCGTTCCGCCGCACGTGGTGAAATGGCGTCGCGCCGTCTGGTGGTCTTCGAGCACGAGAGCGCGCTCGGGAATGCGCCGGCACACCGGCTGTTCGAGCGCCTCCGCGTGACGCGTCGCGATGTCGATCGTGCTGCTCGCGATTTCGCTGACTACGAAGTGACGCTAGACCAATCCGAGTTGCCGCGCGGCATCACAGTCCACAATCGACTGTGAGCGAGTCATGGACGGCCCATACCCGGAAGATGACTGGCTGCCGATCTCGGCGCTGCAGCACTTTGTTTTCTGCGAACGCCAATGCGCCCTCATTCTGCTCGAGGGCCTATGGGCGGACAACCCGCTGACGGTCGAGGGAGGACACCTGCACGGGCGGGTTCATGGGGACCTGTCGACCGAATGCAGGGGCGACGTGCGGATCGCGAGGCGTCTGGCAATCCGAACCGAGCGACTCGGGTTGACGGGGTATGCGGACATGGTTGAGTTCCGGCGCGTAGACCATCCCGGGGAGGGTGAGGGGAAACACCATGAGGCCGGGACGGTACTCCCAGGAGTTGAAGGGCTCTGGTCTCCGTTTCCTGTGGAATACAAGCGGGGCCAGGTCAAACCCGATCGGCGGGACGAGGTCCAATTGTGCGCACAGGCAATCGCGCTCGAGGAGATGCTTCACGTTGGAGTGGGCGCCGGGGCGCTGTACTACGGGAGGCCCCGGCGCCGGCAGGCGGTGTCCATCGATGCCGCCCTCCGGGAGTACACCGTGACCGCAGCCTCGCGCCTGCATTCGTTCGTCCGGGTAGGCGTGACACCGGAAGCCGTGTACCGGCCGGGATGCGACAACTGCTCGCTGGTCGAGCTCTGCATGCCGAGAGCGTTGTGCTCGCGCCGTAGCGTGGCTGCGTACTTGAAAGGCGCGGTGTTGAGCGACGAGCCCGAGTCGCAGACCGAGGAGCCGTGAAACAACTGTTGAACACGCTCTACGTGACGACGCAGGGCGCCTACCTGGGCAGAGAGGACGAAGCCGTCGTCGTGCGGGTGGACGGGGAACTGCGATTGCGTGTGCCCGTTCACGCGCTCGCGGGAATCGTCTGTTTCGGACAGGTTGGCTGCAGTCCCGCGCTCATGGAGCTCTGCACGTCGAGAGGCGACACGATTTCCTTTCTCACGCAGAACGGGAAGTTCCTTGCGCGGGTGGAAGGAGCATCGCCGGGGAACGTGCTCTTGAGGCGAGAGCAGTACCGGAGGGCCGACGCGCTTGACGCCTCAGCTCGCGTCGCTATGCCCATCGTTGTGGCGAAGATCGCCAACTGCCGAACCGTGGTCATGCGTGCCGCGCGTGATCATGCGGCCTCTGCGTCGGCAGAGGACCTCGCCGCCGCAGTTGATGCACTGAGGCGGTGCGTGGAGCTCGTCAACGACAGCGTCGCCCTCGACTCGTTGAGAGGGATCGAGGGCGACGCAGGCCGCGTGTATTTCGGGGTCTTCGACCATTTGATCATCGCGCAGAAGGAGGCGTTTCCGTTTGTCGGGCGCAACAGACGGCCGCCCTTGGACCCCATGAACGCGTTGCTGTCGTTTCTGTACGTTCTGCTTGAGCACGACGTTCGATCTGCGCTCCACGCGGTGGGCTTGGATCCAAGCGTCGGCTTCCTCCATCGCGACAGACCGGGGCGGCCGGGACTTGCCCTCGATATGATGGAGGAGTTCCGCGCGTTTCTCTGCGATCGCCTTGCGCTCTCCCTGGTCAATATGAAGCAGGTCAAGCCTGACGGCTTTACGAGTAGCGAGTCCGGAGCCGTGCTCATGGATGACGAAACGAGGAAGACGGTGCTTGTGGCGTATCAGTCGCGGAAGCAGGAGGAGATCACGCATCCGTTCCTGAGAGAACGCGTGACCGTTGGCTTACTGCCTCACTTGCAGGCTCGACTGCTGGCGCGCCACCTGCGCGGTGACCTGGATGGCTACCCACCGTTCCTGTGGAAATGACGGCGGGGGAGGGCGAGACCGATGTACGTGGTGGTGAGCTACGACGTCGCGACGACGACGCCGGCGGGGCGCCGCCGGCTGCATCGCATTGCACGCACGTGCCAGAGCTACGGCCAAAGGGTGCAGAAGTCGGTGTTCGAGTGTCTCGTGGACCCCGAGCAGTGGGCACGGCTTCGCATCCGGCTGACGGAGGAGTTCGATCCGAAGGAAGACAGCCTGCGATTCTATTACCTTGGGAGTAACTGGGACAGGCGTGTGGAGCACCTGGGTGCGAAACGCACGTTCGACCTCCGGGGGCCGCTGATCGCGTAATCGCGAAGGGGTAGTGATCATGAGCGGGTGTGGTCCCTCGCGGCGGTGCGTAAGTCCAGCGAAACCCATGGTTTGCGGAGCGCGACGCTTGGTCTCTGCCTACAGAGTCTCGGCCGGGCTGCGAGGTTCGCGGGATCTGCCCTTCAAGCTCATGTGTTTGAAGGGTTTGTAGCGTTCGCGGTCGCGCCCTGCGCGGGCGCGTGGATTGAAACGTTGCCGGCGTCGGTGATGTCGACGACGACGCCGTCGCGCCCTGCGCGGGCGCGTGGATTGAAACAGGGGATCACGAGCGCGATCGCCAGCGCGGTGCAGGTCGCGCCCTGCGCGGGCGCGTGGATTGAAACACACAGGCCGGGGCGGAGACCACCTACACGACCGGTCGCGCCCTGCGCGGGCGCGTGGATTGAAACCGATCGTGATACCTCGAAAGTCGAGGGCGCGTGGGTCGCGCCCTGCGCGGGCGCGTGGATTGAAACTGTCGCGCCCAGGCCGGCAGGTCGGGCGGCAGCAGTCGCGCCCTGCGCGGGCGCGTGGATTGAAACGATCCTCCCGCTGGTGGACCGCGAGGTTATCAACGTCGCGCCCTGCGCGGGCGCGTGGATTGAAACTGATGACTTCTAGCAAAAGGTCTGACTCCGGCCAGGTCGCGCCCTGCGCGGGCGCGTGGATTGAAACAATTGATCGCCACTCACCACACTGCGGCTGCCGCGTCGCGCCCTGCGCGGGCGCGTGGATTGAAACTACAACGAGTCAAAGGGCGTCAGCATTACGGGGGTCGCGCCCTGCGCGGGCGCGTGGATTGAAACGAGTCGAGTTAGGCTCTGTCTCTACTCGACGCGGTCGCGCCCTGCGCGGGCGCGTGGATTGAAACACGCCCAACCCCGCCGCGAGGCCCAACCACCACGTCGCGCCCTGCGCGGGCGCGTGGATTGAAACATCTACACCCCGCCGTCGCTGCGGTCGCACTCGGGTCGCGCCCTGCGCGGGCGCGTGGATTGAAACATGTTCGCCACGCTGGATCGACTGGTCGAACTTGGTCGCGCCCTGCGCGGGCGCGTGGATTGAAACCGCGACAAGCCAGGGCGGCAGAAGCGGCATGAGCAGTCGCGCCCTGCGCGGGCGCGTGGATTGAAACGATCCCATCCCCTGGATACGCGGTCTCCGGGGCGTCGCGCCCTGCGCGGGCGCGTGGATTGAAACCTGCTGCCCGGCTGAGCCGCCGTGCGCCTCCGTGTCGCGCCCTGCGCGGGCGCGTGGATTGAAACCCTGCGCGATCAGCCGGTCAACCGCCGCCTGCATGTCGCGCCCTGCGCGGGCGCGTGGATTGAAACCTGCGGCCGGCAGCCGTCGTGCGGCGGCTCAACGTCGCGCCCTGCGCGGGCGCGTGGATTGAAACCTCGTGTGTGTGGTGCTGTTCGCTGCCGCGCCCGTCGCGCCCTGCGCGGGCGCGTGGATTGAAACGCGCTGAGCACCAGGTTGCCGAACGTGCCCTCGGGTCGCGCCCTGCGCGGGCGCGTGGATTGAAACACGCAAGCCGGCGCGTCGGCCAAGCAGTTCGACGTCGCGCCCTGCGCGGGCGCGTGGATTGAAACCACCACGGCGATCAGATCCTCACGCTCTTGCGCGTCGCGCCCTGCGCGGGCGCGTGGATTGAAACCGCGTGAACCTTTGCCACCTCCGGTGGCACTTGGTCGCGCCCTGCGCGGGCGCGTGGATTGAAACACGCAAGCCGGCGCGTCGGCCAAGCAGTTCGAGGTCGCGCCCTGCGCGGGCGCGTGGATTGAAACTATGGCGTGTGGGAAGCCGTCGCGGACGCCCCGGGTCGCGCCCTGCGCGGGCGCGTGGATTGAAACGTGATGCCCGAGGATGACCGCGCCTCCATGCTGGGTCGCGCCCTGCGCGGGCGCGTGGATTGAAACTGGTCAGAGGTGACGGCCCTGCGCGCGGAGCTCGGTCGCGCCCTGCGCGGGCGCGTGGATTGAAACCGATACCGTCTAGACCACTCGCGCCATGCGAGAAGTCGCGCCCTGCGCGGGCGCGTGGATTGAAACCTGCACACGGCGTGCCATCACAGCCCCTCGGCGTGTCGCGCCCTGCGCGGGCGCGTGGATTGAAACGCTAAGCACACGGTGTGCCAACTACCGCCGGGCGGTCGCGCCCTGCGCGGGCGCGTGGATTGAAACTACTCCACGACGACACGCAGCGACCAGTCGGGATGTCGCGCCCTGCGCGGGCGCGTGGATTGAAACGCCTCGACGTGGGCGTCCTGCCAGACGACGGCGTCGCGCCCTGCGCGGGCGCGTGGATTGAAACGTGCAACGGGACGCGGCCCGCCTGCTCGGCGAAGTCGCGCCCTGCGCGGGCGCGTGGATTGAAACCTCGAGCACGGCGGCGTGCTCGGCAACCTGGTGGTCGCGCCCTGCGCGGGCGCGTGGATTGAAACGACCAGTGGGGACACGGACTACGCGATCTACAGCGGTCGCGCCCTGCGCGGGCGCGTGGATTGAAACCACCCAAGTAGCTGGCCGCGCTGCCCGCGCTGTAGGTCGCGCCCTGCGCGGGCGCGTGGATTGAAACAGCCACACGCCCTCGCCGTCGGCCGTGGTCAGCACGTCGCGCCCTGCGCGGGCGCGTGGATTGAAACCAACAGACCCGCGAAGACCCCGCATGGCAAGAGTCGTCGCGCCCTGCGCGGGCGCGTGGATTGAAACTGCGCGCAGGGCGTCGATCTCGATCCGCAAGCCCGTCGCGCCCTGCGCGGGCGCGTGGGTTGAAACACGGTCACCGTGGAGGCCTCCGGGGTGCCCGCGGACGTCGCGCCCTGCGCGGGCGCGTGGATTGAAACAAGCCGAGTCAAGCTCACGATCCCACGTGGCGAGTCGCGCCCTGCGCGGGCGCGTGGATTGAAACTGTCGTGGAGCGTGGGATTGTCACGGCGATCAGGTCGCGCCCTGCGCGGGCGCGTGGAGCACGCTGCTCTGATTGGACTCTCGAGTTGCTGAACGGGCAGGGCCGCGTCGGTTGTCTGCCCGACGGACTGGGGAGGGACTCTCGCCGAGCGAGCGATAGACGGCGACAATCGCAAGGGTTCCGAGACCTGCGGCGCTGGCCGGCGATCTGCCGTTGGGGATGGGGGCGACGCACCCGTCCTGCACCCCAACGGCCACCACCGGACCGTAGGCCGGCGGCGCAGGTCTTCGCAAGGGTACCGCTCGCGGGCGAGAGTCCCTCCCCGGTCCGTACGTTACGCCAGAGCCTACGGCCCCCGAGACGCCGCCCTCGGCTCCGGACTGCGGCCTATCGTGGAACCCGCTCCCGAGACCGTTTCGTTGCCGGTATCGTATTTCCCTCTGCCCCCTCAGCGGCACTTCGCCATGCAATTGGCGTAGGCCGAGTCGCAGGGCGAGGAATTCCCGGTCTGACCAGCGCTTCCCGCTACCAGTACAACGCACACGTGGGCTGTCGCGTAGCAGGACTGCTCGCAACTGGAAGGAGCGGCTGGGTTCTTCTTGCATGAACCAGCGCACAGCAGCAGCACGAGTGGCACCACCACCAACGCTCGCCGGGCGGCAGGTGGTGCGCATGACCGGAGGCGCGCGACGGTTCTCATACTGACGCCTGTGCAGGGAGAGAAGTACACGCTACGCCTGAGTCGGGCGCCGGTCAACAAGGGTCCACTCCTCGAAGGCCCGGCTGCGCGTCTACCTTCCCAGCATCGCTTCGCGGTACACTGCGGCGTTGATGGGGCACGATCACGCGTTTTCTCGCTCGCTGCTCGCCGCGCTGCTTTCCGCCTCCGCTGCGTGCGGTACGGCTGTCGCGCCGCCCCCCGCGCCGCGTGCCGCCGACATCACCCTGATTCCCGACACGCACAGCATCGACGGCGAGGTGCCGAGGAACGCGACGCTCGACAGCCTGCTCCGCCAGCTGAACGTTCAAGCCGATTTGGTCCCGCTGATGGTGGAACGCGCGGCGGCGGTGTTCGACCCGAAGACGCTCAGAGCCGGCCAGCCGTACCGCGTCATCCGAACGCTGGACGGCGCCTTGCGCAGCTTCGAATACGAGATCGACTTCAGCCGGTTCCTGCGGATCGAGCGGCAACCGGCACACGAAGCCGGCGCGCTCACGGCGGCAATCGTCCCCTACGAACTGGAACGCAAGATCGAAACCGTGGCCGGCGGCATCTCCGCGGACGCTCCGTCGCTCTTCGAAGCCATGGCCGACGCCGGCGAGTCGCCCGACCTCCCGGTGTCGCTGGCCGAGGTGTTCAGCGCCGACATCGACTTCAATACCGACCTTCAGACCGGTGACAGCTTCGTCGTGGCGGTGGAGAAGGTCTACCGGGAGGGCGCCATCGCGGCGTACGGGCCGATCGTGGCGGCGGAGTTCAGGAACGAAGGGCGCCTGCTGCGCGCGATCCGGTTCACGCCGCCCGGGGGCACGCCCGGGTTCTACGATGCCGAAGGGCGGTCGCTCAAGAAGTTCTTCCTGAGCTCGCCGCTGCGGTTCACGCGGATCAGCTCGTCGTTCTCACGCGGTCGCCGCCACCCGATCCTGCGCATCGTGCGCCCTCATCTCGGCGTGGACTACGCGGCACCGGCCGGCACCCCCGTTCATGCCGTGGCGGCCGGGTCCGTCGTATCGGCGGGCTGGAATGGGGACGGCGGACGGACGGTCCGCCTGCGCCACCCGAACGGCTACGAGACCTTGTACATGCACCTGTCCTCCATGGCCGTACGAGCCGGGGCACGGGTGGCGCAGGGCGATCTCATCGGCCGCGTGGGCACCTCCGGGCTGTCCACCGGGCCGCACCTCGACTACCGCGTCAGACGGAACGGCGTCTACGTCAACCCCGTGCTGGAACACCGCCGGATGCCGCCGGGGGAGCCGATTCCCGCATCCCAGATGGCCGCTTTCGAGGCAGAGCGCGATCGGGCGCTGGCGCGCCTCGTCGCGCCGGTCGGCAGGCCGGCAGACTCGAGTTCGCGCTGAAGGTCGACCGGACCGTCACCGGGCCAGGCAGGACGCTGGTCCAACCGGCCACCGACCACTGACCACTGGCCACCGACCACTGATCATTGACACGCCCCTGCCGGCCTCATTAGGCTACTGGCTATCCCGTCTGACTTATTGCGGCGACGGGGTTGAGGGTCCCCGCCAACAGCCTGATCGGGCGCCGTCCAGAAGATCTGGACCGCCTGCCGCGAGTCTACCGATGTCGATTGTCCGTCCCTTTCGAGCCCTGCGACCTACATCAGCCGTTGCCAGCGCGGTTGCCGAGGTTCCCTACGATGTCGTGGACGTGGCGGAGGCGCGCGCGCTGGGCGCGGCGAACCCGCTCAGCTTCATCCACGTGTCGCGCGCCGAGATCGACCTGCCGGAGGGCACCGACGTCTACTCCGGGGCCGTGTACGACAAGGCCAGAGCAAACTTCGAGCGGCTGCGGCTGACCGCGCCGCTCATCCAGGAGCCGGAGCCTGCCCTCTATCTGTACCGGCTGACGATGGGCACGCACGTGCAGACGGGGCTTGCGGGCTGCTACTCGATCGACGAGTACGACGCGGACCTCATCAGGAAACACGAGCGGACGCGGCGCGACAAGGAAGACGACCGGACGCGCCACATCAGCACGCTCCGCGCGCAGACCGGCCCGGTGTTTCTGACCTACCGGGCGTCGGCGGCCGTCGACGCGGTGGCCGCGCGCGCGACGGCGCTGCCGCCGCTGTTCGATTTTACGGCCCGCGACGCCGTTCGCCACTCGCTGTGGAAGGTCACCGGGGCGGATCTCGACGACATCGTCAGGGGCTTCGCGGCGCTGCCGTGCCTGTACATCGCGGACGGCCATCACCGGGCCGCCAGCGCGGCGCGCACGCGGCGGGCACTTGCGGCCGAGGGGCACGAGAGCGAGGAGGCCGATTGGATGCTCGCGGTGGCGTTCCCCGACAACCAGACGCAGATCCTGCCCTACAACCGCGTGGTGAAGGACCTGGGCGGGCTGACGCCGGACTCCCTCCTGTCGGAGGTCCGCCGGCGGTTCCGCGAGCTGGAGGCGAAGCCGTCGCCGGCGCGCAAGGGCGAGGCGTGTCTGTACCTGGCCGGTCGGTGGCACACCTTCGAGCTGGGCGGCACGGAGCGCCCGGAGGGCGCGAGCGTCATCGGCACGCTGGACGTCAGCCTGCTGCAGGACCGGCTCCTTGCGCCGGTGCTCCAGATCGCCGATCCGCGCACCGACAAGCGGATCGACTTCGTCGGCGGCATCCGTGGAACCGCCGCACTTGAGCGCCTTGTCAACGAAGGCCGCGCGGCGGCGGCCTTCTCGATGTTCCCCGTCGGCGTGTCGGATCTGATGCGGATCGCGGACGCCGGCGAGATCATGCCGCCGAAGTCGACGTGGTTCGAGCCGAAACTGAGGGACGGTCTCCTCACTCACCTCCTCTAGGAGACGAGGGTGCACACCATGAAGGTCCTTGTTGCTGACAAGTTCGAGAAGAGCGGGATCGAAGGGCTGCAGGCTGCCGGCTGCGAGGTCATCTTCGAGCCGGAGCTGAAAGACGCCGCGCTCGTCGAGGCGCTGGCACGAACGCAAGCCGACGTCCTCGTTGTCCGCTCGACCGTCGTGACCGAGGCGATGTTCGACGCCGGCAGGCTCGCGCTGGTGGTGCGCGCGGGAGCCGGGTACAACACGATCGACGTCAAGGCGGCGTCCCGGCGCGGCATCTACGTGTCGAACTGCCCGGGCAAGAACTCGATTGCGGTGGCCGAGCTGACCTTCGGGTTGATCATCGGGCTCGACCGGCGGATCCCCGACAACGTGGTCGAGCTGAGGGGCGGCAAGTGGAACAAGAAGGAGTACTCGAAGGCGCGCGGGCTGTACGGGACGACGCTCGGCATCCTCGGCTTCGGCCGGATCGGGCAGGAGGTGGCGAAGCGCGCGATGGTCTTCGGCATGAACCTGGTGATCTGGAGCGAGATGGGCGTCGCGGTGGACCGTGACGCCATCCCGGTGGATCTGCCGCTGCTGCTCCAGTTCCGGCCGGGTTCGGCGGCGCTCATCGAGGAGCGGATCACGGTGGCCAGGACGCCGGCCGAGGTGGCCGAGAAGTGCGACATCCTCAGCATCCATGTGGCCGCCGGCCCGCTCACCAAGAACCTGGTGAACGCCGAGGTCCTCGACAAGCTGAAGCCGGGCGCGTTTGTCATCAATACCGCCCGCGCCGACGTCCTTGACTACCAGGCGCTGGCGAAGGTGGTCAAAGAGAAGGGCGTCCGCGCCGCGGTGGACGTGTACCCGGGCGAGCCGGCGAGCGCGACGGCGGAGTTCACGCACGCCCTCGTGGGCCTGCCGGGCGTCTACGGCACCCACCACATCGGCGCGTCGACCGACCAGGCGCAGGAAGCCATCGCGGCCGAGACCGTCCGCATCGTCAAGACGTTCAAGGACACGGGGCGGGTGCCCAACGTCGTGAATTTGGCGAAGAAGACGAAGGCGACCGTGTCGCTGATCGTGCGGCACAGGGACGAGCGGGGCGTGCTCGCGGCCGTGTTCGGCAAACTCAGCCAGGCGGGCCTCAACGCGCAGGAGACCGAGAACATCATCTTCGAGGACGCCGGGGCGGCCATCGTCCGAATCAACCTCGACCAGGCTCCGCCGGAGGGCCTGGCGGAGGCGCTCAGGCGGGAGGTCCCGGCCATTCTCGATGTCAGCCTTGTCCCGCTCACCTAGCGGCGGACGGCCCATACGGATTCGGTTTCCGAGGAGCAGACCATGTCAACGACTCGCATCTACAACTTCGCGGCAGGCCCGGCCGTGCTGCCCGAGCCCGCCCTCGAGGAGGCGCAACGCGACCTGCTGGCCCTGCCGGGCGTCGGGATGTCGGTTCTGGAGATCAGCCACCGCTCGAAGGCGTTCGAAGCCATCATCGGAGGCTGCGAGGCCGCCATCCGCCAACTCGCCGGCATCCCCGAGCACTACCACGTCCTGTTCCTGCCGGGCGGCGCGACGCTCCAGTTCTCGATGGTGCCGCTCAACCTGCTCCCGGCGGGATCGTGGGCCGACTACGTCGTGACCGGATCATGGTCGGAGAAGGCCGTCAAGGAGGCGAAGAAGGTCGGCGCGGTGAACGTGGCGTTTACCGGCAAGGCCGACAACTACGTGCGCGTGCCGAAGGCCGGCGAGATGAAGCTGACGCCGGGGGCGGCGTACGTGCACCTGACCACGAACGAGACGATCCACGGCGTCGAGTACCACGCGCTGCCGGATGTCGGCGACGCCGTCATCGTGGCCGACACCTCGTCGCACATGTTCAGCCGGCCTCTCGACGTGACCAGGTACGGCGCGATCTACGCCGGCGCGCAGAAGAACCTTGGACCTGCCGGCGTCACGCTGGTGATCATCCGTGACGACCTCGTCAAGAAGGCGGCGGAGAGCCGCGCGTACGCCACCCTGCCGGTCATGCTGCAGTACGGCGCGCACGCTGCGGAGAAGTCGCTCTACAACACGCCGCCGGCCTTCGCCATCTACCTCATGGGGCTCGCGATGAAGTGGCTGGTCTCCATCGGCGGCCTTTCCGCGATCGAGACGATCAACGAGCGCAAAGCAGGCAAGCTGTACGCCGAGATTGACCGGACCGGCTTCTACCGTGGCCATGCCGCCAAAGAGAGCCGCTCCAGGATGAACGTGACCTTCCGGCTGCCGACCGAGGACCTGGAGGCCCAGTTCGTCAAGGAGGCGAAGGCGGCGGGCATGGACGGCCTCAAGGGCCACCGGTCGGTCGGCGGCCTGCGCGCGTCGATCTACAACGCGTTCCCCGAGAAGGGCGTCGACGTCCTGGTCGACTTCATGAAGGAGTTCGAGCGGAAGAACGGGTGAGGTCCGGCTACTGCGGGTGCTGGAAGTACCACGGCGCCGCGTAGACGGCGCCGAAGCGGATGATCCGCCCGACCGTCCCGACCACGAGGAATGAGGCTGCCGGCAGGCGCGCCGCGCCTGCCAGCAGGCTGACCGCGTAGAACGGCGGGAAGCCCGTGACCGCGCTGAAGGCGACGACGCCGAGCGTGTGCCCGCGGTACTTCTCGAAGGCGGCTGCCGCGCGCTCCATCCGTTCCCGCCGGATGAAGCGGAGGTTGAGCGCCCCCTTGCCGGCCAGGTAGAGCAGGAACTTCGCGATCATCTGGCCGAGCGTCATCAGGCCGACCATCGCCACCGGCGAGGCATTCGTCAGCGCGGCCACGGCCACGAGGTACAGCTCGACGTTGATCACGAAGGGAATCAGGCCGGCGACGATCCCCACCACAAACGTCGCGGCGTACAGCGCGGGGCCGGTGAGCGACTGCGGATCCCAGGGTGGCACAATCAGCTTCAGTCCGGCTGGGCCGGGCCCGCGCGGGCGGCGCCGCGCCCCGCGCCGGGTCCGAGGTTCCTACGCGAGGTGCCTGGCGACGAACGTCTCGATGAGCGCCTTGAGGTCGGGCTGGCCGACCTCCTGGAGTTCGTACGTCACCCGCACGGTCGGCTTCCTGATCTTCACGATCCGGTTCAGGTCGATCGGCGTCCCGATGATGACGACGTCGCACGGCACCCGGTTGATCGTGGTCTGCAGGTCCTTCACCTGCTCCTCGCCGTAGCCCATCGCCGGCAGCAGCGTCCCGATGGCGGGGTACTGGCGGAACGTCTCCGTGATGGCGCCCGTCGTATACGGCCTCGGGTCGACGATCTCGCGCGCGCCGTACTTGTGCGCCGCGACAATCCCCGCCCCGAACTTCATGTCGCCGTGCGTGAGCGTCGGGCCATCCTCGATGACGAGCGCGCGTTTGCCGGCGATCCGCTCGGGGTGTTTGACGGAGATGGGCGACGCCGCATCGATCATCACCGCCTTCGCGTTGACCTTCCGGATGTTCGCGCGCAGCCGGTTGATCGCGCCCACCTCGGCCGTGTCCACCTTGTTGATGACGACGGCCCCGGCCATCCGCAGGTTGGCCTCGGAGGGGTAGTAGGTCAGCTCGTTTCCCACCCGCAGCGGATCGGCGACGACGATGTGGAGGTCGGGAGCGTAGAACGGGAGGTCGTTGTTGCCGCCGTCCCAGAGGATCACGTCGCAGCCCTTCGGATCCCGCTCGGCGGCCCGCAGGATGCGTTCGTAGTCCACGCCGGCGTAGATGACGTTGCCTCGGACGACATGAGGCTCGTACTCCTCCATCTCCTCGACCGTGCATCTGTGCTTCCTGAGATCGGCGATCTCCGCGAAACGCTGGACCTTCTGTGCCGCCAGATCCCCGTAGGGCATCGGGTGCCGCACGGCAACGACCTTCAGGCCCCGGGCCATGAGGATCTCGATGATCCGCCGCGAGGTCTGGCTCTTGCCGGCGCCGGTCCGCACGGCGCACACCGAGATCACCGGCTTCGCGCTCCGGATCATCGTGGGCGCGGCGCCGAGCACCTTGAAGTGCGCGCCGGCGGCGGTCGCAATCGAGCTCCGCTCCATGACGTACGTGTACGGCACGTCGCTGTACGCAAACACCACCTCGTGCACGCCGTGCCGGCGGATGAGCGAGTCGAGCCGGGACTCATCGACGATCGGGATGCCCTTGGGGTAGAGCCGTCCGGCCAAAGACGGCGGGTACCGCCGATCGTCGATGTTGGGGATCTGCGCCGCCGTGAAGGCCACGACCTCGTACCGATCGTCATCGCGGTAGAGGACGTTGAAGTTGTGGAAGTCCCGCCCGGCGGCGCCCATGATGATCGTTCTCACGCGAGCCATCCGCTCACCTCTCCCCCGATCCCAGCCCCTGGCCCCCAGCCCCTAGCCCCTGTCAATAACCTTCCTGATCCGCTCGAAGGCCCAGTCGATCTCCTCGCGCGTGATGACCAGCGGCGGGGCAAACCGGATCACCCGGTCGTGCGTCTCCTTGCAGAGGATGCCCTCCTCCTTGAGTGCCTCGCAGTACGGGCGCGCGGCCGAGTGCAGCTCGACGCCAATCCAGAGGCCGAGGCCCCGGACCTCCACGACGTCCGGGCTCTTCAGCGTCTTCAACCGGTCGAGGAAATACGCGCCCATTTCCGCCGAGCGCTCGATCATCTTCTCTTCGACGAGGACCTTGAGCGCCGTCCGGGACACCGCGCAGCCGAGGGGGTTGCCGCCGAACGTGCTGCCGTGGTCGCCGGGCTTGTAGACGCCGAGGACTTCCTTCGACGCTAGGCACGCCGACACGGGATAGAAGCCGCCGGAGAGCGCCTTGCCCACGATCAGGATGTCCGGCGTCACGTTCTCGTGCATGTACGTAAACAGCTTGCCGGTGCGCCCGAGGCCGGACTGGATCTCGTCCAGCATGAGCAGGACGCGATGCTCCCGGCAGATGGCCTCCGCTTGCTTCAGGAAGCCCTTCGGCGGAATGACGATACCGGCCTCGCCCTGGATGGGCTCGACGAGGAACCCGCAGGTATGGGGCGTGACGGCGGCGGCGAGCGCCTTGATGTCGCCGTACGGGATGATGCGGAATCCCGGCGTAAAGGGTCCGAACCCGGCCCGGTACTGTGCATCGGTCGAGAAGCTGATGACAGTCGTCGTACGGCCGTGGAAGTTGTTCTGGCAGCAGATGATCTCGGCTTTGCCCTCGGGGATGCCCTTGACCGTGTAGCCCCACTTGCGCGCCGTCTTGACCGCCGTCTCGACCGCCTCGGCCCCCGAGTTCATCGGCAGCGCCATGTCCAGCCCGGTCAGGTCGTGCAGGTCCTTGTAGAGCAGCGGCAGCTGGTCGTTCCGGAACGCCCTTGAGGTGAGCGTCACCTTGTGCGCCTGCTCGATCAGCGTCTGCAGGATCTTCGGATGGCAATGGCCCTGGTTGACCGCCGAGTACGACGCCAGGCAGTCGAGGTACTTCCGGCCGTCCACGTCGTAGACCCACACCCCCTCCGCGCGCTGGATGACCACGTCGAGCGGGTGATAGTTGTGTGCGCCGTACCGGTTCTCGAGATCGATGTAGTCCTGTGTCTTCATCATTGTCCTTTCCCCCCAATCGCTCCACCACCGTTCCGGCCGAGGCGACCGCTGCTGCCGGCACACCCGCCGGCCCGGTCGGTTCAGGGCCGTCGCGGACTATCCACGCTTCGCCATCAGCTCGTGCAGGACGGCTTTCTGCACGTGCAGCCTGTTCTCGGCTTCCTGGAACACGACCGACCGCGGCGAATCGATGACACCGCTTGTGACCTCGTCGCCCCGGTGGGCGGGCAGGCAGTGCATGAAGATCGCATCGGGTTTCGCCAGGCCGAACAGCGCTTCATTGACCTGGAACGGTCTGAAGATCGTGCTGCGCTCGACCGCCTCGGCCTCCTGGCCCATGCTGGCCCACACGTCGGTGTAGACGACGTCGGCGCCGCGCACGGCCTCGATCGGATCGTTCGCGATCGCGGTGGTGCCGCCAGTGGCGGCGCCCTCCGCCCGCGCCCACTTGAGCGCGTCCGGATGCGGCTCGTACCCCGGCGGCGTCGCGACGACCACGTGGGCCCCGAACAGCGCGCCGGCGAACATCAGCGAGTGGGCGACGTTGTTGCCGTCGCCCACGAACACCACCTTCAGCCCTTCGATCCGGCCCTTGACTTCCAGGATCGTCAGATAGTCGGCCAGCGCCTGGCACGGGTGGCTGAAGTCCGTCAGGCCGTTGACGACGGGGACGGAGGCGTAGTCCGCCATCTGTTCGACAATCTCGTGGGCGAAGGTGCGGATCATGATGCCCTGGACCATCCGCTCGAGGTTCTTGGCCACGTCGTGGATCGACTCGCGCTTTCCGAGGCTGATCTCGGCGGGCGAGAGGTAGACGGAAAACCCTCCGAGCTGCTGGATGCCGACATCGAAGGTCACACGCGTTCTGAGCGAGGGCTTCTCGAAGATGAGTGCGAGCGTTTGTCCCTTGAGTGAGGCGGCGTACTTCTCGCGGTTGGCCTTCATGTCGCGGGCGAGTGCGAGGAGGCCGCGGGCTTCGGCCGAGGTGAGATCACGAATCGAAAGGAAGTCGTCGGTGTGCATATCAGGCTCCATGCAACAGGCGGGCAAGTCGGGCGGGCCGCCAGACGGCGTGCATCACGGGACTGCGCCGAACAAGTTATTACACCCCACTGCCCCGCGGCGGGTCAAGCTCCGGAGGCGCCCTGACACCCGATATCGGGCCCTCGGATCCATTGGCTAGTCGGGCTTGGGTGGAGGTTGGAACCGTCGTCTCCGGCCGCGTCGGCGGCGGCGCGACCGTCGCGGAACGTCCGCGGCCGGCACGGCGTGGGTGTCCCGCACCGCGCCTGCGAGCGCCTGCCACTCGTCAACCAGCTGCGGCAGGTGCCCGTGGATGTCGAGCCAGGCGAGCGCGTCAGGAAACGCGCTTCGGAACGCCAGCCCGCGCGCCGCCCGCGACGAGGTCGGCGTCGTGCGCAGACGGCGCTCCAGCAGCAGGAGATGACGCAGCCGCTCGAGATCCCGGCGCGCGATCGGCAGGGGCCCCAGAGAGAGACGCGGCTGAACGCCCGCGGCCTCTCCGCGCCGCGTGATCGGATCCGGCTGAAAACCGAGGGGCACGAGCAGGCTGCCCAGCAGGATCGCGTTCGTCAGCGCGGGCGGCGCCGCCTGGAACCGCTGGCGGTACCGATCGATATCCGCCAGCGACGCCCACAACTCGTCGGACGCGGCGCCGGCAAGCTCCGGCGTGACCGGCTCGAGCAGACCGGCGCCGTCGAGCGCGCGGAACGTCCGTTCCGCCGCCCCCGAGCGGAGGATCTTGTAATACTCTTCCAGCAGGCGAGCGGGCGCACTTCGGGCGAGCTCGCTCCGGAGACGGCGAATCGCGTCGTAGGCCGGCGGATCAACGGTGAAGTCGAGACGGGCGGCGAAGGCAATCGCCCGCAGCATCCGCACCGGGTCCTCTCGAAACCGTTCGTCCGGGTCGCCGATCGACCGGATGACCTTCCGGCGGAGATCCTCGAGGCCGCCGACGTAGTCGATGATCGACAGGGTCGCGATATCGTAGAAGAGCGCGTTGATCGTGAAGTCGCGGCGGAACGCGTCTTCCTCCGGTGACCCGAACGTGTTGTCGCGACGGATCAGCAGATCGCGCTCAACCGGGCGGAGAACGTCGGCGGTGTCCTCGGTTGGCGGCGACTTGGGAGCGGCAACCGTGACCTCGGAGGCGGCGGACTCGGCCGCGACAAGATCCGACACAGGGATCTGCCGCCGGAACGTGGCGACCTCGATGATCTTCTGTCCGAACTTGACGTGCGCAAGCCGGAAGCGGCGACCGATAATGAAGCAGTTCCGGAACAGGCGCTTAACTTCGTACGGGTGCGCGGAGGTGCCGATGTCGAAGTCCTTCGGCCTGCGCCCGAGCAGCAGATCGCGTACGCTACCGCCAACGAGGTACGCCACGAAGCCGGCGTCCTTGAGGCGATAGAGCACCTTCAGCGCGTCCGAGTCCACGGCGCGGCGTGAGATGGAGTGATTCGGGCGGGGAAGGACCAGCGGCTCCACCATTGCCGGGGATTATATCAAATGCCCCTAGATGCAACCAGGCAAGTCCATAACAATCAATGGCTTAGGGGTGCGGCTTTCCGCCGCCGTCGTTGTCTGCCCGCTGCGCTCCTTGCCGCGCTTCTGCTGGCCCCGCCACTCGAGGCGCAGCAGAAAACGGGAGCCTCGGAACCCGATCCGCTCCTGCGCGCGCGCGTCCTGTACAACCAGGGCGACTTTAATGGCGCGATTGCGCTTGCCATCAAGGCGCGTGCGCGCCCGGGAAACCCCGACGCTGCCGAGTTGGTGCTGGCCCGGGCCTATCTCGAGCGGTTCCGGCGCGCGGCCGACCGCGCCGATCTGGTGGCGGCGCGCGAGAGCCTGAAGCAGGTCCGTCCGGAGCGCCTCGCCGCAAGGGACCGCACCGATCTGCTGCTGGGCTTGGGCGAGGCCGTATTCCTGGAGGGCTACTTCGGCGCGGCCGCCGAGCTCTTCGAGAACGCGCTCGCCGCCTCGGATCCCCCATCGCCGGCTCCGGCTGCGGCGGATGGCAAGCCGGCTGGGCCGCCCGTGCCATCGGGTGCACTGACAGGTGCCGCGCGCGAGCGAGCGCTCGACTGGTTTGCAGCCGCCCTCGACCGCGAGGCCCAGACGCGGCTGCCGATCGATCGCGACGAGCTGTACGCGCGCATCCGCAGCCACGCGCAGCGCGAGCTGGCGAACACTCCGGGATCGGCTGTGGCCGCCTACTGGCTGCCCGCCGCCCACCGGGCATTGGGTGAGCTCGAGCGCGCCTGGGACACGGCCATATCGGGTTGGGTGCGCTCGGTGCTGGCCGGCGAGGCTGGCGCCGATCTCCGGGCGGACCTGGACAGGCTCGTGCTGCAGGCCATCATCCCCGAGCGCGTGCGCGCGCAGGCGGAAGGCGACCTCGACCGCGAGCGCCTCGCGGCGGACTTGCGTGCAGCGTGGGAAACCGTCAAGAAGGACTGGGGGCGCTAACGACGCCGGCCCCCCGAGGCGTCTTGTGCCGAAGGCGCCGGCGCCGGCAGCTCCGGCGCGTACAACACGCCCGCCGGCACGGTGTCGTCGGTCGTCTGCCGGGCGATTGTCAGCGCCAGCACGCGGAGCCCGTCGTTCGGGGGCAGCACGAACGCCGTGGCTCCGTCCGGAATGTCCACGCCCACCATGTACACGTAGCAGGGGAGGTACGGCTCGTTGTCCTCGCGCCCGTGGCGGTGCGTCGCGACCCAGGCAATCTCCTCGCGCTTCACGTAGCCGGGTCTCATCTGCTCGATGCCCGCAAGCCGTCCGGCGGCATCTGCGCGCACCACCATGTGCTCTCGGATCGCCTCGAGCGGCCACGACTGGCCTTTGATCTGCGGGATCACCACCTCGCGCAGCAGCCGATCATCAGCCAGCCGACTGTCCCACTGGCCGATGGCGCCCACCCACTCCGGTACGGTGAAGGTCGCTGACACGGGTTTCCCTCGCGCGCGCTCCATCTGGATCGTGCCGGTTTGATCGCCGCCCACTGCGGTGACGAGCAGGTAGAGCCGATCGTGTCCGCCGGGCGGTAGAACGAACCGTTGCCCGCTCGGCACCAGCACGTTCTGCGCGCCGTCGTCGCCCGGCCCGAGCCTGAAGGTCAGCCCTCCTCTCTCCAGCGACGGCGGGAACAGCTCGGCCGGGATCGTGTGGCCCCGGCCGTCGAAATCGCCGTCTTGGCGATCGCTGTCGCTCGAGACGCCGTCGAGGTCGTAGGGCAGCTCAACCGGCAGGCTGACCGGCGGGCCGATCCGATTCGGCGCCGGAGCCAGTGTGACGGCAAACGTCCGCGGCTGGTACCGGGCCAGCGCGAAGCTCAGCCTGCCGGCGGTGACGGCCGCCGGCCCGACCGGTTCTTCCGCGGCGTTGATCTCGCGGGCCGCGACGGCGGCCCCCGGCCAGGCCAGCGTGACGCGATCGGCCGGCTGCCCGAACATCTCCTGCACGCGGACCACGATCTCCGGGCTGTCCTCGGCCTTCTTGATGGCCCGGACGGCCACCTGTCCCGGAGGGGCGTCCACGGTGAGCAGCGAAAACGTCCGCCCCAGCGCGCCCGGGTGCGGCCGCGCCCGAAACGCCATCAGCGGCTGGTTGAGCCGCGCGGCGCGCGACGGCACCTGCCCCGATCGCCAATCGCCGGCGTGACCGGTGATCGCGTACGTGAACTGGTGTCGGCCGATGTCGTTCGATTCCTGGCACACGAACGCCTTGTCGGGTCTCGGTGTGTGGATGAGCGTGAGCCGCAACGTGTTGTCGGACGGCTTGTCCCACCCGTACTTCCCGTCGTTCAGGATGGCCGCGCCGTAACGGCCGCTGCCGTCGGTCAGATCAGCCCACTGCTGCCCGGGCACCTCGTACAGGTTCGGCTGCGCGTTCGGCCGCTCAATCGTGCCCAGCCCCAGGTCGTACGTCGCCGTGCCGGCCGAGGCGGACAGCGGGAACGCCGCTTTGAGCAGCGTGCCGGGTGTGCGCCAATCCAGACGCGTCTCGAACTCGAGTCGGTCACCGCCGTCGGCAAGGCTGATCCGCTGCACGACGGTCGATCCCTCGGCGCGGCGGGTGACCTCGAGCGCCACGCGGGCGGGCCCCCGCTCGACGATGCGGACGACCGGATCGCGGAATGTGGCGCGAGGCGGCTTCGTCACTTCCTCCCACAGAATCTCCCACGCGGGCCAGCGAGGGGATCGATTGTCGAGCAGCTGCAGCTCGGCGGCCCCGCGCAGCAGATCCACGCCCGCGCTCTTGTCGAGGATGGAGGCCACCTCGCCCCGCGCGTTGAGCGTCACCGCGTACCGAGCGTTCTCGAGGGAGGTGGCGGTCACGCGCAGCGGCGCCGGCCTGCCTCCGGCCCGAGCGGACGGCGCGGCGGCCACCGGCACGGCATCGAACACCTTGAAGCCGACCGGCGGCAGCTCGGCGACAAACAAGACCCGGGTCAAGGCACCCTCGGCGCCCAGCACTTGCGCCGGCACCGTGCGTCCGGTTGCGAGGTCCACGACGCGCACGCCGGACACGCGTCTGCCGAACGGCACGAGCGCCTCGACGGGATCGCGGCGATCGAAGGCCACGGGATTAAAGACGACAAGCGGCACGCCGCTCGCGCGTGTGTCGAGCCGGCCGGCCACGGCGCCCACCGCATCCGTCGCCACACCGGAGAACTCGTTCAGCGAGACGAGCTGATCATTCCAGGAGAACTGGTACGCCTGCGGGATGCTGGTGCCGGTCAGGTCGTCGTGGAATTGATGCCACAGGAACCTCGTCCAGGCGGTGCGCAGCCGGTCGTGCGGGTAGGCCGGTCCGCCCAGCCATTCCGCCGCCACGCTGGCGCGCTCGGCCGCGTCCGCGAGCAACTCGTTCCGCCGGTTCCAGCGCTTGAGCGCCGCCTGCGACGTGTAGCAGCCGACGCCGTGAGTTTGGAGCAGCAGTTCTCCTTCGTAGAGCGGCAGCGCGGCCCGCTCGGCCGACGTCAGATCGCGGGCGAGCTGGTCCGCCGACGTGTTCCTCACCTCCACCGGCGCCGCGGTGTTTGCGAGCGCTTTGGAGAGCCACTCCAGCGATTCCGCATCGGGTGCGCCCCCGATATCGCCCACCCCGAAGTAGCGGAACCCGACCTGCCGTCCGTCTCCCAGGTCGGTCAGGTCGCTCGTCCACTTCGGATCCGCCGCGACGTCGGAGCGCAGCCGCGTCGTGTAGTCGCCGCCGCGCAGCGCGGCCACCACCGACGATCCGTCCACGCCCTGCCACAACCCCACGGCGAATGGCGTCGGGATGGCGCTGCCCCAGCCGAGCTTCTGCGTGGAGAACGCCGTCAGCCCCGAGTGCGCGGCAATCGACGGCAGGGCGAACCCGAACCCGAAGCAGTCCGGCAGGTAGATGTCCGTGCTGGTCCGTCCGAACTCCCGCCGGTAGAACTGCTTCCCGTACAGCGCGTGGCGGAAGAGCGACTCGGGCGACGGCACGTTCGTATCGACCGAGTTCACCCACGACCCGGCGAGCCGCCACCGGCCGCTGTCGACCAGCCGCCGCAGCGTCTCCCAGCTTCCGGGGTAGTACTCCTTGAACCACATGTAGTGGATGACACCCTCGAAGTTGAACGTGTAGCCGGGGAACCGGGCGAACAGGGGAAAGTTGTCGAGGAAGGTGGCCGGCACGAACTGCCGGATCGTGTCCTGGACGGTCCAGTTCCACTGGGTGTCGAGATGGGAATTCGTGACAACGTACAACGTCGCACGCCGATCGGCCGGCGGCGCCTGGTCCGACCCGGTCCGCGCTCCGGCGCCGGCCACCGCCAGCGCCGCCACGATGACGGCTGCAACGACCAGCGTCCTCACGCCAGGCTCCTTTCAGGGCTTTGCCGCGTTCCAGTTGTCGCCGATGCCGAGGTCGACGGTCAGGGGCACCGACAGCGCCGCCGCGTGCTCCATCCGGTCGCGCACCAGCGCGGCCGTTTCATCGGCCAGAGCGCCGGGGCACTCGACGAGCAGCTCGTCGTGGACCGTCAGGATCATCCTTCCGGCCGGCCGGCCCGGCGCCGCGCGCGCAGAGAGGTCGCGATGGATGGCGATCATGGCCCGCTTCAGGATGTCGGCAGCCGTGCCCTGGAACGGGAGGTTGACGGCTGCGCGCTCGGCGGCGGCACGGACTTGAGCGATCGGGCTGTTGATCTCCGGCACGAGCCGCCTGCGCCCGAACAGGGTTTTGACGACGCCGGTGGCGCGCACGTCGTCCAGCAGCCGGTCGATAAAGCGGCGGACGCCGGGGAAGCCCGCGAAGTAGGCGTCGATGAACGCCTGCGCCGCCTGCGGTGTGACGCCGATGTCACGCGACAGCGTGAAGGCGGTCTTGCCGTACAGCAGCGCGTAGTTGATCATCTTCGCCCGCCGCCGAAGCTCGTGGCGGTCGAGGAGGCTTTCGGCGCCGAACACCTTCGCGGCCGTCTGATCGTGGATGTCGTCGCCCCGCCTGAACGCCTCGGTCAGCGTCGCGTCTCCCGACAGATGCGCCAGCACGCGCAGCTCGATCTGCGAGTAGTCGGCCGAGATCAGCACGTGTCCGGCGTCGGCGACAAACGCGCTCCGGATCTCCCGGCCGAGCGCGGTGCGGATGGGGATGTTCTGGAGGTTCGGATCGCTGCTGCTGAGCCGCCCCGTTGCCGCGACCGCCTGGTTGAACGACGTGTGGACGCGCCCGGTGCGCGGGTGAACCAGCAGCGGCAGCGCGTCGACGTAGGTGCCCTTGAGCTTCTGGAGGCTGCGCCACTCGAGGATCTCGCGGGGCAGCTCGTGCACGGCGGCCAGCTCCTCGAGCACGTCGACGGAGGTCGACGCCGCCCGCGTCTTGCCCGTCCGCCTGAGCGCCGGCAGCTTGAGCTTGTCGAACAGGATCTCGGCGAGCTGTTTCGGCGAGTTGATGTTGAACCGCTCGCCGGCCAGCTCGAAGATGCGGGCGCCGCGCGTCTCGAGATCCGCCTCCAAACGCGCCGCCAGCGCGGAGAGCGCCGCGGTGTCGACCCGCACTCCGGCGCGCTCGATGTCGGCGAGCACGGGCACGAGCGGCAGCTCCAGCTCGCGGTACAGCTCGTTCAGGCCCTTCCTGGAGAGCAGCGCCTGCAGCGGCCCGGCAAGCTGCAGCGGAAGATCGGCGCGCTCCGCCGCAAACGGCAGGACCGCCGCAGCCGGCAGGTCCTCGAGCGGTCGTGCCTTCGCCCCGCGACCCCGCGTGTCCTCCTCCGAGGTGGCCTTCTCGCCGAGGTGCTCGACGGCCAGCTCCTCCACGGTGGGGGTGGAGCGCGTCGCGTCGAGCAGGTAGCTCGACAGCATCGTGTCATCGATGAGACCTGAGAGCTCGACCCCGAGCTCGGCGAGCACAATCGCGTCGAACTTCAGGTCGTGGCCGATCTTGCCGATCGCGGGATCGGCCAGCACCGGCGCGAGCGCCGCGAGCGCGGCCCGGGCCGACAGCTGGTTCCCCGCCTCGAGGCCGGTGTGAGCGAGCGGGATGTAGCGCGCACGGCCGGGTTCCGCCGCGCACGCGATGCCGACCATGCGCGCGCGCATCGGAGCCGGGTCGCTGGCGAGAATCTTCAGCGCGAGGCGCCCCGAGGCGCGCACGGCCTGCACCAGCGCGGCCAGGTCTTCCGCCGACTCGACCAGGCGGTAGTCGCGAGCCGTGGCGCCGGAGTCGGGCGCATATTCCGCCAAGAGCGATCGGAACCCCAGCTCCGAGAACAGCGTGAAACAGGCTTCACGGTCCGGACCGCGGAAGCGGATCCGCTCCAGGTCGACGGTGATCGGGACGTCGGTGCGGATGCGGGCCAGCTCGCGGCTCTCGCGCGCCGCGCCGGCGTGGGCCAGCAGCGCCTCCCGGTACCGTCTCTGCGGGACCTCGCCCGCCCGATCGAGCAGGTTGTCCAGCGACCCGAATGCGGCGACGAGCTCGCGCGCCCCCTTGTCGCCGATCCCGGGGACCCCCTTGATGTTGTCAACGGCGTCACCGGCGAGCGCCAGCACATCGACAACGCGATCGGGCGGCACGCCGAACCTCTCGGTCACGGCCGCCGCGTCGTACCACGTGCCCTCGTCGCGGGGGTTCAGCACCCTGATGCGCCCGCCGACCAGCTGCAGCAGGTCCTTGTCGCCGGTCACGACGACGACCTCGTGGTCCGCGGCCGACGCCTGCACGGCCATCGTCCCGATGACATCGTCGGCCTCGAACCCTTCGCAGGTGACGATGGGCACGCCGAGCGCCTCGCACGCACGGAAGACGAGCGGGACCTGCGCGGCCAGGTCGTCCGGCATTTTCGGCCGGTTGGCCTTGTAGTCGGCGGAGATGGCGTCGCGGAACGTGGGGCCGGCCAGGTCGAAAGAGGCGGCGATGCGGGTCGGCTGGTGATCGGCGATGAGCTTGCGGAGCATCGTCACGAAGCCGAACACGGCGTTCGTCGGGCGGCCGTCGGGACCGGTCAGCCCCCTGATCGCGTGGTAGGCGCGGTACATCTGCGAGCTGCCGTCGATCAGGAAGAGGGCGGGTGGACTTGCGGGCACGTCGGCGTCACCCCCGAATGCGGGCGTTCAGTATATCATTCCGGCCCATGAGGATCGGGCCGGCCGGCCGGGCGCGCGCGGCGCTCCCCCTCGTGGGTGTGCTCATCGTGGTCTCGTCGGCGGCGTGTGGCCTCCGGTTCGGGCGCCAGTTCGAGTACGAGGAGGACATGACCGTCGCGCTCGACGGCTCGGCGACGGTTGACGTGAGCGCGTCGCTCGCGGCGCTGGCCGCGCTCCGCGGCGCCGATCTCGACCTGCGGCCCGCCGCGCGGTTCGATGCGGACAGGGTCCGGGCGTTCTTCACCTCGCCGGCCGCGCGCATCGTCCGGGTGAGCAGCTCGCGCCGGCACGGGCGGCGGTTCGCTCACGTGCGACTCAGGACCGACAACGTGCTCACGCTGTCGGCGGCAGCGCCGTTTGCCTGGTCCACGTACCAGCTCGAGATCGGCGGCCCGCGTGTGACCTACCGGCAGATCGTAGGAGCGTCCGCAAACCGGGACGTCGGCGATGTGGGGTGGACGGGCCGCGAGCGCGTCGCGTTCCGGCTGCACCTGCCGAGTCGGATCACCTACCACAACGCGCCGTCCAAGTCGGTCGAGCGCGGCAACATCCTGACGTGGGAGCAGCCGCTCGCGGACCGCCGTGCCGGCGTGCCGGTCGCGATCGACGTGACCATGGAGGCCACGTCGATCCTCTACCGGACGCTGTGGCTCTTCGCGATCTCCGGCCTGGCGGCCGCCTGCGTGATGGCCGCGTTTATCTGGTGGGTGGCCAGACGGGGCAGGCGCGAGGCCGCCGCCCATCGCTCGTCGCGGGCGTAGGTCAGTACACCGCAGCGAGTCTCAGCTGCAGCGTCTTGGCGTCGCCGTCGCCCAGGTCGATGCTGACGGCGTTCCGCCGCTGAGCCGTCAGGAACGCGGGATCGAACCACTCGCCCGATTCCACGTCATCGACCGCCACGACGAGGTACTCGCCGGGCGGCAGTCCGCGAATCCGGAACTGCCCGTTCGCGTCGGGCCGTCCCACCTGGATGTAGCGGCTCTGCGGCCGCCAGTTCGACGCGTCAGACGAGAACGCCACCACGGTGTAGTCAAGCGCCGGCTGATCGCGCGAGTCGGAGACAGTGCCCGACAGGTCCGTCACCAGATCCGAGATGACGAGGCTCAGGCCCTCGGCGTTCTGACCGAGTCTGACCTCGAGCGGGAGGTCTGCGACGTCGCGTCCGCCGTAGTAGGCCCCTTTGAGCGAGAAGCCCTGCGGCAGACCGGACGTGCGGACCAGGTACGAGCCGGGCACGACCGGCGTGATGGAGAAGCTGCCGTCCAGCAGTACGCCCGAAGGGGCGGGTGTCGGGATCGGCAACGACGAGAGCGACACCAGGGAGACGCGCACGCGGGTGAGGGCGCTTGGCGTTGAGGCCCCCGCCTCAGCCGTCACGGTGCCCGACACCGTGAGTCCCGTGGTCAGCATCAGGTTCACGCTGCTCACATCCGAGCCCGCCACCGCTACCGGCTGCACCGCGAACAGCGCGTCCCCGCCGCGCCGCCCCATGCCGCGAGCGAACGCCACGTACCGACCTGGCGGGACGTTCATGACGACGAACGACCCGTCGGGCCGAACGCTGGACGAATAGTTCGAGAACAACCGCCCCATCGTCGCGTCGTCTTCGGGCGACATCGTCACGGATCCGCCGGCAGCCGGGGCGCCGTCAGGGCCGGTGACGATGCCGCTGACGCGGGCCGTGGGCACGAGCTGCAGCACGAAGTCGACGTTGCCGGCCTCGGCCTGCAGACCGACCGTCACGGGGAGCGCGTCCTGCATGGCGGTGACACCCGGGTAGTACGTGGGCGCAAAACCCGTCGAGACTTGCTGCGCGCCGGGCTCGCCGATGGAGAGGGCGTCCATGACCGCCCGCCCGCTCACCACCGTGACCGAGCCGGAGAACGCCATCGGCTGATTGACCATGGCGGCAACGTAATACGTTCCGGGCTGCAGGCCGTAGATGCGGAACTCCCCGCGATCATCGGTCGTGCCCGAGCCGGCCGGTGTCAGGCGCCGCTCGCCCTGCGTGTACGCGAAGCGCATGACGCGGACCTGGGCGCCGACCAGCGGCTCGCCGTCTTCGTCGAAGACGTGGCCGGTCACGACGCTGCCGCGAGGCAGGAAGATGTTGATCCCGCGCGCCTGTTCGCCATCGCGCAGCTGGTAGGGCTGGCCGGCGCGCCCGGGCCGACGCGCTCCATACGCCAGGCTGATGAAGCCTGACTTCGATGCTGTCAAGGTATACCGGCCCGCGGGCAGGTTCGGGACAGCGAATTGCCCGTCCGCGTCCGTCGTGATCGCTCGACCATCGGGCAGCTCGGGCGCGGAGATGGCGACCCGCGCCCGGGCGAGCGCTCGGCCCGTGTCGAGCGCGAGGACCTGGCCGGATAGGCTGGCCGTGCCGGTGGCACCGCGGAGCTGGCCCGAGCTGTCCCGGGCCGGGGCCTGCTGCTGGGGCTGCTGCGTCTGCTGGCCGGGCCGGCTCTGCGGGCCGCTCGTGCCGACGGCCACGACGCCGAGCGAGAGCGCCAGCGCCACTGCCACGTGACAGGCGAGGGTCTTCATGGCGCGAACATTCCTACCATACCGGGAGGGAGGTCATCAGATTATCCACGATCCGGGTCGGGGAGAGAAGAGCTGGGCCGGCGGGCGCGGCGCGCCGGCCCCGCCCGGGGCTAGAGGAGGGTGACTTGCTGTTTCCGGGCCTGCCGAAGCCGGTTCATCCGCTGCTCCGCCCGCTGTTCCGCGTCGGCCTGGAGCTTCCGGGCCTTCTCCTGCTGCTCGGGTGTCAGGACGTCGAAGGCCTCGGCGCGAATCCTCGCCTGCAGCACGGCCTGGTCGGCCATGATCGCGCTCAGTTTCGCGCTGGCATCCCGGACGGCCGCTTCATCGTTCGCCCAGATGGCGTCCTGCAGTGCCCGCCGAGCCGGGATCGCCTGCTCCTGGAGCGCCTGAACCTCGCTGCGATGGCTCTCGACGATCTTCCTGATTGCCTGGCGCTGCTCAGCCGTGACGCCGAGCTGCCCGAGCGGCAGGCCCAATGCCATCGTGCCTCTGCCGCGCATCATCTGTCCGGCACCCAGCCCCAGAGGTCCCATTCCGCGTCCCATGGGTCCCATGCCTCGCATCGGCCCGCCGCCCAGCGCACCCTGCCGTTCGGCAGGACGCTGAACCTGTGCCATCACCACACCGGCCGACACGAGGGCGACCAGCGCGCCCACGGCGCAGATGCCAATCAACGTGCGTGTTCTGCCAAGCTTGGCTACCATGTCTCGTCTCCTTCCCGGTTCGTCTGTCTCCTTAGACTCGGCAACCGTGGCGGTCTCGCGCCGCAAGTGTGAAAGAAGTGTGGCGCGTTCCAGCACGGTCACTTGCTGGTTTAGACCGGCAACCGGGATGAAGCGTTAAACCCCGGAAGGGGAGCGGCGGCTGGCCGTGAAGCCTGTGCGGGCCCGCACACGAAGGCCCGGCTTGCGGACCTCAACGCGAATGGCGTGCCAGCGGCCGTCGCCGGCCGATGGGGTCTGGTATCCCAAGGAGTACTGCCGGGTCAGCTCGCTCGCGACGCTCTCGGTCGCGGGCCTGAGATCGTCGGCCGTTCGAATCACCTCCGTGCGGCCTCCGCTGTCATCGGTAAACTGGCGCAGGGCGTCGACGTTGACGCGCTCGGCCGAGGGCGTACGTGTGACCGGAGCGCCGGTGCCAGGCCCGACGGGAGGCGGCTGCGGGATCGGCGCCCGGCCGGGGGGCAGCGGGCTGCGGCCGCCGGTGCCGGGAAACCGCGGGACGGGAATGGGCGCTGGAACAGGCCGGGGCCCGGTGATGAGGGTCGGCGTGGCCGCGCTGTCGATGCCGACGGCGTAGACCAGCACTTCGGTCTCCCGGATGAGCTGCTTGAGATCGGGGACGGCCGTGCTGCTGGCGGTGTCGTTGCCGTCGGAGATGACCACCAGCGCCTGCTTACGATGGCGGCCCGTTTGTGCCAGCGGCACCGCGCGCGCCACGGTGTCGTACAGCGCAGTCCCGCCCCGCGGCGACAGGCGCCCGAGCGCCCGCCGGAGTTCCGCACGGTCCGTCGTCCAGCCCTGGATCAACTCGGGCTCGTCATCGAAGCGGAACAGGAAGATCTCGTCGGCCGGGTCGAGCAGCTGTCCCAGGAATCTCTCGAGCGCGCTGCGAGCGGCGTCGATTTTCCTGCCGGCCATGCTGCCGCTTGTGTCGATGGCGAGGCCGAGACTGACGGGGACGCGCTCGTTGCTGAAAAGCGTGATCGGCTGCGGCGCGCCGTCCTCGTAGACCACGAAATCGTCCTTCCGAAGGCCCGCGACGAAGCGTCCGTTCCGATCGACAACGGTTGCGGCAATGCTGACGAGATCGACGCGGCTCTCGAAGCGGGTTGTCTGAGGATCCCGGGGCGCGGCCTCTGCGGAGGACGGCCGTCGCGCTGCCGGCACGGCCAGGGCGCCGATCGCCAGGCTCAGCAGCGGAACGGCGAGGGCGGCTGGGGGGCGGCACATGCTGGGACAACGACCGACGTACGCAAGACCCTTGCCGGTGGCGGATGCTCCGCGACAGGCCTGTTTTCGCGGATCGGCGGGTCCGGACCTGCCAGCCGGTGTCTCTCGGGATGACCCCGTGACATCTCGGGAGGACTGTGCCTCTGACTCGGGACACTAGCGGGCGGTGCGATTCGGGGCTACGATCCCATCCAGCATGCTGACACACAAAGTGGCCATCGTCACCGGCGCGTCGAGCGGCATCGGACGCGCCACGGCGCTGACGCTCGGACGCGCAGGCGCGGCCGTGCTTGCCGTCGGGCGCGCAGAGGCGGCGCTCGATGCGGTCGTCGGCAGCCTGTCGTCGGAGGGCGCGGCGGCGGAGGCCCTCGTGGCCGACGTGACCGACGGCGAGGCGCCGGGGCAGATCGTGCGGCGGGCGCTGGCGCGGTTCGGCGGGATCGACGTGCTGGTGAACGCCGCCGGGATTATCGGTTCCGGCACGATCGACAACACGACGGACGAGATGTGGGACGAGATGTTCGACATCAACGTGCGTGCGCCGTTCCGCCTGATGCGGGAAGCCGCGCCGCACCTTGTCGAACGCCGCGGCGCCATCGTCAACGTGTCGAGCGTGACCGGCCTGCGGTCGTTTCCCGGGATCCTGTCGTATTGCGCCAGCAAGGCGGCGGTCGATCAGCTCACGCGCTGCACCGCGCTTGAGCTCGCTTCCCGCGGCGTGCGCGTCAACGCGGTCAACCCGGGCGTGGTCGTCTCGAACCTGCACCGGCGGTCGGGGATGACCGACGAGCAGTACGCCGCGTTTCTCGAGCGGTCCCGGGAGACGCACCCGCTCGGCCGGCCCGGCCAGCCGCACGAGGTCGCCGACCTGATCCTGTTCCTCGTGTCCGACAGGTCCGGGTGGATCACGGGCGAGACGATCGCGATCGACGGCGGGCGGCACCTGACGTGCGCGCGGTGACCGGCGTCACGGCCGGCCCGGCTTGAAGCCTTCGGTGAAGCGTAACCCCTCACGCTCTGCGAGCAGGCGGACGGGCCGGAACCCGGCCGCCTCGAGGGCCGAGCTCGCGCCGCCGGACCGGCGGTAGCCGGGATCGACCGAGCCCGCGCCGAGCAGCCGGGCGAGGAGTCGGCGGGCGGTTTCCACGACGAGCAGACGCCCGCCCGGCCGGATCACGCGGGCCAGCTCGGCGAGCTGTCGCGCCCGCTCGTCCGGGGGCTGTGCGCCCAGCGTGCCGTCGGTGCTGTCGATGACCGCGACATCGAAGCTGTCCTCGCCGTACGGCAGCGGTCCGCCGGTTCCGGCCGCGACCTCCACGAGCACTCCGGCGCGGACGGCGGCCTCTCGCAGCGCGCCAGCCGCCTTCTCGCTGCCGCCGAAACCGGCGGCCCCGCCGGTGAGGCCCACTTTCGCCGCGAGCGCCGCAAACATCGCGGGCCTGCCGCTGCCGACATACAGAAACCGTTCTCCCAGCTTGATCCCCGACATCGCAACCGGCAGCGCGTTCGGCCCCCGTCCCTTTCGGAAGATCGGCATGGGTGGCTTACCCCTTTCGCGTTGCTGATGATATAGTTTTCTGCCGTGAAACCACCAACTGACATCGTACAACCTCAGGGAAAGCTCGGGGCACTGCTGGTCGGGCTCGGCGCCGTCAGCACGACCTTCATTGCCGGCGTTCAGGCGGTCCGCCGCGGCCTGGCTCAGCCCATTGGCTCGCTCACGCAGATGGGGACGGTCCGGCTCGGAAAGCGCACAGAGGGGCGCTCGCCGCTCATCAAGGACCTCGTGCCGCTGGCCTCGCTCGACGACATCGTGTTCGGCGGCTGGGACATCTTCGAGGACAACTGTTACGAGGCGGCCACGACGGCGGGCGTGCTCGACAAGAGCCTGCTCGACCAGGTCAAGCCGGAGCTCGAGGCCATCCGTCCGTGGCCGGCCGTGTTCGACCGCCGGTACGTCAAGCGGCTCGACGGGCCGAACGTCAAGAAAGGCCGGACGAAGCGCGAGCTGGCCGAACAGGTGATTGCCGACATCCGGGCGTTCAAGGCGCGGCACGGGCTCGACCGTCTGGTCATGATCTGGTGCGGCAGCACCGAGGTGTTCATGACCGAGACGGAGGCGCACCAGACGATCGAGACCTTCGAGCACGCACTGGACACAAACGACGTGTCGATCCCGTCCAGCATGGTGTACGCGTACGCGGCGCTCAAGGAGGGCATCCCGTACGCCAATGCGGCGCCGAACCTGACCGCCGACATCCCTGCGCTGCTCGACCTGGCGGCCCGGACCGGCTCGCCGGTGGCGGGCAAGGATCTGAAGACCGGCCAGACGCTGATGAAGACGATCATCGCGCCGGGGCTCAAGGCGCGGCTCCTCGGCGTCGAGGGGTGGTATTCGACCAACATCCTCGGCAACCGGGACGGCGAGGTGCTCGACGATCCCGAGTCCTTCAAGACGAAGGAGGAGAGCAAGAAGTCGGTCCTCGACTACATCCTGCAGCCGCACCTGTACCCCGAGCTGTACGGCGACGTCTGCCACGTCGTGCGGATCAACTACTACCCGCCGCGCGGCGACAACAAGGAAGGCTGGGACAACATCGACCTGGTCGGGTGGCTGGGCTACCCGATGCAGCTCAAGATCAACTTCCTGTGCCGCGACTCGATCCTGGCGGCGCCGATCGTGCTCGACGTCCTGCTGTTCCTGGACCTGGCGCGACGGGCTGGCTGGAGCGGAATCCAGGAGTGGCTGTCGTTCTACTTCAAGAGCCCGATGCACGCGGCCGGCCTGTACCCGGAGCACGACCTGTTCATCCAGCTGATGAAGCTGAAGAACACGCTGCGGTACCTCCGCGGCGAGGAGCTCATCACGCACCTCGGGCGCGAGTACTACGACTGAATCCGTCGGCGCCCCCGTGCTGATCCCGGCTGAGCGCGAGCCGAGATGGTGTCGGGCGGGGCTCAAGCCCCGCCCTGCAGAGGGTGAGGGGAGGAGGCAGACGTGAAAGCCAGCAAGCTCCAGCCGGCGCTCTTCGGCGGGGTGCTGATGGGCGTCCTGTCGGCGCTGCCCGTCGTGTCGGCGGGCAACTGCTGTTGCTGCCTGTGGGTGGTGGCCGGCGGGCTGCTCGCATCCTACCTGCTCCAGCAGAACCAGCCGACGGCGATCGACGTCGGCGACGGCGCGCTCGTCGGCCTGCTGGCCGGCCTTATCGGCGCGGTCATCGCCTCGGTGCTGGCGGTGCCGATCAGCCTGACCGTGGGTCCGTACCAGGAGCGTTTCCTCGAGAGCGTTCTGCAGAACGTGCCGAACATGCCTCCGGAGGTCCGCGACGCATTTGAGAATGCGAGGGCCGGCCGCACCGGCCTCGGCGGGCTGACCGGCGCGTTGTTCTACGTCCTCTCGTTCGTGATCATGCTCGTGGCCGGCATGGTCTTCTCCACGATCGGCGGCATGGTCGGCGCGGCGCTGTTCCGCCGCAGCAAGCCGGGCGCGATCTCGGCTGCCGACGCTCCGCCGCCGGCGCTCTGAGCGGGGGCGTCCGCAGCTGCCCGCCCGCGCCGCCCGGGCCCTCGTGCTCGGGCCGAGGCTGGAACCGCACGCTGACGATCGTCGTATCTGTTAGGAAGGCAGGCAGGGAAAGGTGCGGGCGCGCCGATGGCACTGATCGAAACCAAGGATCTCTGGAAGACCTACCAGATGGGGGCGGAGGAGATTCACGCCCTCCGCGGAGTGGACCTGACGGTCGAGCGCGGCGAGTATCTCGCCATCATGGGGCCGTCCGGCTCGGGGAAGTCGACGCTGATGAACCTGATCGGCTGCCTCGACACCCCCTCGAAGGGCAGCTACCTGCTCAACGGCAAGCAGGTCTCCCAGATGAACGACGACGAGCTGGCGCGGATTCGCAACGAGGAGATCGGCTTCGTCTTCCAGACGTTCAACCTGCTGCCCCGCGCGACGGCGTTGCACAACGTCGAGCTGCCGCTCGTGTATGCCGGCGTGCCGTCCGCGGACCGGCAGAATCTGGCGCGCCAGGCGCTCGAGCGCGTCGAGCTGGCCGACCGCATGGGGCACCGTCCCAATCAGCTCTCCGGGGGCCAGCGGCAGCGCGTGGCCATCGCGCGCGCGCTGGTAAACAACCCCTCGATCCTGCTGGCCGACGAGCCCACCGGCAACCTCGACACCAAGACCGGCCTCGAGATCATGGCGCTGTTCGACAGGCTCCACGGCAGCGGCAACACGATCATCCTCGTCACGCACGAGGCGGACATCGCCGCGCATGCGCACCGCACGGTGCACCTGCGCGATGGCCTCATCGAGCAGGACGCGCGGCGCGCGGCGCCGTCGCCGGTCTCCAGTCAGTAGTCAGTGGTCGGTGGCCGGTGGGGCATCGGGGCGGGGCCTGATGCCCCGCCGTGACGTCGCGATCTGTAGGGCGGGGTTTTAACCCCGCCGTGACGCAGGGGGCTTGAAGCCCCCTGCGTGTACGGCGGACCTAAAGGTCCGCCCTACGCTCTGTGCGCGACGCGCGTTCCGTCCTTGCCCCTCCTGCCTCTCCGGCGCTTCTCCTGTGCCTCTCCGGGGCCTCTCCCGTGCCTCTCCGGCGCCTCTCCTGTGCCTCTCCGGGGCTTCTCCCGTGCCTCTCCGTGCCTCCGGTCTAGTCCCTGACCGCCGCGAAGTGCCGGGGGGCCACTTCACGGAGCGGCGCCGCGAGGTCCGTTGCGGCCTCATCGAACCGAACGCGGCTGCGGCGCGCGTCCGGGTCCGGGATCGGCACAGCGGAAAGGAGCGCCCGCGTGTAGGGGTGGCACGGATGCGCCAGCACCTCCGCAGCCGGCCCGGTCTCGACAATGCGGCCGCGGTACATGACGGCGACGCGCGAGCAGACGTGCTGGACCAGCCGGAGGTCGTGCGCGATCAGCAGGCAGGTCAGGCCGAGCTGCTGCTGCAGATCCATCAGCAGGTTGATCACCTGAGCCTGAACGGACACGTCCAGCGCCGACACCGGCTCGTCGGCCACGATGAGTGAGGGTCCGAGCGCCAACGCGCGCGCGAGTCCAATCCGCTGCCGCTGGCCGCCGCTGAACTCGCGCGGGTAGCGGACCATGAAGGCGGGGTCCAGTCCGACCAGGCGGAACAGGTCGGCGGCGCGCGCGCGCCGCTCCGCACGGCTGCCCAGACGGTGGACGACCAGCGGCTCTTCGACGATCGCCCCCGCCCGCATCCTCGGGTTGAGCGAACCGTACGGATCCTGGAAGACGATCTGCATCTCGCGCCGGAGCTCGCGGAGCCGCCCCCGCGAGCAGGCACGAACGTCCTCGCCTCGGAACCGGATCTCGCCGGAGGTCGGCTCAACCAAACGCAGCAGGCAGCGCCCGGTCGTCGATTTCCCGCTGCCCGACTCGCCGACCAGGCCGAGCATCTCGCCTTCGTCGATGGAAAAGCTGACGCCGTCGACCGCGCGCACGGGCGGCGCGTGCCTCCAGAGGCCTCTGGGCCTGCCGAACTCCTTCACCAGATCTCGAACGTCGAGGAGCGGGTTCACGATCGCTCCGCCTCGTGCAGGTAGCATCGCACCGATCGATCCTCGCCGAGGCGGGTTGTTCGCGGCGGAGCCTGCCCGCACACGGCCAGCCGCTCCGGGCAGCGCGGCGCGAATGCGCAGCCGCCCGGCAGCGCTGCCAGGCTGGGCACGACACCCTCAATGGTGCGCAGCCGCCCCCCCGGCGCGGCACCGGGCACCGAGGCCAGCAGTCCCTGTGTGTACGGATGAAGCGGCGCATGGAACACCGCGCGGACCGGCCCCGTTTCCACCACGCGGCCGGCGTACATCACGGCGACACGGCCGGCCGCGCCGGCGACGACGCCGAGGTCGTGCGCGATCAGAAGGAGGGAGAGCTGGAAGGTCTGCTGCATCTCCAGCCACAGATCCAGGACCTGCGCCTGGAGCGTGACGTCCAGCGCGGTGGTCGGCTCGTCTGCGATGACGAGCGAGGGCCGGCAGCAGATCGCCATGGCAATCAGCGCACGCTGGCGCATGCCGCCCGAGAGCTGGTGAGGATAGTCGCGCGCGCGCTCACCCGGGTGCGGCATCCCGACCGCCGCAAGGGCATCGATTGCGCGTGCGCGCATGTCCGCGCGCGTCGCCTTGCCGTGCACGAGCATCGTCTCGGCAATCTGGTCGCCGATCGGGAAGACCGGGTTCAGCGCTGCGGCCGGTTCCTGCGGGATGAAGGCGATCTGCGCGCCGCGCACCCGCCCCATCTCGTCGTCGGACAGCGCCAGCAGGTCGCGCCCCCTGAAGACGACCGCCCCTCCGACGATGCGCCCCGGCGGCGGGACGAGACGCAGGACCGAGAGCGCCGTCATCGACTTGCCGCAGCCCGACTCGCCGACCAGCCCGACGGTCTCGCCCGGCCGCACGTCGAGCGAGACGTCGTCGACGGCGCGCACGAGGCCCACAGGGCTGCCGACGGCGGTCGTCAGGCGACGGATGTCGAGCAGCGGACCGGGCGGCGTGCGGCCTTCCCCGTTCATGCTCCCCTCCTGCCCCGCCGGCCTCCGGATTCGGTCCGCCGCGTTCTTGACAGTGCCCGATCCTGCCCGTAGAATTCGTGCGGCCCCCACGCGGGGGCGACACGCGATCCCTCCAGTGCGGTTGACCCGCCAGGGTCAGCAGCTCCCAGGCAGTAGACGCGCCGGATCCCGGCCCGGCGGCGAGGAGGGCACCATGGACGAGGCCGTGAACCGGTATGCCCGCGAGCTGGTCGATGCCGTGGCCGGCGCCGTTTCCCGCGATCCCCGTGTCGACGGCTGCCGGCACCGCGCCCGCGCGGCCGGGTACGACCTGCATGTGACGCTCGACGTGCTCGTGCGCGTGACGAGCCGCACCGCGGCGCCCAGCGCGCCCCGGCCGGCGCCGTCCGCCCGCGAGACGGCGCCGAGCCAGGCCTTCGAGGTCAGCGCCAGCGACCGCCGCTTCCTCCGGTCGCTCCGCATCTCGGCGGACGAGACCGCCGAGGAAGTGGAGTAGCGTTACTGCCCCAGCCGTGAGAACACCGACCGCCCCGCGTAGGCGGCGCGGCTCCCCAGCTCCTCCTCGATACGCATGAGCTGGTTGTACTTCGCCACACGGTCCGTGCGGCTGGCCGAGCCCGTCTTGATCTGGCCCGCCCCGGTCCCGACCGCCAGATCCGCAATCGTCGTGTCCTCGGTTTCCCCGGAGCGATGCGAGATGACGGTGGTGTAGCCGGCGTGCTGGGCCATGGCGATGGTTTCCAGCGTCTCGGTCACCGTGCCGATCTGGTTCAGCTTCACCAGGATCGAGTTGGCGACGCCCTCGGCAATCCCCTTGCGCACGATCGCCGGATTGGTCACGAAGATGTCGTCGGCGACCAGCTGCGCGCGGGAGCCGAGCTCGCGCGTCAGCAGCTGCCAGCCCGGCCAGTCGCCTTCGGCCAAGCCGTCCTCGATCGACACGATCGGGAACTGCCGCAGCCAGTCCGCGTACATCGTCACCATCTCCTCCGCGGTCCGCGTGCGATCGCCCGACTTGCTGAAGACGTACTTCCCGTCTTCGAAAAACTCGCTGGCGGCGGAGTCGAGCGCGATGCAGAGATCCTGCCCGGCCTTGAAGCCGGCCTTGCCGATCGCCTCGAGCACGAGTTCGATGGCCTGGACGTTCGACTTGAGGTTGGGGGCGAAGCCGCCTTCGTCGCCGACGCCCGTCGAGAGGCCGCGCTTCTTGAGGATGCTGCGCAGCGCGTGGAACGTTTCGGCTCCGGCCCGCAGCGCCTCGCGGAACGACGGCAGGCCGAGCGGCACGACCATGAACTCCTGGACGTCGACGTTGCTGTCGGCGTGGGCGCCGCCGTTGAGGATGTTCATCATCGGGACCGGCAGGACGAAGCGGTGCCCGGCTGGCGTTGCCGTCGCGTGCAGGCCGTGAATGATGGCGTAGAGGGGCCGGCCCGCGGCCACCGCCGCCGCGCGCGAGGCGGCCATCGACACGCCCAGCAAGGCGTTTGCCCCCAGTCGGCTCTTGGCGGGCGTCCCGTCGATCTCGATCAGGAGCCGGTCGAGGGACCGCTGGTCGAGCGGCTGGCCGACGACCGCTTTCGCCAGCTCGCCGTTGATGTGGCCGACGGCGGTCAGCACGCCTTTGCCGAGGTAGCGGCTCTTGTCGCCGTCCCGAAGCTCCAGGGCTTCGCGTTCTCCCGTCGACGCGCCGGAGGGCACCGCCGCGCGGCCGACCACGCCGTTCTCCAGTTCAACTTCGGCCTCGACCGTCGGGTTGCCGCGCGAGTCGAGGATTTCTCTGCCATGCACTCGTGTGATCTTCACCGTTCTACCTCCGATGACTGTATGGATGCGACGCGCTAGTCCGCCCCGCGCGCGTCCGCTTCGGCTTCCAGGGCGAGGCTCTCGGCCTCGATCTCCCGGATCAGGGGTTCATCGTCCCGGGTCACCACGACGACGCTCTGCTCGGTGACCTTGTGGCGGCGCCGGTCTTCCTCGAGGTTGTACCCGATCAGCGCGCCGCGGGGGACACAGACGTCACGGTCGATGATCGCGCGGCGGATGCGGGCATGACGCCCCACCCGCACGCCGGGCATCAGTATCGACTGATCGATCCGGCAGAAGCTGTGCACGCGCACGTTCGGGCACAGCACGCAGCCGACGACCCGGCTCCCCGAGATGATGCAGCCGGGCGAGATGATCGAATCGAGCGCCTGGCCGGCCCGCCGCCCCTCCTCCGCGAACACGAACTTCGCCGGCGGCGCCTGCGGCTGGTACGTCCGCAGCGGCCACTCCGGGTCGTACAGGTTGAACTCGGGGTTCACCTGTACCAGATCCATGTTCGCTTCGTAGTACGCGTCGAGCGTCCCGATATCGCGCCAGTACTGCGCGGCCTTCTTGTTCTCATCGTAGAACCGGTACGAGAAGGCCACGCCGTCATTGATCAGCGCCGGGATGACATCTCTGCCGAAATCGTGGGAGGTCTGCTTCTTCGAATCCGCCTCCAGCGCCTCGACGAGCACGTCGGTTTCGAAGACGTAGACCCCCATCGAGGCCAGCACCAGGTGCGGCGATCCGGGGATGGGCGCCGGGTCGCGCGGCTTCTCCTGGAACCCGACGACCCGCTCGTGGTCGTCCACCTGAAGGATGCCGAAGCGCCGTGACGCCTCGCGCGGCATCTCGATGGAGGCCATCGTCACCCCCGCGCGTTTCTCCTCGTGGAACCGGAGCATGCGGGCGTAGTCCATCTTGTAGACGTGATCACCCGACAGCACGAAGACCTGCCGGGGGCCTTCGCGAAAGACCGAGTAGAGATTCTGGTAGACCGCGTCCGCCGTTCCCAGGTACCAGTGCTCGCCGACGCGTTTCTGCGGCGGCAGAATCTGGATGAACTCGCCCAGTTCCTCCGAGACGATGCTCCACCCCATCCGGATGTGGCGGTTGAGCGACTGCGACTTGTACTGGGTGGCGATGAAGATGCGGCGCAGTCCCGAGTTGATGCAGTTGCACAGGGCGAAGTCGATGATCCGGTAAGGCCCCCCGAAGTAGACGGCCGGCTTCGCCCGGTTCTGCGTCAGCGGGTACAGCCGCTCGCCGGCGCCTCCAGCGAGGACAATCGCGAGGGTGTCTTTGAGCATCGGAGAGGCGTCAGGCCGGCAGCGGGAGCCCCCGCCTGGCCCGAGAGCGTTCCAGGTATCATAGCATGCGGCTGCGGAGGCGGTCCCCGCGTAACCTCGGCAGCTGCGGGGCTTTTGACTTCTCCAGACCAGGGTCCTATGATCGGGAGGATCGGACGGTAGCGGCGCACACTGGGAGAGGACCCGTCATGCAGAACCGCGTCCGGGCGCTGGAGGTGTCGGGCGCCATCGTCGTTGTCGCGCTTGGGCTGGTTGTCTCGTTCGCGGGGGCCGTCTTCGCCCAGCAGAAGGCCGCGGAGAAGACGTTCGACAAGGCCCAGACCCAGGAGATCCAGGCGCTGGTCCGGATCGTCAACGAGGCGTCCACGGGCAAGCCGGCACCGGCGGACTTCCAGCTGATCTGGCAGAACCACTCGCTCAAGGCGCGGGAGCAGCGGACGTTCGTGCCGTACTCGATCGCGATTCCGCAGGGCTCGCTGGCCGGCCCCTCCGCCGCGGTGTACGTGCGCGTCACGAGACGCGCCGGCGACGCGCCGCCCTCGCCGGCTGGCGCGGCGGAGAAGGAGAAGAAGGACCCGAAGGCTGCGCCGGCGGAGTTCCCCTTCGAGGACGTCTATTTCGTCGAGCTCAGGACCCCCGAGGGCAAGGAGCCGTACCGGGTGATGCGCGCGTTGTCGGTTCCGCCGGGCGAGTACGACGTCTACGCCGCGGTGCGCGAGAGGGCCGCGGCCTCCGACACGAAGGGCGCGCCGGCTCCCAAGGCCGCCCTGCTGAAGGTTGCGCTCACGGTGCCGAACTACTGGCAGTCGGAGCTGATGCTGAGCAGCATCATCGTGGCCGAGAAGGTGGAGCCGCTCACGACGCCGATCCCCGACGTCCAGGCGGCCGAGAACCCGTACGCGCTCGGCACGACACGCCTGGTTCCGGCGGCGGACAACCGCAGGTTCTCGAAGAAGGAAGAGCTGTCGATCGTGTTCCTCGTCTACAACTACGCCATCGCCGAGACCAGCAAGAAGCCCGATGTGACGGTTGAGTACAACTTCCACCAGAAGGTGGAGGGCAGCGAGAAGTTCTTCAACAAGACGAACCCTCAGAACTTCAATGCCGAGACGCTGCCGCCGCAGTTCGACGCGGCGACGGGGCATCAGCTCGTGGCCGGACAGTCGATCCCGCTCGCCAGCTTTGCCGAGGGCGAGTTCCGTCTGGAGATCAAAGTCACGGACAAGGTGACGGGCAAGGTGCTCACGCGGAGCGTGCCGTTCTCGGTCGTGCAGTAGGTGCCTGGCTCGGCCGCGCCGGCGGCCGAGCCCGGAGGATCGGAGCTGCGACTCAAGGTGACGAGGCACCCCCATGCTGTCTGACCTTCGCACCTTCGCCGGTTCGGCGGTTCTCGCCTGCGTGGTGGGATCCGCCCCCGCCGCCCACGCGCAGGTGGGCGTGCTCAACAGGGACGGCGGCGGCCAGCTTCCTCGTGTCGCTCGCGTGGCCTCGGGCACAATCGAGGGCCAGGTGTCCGACGAGACGGGGGGCGCGCTGGCCGGTGCCACGGTGTCGGCGCTCGGCGCGACGCGCGCGGCCGCCGTCACCGACGCGCGCGGCCGCTTCACGCTGCGCACCCTGCCCGCGGGCGCGTACGTCATCCGCACCCATCTCCCTGGCTTTCTGCCCTCCCGCCGCGAGCTGGTGGACGTCAAGCCCAACGGGTACGCGCGATACGCGGTGTCCCTGAGGCGGGCGGCCCTGACCCAAGCCTCGCTTGCTGTCGGCCCCACCGACAACGTGGTTGCCGTCACGGCCCTCGGCGCGCGCGGGGCCGGCGTCGTGGCGGGCCCGGATGCCGCCACGACGCTCGCGCCTGCCACGACCGACCGCAGCGAGACCGCGTGGCGCCTGCGCCACCTCACGCGGAACGTGCTCAAGGACTCCACCGAGCGCGTGGCGATCGACGACGGCGGCGAGCTGTCGGCAGGCGCACCCGGCCTCGCTCAGCCGGCCTCCGACGGCCAGCGGTGGTCCGGGCGCGGGCAGCACGCGGTGTCGAACCTGCTCGCGGCCCTGCCGCTGGCGGGCGAGCTCAACTTCCTGACCTCCAGTGCCCTCGACCGCCCGCGCGGCCTGCTCGCGCCGGAGGGCCTCGCCAGCGGTGTCACCTACGTCTCGCTCCGCGGGCCGGCCTCGGATCGCGGCGACTGGGCTGCCAGGCTCATCATCGCGCCGGCCGGCGTCGGGTCCTACTACGTATCCGGCTCGTACCACAGCCGGTCTTCGGGCCGGCACGTCTTCGACACAGGCGCGTCCTACAGCCTGCTGCGGTACGCCGACAACCCGGCCACCTCCTCGCCGGCGACGATCTGGTCGCGGTCGGCGGGATCGGTCTACGCCCTCGATCGGTGGGCGCTTTCGCGCTACCTGACCGTGGCGTATGGCGGTGAGTTCTCGCACTACGACAACGTGCCCGGCATCGGCCTCTTCAGCCCGCGGGCGACCGTGACGGTGATGCCGACCTCCCGCATGCGGATCCGCACGACCCTCGCCCGCCGCATGGTGGCGCCGGGCGCCGATGAGTTCCTGCCCCCGATGGCCGAGGCGCTCTGGGTGCCGGAGCCGCGATCGCTCGAGACGCTGCCCGGAGGGGCTGCAGCGGCCGTCGAACGCGTGAACCACTACGAGGTGGCAGTCGAGCGGGACTGGGCCGGCTACGTTATCGCATTCCGCACCTTCTATCAGCAGGTCGGGGACCAGCACGCCACCATGTTCGGCAGCGCCGAAGCCTTTCCCGTCAATAGCCCGGTCGAGCTGTACACCGTGGCCTCGGCGGGCGACCTCAGCACGAGAGGCTGGAGCATCGGTCTGAGCAACGCTTTGACCTCCCGGCTGCGCGGGTCCGTGTCGTACGCCTTGACCACATCCACCTGGGAGGGCCTCCGCGACGGTGACGAGGTGATCGTGCTGCCGATCGGGCGCGGAGCGGCGGGCATCGCCGAGCGGAACCACGACCTGACCACCCAGATCGAAACGGAGCTCCCCGTGACGGCCACACGGGTCTTCGTCGTCTACAGGATCAACACCGGCTTCACGCGCGAGGACGCTGCAACGTTCAGGCTCGGGCTGGAGACGCGATTCGATGTGCAGGTGGTCCAGCGGCTGCCGTTCCTGGATTTCGCGTCAGCCCGGTGGCAGGTCGTCTTCGCCGTGAGGAACCTGTTCAGGGACGCCGGGATCGACCACTCGGTGTACGACGAGCTGCTCGTCCTTCGGCCGCCAACGCGGATCGTCGGCGGCTTCTCCGTTCGCTTCTAGTCCTGACACAGCGTCCCGTGGTTGCGCCGAGGCGGCGGTGGCTCCCGGCTGGCCTCGCCCTTTCGCTTCGGTGATCTGCCTGAGTGTCCGGTTTCTTGGAGAGGCCATCCACAAATCCGAACAGACGACCGAATAACGTGGCTTGTTGCAGTGCAAGTGATTGATATTGAGTGGTTTATTTCGATGACACCCGACCGCATCGTGGTATGGTGCTTGCTTCCTGATCACGTTCAAGCGGTTGTGTCTTGAGCGTTCAATGGAGATGTCTGTGCGGCCCCGGGCGTCAGCTGTCGCGTACGGCGTCATCGGCGTCGTGCTGGCCGCGATCCTGATCCCGCTCAGCGCGGCGAACGTCGTCCTTCGGGCACGGGTCCAGGAGGCCGAAGACGGGGTGCTGTGGGTCAGCCGCGCCGACGGGGTCGTGGCGGCGGAGGTGGCCCCGTCCACGCCTGCGGCGCGTGCCGGCATCCTCGCCGGGGACGTGCTGCTGGCTGTCGACGGCCGGCCGATTGACAGTCCGGCGGAGGTCCTCGACCTGCTGCACGGCAGCCGCGTGGGCCAACCGCTCCGGTACACGCTGCTCCGGCTCCAGAGCCACGCCGTTGTCGACCTGCAGCTGGCGCCGGTCCCGCACGGGAACACCACGCTGTACTACGTGCTGGCGGGCGTCGGGCTTTTTACGCTGATCGTGGCGCTGCTCGTGCGGCTAAGGCGGTCGGGCGAGCCCGCCACGCAGCACTTCCTGTGGCTGGCGCTGGCCTTCTTCGGGACGTTCGGCTTCTCGTTTAACGGCACGCTGGATCGGCTCGACTGGGTGTTCTACTGGATCGACGCCGTGGCGCTGCTGCTGATGGCGCCACTGTTCCTGCACTTCACGCTGTTTTTCCCGGCGCGGCCGCGCGCGTGGGAGGACGGCCGTCTCGGTGTCGTCCTCGTCCCGCTCGTCTATCTCCCGGCGCTGCTGCTTGGGGCGGCCCGCGTGATTGCCGTGACGCGCGCGCCGCTCGACGCGCGGTTCTACATCAGCGGGATCGTCGGGACGCTCGAGCGTATCGAGCCGGTGTACCTGGCGCTGTGCGCCGTCGGCGGGCTCGTCGTGCTGGCCCGGGCGTACGGGCAGGTCCGGTCGGGCACCGCGCGCCGCCAGCTCCGCTGGATTATCTGGGGCACGCTGCTGGGCGCCGCGCCCTTCGCGCTCGGGTACGCGGTGCCGTTCGCGCTGGGCGTGTCGCCGACGCTCGCGATGCAGCTGACGGCCATCCCGCTGGGCCTGGTGCCGCTGGCGTTCGCCGGCGCCATCGTGCGGTACCGGCTGATGGACGTCGAGGTCATCGTCAAGCGCATGCTGGTCTACGCGGCGGCCGTGTCGGCCATCCTGGCCATCTACGCCGTGCTGCTGCGTGCGGCCGGCGCGGTCTTCCTGGCGGACTCGCGCCAGAACAACACCGTCGTCGCGATGCTGGCGACGCTGGTGGTCGTGCTGCTGGCCCGGCCGGTGACCGGCGCCATCCAGAACATTGTCGACCGCGCCTTCTACCGGGACCGGTACGACTACCGGCGGGCGCTCGTCGGTTTCGCGCGCGATCTCAACGCCGACCTGGATCTCTTCCGGCTGAGCGAGCGGCTGGTGACGCGGGTCACCGAGACGCTGCTCGTGGACCGCATGGCCCTCATGCTGGTCAACGAGCGCGCGGGGGCATTCACGAGCGTCCGGACGATGGGGCTTGGCCGGGGCGCGCTGTCGCTCTCCCGGGCCTCCGAGTTCGGAGTGCGCCTCGAAAACGGCCAGACGGTGCTGCTCGACGATCCCAGCGTCACGCTCGGCTTTCACCCCGACGAGGTGGAGCTCTGGCGGGATCGGGGGCTCTTCTACTTCCTGCCCTGCGTGTCGGAGGCGGGCACGAACGCCGTGCTGGCGCTCGGGCGGAAGCGGAACGGCGATCCGCTGACGAGCGAGGACACGGCGCTGCTCGCGGCCGTGGCGGGGCAGGTGGCCACGGCGATCGAGAACGGCCGCCTATACCAGCAGCTCCAGGGCAAGGCCGAGGAGCTCGACCGGCTGCGCGAGTTTAACGAGAGCATCCTCGAATCGTTGGATGACGGCCTGGTCGTCGTCGACTCTGCCGATCGGGTCATCCGCTGGAACCGGGCGCTCGAGCAGATCTACGGGCTGTCGAGGGCCGAGGCGCTGGGCCGGACGCTCGACGAGGTCTTCGACGCCGACTTTGTCGGGGCGCTGCGCGCGGCACGGCGGGAGACGCCCGAGGGGGCGTCGTTGTACCGGACCTCGCTCGTCTCGCGGCGCCCGGATCCCGACGCGCATCGCCTGGTGACCGCGACGTTCATGCCGCTGCAGTCGCCGGCCGGGGTGCGCGCGGCCGTCTCCGGGACCATCATCATCATCGACGATGTGACCGAACGGGCGCGGCTCGAGGAGCAGCTCCAGATCTCCGAGAAGATGGCCTCGATCGGGTTGCTGGCGGCCGGCGTGGCGCACGAGGTCAACACGCCGCTCACGGGTATCTCAAGCTTCACGCAGATGCTGCTCGACCGCGCCGACCCGGCCGACCCGAAGACCCAGATGCTGGAGAAAATCGAGCGCCAGACGTTCCGCGCCGCCAAGATCGTCAACAGCCTGCTCACCCTCTCCCGCCCCGGCGGCGTCGAGGAGGCCCAGCCGGGCCCGGTCGACCTGAACACGGTCGTCGCCGACGTGCTGGCGCTGCTCGAGCACCAGCTCAAGGTCGGCCGGATCCAGGTCCGGCGCGAGTTGTCGGCCCCAGGGCCGGTCGTGACGGGCGTCGAGTACAAGCTGCAGCAGGTCTTCCTCAATCTGTTCCTCAACGCGCGCGACGCGATGCCGAAGGGCGGGTGGCTGACGATTGTCACGCGTGCTGAGAACGGTCACGGCGTCACCGAGATCGCCGACACGGGCGCGGGCATCCCGAGCGAGTACCTGTCGCGGATCTACGATCCCTTCTTCACCACGAAGGCCATGGGCCAGGGGACGGGGCTCGGGCTGTCGATCACCTACGGCATCGTGCGCGAACACAACGGCACGATCCGGTGCGACAGCGCGGTGGGTACGGGCACGCGTTTTACGGTGTCCGTGCCGCTGGCCGGCCTTGTGCGGGAGCGGGTCTCGCGCGCGGCTCCGTAGGGCGGGGCTTCAGCCCCGCCCTGCGGTTCCCGCGGTTCCCGGGATGACGGCGGCACGCGCTTCTCGGCAGCGAGCGGTCTTGACGTACGGAGGCAACTGAGGCGTGGCGACAGAACGTGTACCCCGCAGCGGCGTCGTCCTCGTCATCGACGACGAGGAGATCATGCGCGAGATCCTCCAGGCGCTGCTGGCGCGGGAGGGGTACGAGGTGAAGCTCGCCGCGAGCGGCGCCGAGGGGATCGAGCTGGCCCGGGCCGCGCCGATCGACGCCGCCGTCGTCGACGTCATGATGCCCGAGATGGACGGCCTCGCGACGCTCGACGAGCTGAAGAAGATCGACGAGGACCTCGCCGTAATCATGATCACGGCGTTCGCCTCGGTCGAAACGGCCATCGCGGCGATGAAGCGCGGCGCCTTCGACTACATCACCAAGCCGTTCAAGAACGACGAGGTGCTGGTCGTCGTCCGGAACGCCGTCGAGCGGCGCAACCTGCTGGCGGAGAACCGGGCGCTCCGGCAGAACCTGCAGGAGCGCTACCTGCACTTCGAGAACATCATCGGCCGCAGTCCGCGGATGCGGCAGGTCTTCGACCTGATCATCCAGGCGGCGCCGAGCCGATCGACGATCCTGATCGCCGGCGAGAGCGGGACGGGCAAGGAACTGGTGGCGCGGGCCATCCACTCGAACTCCCCGCGCGCGGCGCGGCCCTTCGTCATCGTCAACTCGGGCAGCCTCCCGCCCGACCTGCTCGAGTCGAACCTCTTCGGGCACGTCAAGGGCGCCTTCACCGGCGCCGTCTACCCGAAGAAGGGGCTCTTCGAGATTGCCGACACCGGCAGCATCTTCTTCGACGAGATCGGGAACGTCCCGATCGAGACGCAGCCCAAGCTGCTGCGCGTGATGCAGGACCGCGAGTTTATGCGGCTCGGCGGCGTCGAGACGCTGAAGGTCGATGTCCGCATCATCGCCGCGACCAACGTCGACCTCCAGAAGATGATGGAGGAGGGGAGATTTCGGGAGGACCTGTTCTACCGGCTGCACGTGATCGCCATCGAGCTGCCGCCGCTGCGGGAGCGCCGCGAGGACATCCCGCTGCTCGTCCAGCACTTCCTCCAGAAGTACGGCGAGGAGAACGACAAGCCGAACCCCGAGCTCGCCCCCGTGGCGCTCGACCAGCTGATCGCCTACGACTGGCCCGGCAACGTCCGCGAGCTGGAGAACGTCATCGAGCGGGCCGTGGTGCTGACGACCGGGCCGCGCATCGGGCCGGAGCTGATTCCGGACCAGGTGCGGCGAAAGCCGGTCTTCCAGATGCCCGAGTTCGTCCTGCCCCCCGAGGGGCTGTCATTCAAGGACGTGATCACCGGCGTCGAGAAGCGGCTGATCGAGGCCACGCTCGAGGCGGCGCACGGCGTGCAGAAGCGGGCCGCCGAGCTGCTGCACGTCAAGCCCACCACGCTCAACGAGATGATCAAGCGCTACGACATCCGCCCGCGGCGGCGCCGGGGGCCGAACGGGGGCGGCGGCGCACCCGGCGGCGGGCCGGATCCGTCTACTGCCCTTTGACCCTCGCGATCATCCGCTCGTACTTGGCGAGGATCACGTCCCAGCGATAGTGTCGGCGTACGTAGTCGCGGCCGTTCTGCCCCATCGCGGCGCGCAGCGGCTCGTCGCCCACGAGCAGCGACAGGCACGCCGTGAACTCGTCGCGGTCGGCGTAGAAGAGGCCCGCGTTGCTCCGGAGGCAGTGGCTCACCAGGACGTCGGAGCGCGCGTTGGCGAGAATGGGTGTGCCGACGGCGAACGCCTCGAGCGCGAGCAGCGACAGGCTCTCGTAGGGCGACGGGACGGCAACCACCGTTGCCGCCTCGAGGGCCTGGAGCCGCTCCCGCTCGGAGAGGAGGCCGGCGAAGTTGAGAAACGGCTCCTCGGGCAGCGGCATCAGCTTCACGCCCATCAGCGCCAGCGTGGCCTCGCCGCCGTCCTGGACGTAGGTGCTGAAGTACTCGATCAGCTCCTCGCATCCCTTGCCCTTCTCGATCCGGCCGCCGTAGAGCACGAAGGGCCCGTGCAGACGGTGCCGCCGCCTGAACGTCGCCCCCCGTATCGAGAGGGGCGAGGACGGGCGCGGCGGTTCCGCCGCCTCCTCGGCGCCGTCGGCCGGACGCGAACGCCCTCCGCCGGCCTGGCGCGGGTACGCGCGGTGCTGCGGCAAATCCACGCCGCAGCCGACCGTTTCCTCCGCCACGGCGCGGATCGGGAACAGCTCCTTCAGGAACGCCCGCTCGACCTCCGTGTTGTAGGCGATCCCGGCCGGCAGGCCGAAGACCTCCCGGTAGATGGAGAGGTGGATGGCCGGCTCGTTGTGCGCGGTGGGGACGAGGATGCTGCGGTCGGGCGCCACGGCCAGGCCGAGCGCCGTCGGCGCGTAGAGGTACGTGAAGAAGATGATCGCGTCGTACGACTGCTGGTGCCGGCGCAGGTACTCGAGCAGGTCGGGGCACCAGGGGCCCTGCTGCGTGAGCCACTCCATCTCGTCGTCCCGCGTGTGGGGGTTCGCGAAGATCCAGTCCGAGTACCTGTTGAACGACTCGATGTCGCGCGTGCGCGCGTTCGGGAAGCGGCGCACCGTGACGCCGCGGATCCGGTCGGGGCTGTCCGGGTACTCGTTCTTCCACGTGATGTAGTCGCGGGCGCAGGTGGTCAGCACCTCGACCTGGTGCCGCGTCGCCAGGCGCTCGGCGATCAGGCGGCAATGATACTCGGAGCCCCCGAGGATCTCCGTGCCGTACCGCTGGATGACAAAGCCGAGTTTCACGGGGCAGTCCTCACTGCGCGGCCCGTTCGATGGCGGCGCGAAGGTCGCGCTCGATGCGGGTCTCGCTGAACTCCTGAATCCGCCGGCGCTGGCCCGCAATCACCTCCGCCCGCAGCCGCGCGTCGAAGGCCAGCAGCCCCGCCAGCTCGGCGGCGTGCTCCAGGTCCTTCGGCGAGAAGACGACGCCGGCGCCGCCCATCGTGTCGGGCACGGCCGCCGCCGCGTAGGCCAGCACGGGCACGTCGGCCGCCATCGCCTCGAGGAGCGGCACGCAGAACCCCTCGTGCTCGCTCAGCGACACGTACACGTCGGCGGTCCGGTAGTACGCCGACAGGTCTTCGTCCGGCACGGCGCCCGTGAAGATGAACCGCTCCGGCGGCATCTCGTACCGGGCCAGGAGCGCCCGGATCGCGGCATAGTACCGCGGGACGACGTCGGTGCGCCCGACGAAGATGAAGCGGTAGTACGCGTCCACGTACCGCTTGTACTGCTCGGCCAGGCGGATGTGGTCCTCGATCCGCTTGTTCGGCGCGATGCGCCCGACGAAGAGGACGTTGACCAGGCCGTCGGAGAGCACCGCCTCGAGCGCCGGCCGCCTCGGCGCGCGGGTGATGCGGCCGGGATCCACGGCAATCGGCATGACGCCCGTCGGCTCGAAGCCCAGCGCCTGGAGCTCCAGGCGGTTGTACTCGGAGTCGCCCAGCGCGAGATCCACGCGGCCGGCGAGCCCGGCCAGCTCCCGGCGGCCCATCGACGCCAGGCGGAACAGACCCGCGTCGTACGGCGCGAAGAAGTGCGCCGGCGTGATGTTGTGGTACTGCAGGATCCGCCCGCCCGGCAGCGCGGCGAACGCCTCGGTCATCGGCGACGGCAGCGCGAAGTGGAAGATCGTCAGGTCACCCCGCCGTGACCCCGGGGCGTCGAACGGCAGGACGTCGCCCCGCAGGTCGTCGTCGATCGTCAGCGCGTACAGGTCGGAGACGTGCCCCATCGCGCGGAGCAGGCCGCGGACGCGCCGCGCGCTGTCGCCGATGGCATCGCCCCGATGGGCGGCGGGCACCCACTGGTTGATGATCATCGCCGGCCGGGCTCCTGCGGCAGCGCCTGGCCGTAGGCGGGCCGGAAGGCCCGCAGCTCCTCCAGGCGCTCCGCCGCGCGGACCTGATCCCAGAAATCGAACGCCACCTGGTGCGCCGGCCGCCGCGGCGATCGGAAGACCCGGTCGACGAACCCGAGGAGCGTGCCGGCGAAGTCGCGCCCCCGCAGCCGGGAGAGCGCCGCATCCTGGGCGTCCAGCACGGCGTCACGCACCGACCGGTCGGAGACGACCGCGTCCATGAGCGCGGCCACCCGCCAAGGCTCCTTCGACTCGTAGAGCACGCCGCCGCCGTCCAGCGTGGCCGGCACCGCCGTGGCCGCGTACGCCACGACCGGCACCTCCTTGTAGAACGCTTCGACCAGCGGCACGCAGAACCCCTCGTGCTCCGAGGCGCACAGGAAGACATCGGCGACATCGTAGTACGCGGTCAGCTCGGCGTCCGACACGTGGCCGACAAAGTGCACGTGGTCGACCCGCAGCCGAGCCCGCAGCCCCTGCAGCATGCCAAGATACCAGTCGAACCCGCTGTACGACCCGACGATGAGGAGCCGCGACCGGGGGTTGCACAACGTGCGGTACGCGTCGAAGAACCGGATGAGATCCTCGATGCGCTTGTTCGGGATGACCCGCCCCACAAACAGGATGTTGGTCCACTCGTCGTCGAACTGGCCGGCCACGAACCGGTTCGGCTCGACGTCGAGGTGGGAGAAGTCCGGGACGACAGGCAGCACGTCCGTATCAGGGAACCCGAGCGCCTCGAGATCCTGGCGGTTGAACTCGGAATCGCCCACCGCCAGATCGCACCGGCGGACGTAGACGCCCAGCTCGCGCCGCCCCATGAAGCAGAGCTGCACGAGCAGCGGATGGACGTCGATGAAGTACTCCGGGGGCGTGATGTTGTGGTAGACGAGCAGCATCCGGTCGGGCAGGGCGTAGGCCAGGCGCGAGGCTTTCGATCCGATCGAGAAATGGTGGATCAGGAGGTTGTCGGGGGCGCTCGCCTCCGGTAGATCGCGGTAGTCGCGCGTCAGCTTCTCGAGGCGCGGGTCGGCCGTCTCGACGAAGATCTCGGAGACGTACCCGGCCGATTGCAGCACGCGCTGGATCCCGAGCACCTCGTGCCCGATGGCGTCGCCGTAGCCGAGCGTCGCGAGGACCTGATGCACGTGCGGGGTGGCTCGAGCCTCGGTCATGACTCCTCCGACTGTGACGGCCCGTCCGGGACCCGCGCGAGGACGTCGGCGGACGGCGGGATCGACCGGATTCGGCGCTCGCGCCGCCCCGGCAGCGGCCATGGCGACGAGCGGGCGGCGACCTCCGCCGCCGGTTCGCGACTGAGCCGCTCCAGCATCTCGAGGTACTTGCCCTCGATGACCGGCCACGCGTAGTGGCGGGCGAAGTACGCCCGGCCGTTCGCGCCGAGCGCGCGCCGGAGCCCCTCGCCGGCGTCGAGCGTGCGGAGAATCTCGACGAACTCGGACTCGGTCCCGTAGAACAGGCCGGCGTTGCTGCGCCGGCACTGGCCCCGCAGCACGTCGCACCGGGCGTTCACGACGACGGGTTTTCCGAGCGCCCACGCCTCGAGCACGACCATCGACAGGCTCTCAAGGTACGACGGCATGATCAGCGCCTCGGCCCCCGCCAGCGCGTCGAACTTGTCCTGGTCCGGGACGAACCCGACGTGCCGGATCCGCGGGTGATCGGGGATCGGCAGGATGGAGCGGCCGACGAGCACGAGCGAGAGGCCGTTCCGGGACGCGCGCGCGTACTGCTCGAAGCAGATGAACAGCTCGCGGCACCCCTTGTTCGCGTCGATGCGCCCGATGTAGAGGGCGTACCGGCCGGGGAGCCCGTAGCGCTGCCGGAACCGCTCGGGATCCGTGTGCGCCGGCACCTCCGAGCCGACGCCGACCACGACGCCCGGCACCGACTGGTTTCCGGACACGGCGTGGATCAGATCGCGCTCCTCGAAGGAGTTGTACATGATCGCCCGCGCCCGCTGGAACACCGGCGCGAAGATCGCCAGCCCGATCGCCGAGTCCCGCTCGGCGGTCGGCACGAGCACGGCGCGCGCGGGCACCGCGCGGACGCCGTGATACGCGTGGTAGTAGCGGTAGCTGAAAAACAGGAAGAAGTCGACGTCCCGCTGCACGGCCGACACGCGGCGGATGAGAGCCGGGCAGGTCGGCCCCTCCGCCTCGAGCCACGCCAGTTCGTCGGAGGGCGAGTGCGTCCGATCGAAGACCGCCGCCGAGCGCAGGCCGAAGGTCCTGACGTTCCGTTCGGTGCGGACGGGAAACCGGCGCACGAGGACGCCGTTGACCGTCGAGGCGCCCGGCGGGTACTCGTTGCGCCAGGTGACGTAATCGCGGGCGCAGGTCGTCAGGACCTCAACCTCCGCGTGGCGTGACAGGTGCTCCGCGATGTACCGGGCGTGCTGCTCGGCGCCGCCGTTGATCTCGGCGCCGTATCGCTGAACGACGACCGCGAGCTTCACCGGCCCGAGCCGTCGGGCCCCGAGCCGTCACCCGGCGCCGGATCCCGACGTTCAGCGCCGGAGAGGGCACCCTGCGGATCGCGTCCGGCCGGCGCATCCGGCTCGACGCTGTGCGTGTCCTGGTGATCGCCTGCGGGAGCGGTCGGCGAGCCGCGACGGCCGCGGCGCCGTCGCCTGCGGCGCGATCGGCTCTCGGCGTGCGTGTCGCCAGGCTGGGACGGAGCGGGCGACGGCCCCGCCTCGGCCGGGTGCTCGGCGGCACCGGGCGCGGCCGCCCCGCTGCCCGGCCGGTACTGCACGATTCCTTCCAGCGCCCGCGTTCGGCGCTCGTGGAAGTCCAGCCGGCTCGACAGCGACTCGACGCGCATCTTGAGGTTCTTGGTCTCGATCCCGAGCCGCGTCAGCTCCACCACGAGGTTGTGCAGCACCTCGTAGCCGAGCTCGGCCTGCTGCGTGAGCCGCGTGTTCAGGCCCGACTGGATGTGCAGCGCCTGGACCAGGGGGTCGGGGTTGAAGAACAGCTTGAGCACGGGCCGCAGGACCCGCCGCAACAGGCGTAGCAGCGGCCGGTGCGTCTCGAACAGCGTGTGATCCTCGAAGGCGTAGTTGGGAGCGGCCGATGCCTGGCGGAACTGCTGGAGCAGCTCCGATCGCACCTTCTCGGGATCGAGGAACCGCTCGAGCTGGACCGTCGCCAGCTCCCGGATCTGCTCTTCGGTGTAGTCGACGCCGCGCTTGACGCGGATCCGCGTGCGGATCTGCCGCATGATCTCTTCGACGTTCACCGAGTCGGCGCGGATGTTGAACTCTGACATGTCGATCACCAGGCTCTCCGATCGCCGGTCCCCGTCATATCGCGCCCGGCAGGCCGAACGGGCGGTAGATGATCAGCACGACCAGCACCGTCCACAGCGCGACGCACGCGAGCAGCGGCCGGTCGGTCAGCAGCATCTCCGCCGGGCTTCCGCCGCCTTCCTTCCTGTGCACGAGGTACAGGTAGCGGAAGATGCCGTAGAGCGGGAACGGGATCGTGACGCCCAGCAGCTCGGTGCCGAACTTCGACACCGTCTCCGGGCTGATCGTGTAGAAGATGTACGCGATCAGGGTCGACGCCGTCACGACGCCGATCATCTGATCGAGCAGGTACGGGCTGTACTCGCCCAGAATCCGCCGGTGCTCGGCCGCGCCATCGGCGAGCAGCACCAGCTCGTGCCGGCGCTTGCTGAGCACCAGGAACAGGGCCAGCAGCACGGTGCACACAAACAGCCAGTGGCTGATCGCCACTGAGATGACGACCGCGCCGGCCACCGCCCGCAGGACGAAGCCGATCGCCAGCGTCAAGACATCCATGATGACGACGTGCTTCAGCCAGAACGAGTAGCCGGCCAGCAGCGCCACGTAGGCGAGCGACACCAGCCCGAACGGCTGTCCCAGCCAGAAGGCCACGGCCAGCGCGGCTGCCGCCAGCACACCTGCCGTGCCGAGGGCCATCTGCGGCGGAAGGTCGCCGGAGGCGACGGGCCGCCTGGCTTTGAGGGGATGGCGCCGATCGCCCTCGCGGTCGACAACATCGTTGATGAGGTACACCACGCCGGACAGCGCGCAGAAAACCGCGAACGCCGTCGTCGCTCGTCCCAGGTCGCGAAGCGACCACAGCCGCTGCCCGAAAATCAGGCCGGCGAACAGGAGGAGGTTCTTGGTCCACTGCTCCGGGCGCAGCGAGACGAGGACGCTCACCGCGAGCGAACGGCCCGGCGCGCCTCCCTGCGGGGAGGCGGCCGGGAGCACGGAATCCTGAGAGATGGTGCGCGCCATCGAGCGCGGCGGGCAGGCGCCCGGGGGCTGGCGGGAGCCTAGAAGCTCCTCACGGCGTCATTCTCTTTGTCGAACGTCTCAAAGACGGTGAGCAGCTTCGTGATCGACAGCAGATCCGTGATCCGCTTGGTGAGGTTGAGCAGCTTGAGCTGCCCGCCCTGCCGGCTGACCGTCGTATAGGTACGGACAATCTCGCCGAGCCCCGCGCTGTCAATGTACGGCACGTCCGCGAGGTTCAGGACAATCTTCTTCATGCCCTGCTGGACGAGGCTGTTGACCTTGTCGCGCAGCAGTTCATCACCTTCGCCCAGGGTCATCTTGCCCTTGAGGTCGATGACGGTCACCTCACCGATCGAACGCTGTTCGATTTGCATCGCGCCACTCCTCCCGCCTGACATGCCGAAAAAAGCCACCGCATCGCTGCGGAACGCTGCCGCCGCCTGCCTAGTCTAACGTAGCCCGAAAAGAAGAATCAACCCGCGTGGTGCCGCCGGACAGCAGGCAGGAAAGGACCACGCGCCTGCCCGTGGCCCCTTCCCGGACTTCCGCACGACGCCGCCGGACCTACGCTCCCGTCGATCCGGCAAACTTCCGTTGCTGAAAACACTCGCGACAGAACACCGGACGCCCTTGGGTCGGCTTGAAGGGGACTGTCGTCACCTTGCCGCACGCCGAGCACGCCGTCTGGGTCTCGACCCGCTCCCGCGCCGCAGGACCGCCTGCCGGCCGGGAGGCCCGCTTCGTCTTGCAGGCCTTGCACCGCTTGGGTTCGTTCTTGAAGTTCTTGTCCGCGAAGAACAGCTGCTCGCCTGCGGTCCAGACGAACTCTGCCCCGCAGTCCACACAGTGCAGGGTCTTGTCTTGGAACTCCATCGGATTACCCCTTGCTAGTCCCTACTCCAGCTCCCGACGAAGCTTCTTGCGGCTCCGCTTGCGCGCCAGAGCCTGCTTGGCCCGACGCTTGTCGCCCGGCTTCAGGTAGAAGGAGTGCTTCTTGATATCCTTGATGATATCCTCCTGCTGAACCTTCCGCTTGAAGCGGCGAAGGGCGCTCTCAACCGACTCTCCCTCCTGGATCTTGACTTCAGCCACGCCCGATCACACCCCCTTCATTGGCCCGGCTGGCACGGTATCGAAGTACATTCTCCGGAATATGTTAGGCTACCACAGCTGGGCGCAGATTCCCGGCAGAAAGTTGTCGGGCGAGGGCCGCGCGAGGGAAAGTCCGCTTGCTCGGCCCCTCGGGTCAGTTCCGTGTAACTCCATTAAGGTGAATGATTTGCGGTGAGGTCTGCAGTGCCACTTCGGGTCCTGGTGGTTGGGAGCGGCGGTCGCGAGCACGCCCTGGTCTGGGCCCTGGCCCGTGAGTCCGAGGCGGCACGGCTGGTCTGCGCTCCCGGGAACGCCGGCATTGCTCAGCTTGCGACCTGCAGGCCGGTAGATGTTGGCGACCCCCGGCACATCCTGGCGCTTGCAGAGGCGGAGGCGGCCGACCTGACGATCATCGGTCCGGAGCTTCCGCTGACGACAGGCGTGGCGGATCTGTTCGCGGCGAGCGGCAGGAGGCTGCTCGGCCCGACGCGCGAAGCAGCGCGGCTGGAGTCCAGCAAGTCGTTCGCCAAGGACTTCATGGCGCGCCACGGCGTTCCCACGGCCCGTTACGCGGTCTGCGACTCCTTCGTCGACGCCGCCTGCCAGCTCGACGGCGGCGCGTTCAGCTATCCCGTCGTGATCAAGGCGGACGGCCTGGCTGCGGGCAAGGGCGTTGTCGTGGCGGCGGATCGACCGGCCGCCGAGGCTGCGATCCGCGCCGCGATGATCGATCGGCGGTTCGGCGACGCGGGCGCCCGCGTCGTGATCGAGGAGTTCCTCGTCGGCCGCGAGGCGTCCTTCTTCGTGCTCACCGACGGCCGCGCGGTTGTTCCGCTGCCGTCGGCGCAGGATCACAAGCGCGTGTTCGACCACGACGAAGGGCCGAACACCGGCGGCATGGGCGCCTTCGCGCCAAGCCCGCTCGTCGACGAGCGCACGAGCCGGAGAGTCCTCGACGAGATCGTGTGGCCTGTCGTGAGTGGCATGCGCGCCGAAGGTCGGGAGTTTCGCGGCTTCCTGTACGTCGGCCTCATGCTGACAGCGGACGGTCCGAAGGTGGTTGAGTTTAACGTGCGGCTCGGCGATCCCGAGACGCAGGTCGTGCTGCCGCTCGTCGGCGACAGCCTGCTGGCGCTGCTGATGAAGGCGGCCGCCGGCGAGCTCGAGGGAGCGGCGTGCCAGGCTCGGGGGGGCGCGTGCCTGGGCGTCGTGCTGGCGTCGGCCGGCTATCCGGGGCCGTACCGGACCGGGCAGCCGATTTCGGGCCTGGCGCACGCGGCCTCTCTCGACGGGGTGCTGGTGTTTCACGCGGGCACCGCGAGGCGGGGTGAGGAGATCGTCACCTCCGGCGGCCGGGTGCTGACGGTGGTGGGCTGCGGGCGCGACTATCGCGATGCCGCGAGCCGTGCGTACCAGGCGGCCGACCGCGTGTCGTTCGACGGGCGGCACATGCGGCGCGACATCGGTGCGAGCGTGATCGTGTAGGGCGATCCATATTGGGGCCGCCGTACACGCCGGGGGCGTGAAGCCCCCGGCGTCACGGCGGGGTTAAAACCCCGCCCCACAGCACCTGGGATCACCGCGGGGACCCCGCCCCGCAGCAGACGGCGGCCTCGAATCGTGCCGGCGCTTTGCGCCCTCAGCCCGGCTTGGAGAACGCGACTATGACACCGATCCAGGTGATGATCCTGATGGGATCCGAATCCGACGCCGCGATCATGCAGGGCGCCTCCGCGACCTTGCGCGAGCTCGGCGTGACGTGCGATATCACGATTGCCTCGGCGCACCGCTCGCCGGACCGCGTCGCGCGCCTGCTGGGCGAGGCGGCCGAGCGCGGCGTCAAGGTGTTTGTCGCCGGCGCCGGCGCTGCCGCGCACCTGGCGGGGACGATTGCCGCGCACACGACGAAGCCTGTGATCGGCGTGCCCATTGACTCGTCGTCTTTGAGCGGCCTTGACGCGCTCCTGTCCACCGTGCAGATGCCGCCCGGGGTGCCCGTCGCGACCGTGTCGGTGGGGAAGCCGGGCGCTACCAACGCCGCCGTCCTGGCGGCCGAGATCCTGGCGTTGTCGGACCCGGATCTCGCACGGCGCCTCGAGCTGTACAAACGCGGCCTCGCCGACAAGGTCGAGGACGCGGCAACACGACTGTCGGGGGGTTCGCCTCCCGTCCCCTAGCCCCTGGCCCCTAGCCCCTTGAAGTACGCCATCGTCACCTTCGGCTGCCGGGCCAATCAGGCTGACTCGTTCAGCCTCGATGGCGACCTGCGCCTGCTCGGCGGACAGGAAGCCGCCGCGCGCGACGCCGACCTCGTGGTCGTCAACACCTGCTCGGTGACGGCTGCTGCCGACCAGGCTGCGCGCCAGACGATTCGCCGCATCGCGCGGGCGAACCCGGCCGCCAGGATCCTCGCCACCGGCTGCTATGCCACGCGACGACGCGCGGACCTTGCCGCGCTGCCGGGGGTTGTTGACGTCATCGGCAACGAGGACAAGCCGCAGCTGGCCTCGACGCTCCACTCGAGTCTCGGCGCCGGGGCCGTGCCGGGGACGGACGTTTCGGGTCGCGCCCGCGCCGTGCCTGCCGGGCCGGGTGCGCTCGGGCGCACCATCTTTCCGTTGAGCGTGCAAACCGGCTGCGATGAGCGCTGCACCTACTGCGTGGTGCCGTATACGCGGGGCCCGTCCCGCAGCCGGGCGCTGCCTGAGATCCTCGACGAGGCGGACCGCGCGGCCCGTGCGGGCTTCAAGCAACTGCTGCTGACCGGCGTCCACCTCGGCTCCTGGGGCCGCGACCTCCAGCCGGCCGGCTCGCTGGCCGTGCTGCTCGGTGCGCTCGAGTCGAGCAGGCACGAGCTGTTGTTCCGGCTGAGCTCGATCGAGCCGATGGACTGCACGCGCGAGGTGATCGATGTTATCGCCGGCTCCGGCCGCTTCGCTCCCCACGTCCACCTGCCCGTGCAGCACGGCAGTAGCCGCGTGCTGCGGGCGATGAGCCGCCCGTACGCGATTGACGCGTTTCAGAGTCTCGTCGAGCGCGTCCGCACGCGCCTGCCCGGGGCGGCGATTGGGACCGATCTCATCGCCGGCTTTCCAGGGGAAGAAGACGACGACTTCGGCAGGTGCGTCGATCTGCTGGAGCACTGTCCGCTGTCGTACGTGCACGTCTTTCCGTACTCCGATCGGCCCGGGACGGCTGCCGCCGCGATGCGGCCGAAGGTACCAGGCGCGATCATCCGCGCGCGCGCTGACACGTTGCGCGAGCAGGGCCGCGCGCTCATGCGGCGGTTCGCAGCGGCGCAGGCCGGTCAGGTGCGACGAGGCTTGACGCTCGAGGACGGCACGCTGGTCCTCACCGACAACTTCCTGAAGGTGCGGATCCCGCCGGGACACGCGCGCAACGAGTGGGTGGATGTCAGGATCTCGGCCGTCCAGAGCGGGCTGATCGGGACTCCGCTGTAGGGCGGCCCTTCAGGGCCGCCGTACACGCAGGGGGCTTGAAGCCCCCTGCGTCACGGCGGGGCTCAAGCCCCGCCCTACAGGAGTGCATCCCCCAGTGTCTGCGCAGGTGAGCGCGCGGGCCCTTCGACGATGAGCTGGCCGCAGGCCGCGCGGATGTCGCGGCCGCGGCTCTTCCGCACCGACACGGTGAGGCGACCGGCGGCCAGCGCCGCCGCGAACGCGTCGACGCGCGCCTCGGACGGCCGCGAGAAGGGAATGCCGGCTGCTTCGTTGAGCGGGATCAGATTCACCTTCGCGCGGATTCCCGCCAGCAGCTTCACCAGGCGTCGCGCGTCCTCGGGCGTGTCGTTGATGCCGTTCACGAGCACGTACTCGAACGTGATCCGGCTTCGCTGCCTGACGGGAAAACGCCGGCACGCGGCAATGAGCTCCGCGAGGGCGTGCTGCCGGCTCGTCGGGACGAGGCGCAGCCGCTGCTCGTCCGTGGTGGCGTGAAGCGACACCGCGAGGTTCGCCGTCCAGGGCTCGGCGGCCAGCCGATCGAGCGCCGGCACAATCCCGACCGTCGATAACGTCACCCGCCTCGGCGACACGGCGAAGCCGTCCGGATCGGACAGCAGCCGCAACGCCTTCATGGTCTGGTCGTAGTTGTGCAGCGGTTCGCCCATGCCCATCAAGACGATGTTGAAGCGGCGCGCGAGCAGGCCGAGCTCGCGCGCGAGGACGCGCACCTGCCCGGCAATCTCGCCGGCTGTGAGGTGGCGCACGAAGCCCATCCGCCCGGTCAGGCAGAAGGCGCACTGCATCGCGCAGCCGACCTGCGACGAGATGCAGAGCGTCTCGCCCGGCGAGTCGGGGATGTACACCGCTTCGATGAGGCGGTCGTCCGAAAGTGCGAGCCGGAACTTCTGCGCGCCATCTGTCGAGCGCTCCCGCGCGTCGATCCGAGGCGTGGACACGGTGAGCTCGGCGCGGAGCGCCTCTCGGAGAAGCTGCGCGAGATCCGTCATGGCCGCGAAGTCGGTAACGCCCCGCCGGTAGATCCAGCCGAAGACCTGACGCGCGTGGAAGGAAGCCCAGCCGCGGGCCTCGAACAGCGAGGCCAGCTCGGACGACTCCAGTTCGGCAAGGTCGGGACGCGGAGGGGCCGATGTCATGGCGTGAGGGGAGGGAGAATCGAACCGATTGTACTATGCGCCGATGGGCGTCCGGCGCAGCCAGCGATCCAGCTTTCGATTGAAGTCACCGGACCTGCGTGTTATGATTGGCTCTGTAACATCGCGGTAATTCCTTTACTCTCAATCACTTGCGGGACCGATCGCGGCACGGTCCGGCTCCGCCAGAGGAGTGGTCTGCCGTGACAGCACCCATGATTGTTCGCGACGTCCTCCAGAGCGGCCTCCGGCTGTTGACCGAATCGATGCCGCAGGTGCGGTCGGTCACAATCGGCGTGTGGCTCACCAGGGGGTCGAGACACGAGCCGCCGGAGCTCGGCGGCATCGCGCACTTCGTGGAGCACATGCTGTTTAAGGGGACGGCCACGAGGAGCGCGGAGGACATCGCGCAGGCGATCGACTCGATCGGCGGCCAGCTCGATGCGTTCACCGCGAAGGAGTACGCCAGCTACTACATCAAGGTGCTCGATGAGCACCTGCCGCTCGCAATCGACATCCTTTCCGACGTGGTCCGCCATCCGGCGCTGCGTGACGCCGACATCGAGCGCGAGAAAAAGGTCATCGTCGAAGAGATCAAGATGGTGGAGGATACGCCGGACGATCTCGTGCACGAGGTGTTCACGGAGAGTTTCTGGGAGGGCCACCCGCTCGCCCGGCCGATCCTCGGCCGGAAGGAAAGCGTCGAGGCGCTGACCCAGCCGCAGCTTCGCGAGTACTTCTCCGGCGCGTACACCGCCGACAACTTCATCATCTCGGCCGTCGGCAACATCGAGCACGCGCGTGTTCGCGAGCTGGTCGATCGGGCGTTCGGGGGACTGCCGGTGTCGGGGAGGGCGGTCGTCGAAGAGGCCCCGATCGTCGTGCCGCAGGTGATCGTGCGGGAGAAGGACATCGAGCAGTGCCACCTCTGCCTGGGGGTCGGGGGCTACCCGCAGAACCACGACGATCGGTACGTGAGCTACGTGCTCAACACGCTGTTGGGCGGCTCGATGAGCTCGCGGCTGTTCCAGAACGTGAGGGAGAAACGCGGCCTGGCCTACGCGGTGTTCAGCGGGCTGAGCGCCTACCGGGACGCGGGGGCATTTACGGTCTACGCGGGCTGCGCGAACGAGACGCTGGGCGAGGTGATTGACCTCATCGTGAAGGAACTCAGGCAGATCAAGCAGGAGCCGGTGCCCGGGGCGGAGCTGCAGCGCGCCAAGGACCATCTGAAGGGCAGCCTGATGCTGAGCCTGGAGAACACGGCCAGCCGGATGTCGCACCTGGCGCGCCAGGAGATGTACTTCGACCGGCAGTTCGGCCTCGATGAGACGCTGGCGGGGATCGAGCGGGTGTCGAGTGAGGATCTGGTGCGCGTGGCGCAGGATTTGTTTTCCGCGGCCAGCCTGGCGGCGACCGTGCTGGGCCCGCTGGACGGGTTCGTGCTGGCGCCGGAGCGGCTGGCGCTGGGGTAGGTCGCAGGCTGCGATTCGGGGCGTGTCGGGCGGCCCTGAAGGGCCGCCGTACGCCAGTCCTGTTCGTGGCTGGAGTCCAGCACCCCTGGCACGTATGGCACCTCGCACCTTGGCACCCGGGTACGCTGGCACCTTGATCGAGTGAGGCCGTCATGATTCCGAGATACACCAGCCCCGCGATGGGGCGGATCTGGAGCGAGTCGCGGCGGTACGAGACCTGGCTGCAGGTTGAGATTGCCGCGGCCGAGGCGATGGCCGAGGGCGGGATCATCCCTGCCGAGGCGGCCCGCGCCATCAGAGAGCTGGGATCGTTCGACGTCGCCCGCATCGAGGAGATCGAGGCGCGCACCAAGCACGACGTCATCGCGTTTACGACCGCGGTGGCCGAGCGCGTGGGCGAGGCGGCGCGCTGGCTGCACTTCGGCCTGACCTCCTCCGATGTTATCGACACGGCCCAGGCCATGCAGATGCGCGAGGCCTGCGACGTCATTCTCGACGGCCTGCGCGGGCTGGCGGAGGCCGTCCGGGCGCGCGCCGAGGAGCACCGGCACACGCCGATGATCGGCCGCACGCACGGCGTGCACGCCGAGCCGATCACCTTCGGCCTGAAGCTGCTGCTGTGGTACGCCGAGGTGGCGCGGGACATCGAGCGCGTCGGGCGCGCGCGGGCCGCGGTGAGCGTGGGCAAGATCTCGGGCGCCGTGGGCACCTACGCGCACCTCGATCCGGCAATCGAGGCGCGCGTGTGCGAGAAGCTGGGGCTGGCGGCTGCGCCGGTCTCCTCGCAGATCATCCAGCGGGACCGCCACGCGGAGCTGCTCTGCGCGCTGGCCGTCACCGCCGCCTCGCTGGAGCGGTTTGCGTTCGAGATCCGCGGCCTCCAGAAGACGGAGATCGGCGAGGTCGAGGAGCCGTTCGACAAGGGGCAGAAAGGGTCGTCCGCGATGCCCCACAAGCGCAACCCCATCGGCTGCGAGCAGGTGACGGGGCTGGCGCGGCTCGTGCGCGGCAACGCCCTGGTGGCGCTCGAGAACGTGGCGCTCTGGCACGAACGCGACATCTCGCACTCGTCGGTCGAGCGGGTGATCCTGCCCGACAGCTTCGCCGCGCTGGATCACTCGCTGCGCCGCTTCACGCGGATCGTCAAGGGGCTGGTGGTCTATCCGGAGCGGATGCGGGAGAATCTGGAGCGATCGGGCGGCCGCATTTTCTCGGGGACGTTGCTGCTCGAGCTGGCCCGCCGCGGCGTGGCGCGCGAGCAAGCCTACGAGTGGGTCCAGCGCAACGCCATGCGCGCCGCCGACGAGCGACGGGACTTCAAAGCGCTGCTGCTCGAAGACGCCGATCTCGCCGGGGTGATGGAGGCCGCGGACCTCGAGCGCGTCTTCGCTCTCGACGTCCACCTGCGCCACGTCGACCGGATCTTCGAGCGCGTGTACCGAGAGGTCGTGGTGTAGGGCGGACCTTGAGGTCCGCCGTCCTCGCCGGCGGCTGAAGCCGCCGGCCGCACGGCGGGGCTGAAGCCCCGCCCTACGCGGAGGGGGGATCGCCCTGCGCCGGGCGGGTGGCCGGACGGCAGGCATCTGGCAGCGAGGCCGACCGACCGCCGTGGTGAGGACGCTGTTCAGGATGTCGGACAAGTTTCGTGACGCGTGCGGCGTGTTCGGGGTCTTCGGGCATCCCGAGGCCGCGAAGCTGACCTACCTGGGCCTGTACGCACTCCAGCACCGCGGGCAGGAGAGCGCCGGCATCGCCGCCTGCGACGGTGGGCAGATCCTCCTGCACCGCGGCATGGGCTACGTCGCCGACATCTTCCACGAGGAGGAGCTGGCGCGCCTGCCGGGGGAGTCGGCCATCGGCCACGTCCGGTACTCGACGGCCGGCGAGAGCACGCTCGGCAACGCCCAGCCCATCCTGATCGACTGCGCCCACGGCCAGATCGCCGTGTGCCACAACGGCAACATCGTCAACGCCGAGGACCTCCGCGACGAGATGGTGGCCGCGGGATCGATCTTCCAGACCAGCAGCGACACCGAGGTGCTGCTGCACCTCTACGCCCGGTCGCGCACGCCCTCGGTACAGCAGGCGCTCATCGACTCGCTCTCCCGTCTCCGCGGCGCATTTTCGCTGGCCCTGCTGACCCGGGACCAGCTCATCGCCGCCCGCGACCCGCACGGGTTCCGGCCGCTCGCGCTCGGGCGCCTGGACGATGCGTGGATTGTGTCCTCCGAGACGTGCGCGCTGGATCTGATCGGGGCGGCGTACGTCCGCGACATCGAGCCGGGCGAGCTCCTCTTCGTCGGTCCGTCCGGCCTCCGGCCGGTGAAGCCGTTTCCGCCGTCTCCCCTGGCGCACTGCATCTTCGAGCACGTGTACTTCGCGAGGCCGGACAGCTGTGTGTTCGGCGCGAGCGTGAACGAGGTGCGAACCGCCCTCGGCCGCCAGCTCGCCAGTGAGCAGCCTGCCGACGCCGACGTCGTCGTCCCGGTGCCCGACTCCGGCGTCTGCGCGGCCACGGGCTTCGCCGAGCAGTCCGGCATCCCCATGCGCATGGGGCTCATCCGCAACCACTACGTCGGCCGGACGTTTATCGAGCCGCAGCAGTCGATCCGCCACTTCGGCGTGAAGGTCAAGCTGAACCCGGTCAGGTCCATCCTCGCCGGGAGACGTGTCGTGCTGGTCGATGACTCGATCGTCCGCGGGACGACCAGCCGGAAGATCGTGAGGATGATCAAGGCGGCGGGCGCACGCGAGGTTCACGTCCGGATCAGCTGCCCGCCGACGATCTCGCCCTGCTTCTACGGCGTCGACACCCCGCGACGGGCCGACCTGATCGCTGCGACGCACACGATTGCCGAGATTGAAACGTATCTCGAAGCCGACAGCGTGCGCTACCTCAGCCTGGACGGGCTGCTCGAGTCGGTGGGTCCGTCCCGCGCGGCGTACTGCACGTCGTGCTACACCGGCCGCTACCCGGTGCCGTTTCCCCGGAGCGGCGATGCCTACGGCCGCCCGCCTTCGCTCGCCCGCGGCGAGCTTCGGCGAGGCCGGCCCGCGACTGACGACCGACTGACGACTGACTGACGACTGACGACTGGCCTCTGGCCCCAAGCCTCTGGCCCCAAGCCCCTGGCCCCTAGCCCCTGGCCCCTGTCTCTATGGACTACAAACACTCAGGCGTGGACATTGATGCCGGAAACGCGGCCGTCAGGCGGATCAAGGAGCTCGCGCGCGCGACGTTCACGCCGGGCGTGCTCTCCGAGATTGGCAGTTTCGGAGGGCTCTTCCGGCTCGATGTGACGCGGTATCGGGATCCCGTGCTCGTGGCGAGCGCGGACGGCGTCGGAACGAAGCTCAAGATTGCGTTTCTCTCGGAACGCCACGACACGGTCGGCGCCGATCTGGTCAACCACTGCGTAAACGACATCTTGGTGCAGGGCGCGCGGCCGCTGTTCTTCCTGGACTACCTGGCGACGGGGCGGCTGCTGCCCGAGACGGCCGCGGCCGTTGTGGCCGGCATCGCGCGCGCCTGCCGGGAGAACGGCTGTGCGCTGCTCGGCGGGGAAACGGCGGAGATGCCCGGGTTTTACGCCGAGGGCGAGTACGATCTTGCCGGCTTCATCGTCGGCGTCGTCGAGCGCGAGCGCCTGATCGAGGGGAAGGCGATTCGGCCCGGGGACGCGCTCATCGGCATCCCGTCTGCCGGTCTGCACACCAACGGGTACTCGCTCGCCCGGCGCATCGTCTTCGACACGCTGAAGATGACCGTTGACTCGTTCGTGCCCGAGCTTGGCGCCACGGTCGGGGAGGCGCTGCTGTGGACGCATCGGTCGTACCTGCCGACGATCGAGCCGCTGCTCGAGGGCGGGCAGCTGCTCGGTCTCGCGCACATCACGGGCGGCGGGATCACCGACAACCTGCCCCGGATTCTCCCTCCCGGGATGAGTGCGCGGATCGATCGCCGCGCCTGGACGGTCCCACCGGTTTTCGCCTTCCTGCAGCGTGCGGGCGAGGTGCCGGTCGATGACATGTACCGCACGTTCAACATGGGCATCGGTTTGGTTGCGGCGTGCCGGCCTGAGCATGTCGACGACGTGCTGGCGAGTCTCGCAGGGGCCGGTGAACCCGGCGCGCGCGTGATTGGGGAGATCGTGGTGGGGAAGCCCGGCGTTGCCTACGCCGGTTGAGCGGCCCCGCCGGTGTTGGTGACCGTACACACGAAGGGGGCCGGCGTGTGTGCCGGCCCCCTCGCGTGTGACCCCTCCCCAATTCTCAGAACTGGAAGCGGAGCTGAAGCTGACAGTTCAGCGGGCCCGTGGTCCCGTTGACTGCTCCGAAGCCCGCCGCGTTCGGCTTGAGCCGCCCCGAGTTGAGCGTGCCGTCCGCGTTATACTGGTTGTTGACCACCGTCTGTGACGTCGGGTTGTTGTACTGCACCGTCGTGTTGCGCGACGTGTAGTACGCCGCGTTGAGGACGTTGTAGACCTCCATGCGGATCTGGACGTTGCGGGTCCCGCCGAGGCGGATGTTGCGCGCAATGGCCAGGTCCCAGATCTGCTGCCAGCAGCCCTTCATGTAGTTCTGGCCCGACTCCATCCCATTGCTGTAGTACGTGGGCCCGGCAAACGCCGCCGTGTTGAACTGCTTGTACCGCTCGCTCGAGCAGCCGTTGCCCGGGTCGCCGGCAATCACGATGCGCGCACCGTAGTCGGGCGATCCGGTCAGGTTCTGGTTGGTGCCCGCGCTCTGGTAGCTGTAGCCGATCGAATACCCTGAACCCGAATCCGCGGTCCAGATGCCGGAGAGCTGCCAGTCGTTGACGATGTTCCGAACAACCGTCATCGCCGCGCCCGAGCCGGCCTGCAGATCGGGCAGGTCCCACACGAAGTTGCCCTTGAAGAAGTGCCGCGCGGTGCCCTGCTCCGTCATGAGCTCTTCCCACGCCTTCTGATCGGACCGCAGCTGCGGCAAGCCGTTCACGTGCTCGATGCGCTGCGTCATGGCGTAGTTGCCCGAGTAGTTGCCCTTGTCGTAGGGCGTCCAGTTCCAGTTCAGGCCGGCCGAGAACCCGTTGGCGAACCGGCGCTGGAGCGAGAACTGCATCCCGTGGCTCGTGCGATGGAACACCGCCGCGTTCTGGTTGATGTTCCCGAACCCCGTGTAGTAGCGCAACAGGTTCGCCTCGGTGTACGCGCTCTGGCCCGGGATCGTGCTGGCGGCCTTCGTCGGATCCTGGAACTGCGGCAGGTACGCCGTCCCGATGTCGATCATGTTCAGGTTGGTGACCTGCTGGCCGCCCTGGGCGCCCTGCGTGTGATACGAGTGCTGCCCGACGTACGAGGCGTCGAGCGTGAAGGCCATCGGCAGCTCGATCTGCGTCCCGATGTTCCACTGCGCGCCGCTCGGCAGGTGCTTGTTCTCGTACCGGTAGATGACCATGTTCGGGACGCCCCGGGCGCCCGCCCCCTGCCCGATCGACTGCAGAGTGCCGAAGTACAGCGTCATGTTCTCCGCCGTCGGCGGGTTGGAGGACTGGCTCATCGTGTAGTTCCCCTCCACCCGGTCGAAGAAGAGGCCGAAGCCGCCGCGGAGAATCCACGTCCCGTCCGGCCGCAGCAGGTACGCCGCGCCCACCCGCGGGCCGAACTCCAGGAACGGATACTCGAAGTTGTACTTCGAGATCCCCTCCCCCTGCTTCTGGATGCCGTTCGTAATCACGCCCGTCCCAGGCACTGCCTGGCCGATCAGCCCCGCCGTGCCGGCCCCGAGCAACTGGCCCGTCAGCGGGTTCATCGCCTGGCGCGCGCTCGACGCGCACGGATACACCCCGCCCGCGCAGCCCGGCTGGTACAGGGCCGGCGCGCTCCCGGCCGACCACTGCTCCGGGAAGAAGTTCGACATCTGCATGTAGGTGTCGTACTCCGGCTGCAGGTGGACGAACCGCAGGCCGTAGTCCAGCGTCAGCCGGTTGTTGACCTTCCAGTTGTCCTGGATGTACGGCTCGATGCCGCTGTACGCGATGCCCGACTCGACGAACTTCGAGGCCTGGTTGTAGGTGTTGAAGATCCCGAGGGCGACGTTGGCGTACCCGAAGCTCGAATCGGTCGGGCTGAGGGTGTTCTCGCCGAAGTCGATGGTGCCCATCGGGAGCCCCGCCTGCGTCATGTTCTGGGCCTTGAAGCTGTGGTTCATGTAGTAGCCGGCCTTGATCGTGTGCCGGCCCCACACGTGCGTGACGCTGCCCGCGAAGTCCCACGTCGTGTTCACGTTGAGCCACCCGGGGTACCGAGCGGTGCTCGGCGTGTTCCCCGTCCGGCTGCCGAACGTCGTGTACTGCGGCAGCTCAATCCGGTTGTTCACGTAGAACGGCGCCGTCATCGAGTCGAGCGCGCCAGCCATCCAGTAGTCCCGATTGACATCCCGGTTGGTCGTGTAGAGGTCGGGAATGCCGTCCAGCTTGGCGGTGAAGCGGTTCGATAGCGGCCCCGTGGCGACCGAGGCGTAGAAGTTCTCGGTCCGGCCCCAGAGCACCTCGATAAACGTCCGCGATCCGAGGTTGTAGTTACCCGAGATCGAGAACGTCGTGATCCAGGGCTTCTGGTTGCCCAGCGAGTTGTTCAGCCCGTCGATCGGCTCGGCCATCCCGGCGCCGACCACGCCGTACGTCGGCCGGATGCCGGAGTTCCGGTTGTGCCCGTTGAACTTGAACGCCACGCGCAACGCCGACGAGATCTGGTAGTCGACGCGCACCGCCGGCTGGTACTCCAGCGTCTTCAGTGTCGGGCTCAAGATCCGGGTGTTGTAGTTCATCCCAGACGTCTGCTCGACGTTCGGCGTGATCGGGAACATGTTCAGCAGGTTCAGGCCCGGCTGATAGAGCCTGGCCGGGTCAATCCGGCCCAACACGCCCTGGTACTGGTGGCAACCCGCCGTGTTGCTCGCCGAGCAGGGCAGGTTCGTCGTGTAGTCCCGGATGTACGGGTACAGGTTCCCGAGGTTGTCCCGCGACTGCGAGAAGTCGCCCGCGCGCTCGAGCTCGGTCGGCAGGCGGCGCAGGTACTCGACGTTGCCGGAGGTGCGGGGCCGGAACTCGTGGGAGTAGAAGAAGAACAGCTTGTTGTCGCCGCCGGGCTTGCCGACCGGGCCGCCAATCGTGTAGCCAAAGTCACGGTTGTCGGACTTCGCCAGCGGCGTGCCGTTCTGGATGTTGGTCCAGGAGTTCTTGTTCCACCGCGAGTGCCGCTCGATGTCGTAGAACGAGCCGCGGAACCGGTTGGTCCCGCTCTTGGTGATCGACATGACCTGGATGCCGCTCGACCGCCCGTACTCCGCCTGGTAGGCGGAGGTCAGCACCTTGACCTCGGCGACCGCCTCCACGTTCATGCTGATCATCTGCCCGTTGTTGCCGGTGTCCATCGCCGAGATGCCGTCCATCTGGATGTTGGCGTAGCCGCCGCCGCCAATCCGCTGGACCCCGGCGTTCTGCCCGGAGACCACCCCCGGAGTCAGCAGGGCGAGGTCCCGGAAGTTGCGGCTGGAGATCGGCAGGTTCTCCACGTTCGCCGTCGGAATCGTGAAGGACCGCTCGCCGCTCGACGCCTGAATGAGCGGCGTTTCGCCGGTCACCTGCACCGTTTCCGTCAGCGTGCCGACCTCGATCACCATCGCCGGCAGCCGGAGGCGGTCGCCCGCGCTGACGTCAATCCCCGTTTGCCGCAGCGTCTTGAACCCCTCCAGGGTCACCTGGATGGTGTAGGTGTCCGCATCGACGTTCGGCAACGTATAGTCGCCCGTCGCATCGGTCACCGCTTCCGCCACCGTCCGGACACGGCTCTCGCTGATCAGGGCCACGGTCGCGCCTGGGACCACCCCGCCCTGGGCGTCCTTCACCGTGCCCTGAACCGTCGCCGTCGTGATCTGCGCCAGCGCCGTGCTTGGCATGAGCACGTACGCCAGCGCGAAGATCACGATGGCCACTACGCCTCGCGTTCCTCGCACCATGTTTCCTCCTCTGCTTCTCGAGAACGAAGGTCTCCGACGCCCACCCGATTTCCCGCGTACAGAACACCACGTTCCTGCGCTGGACCCGCCCTATCCAGAGAGGAACGCCATGGGCTCTCGACGAGGGGGAGGAACCCCTGACCCACCAGCGGCCGAGATGCTAGCACCGCGCCGACACCATGACGACTGTGGCGTGCGCGCGCCAAGACGGGCTCCCGCCACCGCCTCATCCGCGCGGGCAACAGCCACGGCGATCGGCCAACGACGTGCTGGCACCATACTGCAGTTGATGTTGGAGAGCGGCTGCCTCAACCCCGCGCTCTGCAATCGTCGCGCCAGCAACGACGCCGGCGGCGAAGACGATCGGCCCTGTCCCGAAAGCAGTGTTCACCGGCGTCCACAGGCACGGCTGAGGTTTCCACGGCTCCGCCTGCCTGCGGCACGTTCAAATTCCCGAATCCAGGAATCCAAGAATCTGTATTCCCAGGACCGCCAAGCCCGGGCCTGGGGAGGGTTGACTCAAAGGGAGGGCGCCGAAGAGGTGCTGGTGGCGGGGCCTGCGCGAAAAGTCTCCGAGGGGCGGCGTGCAGCCGCCCCTCGGAGAGAACAGGACAGGAAGATCAGAACGAGAAGCGGAACTGCATCTGCACCGTCCGCGGCGAGCTCCATCCGTTCGCAGCCCCGAACCCTGCGTTTCTTGGCTGCAGCCGTGACTGGACGAGCGAACCGTCGGCGTTGTACTGGGGGTTCACCACCGTCTGTGACGTCGGGTTGTTGTACTGCACCGTCGAGTTGCGGCCCGTCACAAAGGCCGAGTTGAACACGTTAAACGCTTCGAGCCGAATCTG